>Ga0209175_10000004_pt1 | contig 454167 bp, 428 predicted proteins | sample JI91814C2DNA_FD_187506 | JGI IMG/M metagenome (GOLD analysis project Ga0209175, IMG submission 187506) | Wastewater effluent complex algal communities from Wisconsin, to seasonally profile nutrient transformation and Carbon sequestration -... | ecosystem: Engineered > WWTP > Effluent > Algae...
CCCCGCCCGCGAATCCGACCGGCACCGTGGCGCCGCCCACCGGCAACGTCACGGCCGCGCCGAACACCAACGTCACCCCGCCCTCGAATCCGACCGGCACCGTGGCGCCGCCCACCGGCAACGTTACGGCCGCCCCGAATACCAACGTCACGCCGCCGCCGAATCCGACCGGCACGGTGGCGCCGCCCACCGGCAACGTCACCGCCGCGCCGAACACCAACGTCACGCCGCCGCCGAATCCGACCGGCACCGTGGCGCCGCCCACCGGCAACGTCACCGCCACGCCGAACACCAACGTCACACCGCCGCCGAATCCGACCGGCACCGTGGCGCCGCCCACCGGCAACGTCACGGCCGCGCCGAACACCAACGTCACACCGCCGTCGAATCCGACCGGCACCGTGGCGCCGCCCACCGGCAACGTCACGGCCGCGCTGAACACCAACGTCACACCGCCGCCCGGTCCGACCGGCACGGTGGCGCCGCCCACCGGCAACGTCACGGCCGCGCCGAACACCAACGTCACCCCGCCGTCGAATCCGACCGGCACCGTGGCGCCGCCCACCGGCAACGTCACCGCCGCGCCGAACACCAACGTCACACCGCCGTCAAATCCGACCGGCACCGTGGCGTCGCCCACCGGCAACGTCACCGCCGCCCCGAACACCAACGTCACGCCGCCGTCGAATCCGACCGGCACGGTGGCGCCGCCCACCGGCAACGTCACTCCGCCGCCCGGCTCGACCGGCACCGTGACCGCACCGACCGGTAACGTCGCCGCGCCGCTCAGTACCCCGCTCAACACCAACGCGAACGCCGGTAACGCATCGAACGGCAGCGGAACGGCGAACGGCAGCGGCGGCGCCTCAGGCGGCTCAGGCGGTAGCACCGGCGGCGGTAGCGCGTATCAACCCTCCGCGGCCGTGCCGGCGACGAATCTCGGCAACGCCACGACCACAGCGCCTCAGCCCACCACCTCGACTTCGCCGCCGATCATCCCGGCGACGCCGATCGCCGCTCAGGACAACCGGGGCGTGGTTCCGCCCACCAACACGCCTGTCGCCACCACACCGCCCGGCAGCGGCGCCGTCGCACGCACGAACGAAGTGATCGGCGCCATGCCCGATCGAACCGGGTTGCCCCAGGACAGAGAAAGTCAGCAGAAGATCAGCACGGCGATGGCAGCCAACTTGGTGCAACAGCAGATCATCGACCCCAACGGCCGCGGCTCGCCGAATTTGGCCGCGGCGATGGGCACCGGCTCGAACAACACGACGTTGTTCATGGTCAGCGATCCGAACTCGCCCAACGCACTCGTCGCGCGCACCGATATCGTGCAAGCGCAGAACCAACCGCTGCCGACCTTGCAGTCGAATCTGACCGCCGCCGTCGCGGGCGTACAGCCGACACCGACGCCACCGGGGCAAACGCCCGGCGCGCCGGCCGTCGATCAACCCGCTCCCAGCCAGGGCGCGCGCTCGCTCTGAACGTTCTTCAGGCGTTCGCCAATCGAAAGGCCCGTCGTTCGCACGACGGGCCTTTTCAATTCGGTGGCGTGCGATGCCTAAAACCTATCTCAAGCATCCAAGCTATCTCGACGATCAAACCCAACGCAAAAAAATCAGCGCATCTCACTTTTGCCGAGGTCGCCCCGGCAAACGCCGGGGCCCAGCGTTTAAACATCGCTAAACGCTGGATTGCGGCATTCGCCGGAATGACGAAATCGGATGAATCTCCATCGTCTCCGATGTCGAGAACGCGCACGGATCGCGTGAACAGGCCCTCTTGAGGGTCTTAAAAAACGAATATCCCGATCGTTTTCATATCGCCCACCCGGCACACGCCTGGATGGACTCTCGATGAAGCGAGCGCTTACGCTCGGCGATGCATCACTTGGTCGGCGGCTCGAACACCGCGATCGATTCGACGTGCGCGGTGTGCGGAAACATATCCATCGCGCCCGCGGCTTTCAGCGTCCAACCGCGTTCGTTGACCAGATAACCGGCATCGCGAGCGAGGGAGCCGGGATGGCAACTCACGTACACGATGCGCTTCAAGCCCTTCAACGGCAACTGCTTCAACACCGCATCGGCGCCCGAACGCGGCGGGTCGAGCAAGAGTTTGTCGAAACCACCGCGCATCCATGCATGGCCCGCGAGATCCTGCGCCAAATCGGCGGCGTAGAACTGCACGTTCGTCATGCCGTTGCGCTGCGCGTTTTCGCGCGCGCGGGCGACCAAACCGGCTTCGCCCTCGACACCCACAACCTCGCGCGCGACGCGCCCGAGCGGCAGCGTGAAATTGCCGAGACCGCAGAACAAATCGAGGATGCGATCCTCCGGCCCAGCATCGAGCAATTCCAACGCCAGCGCGATCATCTTGCGATTCAAACCCGCGTTGACTTGGATGAAATCCAGCGGGCGAAAACCGAACTCGATATCCCAATCGACGAGGCGGAACGCCAGTTCCGGCGATAGCGGCCATAGCGCCTGCACCGAATCCACACCGCCCGGCTGCAAAAAAATCGCGAACGCATGTTCGCGCGCGAACACGATCAACGCATCACGATCTCGGTCGCCGAGCGGCTGCAAATGGCGAAAGATCAAGGCCACACCGCAAAATTCGGGCGTGGCGTCGCCGACGATGAATTCGATTTGCGGAATATCGCTGCGCGCGTCGAGGCCATCGACCAAGGCGGAAATCGCGCCGAGTTTTTCGCCGATCTCGGGCACCACCGTGTAGCACACCGACAAATCCGCGACGAAACGCGGGTCGGTTTCGCGAAACCCCACCAGCGTTTTTTCTTTCTTCTCGACACGACGCACCGAGAGCCGACCTTTGCGCCGATAGCCCCAGGCCGCATCGCTCAACGGCGGCAACAAGGTCTTCGCCTGCACATGGCCGATGCGCTGCAGGTTATCGAGCAACACCTGTTGCTTGGCGAGAATCTGTTTGTCTTCGGCCAAATGCTGCAGCACGCAGCCGCCGCAGACACCGAAATGCGGGCAGCGCGCGGGCACGCGATCGGGCGACGCGCTCAATACCTCGACGGTCGCCGCCTCATCGAAATGCCGCGAACGCGCGGTCTGTTTCGCCATCACCCGCTCGCCGGGCAAAGCGCCCGCGACGAACACCGCCTTACCGGGCTGCCCATCGACACCGGCGCGGCGCGCGACGCCACGACCGTCGTGGCTCAGGTCGAGAATCTCGAGTTGGAACGGCGTTTGATCGATGCGATGGCGGGCCACGAGCGGATATCAGGCGAGAACGGGGCGCGCATTGTCGCAGAAAGCCGACGCGATCTCGCAGACGGGATATCTTCCCTTGCAGAAACGCCGGCCATCGACGAGCCGTCAATGCGTGTGCTCTAAACCTGTCCAGACCCAGCGGGCGGCGGACAGGATGTCCGCCGTTTTTCGATTCGCCAAGGACGGCGAATCGAAAAATCCCGATAGCAACGAACTTTCGAGATTGCTTTGTCGGGGAAAAGTGCTTTCTTTTGCCTACTTTTCTTTGCACGAGCAAAGAAAAGTAGGTCGCGCATTGCGCGAAAGCGTTCGCTCAAACGAAGACACGGCGAAACGCCGTGTCTTCGTACATCTACTGTCTGATCGATCCAAGCATCGTCACTTCTGCTTCCACGCCCCACCGCGCTGATACCACCAACCCGACCGCGCGCTATCGACCCACTGTTTCGCGAACACGCTGCGAATCTGGCCTTCCCACTCCGGGTGGCCGTTGGCGACGGCGATTTCGCGGTATACGGCTTTGCGGTCGCGGTTTTCATCGGCCACGGCGGTGTTCACCGGCACGCGATCCTTCAGCGCGATCGCGGCGGCGTCGCGCACCACCACCAAGCCGTCTTCGCCGAAGCCCAGCGCGCCGGAATCGAAGTGCGGGCGCAGATCGCTATCGAAACGTTGTTCCATCCGCGATTGGATCGCGCGGATCGCCGGTGTCTGGATATTGAAATCCGGCGCGCTCTGCGCATAGGCCGGCGCGATGCCGATCAGCATCAGCGGGTCGAAGGCGAAACCGCGTTCGCGGGTCGGCTTGGCGGGCGCGTTCTGCGCCATTCCGCCGCCGGGTGGCTGCACGGAGGGCGTCGCCTCGTTGATCACTTTCTCGACGAATTCCTTGGCCGCTTCTTTGGCTTCGGCCGCCGGGAAGTAGACGTTGATGGTGACGCATGCGCTGAGCAGCAGCGATGCGGCGAAGGGAACGGCGAACCAGCGGCGCATGGACGATCTCCGAGAGGATTACGACTTGAGGTGAGACTAGAGTAAGCGACAACGCAGTAAGACGACGCGGCGAACATCATTCGACGACGGGTTTGACGTCCCCGGAGCCGATGGCGGCCAGCCGCTCGACCAGGGTGGGCCAATCCACCCGGCGCTTGAAGCCCACCACGTTCAACCGCGGCAGGCCCGCGCCTTCGACGATAGTAAATCCGTCGTTGTCTGAACGGGGGCTCGCCGGTTCGGCGGTGGCCGCCTTCGCATCGGTCGCCGCCGCGAACCCATCGAGGCTGTCCAGCCCGCCCATCGCGCAGACTTCGTTGCGCAAACGGCAGGTGATGCCGATGCGGCGATAACCGAAATCGTCGAATAAACCGATCAATTGCCCCTGCAAGCTGGTGACGAACGACGCATCGCCGACGCTGGAGATGTTCTGCACCGCGCGCTGGCTGATGCGCTGACGTTCGCGTCGCCGCTTCGCCGCATCGCGATCGGTGTGCAGATCGGCGTCGAACGAGGTCGCCGACCAATCGACCAAGCGGATATTGCGAATGCTGCCGTCCAAACGGCCGGTAATACTGCCGAAATCGAACACTTCGGTGACGCTGCGCAGGTCGAGATCGTCCAACTGAAGATCGGCCGAGAGCGTCGGCGCCACGCCGAACGGGCGCTCCATCGCCAACGACGAAATGCTCACCCGGCCGTCGAACACGTCCATCGCCAAACCGCCCTCGAAACTCAGGCGATCGTCGACGTAGCGCGCGTCCGGAATGCGTCCGCCGAGCGTGCCGCGAAACGCCGGCCAACCCAGCGCTTGCGACAGTTTGCCCAGATCCATGTCTTCGAGCGTGAGGCCGAACCGGCTTTGCAGCCCTTGCTCGCCGACGCGCGGGCGCAGTTCGAAACGATCGAAGCGCATGCGTCCGCCGACCGCGGAAAAACTCACCGGCGCGCGAAAGGCGATGACGCCGTCGGCGCTGCGCAAGGGCAGTTCGGCGGCGCCGAACTCCAAGCCGTACAAGCGTCCGCCGGCCCAGCGCAGATCGCTCTCCACGGGCGCATCGGCCGAAAATCGCAGATCGCCGTCGAGATCGTCGAAGCGGAAGACTTCGCCGCCATCGCGCACATCCAGCGCATTCAACTGCGCATCGATCCCGCGCAAGCCGTTTTGGTCGAGCCGCAGTCGCGCTTGCAGCCCGCCGTCGAGCGCGAGATCGCTCAAGCCGAAGACGCTGAGCCAACCCGAGAGATAGCGCGCCGTCAGCGGTTTCGCATCACGGCTGTCCAAACGCAGATCGAGCGCACGCAGAACGCCGTCGTTCGCGAACGCGGCGTCGCCGTCCGCGCGCAACGTGCCGCCGTCGCGCCATTCGATTTTCGGCAATCGCCAGCCGGTGGCATCGCTCACGGCTTCGATCGCGAAGCCGACCGACGATGCCGGCAACGCGACATACGCGCTACCGAACAGCAGTTCGCCGCCGTTCCACTCGCCGTCGAGACGCACGCGGCGTTCGCGTGGACCGAACGAGGTCTGCAGGTCGAAACGCCCGCTCAAGTGTTCCGCTGCGACGCTGGCGTCGGGCGTATCGAATGAGGCGCTGGCGATGCGCAGCGGCCCGGCGATTTCGAGCGGCGCGTTCTGCGGCGCACGAACCCGCAGTTGCGCATCGACGGTGCCGGCGTTCAATCGCCCCTCGGCCCACGCCTGCTGCGCCATCGCCTGCAGCCATGCCAAGGGCACGCGGGTCAGATCGATTTGGGTATCGTCAGGCGCGGCGGCAACCCGATGCACATCAATGCGCGTCTCGCCCTGCCGCAGACGCACATCGGTGAACGCGGTGCCCAGATCGACGGCAAGACGCGATGACCGCACGCCCTGCCCGCGCAATTCGCCATCGCAGCGCCAACCGCCGGCGTCGTCGCGACGCAGCGGGCATTCCCAGGCGACATCGCGTCCGGCGTAACCCACATCTGGCGCGTCGATGCGCGCGGCGCGGACGCGCAAACGCCCCTGCGCCGCCGTCGCCGGCCAGTCCAGATCGACGCGCACTTGCTGCAGCGTGGCGATACCGGTCGATAGTTTGGCGATCTTGGCGTGCAGCGTGCGCGCTTGCGCGGGCGCGGCGGGGACCATGAAGACGAAAACGGCGATCGCAGCGATGACGATCTTCGCGGCGACCTTTGCGGCAATCCTGCTACCGAGCCGACGCCATAGCGACGCGCCGTCTGGACGGGCGCATCCGCGGTTGCCTAAGATCGGTTCGGGGCGGCGCGACATGCCGGACAGAATAGCGGAGCGACGATGAATCACGACAAGGATGCGACCGACGCGGCAGCGATCGAACCGATGTCGTCGATCGCAGCGAACATCCTGTTGGTCGAAGACGAACCCGTCAGCGCGGCGTTTTTGCGCGAGGCGATCGCCGCCTATCCCGCGCACGTCGTGTGGGCGGCCACGGTCGCGGAGGCGGTGCGCGCGGCATCGGAACGAACGTTCGATCTGTGGCTGATCGATGCCCACCTGCCCGACGGGCGCGGCATCGACGCACTCGCGCGACTGCGCGCGGAGGGCCGCAGCACCCCTGCGCTCGCGCATACGGCCGAGACTTCTAAATCGGTGTTGGACGAGTTGATCGACGCCGGATTCGAAGAAGTGCTGATCAAACCGTTGAGCGTCGCGGCTTTGCATGGCGCGATTCGACGTTTCTTCGCGAACGCAACGCCTGCGTCGAGCGAAACGTCCGCATCGAGATCGCACCCGCATAACGCCGCCGAGCGCCCGATATGCGGCAAATCGCCGGTGTTGGACGACGACGACGCGTTACGCGCGCTCAACGGCCGCCTCGAACACGTCGTGGCGATGCGAACGATGCTGTACGCGGAATTGCCGCAGCAAGCGCAACGCATCGCCGACGCATTGCGCGACGACGATACGGCGACGTTACGCGCGGAATTGCATAAAGTGCTGGCGAGCGCGGGATTCGTCGGCGCAACGCGTTTGCATGCCGCCGCCCGCGATTTGCAGGCCGCACCGAACGCGGAACCCGCGAGGCGGCAGTTCGAAGGCGCGTTGAACGATACGCTGCAGGCGCTGCGCGAAATGGCGTCGCCGACGTAAACGCCTCTTCGAAATCTTTCGGGAGCGATCTCCTCCCCTTGCGCATAGCGCAGGGGAAGGTTGGGAGGGGGTGAGAAGGGCCAGGGTGGCCCTCAACCCCTCCCTAACCCGTCCGGCCCTCGCATGGGATCGAGCGCTCAGTGGAGCACGAATCGGTGATTCGTAGCGCTCCACAACGCCCCTTCGCTTCGCGAAAGTAAGGGGAATGATCAAGCCGACGTACAGAATCGGCGCAGTGCACTGTGACTGGACGATTCGTATGAGGATATTGAACAGGTTCTACGGCGCGCCCACCGCGGGCACATCAGTATCGACCGCGGAAGTGTCGTCTGCGGAGGCATCGCCCACCGATGTCTCGCTGCGCGCTTTGGCGTCCACAGCACGCGGCAGCGAAGCGATCAATTCCCACGATTTCAATCCGCGTCCGCCGAGGTGATGCAACAGCACCGCGCGCATCACGCGACGCAACCCGGGCAAATCGTCGGCGCAGGGTTCGCGATCGGCGGCCAAGTCGAGCAACGCGCGGCCGGTCGCGGTTTCGCCGCGCGATTCGCGACTGACGTTCGTCGCCTCGCCCAGCACGCGGCGCGGCCCGTGGTCGGCATCCAAGCGATAGCGGGCGGCCGGGTCGATCGCCTCGCCGTCGCCGTCGAATTCCAGAGCGAAACCAACGCCGAGCGCATCGAGCAGGTCGCGCTCGAAACGCCGCAGCGTCCACGCCAGCGACAAGTCCGTCAGCGCCAACCGCGCGCGGGTTTCGCCGTAAATCGCGTACAAGCCGCCCTGATCGTCGTGACGCGGTGCGAGCCGCAGCATCAACTCGTTGAGATAGAAACCGGCCAGCATCGCGTCGCCATGCAAACGCGGCGCTTCATCGATGGCCTCGGCGGTATTGAGATGCGCGAGTTCTCCGCGCTGCACGCCGTGGAAACGAATGTGCTGCAACGGCTGCAACGCCGCACGCAGCATGTGCTTTTTCGGCCCCTGCACGCCGCGCGCGACCAAACCGATACGTCCGTGCTCGCGACTCAGCACTTCGACCAGCAAACTGGTTTCGCGCCAAGCGCGGGCGTGCAGAACAAAGGCGGGTTCGGCGGTGTAGCGCACTTAAAGCCGGGAATCGGGAATGGGGAATCGGGAATCGAAGCGAGTCGCGTGATTGATCGGGAAGCGGCCATCGTCGCCATCACCGATGCAGGCACATTCCTGTCGAACAACAGAAAACCGATCAAACACGGCTCTCGGACCGTTCGCAACGAGAATCGGGCGCGAGGACATCGATTCCCGATTCCCCATTCCCGATTCCCGCGTCATTCGCTATACCCAAACGCCTTCAGCGCGGCCTCATCGTCCGACCAGCCCTCACGCACGCGCACCCAGGTTTCGAGAAAGACTTTGACGCCGAACATGCGTTCCATTTGTTGCCGGGCCTTGGTGCCGATTTCGCGCAGGCGGGCGCCGCCTTTACCGATGACGATGGCTTTTTGGCTGTCGCGTTCGACCCAGATCACCGCACCGATGCGGAACATCGGTTCGCTGTGGCCTTTCTTCTTCGAAGACACATCTTCCTCGAAACGCTCGATCTCCACCGTGGTGGCGTACGGTAATTCCGCGCCGAGTTGGCGCATCAGTTGTTCGCGCACCAGTTCGCCGGCGAGAAAGCGCTGGCTGCGGTCGGTGATGTCGTCCTCGGCGTACAGCGCCGGTTGTTCGGGCATCGAGGCGATCAGCGCTTTGGCCAGCGGCTGCAGACCGCTGCGTTTGAGCGCGGAGATCGGATGGAGGCTGGCGAATTCGCGGCCGTCCGCGGCGTCTTTGAGATACGGCAGCAGCGCGGTTTTGTCGGGGTAGCGGTCCACTTGGTTCACCGCCAACACCACCGGAATGCCGGCGTCTTTCAGCGCGGCGTAGGCCAGCGTGTCCTCGTCGCTCCATTGCCCGGCGCGCACCACCAGCACCGCCGCGTCCACGCCTTCCAGCGCGCCCCGCGCAGCGCGATTCATCATGCGGTGCATCGCCGACGCGGTGGCTTTGCCCTTATCGGCGTGAATGCCGGGCGTATCGACCAGCACCAACTGCCCGTCCGGGAAGGTGGCGATGCCGAGCAAGCGATGCCGCGTGGTCTGCGGCCTGGGCGAGACGATGCTGACCTTCGTGCCGACGAGCGCGTTGATCAAGGTGGATTTGCCGACGTTAGGTCGGCCGAGGACGGCGACATGGCCGGCGCGATGGGTGGATTCGGTCATGCGGGGATTGTACGGCGTACCGCCCCCCTTTCGATGGGCCTATCGATGGGCCTCTATCGACCGAGTCGTACCGATCCGAGCAGGCCGCCGCCGTGGAGCAACTTCCGACGTTCCACGGCAGCGCGCTGGTCGTATCGAGGTTCAGAAGCCCGCTGTGGCGGCAGGCTTGTAGCTTGAGGAATTGGTGATCGTCAGATATCTGCAAGTGCCGTCATCGTCCCAACTGAACATGATCCTCGACTCCGAGGTCATCGCCCCGACAGCAGCGATGAATCCAGGATTTTGGCTGTAACAAAGCGCCTGCAGGCTTCCGCTGTTGGCCGAACAGAGCATCGTGGCATCGCCAGTGCGGTATGTTTCTACCTTACAACCGATACTTTCGTTGAAGATGCTCTGAGTCGCACGGGCATGGGCGAGTACACCCACCGCGTAATTCGCCTCGACGCTGATGATGACCGATCGATTGGTTTGGTCCACTCCACCGCTGGAATCGAGTGGAGCCGCTATTGCTGTCGCTCCCGTCAGCACAAGTGCGCACAGAACGCTGAGGCCGTAGGTCGAACGCATATTGAAATCTCCTATTGAACGCTAATGGATAGGGAACGGGACATCGCGCGTCCTTCGCGTTTCCCGCGGTACTCGCCCGAAATGGGCCCAGCCCATTTCCGATACCCGCACACGACAGGGGCATGGATTTCGGGGCGAAACGGTCTTCCTTGAAAACGGGACCAAACGATTCCTCGCCGGTTCGCGAACACAACATCAGCTCTGTCGCCCGTTAGGCTCGTTGAGCGCATCAGAGCCGCAAACGGATGCGATTTTCGTTAACCGCTCGCGCCAGCGCGGTGGACAGCACGAAACGCTCCTCTTCGGGCAATGCGGCCAGCTCAGCGTGGAACAGAGCAAGATCGTCGCCGTTCATCGCATTGCTCTTAATTATCGAGCGCAGCCTTCGATCGGCTTCGGCATCTGAAATAACGGGGCGTTCGAAGGTGGCGCTGCTCGCATTCGACGTCGCCGCACTACCTTCCAGCGCGGCCAGACGAGCATCGATCCTTGCGAGTTGGGTGGCAAGGCGATCGGCGGTACCGGCATCAATGCCGGATACCGATAGCGCCATGTCTTCGGCATCGTTCGCGGCGATTTGATCGATGATCTTCCGACGATCGTCTACGAGCGCATACAGCGCCCACGCCAAAGCAGCCGCCATAAGCGCAAGCAAAATATTCGAGACGACAAGAGCACGGGACATAGGTCTATTCCGATGAAGTGGCGAACGAATCGCGATGAGAGCGAATCGCGATGAGAGCGAGTCACATCAAAATGAGTCGGATTTTTGACAGTGCCATAGCCCACTCCAACCGAGTGCGGCCACGTTCGCATCCGCGAGAACGCGAGGCGAACGATCAGAGACTGCGGTTAGCTTGGACAATAGTCGAAGCGTAAAATCTGATCGGACAGGATCACGTCTTAACGGTCCTAGACTCGTCTCTTTCTCAGCCTGTAGGTCCTGGCTAGCGTCCTGTCCCGCTTCATGAGGAAAGTCTTTGGAGCTTGGTGAGAATCGACTCAGCCACGCGCACGCCCCGCAGAAGCGGGGCGTGCGTGGCGACGACCGGAATCGACGAGAAGTCGACGCGGGCCAACGCATCGATCAGAAGCCGGACACGGCGCCCGGTTTCATGAAGGAGGCGTTCTGCACCAACACGTAATTGCACGTGCCGTCCGCATTCCACTGGATATAGACGTACGACTCGGCACTGATGCTGCGGATCAAGTCGATGAACGTCGGATTGGTGGTGTAGCAGGACCCGCTGACGCCGGTCGAGTTCACGAGGTAGCACGCCCCACTGTTGGAATTGGTGTTGCAACTGATCTGCTGATACGGATCGGCCGAGCCGCGGGCATCGGCCATCGCGCCGTAAGCGTAGCGGCTGGTCGTATTGACCTGCACTTGGACCTGAGCGCGGGTGCCCGCGTAAGCGGTCGCGGCCGCAGCGGCCAACACCGCGAACATCGCAGTCTTCGTCATGAGTTTCATCGATATCTCCTTTTTCGATTGAGTGTTTTCGATGCGTCGACGGCCGACATCGACGCATCGCGGTTCGCGGAGCGCGAGATGCGATCCACGTTTGAACGTCGACGTCTCCCTCCTGGAAACGTTCGACGAGACGCGCACGAGACGATCGGCCAATAACGAACTCGAACGCGCTTCAGCGTGCCGGGGGTGTTCGGGTCGGCACGACAGCGGCCTCTCCTGATGCCGCGTTTGCGAAAAGTGTTCTTATCGGGGGCATTCAAAAGCGCAACGCCGACGTTTTCGACGACGCATCGAACGGGTGCGGATTATTTTTGCAGCTTGATGCGGGCGCTGTTGATCGCCTGCGTCATCGATGCCGTGAGCGCGAGCTGTTCGTCGGCGGGCAAACTCGCGAGCGCGACATGAAAACGCTGCATCTCTTCTTGATCGACGCGCCCATCGGGAAACATCGCATTCAAGCGACGATCCGCGGCCGCCGCCATTTGCGGACTGATCGGCGCCTGCGCGGCGACGGGCGCCGTGCGGTCGCCGGGCGCCACGGACGGACCGCGTTCGATCGCGGATAATCGCGCATCGATCGCGGCCAAGCGCGCCGAAATCGCATGCAACGCGTCGGAATCGGCAGGCGAAGAAGCGGAAGAAGACGCCGACGACGGCGATTCGTCCTCGGCATTGGCTCGAACGGGCGCGTCGTCGCGCGGCGCGGAACGCGCGAACAGCATCCATCCAAGCACCAACACCGCCACGCACAACACGATATTGATCGAATGCGATAACGAAATACGCGACATTGTCGTGTCCATCCTTAGAGTCGGCCCGTCCATGACCGGGCGAATAGCGGCACATCGATTCTGCGGTGGCGCAGTCGCATGACCCGCGACTGCGCCACCACGAAGACAATTGTCCATCACGGATTGTTACGGAATTGGTTTCGACAAGCGGACAAATGCGTGTCGGCCTCGATCGAGGCGAGGCATGGGGGCGTCGCGCGATACGAATCGCCTGTCGCGAATCGTGCATCTCGCCCGGAGCGGGCGACTTACTTTTCGAGCATCGCCAACACCGCCTCGGCGGCGGCCTGCTCTGCGGCGCGACGCGATGCGCCGTCGCCTTCGCGCATCATCGCCGGTTCGCTCAAGGCGCAGGCGATGCGGAACGATTTGGCGTGGTCTTCGCCGCTTTCGGCCAGCAAGGTGTAGACGGGCAACGGCGCTTGTCGCGCCTGCAACCATTCCTGCAGCCGGGTTTTGGCGTCTTTGCCGAGCTTATGCAGCGGCGGCAACGCTTCGATGGCGTCGGCGAACCACGGCACCACCACATCGCGGCAGGCGTCGTAGCCGGCATCGAGATAGATCGCGCCGATCACCGCCTCCAATGCGTCGGCGAGAATCGAGTCGCGGCGATGGCCGCCGGATTTCATTTCGCCGGGGCCCAGTTCGATGCGCGCGCCCAGTTCGAGCGTCCGCGCCACCGAAGCGAGCGCGGACTCGCGCACCAATTCGGCACGGGCGCGGGTCAATTCGCCTTCGGCCGCCTTCGACCAGCGACGATAGAGCGCCTCGGCGACCAGCAAACCCACCAGCGCGTCGCCGAGGAATTCGAGCCGCTCGTTGTGATGCGCGCTCGCGCTGCGATGGGTCAGCGCTTGGGCCAGCAACGCGGGATCGGCGAACGTGTAGCCGCCGATCGACGCCGTCGATAACGCCCGCCGGTTCGGGGTCAAACCGCCGCGCTCAGTCGACCGCGCCGATGCCGAGCATCTGCGTCGCGGAGAACCGAGCGACGACGTCGAGGTTGTAGATCATCGGCTTGCGCACTTCGTAGTCGACGCGCACCTGCACGCCGCCGTTGACCTGCTCGACGATGATGTTCTCGGACTTCACGCTGGTGACGTAGTTCACGTACAGGCGTTTGTCGATCAGGTCGCTCTTGATTTGCGCGGGATCTCGACTGGCGACGTCGGGCTCGGCGGCCAAGGCCTTGAGCGAACTGCGGACCGAGTAATACTCGCTGTACATCGGAAACAGCTTCATGCCGATGAACACGAAAAACCCCACGACCGCCATCACGATGACGAAGCTGACGAGAGTCATACCGGATTGATTGCGTCGCATGCGCGATCCCCTAAAGAGAAGTGTGTGTGCCGTCTATCCCTGCGCGAAATCCGCGGGGCGCCTTACTGAATGCGGGTGCCGATCCGCGAAGGCTCGAAGCTGTCGCGACAGCCCCAGCCTTTGCAGTTCAGCCAGATCAGGAAGGCTTTGCCGCGAAGCTGCTTCTCCGGCAGGAACCCCCAGAATCTACCATCATCGCTGCGGTCCCGGTTATCCCCCATCACCAAAAACTGGCCCTCGGGCACGACCCACTCGCCCTCGCCCGGGTCGATGTGCGGGACGCTGGTCAGTTCCAGCACCGCGTGCGGGCGGCCCGGCATCTTCTCCAGGAATTCGGTCGCGCCATTCATCTCGACGCCCGGCCCGAAGCCCTTGAACTCGCCCACGGTGTCGTAAGCGTAAGCGGTGCCGTTGACGGTCAGCTTATTGTCGCGATACGCCACCGTGTCGCCCGGCAGGCCGATCACGCGCTTGATGTAATCCACGCCCTTGTTCGGATCGCTGTCGCTGCGACCGGGGTAACGGAACACCACCACGTCGCCGCGCGCGGGTTCGCCGAGCTCGACGAATTTCTCGTTGGTGACCGGCAAGCGCAGGCCATAGGCGTACTTGTTGACCAGGATGAAATCGCCGATCAGCAGCGAGGGCATCATCGAGCTGGACGGGATCTTGAACGGCTCGGCGATGAAGCTGCGCAGGATCAGCACGAACGCGAGCACCGGAAAGAACGCGCGGGCGTAATCGACCACGACCGGCTCTTTATTCTCGTCGAGCAAACCGTCGGCGCCGCGACGACGCTTGGCGAAGAAGAGCCGATCCAGCAGCCAGGTAATGCCGGTGAGGAAAGTCAAGGAGACCAGAGCGATTTCGAACCAACGCATGGGTGTTCCTTTGGAGCGGGAATGGGGAATCGGGAATGGGGAATCGTCAAAAGCGGGAACAACAAATGGGGAAACGTAACCGTGATGGCTCCACATGCCTACGCAAGCGAAAAATGGAACGACGGCTCAGGGATTCTCGCTACAGCGAACTAGCGGCTTTCGCTTTTACGATTCCCCATTCTCCATTCGCGATTCCCGGCTACTTGCTATCCACTTGCAGCACGGCGAGGAAGGCTTCCTGCGGGATTTCCACCCGCCCGACCTGCTTCATCCGCTTCTTGCCTTCTTTCTGCTTTTCCAACAACTTGCGTTTGCGCGAGACGTCGCCGCCGTAGCACTTCGCCAACACGTTCTTGCGCAGCGCCTTGACCGTGCTGCGCGAGATGACCTGAGAACCGATCGCGGCCTGGATCGCCACGTCGAACATCTGCCTGGGGATCAGATCCTTCATCTTGTCGCACAGTTCGCGGCCGCGACGGTCGGCGTAGGTGCGATGGACGATGATCGACAGCGCGTCCACGCGATCGCCGTTGATCAGCGTATCCACGCGCACGAACGGGCCGGCGTCGAAGCGCAGGAAATGGTAGTCGAGCGAGGCGTAGCCGCGCGAGACCGACTTCAACTTATCGAAGAAATCCAGCACCACTTCGGCCATCGGCAACTCGTAGCTGACCTGCACTTGGTTGCCCATGTAGGTGATGCCGATCTGGCGGCCGCGCTTTTCCTCGCACAGGGTGATGCAATTGCCGACGTAGTCCGGCGGCGTGAGGATATTGGCGCGGATGATCGGCTCGCGCACTTCCTCGATGTGATTGACCGGCGGCAATTTCGCCGGATTATCGAGCGACACCACGCTGCCGTCGGTCTTCAGCACTTCGTACACCACCGTCGGCGCGGTGGTGATCAGATTCAGGTTGTATTCGCGTTCCAGGCGCTCCTGCACGATTTCCATGTGCAGCATGCCGAGGAAGCCGCAGCGAAAACCGAAACCCATGGCTTCGGAGCTTTCCGGCTCGAAACGCAGCGCGGCGTCGTTGAGCTGCAGTTTTTCCAGCGCTTCGCGCAAGTCGGGATAGTCTTCGGCATCGACGGGGAACAGGCCCGCGAACACGCGCGGCTGCATTTGCTGGAAACCCGGCAAGGGCGTCTTGGCCGGATCGCTGGCGAGCGTCAGCGTATCGCCGACCGGCGCGCCGTGAACGTCTTTGATGCTGGCGTTGATCCAACCCACTTCGCCCGCGCCGAGCTTTTTCAGCTCTTTGCGCTTGGGCGTGAACACACCGACTTTATCGACCAAGTGGGTGCGGCCGGTGGACATCACCAGAATCTTGGTGCCGGGAACGATTTCGCCCTGCATCACCCGCACCAGCGAGACCACGCCGAGGTAGTTGTCGAACCAGGAATCGATGATCAGCGCCTGCAGCTTGTCGGTATCGCGCGGCTTCGGCGGCGGAATGCGATGCACGATCGCTTCCAGCACGTCCGGCACGTTCAAGCCGGTTTTGGCGCTGATCGCCACCGCGTCGGTGGCGTCGATGCCGATCACCGCTTCGATTTCGGCTTTCGCGCGCTCGATGTCGGCGGTCGGCAAGTCGATCTTGTTGAGAACCGGCACCACTTCAAGGCCTTGCTCGACGGCGGTGTAGCAATTCGCCACCGATTGCGCTTCGACGCCCTGTGCGGCGTCCACCACCAGCAGCGCGCCCTCGCAGGCGGCGAGCGAGCGGCTGACTTCGTAGCTGAAATCGACGTGGCCGGGGGTATCGATGAAATTCAGTTGGTAAATCTGCCCGTCTTTCGCTTTGTACGGCAGCGACACCGACTGGGCTTTGATGGTGATGCCGCGTTCGCGCTCGATCGGATTCGAGTCGAGCACCTGCGCCTCCATCTCGCGCGCTTCCAGCCCGCCGCACAATTGGATGATGCGGTCGGCGAGCGTGGATTTGCCGTGATCGACGTGGGCGATGATGGAGAAGTTGCGGATGTTCCGCATGGAATCGGTCATAAGAGGTCGGCGGCGGCGGCCGTCGTCGGCCTTGTGGGGTAAATGGCGGATTATCGCACAGCGGGGCCGAAGTCCCGGAATCGCGACGAGCCGAGCGTCGAAACCCGCAAAAAAGCAGGCCGCCCGGGTGGGCGGCCTGTCGCATGACGCGATCGAGCGACGTGCGGCCGATCAAGGCCTGCCGCGGTCCGCGATCGGGGTGATCGCCACGAACTGATTGGCGCCGCCGCGACGCACCAGCAGCATCACGGTGTCGCTTTCGCGGGATTTGGACAGTTCGCGGTCCAGGGCCTCGGCGGAACCGACGGGCGTGGCGCCCACGCGCAGCACCACATCGCCCGGGCGCAGGCCGGCGCTGCGGGCCGCGGCGCTTTCGACCCGCGCCAAACCCACACCCTCGCCCGAGCGCAGGCCCATCCGCTCGCGGTCGTCGGCATCCAAATTCTGCCCAGCCAACCCCAGACGATTGCCGGCTTTCGCCGGTGCCGGCGTCTCGTCTTCGCCGCCGCCGCGTCGCGGCGTCGCGCCGGCGATGGCGGACTCGCTGAGCTGGGTCAGCTTGATCGTGCGCTCGATCGGCTTGCCGTTGCGCAGAATCTCGAGCTTCGCACTGCTGCCCGGCGCCATCGCACCGATCAGCGGCGGCAGGTCGCTGGAATCGTCGATCGGCATGCCGTTGACGGCGCGAATCACGTCGCCCGGCTCGATGCCGGCTTTTTCCGCCGGGCCGCCGCTGCGCACGTCGTTGACCAGAGCACCGCGGCTATCGGGCAATCCGTAGGCTTTGACCGCATCGTCCGGCACCGCCTGAACCACCACGCCGATCTGCCCGCGCGCCACTTTGCCGGTGGTGCGCAGTTGATCGGTGACGTTCATCGCCACATCCATCGGAATGGCGAAGCTCACGCCCATATAACCGCCGGAGTTGCTGAAAATCTGCGAATTGATGCCGACCACTTCGCCGCTGGTGTTGAGCAAAGGGCCGCCGGAATTGCCGCGATTGATGGCGACATCGGTCTGGATGAACGGCACGTAGCGCTGATCGGCGTACGGGTTGGCGCGGCCCACCGCGCTGACGATACCGGCGGTCACCGAATGATCCAGCCCGAACGGCGAACCGATGGCGACCACCCACTGCCCCGGTTTGAGCGCCTTGGACTCGCCCACGCGCAGATGAGGCAAACCGCTGGCGGAAATTTTCAGCACCGCCACGTCCGACTGCTCGTCGCTGCCCACGACTTTCGCCTTGAAACTGCGGCGATCGGACAGTTTGACCGTGACTTCATCCGCGCCGTCGACGACGTGATGATTGGTCAGCACGTAACCGTCGGCGGAAATCAAGAAACCGCTGCCTTGCGACACCGGACGCGGACCGCCTTCGGGCAAGCCGTCGGGGCCGCCGGGCTGCGGACCACCCGGGAATGGCGCATCGGGGCCGAAGAACCGACGGAAGAATTCCGGCAATTCGTCGTCGTTCGGCGGGCGTCCGCCGCCGCGCTGGCTCATGCGCATCGCGGAATTGCCCTGGGCTTCGATATTCACCACCGCCGGGCCGACGCGATCGACCAAGCGGGTGAAGTCGGGCAAGCCGGTCACCAGAGGCACGGCAGCTTCCGTCGCGGGCGCGGCGGGGGCGCGCGACGCGGCGTTATCGACAGCGGACAGGGGAAGAATCGCGGTCGCAGCGGCGGTCGCCGCCGCGGTCGCGGACACTAAGGCGAGAGTACGGAACGAAGCGTTCATCGGGGAGCGATCCTCGACAAGTGGGTGGGAAATGGGTTGGTGCGAATCGTGAAAGCGAAGACCTGAGCGAACATCGGAACTAGCATCGAGACAGGCATCGAGACCGACATCGAGACGAAGCGCGCGATCAAGGCCGCTCAGAACCTCTCGATTGCGGCCGCGGAAGGCCGCCGTCGGTTTCGATCGACGCGCGCCGCCGCAGCGAACGCGAAGCGCACGGCGCCGCAGCGCAGCGATTCAAGGTGCGGGCGCGTCGCTCGAAGGCGCAGCGGCATCGCGCGCCGACGCATCGACCTCACCTGTTCGTGGCTGAAACAAGGGATGCAGACCGACCGCGCCGACGCTGTGATCCGCCGCCGCCGAAGGATTCGCGGCGTCGGGCAACAACGCGCGCGGCCACGGCTTGGCGATGATGTCGGGCATCGGACGGCCGAAAGGATCGACCGAAGCCGTCGCGACGCCTGCATCCGCGATCGAAGCGGCTGGCGTCGCCGAACCGGCCCGCTCGCCGGATAAGCGAATCGTCGCACCCGTTTCGCGACGCGGGCGCGGCGCTGCCGATGCCAGCGAGGGTTGCGGCAACACCGGAGCGGCGCTCGACGACACAGAAGCGATGCTCGCCATCTTCCTCGGCACGCTGTCCGGCGTCAGGGCGATGGTTCCAGAGGTCGTCGCCCCTGCGTTCGCCACCGTCGATGGCGGGCTGGTCGATGGCGGGCTGGTCGATGGCTCGGGTAAGCCCAGCGGCACGGGCACGGGCACCGGCGCATGCGCGGCGACAGCGGGCGCCCCTGCGGGCGCGCCGTCCATCGTCGGTTGACGCGTGGAGATCAACGCGGCGATCGCGACCGATGCCGCCAGCGCCGCACCGCCGCCCCAGCGCAGACGTTGCCGCCAAGCGACGGCGGCTTCGGTGGCCGGCGCGGTGTCGGATTTGGCGTGGGATTCGGACGCCTCGGCATCGCGATGCGCGCGCGCTTCGTCGGCGATGGCGCGAGCGACGCGACGGCTGAAATCCGCGGGCAACGCGGTGCCGGTTTGGCCGCGCATGGCGTCGCCGAACAATTGCCATCGCTCCCAACAGCCTGCGAGTTCGGCATCGTGTTGCATGCGGCGCAGCAGGAAGCGACTTTCGTCGGCGGACAACATGCCGTCCATCATCGCGGAGAGTCGTTCGCGGTGAGCGTCGCGCTGCGGATCGTGCGGTGAAGGCTCGGCGGACGAGAGCATCGTGCGGGAATCGTTGGGATCGTGTGTATGCGTGCCGGTCATAGGGCTTCGACGTAGGGGTCGTGGGACGTGGATCGTGCGGCGGGGATGGAACGCAGCAGAGCGAAGAATGTCGGTAACGCGGAACCGCTCGGGAGCGAATCGAACGAACCGATCAACGGATCGCGCGTTCGCGCTGGCTTGGCGCGTCGAGCAGCGGACGCAATTGCGTGTCGATCGCGTCGCGCGCGCGGAAGATGCGCGAGCGCACGGTGCCGATCGGGCACGCCATCCGTTCCGCGATCTCTTCGTAACTCAAACCCTCCACTTCGCGGAGGGTGATCGCGGCCCGCAGCTCTTCTGGCAGAGCTTCGACCGCGCGCATCACGGTTTGTTCCATTTCCTGGCGCATGAGTTCGCGTTCCGGAGTGTCGTTGTCGCGCATACGCAGGGCGGACTCGAACTGTTCGGCATCGTCGATGTCGATGTCCTCGCCTGGCGGCCTGCGCTTGTGGGCGACGAGATGGTTCTTGGCGGTGTTCACGGCGATTCGGTGCAGCCACGTTGAGAACTGCGCATCGCCGCGGAAGTTCCCGAGCGCGCGATAGGCGCGCAAAAACGTGTCTTGAGCGATGTCTTGGCACTCGCTCCAATCGTGGACGTAGCGACCGATCAAGGCCACGACCCGGTGTTGGTACTTGCGCACCAACAGGTCGAACGCCGCGCTGTCGCCGCGCTGCACGCGTCGGACGAGTTCCGCATCCAAGTCTTGCGATGTCTTCACATCGGCCATCGGGCCGTCACTCCCATTCGTGGATTCCCCCAGACCCTGCGGCGAGGCGCCTTTCGGTGCTTCCGCCGCACAACGGCCGGGCATTCGGACAATACACCTTCGTCGAAAGTTCCCGCGTCGTCGCACGCGCCCGCAGGCCCGGGGTCGGACTCCGGTTCATCTGGGGCCGGGCCTGCGATGTCGCAAGCGCGACGGCGAATGTCGCGATCCTCGGCCGGCCGCGCAGCATCGCCGGCATCGGCCACGGCTCTGCATCCGGGTCGCGCCTCGGGTACGATGGCGACCGCACATTCCCCGGCGTATGTTTCGCGGTTTCGCGCTCGTTCGACCGACGTTCCGGCCCTGCCCTGACGCGGTCCGAACGCGCGCAGTCGAGGCCGACAACCGCGCCGAACCCACCCCGCACGAGCGAGCTACCCGCATGAATTCCGGTTTCGATGGTCTGCAATTGCGCCACTGGCGCACCGAAGTCCGCCCCGACGGGGCGATGATCCTGTCGTTCGACCGCGCCGAGAAAGCGGTCAACGCGATTTCGCAAGGCGTGCTCATCGAATTGGATGCGATGCTGGAACGCATCGCGCTGGACCCGCCCAAAGCGGTGATCGTGCGTTCGGCCAAGGAGCGCGGCTTCATCGCCGGCGCCGACATCGAGGAATTCGAGAGCTTCGACGCCAAGGGCACCACCGGCGATGCGATTCGCCGCGGCCAGCGCGTGTTTCAGCGTTTGGCGGAGCTGCGCGTACCCACGGTCGCCGCGATTCATGGCTTTTGTATGGGCGGCGGCACCGAACTGGCCCTCGCCTGCCGCTATCGCGTGGCCTCGAACGACCCGTCGACCAAAATCGGCCTACCGGAAATCAAACTCGGCATCTATCCCGGCTGGGGCGGCAGCGTGCGTTTGCCGCGCCTCGTCGGCGCGCCCGCGGCGATGGACATGATGCTGACGCAGCGCAATCTGTCGGCGTCGGCGGCGCGCGCGATCGGGCTGGTGGACAAGGTCGTCGCCCCAGAGGAATTGCTCGAAACGGCGGTCGCGCTCGCGTTCAAAGGCACGCAGCGGCCATTCAAGCAGCGCTTCATGGCCTGGGCGACGAACACCTGGGCGGCGCGGCAGCTCATCGCACCGAAGCTGATGCAGATGACGGCGCGCAAAGCGCGCAAAGACCACTACCCGGCGCCGTTCGCGTTGATCGAAACCTGGCGGCGCAGCAGCGGCGATACGAATCGTTTGTTGGATGCCGAACGCCGCGCGGTGGTGAAGCTGGCGGGCACGCCGACCGCGCGCAATCTCACGCGCATTTATTTTTTGATGGAACGTTTGAAGAACCTCGGCGGCAAGGACGCCGAAGGTGCGCCGAAGATCGAACGCGTGCATGTGGTCGGCGCGGGCGTGATGGGCGGCGATATCGCCGCGTGGGCGGCGTACAAAGGCTTCCAAGTCACGCTGCAGGACCGCGAGCAACGCTTCATCGATAGCGCGATGAAACGCGCGGAAGAATTCTTCGCCAAACGCGTGAAAGACCCGACCAAACGGCCGGAGGTGGCGGCGCGACTGGTGGCCGATCTGGACGGTGCGGGCGTGGCGAACGCCGATCTGCTGATCGAAGCGATCATCGAAAAACCGGAGACCAAGCGCGATCTCTACGCCGCCGTCGAGCCGAAGATGAAACCCGATGCGCTGCTGACGACGAACACCTCGTCGATCCCGCTGGTGGAATTGCGCGAACACATCGCACGCCCCGCGCGGTTCGCGGGTCTGCATTATTTCAACCCCGTGGCGGTGATGCCGTTGGTGGAGATCGTCCGCCACGACCGCATGAACGCGACGACCGAAAAACGCCTCGCCGCGTTCTGCAAAGCCATCGACAAGTTTCCGGTGCCGGTCGCGGGCACGCCGGGTTTCTTGGTCAACCGCTTGCTGTTCCCGTACATGCTGGAAGCGGCGACCGCGTTTTCCGAAGGCATCCCCGGCCCGATCGTCGACAAAGCCGCGGTGAAATTCGGCATGCCGATGGGGCCGATCGAATTGATCGACACCGTGGGTCTGGATGTGGCCGCGGGCGTCGGCGCCGAACTCGCGCCGTTTCTCGGCTTGCCGATTCCCGCCGCCTTGGCATCGCCGCCGGAGATGGGCAAGCGCGGCAAGAAAGATGGCCAGGGTTTGTACAAGTGGGAGAACGGCAAAGCGCAAAAGCCGCAGATTCCCGCCGATTACAAAGCGCCGGAGGATTTGGAAGACCGCTTGATCCTGCCCTTCCTCAACGAAGCCGTCGCCGCGCTGCACGAAGGCGTGGTCGAAGACGCCGATCTGCTCGATGCCGGCGTGATTTTCGGCACCGGCTTCGCGCCCTTCCGCGGCGGCCCGACCCAATACATCCGCGACACCGGCGTCGAACCGCTGCTGGCGAAACTCAAAGCGCTGCAGGACAAATACGGCGACCGCTTCGCACCGCGCCCCGGCTGGGACAATCCGGCGCTGCGCGCGGGTTGAAATTCGCGCGCAGTCTGCGCGATCGTCTTACGGAGCGTCGCGCACCACGCGATCGAGGCCACGCCCGAATCCAATTCGATGCCGCAAAACAAAACGCCCGCACGTGCATCGTGCGGGCGTTTTCGTACCGGAATCGCGCCGAGCGGCGCGCGCGATCACATCTTGATCGACGGCTGCTCGCGGTTCGGGTTCTGCTGTTGTTGCGCTTGATCGAGCTCGCGGCTGCGGTTCTGATCGAGCGACGGGCCGTCCATGCCGTAACGCGCTTGGTAGTTCTGCAAAGTGGCATCGACCCGCTGCTGCGACGCCTCGACGATATTCATGTGCGCATTGCGATTGGCCGGATTGTACGGATCCTGCCCCTGCACCATGATCGCGAGCGTGCCGGCATCGTTCTGCGTACCGCGGCGATTGAGTTCCAGATGATCGACCGACCTCAACCCGGCTTGGTCGGCGCGGTTGAACAAGCTCATGGTGGTCTGCGCATTCTGCTCGTCGGGGACGCCGCCGACGCGCGCGCTCAGACGCGCGACGCCGTCCTCGATCTGCTTATACATGCGGTGCTGCGGGTTCTCCGCGTTGCGCGGGTCGAGGCGGGGATCGTTTTCGGTGGATTGAGCGGAGTTCGTCATACGTTCGGTTCCTTCGGTGGGATCCGCGTCGTCGCGAACTCGGTTCGCGCCGCGCGCATGCATCGCTGTGACGTGGGACTGTGACCTGGGATAGTGACTTGGACTGCTATCTGGGCCGCCATGTCGGCGGTTACATCGTATGCGTCGGTTTGTCCGACGTCATCATGCCGGCGAGGATGGCCTCCATCTTGTTCTTGACCGCCTCGCCCTCGGGCGTGTCCGCCAACTGCACGCCGATGCCGGCGGTGCGGTTGCCCTGGGCGCCCGCGGGCGTGACCCAGACCACCTTGCCGGCCACCGGGAAACGCTCGGTGGATTCGGGCAGCGTGAGCAGCAGGAACACCTCGTCGCCGAGGAAATAGCGCTTGGTGGTGGGCACGAAAATCGCGCCGCCCTTGATGTAAGGCATGTACGCCTGGAACAGCGCGTTTTTGTCCTTCACCGCGAGCGAAAGGATGCCCTGCCGGGCGCCCGCGAGTGCCGCTTTCGCATTCATGTGTGATCTCTCGGATGCTGTGCTGTGGGCGCCTGCTTGCCGACGGACGCGGACGCGCCACGCCATTGCGCGAGCAACTCCACCACGGCCAGGTCGGCGCGAACGGTGGTCCGCAACAGGTCGCGGGTCCGGTTCGCGGCGTCGAACCAAGTGGCGAGGGTGCGGATTCTGCGCGCTGAGGTCAAGCCGTCGGGCGCCGAACCGCCGCAGCGCGCCGCCTCGGCCAGGGCCAAATCGGCGGCGTGGCGCAGCCGCTGGGCCAAATCGTCGCCGCCCGCCCAGCGCTGGGCGGTCTCGACAGGACCCCGCGCGCCGCGGGCCAAAGCGGCCAAATCGTCGGCGACCTCTTTGCGCAGGGCCAGCCCGCCCTCGCGCAGCCAGTCGTCGGCGAGCCCAGGATGGCCGCGGGCGGCGTCCAGGGCTTCGCGGGCGGCGGCATCGGCGTGACCGCGGCTGCGCAGCCACGGCAAGGCCTCTTCGGCGGGCGGTAGCCGGAACTCCAAGCGCTGGCAGCGGCTGCGGATCGTGGCCGGCAACCGCGACGGCTGGGCGCTGATCAACCACAGATAACGGCCCGGGTGCGGCTCTTCCAGCGTCTTCAACAAGGCATTGCAGGCGGCGTGATTGATCGCATCGGCGGGGTCGATCACCACGATCTGCGCGCCGCCGTATTGCGGCGTCAGCGCCATGCGTTCCGACAATCCGCGAATCTGTTCGATCACGATTTCGCTGCGCAGCTTGGTGCCTTCTTTGTTCGGCTCCAGCGTGGTCACGGCGAAATCGGGGTGGGTGCCGGCCGCGAACAACTGACAACTGCGGCAATGTCCGCAGGGCTCGCCTTGCGCATCGCGCTGAGTGCAGAGAATGCGTCGCGCCAGATGCTCGGCGAAGGCGCGCTTGCCCAATTTCGCGGGTCCGCAAATCAACAGCCCATGGCCGAGGCGATCGGCGTCGAGCGCTGCGGTCGCATGCGCGTACGCGGCGCGCTGCCAGGGCGCGAAATCGCCTATTTTCGTGGCCGCAACCGTGCCCGCATTCGTGCCCGAAATTGCGCCGCTCATGCCCGCTCCAACGCCGCGCGCGCGTCGCCGCTCATCCAGGTTCGCAACTCGGCGACAGCCGCATCGGCGACCTCGACCGCCGAATGCGCGGCATCGACGATACGAAAACGCATCGGTTCCGCCGCTGCGCGCGCGAGAAACGCACCGCGCACCCGTTCGAAAAATTCGTCGCGCTCGCGCTCGATGCGATCGGGCACGTATTGGCCGAACACCAAATCGCGGCCACGGGTGCGTTCGCGCCCCTGCGACACGCCCAGATCGAGCAACAGCGTGAGCCCCGGCGCGATGCCGACGACGCGGCGTTCGAGTTCGGCGATGAACGCCGGGTCGAGCCCGCGGCCGCCGCCTTGATAGGCGTAGCTGGAATCGGTGAAGCGGTCGCTGATCACCCAGGCGCCGCGTCCCAGCGCCGGCAGAATGGTCTCGCGCACGTGCTGCGCGCGCGAGGCGAACATCAGCAGCAGTTCGGTTTCGGGCGCGGGTTTTTCGTGATCGGGCGTCAACAACAATTCGCGAATGCGCTCGGCCAGCGGCGTGCCGCCCGGCTCGCGCGTGGACACGACCTCGAAACCCGCGTGCTGCAGGGTCTCGCGCAGCGCGCCGAGCACCGTGGTCTTGCCCGCGCCCTCGCCGCCTTCCAGCGACACGAAACGCGGATGGCGCACGAGCGTCGGCGCGGCGACGTTCGCCGCTTCGGCGCCGCGCGGATCGACGTTCACCGCGTTCACTGGGTTGGCTGAGCTCACTGCGTCTTCGCCCGGTTTTCGCGATACCGACGCAGGTATTCGGCGACGGCCGTTTGGTGTTCGGCGTAGGTCTTGGTGAACACGTGACGACCGCTGCCGTCGCCGACCGCGACGAAGAACAACGCATCGCCCGCCGCTGGATGCGCGGCGGCGCGGAGCGCATCGGCGCCGGCCATCGCGATGGGCGTCGGCGGCAGCCCGTCGCGGGTATAGGTGTTGTACGGCGTGTCGGCGTCCAAATCCTTGCGGCGGATATTGCCGTTGTAGGCGCTGCCGAGGCCGTAGATCACCGTAGGGTCGGTTTCCAGCCGCATCGGGACCTTCAACCGACGCACGAACACCCCGGCGATTTGCGGGCGTTCGTCGGCGACGCCGGTTTCTTTCTCCACGATCGAGGCTAGCGTCAGCAATTCGTACGGTGTCTTCAGCGGCAGGCCTTCGGCGCGACCGTTCCAGGCCTCGGTCAACGTGCGGTCGAGCGCGTCGGCGGCGCGCTTGAGCACGTCCAGATCGCTGTCGCCGCGGTTGTAGAGATAGGTTTCGGGGAGGAAGCGGCCTTCGGGATGTTGCCCGCCGCGATCGAGCGCGCGCATCAGCGCGGCATCGTCCAATTGCGCGGCTTTTTGCGCCAGCGGCCTCGCCTTCGCCAGCGCCGCGCGCAGGTCGCGGATATTCCAACCCTCGACGATGGTGAAGCGATAGCTCACCACTTTGCCGTCGCGCATCCGCTGCAGCAGCGTTCTCGGGCTCATCCCGGGTTCCAGCGCGTATTCGCCGACCTGCAGCTTACCGGCGGCGCCCAATTCGCGCGCCAGCGCGCGCCATTCCAGATCGCTGCCGCCCGCGCCCACGGCGCGCAGTTTGCGTACCACCGTCGGCAGCGCGTCGCCCGGCGCGACGATCACCGTTTCGCCCGCGTCGATCCCGGCGATCGGCGCATCGGCGAACGCGCCGTAATGCCGATAGCCGATCACGGCGGCGACCGCGAATACCACGGCGGCGATCAGCAAGCCCCACAAGAACAGGCCGAACAGGGATTTGGAACGTTTGCGGGGTGGACTCACGGACGGACCTCGGGATTCACGGCGCTGCCGTCATTGTGCATTGTCGTCGTTGTCGGCGAAGGCCGGATGCGCGGCGGCGAGCCGGCGCAGAGCTTCGCTGACGGCCGGGTGCAGCGACGGCCAGCGGACCTCGCCCAAACGCGCGATCGGCAGGATACCGCGCACCGCATTGCACAGGACGATCGCGTCGGCGGATTCGACCGCCTCGACGCTCAAGTCGGCTTCGTGTGCGCCGAGCGCGTCGATCGCCCAGCCGCGGCACACCCCCGCGATGCCGCAACGCTCGACCGGCGGCGTCCGCCAGCCCCCGTCGCGGTAAACGAACAGATTGGCCGAGGTCGCGGCGATCGCGCGCCCGTCGGCATCGCGCATCAGGCCGTCGTCGCAGGCGGCCTCGTCGGCGTCGAGCCGCGTCCATTCGGCGCGAGCGAGCACCTGTTCCAGTCGATTGCAGTGCTTGATGCCGGCCAAGCGCGGTTGCGCGGCCAAGCGCGTCTCGCACCAACGCAGCCGCAGATCGCGCGACGGCGGCGGCGGCGCGGGATGCGCGGACAACAACCACAGCGGTGGCGCTTGCGGGTCGGGCGCGTAGCCGCGCGCACCGGCGCCGCGCAGCAGCGTCCATTTCACGACGCCGTCGGGCGCTTCGTGCAACAGCGCATCGCGCTCGGCTTCGACCCGCGCTCGGTTCGGCAATGCGATACCCAAACGCTCGGCCCCGCACGCCGCGCGCGCCCAATGCGCGGGCCACCAGTGAATCGCGCCGCGATGCGCGCGCATGGTTTCGAACACGCCGTCGCCGTAGGCGAGGCCGCGACTGCGCGCCAAGGTTTCGGCGATGCGTTCGGACGCGAGCGCCTCGTCGCCGACGAACACGCGCGCCTCCACGCCGACCTGCGTCGTCGTCGGCATCGTCACGCGCCGGCCTCGGCCGAGACGCTCCCGAGCGCTTGCAGCATGCCGCGGGCTTTCGCGCGGGTTTCGTCCAATTCGCGCTGCGGGTCGGAATCGGCGACGATCCCGGCGCCGGTACGGAAACGCAAGACGCCGCGTCCACCGTCGGTCGCTTCCATTTCGACGCTACGAATCAAGATATTGAGATCCAAATCGCCGTCGCGATTCAACCAGCCCATCGCGCCGGTGTAGGCGCCGCGGCCGACGCCTTCCAGTTCGGCGATGATCTGCATGCAGCGTACTTTCGGACAGCCGGTGATCGTACCGCCGGGAAATACCGCGCGGATCGTTTCGCCCGGCGACACGCCCTCACGCAATCGCCCGCGCACGTTGCTGACGATGTGATGCACGTGCGAGTAGCTCTCGACCGTCATCAATTCGTCCACTTCGACGCTGCCCGGCGCGCACACGCGGCCCAGATCGTTGCGCTCAAGATCGATCAGCATCACGTGTTCGGCGCGCTCTTTCGGATGACCGACGAGTTCGCGGATGCGCGCGGCATCGTCGTCGCCGACGAAACGCGGACGCGTGCCGGCGATGGGCCGGGTTTCGATCGTATCGCCGCGGACCGACACCAAACGCTCGGGCGAAGAGCTCGCGAGCGCCCAACGTCCGCCCGCAGAACTCCACGCGAACAAGCCCGCGAACGGCGCGGGACTCGCGGCGCGCAGCCGCGCGTAGAGCGCTTCCGGCGCGTACGTATCGCACGCCGCACGCCACGCCCGCGACAAATTCACTTGGAACACATCGCCCGCGGCGAGATATTCGAGGATGCGGCTCACGCCATCGACGAAACGCGTCGGTTCGTCGTCCTGCAGCGACGTCGGCGGCGACCAAGCGCTCGAATCGGGCGCGACGTCGGATGCGGATTCCGCGATGTCGCGAACGACATCGTCGAGAAGATGTTCGTAACCCGATTCCGCGACGACCGTGCATTCGCCGCTGGCGTGATCGCGCAACACCGCCGCAGGGCAGCGCAGCGCCAATGCGACCGGCAACCCGCCTTCTGCACGCGGCAATCGCAGCACCGGTTCGACCTGCCCCGCCAATTCGTAGCCAAGAAACAGCGCCCAACCGCCTCGAAACGGCCAACGCGGCTCCTCGCGCGGCATGCGAAGCCGCGCCCACCACGCATCCAGCGACGACAGGAAATCGTCGCCGTTCGCATGCATGCCGTTCGCATGCATGCCGTTCGCAAGCGTGGCGTTTGCCGGGTCGCCATGCGCATCCAGCAGCGCGCCATCTTGCTCCAGATGCAGGGCTTCGCCGTCGGCGACCAAGAGCATGTCCCAACGCCCGAGCGTATGCCCGGCGGTCAGCGACGAGGACGTGGATTGCAACAGCATCGGATAGCGCGCGGGCGCGAGCCGATGCAAGCGCAGCAGATCGCAATCCGCCGGCAAGGCACGAGTGACGATCATCGCGGCGCTCGTGCGTAAGGCGCGATCAGATGCGACGGAACACGAGCGACGCGTTCGTGCCGCCGAAACCGAAGCCGTTGGAGACCGCGACATCGATCTTCGCGTCGCGCGCGACGTTCGGCACGTAGTCCAGATCGCAGCCTTCGCTGGTTTCGTCGAGGTTGATGGTGGGCGGCACGACGCCGTGCTTGAGCGCCATCACCGAATACGCCGCTTCCACGCCGCCCGCCGCGCCGAGCAGATGCCCGGTCATCGACTTGGTCGAGGACACCATCAGCTTGCGTGCGTGGTCGCCGAACGCGGTTTTGATCGACAGCGTTTCGGCCAAATCGCCCAGCGGCGTCGAGGTGCCGTGCGCGTTGAGATAACCCACCGCGTCGGGCGCGATCCGCGCGTCTTTCAGCGCGGCGACCATGCACCGCGCCGGGCCTTCGCCGTTCTCGCTCGGCGCGGTCATATGGAAGGCGTCGGAACTGGCGCCGAAACCGATCAATTCGCAGTAGATATTCGCGCCGCGCGCTTTGGCCGCTTCGTATTCTTCCAGCATCAGAATGCCGGCACCGTCGCCGAGTACGAAACCGTCGCGCTCCTTGTCCCACGGCCGCGACGCGCGCGTGGGGTCGTCGTTGCGCGTGGACATGGCTTTCATCGAACAGAACCCGGCCATCGCCGTCGGCGTGGAGCCGCGTTCGGCGCCGCCCGCGATCATCGCGTCGGCGTCGCCGTACTGGATCATGCGCATCGCCATGCCGATCGAATGATTCGACGAGGCGCAGGCGGAGACCGCGGAGAAATTCGGGCCCTTGATGCCGGTCAGCAACGTGATCTGTCCCGGCAGCATGTTGATGATCGTGCTGGGCACGTAGAACGGCGAGACTTTGCGCGGGCCGCCTTCGTGATACCGGATGGTTTGTTCTTCGATGCCGAGAATGCCGCCGATGCCCGAACCGATGATCGCGCCGATACGTTCGACGTTACCCTCGTCGATGACAAGCCCGGAATCCTGGATCGCCATCATCGTGGCGGCGACGCCGTAATGGATGAACGGGTCCATCTTCTTCAGATCTTTCGGCGCGATCCACACCGACGGATCGAAATTCTTCACCTCGCCGGCGATCCGCGTCGCGAATGCGGAGGCGTCGAAATGGGTGACCGCGGCGATGCCCGAACGACCATGAACGATGGCGTCCCAGTTGCTGGCCAGATCGTTGCCCAACGGCGAAACGATGCCCAGCCCGGTGACGACGACACGACGGTGAGACATAGAGCGCTCCAGTTCCGAACCTGCGACGATCGCGACGCGTCGAGCGGTGCGAGTCGTTCGCGGCCGATCGCGGCGATGACGCGACGGAGCCGGGGCGGCTCCGAATCGTAACGCGGAGCCGAATCCCGACTCCGAGTGTGCGCACGGGGCCGCAAGCAGCCCCGTGTCGGTGCGTCCGTCGCGACGATGCGCGAGGACGGCGAACCCGCTGTGGACGAACGGGCCATCGACGCGCTTTCCGCCGACGAACGAGGTCGTCGACGGAACGCCCAGCGACGGCGACGATCGACGCGTCCGCTCGAACGAACGAGCGCGCGCGCCGAACGCGATCCGTCAGTCCTTGACGTGGTTCTTGATGTAATCGATCGCTTGCTGGACCGAAGTGATCTTCTCGGCCTCTTCGTCCGGAATCTCGCACTCGAATTCTTCTTCGAGCGCCATCACCAGTTCGACCGTGTCGAGGGAATCGGCGCCGAGATCGTCGACGAAAGAGGCGCTGTTGGTGACTTCGTCTTCTTTCACGCCGAGTTGTTCGATGACGATTTTCTTGACGCGTTCTTCGATGCTGCTCATGGGTGGTGTACTCCGGATGGATATCGCAGGGAATAGTGTAAGGGAAAGCCGAGCCCGCGACAGGCCCGGCGGCGTCTTTTCGATTCAATGACTTACGGGGCGAGCGCGCCTTTTCGGGCCGAATCGGCGCGGCGGCGCGAGCGAACCGACGGCGTCACGGCATGTACATCCCGCCGTTGACGTGCAGGGTTTCGCCGGTGATGTAGGCGGCGCCGGGGCCGGCCAGGAAGGCCACGGCGTCCGCGATGTTCTGCGCTTCGCCGAGGCGACCGAGCGCGATCTGGCCCAGCAGACCGTCCTTCGCCGAGTCGGGCAACGCGCGGGTCATGTCGGTGTCGATGAAACCCGGCGCGACCACATTCACGGTGATACCGCGCGAACCGATTTCCTTCGCCAGCGATTTGCTGAAGGCGATGATGCCGGCTTTGGCCGCGGCGTAATTGGTTTGTCCGGCGTTGCCGGTGACGCCGATGACCGAGGCGATATTGACGATGCGGCCTTTGCGCGCCTTCATCATGCCGCGCATCACCGCTTTGCTGGTGCGAAAGACGCTGCTGAGATTCGTGTCGAGGATCGATTGCCATTCCTCGTCCTTCATCCGCATCAGCAGATTGTCGCGGGTGATGCCGGCGTTGTTGACGAGAATGGACACGGGGCCGAATTCTTTGGCGATGCCGTCGATCAAGGCCTCGACCGCAGCGCCATCGACGACGTCGAGCGTGCGGCCGTGGCCGCCGAACGACGCAAGGCGCGCACCGATCGCCTCCGCGCCGGCGTCGCTGGTCGCGGTGCCGATTACGGTGGCGCCCTGCGCGGCCAGCGTGTCGGCGATGGCGGCACCGATACCGCGGCTGGCGCCGGTGACGAGCGCGATCTCGCCTGCGAGCGGACGATTTGCGGGGACGGAGTCGGAAACGGTGGTCATAGCGGCGAGTCGGTCGGTGTCGTCTTAAAGGGCCGCGCGAGCGCGGCGGAATGGGTTGCGATGCGTCGTGACTATCAAACCAAGCGATCAAATAGTGCGCTTAAATAGTTCGATCGAATCGAGCGATCACGCGGACCACGCCTGCAGCGTCGCTTCGAAATCGCCGACGTTGCCCAGCGCGCGGTTCTCGATGGATTTGTCGATGCGCTTGTTCAAGCCGCCCAACACTTTACCCGGGCCGCATTCGGCGATGCGCACGATGCCGCGCGCGGCCAGCGTCCGCACGCAGGCGGTCCATTGCACCGGCAGATACAACTGACGCACCAAGGCATCGCATACGGCTTCGACGCCATCGTGCGTTTCGCCGTCGACGTTCTGCACGATCGGGATGCTGGGTTCGCGCCACGCCAAACCGTGCATAGTTTCGGCCAAACGATTCGCCGCATCGCGCATCAAGGGCGTGTGCGAAGGCACGCTCACCGCCAAGCGCGCGACTTTGCGCGCGCCGCGTTCGGTGAGCAGTTCCGACGCGCGATCGACCGCCGCGGCGTGGCCGCCGATCACGATCTGCCCCGGCGAATTGAAATTAGCGGGCACCACGACCTCGCTGCCGGACGCGTCTTCGCACGCTTGGCGCACGACGTCGTCCTCGACGCCGATCACCGCCGCCATCGCGCCGCTACCCGCAGGCGCGGCGGCTTGCATCAACTGTCCGCGAATACGCACCAAATGCGCGGCTTCGCGCAGCGATAAAGCATCGGCGGCGACCAAAGCGCTGTATTCGCCCAAGCTGTGCCCCGCGAGCACCGCGGGCAATGCGCCGCCCTGCGCGCGCCACAAACGCCAAACCGCGACGCTCGCGGCGAGTAGCGCCGGCTGGGTGTATTCGGTGCGATTGAGTTGCTCTTCCGGGCCCTGCTGCGAGAGCGTCCACAGATCGACGGCGGCGCCATCGGAGGCTTCGGCGAAATCGTCGCGAATCGACGGATGCAATTCGGCCAGTTCCGCCAGCATCCCGACCGATTGCGATCCCTGGCCGGGAAAAACGAAGGCGAGCGTCGGATCGGTCGCGTCGGTGGTCACGGTCACTCGATGGGCCTGTACGGAAGCGCCAGCGGTCGCGCCAGCGGTGGAAACGGAGTGCGAATGATACGGGCGAACCCGCCGGTCTGTCTGTACGAGGGCGTATGTGGGAAAGCCGGGAATGGGGAATCGAGAATGGGGAATCGGAAAAGCGAGAAACGTATCGGCACGAATAGAGACCGGCGGCATCAATCTTTGTGAGCCGGAAACGAAAAAGCTCGCAATCGAGCGAGCTTTTTTAAAATCTAATCGAATCATTGAAATCGCGGACTGGATATTCCCGATTCCCGATTCCCGATTCCCGATTCCCGATTCCCGATTCCCGATTCCCGATTCCCGATTCCCGATTCCCGATTCCCGATTCCCGATTCCCGATTCCCGGCGCCTCAATAACGCAACAACGCCGAGCCCCAGGTGAAACCGCCGCCGAAGGCTTCCAACAGCACCAATTGGCCACGCTGGATTTTGCCCGTGCGCACGGCCTCGTCGAGCGCCAGCGGCACCGAACCCGACGAAGTATTGCCGTGCCGATCGACGGTGACGATCACGCGCTCCATCGGCATCGCCAAACGTTTGGCGGTGGCTTCGATGATGCGCAAATTGGCTTGATGCGGGATCAGCCAATCGATGTCTTCCCGGCTCAAGCCGTTAGCGTCGAGCGCTTCTTCCACCACCGAATCGAGCGCTTTCACCGCGTGTTTGAACACTTCGTTGCCGGTCATCAGGATGCGCACGCCGGCGTTCTTTTCGTCGGGCTTGAAACCGACCGACACGCCCACCGGATTCCACAACAATTCTTTCTTGCCGCCGTCGGCGTGCATATGCGTGCTGAGAATGCCGGTTTCGGTGTCCGCTTTCAGCACCACCGCGCCCGCGCCGTCGCCGAACAACACGCACGTGGTGCGCTCGCTCCAATCGACCATGCGGGTCAGGGTTTCGGTGCCGATCACCAGCGCCGTCTTCGCCGAGCCGGAGCGAATGAATTTATCGGCGACCGTCAATGCATAGACGAAGCCCGAGCACGCAGCGTTGACGTCGAACGCCGCGCAGCCGTTGGCGCCCAGCCGATGCTGGATCAGGCAGGCGGTGGACGGAAAGATCAGATCCGGCGTGGTGGTACCGACGACGATCAAATCGATCTCGGACGCGACCACACCGGCCGCTTCCATCGCGCGGACGGCGGCGTTGTAGCCCAGATCCGAGGTGGTTTCGCCTTCGGCGGCGATGTGCCGCTGACGGATGCCGGTGCGCGCCGCGATCCATTCGTCGCTGGTGTCGACGATCTTCGACAGATCGTCGTTGGTCAGGATTTTTTCGGGCAAGTAGCTGCCCGTGCCTGCGATCCGCGCGTAAAGCTGTTGGCTCATGCCCGCCGTTACCTCGTGGAAGCCCGTGGAAACGACGATGCGGCCGGAACGGCCGCATCGGTCGCATCGAAATGGGTCGTGTCGCCGACCGGCTTCCTAGCCGGCGCGTCCGGCCACCGAGGGCCGTGAGCGCGCGATTCCGGGCGCAGCCGCGGCGACTCGTCGAAGACGAAATCGGAGCCTGCCGCGCACGGCGCCGACGGGATCACTCTTCGTCGACGACCTTGACCTTGGGAGCGATCACGCGACGGCCGCGGTAGTAGCCGTCCTTGGTGATGTGATGGCGCAGATGGATCTCGCCCGAGGTCGGGTCGGTCGCCAGTTGCTTGGCGGTGAGGGCGTCGTGCGAACGACGTTGACCGCGACGGGAAGGAGTGACTCGGGATTTCTGGACTGCCATGGGATTGCTCCAGCTTCAACGCTTAAAAGTGTGTATGAAAAATGTGTACCTGCAACTCGATTCGCCGTCGAACGCCCAGCGAACCCGTTTGAATCTTCGTCGGTTCGAATCTTTCGTCGACTTGAACCTGCATCGACTTAGACCTTCATCGAATCGAACCTTCGCCGACTTTCGTCAACCTTCCTCGCCGCGTTTCAGCGCCACCAACGCCGCGAACGGGTTGGCGCTCGCCTGCTCGTCGGCCTGCACTGGCCAGTCGCGTTCGAGCGCTTCGCTGCCCGGACGAACCGGCACCAGCGGCACGGCGAGAATCAATTCGTCTTCGACCAATTCCACGGGTCGCAGCAAACCGTCGTCGTCGATGCCCAACGCTTCGTAACCGGGCGGCAGCGCGGCTTCGTCGGCGTCGAGCGTGTCGCTGGACGCATGAACCAAACCGAGCCGCTGCACCATCGCCACCGGGAACAGGAACCGCTGCAGACTGCGCTGACAAATCAGCGGCAATTCGGCGTCGATCCGAAGCTCCACGAACGACACCCGCAACGCGTCCTGACCGAACTCCAGCGAGAAGCGGACTTCTCCCTGGTCGTCGGCGAGCAGATCGCGGAGGCGGGCCATCGCGGCCAGCGGCGTCCGGCCGTCGAAACTGCGCCGGGCTGCCACCATACGCCAAGCGTCCAATACTTCGGGCACTTCAGCGGACATAAGACGCGGAATGTTAGAGGCCGTCCGCGGGCGTGTCAAACCCAAGACATTGTCTCGGCGAGGTTTTCCTGGCCGCCCCGATAGCGGTCGCAGGCCCCGGACCTCCCGATTGCCGCCATGCGCAGGCCACGGCAGACTGTCGGCCCCGATTCGATGCCGCCGACGTGCCCGTGCTCACGCTTTTCTTCCTCGTCGTACTCGTCGTCGCGCTGGGCACGGCCTGGTGGGTGCTGCGGCGTGCCCGACGGCATCGTGACGCTCTGCTCCGCCTGCTCGATGCCGCCGATGCCTTCGAAGCCCGTTTGCGTACCGCGCGCGCCGAGATCGAGGCGGCGACGGGCGCCGAGGACGAGACCGTCCGCACCGCGCTGCAGGAAATGCTGCGGCAGCGGCTGTGGCTACAGGAGTACGGCGAAACCGCATCGTCGCAGCGGCTCGACGAGATGCGGGCTTCCATGGACGCCGCCCGGCAGCGCATCGACCAGCAGTTGAGCGTGATCGAACGCGCGCGCACGGCCGCGCCTTGAGCCGGGCCGGATGTCGCCCTCGCCACCGCTGATCCTGGCCTCCACCTCGCCCTATCGTCGCGAATTGCTGTCGCGGCTGGGCGTCGAATTCGCCGTCGCGCGCCCGGACACCGACGAAACCGCGCACCCGGGCGAGCGGCTCGAGGCGCTGGCGGTGCGGCTGGCCGCCGCGAAGGCCGTGGCGGTGCTCGACCGCGACGGCACGCCCGCGAACGCCTGGGCGATCGGCTCCGATCAAGTCGCCGAACTCGACGGCCGGGCGCTTGGCAAGCCCGGCGATGTCGAGAAAGCCGTCGCGCAATTGACCGCGATGTCCGGGCGGGCGGTGCGCTTCCTCACCGCGCTGTGCCTCGCCGGGCCGGGCGGGCGTCGTTTCGAAGCGATGGACATCACCGTCGTGCGCTTCCGCGCGCTCAAGGCCGACGAAATCGTGCGCTACGTCGAACGCGAGCGGCCGCTGGACTGCGCCGGGAGTTTCAAATCCGAAGGCCTGGGCATCGCCCTGTTCGATGCGATCGAAACGCACGACCCCACCGCGTTGATCGGCCTGCCGCTGATCGCCACCGCTCGGCTGCTGCGCGAGGCGGGTTACGCGATTCCATGAGGCGTCGTTCGACAACGCACCGCTCCATGGCAAGGTAGAGCGGAGCGCAGCTCCGCTGAACATCTCAATCGTTTCGGATGGTTTTCAGCGGAGCTGCGCTCCGCTCTACCGCAGCACGACGACGCGCTCGGGCCAGTCCTCGACCGCACCGTCGTCGCCGTGCAGGCGCAGGCCGAGCCGATACGTGCCCGGCGGCCGGGCGCTCAGATCGACCTCGGCGCGGAAACCGACGTTCGGCTGGCGCGGATCGGTGGAACCGCCTTCGCGCCATTTCGCCCAGAACCCCACGACTTCCGGCCGTGCGAGGCCGTAACGCGCATCGGCGATGGGGCGACCGTCGATCAAAATCTCGACCCGGCGCAAACCGACGCCATCCTTGAACGCCCAACCGTCCACCGCGAACCGCCGCGCGACGGTGGCGCCGCTTTCGGGCGCATCGACCCACGCCATCGCCGGTGCCGTACACGGGCCTTCGACCGGTTCCGACGGCAATGCGAACAACAGAAACCGCTGGCGGCCGCGATCGACGTTCAACACCGTCGGCGGCGGCAACGGGCCGACCATCGCGCAGAGGTCGTGATAGCGCCGCAACTGCTGTTTGTATTCGACATCGGTGGCGCCGACGACGAGCAAGACCGGCACCGTGCCCAACTCGCGCCGATTTGCTGGCTGTAAACCCCACAAGCGCAATTGCGGCGCGCGGCCGTGATGATGATTGAGCGGGTGATCGAGCACGGCGATGCGCGGGTCGTTCAGCGCGAAGCCCAGCTCCGCGCCGATCTTGAAATTGTCGGCCAGCAGTCGCGTGCCCGCCGGCATGCGCGCACGTTGGGTCGCCACTTCGCGCGCCAATGCGTCCCAGCCGGCGAAATTGGCGGGATACCACTTGCCGCTCGCGGCGCGCTCGCGCAGCGCAGGCGACGAGACCGCGGCGAAATAGCCTAAACCGACGATCACACCGAGTGCGGCCGTCGCCCAGGTCGCGCGCCGCCAACCGACGGACCAGCGCGACATCGCCAGCGGCGCGAGCGGCAACAGCGCGAGATACGCCGGCAACGGCCAATGGAAACTCACCCGTTCGCTGTCGGCGAAAAACCCCAGCGCGAAAAACGCGAGGAACACCGACAAGCCCGAGATCGCGAGATAGCGCGCGCCAGGCGAAGACGAAGGCCCGCGCAACGTGAGCCCGGCGCGCAGCAACAGGATCAGCAGCAGCGGCGTCGCCATCGCCGCCTGCACCGCAATAAACGTCGCGCCTTCGGGGTGGAAGGCCCAGGGGTGCCGATCGACGAGCTGGAACCTGAGGCCGGCATCGGCGTTCTGCAGATTCCACGACAACAACGGCCACCATGCCAACGCACCGACAGCCACCGCCGCCCAGACGCGCGGGCCGAGCAACGCGCGCCGGCCTTCCGGCGACAGCATCAATGCCAGAAACCCCAGACCGATCACCGCCGCGAAGCGGTAATGCGTCAGTCCGCCGATTACCAGACCAAGCGCGAGCAGGGCCGCCCCCGCGGCATTCGAGCCGCGCAGCAGCCGCGTGCCCGCATCCAAGCAAAGCACCGTCGCGAAGGCCAGCGGCACGTCGGGCAAGGCCAACACACCCAGCGTGCCGAGCAAGGGCAGCAGCGTCGCCAGCGTGCCTGCGATCCATGCGTGCGCAGGCGCGAGACCGAGGGCCGCGCCTTCGCGTTTCGCGATGGCGACCACTTGCCACGGCAAGCATGCGGCGATCACCAGAAACGGCCAACGCAGGCCCAGCAGCGTGTGCCCGCCAAGTTCCACGCCGATGCGCGCCAGCCAGGCGGTCAGTCCGGGCAAATCCGAATACGCCCAGGCCGGGTGCCGGCCTTCCTGCCAATAGAACGCTTCATCGACGAACAACGGCAGCCTCGCGGCGAGCACACATTTGCACAGCGCGACCGTCGCCCACGCCAGCAGGAACCACCGTTTCGCGAGGCGGGTCTGAGCGTCCGTCGGAGGCGGTGGCTGATGCATCGCGTCTGAGTCTCGTACACTGCGGGGCGCTTCGAAGCGCTCAGGAGATCGATGTGACGCTATCCCCCGGAATCCGCACATGCTAAACGACGCGAAGGACGTGTCGTCGGATCGCTCGCTCGACCCGTCGCTGAAACAAGCGCTCGAACGCGCGCAATCGCAGGTCAACGGGTTCGTGCTGGGCAAGGCCCGCGAAGTCCGGCTCGCGTTCGTCGCCTTGCTGTCCGATGGCCATGTGCTGATCGAAGACCTGCCGGGCCTGGGCAAGACCACGCTGGCGCATGCGCTGGCCGCCACGCTGGGCCTGGGTTTCCAGCGCGTGCAGTTCACCTCCGATCTGCTGCCGTCGGACATCGTCGGCGTGTCGGTGTTCGATGCGCAGGCGCGCAGTTTCCAATTCCATCCCGGCCCGGTGTTCGCGCAAGTGCTGCTGGCGGACGAAATCAACCGCGCGCCGCCGCGCACGCAAAGCGCGTTGCTGGAAGCGATGGCCGAACATCAAGTCACCGTCGACGGCACGACCCACGCCCTGCCCGATCCGTTTTTCGTGATCGCCACGCAGAATCCGGTCGATCTGGCCGGCACGTATCCACTACCGGATTCGCAGCTCGACCGCTTCCTGCTGCGTCTGCATTTGGGCTACCCGTCGGACGAAGCCGAACGCGCCTTGCTCGCCGGCACCGATCGTCGCGACATGATCGCGCGCGCCGTCGCGGTGCTGGATGCCGACAACGTGCGCGCGCTGCGCGGCGCGGCGAACGCGGTCCACGCCAGCGATGCGCTGATCGAATATGTGCAGAACCTGCTGGCGCGCAGCCGGCATCATCCCGGCGTGCGCGTCGGTCTATCGCCGCGCGCGGGTTTGGCGCTGCTGCGGGCCGCGCGCGCGCATGCGCTGCTGCTCGGGCGCACGCACGCGCTACCGGAAGACGTACAAGCACTCTTCGTCGCGGTGGCGGCGCATCGTTTGGTGGTCGAAGCCGAAAGCGGCGACGCGGCGACGCTCGCCACGTCGATCCTGCAGGCGGTCGCGGTGGATTGATGCGGGCGCATCGGCCACGAACCGCGACCGGTCGCGACGCGGGATGAACGCATGAACGCCGTGTCCCGGGCGATTCGAACGCGTTTCGAACGGTGGATTCCGCCGCGCGCGGCGGAGTCGCTGCCGGTGAGTTTCGATCGCCGCCGCATCTACGTGCTGCCGACCGGTTTCGGCGGATTCTTCGCCGCGCTGTTGGCGGCGATGTTGGTCGGTGCGCTGAACTACAACAACAACCCGGCGATGTTGTTGGGTTTGTTACTGGGCGGCGCCGGACTCACCAGTTTGTTCGCCGCGCACCTGCAATTGTCGGGATTGACCGTCGTGACCATCGCCGCCGATCCGGTCGCGGCGGGCAAATCGTTGGCGCTGCGCGTCCACGTCCGCGCGGAGCCGGGGCGAGCGCGTCGCGGCTTGCTGGCCCGATGCGGCGAGGCGCGAGCGATGCTCTCGCTCGACAACGGCAGCGGCGAAGCGACGTTGACGATTCCCACCCAACGCCGCGGTTGGTTGCGCCCGGAGCGTTTACGCATCTCGACCACGCGCCCGCTGGGCTTGGCCATCGCCTGGAGCTACGTTTGGCCGGATCAAGCGCTGTTGGTCTATCCCGCACCCGAAACGCAGGGGCCGCCGTTGCCCGAAGGCGCAGGCGATCAAGCGCAGGCGCGGATGCATCCTGCCGGAGAGGATCCGCATCATCTGCGGGCCTATCGCCGCGGCGACGCGCGTCGCGCGATCGCGTGGAAAGCGTCGGCGCGGCGCGACGAATTGTTGGTCCGCGAATACGAACAACCGCAAGGCGCGGACATCGACCTGCATTGGGATGCGTTGAACGCCTTGCCTTACGAGGCGCGGATTAGGCGCCTCGCCCGTTGGGTCGATGAGGCCGAACGCGACGGCCGTCGCTACCGTTTACGGCTGCCGGGACAAGCGCCCATCGGGCCCGCGCAAGGCGACGCGCATCGCCACGGTTGTTTGAAAGCCTTGGCGCTGTTGCCGTCGGAGTGACGCTCGCACGAATCGAAACGGTGCGATCAACCGTTCGGCGCGCCGACCGTAGACGGGCAAGGCGCACGCTCGGCTTCCAATGCCTCGGGGCCACGAGACGCATCAATGCGTCGCAACTCGAAATACCCGACGACGCGGTCGTTACGCTTCGCGGCTTCGTCGTTCGCCACCGCCACGGCGATGCGCGTATAGGGTTTGGACGGCATGCGCCACACTTGCACCAAGTCGTAACCCGGATCGTGCCATGCCTGCCGCTCGACGCAGGCTCCGAGCGGTCGTTCGATCGCATTGCCCACGAACTTGGCGACCGCGACCCAGAGGAAATCCTCTCGATCCACGGCGTAAAACCGGCGATCGACGATCTCGTACTCGTTTTTGAGGTAAGCCCTAAGCCACTCGGCGAGCCGCTCGTTCGACGCGGTGTCGCTCGCGACGCGGGCGTGAGGCAATGGGGCGATACTGCCCAGAGACGACGTTTCGGAAGCGGAAGCGGTGATCAATGGCGTTTCCTCGATGACAGCGCATCCGGCGATGCCGAACGCGATCGATAACGGAACGAGGCCCAGCGCGCGCGCGAACCGGCGTCGAAACGGCTGACGCCATCGACCGATGACGAATCGGCCCGACACGAGCGCAACGGCCACGCTCACATGCCGCGAGCGCTTGCCGCTCGCTCTTGTTCGACGGGAGCCGGCGGCGGTTGCATGCCCGGCTCGGGCTTCGTCCGCGCTTGTTGCTGAGCTTCGAACTGGGCGGCGCCCTGTTCGCGAAATTGTTGGCCGTCCGGCGATGCGGCGGCGGCTTTGAGCGCTTCTTTCAGCGCCGCCGGATCGCGAACGCTGTCGATCATCCTATCGACCACGACATCGCCGGTGCCTTGCGCCGCACCCGCGGCTGCGCCGTTACCGGCGCCCTGCCCCGTGGCCGGAGCTTGGTTTTGGGCGGGTTGGCGTTTGCCCGGCCCGATATTGAATTCCTCGAAGCCGCCGGTCGAAATCACATCATCCAACTTGACCGTGACTTTCGGAGACTTGGTATCGAGGCCTTCGCCGACATAATCGTTTCGCGCGTAGGGGTTACGCAGCTCGACCATGACTTGGCCGGCCTTGTCCTTGTAGATGCGATCGACCATGTAGACGTGGTTGTCGTTCAATCCGTCTTGTTTGGTGCCCGGTTCCGGGTCGGTGGACAAGGTGACGGCTCGCCCCTCGGCGATCGCGTCGCGCACGCGCTCGAAGACCTTATCCGTCCCCTGAGTTTTGGCTTCCGCCAATCCGATATCGGTGCCCTTCTCGCCGGTCAAGGCGTACATCGCTTGCCGCGACCACCCCCCAGCGATAGCGTCGTAGCCTTGCTGCAGTCCGTCGGCGTGGTTGGTGTCGTGCATCTTGGCGAACGCCGCTTCCATCACCGCCGGCCAAACCGGCGTCTTCTTACCGGTGTTGTCCAGCGTACTGCCGCCGCCGCGTTTGATGTTCTCTTCGATCTCGGCCTGCGTGACCTCGATCTGCACCTTTTCTGGCTTGCCGGCTTTTTCTTCGTACAGCGTGACCGTGAACGTGCCTTTCTGGGCGTCGTAGGAGATCGCATCCTTGATGCGGTCCGGCTGGCGATCCGCCGTCGCGCCCAGCACCGCGATGTAGTAACAGTCCATGAAGGTGTCTTGGCGAATGTCTTGCCCTTTGGGCAAGTCCTTCGCGCCGCTGCCGGAATAAAGATTTTCTTCGGTATATTTCGGCTGAGCCATCGCCATCATCCTTATCGCTATCGCGACGCCAGGCCCGGTACAGGGCGCGTCCCGAGCCTTTCATAGGCGTCGAGGCCTGTCAATGGCGGCCGACGCTCCCCGCACTGGCGGCCCGACGGTCGGCGAAAGCAGCGATTTCGATACCACCTGCGCAGACGCATGCTCCCGAGCGACCGCCCGCCAAAAACGGGATGGCTCGCGTAACATGGCCCTCGACGCGCGCATCCCGACAAGAGCCGACCGATGGACGAAAACGCATTCGCCGCGATGGTGCAATCCACCAAGCAATTCGCGCTGCTGGCCGAAACGCTGGAGCGCAACGCCAGCGCGTCGATCCAGCAACAAACCCAAGCCGCGCAGTATCTGCAGCAAACCGTCGAGCGCACCAACGAACTGATGCAGATGAGCGTCAATCGCTCGGGCGATCAATTGCGGCAGTTGATGCAGGACGCGATCGCGCGAACCTTCGAGCCCGGCTCGCAGCAGTTCGACGCCACGGTCAAAGCGGTCTCGGCGCAACTCAAGCAAAGCGGCGAGGCGCTGCAGAAGGACCAAGCCGCGGTGTCGCAGAAGTTGAACAAGCTGATCTGGAAACTGCAGATGCTCGCGATCGGCTCGCTGGTCGTGCTGCTGTGCGGAGGCATCGCGCTGATCCTGTATCAAAATTATCTGTACAAGGCGGCGAAAGAGCGGGCTCAAGCCGCGGCGATCGAGGCCGAAGCGGCGGAGGCCTATCGCAAGGTGCAAATCGGCAATTGCGGCGGAAACCCCTGCGTGAAACTCGACGCGAAATCGCCGAAATGGGGCCGCAACGGCGAATTCGTGCTGCTGGACCTCGAGATTCCGCCGCCGAAGCAGAAGAACGACTGACGGCGCGAGACCCGTGGCGTCCAGCGACATCGCGAACGCATGAGCATCGCAGCCGCCGGCGCTCGCGCCGACCTCGAACGATCCGATCGCCTGTGGACGCTGGGCGCTGGCGGCGTGTGTTTGTTGCCGCTGCTGTTGCAACTGCCCGGCACGCTCGCCGTCGGCGTCGGCGTGGTGGCGATGGCCACGCCGTTGCTCGCGCGCAGCGGTCACGTCTCGATCCTCATACGCCTGTTGCTGGCCTTGGCGTTGTTGGCGACGGTGATGCTGTTCTATCGCTTCTCGTTCGGGCGCGACACCGGTTGCGCGCTGTTGGCGACGATGTTGGCGCTCAAACCGGTCGAACTGCGGCACCGGCGCGATGCGCGCAGTCTGCTGGGCTTCGCTTTGTTCTCCCCGTTCGCGACGTTTCTGCTCGATCAAGGCCCGGTGTCGCTGATGCTGGGCTTGGTCAGCCTCGCGGTCGCGTTGATGGCGATGTCGAAGCTGTCGGAATCGGAATCGGAATCCGAGTTCGTCTCCGGGGCGATCGGCGCGGGCAACGAAGCGCCCTGGCAACGCCTGCGTAGCGTCGGACGCATGGCCTTGACCGGCTTACCGCTGGCGCTGGTGGTGTTTTGGCTGTTTCCGCGTTTGGTGTCGCCGCTGTGGGGCGTGCCGGATCGCGCGATCGGCAGGCCCGGCCTGTCCGACGACATGGCGCCCGGCGACTGGATCGATCTGATCGCCGACGAAAGCCCGGCGCTGCGCGCCACGTTCTTCGGCCCGCAGCCGGAGGCGTCGGAAATGTATTGGCGCGGACCGGTGTTGTGGGATTTCGACGGTCGTCGATGGCGTGCGCTGCGCTGGAACGGGCCGATGGCCGAACGCGGCGCGCCGACCAAACACAGCGAGAAGAGCTACGACTACGAAATGGAATTGGAGCCGACCGATCGACGGCAGATGGTGGCCTTGGACGTGCCGCTGGCCGCGCCGGGCGATGCGGTGCTGGATCACGACTACAGTCTGCGTTCCCCATTGCCCATGGCCGCGCTGACGCGATGGCGGCTGCAATCGGCGGCGCCGGAACGATTCGAAACCGACCTGCAGCCCTGGCTGCGCGAACGCGCCCTGCGCTTACCGGAAGGCTTCAATCCGAAGACGCTCGCGCAGGCGCGCCAATGGCGGCGCGAGGCCGATGCCGCTCACATCGGCGACCGACCCGCAGCCGATGCGGCGATCGTCAATCGCATGCTGGGCTCGATCCGTCGAGAGTTCGTGTACACCCTCGACGCCGAACCGTTGGGGCGCCACACCGTGGACGAGTTCTTATTCCGCACCAAGGCGGGGTTCTGCGAACACTTCAGTTCCTCGTTCGTGGTCACGATGCGCGCCGCCGGCATTCCGGCGCGCGTGGTGACCGGCTACGTCGGCGGTTATCGCAACCCGATCGGCGACTATTGGCTAGTGCGCCGTTCGGACGCGCACGCGTGGAGCGAAGTCTGGCTAACGGGCCGCGGCTGGGTGCGCATCGACCCGACCGCCGCAGTCGCGCCGGAACGCATCTACGACACGATCGACGACCGCGCGCCCGGCGCGTTCGCCGGCTTTTCGGGGTTGAACCCGATGTTCGACGTCGGCGATTGGCTACGCCGCGGTTGGAACGATTTCGTGCTCGGTTTCAACGCGAACCGTCAGCGACGCTTGTTCAGTTCGCTCGGCGTGCCCGACATGGACCCGGCGCGCTTGGCGCAGGTGTTCATCGTCGGCACCTTGCTGGCGCTGGGCGGCATGTGGTGGCTGAGCACCCGCAACGAACGCGAGCGCGACCCGCTGCTGCGCGCATGGCGCCGATTGGAAGCGCGGTATCGGCGCGTCGGATTGGCGCGCGAGCGGCACGAGCCGGCGCTGACGTGGGCGCATCGCGCCGAGCGCGAAGCGAGTACGCAGGATTCGATGTCGCTGGTGACGCTCGCCGAACGCTTCGCGCGCTGGCGCTACGCCCGTCACGCGCACGAACGGCTCGAACGCGACGCCTTGATTCGGGATGTGCGCCGCCATCGACCGCCTCGGCGGCGGTAAGAACGCTGCGAACGGTTCGGGACGTTCGCGCAACGGGAAGGCCGCGCGCGCGGTCTCAGGGATCTTCGGGCTTGCCCGACAGCGCGCCTGGTTTGATGCCGCGAAAGCGGAACGTCAACCAAATACCGACGGCCACGGCGTAGCAGAGATTGGGGATGAAGGCCTTGTCGAGCGTGGTGATTTGCGTGGTCCACGCGACGAAATTGGTGTACGCCGCTTGAGAGATCGTGAATGCGGCCACCATCAGCACCATCCGAATCGGCACCGGCTTGCCGAGGAACAAAGCGATGATCGTCAGTTCCGAAATGAACACCCCGACCACGAACGGCAGGATCGCGCCGGTCACCAGCATCAGCATCGTGCTGTCGTAGCTATGCGCTTGAATCATCATGTCCGCGAACGACACGCCGAGGGCGCGACTGATCAAGAACATCAGGAAGCCGGTACTGAACGACATCATCCGCACGTATTGCTCGGCGCCGTGCGCCAACGCGATGACCCGGATCGCGATGTACATCTGACTGCCGATCGTGATGAAGATCAGCAGTTGCTCGAAAATGGTAAACGCGTCCCAAACCATGCGCTAACGATCCGTCTCGTTTGAAGTAGCCTCGACCGGCCAGAACATAGCACAGCCGTCGAAGCGGGGCCGGCGAGCCGTCATCGGACGACGCGCAGGTGGGAGCGGCGACGGCGCGGCGACGGCCCTTGCGGCGGGCGATTGCGGTCGCGTCGCCAGTACAGGATCAACGCCAAGCCGAAGAACGCGCCGCCCAGATGGGCCACGTGCGATTCGCCGGTACGTCCGCCGAACAACGCCAACAGCAGTTGCAGGACGATCAATCCGATCGCGAAATGCCGGGCCTTGAAGGTGATCGGAAGAAAGAACAACCCGATGCGCTGGTTCGGGAACAACCAACCGAATGCGACCAGCAACCCGTAAATACCGCCGGAGGCTCCGACCGAAAACACGACGCGGCTCTGTTCGTAGACCTGCCACGTGGCGAGCGCGAACTGACACAGCGCCGCGCCCAACACGCAAACGCTATAGAACACGAGGAATCGGCGAGTTCCCCATTCCGACTCGAGAACCGCGCCGAACATCACCAAACCCAGCATATTGAACATCAGATGCACCGGGTCTGCGTGCAGAAACGCGTGCGTGATCGGCTGCCATGGCATGAACGCCTGCGACGCCCAGGGCTCGCCGGGCAACCAAGGCCAAAGCGCGAACCAGCGTAGCCCCTCCGGAGCGTTCAGCATCGCCATCAGCATGACGATTACCGAACACACGATGTTGGCGATCAGCAAATAGCGCGTGGCTGGGGGAAGCCTGGACAACATCCGAATTCCTTGCAGACGTCATTGCGATGCGGCGAAGCCGCGCGGTCGAACGAGGCGAGCGCGTCGGCGAAGGCGCCCCATCGCCTTCGCGCTCCGATCGGGGGCGCGAGCCCACCGAGGCGGAGACGGCCACGGCCTATGATACCGGTATGCGCACACTCCCGACTCTGGACGCCACCGATTTCGTCGCCATCTCGCCGTGCCCCGAAGACGAGAACGCGGGACTCGCCGCGCTCGGTGAGGCGGTCGCCGGACGTTTGGAGGCTCGCGGCGCGTGCTGGATCGCGTACTGGCCGCCGCCGGCGATGGCCGCGCGTCTGCGCGAGGATCTCAATCGTTTGCGGGCGGATGCCGCGCTCGACGAAGCGGCGGTGGGTAGGCTCGGGACGCGTCTGCAGCGTCGCGATGTGCGCGGCGACCGTACGTGTTGGCTGGACGATCCGCGCTGCGGGCCGGCAGCGGCCGAATTTCTGTCGGCCTTGGCACGAATCCGCACCGCGATCGACCGTCGACTGTTCCTTGGGCTGGTCGAATTCGAAGCGCATTACGCCGCATACCCGCCCGGCGGCGGCTACGCACGGCATCGCGACCGGTTTCGCGACAGCGATGCGCGCGTCCTGTCGTGGGTGAGCTACCTTAACCCCGAATGGAACGCCGCGGACGGCGGCGCCTTGCGTCTTTATCTGCCCAACGACGGCGGTTCGAACGGCCGCGGTTCGAGCGAGGACGGCTTGAACGACGACGATTCGGTCGCGACCGTCGATCTGGCCCCGATCGGCGGCAGCGTGTGTTTTCTCAGCGAACTCGAACACGAAGTGCTGACCGCGCATCGCGAACGCCACAGCATCGCCGGCTGGATGCGACGGCGTACCCGCGACCTGCCTTAACCGCAAGAGGCCATCCCGCGGCTTATCCCCAAATCGCTTCGTCGAGACTACGCGCGCGTTTGGGCGCACGCACGCGGCCTTCGTCCGACACATCGACGCCCTCGCCGCGCAGGCGATCGCGCTGTTCGACGAACGCGTCGGAACCCGCCGGAAACGCGATCCGGCCGTCGCTGCGCAAGACGCGATGCCACGGCAGCGTCGGGTCCTCGTTGTGCGCGAGCAAACGCGCGACCATGCGCGCCCGCCCAGGCAAGCCGGCGCGTTGGGCGACATGGCCATAACCCGCGACCTCGCCGCGCGGAATCGCACGAATCGCGGCGACGATGCGTTCGGCTGGCGTACGAGTCGGATTGCGAGCGGGTGCGCGAGCGACCATTCGGGTAGCATAGCGCCTCCCTCTCAAGCGCCACCCTCCCCCATGCAGAATTTCGAACAGATCCGCAGTCATCTGTCATCCGCCGATTTCAAGCTGACGATGCAGGAGCCGTTCGTGTGCTGCGTCGAACTGTCGTTAGCGCAGGGTCGCCGGCATCAAGCGATCTTCCTGTCGGAATTAGAAGGCGAAGACGGACGCGATTACTTGCGCGTCAGCACCGTGATCGCGCCGACCACCGGCATCGACGGCCGTCGCGCCTTGGCCTTCAACTGGCAGAGCCGCATCGGTTATTTGGCGATCGGCGAACTCGACGGCGTGCCGTATCTGCAACTGTGCGAGAACCGCCCGTACGACAGCCTCACGCCGTCCGAAATCGATCGCTTGATCCTCGAAATCGGCGGCATGGGCGATCAACTCGAACGCGCGCTCTCGGCCGGCGGCGACTTGCTGTAATCGCATCTCCGGAACGCGTCCGCCAAGCGTCTCTTCGCTCGGACTCGCATCGATAAAACGAAAGCCCCGGCGCGAACCGGGGCTTTGTCGTTTTGGTGCGCATCGTCTTCGCGCGATGCGTCCGACGCGCGCGACGAGGCGCTTATGCCCAGCCGAGCACTTCGAACAACTTCAACAACGCGTAAGCGACACCGCCGGAAGCCGGGATGGTCAGCACCCAGGCCCACAGGATGCGTTCGATCACCGTGAATTTGAGTTTGCGCGGATTTTTGCCGAAGCCCACACCCATGATCGCGGTGGAAATGCTGTGCGTCGTCGACACCGGCATACCGAAATGCGCCGCGGTGACCAAGATGGTGGCCGAGGCGCTTTCCGCCGCGAAGCCATCGATCGGGTGCAGTTTCACCATCTTGTGACCGAGCGTTTTGATGATGCGCCAGCCGCCCATCGCGGTGCCCGCCGCCATCACCACCGCGCACGTGATCACGATCCACGTATCGATGTCTTTCTCGCCGCCGTCCGGGTGCAGGAACTGCGCCCACGCCGGCAGTACGTCGAGCGTACCGGCGCTCTGCGCGGCGTAGATCGTGAGCGCGATGATGCCCATGGTCTTCTGCGCATCGTTGGTGCCGTGCGCGAAGCCCATGTAACCGGCCGACACCAACTGCGCTTTACCGAAGATGGCGTTGACCCAACGCGGCCGCGAGAGCTTGCCCAGCGAGCCGCCGATCTTCGAGACCCCGAAAATCGTTGCGTAGAGCAACCCCAATATCAGCACGCCCAAGGTGAAGCCCGCGATCGGCGAACTGACCATCGGGATCAGCACTTTCCAGAAAATACCTTTATTGCTGGTCCAACCCTCGTCGCCGAGTTTCGACCACACCAAGGCGGCCAGGTCGTTGTCCGCGGCGGCCAATGCAGCGCCGCAAAGGCCGCCGATCAACGCATGGGACGACGACGACGGCAAACCGAACCACCACGTGATCAGGTTCCAGGTGATGCCGCCCATCAGCGCGCACAGAATCACCTGCGAGGTCACCACGACCACTTCGGTGTCGATCAACCCGGAGGAAATGGTCTTGGCGACCGCGGTGCCCCAGAAGGCGCCGATCAAGTTCATCACCGCGGCCAGCATCACCGCCTTACCCGGCGTGAGCACTTTGGTCGCGACCACGGTGGCGATGGAATTGGCGGTGTCGTGGAAGCCGTTGATGAACTCGAAAACGAGCGCGGCCAAAATGACGATCAGAACGAGAGTAAGCACGGAAGCCTCTTCGATGCGGTGTCGTGCCGGGTCGGGCGAGCGACGCGCGCCCTCGCGGGGCGCCGACGTCGCGCGCGCGCCGACGCGGCGATCAACTGTTCTTGAGCACGATCTGGTAAGCGACGACGCCCGCTTCGCGGCAGCGATCGATCGCTTTCTCGAGAATCTCGAAGAATTCCTTGAGCAGGAACATCTGCAGGCTGTCGAGCTTGCCGGAATAGATGTCGCGGTAAAGCTCCAGCATCAGGCGATCGGCCTCGTTCTCGATCGAGCGCAGCTTCTCGTTGAGTTGGGTCATGCGATCGATGTTCATCCCTTCGATCGCATGCACCATCTCCACCACCACGGTGGCGGCTTGCTCCAGCATCGCCGCGCGCGGCGCGAAGTCGATACCTTCCAAATGGTGGGTCGCCATGGAGTAGCGATCGGCGAATTTTTCGATTTGCTTGGGGATTTTGTACAGCGCCGAGCCGAGCGACTCGATGTCTTCGCGCTCGATCGGGGTGATGAAACTTTCGACCAAGGCCTTGCCGATCTTGTCGGAAGCCGCGCGTTCGCGCTGGCGGGCCAGCTTGAAGGCGTCCAGCGCCGGCTGGCGGTCGGGCGCTTTCATCATCGTGTGCAGCGCCTTGGCGCTCTCGTAAGCGGCATCGGCGGCTTCGTCCAGCAGACTGTAGAACTGCTTGCCCGAGCCGAAGATGGTTTGCAGGGAAAACATAGGGGCACACGCCTCGATGACAATGAGATGAATAGAGTAAGTCCGAATTATGACATCGAAATGACATTTGACCCGGTTGTTTCATCCCCACGACACCCCATTGTCACAGAGCGACAGCTCTGTGGAGACAAGCGAACGCCGCGGGCTGGCCGCCCACCCCTCGGGGTTCGCCGCCCACTGTCCCGGGCTGGTCGCGACCGCCTGCTATCATCCGACCCATCCCCCTCTCCCGCCCTTCGCATGCAGCCCCCGACGCCCCAGCCCCACCCGTTCCGCCGCCGGCAGAGAGGCGGAACCCGTGCTTGAGCTGTCGGTCGTCGTTCTGCTGGTGGTGTTGAACGCCTTCTTCGCGCTGTCGGAGATGGCGTTGATGACCTCGCGCAAGCTCAAGCTCAAGCAAATGGGCGAGCACAGCCGCGGGGCGCGCAAGGCGCTAGCCTTGGCCGAGCATCCGGATAGCCTCCTATCCACCGTGCAGGTCGGCATCACCGCGATCAGCGTGCTGGCCGGCGTCTTCGGCGGCGAGGCCATCGGCCTGATCATCGCCGGCTGGCTGGGCGGCATCTCCCCGCTGGTGGACCAATACGCCGACAAGATCGGGATCGGCATCGCGGTCACGCTGATCACCGCCGCGTCCGTCATCTTCGGCGAGTTGTTGCCCAAGCGCTTGGCCCTGACGAATCCCGAACTCATCGCCAGCCGGGTCGCGATCCCGCTGGACCTGCTGGCGCGATTCGCGACCCCGATCGTGAAGGCGCTGGGCAAGATCAATCGCGCGCTGCTGCGCCTGCTCGGCATCCGCGACGACGCGCGCAACGCCATCACCGAAGAAGAAATCCAACTGCTGGTGAGCGAGAGCCACGAGCAGGGCGTGATCGACGACGACGAACGCAACATGATGCAGCGGGTGATGCGTCTGGGCGATCGCACGGTCGAAAGCATGATGACGCCGCGCACCCGTATCGTCTGGCTGGACACGACCACCGGCTTCGACGACAACCTCGCCGAAATGCGCGCGACGCCCTACTCGCGCTATCCGGTGTACCGCGGCAGCGACGCCGATGTCGCCGGCGTGCTGGAGGTCAAATCGCTGTTGGATCGGCTGAACGAGCGCGCGCCGGATCTGTTCGCGAACCTACGGCCCGCGCTGTTCGTCTCCGAATCGACGCATGCGTTGAAGCTATTGGAAATCTTCCGCGAAGAACAGCAGTCGCTGGCGCTGGTGGTGGACGAATACGGCGACGTCACCGGCATGGTGACGGTGAACGATTTGATGGGCGCGGTGGTGGGGCGCCTGCAGTCGGGCGAAACGCCGGGCGCCGATGCCTTGGTCGTTCATCGCGACGACGGCTCGCTGCTGGTGGACGGCTCGTTGCCGGTGGGCGAATTGCGCGAGTTGATCGGTCAGCGTCTACCGAACGAGGACGACCACGATTACCACACGGCTGCGGGCATGGTGATCGCGTATTTCGGCCGCATTCCGAACACGGGCGAGTACTTCGAGTGGGCCCATTGGCGGATCGATGTGATCGATCTGGACGGTCCGCGCGTGGACAAACTGTTGATCGCCCCGATCGAGCGCAAGGACGACGCCGATGCCGACTGAGCCCAAGAACGATAACGGGATCGAGGACGGCGACCGAACTCCAGACGACTCGATCGCGAGCGCCGAGACGCAAGCCGAAACCGAGACGGACTCGGGCTCTGGCCAGGGATCCGGTCAGGGGTCTGATCCTAATACTGACCCGAATACCGGTCCGAATACCGACCCGGGTTCGACGGAGTCTCGCCGTAGCCCGCACGCGGCCGGCATGCGCTCCGTGTTGGACACCATGGCCGCTGGCGACCCCGCCGATACGCTGGCCTTGCGCGATGTGATTCAGGGCCTGGGCCGCGGCACGTTCGGCGTGTTGCTGTTCCTCGCTGCGCTGCCTGCGTTCATCCCGATCCCCGGCCTCGCCGGTGCGCTGAGCGGGCCCCTGGTGGTGCTGGTGGGATTGCAGGTACTGATTCTGCTGCCCAACCCATGGCTACCCGGGTTCGTCGCTCGACGCGGCCCCTTGCGCAGCACGGTGATCCGCTTCGACCGCAAAGTGTCGCCGTGGCTGCGCCGCTTGGAGAAAACCGTGCGTCCGCGCTTGGTGACGTTCGTCGAGCATCCCTTGGCGACGGTCTTCACCGGTTTGCAGATCGTCCTGCTCGGCATCCTGCTATCGCTGCCGATCCCGTTCACCAATTATTTGTTCGCGTGTTTGTTGATGATCTATGCGCTCGCCCTGCTCGAACGCGACGGCGCGATGATGCTGATCGCTTGGGCCTGCGGACTGGCGGCGATCGGCGTATTCGGCGTGCTGTCCGGTAACTTGGTCGCGCTGGCCTGGGCGTGGTTGGAAAAGCTGCCGTAGGGTGCGCTTAAGCGCACCGCTCTCGACTCGCCGGCATCGGTTCGGTGCGCTCAAGCGCATTCCATGCCCGATATTCGATGCTCCCATGCGGTTGAAGGCTTCACGTTCCGCTCAACCCAGCAATCGACAGAAATCCTGTATCGGCATCGGGTGACCGAACCAATAGCCTTGCGCCAAATCGCATTCGCGCGAACGCAACAACTCGAACTGCCCTTCTTTCTCCACGCCCTCGGCCACGACGGTCATGCCCAGCGAGTGCGCCATCGCGATGATCGCTGCGGTGAGCGCTAAATCGTCGGGGTCGCGCAGCATATCGGCGATGAAACTGCGGTCGATCTTCACCCCGTCCACGGGCACGCGCCGCAGATGGCTCAATCCGGAGAAGCCGGTGCCGAAATCGTCGAGCCATACCTTGATGCCGTGGTTGCGCAAATCGGACAGTAGAGTGCGCGCCAACGTCTCGTCGCTGAGCACGGCGGTTTCGGTCAATTCGATGTGCATCGATTGCGGCGGTAAGCCGCTGTCGCGCAGGGCTTCGAGCACTTGCTCGCGAAAATCGCCGCTGCGCAGTTGCCGCGCGGAGACGTTGATCGCGACGAACAGCTCGTCCGCATCGGCGAAACGCCCGCGCCACTGGGCCGCGTCTTTGCACGCGGCGCGCACCACCGCCGGACCGATGGATTCGATCAAACCGCTCTGCTCGGCCACATCGATAAAGACCGATGGCGCGACTTGGCCGTGGATCGGATGCATCCAACGCAGCAGCGCTTCGGCGCCGACCAAACGCTTGTCGGCGACGCGAAAAATCGGCTGATACACCAGCGTGAGTTCGCCGCGCTCCCAGGCGCCGCGCAAATCCTGCTCGATCCGCACTCGGCGCGACACCGCCTGATCCATCGCGCGGCTATAGAACCGATAGCAATTTTTGCCGGCCAACTTCGCTTGATACATCGCGATGTCGCCGTTCTTCATCAACATCGTGGCGCCGGAGGCATCGTCCGGGAACAAGGTCACGCCGATCGACGTGCCGAGAAACACTTGCCGATCCTGCGCCAGAATCGGACGCCCCAGTTCCGCGACCAAGTGCTCGGCCAACTGCGCCGCCGCGACGCGCACATCGCCGGTGTGTTCGGCGTCGGCATGCAGCAGGATGACGAATTCGTCGCCGCCGAAACGCGCCAATTGCGCAGCACCGCCGGCGAGCCGCTCGACCGCTTCGCGAATACGGTTCGCGCATTGCACCAGCACTTCATCGCCGACATCGTGACCCAAGGTGTCGTTGACGCGTTTGAAATCGTCGATATCGGCGAACAACAGCGCCAATTGCCGGCCGACGCCGCGCAATTCCATCAACCGATGATCCAGCGCTTCGCGAAAGGCGAGCCGGTTGGACAAGCCGGTCAGCGCATCGGTGTAGGCCATGCGCCGCATGTCGCGATCGTGCCGAACGATGCTGTCGGACATACGAGAGAACGCATCGATCAACGTCCCCACTTCGTCGGCGCGACCGGTCGCCGGCAATCGCGTGGCGAAATTACCGGATTCGATCTCGCTCGCGGCGGCCGAAAGCTGCCGGATCGGTCGCACCAGCGCCCGCTGCAGCACGATGCCGACGATCACGAACAGGCCGAGCAGCGAACACAGCAGCAACGCGATCCAGGTGAGATATCGGCTGCCGATTTCGCCGAGCATCCGCCCCATCTGTTGCCCGATATGCGCTTCTTCGGCGCGAATCTTCGATAAGGAATAACCCACGCGCACGCCGCCGAGTCGCTGATCGCCGAGCATGATCGGGATCGACACGTCGAGCGCATCGCCGTGGCTGAGCACCAATAGATCGTCGGCTTTCACGATCCGCGCCGCGAGCGGGTCGCGCATCGCCTGGCCGTAACTGGGAATGTCGCCGGACCCGTCGTGGATCACATCGCCCTTGCCGTCGTACACCAAAACGTAACTGACGCCGGGCTGGTGCAGGATGCTGCGCGTGGTATCGCCGATGGCGTCCAGGTCGAAGTAATACAGCGGATTAGCGAGCAACTCCGCCGCCTGCGTCACCTGCGCTTCGCCGCGATCGCGCAGTCGTTCTTGCACCAGCGTGCGCAGCGCGTCTTGGTTCAAGCGCAGCACTTCGGTCTGCATGGTGCTTTGCCGTTGCCACATCACCGCGACGACCGCGATCACCACGATCATGGCCAGACTGATCACCGCGATGAAGCGCGCCTGCAGGCCGTACACGAACTTCATTCCACCTCCTGCCTCACCCGGACCACGCCTTCGCGCAGACGCTCCAGCCCCTGCCGGGTCGGCGCGTCCAGCGGCAAAAAACGCGTGGTGCGGAAAAAGTATTTGAGCGGCTCGCGGGCCTGCGGATCGTCGGCCGCCTGCATCAGCACTTCGATCAGTCGCTCGCGAACGCGCGGATCCAAATCGCTGCGCGTCATCTCCAACGCGCGCGGAATCGGATCGCTGGTGTGGATCACCAGCAAGTCGCGGCGATAGCTCGGCGGCAAACGCGCCGGGTCGTTCCAGTCCAATTCGCTCATCGCGCCGGCATCGACCAAACGTTTATGCACCCACGCGCCGATGTTGAGTTCGGAACGCGCGAACACGTAACCGACGCTGTCGCCGGACGGGCGATCCATCGGCGACAGCAGCAGACTCAAGGACAGATCGCGTCGCAGCAATTCGATCGCGGGCACGAAATAGGCGCTGGTCGATGCTGTGCTCTGGAAGGCGACGCTGCGGCCTCGCAATTGACCGAGATCGCCGATGCCGCTGTCGCGCCGCGCGAAGATCACGCTACGGTAGCGGCTGACGCCATTGCGCTCGGTCAGCAGCAGCGGCTGGGCGCGCGCGCGCTCCTGCAACTGCATCGCGGTGGCCGCGGTTTCGGTGACCCAATCGACTTGGCCACGCCGCAGATAGCTGGCCATCTGCTGCGCGTCTTTGGCCATCAGCACTTTGCCTTCGCGAATGCCGACATCGCGCATTCGCGGCACGACGTAATCCAACAGCCGCTTGAGCGGCTCGTAATGGGATTTCGGATCGTCGCTGATGCGGCCCAACACGAGGACATCGCTGCGATCCTGCGCGCGCGCCGCGGACATGCCGCCTACGAACCCGGCGCCCACGAACCCGCCGCAGATCAGCGCGAACGCGAATAACGCACGACCGAACGAGCGATAAGCTGTGCCGTCGCGCTTCCGGCGAGCGATCGCGGTCATCCGCGCCATCCGCCGACCCTAGCCGTTTCGCGCCGCCGCCAATCGGGCCATGCGCTGCGCGTCGGCCAAGACCCCGCGCAGCAAGCGCAGGTCGCGCGCATCGAGTTCGGCGCGCAGGAAGATGCGACGCAGTTTGCGCATCGCGGTTTCGGGGGTTCGCCCCTTGTGGAAATCGATCGCATCCAGAGTGTCCGCCAATTGCGAAAAGAAGCCTTCGAGTTCGGCATGGGTCGCGGGCGGCTCGTTCCGAGCCTCACCCTCCGACGGCAAGAGCGCCGCGGGAAGGGCGTCCTGTGCCGAATCCATGGAGAAAGCCACACGCAATTCGTATGCCAACACCTGCACGGCCGCCGCGAGATTCAGCGAGCTGTACTCGGGGTTGGCCGGGATATGCACGGCCGCATGGCACAACTGCAGCTCGTCGTTGTCCAGACCGGTGCGCTCCCGGCCGAAGACGAAGGCCACCTCCGCGCCCTCGTTCGCGACCGCGACCGCGCGCTGCGCCGCGAGGCGGGGCGCGAGTTCGTCGAGCGCGATGCGTCGGGAACGTGCGGTACACCCCAGAACGAGACGACAATCGGCGATGGCCTCGGCCAAAGTATCGCAGCGGGTCGCCGACGCCAGCAGATCGTCCGCGCCGGCCGCCATCGCCGTCGCGTCCGCGTGCGGGAAGCGTTCCGGCGCGACCAGGACCAAGCGCGAAAAACCCATCGTCTTCAGCGCGCGCGCCGCGGCGCCGATATTGCCCGGGTGCTGCGTGCCCACCAGCACCGCCATCACCCGCCCGAACCCGGCGGACGGCGGCTCGACCGCGGACCTAGCGATGGCGTCGGACGCGGGGTGAGAAACGGATTCAGGGGCGGACGGCATGTGGCGAATGGTAAACTGCCGCGGCCAGTCTTGTAGCTGGGTCGTTCTTTCCACTTGCCCTTCAGTCTTTGCGCCCGCCGGCGCCCGGAGTCGTTCGCGATGCAACAGCCCGCTGTCAATATCATGGTCAAGGCGGCGCGCGCCGGGGGCAATATCCTGCTGCGGCACATGGCGCGCCTGGATGCGATCGACGTGGTCGAAAAAGACCGCCTCGACTACGCCAGCGAAGTGGACCGCTTGGCCGAAGTGGATATCGTCAAGGAACTGCGCCGCGCGCACCCCGATTACGCCGTGCTCGGCGAAGAAGGCGGGCACAGCAAGGGCAATCGCGGCCCCAGCCGCTACACCTGGGTGATCGATCCGTTGGACGGCACCAGCAACTATCTGCGCGGTTTTCCGCATTGGTGCGTCTCGCTGGCGCTGTGCGAAGGCCCCGAGCCGCTGCATGCGGTGATTTTCGACCCGCTGCGCAATGAGTTATTCACCGCCAGCCGCGGCGGCGGCGCGCAATTGAACGGCAAGAAAATCCGCGTCGCCGAACGCAAAGATCTGGACGGCGCCATGCTCGGGACCGGCTTCGCCCCGCGCGAACGCAAACGCGCCGACGCGCAGCTCGATTGCATCAAATCGTTGATGGTGCAGGCCGAGGACATCCGCCGCGCCGGCTCGGCCGCGTTGGATTTGGCCTACGTCGCCGCGGGTCGCGTCGACGGCTACTTCGAGGCCGGGCTCAAAGTGTGGGATATCGCCGCGGGCGTCCTGCTGGTGCGCGAAGCGGGCGGTCGCATCAGCGATTTCCGCGGCGCGGCGCTCGGCCCGATGCACGTGGACGGCCCGACGCGGCAAGTGGTGGCCGCGAACGTGAAATTGATCGAGCCGCTGCAAAAGACTCTGGTCAACACCGGCTACGCCAAGACTTTCGATTGATTCGACTGTCGAACGGCCGCCGACGCCAGTAGAGCGGGCTTCAGGCCGTTCTCGCTCGCACCGCGCTTGAGCGACTGAGGCCTGAAGACTGCTCCACCACCGCGAAGCGTCAAGAAAAAAGCCGCGCGATGCGCGGCTTTTTTCGTGCCTCGATGCGACGGATCGCGCGAAGTGACGGCCGACTTACGGCCGACGCGCCAGCTCGGCCTCGTCGCGCGCCTTCGGCATCAAATCCTGCTTCGACACGCCCAGCCACAGCAACAGCGGGCAAGCCACGAAGATCGAGGACAGCGTACCGATGATGATGCCCAGCATCTGCGATTCGGCCATGCCTTTGAGCGAGCCGCCGCCGTAGAGATACAGCGCGAGTACGGTCAAGAACGCCACGAACGACGTGATGACGGTACGCGAGAGCGTTTGATTGATCGACTTGTTCAACACCTCGGCGGGCGATGCGCGCATGCCGCGGAAATTTTCGCGCACGCGGTCGAACACCACGATGGTGTCGTTGATCGAATAGCCCATCACCGACAGCAGGCCCGCGAGTACCGTCAAATCGAATTCGTGCCCGGTCAACGCGAACCAACCGGCCACCACGACCACATCGTGCAAGGTGGTGATGATCGCCGCGACCGCGAACTTCCACTCGAAACGGAACGAGATATAGATCAAGAAACCCAGCACCACGAACAACAGCGCGTAGATACCGTTTTCGGCCAACTCTTTACCGATCTGCGGGCTGATTTCGGCGCTGCTGTGCAATTCCGCCGAATTCTCGGAGAACGACGCCAGTTCGCGCACGTTCTGGGCGATGCTGGCGACGGTGCCGGCCTTGCCTTGCTCTTCCTTCGGCTGCAAGCGCACCAACAATTCGCGGCCGTTGCCGAAGGTCTGCACTTGCGCGTTGTCGTAACCGGCCTTCGCGAGCTTACCGCGCACGGCTTCGACATCGACCGGCTTCTCATAGCGCAATTCGATGCCGACGCCGCCGGTGAAATCGAGGGCCAAATTGAACTGCTTGACCGCCATCGCGCCGATGGCGACGAACATGATGATCGCCGCGATCGTCAACGAAGCCATGCGCAGGCGCATGAAGTCGAAGCTGCTGTCGTAGGGAAAAACGTTGAACGGTTTCATGGGCGGTACCGGATTTGTGGTCGCGACGCCGTCGGAACGGCGCCGCGCGAACGCGCGAATTGGGGGACGAGGCTCAGATGGCGACGGACTTCAGCTTGCGACGACGGCCGTACATCAACGTGGCGATCGCGCGCGAGACCGACACCGCGGTGTATGCGGAGGTGGCGATACCGAGCATCGTGGTGATACCGAAACCGCGCAGCGGACCGGTGCCGAACACCGCCATCGCCAGACCGGCGAGGAACGCAGTGATGTTGGCGTCGAGAATGGTGCCGGACGCGCGGTCGTAGCCGGCGGCGATCGCGGTCTGCGGCGGCAATCCGGCGCGTAATTCTTCGCGTATGCGTTCGTTGATCAGCACGTTCGCGTCCACCGACATACCCACGGTGAGCGCGATACCGGCCAAACCCGGTAGCGACATCGTGGCGCCGAAGATGGACATCAACGCGAACACCATGACCAAGTTCAGCAGCAGCGCCAAGCAGGTGACGATACCGAACATGCGGTAATAGATCAGGAAGAACGCCAAGGCGAACAGGAACGAGAACATCACCGCCTTCAGGCCGCGCTCGACGTTCTGCTTACCGAGGCTCGGGCCGACGACGCGCTCTTCTTTGAAGTCCATCGGCGCGGCCAGAGCGCCGGATTTGAGCAGGCGCGAGAGCGATTCCGCTTCTTTACGCTCCAAGCCGGTGGTGATGAAACGCTTACCGAAGGGCTCGTTGACGTTGGCGATCGAGATGACCTCTTCTTTCGTCGTCGAGGTCTGCACCGGCTTGCCGTCGACGATGCGCGTTTGCGGCACGCGTTCGATGAAGACCACCGCCATCGGCTTGTTCACGCTTTCGGTCGTGAAATCCAGCATGCGCTGGCCGCCGGCCGTGTTCAATGTCACCGACACCGCCGGCAAACCGTTCTGATCGACCGACACGCGCGCATCGACCATGTCTTCGCCGGAGGCGATGACGCGTTTCTTCAGCAAGATCGGCAAAGGCTGACCATCGGCCCCGAGTTCGCGCTGAAAGTACAGGCGCGCGCCCGGAGGCACGTTGCCGGTTCGCGCAGCTTCCAGCGCATCGCCGTCTTCGTAGACGGCGCGATATTCGAGCGTCGCAGCGGCGCCGATCGTGACTTTCGCTCGCGCGGTGTCTTGCACGCCCGGCAGTTGCACCACGATGCGTTCGGCGCCCTGACGCTGCACGACGGGTTCGGCCACGCCCAAGGAATTGATGCGATTGCGCAAGGTGCTGAGGTTCTGCTCGACGGCGTTCAGCGTGACCTGCCGAATCATCTCGTCGGAGACATCGATATTGATGACATTGCCGACGGCTTCGTAACGGAAGGCATTGACCGACGACAAACCGCCGGCATCGATCGCGATGGCGTTGAAGCTTTGTTCGAGCAGCTTGCGCGCCTTCGCGGCGTCGGCGGTGGGCGCCAAGGTGGCGACGATGCGGTTCGTGCCGCTGCGTTCGACCGATTCGAACGCGAGGCGATTGTCGCGCAACAACGAGCGGGCTTCGTCGAGATAGGCGTTGAAACGCTTATCGACCGCGGCCTTCTTATCGACTTCCATCAAGAAATGCACGCCGCCCTGCAAGTCGAGACCCAACGGCATCGGTCGAGCGCCGATGGCCGACAGCCAGTCGGGCACCGTCGATGCAAGGCTCAGCGCGACGACGTAACGATCGCCCAGCCCCAGGCGCAGCGCATCGGCCGCTTTGCCCTGCTGATCGTTATCGGCGAAGCGGACCAGCATGGTCTCGCTCTTCGTCTCGATCGCCTTCGACTTCAGCCCGGCTTTCTGCAAGCTGGCGCTCACCTGCTGTTTCAGGGCGTCGTCGATTTTGCCGCCGCGATTGGCGGAGATCTGGACGGAAGGATCCTGCGGAAAGACGTTCGGCAGCGCGTACAGCGCGCTGAAGATCAGAACGACCAGGGCGACGACATATTTCCAGCGAGCGTATTCGAGCATGACGGGCACCGCGTCCGGCCTTTCGACCGGGCGCATCGAGGGTGGAACGGAAGGGTCAGAGGGACTTCAGCGTGCCCTTGGGCAGCACGTTGCCGATCGCGCCTTTTTGGACGCGGATCCGCACATTGTCGGACACCTCGACGGAGATGAAATTATCGCCGACCTCGCGCACCACGCCGGCGATACCGCCGCTGGTGATCACTTCGTCGCCGACGGCCAGCTTCTCGATCATCGCGCGCTGGTCCTTCAAACGCTTGGATTGCGGCCGGATCAACATGAAGTACATCAGCGCGAAGAACGCCAACGACATGACGATGAGGCTCAGCCCTCCGCCCTGGGGGGCCGCGGCCGGCGCCGCTTGCGCGTAGGCGGGGGAAATCAACAGATCGAGCAGATTCATTTCGGGTCCGTGAATCGAAAATAACGACGGATTATGCCATGCGGGCGGGGGCGAAGCGATTCAAGCCCATGGGGCCGGACCGAGACCCGCCCGAACCCAAGCGACCGAGACGGACGTCGCGTTCTCTGCCGGTTTCAGTCCGCAGGTTCAGTCCGCGGGCGGCGTGGCGCCTCTGGCCAGATAGAAACCGGCGCGGAACTCGGCGAAGCGGCCGGCTTCGATCGACGCCCGGATTTCGGCCATCAACCGCTGGTAATAGCGCAGGTTATGCAGGGTGCCCAGCATCGGCGCCAGCATTTCGTTGCAGCGGTCGAGGTGGCGCAGATAGGCGCGGGTGTAGCCGCCGGCGCAGGCGACGCAGTCGCAGCCCTCTTCGATCGGCCCCAGGTCGCGCTCGTAGCGGCTGTTGCGGATGCGCACGGTGCCGAAAGAGGTGAAGAAGTGCCCATTTCGGGCGTTTCGGGTCGGCATCACACAATCGAACATATCGATGCCGCGGGCCACGCCCTCGACCAGATCCTCCGGCCGGCCCACGCCCATCAGGTAGCGCGGACGGTCGGCGGGCAATTGCGGGCAGGTGTGTTCGAGCATCCGGTTGCGCTCGTGCTCGGGTTCGCCCACCGCCAGGCCGCCCACCGCGTAACCGTCGAAATCCAGCGCCTTCAAACCTTCGGCCGAGCGCGTGCGCAGGTCGTGATGCACCCCGCCCTGCACGATGCCGAACAGCGCAGCGTCGTTGCCTTCGTGGGCGCGTTTGGAGCGCTCGGCCCAGCGCAGCGACAGTTCCATCGACGTGCGCGCGACCTCTTCCGTCGCCGGGTAGGGCGTGCACTCGTCGAATATCATCACGATGTCCGAGTCCAGCGTCTTCTGGATGCGCATGCTTTCTTCGGGGCCGAGAAACACTTTGCGACCGTCGGTGGGCGCGGCGAACGTCACGCCCGCTTCGGTGATCTTGCGTTTGTGCGCCAGCGAGAACACCTGGAAGCCGCCGGAGTCGGTGAGGATCGGGCCGTCCCAGCGCTCGAACCCGTGCAAACCGCCGTGATCGGCGATCACGTCCAAACCCGGCCGCAAATACAAATGAAAGGTGTTGCCGAGGATGATCTCGGCGCCGAGCGCACGCACTTGATCCGGCAGCACGCCTTTCACCGAACCGTAAGTGCCGACGGGCATGAACGCCGGCGTTTCCACGGTGCCGCGCGGGAACGTCAATCGGCCGCGACGGACCGCGCCGTCGGTGCCGAGCAATTGGAAACTCATGCGGCTCATGCGCGGCTCTCGTTGTGATGACGCTCGTCTTGGCGATGCTCGGCTTCGCTGCCCGCATCGTCGCGATGCGCATCGCTTCCCGCATCGTTCGACGCACTGGGCCACAGCAGCATCGCGTCGCCGTAGCTGAAAAACCGGTAGCCGCGTTCGATCGCGTGCTTGTAGGCGTCGAGCATGCGTTCGCGGCCGGCGAAGGCCGAGACCAGCATCAACAGCGTGCTTTCGGGCAGATGGAAATTGGTGATCAGCGCATCGACGCTGCGGATCGCGTAACCCGGGAAGATGAAGATGCGGGTTTCGCCGGAAAAAGGCTGCACCTCGCCGTCGCGCATCGCGCTTTCAAGCGCGCGCACCACGGTGGTGCCGACCGCGATCACGCGTCCGCCGCGTTCGCGGGTGCGGCGAATCTGCGCGATGAGTTCTGCGCCGACGTTCAACCACTCGCTGTGCATGCGATGGTCGTGGATGTGGTCTACGCGCATCGGCTGAAAGGTGCCGGCGCCGACGTGCAGAGTGACGTGGCCGAACGCCACGCCGCGCGCGCGCAACGCATCGAGCAGGGGTTCGTCGAAATGCAGGCCGGCGGTGGGCGCGGCGACGGCGCCGATGCGCTTGGCGAAGACGGTTTGGTAGCGCTCGCTATCGTCGGCGCCGGGTTCGCGCTGGATGTACGGCGGCAGCGGCAGACGACCGGCGTGCAGCAGCCACGTATCCAAGCCTTCCGGCACCTCGAAACGCAGGTGGTAGAACTCGCCGTCGCGGCTGAGCACCTCGGCTTCGCCGCCGGCATCCAGCACGATGCGACCGCCGGGTTTGGGCGCTTTGCTCGCGCCGATCTGCGCCCGCGCTTCGTTGTCGGCCAGCAAACGCTCGATCAGGATTTCGACCCGCCCGCCGCTGGTTTTCTGCCCGAACAGCCGCGCCGGGATCACCCGGGTGTCGTTGAAGATCAACAGATCGCCCGGCTGCAGCAACTCGGGCAAGTCGCGCACGCCGCCGTCCTCGAACGCGGCCGGTGCCGGCGGCACGATCATGAGCCGACTGGCGGAACGCTCGGGCAGTGGCGCCTGCGCGATCAACTCGGGCGGCAGGTCGTAGTGGAAGTCGGACTTTTTCATCGGCGACAGCGATCAGGGGCGCGCATTGTAGCGGCGGGGCCGCCGAACGACGCTCAGCGCACGCGTTCGAGCAGTTGCGGGAACACTTTGCCGACTTTCCCCAGCAGGTAATCGCCGTAGGTGCCGTCGAACGGCGCCAGCACGCTGGCCCCGTCCCAGCGGTCGGCGCGGTCCGCGGCCACTCGCGCGGGGTCGATGTGCGCGTGGGCCGGCAACGGCGTGACCCGGGCGTCGAATGCCGGGTCGAAGAACAGAGGAAAGGAGTAGCGCTCGCGGCCGCTGGCGTTGAGCACCCGATGCGGCGTGGAACGCCACGCCCCGCCGGTCAGGCGGTCGAGCATGTCGCCGATGTTGCAGACCAGCGTGCCCGGCCGCGGCGGCGCATCGATCCAACCGTCCGGCGTGCGCACCTGCAGCCCGGGTACGTCGTCCTGCAGTAACAAGGTCAGCAGGCCGTAATCGGTGTGTTCGCCGACGCCCCAACCGTTCTGGTCGGGGGCCTGCGGCGGGTAGCGAAAGATGCGGAACAGCACCGTCGGGTCGGCGGTGTAATGGCGCCGGAACCAATCGGCCTCCAGCCCCAGCGCGAGCGCCATCGCTTCCAGCAGCGCCTGCGCGGCGCGCGCGGCGGCCGTCATGTACACCAGCACTGCGGGGCGCAGTTCCGTCGGTTCATCGGGCCAGAGATTGGCCCCATGCAGCGGCCAGCCCGCACGCACGCGGGGATCGTCCGGGGGCAGTTCGGTGCCCAGATACAAGCCTTCCTTGCGATCGGGACGACCGCTGGTCAATTCCTCGCCGACCGGGAAATACCCGCGCCAGGCGCGTCCGCCGTGGAGCATGCGAATCCGCAGCTTCTCGGCCTCCGGGCGCGCGAAAAACCCGCGGCTGGCTTCGCGCAAGGCGGTCTGGGTGTCGGCGTCGATGCCGTGCCCTTCGATGTAGAAGAAACCGTGCGTGCGACAGGCCGCGTCGATGCGCTCGGCCGTGCGGCGGCGGGCCGGTTCGTCCGAAGGAGCGAGAGACGATGCTAAAAATGGCGCGAGATCGATCGTCGGCAGCGTCGCGGCGGAGATCGTGGACAAAGCGCCGGCCTCAGCGCTCGAATTTCGTGGACAGCACGATCGACGAGGTGGTGCGCTCCACGCCTTCGATATTGCCGATGCGGTCGGTCAACAGGTCCATTTCGCTCACCGCCGGCACGGCGGCGATCGCGATCAGGTCGTAGGCGCCGCTGACGGAATGCAGCACTCGCAGCTCGGGCATGGCGCGCAGGGCGGCCACCACCGAGGTCATCAGCTTGGGATGCACCGCGATCATGATGTGGGCGCGGACCTGCCCGCGCTCGTATTCGTCGCTGACCCGAACCGTGTAGCCGCTGATGACGCCCTCGCGCTCCAGCCGCTCGATCCGGCTTTGCACCGTCGTCCGCGACAGGCCGAGACGGCGGGCGATCAAGGCCGTGGACGCGCGGGCGTTCTCGCGAAGGAGCGACAGAAGCTGTTGATCGGTCTCGGAAGGCTTCATTCGGGCGGTATTTTTCGTCGATTCGACGAAATATCCCCCAAAATCGACCAAATCACAACTATTAAACGACCGAATAATCGGAATAATAGAACGCTTGCCGGCTTTTTGCCGACCCTTCACGCCCCAACCGTTGCCGAGGACCGCCATGGCCCTGCTCGAAACGCTCGCACCCCTCCGCGCCCATGGCGGCGCCCGCCGCACCCACGGCCTCGACGACGCCACCGTCCTGCGCTTCGCCGCCGCTCATTCGGATCTGGCCGATGCCATCGTCGCCGCCGGCGAGGAATACGCCCGCGTCCGCGCCGAATTCCCCGAACTGCTCGACCTGGACGAACAGGCCCAGATCGACGCGATCCAAGGCGGCTTCGTCAACTTCTACGCCACCGACACGGTGAACCCGTACGTCGCCCTCGCCGCCCGCGGCCCGTGGATCGTCACCCTCAAGGGCGCCGTGCTGCACGACTCCGGCGGCTACGGCATGCTCGGTTTCGGCCACGCGCCGCTGGCCGTGCTCGACGCGATGGCCCGCCCGCAGGCGATGGCCAACATCATGACCCCGAACCTCGCGCAACTGCGCTTCGACCGCGCCATCCGCAAGGAAATCGGCCACAGCATCGGCCATTGCCCGTACAGCAAATTCCTGTGTCTGAACTCGGGTTCGGAATCGATGTCGCTGGCCAGCCGCATCGTCGACGTCAATGCCAAGCTGATGACCGACCCCGGCGCGCGTCACGCCGGCCGCGCCATCAAGCGCGTGGTGGTGAAAGGCAGCTTCCACGGCCGCACCGAACGCCCGGCGCTGTATTCCGATTCCAGCCGCAAGAACTACATGACCCATCTCGCCAGCTTCCGCGGCGAGGACAGCGTGATCGCGGTCGAAGCCTACGACGCCGATGCGCTCCGTAAGGTGTTCGCCGACGCCGACGCGAACGGCTGGTTCATCGAAGCGATGTTCCTGGAGCCGGTGATGGGCGAAGGCGACCCGGGTCGCTCGTTACCGCGCGCGTTCTACGACGCTGCGCGCGAGCTGACCCAGTTGCACGGTTCGATGCTGTTGATCGACTCGATCCAAGCCGGCCTGCGCGCTCACGGCGTGCTGTCGATCGTGGATTACCCGGGTTTCGAAGGCATCGAAGCGCCGGATCTGGAAACCTATTCCAAAGCGCTCAACGCCGCGCAATATCCGCTGTCGGTGGTCGCCGCGAACGAACGCGCCGCGAACCTGTACCGCAAGGGCATCTACGGCAACACCATGACCACCAACCCGCGCGCGTTGGACGTGGCGGTGGCGGTGCTGTCGCAGCTCACGCCCGCGCTGCGCGCGAACATCCGCGAGCGCGGCCAGGAAGCCATCGCCAAACTCGAAGCGCTGAAGAACGAGTTGCCGGGCCTGATCACCAAAGTGCAGGGCACGGGTCTGTTGTTCTCCTGCGAACTGCCGCCGCAGTTCAAGGGCTACGGCACCGGCTCGACCGAAGAATGGCTGCGCGAACGCGGCATCGGCGTGATCCACGGCGGCGAAAACTCGCTGCGCTTCACCCCGCATTTCGCGATGCGCAGCGACGAGTTGGATTTGCTGATCGGGATGGTCAAACGCGCGCTGATCGAAGGCCCGCGCATCGCGCAAGCCGCAGCCGCGTAATCGCCGCGCGAACGGCCACGAGAATGCGAAGAAAAGCCCGGGCGAACCCGGGCTTTTCATTTGTCGGAACGATGCTCGAACGGTGTCGACGATCAAATGGTGTTGAGGAATTCCAGCAACTGCTGACGCTCGACCGGCGTGAGCAGCCGATAAAGATCGCGCGAAGCCGCCGCTTCGCCTTCGTGGGCCTGGATCGCCGCATCGACGGTTTGCGCACGACCGTCGTGCAGATACGGGCCGCTCGCGCGCAGTCCCCACAGCGGCGGCGTCTTGATGTCGCGCGGCCCGGCGGTGCCCTGCGCGATGCCGTCGCCCAAGCTGCCCATGTCGTGCAGCAACAAGTCCGAATACAGATTGACCGGTCTGAAACTGAGCGCTTGGATCGTGTGCAAGCCGGTCGTCATCTGCGGCGTATGGCAACCGCTGCAGCCGGTGCGCTCGAACACGCCACGCCCCTGCAGCGCGGTTTGCGTGAACCGCTGCAACGGCGGCGGTGCGAGCAAACGCATGAAATCCGCCGAGAGGTCGATATCGGACTTGCCGCTCACCGGATCGGGCGTGTCTTCCGGGTCCGCCACGCGATCGAATCGCACCAACAACGCGGCGTTGCCGTTCGGCGCATTCTCTTGCGGGAACAGGCGATTGGTGATGCCCATTTCGTTGACGTACGCATCGCCGGAAAACGCCAGGATGCCGGCCTCTTGCGCCTTCCAACCGAAACGACCGACGCGCACTTGGCCGGTGACGACATCGGTCACCAACGAAGGCACGCCGTTCAAACCGAGGCTGCGTTGACGTTCGGCGTTTTTGAGGATGGCCTCGTCGGGAATCGCTTCGATCAAGCCCAAGCCGTACAGCGGCGTGGATTGACGCAGCGCGACCACGGTCGCCTCGGTCGGCACGATTTCCCGCGCCAAGGGATCGATCGCGGCTTGTTGCAGCAGCGAGCCGCCCAAATGCGTCAGCGCTTCGAATTCGCCATTGGTGATCCGCCCGAAACGGGTGACACGAATGCCCGATCCGCCGCCGACCGCCGGTTGGCCGTGACAGGACACGCATGAGCGATTGTTGAAGATCGGTCCGAGCCCGTTGCCGGCATTCTTGATCTCGTTGAACTCGGCGAGACCAGCCGCGAACGCCGCCGTCTGTGCGGCATTCAACCCGGGCAAAGGCGCACCGAACACGGTGAGAGGCTCGATGGATGCCTGCGTCGCGAGCACGGCGACGGGCCGAACCGGCGGCGTCCGACGGACGACGCCGCGCGATTCGAACTGCCTACGCAAGGGCGCGGACAGGGAGGGCAACACGATCGCGACCAACGCCGCCGCGATGCCCAATGCGAACACCGTGCGCGAGACGGGGCGCATGGTTCAATCACCCTTGCCCGGATGTTCCTGAGGCGCACCGCGCGGGCCGCCCGGAGGCGGACGACGACCGTGCGGCGGGCCCTGTTCTTCGCGCTTCGCTTTGAACTGCTCGAATTTCTTGTCGCCCAGCAGTTTGCGCAGTTCGGCGTCGTGCTCGCGTCGCATCGCCTCGTGTTCTTCGCGCATGCGTTCGTGCGATTGCTCCATGCGCGCGCGATGCTTCTCGAACAGCGCTTGGAGCGACTTCGTTTGCGCGGCGTCGAGTCCGAGTTCTTTCGCGACGCGCTCGGCCGACGGCGGGCCGCGATGACCGCCTTTGCCCATGTCGCGACCATGCGGCGGACCGTCGGGCGGCGGGCCCTGCTGCGCTTGCGCGGCGAAAGCGCCGACGAACGCCAGGGACAGCGCGGCGACAACGGCGAGACGGGGACGAGTGGGGGCGCTTGGCATAGCGGCGTTCTCCGTGGACCACCGGGTGATTCCGGCGATGCGCAGGTTAGGCGGGGAATGCGCAGCCACGATGCAGCGAAAGTGGAGAAATCATGGAGAAATCGAATTTCGGCGCGATCGAATCATGGAGAAATCGTGGAATCCGCGAGCGCCCGGCCTCGATGCGTTTCGCGACCGCCGCGATCGGGCTAAGGTGTCGCATCGCCGCGAAACCGACCCATGACGCTTCGACTCTGGCATCGCCTGTTCCTCGCCATCGCCCTGCCCAGCGCCGCGGCGATGGCGGCGTTCGCGCTGCTGCAGGCGCACAGCTTCCAGCAAGGCTTTCTGGAATACGTGAATCGCCTGGAGCGCGAGCGGCTGGAAGTCGTATCGCAAGCGCTGGTGGGCGCGTACGCGCGGCACGGCGATTGGCGTTTCCTCGAAGGCGACGCTCGGCGCATGCATGTTTTGCTGCAGATCGGCGCGGACGACGCGAACGGGCGACCGCCACCGCCTCCCGCACGCCGCGAACCGATGCGCCCGCCGTTCGAGCGCGATAGGCGCGACGGCCCCTTCGACCCCGAAATGCGCGGGCCGCCGGGAATTCCGCACCCGCCCCGCAACGCCGCCGCGCTGCCGTCGCGCGTGTTGCTGGTGGACGCCGACGACGCCATCGTCGCCGGCAATCCCACCGTGCCGCGCGATGCGCCCGCGATCGAACTCCGGCACGACGGCCGCCTCGTCGGACATTTGCTCGTCGCGCCCTTGCCGCGGCTGCGCTCGAATATGGATCTCGACTTCGCGCGCAGTCAGCACCGCACGTTGGCGATCGTCGGCGTCTCGCTGTTGATCGTCGCGGTGTTGGCGGCATGGTGGCTGTCGCGTTGGTTGTTGCGTCCGGTGCGCGCGCTCGCGGCCGGCGCGCAGGCCTTGGCGAACGGCGATTACGCCGCGCGCATCGATATCCGCCGCGGCGACGAACTCGGTGCGCTCGCCGACGACTTCAACGCCCTCGCCACCGCGCTGGAACGTCATCGCGACGCGCGGCGGCGCTGGGGCGCGGACATCGCACACGAATTGCGCACGCCGATCAGCATTCTCAGCGGCGAGATCCAAGCGCTGCAGGATGGCATACGCAATGTCGACGCAGCGCGTCTGGCGTCGCTGCAAGCCGAGTGCGCGCGACTGCGCGATTTGGTGGACGATCTTTACGATCTGTCGCTCTCCGATGCGGAAGCATTGAGTTATCGCTTCGAACCTCTGGACTTCGGCGCGCTGGTGACCGAGGCCCTGCGCGCGCACGAAGACGCGCTGCGCGCGGCCGGGATCGTCTGCGAAGCGACGTTGCCGCCCTACCCGATCGCCCGCGGCGATCGCGCGCGCCTGCGGCAATTGCTCGACAACGTGCTCGCCAACGTCGCGCGTTATACCGACGCGCCCGGTCGCGTCGTCGTCGCGCTCGAATCCATCGACCACGAAGCTGGCGATGCGCGTTGCCGTCTGCGCATCGACGACACCGCGCCCGGCGTGCCCGCTGAGGCGCTGCCGCGCTTGTTCGATCGTTTGTATCGCGTCGAACCCTCGCGCAGCCGACAATTCGGCGGCGCGGGTTTGGGCCTCGCGATCTGCCGCAACATCGTCGAAGCGCACGGCGGTCGCATCGATGCGCACGCCTCGCCGCTGGGCGGCTTGCGTATCGACATCGAACTGCCGCGCGGCGTCGTCGCATGAGCGCGCCGCCGCTGGTGTTGGTGGTCGAAGACGAGCCCAAACTCGCGGCTTTGCTCTGCGATTACCTGCATGCCTCCGGTTACGCCACCGAAACGGCGGACACCGGCACGCAGGCGCTCGCTCGCATTCGAATGCAGGCGCCCGAAACGCCGACGCCCGACGCCGTCCTGCTCGATCTGATGCTGCCCGAACTCGACGGTCTCAGCGTCTGCCGCGCGGTGCGCGCCTCGCCCGACCCGCGCATCGCGCAGATGCCCATCCTGATGTTGACCGCGCGCGTGGACGAAATCGATCGGCTGCTCGGTCTGGAGTTGGGCGCGGACGATTACATCTGCAAGCCCTTCAGCCCGCGCGAAGTGGTGGCGCGGGTGAAAGCCGTGCTGCGTCGCGCGCAGGCCGCCGACGCGCAAACACCATCGCCGCTGCGCTTGGACGACGAGCGCTTGGAAGCGCGCGTCAACGGCGCTTTGTTGCCGCTGACGCCGGTCGAATTCCGGCTGCTGCAAACGCTGCACACGCGCCCCGGTCGGGTGATGTCGCGCACGCAGTTGATCGAAAGCCTGTATCTGGATCATCGCGTCGTGAGCGACCGCACCGTCGACAGCCATATCAAGAATCTGCGCCGCAAGATCGTCGACAGCGGCGCGCGCGATCCGCTGATCTCGGTCTACGGCGTGGGCTACAAACTGGATTGGGACGCGGACGCATGACCCGTGCGGTGCTGTGCATCTTGCCGGGTCTGGACGGCACCACGCGTTTGCTCGGCGCATTCATCGAAGCCGCGAAACCCGCGTTCGCTTCCGTGCACGCCATCGCGTATCCGCACGATACGCCGATGGATTACGCCGCGCTCGAAACCTACGCCCGCGCACGCTTGCCGCAAGAGGCGCCGTTCGTGCTGCTCGGCGAATCGTTTTCCGGGCCGGTGGCGATCGCCATCGCCGCGAAGCCGCCGCCGAATCTGATCGGTCTGGTGCTATCCACCACCTTCGCGCGCGCGCCGGTGCCGTTGATCTCGTCGCTCGCGCCGTTCATGCGTATCGCGCCCGTGCGCGCAGCGCCGATGCCACTGTTGTCGGCGATATTGCTGGGCCGTTGGGCGACGCCCGCGCTGCGGCGCGAATTGCGCAGCGCGCTCCTCGACCTCGCACCCGCCGTCGTACGCGTACGCGCAGCCGCGGCGATGCGCGTGGACATGACCGCGCGGCTCGCCGACATCGCGGTGCCGACGCTCTGCCTGCGCGCGCGCCACGACCGCCTGCTGCGCCCGCGCGCGACCCGCGAATTGCTCGACGGCCTGCGCGACGCGCGCGAAGCCGCATTCGACGGCCCGCATCTGCTGCTGCAAACGCGCACCGATGCCGCCGCGGACGAGGTGATGCGCTTCGCCGCTGGGCTCGGGTAGGCTAGGACACCCACTCCGCCCGCAGACCGTCGCATGCGCATCGTCGAAGTCCATCACCCGCTGGTTCGCCACAAACTCGGCCTCCTGCGCGACGCCGCCACCGCCCCGTCGCTGTTTCGGCAAGTGGTGGGCGAAATCGCGACGCTGCTGGCCTACGAGGCCACCGCCGATCTCGAACTCGCCGACACGCAGATCGACACCTGGGCCGGGCCACTGCAGGTCGGCCGCTGCGATCAATCGCGCATCACGCTGGTGCCGATCCTGCGCGCGGGCCTCGGCTTTCTGCCCGGCGTGCAAGTGTTGTTGCCGAACGCGCCGGTCAGCGTGATTGGTCTTCGCCGCAACGAAACCACACTGCAACCGCACGCGTACTACCAACGCTTCGTGCGCGACATCGCCGGCCGCACCGCGATTCTTATCGACCCCATGCTCGCCACCGGCGGCAGCGCCATCGCCGCCATCGACGCCCTAAAAGCCGCAGGCGTCGCCCGCATCAAAGCCATCTTCCTCGTCTCCGCCCCCGAAGGCCTACGCGCGCTGGAAGCGAAACACCCCGACACCGAGGTCTACACCGCCGCGATCGACGAACGCTTGAACGACCACGGCTATATTTTGCCGGGCCTCGGCGATGCGGGGGATCGGGTGTTTGGGACGCCTGAGGGTTGAGGCGAACGTCTGTTTCAACCAGAAGCAGGCATTCGTAGGGTGGAGTAAGCGCAGCGCAACTCCACCTTCAAACCTCGCGATAATCCGCGCTTGAGGTTAGACGCATCTCCCGTGACTTTGGTGGAGTTGCGCTGCGCTTACTCCACCCTACGCGCTACCCGCGCTTTGCACACTTCCAAGTTGCTGTGGATTTTCTTAATTATGAAAATTAAATCGACGGTCAATCCGGGCGACGTCGGAGCTGCAAGCTGTGATCGATCGCTTTCGCGCGCGCGGCAACGACAAAGCACCGCGTTATTTGGTGCACATGGCCGCAGTGAGAGTCTGAAGAATCGAGACCCCGTAGGGTGGAGTAAGCGCAGCGCAACTCCACCACTCTTTAAAGCTCACCATCGATTCAATGCATCCGAGTTACCCAAGACCGCACACCGCTCTGCTACAGAGCACTTCATATCTGCGGCGTTGCGATGACTGAAGGAATGGTGGAGTAAGCGCAGCGCAACTCCACCATTCTTTAAAGCTCACCATCGATTCAATGCATCCGAGTTACCCAAGACCGCACACCGCTCTGCTACAGAGCACTTCATATCTGCGGCGTTGCGATGACTGAAGGAATGGTGGAGTAAGCGCAGCGCAACTCCACCATTCTTTAAATCTCGCCATCGATTCAATGCATCCGAGTTACCCAAGACCGCACACCGCTCTGCTACAGAGCACTTAATATCTGCGGCGCTGCGATGACTGAAGGAATGGTGGAGTTGCGCTGCGCTTACTCCACCCTACTCGATAGCTATGTCGATGTACGCTTGGTGCAATCTATATTTCTTCGCTTTTACTTTGGTTTCACCACATCCGCCACTACCGTCGGCAATATCCACGCGCCGCCCATAAAGCCTTTGCATTGGCCGGTGTACATCGACGAGGTGTGTACGAAGCGGTTGCCGTCCCAGGTCCATTCTTCGGTGCCCCAGCAGTCGCCGATGCCGCGGCCTTTTTGCGAGGACATGATCGTGCCGTTGTCGTAATCGGTACCGGATTCGGTGACCAGTTCCGGACGATACGGCAGTTTGTCGTCGATCACCCAATACCCGGAGCCCGAGTTGTACGCGGCAAGCCAGCAGCGTGTAGAGACAAGCAGTTTGGTTTTCGTCAGACGCACGATCTCCAACGACTTCGACGATTCCGCGTCATGCAAGTCCATGCAGTCGTCTTCGCTGGTGGCTTTTTTCAGCGCGGCGCGAATCGCGTCTTCGTGTTGTTCGGCGAAACGCTTGTCGCCCGGCAATGGCGCCACGGGCGCGACGGCGCGCACGACAGGCGCGGGAACCGGCGGCAACACCTTCGCTTCGCTGGCTTTGCCTTTGCGACGCAGCGCACCGACGGTGCCGACGCGGCCTTGCAACTCGTCCATTTTCAGAAGCACAGCGGACGCACCGCGATCGGAGAGACGCCAAATGTATTTCGGTGCGCGGAATTCGATGGCGCTTTCGCGGGTCAACGCACCGAGCAAGGCGGCCACCTGCGCCGCGGTCAAATCGGCTTCACGACTGTCGTTCGCCATCGACACGCTGCCCTGCGCGCGGCCGTCGATCCACAACGCGAGCTTGAACGTCGCGGGTAAGTTGAAATCGTCGTCGTCCCAACCGCCACCGAGCACGACCCGCCCCGTTGTCGCCGTGCCGGGACCGGCCTTGCGCGTGAACAGAACGCTGACCGTGCCCAAGTCTTCCTCGCTGGGATACCCGGCGACGCGGCATGTGCGGGTGTTGTCGCACACCACTTCCCAATCTCCATGCGAGAACGACTCGCCTTCGGGCGGTGCCGCGCGTATCGGCAGACTGCATGCGGAAAGAATCAGGGCGACGGCGATATTGCGATAGGACGGCATGATGGGACTCGCTTTGCAATCGGGATGCGTTTTGGTGATTTTAGATTTCTGGAAACTGGATCAAACTCGAACTCGGGCCGCCATCTTGTCGTCATCCCGGCGAACGCCGGAAGCGCGTCTCAACAGCCGAAGGCTGGTCATCCAGCGTTTACCGATGTTCAAAAGGCTGGGCCCCGGCCTTCGCCGGGGTGACCTCTGGAAAATTGCCGGGATAACGATACAAAAAAGCGGGCGGAATAAGACGCGGAACGAAAAAGAACAGTCGTTTGCTGTCGGGATCGGCGCGGGTGCGCGCCTTACATCGCACCGTACGTCACGGCGAACCCGGCCACCGCCATCGCCGCCAGCGATAGCCAAGTCAGCAAGGTGCCCAGGAACCGGCCTGGCGAATAACCGGATTTTCGGGAAATACCGAACGCATGCAGCAAGCGACCGACGAGCAGCGTGCCGCCGAGGATGTACAGCCAAAGGTCCGTGAGCCCGCACAGTTCCAGCAGCGCCAGCGCAATCAAACCCGTCGGCACGTATTCGACGAAATTGGCGTGCGCGCGCACTTTGCGTTCGAGTTTGTAATCCCCGGCGACGCCGAGACCGATTTTTGCGGTATGCCGATGCATGGCCACGCGATAGGCGAGAAACAGCATCAGCGGAATATGCAGCGCGGCGAACAACAATGCGATCTTGGGCATGGGCGACCTGATGTGCAGTAAAGGAGAGGATCGAAATTCGGATATCGAGAAAACGAATACGATGCGGCGATCGAGCGCACGTCGTGCCTAGACCCGCGCCTCCGCGCCTGGGAAGCGTACGAGATGCGAGGCGATATGCGCCGACGATTTCGGGTCGCGCCACCACGCTTCGACCTCCGGCAACAACGCGACGCAGGCAGCAGCGTCGAGGTCAAGGCTTCGCGCAACAAACTTCGTGCGGTGTCCATCGCCGCATTTTCGCTTATGCCGCGAGCGGGCGCGCGCGCAGTTCCGCCACTTCGTGCGCGGTACCGAAGCGTCCTTTGTCGTCGCGCACCACTTGCGCCAACGCGCAGCCGGGGTCGTGAGTGAAGAACAGATGCACGTTGCGCGCGAGCATTTCGTCGAGAAATTCGCGTTTTTCGTCGATCAACAATTCCGGGTTGCGGTCGTAACCCATGGTGATCGGCACATGCACCCAGGGCCGGCCGGGAATCAAATCGGCGCAAAACACGACGCCGCCGTGCGCTTCCGCATGCGTGTGTTCCGGCCCGACGATCTCCGCCAGCATCAAACCGGGCGTGTGGCCGTCGCTGTAGTGGAATCGCACCGCCTTGCCGAGCGCGCGGCTGTGCGTACCATCGACGATCTCCAAACGTCCGCTGGCTTCGAGCAACGCGGGCAATTCGGGAATGAAACTGGCGCGGTCGCGCGGATGCGGGTCGCGCGCGCGATCCCAACAGCCGGCGCTGACGACGAAGGTCGCGTTCGGGAACAGCAATTCCGGCGAATATCCTTCGCGCCACGGCGCGAGCAGGCCGCCGGCATGATCGAAATGCAGATGCGACAGCACCACGACATCGATGTCCTCGTGACCGAAACCGGCCTCGCGCAGCGAATCGAGCAGCACATGACGGTCTTCGACCACGCCATAGCGTTCGCGCAGTTTCGGCTCGAAAAACGCGCCGATGCCGGTCTCGAACAACACGGTCTTGCCCGCGATCGGGCTGGCGAGCAAGGCGCGGCAAGCCAAGGCGATGCGATTGCGCGCATCCGGCGGCGACCATTTTTCCCACACCGCGCGCGGCGCGTTGCCGAACATCGCACCGCCGTCGAGTTTCTGCGAATTGCCGAGAATAGACCAGAGTTTCATGTGCGTGTTCCCTGCTGCGCTCGCGCGAAGACATCGCGTTCGATGCGGTACCGATGTTCGATACAGGCCTCTTCTTTGACGAAGACCTCGGCGGTGCCGATGTCCCGAAAGCCCGCCGCGACGAGCATACGCCTGGAAGGCAGGTTGCGCGCGTCGGCGTCGGCACGGATGAGCTCCAACGCGGGCTCGCCGGACAACAATGCGAACGCCGCGCGCGTCGCGCAGCGACCGACGCCCCGCCCCTGCGCCGACGGCGCGACGGTGATGCTCAGCTCGGCCTCGCGACGATCGTGCGACAAACGCAAACCGACATCGCCGAGCAAGCGATCCGTCGCCGCCTCGGCGATCGCGAAACGCACCATCCGACCGGGCTGAAGATCGCTGCGAATGCCCTGTTCGCGCACGCATTCGCGCGCCTTCGCTTCCGTCATCGGCGGCCAGCCTTGATAGCGCGCCACCTGCGGGTCGCTGCGGTACGCATGAAAGGCCGCGATGTCGCACTCGCGCAGCGCACGGAGACGAACGCCGTCGGTTTCGATGCCGTTCGTCGCGAACGCCGAATGCTCGGACGAACCGACCTGCACGGCCGTGCCCGCGCGATCATGGATCATGCCGCGGGCCGTTCCAGCACGAAGATGTGTTCGCTGCAGGGCTCGCCTTTGTACTCGGCATCGACGGTTTCGACCAGGCGCATGCCGACGCCCTGGAGCATGCGGATGCAGGCGGCGTTGCGGGGATCCACCCCCGCGACGACGCGCTGCGCCAGGGTGTGCGCGAACAACAGACCGATCAATGCGGCGGTCGCCTCGCGCGCCAAGCCAAGGCCTTGGGCCTCGGGATGCAATGAAACGCCGAACTCGGCCCAGCGCGCGTCGGGTGCGAGCCAGACGCCGAAATCGCCGATCAAACGGTCGTCGTCGAGAGAGGCGATGCCGAGTTGCGCCCATTCGCCGGGTTCGAGCTGCGCATCGCGGCCGTTCTCGCGCAGAAAGGCCATGGCCTCGTCTTCCGACATCGTCTCCCAGCCTTGATACCGCGCGACCTCCGCGTCGCCGCGATAGGCATGGAACGCGCGGAAGTCCGATGCCCGCAAACGACGCAAACGGACGCGTTGAGAATTGTGCGGCAGGTGTTCGAACATGCCCATGCGCGATGCCGGCTCAGTCTTTTTTCTGCGGTAACCGACGCACAGCGCCGACCGGATTACGCGGGTCGCTGCCGCCGCGTACGTCGCCGCTGCGCTTGTTCCATTCCACGGTCTGCAGATTGCCCCAAGCGTCGCTGGAGCGCCGGCCGTCGGTATTGTCCTTCGGCGAAACGACGGTATGCCCCATCGCGCGCAACGCGGCGACGACATCGTCGGGCAACGCATCGCGCTCGATACCGATGGCGTCGGGCGTCCATTGATGGTGATAGCGCGGCAGCGCGGCCACGGATTGCGCATCTAAGCCATCGGCGTAACCGAGCGCCCCAAGCAGCACCATCGTGATGATGCGGCTGCCGCCGGGCGTGCCCAGCACCGCGACGCGATCGTTCGATTCCATGAAGGTCGGCGTCATCGAACTGAGCATGCGCTTGCCGGGTTTCGGCGCGTTGGCGTCGTAGCCCATCACGCCGAACGCGTTGGGGGTGCCCGGTTTCAGCGCGAAATCGTCCATCTCGTTGTTCAACAACACGCCGGTGCCGGGCGGGATCAAACCCGAGCCATACAGCAGATTCACCGTTTGCGTGCCGGCGACACGATTGCCGTTGCGGTCGATGATCGAGAAATGCGTGGTGTCTTCGTCTTCCATCGGCGTTTGCTCGCCGGACAGCAGATCGCTGGGCGTCGCTTTGCTCGGATGAATACCCGCGCGCAAACCGGCAGCGTAATCGGCGCTGGCGAGCGTGCGCATCGGGATCTTCACGAAATCCGGGTCGCCCAAATAGAACGTGCGGTCGCGGAACGCGCGGCGCATCGCTTCCACGGTGAGATGCACGCGTTGCGCGGGCGGGAGTTTCGCCAAGTCGTAGGGTTCGAGGATCTGCAGCATCTGCGCCAGCGCGATACCGCCGGACGACGGCGGCGGCGCGGTGACGACGCTCCAACCGTCGTATTCGAAACGCAGCGGCGCGCGTTCGCGCACGCGATAACCCGCAAGTTCCTCGGCGGTCCATTCGCCGCCTTCGGCTTTCACACCGGCCAGCAATTCGTTCGCGGTTTCGCCGCGATAAAACCCGTCGTGACCTTTTTCGGCCAGCAATTCGAGCGTGCGCGCCAAATCCGGCTGGCGGAAAATCTCGCCTTCTTTCAGCGCATCGCCGTCGGCGAGAAACACCGCACGCGTGCCGGGATAACGCTCCATCACCGCGGCGCGCTGCGCATAACCTTGGGACATCCGCGCGTAGACCGGGAAGCCGTCGCGCGCGATGCGGATGGCCGGCGCGAGCGTGATTTTCAGCGGCAACTTGCCGTAGGTTTTCGACAGATGCACCAAGCCAGCGGGCAAGCCGGGAATGCCCGCCGACCACGGCCCGTTGGTCGCGCGGTCGCGATCGAATCCGCCGTTCGCGTCGAGAAAACGCGTCGGTGTCGCGGCGATCGGCGCGGTCTCGCGTGCATCGATGAAAATGTCTTTGCCGGTCCGCGCGTCGTGCAGCAAAAAGAAACCGCCGCCGCCGAGGCCCGAGGAAATCGGCTCCACCACCGACAGCACCGCCGACACCGCGACCGCGGCGTCGAAGGCGTTGCCGCCTTTGCCGAGAATTTCGATGCCCGCCTCGCTGGCGAGCGCATGCGCGCTGGCGACGATCGAAGCCTGCGGCGAAACCGCTTTCGCACGCGGCGCTTTGGTCGTCGTCGCTGCCGAACGCGCGCCGTCGGCGGCGCTGGCGGGCAGCGGCGCTGCACCGATCAGGGCTGCGCCGATGAGCGAAGCCACGGCGAATGCACAGAGCCCCGCGCGAAGTCGCGGTGCCGTTCGATGGAATGGCCGGTTCATGCCGTCTCCTGCTGCAATCGCTGGAATTTCGCGAACAGCGCGTCTTGCGATTCGGGATGCGCCGGGTCGAGGTCGATGCATTCGACCGGGCACACCGTGACGCACTGGGGCTCATCGAAATGACCGACGCATTCGGTGCATAGCGCCGGATCGATGACGTAGATGCTGTCGCCCTGCGAAATCGCGCGATTCGGGCACGCCGGTTCGCAAACGTCGCAGTTGATGCAGAGATCGTTGATTTTCAGCGACATGATGCGGAAATGCGCAGCGATTGCGCGTCGATGGCAGCGGACCGGCAACGCGGTCGAGATGGGGCGACGCGGCGGCGATTCGAGAACCGCCGCGTCGAAACGACCGCACTCGCCGATGGCTTACTTCGCTTCGACGAAGACGTAGTTGACGCCGGACGCGGCGACGGCGGCCTTCACGCGTTCGCTGTCCTCGGGCTTGCCGATGAACACCAATTTCACGCCTTTGAGTTTGCCGTCGAGTTTCTTCGCCGTGAACGCGGTTTCGACCAGTTCGGCGATCTTCGTCGACGACGGCGAGGCGGCCGCGTAGGCCAACATGCTGCCGCCAAGAATGCCGCGGGACACATCGGTGCTGGCTTTGTCGAGCAGACGGTCGTAGCTGCCTTCGAAATCGGCGGTGCTCTCGGCCGGCAGCAGGTACACGAACGGTTGGCCAGTCACGCCCTCCATGTTGCGGCCGACCACATCGGACACGTACGCGCGCCAAGCGGCGGCATCGTCGTTGGTCGGCGCGACCAGCGGGGCTTTTTCGACTTTCTTCGGGGCTTCTTCTTTTTTGCAGGCGCTCAGCGAGACGGCGAGGCCGGCGACCAGCAGCAAACGGACGAGGATGTTCATGACGGGGACCTCGGTTCGGGGACGGGATGGGTGAAGTATCGCCGATCAGCCAGTCTGGCGCTTCCATTCCGCGTCCAGCGCGCGCCAGACCGCAGCCGGCACGAAGCCGGACACGTCGCCGCCCAAGCGCGAGACTTCGCGCACCAGGGACGAGGAAATGAAGCCGTATTGTTCGGCGGGGGTCAGAAACAGGGTTTCGACATCGGGGATCAGATGGCGGTTCATGCTGGCCAACTGGAATTCGTACTCGAAGTCCGAGACCGCGCGCAGGCCGCGCAGCAGCACGCCGGCGCCGACCGCGGCGACGAAATGCGCCAGCAGCGAATCGAAACCGCGCACTTCGACGTTCGGGAATTTCGCCAGCGACTCCTCCGCCAGCGACACCCGCAAGGCCAACGGCAGCGCCGGGCGTTTACCGGGGCTTTCGGCCACGCCGACGATCAGCCGCTCGAACAGCGGCGCGGCGCGTTCGACCAAGTCCAAATGCCCGTTGGTGATCGGGTCGAAGGTGCCGGGATAGACCGCGATGCGCGAGGCGGCTGGAGTCATGGTGGCGGAGGGTCCGGGGCCGTGAGGTCGGGCGGAGTGTAGAACCTATCGCGCGCGGCGCACAGCCGGGGCGGGTCGCGATCGTCACGCGATCGATTGGCGATCAGGACGCGCGGCGATAGAGCGCGAAACGCACGTCCCGCGTCGTGCCTTCGCGATGCGGGCGCCACGCCGGTCCAGCCTCGATCTCGGCGTCGTGCGGGGCTTCGAGATACAACCAGGCATCGTTCGCCAACCACGGCGAGAGCAAGGACAAGGCCGGTCGCCAAAGCTCGCCCGCGAACGGCGGGTCCAGGAAGACCAGATCGAAGCGCTGGGCAGGGTCGGCCGCGATCGACGCGGGCGGAGCCGCAAGCCAGGCCAGTGCATCGGCGTGGACGACTTCCGCCTCGCAGGCGAGATCCGCAGGGTCGCCGCGGCGCAAACGTTCGAGCGTGGCGCGCAGCCCAGCCGCCATTTCGCGGTCGCGTTCGATCAACGTGGCCGCCCGCGCCCCCCGCGAGAGCGCCTCAAGCCCCAAAGCGCCGCTGCCGGCGAATAGGTCCAGGACCCGCGCACCGGGCACCACCGGCTGCAACCAATTGAACAGGGTTTCGCGCACGCGGTCGGCGGTAGGCCGCAGTCCATCTCGGTCGGCCACCGGCAATTTGCTGCCGCGCCAACGACCGCCGACGATCCGCACCTCGCCCGCCGGTCGGGCTTCGGCGCGCGGGGCGGGGGCGGCGCTACGCGACCGATCGCGCGACGCCTTCATCGAGGGCTCGGGAGGGGCGGTGTTAACATTCCGGCCATTGTCCACGAGTCGCCGCGCTTTGGCGCATTCGCCCGCAACGCCCCGGAAACCGGCCGGTCGAATCCCTCAACACCTCGTCTCGATCGGCCGAATTCGCTTGAGAACACCGCTCGGCGTCGCCATTCCTCGCGGCGTCGAATTTCAGGACCCGCGCAACCGATGATCCCGTTCTTCCGTCGCAAGAAACCGGCCGAGACGCCCGTCGCGCCTTCCGAATCCGCGATCGACGCGACCACAGCCGCTGCGCTGCCTGAGGAATCGGGCCGGCCCGGCGATTCGGCGCCGCAGGCGTCCGCGACGACGGCAGAACCCGCTATCGATGTCGCCGACGACGCAACCCACGCAACGATACCGGCCGAGATCGTCGCCGACGTGCCCGCCGACAGCGCACCGGCCGCCGCGCCCGGCAAACCCGGCTGGCGCGAGCGTCTGCGCAACAGCGCCTTCGCGCGCAGCTTCGGCGGTTTGTTCTCGCGCAACCCGAAACTCGACGACGACCTGCTCGACGAGATCGAAACCGCGCTGCTCACCGCCGATGTGGGCGTCGCCGCCACCACGCAATTAGTAGAGACGCTCCGCAAACGCATGAAAGCGCGCGAATTCGCCGACGCCAACGCCTTGCTCGCCGCACTGCGCGCGGAATTGATCGCGATGCTGGCGCCGGTAGCGAAGCCGCTGGAAATCGACCGCAGCGCGAAACCTTTCACCATCCTCACCGTCGGTGTGAACGGCGTCGGCAAGACCACCACCATCGGCAAACTCGCGCATCGCTTCAAACGCGAGGGTCGCACGCTGATGTTGGCCGCGGGCGACACCTTCCGCGCCGCCGCGGTAGCGCAGTTGCAGGCCTGGGGCGAGCGCAACGGCGTGGCCGTGGTCGCGCAAGGGCAAAACGCCGACGCCGCATCGGTCGCGTTCGATGCGCTGCAGGCGGCGAAATCGCGCGGCATCGAAGTGTTGATCGCCGACACCGCCGGCCGCTTGCATACGCAACAAGGGCTGATGGCGGAACTGAGCAAAATCAAACGCGTGCTCGGCAAACTCGACGGCGACGCGCCGCAGGAAGTGCTCATGGTGATCGACGGCACCACCGGCCAGAACGCGCTGTCGCAATTGCGCCAATTCCACGCGGCGGCGGGCGTCACCGGTTTGGTGGTCACGAAACTCGACGGCACCGCGAAAGGCGGCGTGGTGTTCGCGTTGGCGCGCGAATTCGGCATTCCGATTCGTTTCGCCGGCATCGGCGAACGCCCGGAAGATCTGCGCGTGTTCGACGCCGAAGCCTTCGTCGACGCGCTGCTGCCGGAAGCGCTCGGCGGGTGAGCGTCGAAACGACGAGCCGCGAAGGCGCGATGTCCGCCGATGCGGATGAGGCCTCCCGATCGCCGCCGTCCGACCCGCCGGATCGCCCGTCGCGTCGCAGCCGGTTATGGCGCTGGCTGCGTCGCACGCTGATCGCGCTGATCGTCTTGTCGATTCTGCTCGGCGTCGCGTTATGGCTGTTGCAGCCGCAGCGCTCGGTGCCGGTGTTGCTCGATCGCGGCGGTAAGGCGCTCGGTCTCGCGATCACCGCAGATCGCGATGTCGAAGCGCGTTTGCGCGATCAGCCGCAATTGGTCGTACGCAATCTCGTCGTGCGCGAACCCGAATCGAACGCCGTGATTCTGCGCGCGGAACGGCTACTGATCGCCCTGCCCTGGTCCACATTGCGCAGTCGCGGCGAAGAACTGACGGTGAAACGCCTCGAATTGGACGCGCCGAGGCTCGATCTGGTCGCGCTGCAGAACTGGTTGGCGAAGCGCCCGCCCAGCGCCGAGACCAAAATTCCCACGCTCACCGACGGCCTGCGCGTGCGCGATGGCCGCATCGACAACGACGATTGGAAAATCGAGAACATCGCCGTCGATCTGCCCGCGCTGCATGCGCAGCGTCCAGTCGAGGCGCGGATTCGCGGTCGTTATGTCGATGCGCCGACGGCGATACCGTTCGACCTGGCCGTCGCGTTGACGCATCCCTCGAACGGCGCCGGTTTGGCGCTGGTCGGGCCGATGACGATCGAGCGCGGCGACGATTGGCGCATCCCCGCGACCGTGACGTTCTCGGGGCCGCTGCGCATCGGCCAAGACGATTTGCGCATCGAACCCGTGCGCTTCGGCATGATCGCGCGCTACGAAACCGGCGAGACGAGACTGCCGTTCACGCTCGGCCTCTTCGGCCCGCTGCATTTCGATAATGCGACCTGGGCGTTGGACCCGGTCACGGCCGTGCTGCGCAGCGATGGGCCGATTCCGAACTTCGATGCGAGCGGCGCATTCGCGATCGGCCGCCGTTTGGTGTTGCGGCTCGACGGGCGCATGCCCTCGTGGCCCGAGGCGTGGCCCGCGTTGCCCGCGCCCATCGGCGCGTCGCGCTCGCCGCTGCCGTTTCGTCTGGGCTATATCGGCGCGCCCGATCTGTCGGAAACGATCGAACTCGACATCGCGCGCGATGCGATGCGCTTCGAAAGCCGTTTCCGTTTGGACGATGTGCTGGCGTGGACATCGCAGACAGACGGTCCGCCGCTGCCGCCGCTCGACGGTCGTTTGGTCGCGCCGCGCTTGGACATTTCGGGCGCGACGCTCGAAGGCGTGGACGTCGAGATCGACGACGAGGCGTTGCGATGACTGTCACTGCCACCGATCGCACCGACTACGCCGACAAACTGCTCGCCTGGTTCGACGCGAATGGCCGCCACGACCTGCCCTGGCAACACCCGCGCACGCCGTATCGCGTGTGGCTATCGGAAATCATGCTGCAGCAGACGCAAGTGCGCGTTGCGATTCCGTATTTCGAGCGCTTCGTCGGCGCCCTGCCCGATTTGCCGGCGCTGGCCGCGGCGCCGAACGACGATGTGCTGGCGCTGTGGTCGGGGCTCGGCTACTACGCCCGTGCCCGCAATCTGCATGCCGCAGCGAAAATATGCATCGAAGCGCACAACGGCGAATTGCCGCGCGATCTCGATGCGCTGATGGCGCTGCCCGGCATCGGCCGCAGCACCGCGGGCGCGATCCTCTCGCAAGCGTGGGGCGATGCGCAGCCTATCCTAGACGGCAACGTCAAACGCGTCCTGTGCCGCGTGTTCGGCGTGGACGGTTGGCCGAGTACGCCGGCGATCGAAAAAAAGCTCTGGACGATCGCGACATCGCTGATGCCGGATACCAAGTCGCTCGATACGCGTAACGCCCACCGCATGGCCGATTACACCCAGGCGCAGATGGATTTCGGCGCCACGTTATGCACGCGCCACGACCCCGCCTGCGTGCTGTGTCCGCTGCAGAACGCCTGCGTCGCGCGCCGCGAAGGCCGCATCGACGAATTGCCCACGCCGAAACCCGGAAAACCCTTGCCCGAGCGCTCGGCCTACGTGTTGTTGATGCAGGATGCGCAAGGACGTGCGCTGTTGTTGCGGCGTCCGCCGAGCGGCATTTGGGCATCGCTGTGGTCGCTGCCGGAAGCCGACGATCACGACGACGCGCGCGCCTGGTTCGACGCGCGCATCGCGGCATCGAGCTTCGACGACGGTCTCGCATTAGATGCCATCGCGCACGGATTCAGCCATTACCGGCTCACGATGCGCCCGCTGGCGTGGCGCGAGGTTTCCTTGCGCGACAGCGTGCGCGACGACGATACGATGCGATGGGTGGCGCGCGACGATTTGTCGTCGCTCGGCATTCCCGCGCCTGTGCGCACGTTGCTGGAGCGCGTATTGCCGACGGCGTAATGCCGTCTTTCGGAATGCCGCGATCCAAAAAAGAAAACTCGCGATTCGGAACGTTCGACCTAAGGCATGCCGATTCCTCGCTCCGAAATTCGTATCAATCGCTTCTGTAGAGCGGCCTTCCGGCCGCTGAAGCATGCGGCGATCCTCGATCATCGGCCAGAAGACCGCTCTACCGAGGCGGCGTTTTCGCGGGTGTTTCCGATGTTTCGAACATCTCGCCGCCCGCCGCAGGCTCCTCGGCCTTCTTCTTCGATGAGGGCGGCGATGCGCCCGCGCCTTCGCGTTGGATATCGCCGATATCGACGCGAATCTTCTTCCACGAACTCGCTTCTTGCGCCATGTAACTTTCCGGGTAGTAGCGCGGCAGCTTGCTCGGCACGGTGCTGCGGATCAGTAGAAAGTGCCGGGCGCGTTGTCGCGCCAGCATGCCGCGAAACAACGACATCGCCGTCGCGTCGCCGTATTTGGCGTAACGCGGTTTGCCGCGCGCGGGTACGGCGGCACGCTGTTCTTCCGTGAGCGCTTCCCACATTTTTTCGCGGATCGCCAATAGCGACGGATAACCGCGTTCGGCGGCCAAATCCGCCCAGATATAGCCTTCGATGCGATCCCTCGGCACGCCCACGCCGTGCCAGTGGATCAAACTCAATCGATGCTGGGAGTACTTGTCGCCGTAGCGCGCGGCGATCTCGAACAAGCGCGCAGCGTGCGCCCAATCGCCCTTGCTGGCCTCGCGCGCGGCTTTGAAACGGTAGTACTCGTTGTAATAGCCGTCGGAATACCAACTGAGGAACTCGAAGTTGGCCGCTGTCGCGGCGTCGGTGGCCGACGACACCGCCAATTCCGGGGGACTCTCAGCGGACGCCTGCAGCGACGTTGCGACCGCGACCGCTTCGGGTTGATCCAGGGCGCTCGTCGGCGTGGGAAGCGGCGACACCGGCTGTTCGGGCGTCGGAAAAGATGTTTGCGACGGAGGCGTTTGCGGCGAAATCCGGGATATCGTCTGCGCGGGCACTTGCATCGATGCGATGATCGTCGCGAACAGAATCACACCAAACATGCGCCGCATCGTCGTCTCCCCGTCGTGATCGCCTGCTGCGATCGCGCCCGCGAACGGCGAGCGCGATGGTTTAGACTTCCAAGATGCGCTCGCGAGTAAGACCGTCGCAAGCGCGACCTGCGAATCCGATCTCGCGCCCTCCTCGCTTCGTCACTCCACAGACCGCTTATGGCCCGCATCGTCTTCTGTCGCTACGAACACCAAGAGGCCGAAGGCCTGGACTTCGCGCCCTGGCCGGGCGAATTGGGCCGGCGAGTCTTCGCCGAGATCGGCAAGCCCGCATGGGCGAAATGGCTGGCGCACCAGACCATGCTGATCAACGAAAACAGGCTATCGCCGATGAATCCCGATCACCGGGCCTTCCTGCAAGGCGAGATGGAGAAATTCCTGTTCGGCGAAGGCGCGCAAGCGCCGACGGGTTACGTGCCGGAAGCCTGAGGCGCTTCGCCCGCTTTGCGCCGCGCGCGCAGCGTTTTTTCTTCCGCGCGCAACGCCTTCGCGTTCACCGGGCGGATTTCTTTGATTCTGCACGGGATCGCGGTCGCGTTTCTGTTGTGCACGCGCACGCTGTCGAAACGCGCGCTGACGCGGCCGTTGTTGCTGCTCAGGCTGATCGCGTCGGCGAAGTCCAAATCGTTGCAGGGGCCGTAGAGATCGAGCAGCCAGGCGCGGCTGGGGCCGACCCAGATCGCGATGGCACTGTCGCCCAGCGGCGTCCAATTGCTGAAGCGGCCGTAGTATTGAAAGCCGTTGACCGGCTCGCCCGCGTGCGTGCGGTACAGCGCGAGGCGCTCGGCGTCGCGCACATCGGGCATGCTGGCGCAACTGGCCGAGAAGACCACGGCGAACAACGAAGCGAAGAGCATCTGAGACATGCGTTTCATACCCACCTCGGCAATCTTGATTGGCAATCTAGATCAGCAATCTTGAATCGGAACCTCGAACGGGCATCGCGAACGGCGAGCCGGAACGATCATCGGCGACAGCGGCCTTCGGCGACGGCATTCGCTCGGGCTCAAGGCGCTTCGGCGTCATCATGCGCCGGAACAACGCGAAGGCAAGACTTGCGGCCCCAGGATTCAGGCAACAGTCCGGCAGCACCCCGCACCGCGATTCCCGTCCGCCGGCCAAGACGCCCTGCCCGTCTCGCGGCCCCGCATCGCGGAAGGCACTCGAAACCTTGCCCTGCCGTCCGTCGGGCTTTATGATTGCCGGCTCCAAAAGTGGCCGGGTAGCTCAGTTGGTAGAGCAGGGGATTGAAAATCCCCGTGTCGGGGGTTCGATTCCCTCCCCGGCCACCATTTAGATCAACAAGTTAGACGCGCTCCGAAAAACGCAATTCGCGTCTTGCACGCCAATTGCACGAAACTTGTATGACGTGTACCTGCAAAACCGCGCATCGCCGCGGTTTTTTTGCGTTTTGGGCAGCGATTTCGAGCCGCGGAAGCGGATTCGTGTCCGAAGTCCCGCATCGCGCAATCGCGCTATGATCGGCCCGCGCAGTGTCGGCGGGCGTTCGTGCCCGCAGACGATCGAAAGGGGGCCGTATGCGTCGAGACGCTATTTTGCTGTCGTGCCTGCTCGCATGGTTCGTCGCGGCGCCGGTACGGGCCGGCGACGTGACCTCGGTCCAAGACCTCGACATCACCCGCTATGCCGGGGAATGGCATGAGATCGCCCGGCTGCCGATGTTTTTCCAGCGCCGCTGCAAGAGCGAGATCGTCGCGCAGTACACCTTGAACGACGACAGCGCGGTCGGCGTGCGCAATCGTTGCCGCAACGACGACGGCGAGATGGAAGAGGCCGAGGGCGTCGCGCGCCGGGTCGAAGGCCATCCGGGCCGGCTGGAGGTGCGTTTCGCGCCGGACTGGCTGTCGTGGATGCCCTTCACTTGGGCGGATTACTGGGTGATCGCGCTCGACCCGGAGTATCAATGGGCGGTCGTCGGCGAACCCGGGCGCGATTATCTGTGGATCCTCTCGCGCACGCCGGAGATGGGGCGCGACCGCTTCGAGCGCATCAAGACGCAAGTCGCGGAGATGGGTTACGAGCTCGACGAGTTGATCGTCAGCGCGCCTATTCGCTGAACTTATCGGGAGAACCCATCGGCTGAACTGACCGCCGAGCCCTTGGCAGCGCCCTTCGCGCGCCCGGGACGGCCGCCCCGGCGATGAACGCCACCCCTGCCCCCTGGGACGCGCTCCCCCGCGCCGCGATACTATGCGCACACGTATGGTCCGAACGGCGATGAGGTTCTCGATGCGACGACAGTGGCGATGGGCGATCGCGGGCGTATGCCTGACGATGTTGAGCGCTTGCGCGAGCGGGCCGGTGAAACGCGTCTCCGAACCCACGGTCGGCATTCAAGAACTCGAAGTGAAAGCCGACGGCCGGTGGTCGGTGCAACTGCGCCTCCAGAACTTCAGCAGCGTGCCGATGCGCTTCGACGACGTCTCGCTCGAGGTGAAGGTGGGCGATCAAGCCGCCGGCACCCTGCATGCGACGCCCGCATTGACGGTGGGGCCGGAATCGGCCGACATCGCGACCGTCGAATTCGCGCCGACATCGGCCGCTCGCATCGTCGTCGCCGACGCCTTGGCCGAGCGACGCACGCTCAAGTACGAACTCGAAGCCACGATTATCGCCGCCGCGAAAGACGGGCGACCGCGCGATTACACGATCAAGCGCAATAGCGCGCTCAGCCCCGTTCCCGGGCGCCCGGGCGTCATGCGCTGATGTGATGCGCTGATGTTCGGCCTATCCCGCGGGCGTGCGCCTTCGCGCATCGCCGCTGGTTCCCTTCCCGCATTCCTCTTCCTCTCTCGATTCCGCCACTCACGACCCGCATGAATACCTACAAAGCACCGCTCGCCGATATTCGCTTCGCCCTGTTCGACGTCCTCGAAAGCGAGGCCCTCTTCGCCCGTCTCGGCTTGGACGACGCCAACCGCGAATTGATCGATGCGGTGTTGGAAGAAGCCGCGCGCTTCGCCGAAAACGTGATCGCCCCGCTCAACGCCATCGGCGACGCGCACGGTGCGGTTTACGACAAACAGACCGGCGCGGTCACCACGCCGCCGGGCTTCAAAGAGGCCTACGCGCAATTCGCCGAAGGCGGCTGGATCGGCTTGGAATCGCCGACGGCGTACGGCGGTCAAGGCATGCCGCATGCGCTCGGCACCGCGATGAAGGAAATGATCCATGCCGGCAATTTGGCTTGGGGCAATTTCCCGCTGCTGTCGCATGGCGCGACCGAGGCGTTGTTCCATCACGGCGAACAGTGGCAAAAGGACGCGTTCCTGCCGCCGATGATCGCCGGCCGCTGGACCGGCACGATGTGTCTGACCGAGCCGCATTGCGGCAGCGATCTGGGCCTCCTCAAGACCCGCGCTGTCCCCAACGACAACGGCAGCTACGCCATCACCGGCACCAAAATCTTCATCACCGCCGGCGATCACGATCTCACCGAAAACATCGTGCATTTGGTGCTGGCCCGGTTGCCCGACGCGCCCGCGGGCAGCAGAGGCATTTCGATGTTCATCGTGCCGAAGATCAAAGTCGATCGCGAAGGCGCGCTCGGCGAGAAAAACACGGTCCGCTGCGGCGCGATCGAACACAAGATGGGCATCCACGCCTCCGCCACCTGCGTGATGAACTTCGACGACGCCGAAGGTTGGCTCATCGGCGAGCCGCACAAAGGCCTGATGGCGATGTTCACCATGATGAACGGCGCGCGTTTGTCGGTCGGCTTGCAGGGCTTGGGCTTGTCCGAGCGCGCGTATCAGAACGCCCTGCGCTACGCCCGCGATCGTCTGCAGATGCGCGCGCTGTCCGGCGCGAAATTTCCCGAAAAACCGGCCGATCCGATCATCGTCCACCCCGACGTGCGGCGCATGCTGTTGACCCAGAAAGCCTTGATCGAAGGTTCGCGTCTGCTGGGCTATCACGCCGCGCTGGCGCTGGACGCGTTCGATCACGGCAAGGACGAGACCGAACGCGCGCAGGCGGACGCGCTGCTGGGCTTCCTCACGCCCATCGTCAAAGCTTGCATCACCGAATGGGCGATCGAATGCACGTATCACGCGCAGCAGTGCTTCGGCGGCCACGGCTACATCCAGGAATGGGGAATGGAGCAATTGGCCCGCGATGCGCGCATCACCACGGTCTACGAAGGCACCACCGGCATCCAAGCGTTGGATTTGATGGGCCGTAAGATCATGCAGCTCAAAGGCGCCGGATTGAAGGTGTTTCTGGGCATGATCGGCGAGTTCTGCGCGACCCATGCGAACGACGAGCCGCTCGCCGAATTCGTCGGGCCTCTGCGCGAACTGGCGCAGGAATGGCAGCAGCTCACGATGAGTATCGGGCAACGCGCGGCAGGCGATGCCGAAGAGATCGGCGCCGCGGCCTGGGACTACTTGTTCTACTCGGGTTATGCCGCGTTGGCCTACTGGTGGGCGCGCAGCGTCGCCGCCGCCGACAAGTCGTCGCAGTCGCAGGCGTTCAAGGACGCCAAACGCGAAACGGCGCGGTTCTACTTCGCGCGCATTCTGCCGCGCACGCGTACGCACGCGGCCGCGATCGGCAGCGGCGCTGGCACGTTGATGCGCCTGCCGGCGGACGGTTTCGGCGACTGACCGCCCCCTTCTGACGGCGCGTCATCATCGCCGTCGCTGCAGCGACATCGCCACAAAAAGGGTATATGCTCGGCCTTCATATGGAGGCCGACACACCGCAGTTGCGCCTGGTTCCCGATAACGCGCGTCTCGAAGGCACGCGTTCCGCCGGGCTCTCTCTTCGTCGGGCCGCGACCGCGACCTCGGCGTCCGCCGACGACGGCGCGAACGTTTCACTGCCTACCTCGCCCCAACCTCTCGCTCCATCTCGACCGACGTCGCTGACCGCGCGTTTGGACGCCGTGCGCCTGTTGTCGCTCGATGCCCATGGCCGTGTCCTCGATTGGATCAGTTGGCAAGACGCCAGTTGCCTGTACGCGCGCGGCGCGGTGGCTTGGACACTGGGCGAACCCTGCCTCATCGTGCATGGCGGCATCTGCCGCGCGACCGGCTGTCGCAGCACGCTCGAGTTGCATCCGATCATCGCCGCCCGCGGTCACGCGCGGGCGCATGCGCTGGACCCGACGCCCGCGCTCAGCAACACCGCGCTGTTCGCGCGCGATCAGCATTTGTGCCTGTATTGCGGCAAACATTTCAGTCGGCAATCGCTGACCCGCGATCACGTCATGCCGCTGTCGCGCGGCGGCCGCGATATTTGGGAAAACGTGGTCTCGGCTTGTTTCCACTGCAATTCGCGCAAGGGTGGGCGCACGCCGCAGCAAGCGTCGATGCCGCTCTTGGCCGTGCCCTACCGGCCGAGTTGGATCGAACACCTGATCCTCTCCAACAGAAATATCCTGGCCGATCAAATGGCGTTCTTGAAGCATCAATTGCCGAAGAACCCGCGCGGTACGTCGATCCCGAGTTGACGGCACGATCCACGGCGCGATGTGGCGGAATCCGTAAACGCGCCACCACCGCAGCCTCGACGCAATGCGTTCCGAGCGGGTAGTGGTTCGAACCCCGTCGTCGGCGGACCTCGGCTCGAAACGTGCCGGAATTCGCGTTTCTTCACGCCTCCACGTACCGGGCATCGGAAAAGGGCGCAAAAGGCGAGCACGCGTCACATCGCACGCATTGACGGAAAAATCCGGCTTCGCGACACTGCGCGGTCCTGAGCGAGAGTGCAGTACATGTTATTGACGCTGGGCATGACCGGCATGGATCAAGCCACGGAAGCGGCGCTGAAATCGTCGTTCGCCGACGCCAGCGAGCGGCTTGGGCTGTGGATGCTGCAAAGCGAGGTCGATGCCGATTTCGTCGTGGTCGACATGGACAGCATGTACGGGCCGATGAGCTGGCTGCGGCTGCACGCCGCGGGCAAGCGCGTGATCGGGCTGACCACTGCGCCCCGTACTCAAGCCGACTATCGACTGAGTCGCCCCTTCGACGCGTCGGTTCTGCAGCATCTGTTGTTGCGCATCGCCGAAGAGAACGGCGCGCACGTCGGCGCCGACACGATCGCGACGGCGCCCTCCCCTGGCTTCGCACCACCGGCGGCGTTCGAGCCCCCGCCGCAACGGCCATCGATGGACGATCGCTCGTTCGCAGCCTCCGCCGCACCGGCTCCCGCCACGGCGGCGGCGCAGACGGTCACGCCGATGCCGACGATAGAGGCCAGGCCTTCGCCGATGGCCACGCCGATGTCTTCCCCCGCTCCGACCCAGGCCCCGATGCCGCCGCCCGCGTCAGTGTCCGTTGCATCCAGCGCGTTCGTACCGCCCGCCGCACCGGTCGCAGAGCCCGCCGCCGAGCGTGAAGACAGCGTCCCGACCTCGCAGGGCAGTGGTTTCGCCGACTGGCTGCGCCCGGGCGCCCTGGCCGGCCGCGCGCGCTTTCAAAGCGGCAAGGGGCCGATGCTGTTGATCGACTTCGGCCTGCGGCAGTATTTCGGGCCGGCCACGCTCAAACCGCTGGCCGAGTACTTCATCGGTGCGGTCGGTTTGCGCGATTTCGAGCAACTCGATGTCCCAGCCTGGGACGCCGCGATCGCGGCAGGCGCAGGCAACGCCACCGGCCCACAACCGCTGACGCGCTTGCAGTGGTTCGGCGCCCTGATCGCTGGCGAAGGCCGGTTATTGCCGGGTTACAGCGCCGACGGCAAGTTCCAACTGAACAAGTGGCCGCAGACCGAACGCGAATACCCGCGGCATTTCCGCATCGCCACCGCGATGATGAAAGGGCCGATGAGCATCGCCGACATCGTGACCGCCAGCGGGGTACCGGCAGGCGACGTGGTCGATTTCATCAACGCCAGTCTGATCACCGGCTTCGCCGAGCCGGCCGGGACGCCCCCGGACGCCCCAGACTCCGCCGCAGGCGGCAAAGGCAGTCTGCTGGGCCGGTTGCGCGGACGCTGACCGGAAGCCCTCGGTCGGCATCGCGATTCCTTGCCCCTGCGGCCCGCCGCGGAGGACAATACGCGCATGATCGCCCCGCATCTCGCCACGCAGATCGATAGCGAACGCTATCCGCGCCTGTCCCGCATCCAGTCACCGACCGACTTGCGGCGTTTCGACGAAAGCGAACTGCGCGCCATCGCCGACGAGCTTCGCGCGTATCTGATCGAATCGGTCGGCAAAAGCGGCGGCCATTTCGGCGCCGGGCTCGGCGTGATCGAACTGACCGTCGCGTTGCATTATCTGTACGACACACCGAACGATCGGATCGTTTGGGACGTTGGCCATCAGACCTACCCGCACAAGATCCTCACCGGTCGTCGCGATTTCATCCATACGGTCAAACAGAAAGACGGCGTCGCGCCGTTTCCCAAGCGCGAGGAAAGCGAATACGACACCTTCGGCGTCGGCCATTCGTCCACGTCGATCTCCGCCGCGCTCGGCATGGCCATCGCCGCTGCGCGCGCGGGCAGCGACCGGCGCATGGTGGCGGTGATCGGCGATGGCGCGATGACCGCGGGCATGGCCTACGAAGCGCTGAACCACGCCGGCGGCATGGACAGCGAGCCGAACGTGCTGGTGATCCTCAACGACAACCAGATGTCGATCAGCGAGAACGTCGGCGGCCTGACCAAGATGCTCGGCCGCATGACCGGCAGCCGCACGCTCAACGCGTTGCGCGAAGGCGGCAAGAAACTGCTCGGCGACAAGCGCACCAGCAAATCCGCGCGTTTCGTGCGGCGTTGGGAAGAGCATTGGAAAGGCATGTTCGTGCCGTCCACGCTATTCGAGGAAATGGGTTTCCACTACACCGGCCCGCTCGACGGTCATGACATCGGCGATCTTGTCTCCGCGCTGAAAACGCTGAAGACGCTGAAAGGCCCGCAGCTGCTGCACATCATCACCACGAAGGGCAAAGGCTACGAATTGGCCGAGGGCGATCAGATCGGCTATCACGCGGTCTCGCCGTTCGACCCCGAAAAAGGCGTGATCAGCAAACCGGGCGCGAAGAAACCGACTTACACCGATGTGTTCGGCGATTGGTTGTGCGATATGGCCGCCGCGGACGACAAACTGCTCGGCATTACGCCCGCGATGCGCGAAGGTTCCGGCCTCGTGCGTTTCAGCAAGGAATATCCGGATCGCTATTTCGATGTCGCCATCGCCGAGCAGCATGCGGTGACGCTGGCCGCAGGCATGGCCTGCGAAGGCGCGAAACCCGTCGTCGCGATCTACTCCACGTTCCTGCAGCGCGGCTACGACCAATTGGTCCACGATGTCGCGACGCAGAAGCTCGACGTGCTGTTCGCGATCGATCGCGGCGGCGTGGTCGGCCCCGACGGCGCCACGCACGCGGGTAATCTCGATTTAAGTTACCTACGCTGCGTGCCGAACATGGTGGTGATGGCGCCCGCCGACGAAAACGAATGCCGGCAAATGCTCAGCACCGGCCATCGTTACGATGGCCCGGCCGCCGTGCGTTACCCGCGCGGCACCGGCCCCGGCGTCGCGATCCAACCCACGCTCGACACGCTGCCGATCGGCAAAGCGGACGTGCGGCGCAAAGGCACGCGTGTCGCCCTACTCGCGTTCGGCGCGATCGTGCCGGCAGCGGATCAAGTCGGCGAGGAACTCGGCCTCACCGTCGTCAACATGCGCTTCGTCAAACCGCTGGATCGCGCGCTCATTCTGGAACTGGCGAAAACGCACGAAGGTTTCGTCACGCTGGAAGACAACGTCGTCGCCGGCGGCGCGGGTTCGGGTGTGGCGGAATTGCTGGCGGCCGAAGGCATCGCGATGCCGATGCTGCATCTGGGCCTGCCCGATGCGTTCCAACATCACGCCAGCCGCGAACAATTGCTGGCCGAAGCGGGGCTCGATGTCGATGGCATTCGCGCCGCCGTTCTGAAACGTTGGCCCGCGCTGAGCATCGCAACCGAATCGCAACCCGCAGCGCGCGCAGCGGGTTGACGGACAGCCATCGCATCGCGCCTCAACGGCATCGCGCACGAACGCGCGATGCGTTTACGGGTAGTCGGACAAAATTCCTTTGAACGTCGCGCCACCGGCGCCGACCCAATCCAGCAAGCTGACGAATGCATCGTTCTTGTTGTAGTGATCGATCGCGCGAAGCAAGAGCGCGTCGTAATGCCTGAGCGCGCGTTCGCGATCCGCCGGGTCGCGCAAGGATTCGATTTCGTGCGCCAGCGAATCGCGAATGTCGGCCAATTGGTCCGAACTCAAGAAACTTTCCAGCCCATGTGCCGATAACCACGACTCGAAGGCCTCGAATTCGGCATCGTCGAATTCGTCGCAGCGGTCGAACGTCAGCAAGATCATCGGCGTCTCCATCGCGATCCCGTTCGTACCTTCCGGTACGAACGGCCACGGATCCGGGCTGGGCCATGCGTCCAGGGTCGCGAGCAAGTCGCGAAACGGGATCGGCGCCATGAGCGGTGCATTCGGAATTCGGAGCATGGCGGCGGTTCGCGCTTCAGTCGTTGAGACAAGGGCCGATCAAGGCTCTTCGATCATATAACCCTTCGCCGCCAACTTCGCCAGATAACCGTCGTCGCGCAGCAGTTCGCTGACCGGCATCACCGCGAAGGTCGAGGCATTCTTCGCCAACGCCGCTTCGGCCTCGGCCATCCATTTGTTTTCGACGCGTTGCTGGATGTCGCCCATGCCGAGTTTGCGCGCGATCTCGCTGCCGGCCAGCGCCTGACCGCAGACGAAAAATTGATTGCGCGACGGCAGCGCGCGCAGCGTTTCAAGATCGCCCTGCGCCCAAGCATTCGCGCGACCCACCATCGTGCCCAAGTCGCCTTCGATGCGGTCCAGCGTGCGCGAAAAACACGCCAAATCGTCCAAGGATTGCTTCGAAAACGCTTTGAGCGCGGCTTTCGGGTCTTCGATCTTGATCTCGATGAGCGGCGAGGACATCGGAATATCGTTCTTTTTCGCTGTCTTACGCACCAAGTCGCCCGCGAGCGAATTCAATGTCATCCCCGAGCGCTCGATCGCTTTTTCGTACAACCGCAGCGCGGCGAAGATCGGCCGCCATTCTTCGACATCGCGATCGCCGCCGATATAGCGCTTTTTCAGCGCCTGCCAACGCACGTACTGCTCGGGCGGCACGACCTCTTGCAAGGTTTTGTCGTCCGGGTTCTTGCGCGCTTTAAGCGCGCTGGGAATCAGCGTGAGACTGCGCAACAGCCCCAGATCGCTTTTGATCGTCACCCCGGGATCGAGCAAGACTTGCTGCGACTGCGCGATCTTGTTCTGCACGTTTGCCGAATCCCACTCCATGCGCTTGGGCAACGGCGACTGCGTGCCGAGAATCCACATGACATGATCGCCTTTACGCACGACCCACAACCCGGGCCCGGGCTGACGGCCGCCGACCACGATCGTGCCCAAATCCACCGCACCTGCCGGCAACGGCGTCTCGGCGAACGCATCCTCGGGCTCGCCCTGCGCAGCGGCTGCGGGCGGCGAAGCGGCAGGTGGCGCCGTCTTCGGCGCGGGCGTTTGCGCGGGCGCCTGCGCGACCGCAACGGCGACGAGACTCGCTGCGCACACGCACAGCATCCATTTCTGAAAAGACATAAGCACCTATCGAAGACGCCCGGGGGGATGAGCGCGAGCAGTGTCCGACAAAAACGGCCGGATGGCGCTGGGCTCAGTATTCGTATTCAGGTTTTTGTTGGGCTGAGTGAACGGCCCAACAACTTAATGGGTGTCAGTCTCGATCTGCAACGCTTAAAACTTCCGAGCGATATCGCAATTTTCCGTTTATGACCAGCAACTCGATCTGCTGGTCTATCCGTTCACGGAGCTGCTGGCTGGTAGCCTGGAAACCTAGCATCCGCGAAACGACGGTGATGACTTCATCTTTACGGACGCCATGTGCATCGCGTATTAATCCGACAATAGCCTCTCGGATCTCTTGTGGTGGAAGCAACTCGGGTTTTTTCAGAGTGCGTGACTCCACGTTAGAGCGATCGCGGACTATGACCGGCCGATCCTTCAAGTTGTAGCAATCCCCCTCAATTGCGAACTGCTCTTTACGAGATGCATGCGACAAAGCTTCCTTGACCACCGCATTGATTCGGGAACCAGCACGACCGAGCCCCCACAGATCTCGGACCCGCGCCACAATCTCTTCTTCGTGGATCGGACCTTCAATTTCGATAATCCTCCCAACCGTATAGGCCATGCTACCGAGCGGAACCTCGTGAGGTTGGAGGTTAACATTGCCGGGCACAAAGCTGGCCTGCTTGTACGCTTGGTTTAGAGGTAGTGCACCAGTATTGGCGAACAAAGGAACTTCCTCGCGCAGAATCGCCGCTACTGGTGCTGACTGCGTTAAGGCTGCTGAAACCCCAAGGTCTTCCGGCATGATGCGGATATTAGAAGACTTGGCTGTCGCAATCGTATTTAGAAGGCGGTCTGTTTCGTTCTTCGTACGCTGGAACCAGTCTGTGCTCCAGATGCGATGAATAGTCCAACCGTGGGCTTCTAGTATCTCTTGCCTAAGTCGATCGCGGTCACGTGCCGACGGCGCGGAATGATAGGAAGCCCCATCGCATTCGATTCCGAGTAGGTAGCGGCCAGGTCTTTCTGGATCGACGATCGCAAGATCGATAAAGAATCCTGCCACACCCACCTGATTATCTACCTGGAAACCATGCTTCACGAGGACATCCTGCACTGACTCCTCAAACGGAGAGTCCGAACCTCGCCCAGTCATGCGTGGCACACCTAGGTCATCCGCTTCGGCGTACTTCAGGAAGGTCTTGAGGGCAATGACACCATGCTTCGTCCGCTCATCGACCCGAATATCGTCAGCAGTAATACTTGCGAAGACTTCACAGCGCATGCGCGCCCGCGTGATCAGGACATTCAAACGCCGATGGCCGCCATCGGCGTTGAGCGGACCGAAGTTCTGGTACATCTTGTCATCGTTCTTAGCACGCCCGTACCCAATAGAAATAAGAATGACGTCACGCTCGTCACCCTGGATGTTTTCTAAATTCTTTACGAAGAATGGCTCATGCTGGTGACGACTGATGAAATGCTCGAGTTCAGGATATTGACGGCGCGCGAGCTCCAATTCATCAGAGATTGCCTGCCGTTGCCGAACGGACATGGCACCCACGCCCAATGTCAGCTCCGGGCGACTTCTGGCGTGATCGACAACAGCTTGGGCAATAGCCACAGCTTCGACATGATTCTTGTACGAGTTACCCCGATCGAAGCGACCATGTGGCAAGTGATGGAAACGTAGACCTGCATTGCTCCGCTCGCGATCCGGACTGGGGACGATGAACAGGTTGCCGTCATAGAACTCCTTATTTGAGACCGCGATCAGCGACTCGTGGCGGCTACGGTAGTGCCATCGGAGCATCCTCGGCGGCAGCCCTTTGGCCGCGCACAGCGATAGCACGCTCTCAAGATCCTTGGCCTGCGCGCCCTCCTCTTCCTCGTCAAGTTCATCACCTCCCACAACTCGCGAGAAGAACGATGTAGGGGGCAATTGCTTGTCGTCGCCTACCACCACAATCTGTTTGCAGCGGGCAATGGCACCGAGCGCATCGACAGGCTCCACTTGACTGGCTTCGTCAATCACCAGTAGATCGAACTCGATTGCACCCGGCTCTAAAAACTGAGCCACTGACAACGGGCTCATCATGAAAACCGGTTTGGTCGCCTGAATCGGTGAACTGCACACTCTAAACAACTTGCGCAGCGCCATATGTCCGCGCTTGCGCGCAATCTCACTCTTCAAAGTGCCTAGCGTCCCAACGGTTCCGACACTTGCTTTTGGCATTCCTTCGAAATGAGACCGGGCAACCTCTACCTGCGCGATAGACAAGCGCTTCCGATCCCATTCCTTGAATTGCTGAATGAGCTCCTCGTGCCGACGCCCATCGAACTTGGGCAAATCCGGGTAGGCCTTCGAGGCCTCTGCCAGCATCTCCAAATGAAATGCCACCCAGAACTGGTCAACGGCCAAAGCTTGTGCCTCAGATGACACTGAAATCGCATCCACTACGACGCCGAGCCCCTGATCATTGGCTCTTCGGGAGACCTCAGCAAAGGTAAGCCAATCTAGAAGGCCATCGACATCGTCGGGCCAGTCTGACGCTCTTTCGGCTAGCAGCCCAAGATTAGCCCGCCCCAGATCAAGGCCATCCAAAGCAACCTGAGTATCTAAGCGCAGTGACTCCGCAGCCTTCGCAAACTCGGTACGACAAGCGAACGATCCATCTCGGGCACTTAGAGCCAGTTTTGAAAGCGCCGGCTTATCTTCGACTTCAGCAGCGATCGCTCGCAAATCCACTCCGGAAAATACCAAAGCCTGCTTTGTTACCCAAGATAGAATCGAGTCTGCTAGATCCCAGTTAGTATCCGCCTCACGCCATACCGCGCCAAACGCAGATTTCGCCATAGCGGACGTCTGGTCAACGACGGCCTGTGCCTTATGGCCCGCGATGAGGTCATCCAGAAGAGAGATGCGGGCTTGGTAGTCGTTAGGCAGTTTGGACACCACGCTTCGCAACTGGTTGATAGCCTCCCGATAGGGCCCATTGAGCCAACGGAACAAGCTGCGTCCCCGGCCGGCAATGATCATGCGCTGGGTTTTCCAATCTATCGCCCAGGCCACCTCGGTAACTTGCGTCGCCCAGCGGGCTCGGACATCTCTGAGTATTCGGCCGTTGCGTATGGCCTCGCCCAACGCATCGATGCCTGCCGACCAGACGCCGGACGCGATTGTCGCGCAGTCGAAGGCTGGCGCGCTTGCTAGGGATTCACCAATTGCTGCGTATTGGTCTATTTCAAATAGCGTGGATGGCGTGGGCATTCCCAAGCTTTCTGCTAGGACACATCCACATTTCTGCACCTTCATCAAAGCCGCCGACACCGTGCGTGTGCCATTAGCAAGATCCTCGGCCTGAGGGCGCATCACGAGAGGATGCGTCACGCCACGCCAGACATTACTTGCAGGATTGCCTACCCGAGGCAAGTACTCACATAACTCGCGAATCGTGTTGGCACGCGCACTGACCTCAGCTTTCGTCCAATCGACGGCGCCGGGAAGTTGGTATGGAGGTCGTCCGGTTCGCTGAAGCCCTTGGGTCAGCGCGCCCAAAATCTGGAAAGGAGATAACTGCGCCGCGCCGACCAGCTCATGCATCTTCTGAGCATGATCGTTGAGTCGGGTTCGGAGCTCATCAAGTCGCTCAATGCCACCTTCGGCATCGATATAAGCGGGGCGAGCTAGTATCAATGTCCGCCCTAGCTCTTCCAGCACGGCCTTCTTGTTGGCTTTATTGCTATGGAGTTCAAGGCAGATACCCCCAAGGCCGACGTTCTCCAACCGTCGCTTGACGACCTCAAGTGCCGCCATCTTCTCGGCGACAAACAACACCTTCTTGCCGTCGCTCACTGCAGTGGCGATGAGATTTGCAATGGTCTGTGACTTTCCTGTACCAGGAGGCCCTTGGATAACCAGATTCTGGCCTCGCCTTACAGCTTCAATTGCCAACGCTTGGGAACTGTCGCAATCCATAATGTGCTTCAGTTCGGCAACAGGAATGACTTCATCGAGATAACTTGAGCCTCCTTGAGCCAAGCCAATATCGATCTCCACGAAGCCTTCGCCTAAAAGGCTAGAAACAAGGAGATTCCCGTCAATAGCCTTACCCTCAGGCCATTTCGCCGGATCCAGGTCTAAGAACATGAGCAACTTTGCAAATGAGAAAAAACCGAGCTGAATTCCATCCTCAATAACATCCCATCCGTCCTGCGATTCAACTGCATCGCGAACAGATACGAAGTACCTGTCGAGATGGAGATTTTCGACATCCGGAAAGTCTGGCAGCTTGATCCAGAACTCGGCACGGAGCTTCTCTCTGAGAGAAAGGTTCTCCTGTGGATCTTCCTCGTTCCACTTGAGAACAAATCTGTCTCGTGCACTCTTGCGCTCAAGAGTGACCGGTACCAGCAACAACGGTGCTGTCCGGAACTCTTCGGATCCTGCGCGCTCTCGAAAGCGCAATTGACCGAGCGCGAGATAGAGTACGTTGACGCCCTGCTCCTCTAGCATCGTCCTTGCTTCGTAGTAAATCTCCAGCAGACGCTTCTGCAGGTGTTCGGACTTGAGCTTGGTTTGCAGCTTGGAGTCTGTATGCCGACTCGCAATCCCGTTCGCGTCCCGCTCTTCGTCCTCTGGCTGAGTAAGGACAATGCGCTCTTCATCCAGGAGGGCTTCGTCGTTCGGCAGTTGCTCCTCGTCTAAGCCGCCCTTCAGCGGCGCGAAGCTAAGCCCTTTCTTCTCCAGCAACATCCCCAGTATCTGCGAACTCAGCTCGTCATGAACCGTTATGGATCGACTGGATGGTTTCTTTGGCAGGCTGAGCAGACGGTTTCGATAAGTCAGGTCGAGCAGCACCTTCCGCTGCACTTGAAGTGTGTCTTTAACGGACATGCCCAATACTCTCCTTCAACCGTACTTTAGCTACTGCTCCAATCACGGAGCGAGTATAGGTAAGCTCAAGGCTGAAAGCATGGGCACAGACGCTCTCTCCTTTCGCCTTAGTTTTCGACGCATCATTGCGCTATCCAGACATGTCCGCTTCTGGTCGAAAGTCGCCATTGCCACTGACACTTACACTTTCACCATAACCCGGTGCCTGCAGTAAGAGCACGGTTAATCATCCAGTATTGAGCAGGGAACCGTGAGGTTGTTTGGGTCTGGATTGAGCGGGGTATCCAGGTTTTACTGCCTGATTGGAATGATGCAACGATCATGACTGGCCGCAGCGACTTACGGCTCTGGCTCGTCGGCGATGGCGACGATTGACGATACTCAGTTGCTATTGTTCCGCCAACACCGATAAAGGCAGACAATCTACACATCTCGAAGCGGCTGCGGCTCGAGCCTCAGTACCGTGTGTTTCGGCATCGGGCGCAAGTCGCTCGAGCGAGAGCCACTCATCATCTATGCCCAAAGTCGGCACCAACAAAAAAGCCGCCTTTCGGCGGCTTTTCGTTACAACGAATTGGTCGTGCCTGCGACGGCGACCTGATGGTCGGCGGGTTGTCCAAGAGCGATTCTCGTGGGTGAAATCTGGCTTTTTACAGCCGCCGAAAGGCTCGCGAGATGCCTTGCGGACAGAGGACAACACACCGCGCAGCCTTTCGCATTAGAAATAGTGGGTCAGTTCCAGCTGCACGTAGTCATCCTGCCGGAAGCCGTACAAGGGGTCCGATGGGATGGAATTCGCGAAGAAGCGCGATTCCAGCGACAGCTTCCAGCCGTCGCCCAGACGCCGCCCCGCCTCGATGCTGCCGAACACCGCGTGGGACTGACGATCGACGATCAGACCGACCAGGATATCGGTGCTCTGCACGTCGTTGAACGCAATGCGGCTGCCGACAAAAACATCGTCCTGAAAGGCGGAATAGTTTTTCGGCCGCAGGCCGCGCAAGGCCATCGCTTCGGCGGGCGTGAAGCCTGCGCCGTCCTGGATCCGCTGCTGCGCCAGCGCCTGCAGCGAATCCGGCGCCAGTTCGCCGCGCGAGTCGTACAGGTACTCGGCGAGCATGCCGACGTCGATCGTCGTGCCGAAGACGCCGACCAGGGTGTACTCGAAACCACCGACAGCGGCGGTGAACTGCTCGAAGTCGCTGACGCGACGGATGCCCTCAAGCTTCAAGGCCCAGCCATTGACGTTCGCTTGGAGGTCCAGGCCCAGCTGCGTGATCTGGTCGTACTGCGGCACCAGACGGGCCTGCGGAAAGTACAGCAGCGGCTGGCAGCCCGGGGGGCAACCCTGCGGCAACCTGGCTTGCTGCGGCCCGGGCTCGACCAGCAGGCGCGGATCGCGATTGGTGCCGCGGAAGTAAGACAGGCCGATGTCGAACGCGCCGACCGTTCCGAACCAGCGCAGCGCCCCGTCCACATGATGCTCCCTGCGGTCGGACTCGTAGCGCGCATCGTCGGTGTCGACCCACGGCTGCGGACGCAGCCGGCCCTCGACGCCGGGGAACGTGCGCTCGCGGAAATACGGCAGCACGAAGATATCGAACGTGCCCCAGTCCGCGGTGATCAGCGCGAGATTGGCCATCGGCTGGCCCAGCTTGTCCTCGCCATCGAGGTTCTCGACGTAATCGTCCTGGTTGATGACGTCGACCAAATGCTGCGATTCGGTCACGCCCCAGAACACGCGGCGGACGCCCAGGCGCAGCTCATAGGCCTGGCCCGCCTTGCGCCAGTACAGTTCGCGCAGGTCGGCGTGGCGGCGCTCCTCGTCGCGTTCGTCCAGACGGCCGAAAGGCGTGAACGTGACACTCTGCTTGCCGCCGGCCCACTCGGCATAAAACTCCGGCTCGACGGAGATTGCCAGGGTCGTGCCGCGCTGCTGCCGGGCATCGACGCCGTCGTGGAAGAAAGTCAGCGTCTGCGCGGCGGCGCTGCCGCCGAGCTTGTAGCTGAAGCCTGGCGGGTCGTCCGCGGTCGCCGCGCTGCCGCCGAGCTCGTCGCTGAGGCCTGGCGGGTCCGCAGTCGCCGCGCTGCCGCCGGGCTCGTAGCTGAGGCCTGGCGGGTCGTTCGCGGTCGCCGCGCTGCCGCCGAGCCTGTCGCTGAGGCCTGGCGGGTCCGCGCTGGCCGCGCCGCAGCTCAGCGCCAGCGCCAGCGCCACGGCCAGCGCCGTCAGGGGCCCTGTCCCGGGACCCGTCCGCCCGCATCCTGGCTCATCCATGCCGCTCATCCGCTATTTCGATTGCCACAGGGAGTCCGTGCCTCTTGGCGTATTTTCCGGCAGCAGCGCCGGCTTGGACCGGCTCTCGAAAACCAGAGCCAGCACGGACAGCACGACGACCAGCCCGAACACGACGACGCCGAGATTGACCCCCAGCAGCAGGGTCTCGCTGCCGTCCGAGTGCGCCATCGAACCGCCGTAGACGCCGCGGATGAGGTAGGCGAAATGGAAGCCGCCGGTGACGCACAAGGCCAGCACCGCCGGAAGGCGCACCTCGTTCCTGAACCAGGTCAACCACAGACAGAACGCCCCAATCGAAGCATTCGTCGCCAGCTGCCAGACCTCGTGCAACCGGGCGTGCGCCACCCATTCCGGATTGAATACGTGCGTGCTGTTGGCGTCCTGGATCGGAACGACCAGTGCGTAAATCAGGATACCGATGGTGACGAACACTTTCGCGAGCATGGCTTGCTCCTGGTTGGATAAACACGGGTGTCGGCGCGAGAACTGCTGCGGCTATTTCGCCGCGCTGAGGCTGGACTGGTCGAAGTCGCGATCATTGAGCCCGGTGCGGAACTTGTACTGCGCAAACACCATCGTGGTGCTCTTGCCGGTCTGGTGATTGACCATTTTGAGCTTCAGCGGCCGCCAGTACTGGCCGAGATACTCCTTGTAGTCGCTGAACACCAGCGTCTTCAGCAGGCTGGTCTTGCGGTCGTAGTACTCGATCTTGCGCTGGCGATATTCAAGCTTGTCGATCCACATGACCTGGCGCGTGTAGCCGGAGTTCTTCTCCAGCGGATAACGCTCGATGACGAAGGCCTCATGACCGTCAAAGGTATCGTCCTTGATGTACTTGTAGGTGAACTTCTCGATTTCCTGAATGCCCAGGTCTTCGAAGGCGAACTCGCTGCCCATGAACGGGCCCGACTTGTTGTTGCCCGCGATGCGCTTGACGCGCTTGATCGACGGCAGGAACAGCCAGTGGTCGTCGTCGACCGCGGCCTTGTGGGCGAAGGTCAGCAGCACCGTGCCCTTCACGTCCCTGGGCTCGTCGAAGATCATCAGGCTCTTGTCGCCGTCATGCGCCTGTTCGAGCGTGCGCACGCGCACGCCGCGCTTGCTTTCCTCGCCCTGCTTGTTGCGCAGGATCATCTGCATCATCGCCGTGGAGTCCCCCCAGCCGCTGTTGCGCCGGTCCATCTCGGTGGCGATCGACAGCCCCCGCTCTTGCGGCGTTTCCGCCTGGGCACAGAGTGGCGAGAGGATCGCGGCGCACAGCGCCAGGTTACGCAGAGAGCGGTTCATCTTGAATCTCCTGATGTTCGGCAACGGCAGGCGGGGTCTGCTCGCGATCGGCCAGCAGGACGAGCGCAGGGAGCAGCAGTAGGTCGATGGGCAGCGCGACGAGGATCGCGATCGTGGTCAGCAGCGACATCGTCGAGTTCGGCAGGAACGACGACTGGGCCAGTATGAGGAAGCCGGTCGCCAGGATCAGCGTCGTGACGATCATGGCCGAACCGCTCTCGCGCAAGGCGTAGCGTACCGAGTCGTCCGGTCCCAGCCGCATCTGCCGGCGGGCGCGCAAGTACTTGTTGAAGAAGTGCACGGTATTGTCGACGATAATGCCGGCGACGATGTTGATCACCACCGCCATCGTAAAAATGATCTCGCCGCTGACCAGCGCCCAGATGCCGAAGGCGACCCCCAGCGGCAGCAGGTTCGGAATCAGGCTGAGCAGGCCGAAGCGCAGGCTGCGCAGGCCCGGCAGCAGCAGCAGGGAGATCGCCGCCAGCGACAGCGGCAGCGAATAGAAATTGGATTTGATGTTGCGCTCGGCGATATGCGCAAACATGACCTGCGGCCCGACGCCATGCGTGAACAGGCCCGGCGCATGCGCGTCGCGCCATTGCTCCGCGGCCAGCGCGATCTGGCGCGTTTCCTTGGACTTCAGCGCCTTGAACACCACGACGAAGCGGGTCGACGACTTGGATACGTTGACCTGGTTGTTCAGGTCGAGGCCGAACGGCAGCGACATCTCGTACAGCAGCAGGTACTGCGACGCCAGCTCCTGGTTGTCCGGCAACTGGTACCAGGCCGGATCGTCGCCGTGCATGTTGCGGTTGAGCTTCTTGTACATATCGGTGATGGTGCCGACGAAGTAGATCTTGTCCTTGTAGGGACCGGTCTTCCACCACTGTTCGAAGGCCTCGACCTTCTTGAGGAACGCGGGGTTGGAGATGCCATTGTCCTCGCCGCTGGTCAGCGAAAACTCGATGGACGTGGTGCCGGTGAGCTGTTGCGCGACGTGATCGTTGTCGCGGCGGAACTCCATGTTTTTGCCGAAGTACTGCGTGAAGTTGTCGTTGGCCTCGTTGAGCGGCACCAGCGCCGTCAGGCCCACGACCACGGCCAGCGTGCCCCACAGCACCAGCCTGCGGTGACGCAGCACCAGGTCGGCGTTGCGATCCATCAGCACCGTGACGAAGCGGCTCTTGCGTTCCTTCGGCACGCGCGCTGGCACGATCGCCAGCAGCGCCGGCAGCAGCGACATCGCCAGCAGCCATGACAGCATGCCGCCGATGGCCGTGATGTTGCCGAGCGCGGTCAGCGGCGGCGAGTCGGTGAAGTTGGTGCCGAGGAAGCAGATCGAGGTCGTGGTGTTGACCAACAGCACCGGGACGAAGTTGACGCGCATCGATTCGACGATCGCCTTGCGTTTCTCCCAGCCCTCGCGCATCAATTCGAACATCGTCAGCGAGATATGCACGCTGTCCGCGACAGCCAGGACCATGATGACCAGCGGCGCCTGCACCACCGGCGGGGTCAGACCGATGCCGAGGTAGCCCGCCAGGCCCATCGCCGACAGCGAGGAAAAGAACACGACCAGCAGCGTACTGAGCGTCGCGCCGCCGGAGCGCAGCATCAGCCACATGATCACGAAGATGGCGACGTACATCGCCGGCATCAGGGTTTTTAGATCGTGCGCGGCCGCCTCGGTGAAGGCGTAGCTCATCGGGTTGGCACCGGTGATGTAGATGGCGCCGATTTCGGGATATTCCTGGAGATAGCGATCGCGCAAGGCGCGCGCCGCGACCACGGTCGCCGGCAGTTCGCGTCGTGTCTGCTGCTCGACCGGCGGCAGCTGCGAGGTGATGACCACGGCGGTGACGTGGCCGCGCTCGGAGATTAGGCGGCCAATGAGCTGCGGCTCATGCAGCGCGACCTCGCGCAGCTTGGCGATGCGCTCGGCGGTGATCTCGGCATCGTCCGGCAGCAGCGGCGACACGCGCAGATCGTCCCCGGCGGCCTCGGTATGCTGGAAGTTGGTGATCGAATCGACCCGCAGCGAATACGGCAGCTTCCAGCTGTCGGCGGTGAACTTGCGGATCGCGTCGAGGAAGCGCGGTTCGAAGATGTCGCCGCGCTTCGGTTCGAACATCAGCAGCACGTAGTCGTTCTTGGTGTAGACGTTCTGCACTTCGTCGAACGCCTGCAGCTGCGGATTGCCGGGTCCGAAGTACTCGCGGTAGTCGGTCGAGAACCGCAGCTGACGCACGCCCGCCGTCATCAGCACGACGGCCACGACGCTCAGCGCGATCACCAGCCAGCGCCAGCGGACGACCCACTCGGTGTAGCCGACGACCCTTTGGTCGAACCGTGACATCGTGCTCATGGGGCTTTCCTGCGGATCAGTGGGTCGGAGCGGCCGACGCTGGCTGCAGATGCTCGAGGTAGTCGATCAGCCCGCGGAACCCGGCTTCGACGAAGTCAGGCGAGCGCGTGGCCTTGGCCAGCCCCGCGCAGCCCTCGATGCTGGCGATGATGAAGGCGGCGACGGCGAGCGGGTCCACATCCTGGCGTACCGTGCCGAGCCGCTGGCCCTGCGCGATGCTGGCGATCAGGCCCTCGCGCCATTCCGCCAGGATGCGGTCGAGCCGCAGACGGAAGCCCTCGTCCACCGGCGACATCTCGTTGACCAGATTGTTGAACGGACAGCCCAGCGTCAGCGCGGTCTCGGAACGCTCGCGCCGCAGCCGCTCGCACACCAGGATCGCGCCGTCGATGATGCTGTCGGCCTCGATCGCCGGCTTCCAGCGTTCCTGCACCAGGGGCCGGACCATCTCGTCGACGACGGCGTAGCCCAGCGCCTGCTTGGTGCGGAAGTGATGGTAGAGCGCACCCTTGGTCACGCCGACGGCGGCGATGATGTCGTCCAGGATCGCCGCCCGAAAGCCGTGGCGATGGATTTCATGGAACGCGGCTTCCAGCAAGGCCTGGCGCGTCACATCCGGCTGTTTCCTGGGCGGGCTCATGTCAGCGGTACTCGAAAACCTTGGGGTACCCGCATCCGGGCATTAGAAGGATTACATACCGACCAGATGGTATGTGTCAAGTTTCGGAAACCCCAATTTTTTTGACGAAACTGACCTCAGCGGGTGTGAAGAAACCGTAGCGATATAGGCGGCGCCCGCATCGCGCTGGGCATCGATTGAGGTGTATTCGGCGTCGAGTCCCTCCTCCGTTGATTTCCGGGTGTAGACCGCACAGCGCAGACGCTTCGGTAACACAGCGCTCATCGGCGAGCTCCCTTTCACAACCCGAAGAACGCCGGCCCGCTCCAGCGGGTACCGGTATTTTCGCGTGCGATCATCGACAGGCTCGGATACCGCTTGCCCGCATACTCGAATTCATCGTCGGGCAGGACACGGACCCGATGTTCGATACCCGCGTAGATCCTGATCAGTTCGGCACCGACAATCGGCATCGCCCCGGTCTTCTGGCGCTTTAGCGAGCCGGTCGCGACCAGTTCGTCGATGCGTCGCCGATTGCGTTCGAGCAAGCCACGGTCGGTCTTGGCGAACTCGATCTCCTGCCAGCGATGGACAATCCGCTTCTCGACGAAGCGTCGGTTGGCGACGGGCGGATCGCCGCCGAAGAGTCGATGCCATTGCTTCTCGATGTCCGGCCAGGGCCAATCGATCAGGTGCGCGATACGTGCGGCCATCGCTGCGGGCGCGACCGCGGGAGAGGATTTTTGTGTCATGCCTGTGGACTCCGGTGAGCGGGGTTGGCATGTACGCGTTGGCTGCTGGATGCCATCGAATATTACGGTAAGCCGAAAGCGATCCGCACCGACAACGAAGCGATCTTCACGTCCTGGGTCTTCGCCTTCGGGTTGCAATGGCTGGGCATCCGTCACCAACGGACGCTGCCGCATTGTCAGTGGATGAACGGCAGAATCGAACGTGTCTGGTCCACGTTCAAGCAGGTCTTGCGGATATGCCACATTCCGGACGAGGTCGAATTGCAGGCCACGCTGAACATGCTGCGCGATGTCTACAACCAGCGGCGACCGCATCAATCGCTCAGCGGTTACACGCCCAATGAAGCTTAGCGAATTCCGATCGAGCGAAAGCGAAACGAAAACGAAAAACGAGACCACGAAGTCAACCGCGACGGCGATAGTCGGCGGCGAGGACGAGGCGAAAATGATCGGACAGGCACTGTCCGCGATCACGCTCGGATTCAAAACCAGGAATGGCGAAAAGATCGCCATTTCCGGGTTGGCTCGACGTCGGATCGATGGTCGACCGGCTGTCGAAGAGCAGATTTGCGGGGGTACAACCGTCGTTCTTCTGCCTCCGCAACGTCGCGAGACGGCGTTGCGGACGCGGACAACACACCGCAGCCCTGCGACGAGACGCGCGCCCTCAGCTGCCCGGCGGCAGCGGCAGGATGCGGTCGATCAGCCGCATCGACAGCCAGCGCGGCAGCAGCGACTGGATCGCGATCAACAGCCGCACATCGGCCGACGGCACGATCATGTACTTGCCGCGGAAACAGCGCTCGAGGATGTAGCGCGCCGCCTTGTCGACCGGCATCGGTTTGGCGCGGCCCATCTTTTCGCGGATCCAGTCGGGCATGGTGCGCAGCTCGCCCTGATACATCGGTGTGTCGATGTCGCCCGGGCAGGTCAAATGCACCTTGATCTTCCGCCGCAGCAGTTCGCGGCGGAGGCCGTCGGCGAACACGTTGATGCCGGCCTTGGCAGTGGCATAGAGGGTGTAGCCCGCCGGGCCGACGAAGGCGAAACCGGAGGACACGAACAGGATGCGGCTGCCTGCGGACAACATGGGCAATGCCAGATGCGTGGTAGCCACCGCCCCGAGCAAGTTCGCACGCAGGTTGCCGGTGACCACCGACAGAGCGGGGTAATCCTCGACCAGTTCGATCGACGCTACGCCGGCATTGAGGATGAGGAAGTCGATGTGCTGGCACAGCGCTCGCACTTCGGTGAAGGCGCCCTCCACTGCGGCATCATCGGCAAGATCGCAGGACACCACATGCACCGCCGGCCCCTCGCCGCCCGCCAGCAGGCTCTGTTGGGCGCGCTCCAGCTTCAGACGATCGCGGGCCAGCAGAATCAGGCTGTAGCCGCGCGTGCGCAGCTGTTTGGCCATCTCCAGACCCAGGCCAGACGAGCCGCCGGTGATCAACGCGAGTGGAGCGGTATCGTTCGCCATGTCAGCGTCCCGTGCTTTGCGCACGCAGCGGTGCGAGGTTCATGCGACCCGCGTCACTGCGGGAACGCGGTATTCGAGCGACAGCATGGCGGCCTGCGGGTTGTAGCAGCGCAGATTGAGGTTGAACGCGCCGTCGTGCGAGGGCAGCCAGTTCGATGCGCGCTGCGGGCTGGACGGCTCGGAGGCTATCTCGATGACCAGCGATCCATCCTCGTCCGGCACCGGCGCCGAGTACAGCGAATTCACCGTGTTGCGACCGGACGGATGCGCGACCAGCCGCCCATGTTCGTCGTAATAGCTGATCGACCAGAACGCATCGACTGGCGGTGTCTGCCCCGGCGGAAAGCGGATTTCGTAGCGGTTCGCACCATGCAGCAATGCGCCGTCGGCATCGAGCCGTGCCATGACGTAGATGCTTTCCTCCGGCACGTTCGCCCAGATGCCGTGCTGCGAGACCAGCGCTCGCACGATGTAGTCGCTGTCGTAGTTGCCGATGTCGGTGACCCACATCCAGCCGTCGATCATCTGCCCAGTGGCGTATATCTTGCGGCCGAGGATGCCCTGCGCATGTGCGATGGCGTCGGCCAGGCCGGCGCGCACCTCGTCCGACAGCGCAGCGTGATCGAAACCGCGCTGCGGATCGATGCCGATGTCGCGGAACAGACCCAGCAGCATGCCTTCATGGTCGCGCGGCGGCACGAACCTCAGTACCGCTGCCAGCGACGCATAGAACGCGAGGTTCTCGGGACAACCGGGCGCCGGCGGTGGGAACGGCGCGCAGGCATCGGTCAGGTCGTGCTGCGCGTGCGTTCCCAGAGCCGCATCCTCGATCTGCATCGCCTCGATCTGCAGCGCGTCCTGCAGACGATGCGCATCGGCGAGGTCTTCGCCGACACCGGCGGCGATGCGGCCGACGATATACACGAACGGGCTGTCGCTGCGGATCGTCCACGGGTGCTGCGACACGCCGACATCCTGATCGCGATAGGCCAGCAAGACTTCAGGCACCTGGTCGCCGCAGGTTCGCGTGCCGATGTTGGCCAGCGTTTCCATGTGCGCGTCGAGCACCTGCAGCCCGTACCAGCGGCCGGAGAAGTCTCCCCCCGAGAGCCGTAGCGGGCCGTTGCGCAGATCGACGACCGCCGTCGAATACAGGAAATCGGTTGCGGCGTTCACGAATTCGCTGGCGCCGGGCGCCGACAGCGCGCGCACATGACGGAACCGATTGACCAGCCCCGCATCCGGCGCCGCATCGCTGCCTGAGCGCAGTTTCTTCAGCCGATCGGACCAGCAGGTCACGATCGGCAGCCCCCAGATGAAGGCGAGCGTACCGACCTGCATCGCCCAGTCGTACTGCCCCTTGCCGATTTCTTTCAGGATATTGCTGTCCAAACGGTGGCCCCGGTGCTGCTGTCATGAAGCGTGGAAGTACCGGGCGAGAGCGATCTGCTTGAGACCCGTCGCCCGAACCGGCGAAGCGTCAATAATCCATCTGGCACGACCATCTCGCCTCGGGGCTGAGGATGATGTCCGGCGGCGGCACGTACTTCATCCGGCTGATGGCGAAGCCCCACTTGAGACTGATCTCCTCGACCAGGGCATCGTTGTAGGAATACTTGTTCTTCTTGTAGCCGCTGATGCTGTCGAGATATTCCTTCACGTTGCGCTTCATCTCGTCGCTGGCGTCCAGCCCCAGTTCGGAGTAGATCCGCAGTACCTCGGCCATCGGTTCCTGTTCGAATTTTTCGTACGACACTTCGCACAGATTGCCCTTGGGCAGATTCTCGATCGACTTCCAATACTGCTTCATCAACTTTTCGTACAACTCGTAGCACAGCTGCGAGAAATCCTCTTCGGTGAATTCCTGCAGCGCCATTTCTTCGGCTTCCTTGATGAAATCGTGCAGTGCCGAAACATAGATGTTGTAGGGATTGCGGTAGATATGGATGAACTTGGCGTTCGGAAACAATTCCACCAGCGTGGAGATCCGCGCGGTGCTGTATGGATTCTTCAGGATCAGCCGTTTGCCGCCAGCCATGAACGAGGCCTTGCGGATCACGCTCATGTAGGCCTTCTTCCACCGGGACATTTCCTCCGGCGGCATGTTCATCAGCACGTACTTGTCGAAACTCTCGCGGATCGTGCGCGGAAAATGATTGCAATGATGCGACGACGTGGTGAGGCAGGAAACGCTGAACTCCTCTTCCTGGGGCATGTCGATGCCCATCTTCACGTTATCCATCATCCGCTTCTCGGGAAGCAGTTTGCCGACCAGCTTCTTGATCGTGGCGCTGCGGCTGAGCAGGATGCTGCAGGTCGGAAACACCGCCTGCAGCGTGGTCAGATACCCAAGACGCTTGTCCTGGCTGATGACGTTGTGCAGATGGGTGGTGCCGCTGCGCCAATGACCGACGATGAAGATCGGATCCTCGGCGAACTTCAGATTGTTCAATTTGCGCGAATACAGCAGATACTCCAGGAAGCGCAGTGGCGCAGTCAGCAGCGTTCCGATCAGGGTCAGCACGAAGGCCGGAACCTTGGCCGCACTGACGCCACCGTTCTTGATCACGTTCGCGATCAGGTTGCTGGTGGTGCCGCCGATGTAGGGGTGGATCGGAAGGTCGCCCTGCTTGTCGGCCGCCTTGCCATCCTGCTTTTTGTTCTGCTCGCTCATGTCGTTTCCTTGAATGCTTTCGCTGCGCCGTCGCCGGCACTACATGTCTGTTTTCAGACCCAGCCGGTCTCAGGCGGCTTTGCGCACCGGGCGCCCCATCGCCTGCAGTGCTTCGACCGTGCGATTGACGGTCTCGTCGATCTCCTGCTCGGTCAACTCGGAATGGACCGAATAGCGCACCAGGCCAACGCCCGCCGGCGTCGCCGGATACAGGAACACTGACGTCAGGATGCCCATCTTCCGCAGACGATCGTAGAACTCGCAGGTCTGCTGCTCGTCCTCGAAAAAAATCGATACGATCTGGCAGCGACTGTCGCCGGTATCGATGCCGTGGGCGTTGAACCGCTGCCGCAGCGTTTCCGCATATTGCAGGCAACGGCGCGCGCGACCGGGGTCCTGGACGATCACGTCCAGCGCCGCCCGATGGCCCGCCGCCGAAACGCTGGAGGTGGCCGAGCTGAAGATGATCGAGCGGCAGCGCGCGCGCGCCAGCTTCATCATCTCGCGATTGCCGGCGATCAGACCGCCGTGGCCGCCCAGCGCCTTGTTGAGGCTGACGGTGCGGAAGTGAACGCGTTCGGCCAGGCCCAGCTCCACCGCCAGACCGCCGCCGTCGCCGAACAATCCGAAGGAATGCGCTTCGTCCAGCAGCAGCACGCAGTCGTTCTGCTCGCAGATTTCCAGATAACGCGCGATGTCGCCGATGGAACCGTCGGTGCTGTAGACCGCATCGATCACCACGATGCCCGGACCGCTGTGCGCGATGCGCGTCAGCAGATTGTCCGGATCGTTGTGTTCGATCACGACCTTCTTGCCGAGCGAAAGCTTTACCCCGTCGTACAGCGAGGCATGCGCGTGGTTGTCGATGTACACCGGCTTCAGCACCGGCGCGATGGCTTCGATCAGACCCACGTTCGCGGCCCAACCCGAGGTGGTCAACAATGCGTCCTCGGCCTTCATGCAGGCGGCGATGTCGCGACGGAACATTTCGCATTCGTCGGAACCGCCGCCGTAGACAGACGACATGAACGATTCGCTGCGATTGCGCGAATTGGCTTGGTCGCGGGCCGCGATCACGTCAGGATGATTGCCCAGGCGCAGATAATCGTTCTGGTGCAGGGCGATGTAGCCGGAAATGTCGCTCGGCTGTTCGAACGGGAACGGATCGAGCTTGGCGATGAACTCGCAAGCCGGCTTCATGTGTTCCCGATACCACGCCGGAACCGTGGCCGGGGATGGCGGTCCGTTGTTTTCGTGTGCCGCTTGCATATCGTGTTCCATGTCTGTACGTCGTTGTCGCGGGCGACTCGGCCCGATCAGGCCATGCGGATGATCCGCTCCAGCAGCCATCGCGAAGTCTTGTTGTATGGCGGCCGCAGCATATCGAGCGCATTGAGCTTCGACTGGCGGAAGATCGGCTTCAGGTGGCTGAAGGTCTCGAAACCTTTCTCGCCGTGGTAAGCGCCGAAACCGCTGTGGCCGACGCCGCCGAACGGCAGCGATTCCTGGGTGTAATGCAGCAGTGTGTCGTTCACGGTCACGCCGCCGGACACCGTATTGGCCATGACTTCGGCCTCGATCTCGCGGTCGTCGGTGAACACGTACAGCGCCAGCGGCCGCGGGCGACGATTGATGTAGGCGATCGCTTCGCCAATCGAGTCGTAGCCGATCACGATCAGGAGCGGGCCGAAGATCTCCTCGCGCATGATCGCGGTGTCTTCCGAGGGTTCGACCACCAGTGTCGGCATCAGCTTGTGGCCGCCGGACAGGTCGGCATCGGCGGAATGTCCATCCGCGACGGCGACGATCCGCGCGCCCTTGGCCGCGGCATCGTCGAGATAGTGCTGCAGCCGCTGGTGGTGGCGTGCGTTGACGACGCTGGTGTAATCGTCGTTGGCGCCGATCTTCGGGTACATCTCGCGCGCCAGCGCGCTGAAGGTCGAAACGAATTCTTCCAGCCGCGCCTTGGGCACCATCACGTAGTCCGGCGCCGTGCAGGTCTGGCCGCAGTTGAGCAGCTTGCCGGTCGCGATCGATTTCACCGCGCGGCGCATGTCGATCCGCGCATCGATGATCGCCGGCGATTTGCCGCCGAGCTCGAGCGTGAGCGGCGTGAGATGCTTCGCTGCGGCCGCCATCACCAGCTTGCCCACCTGGGTGCTGCCGGTGAACAGCAGATGATCGAACGGCAGACCGATGAACACCTCGGCGACGCGGGCATCGCCTTCGATCACCGCCACTTCGTCTTCGTCGAACACTTTCGCCAGCAGCGTGCGTAACAACGCCGCCACCGACGGCGTGACTTCGCTGGGCTTGATCATCACCCGGTTGCCGGCGGCGATCGCCGAGATCAACGGCTTCAACACGAGACCGAACGGATAATTCCACGGCGCCATCACCCCGACCACGCCGAGCGGCTGCGGCATCAGTCGTGCGGTCGCCGGCTTGAAGTTGATATCGACCGGACGGCTGCGCGGTTTCATCCAGCCGCGCAGCTTGCGCTTGGCGTACGTGATCGATTTCAGCGTACCCATGATTTCGGTGAGCAGCGTTTCGTCGCGCGAACGATGACCGAAATCCGCGTTGATCGCAGCGTGGATCTCGTCGATGTTCCCGCGCACCAGCGCGTGCAGCGCGTCCAGCTTGCGCTTGCGCGCGTCGAGCGTGGGATACGGCGCGACCAGATAAGCGGCACGCTGGCGTTCGAAAATCGCATGCACGCGCGCGGCCACAGGATCGGACGTCTGGGCGTCGGCGGATGCCTGTATCGGCACCAGGTGGATGGGCGCAGTGGACATGGCCATGGTCTCCGGTATGCGGTGTTGTCAGGTCAACACGGTCGACGTGTCTTCGAGCGGTGCGACGCCGAGCGCACCGACCAGCGCCGGATTGTTCGACTCGTGCTGGGTCTTGCGCGCGAACCACAGCTTCCGGTAGCGGTAGAACGGCGCCGTCGGATACAGGTGGTGCGACAGGTGATAGTTGTGACCGATGAACAATGTGTTCAACAGCCACTCCATCCCGACGCGATTCGCGGTGGCGCGATATTTGTTGTCTTCCGCGCGGACGTTGTGGGGATAATGCGGCAGATAATCGAACGTGATCGCCAGGAAAAACAGCGCCAGGCGGGTCGGAATGAAGTAATAGACCAGAAACTCCATCATCCAGCCCTGCACTGCGAACAAGGTCAGCATGGCCGCAGCGAACACCATCGACAGCCAGAATTCGATCTTCTCCTCGCGCGGGCGGCTGTCGTAATGCCCCGGCAGGAAATAGGTCTTGATGTAGGCCGTATCCATCACCATCCAACGCACCGGCAGCATCCACGCGGGCCCGGCGCCGCAGAAATAATCCGGATCCTTCACCGGATCGTTGGTGAACCGGTGATGGGTCATGTGCAGGAAGCGATAAGCGCGGAAGAACGGCGTGATCGACACCATCAGCATGCCGATCCGCCCGAAGTTGTCGTTGAGCAGGCGCTTGGTGCTGATCAGCCCGTGCGACGCTTCGTGCAGCACCGAATACGCGGCGTAGGAGCAGGTTGTATTCAGCACCACCGCCAGCCACACGGGAATCGCACCGCGCAGCGCCAGGATGGTCGCGGCGACCGATACGACCACGATACCGATGGTCAGAAAGATCGTCGGCCAGGCGTAGACCGGTCGCACCATCAATCTGCGGAATTCTTCCTCGGAATCGACGATCAATCCGCCCTGTCTGGTCTTCAGCATGTCGCGGACTCCTGTGTCAGTTTGGCGACGTGCGCCGCCAGCGTTTCGATGGTCGAATAGTCGTAAATCACGCCCGGGTCGACCTCTGTACCGATGCGCTCCGCGAGCTCGCCGATCATTTCCATCGACGTGCGCGAGTCGAGGCCGTAATCCTCGAACTGCATGTCGACTTCGATGCGTTCGCGATCGACCTTGAGATGCGCGGAGAGATAATCGCGCATCCATTCCATGATGTCGTTCTGGTTCATATGCGTACGTCTGTCTTCCATCGTCGATTCAAATCAGCGTGCGTCTGGATCAAGGTGTCTCTGGATCGGGGTGCCTCTGGATCGGGATGCTCAGGATTCCGCAAGCTCGCGCTTCGGCGCCAGCGCGGCGACGATATCGAAGCCATCGGCCTGATACATCTGCCGGCATTTGGCGCGCTGGATCTTGCCGCTGGATGTGACCGGCAGGCGGTCGCGGCAGACGGCGATATCGCGGATGCCGACCCCGTGCTGACGGGTGATCGCCGAACGGATCGCCTGCAGCAGTGCGTCCGGGATGCCGGTGTCCGGCGGATCGCCGCCCAGACCGATCACCACCACCAGCGCTTCGCCGTCGTCGCCATCCACGGAGAACGCCGCCGCCTTGCATTCGGCCAGCGCCGGATGCGCCGAAATCGCGGTGAATTCGATGTCCTGCGGATAGTGGTTGCGGCCGCTGATGATGATCAGATCCTTGCAGCGCCCGGTGACATAGAGCTCGCCGTCGATCAGCACGCCGAGGTCGCCGGTGCGCAGATAGTGCGTGCCGGACGCATCGCCCGCGATGGTCGCGCGGAACAGCTCTTCGGTCAGTTCGGGCTTGTTGCGATATCCCCTCGCGACGCTTTTGCCGGAAACCCAGATCTCGCCGACTTCGCCGTCCGCGCGCTCGATGCGGGTTTCAGGATGAACGATGCGCACGCCACAGTCCTGATAGCGGATGCCGGAACCGACCAGCCGCACGGTCGTACCCGCAGACGTGTCGTCCTTCGCGTCGTCTTTCACTTCGGCGCGGTCGTGCTCCAGCGCGCGCTTGTCGACGCTGATGATGCTAGGCGCGTGCGCTGGGCGGCAGCCGGTGACGAACAGCGTGGCTTCGGCCATGCCGTAGCACGGGTAGAAGGTTTCGCGACGAAAGCCGCATTCGGAGAACGCCGCGACGAAACGGTCGAGCGTATCCGCGCGGATCGGCTCCGCGCCGTTGAAAGCGACCTTCCAACTGCTCAGGTTCAATTCGCTGCGCTCTTCCGGCGTGATCCGGTTCGCGCATATGTCGTAACCGAAGTTGGGGCCGCCGCTGGTCGTCGCGCGATAGTGCGAGATCGCCTGCAGCCAGCGCAGCGGATTCGACACGAAAGCGATCGGCGGCATCAGCACGCAGCGCACGCCGAGGAAGAACGGATGCAGCAGATTGCCGATCAGCCCCATGTCGTGGAACAGCGGTAACCAACCGACGAATACGGTGTTTTCGTCGTGCCCCATCGATTCCAGCACCATCCGTTCGTTGCGGATGAGGTTGCCGTGGCTGACTTCGACGCCTTTCGGCAGGCCGGTGGAACCGGAGGTGTACTGGATGAATGCGACGCTTTCACTGTCGATCGCGGGCATGCGCCAATCGTCGGCAAGCGAAGGATCAAGATCTTCGACGGTGACGATGCGCAGATCGTGCGGCAGTTCGTCCGCGAGCCGCGCGAGCGCCGCACCGGACACGCGATCGGTGATGACGATGCGCGCACCGGCGTCGCGGATCAACATCGACAGGCGTGCGCCGGTTTCGTTCTTGCGCGGCGTGTACGCCGGCACCGCAGGAATGCCGGCATACAGGCACCCGAAGAAACCGAGCACGAATCCCGGGCCGGGCTGGGTGACGATGAGCGCCGAAGCATCGCCGTCGGCGGATGGGCCGACCTCAGCCAGCAACGACTGCAGACGCGCCGCGAACGCGCGCGCAAGACGATCGAGTTCACCGAAGGTGTAAGAGACCGATTCGTCGCGGCCGTTTTCCAGCCAGGTCAGAAACGACGCATCGCCACGTTCAACCGCATGTCTGCGCGCGACTTCCACGAACGTGCGATAGCCGTCGATACCGGCATCCGGGTTTTCTGTGCGCCCTTCCGGGCAATATCTGCTGACTGTATCCTGACCCATCTCTGTATTCCTTGTTGCTGTATTCCTTAGTTGCTTTATTCCTTGTCCATGATCCTGCCTATGTCCTGAGGTTCCGGGCTTTGTCCATGCGACTCACGCGGGCCGCGATGGTTCGCTTGCCGGCATCGCGTCTTGCCAGTGTCGGTTCGGCTTGGTTCAGTCGCCGCGACCGACACGTGCTGCCCGGAAACGCTCCGACACGCACATGCGACTCCGGCTCCGGCTCCGTAGTCAACGCGACGCCTGTCGAAAACCGGACTTGCGCAACGATTCAAACTTCATCGTATCTATCGGCAGTCGCACGCATTGAGAGCGCGCGGTCGCAGCGATGCATGTCGATTGCACCGCCTCCGTCGCGCGATGCGCGCACGACCACCTCAGGTCGTTCCGACCTGCCTGCATTCCCCTGTGAATCTTTTCGCTTCGCTGTGCCCTGCGCGAGCGCGATGCGCCGTCAGACGATGGCGAGCGCGAGCTTGATCGCGATGGCCAACAGCAGAGCCCAACCGACCGCAAACGACATGGAGCGCGGCCCGATCTTGTTCGAAGTCAGATGCACGAAACTATGCAGCACGCGCATCGCGACATACGCCCAGGCAAACGCGAGCACGAGCATATCGACCTTGCCGAGCGCCATCGCCGCCGCGCATAGGAAGTAGAACGGCGGCGTGGATTCGAGGAGATTGTGATAACAGCGATCGGCCTGACGCGCCTTGCGCGGCAGCTTTTCGCCGGTGTCGTAAGTCTTGAAGTAGGCGGCACTGATCTCGCCGCCCTGCACTGCGGCGCGGCGGCCGCGAAGCATCGCGACCATCACTGTCACCGTGAGCAGCAGCAGGGCCAGGCAGGGGAAAAAGAGCAACCCTTGTTGCATCGAGGAGGTTCCTTGGCATTGAGTGCATTGCATCTGTCGAAAGCGACAGCCGCATGACAGTGAACGTGCTTTCCGGTCCGCCCAACCCCAGCCCTGGTCAGGTGTTATTCCTTACCATACCGATCCGAATGGACCTTGTCCAGGGTACCGCGCGGGGCGGGCCTTGCCCTGTTTGGCGGCCCGGCAGCCAGCAGCCCGGAAAGCGTCCATGGCCTCAATGAACGCCGAAACGACACAGAACCGGGCATGTCACACAGGAAAAACCCGGGAGATCAGTCCCGCTGTGGCGATCGCGCGCTGCACCACTGCGCCAGCCAATCACTGGACAGCACCAGCAACGCTGGCACCGGCACGCCGCCGGCGAAACGGTGCCGGGCCGGCAGACTGTCGCTGATCATGTCAGCCCAAGCGCAAACCGGCCGCCAGATAATCACTGGCCTGCATGTATGGCAGCACCGGCAGACCGAACCGCTGGTAGGACCAGTAGTTTCATCACAGTCCGATGCCCGGGATGGCCAAGCAGGCGATGGTCACCACCAGCACCGGCTGGCGCTACAGGATCAGAACCACCTGTCCCACCAGTGATGGCGGCTCGTGCGGGGATTGCGATCGGTCCATTGCAACGTCCTGTTTGGGGGCGTCCTGCTCGCGGCTTTCCTACGCTTCGGCCCGATTTGGCGCGAGGCCGCCGACGCGGAATCGGTGTGGCAATGGCGCGAACCTTATGGCTACTATAGGTATGGGGAATTGTTAAAGACCGACATCAGAGTCCGCAACATGCAGAAAATAGTCCTGTTATCGATCATCTTGCTGACATCCTTCGGATTGTTCTCGCAATGCATCGCCAATCTGAAGGCGAAGCGCGCCGAATTCCTGTCGTTCCCGATGGGCGTGTTCCTGATCACGCAATATCCGTTCTGGGCGACGCTCGGCGCGCTGCGCCACGACTGGACGCTGCTCGGGATCATGATCGTGATGGGACTGCCCAGTTTCTGGTTGAGCACGCAGTATTTCCGCTACGAATGGCCGCGACGCAGTGGCCCCCTGGCGTTGGAAGAGAAATTCTCCATCATGTTGCTGGCGCTGGGGTTCGTGGTGCTTGGCGTGTTCTGGTTTCGCTCCGGCGCGGCGTTTGCGATCGCGCTCACCGGCGCCTATTTCACCTCCTGTCTGATGATCTACAGCTATCTTGTGAAACTGTGGAAAGTCGGCCGCGGTGAGCAGACGCTCGATGGGCTGCGGCTTGTCGCGCTGGTCATCCTGGCGCTGTGCTATGGCGCGATGATCTTTTACGGAAGCAACAACAGCATTCCGCTGATGCGGATCGCATACGTCTTCGCGGAGATCTGCGTGCTGCTGGCGATCGCCTACAAGCTGTTCGCACCTGCGAAGTCCATGCCGCGGGTGGCATAGCCGGAAGCCGTATCGTCTGGAATACGCATCCTCGAGGTATAGGAAATTTGTGTCGATCCGATATGACGCCCGATTGGCTCAACTACGCTGTGAACCTGGCTGAGCGCCTTCAAACCTACGATGTCAATGTGGAAAAGCACTCGACTTCCATCCAAATCGTACGCTGTGTAATTCGGTAAAGCGTACGCTGCCAGTGCGGTGCGCAACAGCTACTTGATTCGCAGCTGCGTCTAGCTTTGCTAGTTCTTCAGCAGCCCATTTATCCCCTTTCTTTGCTGACTACATCAACCAAAAACGGCCACGAATCGCATTCAATGGGTCGGACTTATCAGATAGAAGCGTTTGACCGACATCCCCCCGCTTTCAGTAGCGGGGCTGTTTGGAGTCCGGGGTTAGGTTATCTGAGTTGCAGTTGCCTCGCATCGTCGGCGGGCGTCAGCCCGCCGAGAGTCTTCTTCGGTCTCTCCTCGTTGTACTCGCGGCGCCAGGTTTCGATGATGGTACGGACCTGCAGCAGGCCGATAAACCAGTGCTCATTGAGGCATTCGTCGCGCAGGCGGCCGTTGAACGATTCGATATAGGCGTTCTGATTCGGCTTACCCGGCTCGATCAGGCGCGGCTCGACGCCGCGTTCGTGGGCCCACGTCACCATGGCCTTTCCGCAGAACTCCTTGCCGTTGTCGGTGCGGATGATCTTCGGCAGGCCGCGGGTGAGCGCCAGGCGATCAAGCACGCGGGTGAGCATCAGACCGGAGATGGCACGCTCGACCTCGATGGCCACCGCTTCGTGGGTGGCGTCGTCGACGATCGTCAGACACTTGAGAACACGGCCGTCGGCGGTCCGATCGAACACGAAGTCCATCGACCACACCTGGTTGGCCGCAGTCGGACGTCGCAGCGGCTGCCCCTCGCCGACCAACACCTTCTTGCGCTTTCGTCGTCGCACCTGCAGCTTCGCTTCCTGGTACAGCCGCTCCACGCGCTTGTAGTTCACGATCATCCCTGCCTGTTGCAGTTTGAGGTGGATCATCCCGACGTCGTAACGCTGGTGGCGCTGTGCGAGCGCCTGGATGCGCTCGCACAGTTCGCCGTCGCTGTCCGGACGCGGCGGCGCTCATCTGCACGAGCCTGAGCGAGCGCCGCTCGCTCAGGCCCCGATCGATCAACTGCCGCACAAGCTCGCGTCGCGCCGATGCGGTCAGGACTTTTTTCGCAGAACGTCCCTGATGACATCGTTCTCGAAGATCTGCTCGGCCAGCAGCTTCTTCAGCCGGGCGTTCTCGGCTTCGAGGTCCTTCAGGCGCTTGGCGTCGGGGACGGTCATGCCGCCGAACTTGCTACGCCACAGGAAATAAGACGACTCACTGAACCCGTGCCGCCGGCACAAGTCCTTGACCGGCAGGCCAGCGTCGGCCTCACCCAGGAAGCCGATGATCTGCTCTTCGGTAAAACGCTTCTTCACGTCGCGCGGAAGTGCGGTCTTGCATGTCGTGCTTCTCGTCTGGCTGCGGTTGCAGCGGGCGACACGCAAGTTATGCATCCGACGGTTGGAAAGCAGGTAGAAAAGCGGTTGGAAAACGGACTTTTTATTTTCCAACCGATAGGTGATTGATTTGCAATGGTTTTTTACGTACCGAGGCTGGAAGGCAAGCGCTCATTCGGCAAGGAGCCGCCGCCGTAGGCAGCCCCGGCAAAAAGCCCAGAGAGGGGCTGGGTTAGAATTACTGGCGCCGCCGAGGGAGTGCGCGGGTGGCCTGCTTGCGGCCTTGAGCGCCTGGACGTCGGCGGCCCGGCCTCTTCTCGGCCTTCTCTTACGCAGGAGTTGCGAGCAATGCCCGTTGATCCGTTGACGCCCGCGCCCGTGACGCTCGGCTGCCCTCCCTCGCTCAGGGTGGACGAATGACCCCGCTGCGATTGTTCTTCATCCGGCACGGCGAGTCCGCCGGCAACATCGACAAACGCAAGCATTTTGAGTTGGCGGACCATGCAATTCCGCTGACCGAACTCGGCAGGCGACAGGCCTATGCGTCCGGAGAATGGCTCGGACGGTATTTCCTTGATCACAACACCAGCGACACGAAGACGCGCTTCTGGGTGTCGCCTTATGCCCGCACGCGACAGACAGCCGACGAGGTGATTCGTGGCATCGAGGCGGTGGCATCGACATTCGACGACAGTCACCGACACAAGGTCGAGTTCGATCGCAGGGAACACATCAACCTCGTCGAGCAACAGTTCGGACTGTTCGATGGCATCCCGGAAGAGCAGTTGCCCGACGTGTTCCCGAACGAGGCAGCGCACTACAACAAACAGGTCGAATTCGAAGGTAAATTCTGGGCGCGCATGCCATTGGGCGAGAGTCGCTTCGATGTCGCGGTGCGCGTACATCAGGCGTTCGGTACCTTTCACCGGGACTACGACAAGAAAGGCATCAATCAACTGGTGATCGTCAGCCACAGCGTCACCATTCGGGCCTTTCTCATGCAGTGGCTGCATCGCCCGTATGACTGGTTTGAACGAGAGAAAACGATGGAAAATGCTTCCATCCACATGGTCCACGGCCAGACCGACATGGGGCGTGTGTTTGTTCCGCCACAATAGAACGCCTGACGATCGGCTGCGCGTCAACGGGTTCTTCTCGCCATACTCACTCACGAGTTCTATTGGCTCGTACATCAGCGAATGATCAAAGGACGATAGCCATGCCGTCATTGCCACTGCCCCCCGTCCCGCAAAAACTGCGCGAGATGCTCGCGGAGTATCCGGGGTACATCCAAATTCTTCAGGATGACCTGATTGAGGTCGCGAACAAAAAAAGCCCCACCCCGCCCTTCGAGCGTGCTGTCTGGACACTAGAAGATGCCCTGAGTGGCTTTGTTTCCGAAGCCAGAAAGGAACTGAAAGACGCACAAGCCACGGGAGATGCTGAGGCGATTGCAAAGGCGGAGGCCAAAGAACGATTGATGTCTCGCGCGGCCTGGAAACATATCTGGCTCACTGACGAGGCGCTTTGGGAATACTTCCAGAAGAGCAAGGATGCCTTCCGATGAGCAATGAAAAGGATGCTCTGAGCGCGGAAGAACATGCTCGCATCTTTCGAGAACGCATTCTGGAAGAGAGCGCATTCTCAACCGCGACACCCCAGGAGAGACCGCGCGTCATTATTCTTGCCGGACAACCCGGAGCAGGCAAAGGTGGTCTAGCAAGATCAGCGGAATTAGAACTCCGCGGAGACGCGGTGACTGTGGACCCGGATGCGCTTCGGGATTTTCATCCAAAAGTCGAATCATTCCGCAACGCTCATCCCTACAACCCGGAGCAGGCAAAGGTGGTCTAGCAAGATCAGCGGAATTAGAACTCCGCGGAGACGCGGTGACTGTGGACCCGGATGCGCTTCGGGATTTTCATCCAAAAGTCGAATCATTCCGCAACGCTCATCCCTATACCTGGGCCGACGACACGCATCCAGATGCCAGCGCGTGGGCCAAAGAGCTCCGCAGCGCTGCAGTTGAAGGCCGGAAAAACCTCATTCTCGATACCACCTTGGCCGATGGTGACAAAGCAGTGGCCTTGGTCAAGGATCTGCAGGCAAAAGGCTACGAGGTTGAGATTCGGGCGATGGCTACGCATCGACTCGAAAGTGAGCTTGGTGTCGATGAGCGTTTTTCAAACTCGCTAGAAAGAAAAGGTTTCGGGCGTTATGTTCCAGAAGGTATTCGCGACCAGGTCTATCGCGATCTTCCGGACAACCTGAATCAGGTCGCCAAGGAGACAGGAACTCCCGTCCGCATCTTCAATCGTGAAGGCGCGGAGTTGTACAACAGCCGCACGGATACCCGACTGCCAGGTGCTGCGCTTGAAGAAGCGCGCGATGCGCGCCTGAAAGACGCCGGTATCACACGCGACCTGCGCGACGGCTGGAGAGAGCAGCAGACGTGGCATCGCGATTTGCCAGAGAACCTTGCGAACAATTCCAAGGTCGCTCCTGCGACACGCGAGAATCTGCTCGCAGAACACAGCGCGAATCATGTCGCCGAAAGCGTCGAGCGAACGGCGCGCGAAGCGATAGACGTGGATCACGTCACTCGCGTGCAGCCAACACGTATCCGCGCCGGCAGCGCGTTGGGCGTCGCCGGACTTGCGCTGGAAATCTACGACGGCGCAGACAGCGTCCGCACTGCGCATCGATTGGCTGGTGAAGGCAATCGCACGGCTGCCGAGTCGGAGCTGATCCACTTCGGCGCGCGCAGCGTCGGCGGCTGGGCCGGCGCCGGTATCGGCATGACGGCCGGAGCTGTCGCAGGCGTCGAATCTGGTCCTGGCCTGTTGGTGACTGGCGCCATTGGCGGCGTCGCGGATGTGTTCGCAGGCGACAAGATCGCTGAGTGGAATGACAATCGCGGCATTTACAACCAGGAACTCGCCGGCCAATCCTGGAGCTACGACCCGGACAAGCCCAGCGAAGGCTGGCGGCGCAGAGCGCCGATCGACAGCACCGATGACAACATCGACAACGCCAGGCGTGGTGATCTGCGCGCATCGCCTGCGACCGAGAACCAGCTCAACTACCAAGCGACCAGCGTGTCGGTGGAGCTGGTGCTCGGCGGGCCTCCGGCGCAGCGGAGCCCCTTCTCGTTGCCGGCGGAAGCGGGCGACCCGCCGAGCAGTCGGCCGACGAACTGGGAGCGCGATCCGGAGACCGGCAAGTGGCAGCGCGAGGTCTACGGCCCGTTCGTCGAACGTGGCGGTACCCCTCATTACACCGATCCAGCGGACGACGAGCGTGCAGCGCGACTGGATCGGCAGGCCGCCGCCATCGTGGTCGAGAACGCGGCGAACAGCCCGGCGTCGATCGCGGCGCGCTACGAGGACACCTATATTCGCAACGGCTGGCAGGCCTACGGCGAGATGCCGGAGGCTGTGCGCAGCGCACGCACGAACATCGACAAGCTGGTTTCCTCCGAGGGGGATCTCTACGAACGCCAGGCCAACGGCCGCTGGGTCAGCGACGGCATGGTCTATGACAGCACCGCAAGCGGCCGACTGCACGACGAACTCGAAGCGACCCGCGAGGTGCTGCAGGCACGTTTGCCGCCTCCGCGCGAGATTCCGGCCGTGCCGCCGATGGACGCCGATGCGCGCTTGCGCGATACGGTGGCGGGCGCGTATCGCAACGCGGGCGTCGATGCGAGCGCCGAGCAGGTCGCCGCCGCGGCCGTCGCCCTGCGTGCGACCTGGGATGCGAATGGCTTGGATCCGGCCACGACGGCATTGCAGGCGCGCCCACAGGCCGATGGCCGATACGAGCTCGCCAGCCTACGCCTGGAGGCGGACGGCAAGACCTATGCGATCGCAGCCGTAACCACGCCCGAGGAGATCGAGCGCGCGCGGACACGTGCGGAGATTGCGCCGCATGCGATCGAACGCCCTTCGGAACAGGACCGCGACGCACGCGCGCAGGCGCAACGCGAAGCGAACCTGCAGGGCTTTGCGCAGGACGGGGGTACTCAGGCGGTGGCGGCCACCGTGCGCATTGCCGGCTCTGGTCGCCGCGATGATGGCGCTCAGGAACTGGATGCGCGGCACGACGACAAACGACAGGCCCCACCGGCCAACGATCGCGTCGAGTCGGTCGCGGCTTCGACGCTAGCGCTGCCGGCCCGACTTCCCGACCCGCGCGATCCGAACCATCCCGATCATCGTCTTTACCAGCAGATCGAGCGTGGCGTGGCCGGCATCGATGCGGAACGCGGACGCACCTTCGATGCCACCAGCGAACGACTGGCGATGGGCGCTTTCCATGACGCCAAAGCGGCCGGTATCACTTCCGCCGACCATATCGCGATCAACGAGACCGGCAAGCGCCAGCAGGATGGGTCGCAGACCGCGGCCGGAACACTGCTGTTCGTCGTGCAAGGGCAAGACCCTTCCGACCCAGCGGCACGCCGTTCGATGACCGATGTGGCCCAGGCGGTTGACCGTCCGGTCGAGCAGTCACTGCAGAAGGTCGATACATTGGCCCAGCAGCAGGCGCAGATGTTGGCGCAAGCGCCGAACAATCCGACGCAGGATGATCCTGGGCAGAAAGGGCCTCGGATGGCTTGATCACTCGCTTCTTGAAGAATCGACCCCAATATGACCGAAGCTGTCTGGATTGGAATAGCGTCTGCGCTTGCTTTCGCTCATGAGAAAAGGATTTGCAGAGCCAAAAGCGAGTATGGTTGAAAAGGCCTTATCTCTTGGATGCTCCGGTTATGCGTTGGTTCGAATCCGCTTGCGAGCGGAAGACTGCACCGCAATCACTCGGCCTAGAGAACGACCGATACCGTCGATCGTAGGCTGGGTGCTCCGCACCCAGCTTCCGCCATGAAGGTGATGGGTGCGAAACACCCAACCTATAGCCCCCTCGAAATCGTCGGTACAACACAGAATTTGACCCACCAACCCGACGATAGCGGATGCATGGCAACACCTTGCGGCTTCGCAACACCCGTGCGACGCGCACATCGCCGAACCGCAGATCGCCCTGAGAAAACATCGCCCAAACCGAAAGCGCATAACGACACGAGCCCCCGTAGGGTGGAGTAAGCGCAGCGCAACTCCACCATTGCGGTTCGACGGACATGAAAGACTCTAGAACGCGAAATTCTTTCGGTATAAAGATCCTCAGGCGAGTTACGTCTTTGGTGGAGTTGTGCAGCAACTCCACCATTGCGGCTCGACGGGTGTGAAAGCCTCCAAAGAGCGGCATTCTTTCGGTAGAAAGATGTTCAGGCGAGTTACGTCTTTGGTGGAGTTGCGCTGCGCTTACTCCACCCTACTTGGCTGCCGTGAAGGTGATCGGCGCGAAACACCCAGCCAGCATTGAGGCCTGCTTTCGACCGAGAGCAGGCATTGAATTTCGATTTCTCGTAGCCCGGGTAAGGCCGCAGGCCGCACCCGGGGAGCTCTCGTCGTTCAATCCCGGGTGCGCTTCGCTTACCCGGGCCACTTGCTACTCGACCATCATTTTATTTTGTAGCTTGTTATCAACCTAAAATCTTTTTCGTCTAGGTAGTAACAGCAGGTAGCTCCAACCTCAAAATCTGAAGAAACCCCATAGCAAGTTTCCCAATATCGCTTTTTTCTCAGCTTTTCCCTAACGCTTTCAATGTAAGGACTGCCCATGGATTTATGCACGGCACTTTGGTCACCATAACCTAAACGGAGTAGAGAATTAAGAGCATAGCGATCAAAATCAACGCCATCTTTCTTGGCATGCTCAATGGATGACTCTGCCGCGATTATTGCTGCCTGCCTAGAGCCCGCCATTTCGCTCCCGCACTACGAGACCGATAGGGCGCACAGAATAAGAATTCCGCTCCTCATTTAGCCCCCCTTTTTGATCGGGCGCATGCAAATATGCGCACAATAACCGAATATTTCGTAGGGCAGGCTCAAGCACGCCTCACGAGCAATTGCCTGCTTTCGCCTAAGAACAGACATTGAATTTCGATTTGTCGCAGCCCCGGTAAGGCGGCAGGCCGAACCCGGGGATCTCTCGTCACTCATCCCGGGTGCGCTTCGCTTACCCGGGCTACTTGCTGATTATGTAGATCACAACTTGGTTACAAGGCAGCGAGCTTAGGGTCTTTCAAATGAGATCGAGCCTTTAAAGCAGCGACTGCTAGGATCCCGACCCAGAGCCAGCTTTCGGCCAACGATTCAATCAAAGTATTTGAGAGCGAACCTTCAGGCCGCAGCATCTTCTGGTTGAGCGCAGAACGCACCGCCCCCCATAGCATGCATTTTGGCTCGTGCCGCCCGGGCGTAGGGAGCACTGGATGCGGTCGCACTTCGCAGTTGCACTGCCAGCCTATCAACCGCAGCCATGTCATGGCCCGCGCTCACGATGTCCATCAAATTCTGGTAGTTGTCTGCCACCTGTCGCATAGCTCGCTTACGAGCAGTGATCAAGTTTCCGAGGTTCAATCCGTATATCTCAATGGACCTAATCGCCCGAAATTGCTTTCTCTCCCCCAGACAAACCATGCTCGGCGTCGCGCGGCCATCATCAGGATTGATGTCGATAAGCGTGACATCGTTTCTGACGGTAGGGTCGAGCAAGACTGGTTGCTCTTGGTCCAAGCAACGGTCATCCCAAGTAGCGTACGGACTACCGTCCAACAACGGAAACCAGCTTCCCTTCCCCACCACTTGCTCAGTCTCCTCGTCCGTACTGAGGCGATTGGATCGACCCGCTGAGTAGCGAAAGTTCTCGATCGAGAATGCCAGCCACGGATACCCATCATCTTCCAACGCATCCGACCGCTTCGCCGCCTTCTTTGGTCGAAAGTGATCCACATCGAAAAAGGACTGGGGGTCGTTGCTTTCGGAGTACCAGCATTTCCCATAGGACATCTTCGCCAGGTGTCGAGAGAAGGCACGCCAGATATGTGCCTTTTTCTCAATGTAGGCCTTGCGCTCTGAGGGAGGCTTTGCTTCCAGCTCTTGCTGCGCCCTGGCAGCAACGTCAAGCAACTTCCTGGGAATCAGCTCCGGATCACACTTCACGTAGATCACGACAACTCCTTCTCTGCCATCAGTTTCTTGATGAGGAGTTTCATACCTTGGCGTCGCTGCTCAATCTGTTCGGGCGTCAATGGCGGTCGATCGGCATAGCGCACATCGTGCCAAGCGCGAAGGAAGTCCTGATACAGCGGCTCGCGGTCTTCATAAAGGAACCCACGGTGCGCGAGCTCATCGTTCAGTTCTATTAGTCGCCGCTCGTCTTCATCAGACCTGTTCTGTGCGTGCGCCAACTCGTTGCGCTCATCCACGAGGCGCTGGGTCTCAATGTCCAGACTTGTTCGAAGCGAGAAGATCTCGGTCAGCGTGGCCGTAAAGCCCATTCCCTTCGGGTCGGCGTACGGCGCAGATGCTGTCACTCGGCCGTCGTCAGACTGTGTGATCACCCGCACTTCATTGCGCGAAAGGGCAGAAATAGTTAATGGGTTATGCGAGGTCAGCACGATGTGACAGTGTTCCCTCTCAGCGGCGATGTCGGTCCAGTCCTCGATTAGGTTTAGGTAGCTGTGCTGCCAATGCGGGTTGAGGTGTGTGTCGGGCTCGTCGAGTAGGAATAGCGCACGCTTGCCGCGCGAAACACGGATCAGGCCTAGCACCATCAGCAACTGCCGCTCACCGTCAGACAGGTCGGCGAAGCCCACATCGCCGCTCGCGTCATTCCTGCGTGTTACCCACACCTGGATCTCTCGGATCAGATCAGAGATATCAACCGCCTCCAGCGCGTAGAACATCTCTCGCTCATCTTTGAACTGCTTGGCCAGTTGATTTAGGTGTTCAATCGACCGCAAGAACGCTGCGTACTGCGGCTCCACTTGCTTCTTGTCGCGATAGTCATCTACCGCGTTACCGTCCAAGGCGAAGGGATGGAACGCGAGCTCCTTGAAGCGCCGGACAGCTCGACCTGCAGGGCCGCCGGCGCCCCAGATATCTTCTGCGCCTAGCTTCTTGCTTCCCGTGTACCAAGAAGGTTCTCTGAACAATGCCAGCAGCGAGTGGAAGCCAGTGATACCCAGCCGATCGGCCAGCTCGGCCGCGACTTTTGGCGTTGGGAATGAAAACAGCGCCATCAGCGCCATGACGCCGTGGATGGGCCGGCAGTAGAACAGCCTGCGGTCCACCTGTGCCTGTGCGACCTTGGTCGCGTCGTCTTCCAGCTTGATCGCGTTGTAGTAGCGACGCTGGTGGCTGTCGAATAGCGCTTCTAACCGGCGGCTACCGCCGGAGTAGTAGCCGAACACGAGGTCCGGGAACCACTCAGCCTTGCGCTTCTCAAACTCGGCGCGCTTGACCTCTTGGCCGTTGACGCGGATGGCAGGTTCACCCGGGAAGTTGCTCAAACACACGCTGGGCGGATTCGGCACCGCCGGGCCCTGCGGCTGTATTCGGTAGGCTACCCGGTAGCGGAAGCGCGGCTCGTTACGGCGCAGGTCCACCCAGCGGAAGACCTGGGCGATGGCCTCAATGAGATTGGATTTGCCGGCGCCGTTCTGGCCGATGAGCACGGTGGTGAGCTGGCGCTCGTCGAAGTCCAGCTCCAGGCCCCGCAGGTTCTTGAAGCCGTCGATGCTGACCTTATCCAGGCGCATGTCCGGGCTCCAGCGTGGCCTGGTTTTCCTTCACGTGGCCCTCGGTCACCTCCCAGGCCAGTTGCTTGTAGAAGTCGGCCACAGGCAGCTCGGCCGCCTTGAACAGCGCCTCGGCACTGGCGGGCGTGCCGATGCGGCGCAGGTGCCCGGCCAGATAAGGCAGGCCCATCACGTCATCATCCTGACGGCTCTTGGTCATAGCAGCGTTTTCCTTCGGGGCGCGAGGTGGGCGGCCGCGTCGCGGCGTGCGCTTCGCGGCGGCAACAGTAGGTGCGTTGCGTTGGGTTTCAATGCGGGCTAGCAAGGCGCTGGCCGGCTCATCGTTGGGGTCTTGCGGGACGAGTTCGCCTCGGAAGGCCTTGGCCAGAGTGAGCGATGTCAGACGGCCAACCTGCCTTCGTGCGGTGGCATGACGTAACTCAATTCGACCGGCGAACTCGAAAAGCGCATCTATCCGCCGCACGATCTCGTCTTGCTCAGGCAGGGACGGCAAGGGCACCTGAAGTGCGCGTACGTCGCCAATGTTGATTCCCCGAACGGCCACGCCCCGAATCGCCTTTTTCATGCGACGCTGAGCATCTGGCGATAGCAGCGCGTAGTAGATATAGCGAGCATTCAGTCGCGAACTGATGGAAAGCCGTGCCGTATCCTGTGTGATGTTTGCACCCTCAAGTGATGAGGGGATAACGATCAGCCGGCCAACGCTGCCTCGAATAGACAGTAGCAAGTCTCCGGTCGATAGCCGTGCTCGCTTGTACTGGAGGTCAATTTCTGGACTGGTCCTTTTGATCGAACTCAAATTCAACTGGTTGCCGGGGAAGTCTGCTACTCGAACGTATGGCACACCTTCTTCGAGTTCGGGTCCTGGCTTCAGAATGCCGTACGTGATTGGGCGTCCGGGCCGGCAGCAGTCGCGCAAGGTACTGATCTCCCATCCGTGTGGAATCTGCTCAACTGAGAGGTCATGAGCCTCTTCAGTCGGTTCCGATGCGTTCCCTCGCTGGTGTCCTCCCACCTCTGCGTAGTCGTCCTCCAGCGAACGGCGCAGTTCTACGGCCGAAAACGCAGGATGCTGGGTTGTACGCCACTCAGCAGTCAACTCGCCTGTGGTTGCGGATGCAAGCACTGCGTCACGAAACCGCTTGAGCAACGCCGGAATAGACTCCAGGCGGTCCTGGCATGCCTGGATGCGCGACAGCAGGATGTCGAGCTGGTCGGCGATGCGGGTCTGTTCGGATGCTGGCGCGACAGGCACCGCTGTTCCAGTAATGGCGGTCCTGCTGAGTTCGATCTGGTTCGTTGTGCCGTCGCACATCTCCAAGATCTTGTCTTGCACAGCGGCGCTGCGAATCCAGCTGAACAGATAGCGGGGCTCGAGTGCAGCGTTGGGGCGGACGATGGTCACATGAGAGTCCACCACCTTGGCGGGCGTGCAGTCACGCTCTTGGACGAGATAGGCCCGACCTACCGTCCCGGTCCCCGTGCTGTTCCAGAGCACGTCACCTGGTTGAATGCGTCGCGCGGCATCCCAGGCATCGAACTGTTCGGGATGAATGAACTTAAGATGTTGTGTTTCAAGACGGGTCCATCGAATGCACTTCTGATTGACCACCGGGAGTTCACTGTGGTCTGCGTACTTTGGTGACTTGCCGCGTTGAATGTACGGCGCGAGTTCGCCGATTTTGGACCAAGCCCAGCCAGGTGGAAGTTCATTCATTGGCTACTACCTCGGCCGCTGGAGACTCCTCACCCAATAGCTCATCCAAATATGCATCAGGATCCTCACCAAGCTCATCCAGTAGCGCTCGGAGGTCGTTGACGGCGGCATTCAGCTCGCGCAGTGCCAGGCGAGCGACGAGCGCGGGCTCTTCGGCAATGTGATTCGACATAGCGCCGCTATCCTTGAGCCAAGCTATGTCCAGGTTGTCGCCCCGATGTGCAATCTGCTCACGCGTAAAGCGACGCCAGCGTCCCGACTCACCGGTGTCCTGGCGCGTAGCTGAGCCACCGCGCGGATCGCTGCCGAACACGTCTTCGAACTTGTCCCGCGGTTGGCTGGCCGGGGCGTCGGGCGGGGTGCGGAAGTAGTCGCGCGTGAAGGGCGTGCGCTTGCCGAAGGCGGGCATGTTGGCGCGCATGTCGTACACCCATACTTCCTTGGTGCTGCCCTTGTCTGTCTCGCCGCGGGTGAAGAACAGTACATTCGTCTTCACGCCATGAGCATAGAAGATGCCGGTGGGCAGACGCAGGATGGTGTGCAGGTTGCACTTTTCCATCAGATCGCGCCGGATCTCGGTGCCGATGTTGTTCTCGAACAGTACATTGTCGGGCAGCACCACTGCCGCACGGCCGCCGGGTTTGAGCGCAAGGTAGATGTGCTGCAGAAAAGCGAACTGCTTGTTGCTGGTCTCGAAGGCAAGGTCGCCTCGCGTGGGAAGGCCACCGCCCTTCTTGGTCCCAAAGGGTGGGTTACTGAGTATTAGCGTAGCCGGTGGCAACTGCTTGTGCTCGTCGCTCAGCGTGTCGCCATAGGTCACACCGCCTTCGATACCATGCAGCAGCATGTTCATCAGAGCCAGACGGTGCGTGTCTTGCACCAGTTCCATACCGTGGAAGGTCTGATGCTGATACTTTCGCTGAGCCTCGTCGCCGAGGCTATCGAAGTCGTTGTGCTGCCGCAGATAGTTGTTGGCTGCGATTAGGAAGCCGCATGTGCCGGCTGCTGGATCCTGAATGACGTCACCCAACTCAGGCTTCATCACGCTGATGATGCTGTCGATCAGGTGTCTTGGAGTGAAATACTGACCAGCACCACTTTTCTTCTCGCTCGCGTTGCGTTCGAGCAGGTCTTCGTAGAGGTCGCCCAGGTCATCACGGTCGACGCTGTACCAGTCGAGACGATCGATGTCGGTCACCAGCTTGCTCAGCGTGGCCGGCTTGGTAATGAAGGTGTTGGCGTTGGCGTAGATCTGCTGCACGGCGCCACGGCCGTGCAAGCCGTAGTCCAGCAGCATCTCCTTGTAGAGATCGAGTCGATCCACCGCAGACGCGCCGAGCAAATCGTCCCAACGGGTGCCGGCTTGTTCTTCTTTAGGTGACCCTTTTTTCTTGTCTTTAGCTTTCCAGATCTTGAGCCTCTCTTCCTGGCCTGTTTCCTTCATCATCTTCAGGAACAACAGGTAGGTCAGCTCGCTAAGGTATTGGTGGTAGGTGATGCCGTCATCGCGCAGCACATGGCACAGCGACCAGAGCTTGGCGCCGATATCGACTGCGGCAATATGGTTGGACATGAGCAAGGATACGTATGTGATATTAATAAAAACTCTTTCCGTGCAGTCTGCCGGGTAGGCCGGAGTCACGCAATCGTTGCTTTGAATGCGATGCGGCGGGGGGCATATGGAATTTCGGAACGTTGAGGCTGGTGACCAAAAGCATTCATGCCTAGTTCGGGCAGATTTCCTACAGCAGCTCAAGCACAACCCTGCGGGTGCGTTGACGCGTCGGTCGGCATCCCCTCATCATTCGAACCAACAAAAAAGCCGCCTTTCGGCGGCTTTTCGTTACAACGAATTGGTCGTGCCTGAGCAACCGGCATCCAAACTCGCTCTCATGCGGGATCGCAGCGTAGCGTACCCCGGCGCGGCTGTTATCCAGCGAAAGCCGCCTGTTGCCCCTGCCCTACTTCCGGCCGCCCTTCCTCATCCGAGGCGGCGCAGGCGTCGTGCCGAGCGCCGCACGTTGGTCATCCCACAGCACCGGCGGATTGATCAGCAGCGCGCTGAGCCGGACCCCGTCCGGCAGGGCGTCTTCCAGGATCGCGGCCACGATGTCCGGTGCCAGCAAGGTCAGGTTGAGGTGCTTGGCGACGTAGCTGTGGTCGGCGCCGTCGCGCTGCGCGATCTCACGAAGCGACGAGACCTCACCCGCTTCCAGCTTCCGCAGCCAGCGGTGGCCACGGGCCAGCGCCAATTGCAGCGGCGTGGCGCCGGTTCGAGTCCGCTCGCCGGATTCGCACCGGGGACCGCCGACGGCGACCACCCGTCGACCGCTCCGCTGCCGCAGGGTGATCGGGACGTTCAGCACGACGCTGCCGTCGCTGGCGACTACCTCGCTGGCCTGCCCCGCCATCGTCAGGGTCGGGCGGTTCATGCGACCGCCTCGGCGACCTGCCGGGCATCGGCGGCGAGGCTGCCGATGCCGCCGGGGCGCAGGCGGAGTTCCAGGTTCGTCGGCGTCACGATCACCCGCTCCACCAGCAGCCTGACCAGCCGCTGCTGCTCGGCGGGAAACAACTGCTCCCATACCCGGTCGACCTGCGTCATCGCGACCGTGACCTGCGCTTCATCCAGCGTGGGGTCGAGGGCGAGCGCCTGCGGGATCATCACTTCGATCATCTCCGGCGCGCGCAGCAGTTGGCGCAGTTGCCCGACCACCGCAACCTCCAGTTCGGCCGCTGGCAGGCGCGGCAGGCCCGACGTGCCCCGCCCTTCGTGGATGTCGCGCGTGCTCAGGTAGTAGCGGTAGGTGCGCCCGTTGGCCTTGGTCGTGTGCCACGGCGACAGGGCGCGGCCGTCGGGGCCGGTCAACAGGCCCTTCAGCAGGAAATCCACCTTGCCGCGCGAGGCGGCGGAGCGGACTCGGCCGTTGATCTGCAGCAGCGCATGCGCCTCGTCCCAGAGCGCCTTGTCGATGATTGCCGGGTGGGTGCTCTCGACGTACTCGCCGCGATGCTTGAGTTCGCCCAGATAGGTGCGGCAATGCAGCATGCCGTGGATGGAGCTTTTGTCGTGGAGCTTACCGGGCCGCACGGTGCCCGCCTTCGTCGTCCACGTCTTGTTGCACCAGCCGCGCGCCCTCGCCTCCTGCACGATCTTCAGGATCGAGCCCAACTCGACGAAACGACGGAAGATCGTCCGGACCTGTTCGGCCTCCGCCGCGTTCACCACCAGCCGGCGATCCACGACGTCATAGCCCAACGGGCAGATCCCGTGCATCCACAACCCCTTCTTCTTGCTGGCGGCGAACTTGTCGCGGATGCGCTCGGCGGTCAACTCGCGCTCGAACTGCGCGAACGCGAGGAGGATGTTCAGCATCATCCTGCCCATCGCATCCGTGGTGTTGATCTGCTGTGTAACGGACACGAAGGTCGTGCCGTATTCCTCGAAGACCTTGATCAGCTCGGCGAAGTCGAACAGCGATCGCGTCAGGCGGTCGATCTTGTAGACCACGACGATGTCGATCTGGCCTGCGCGGATGTCTTCCATGAGGCGCTGTAGCGCGGGACGCAGCAACGTGCCGCCGGAGAAGCCGCCATCGTCGTAATCACCTGCGACCGGGATCCAGCCTTCCATCCGCCGGCTGGCGATGAACGCCGCGCCGGCATCGCGCTGGGCGTCGATCGAGGTGTATTCCGCATCGAGCCCTTCGTCGGTGGATTTGCGGGTGTAGACGGCGCAGCGCAGGCGCTTCGGCAGAACGGCGCTCATCGGCCACCTGCTTTGCGCAATCCGAAGAACGCCGGCCCGCTCCAGCGGGTGCCGGTGATCGTGCGGGCGATCATCGACAGGCTGGGATACCGCTTGCCGGCGTACTCGAATTCGTCGTCCGGCAGGACCCTGACCCGATGCTCGACGCCGGCATAGATGCGGATCAGCTCGGTGCCGGCAATCGGCGTCGCGCCGGCCTTCTGGCGTTTCAACGTGCCGGTCGCGACCAGTTCATCGATCCGGCCGCTGTTACGCTCGAGCAAGCTGTGGTCAGTCTTGGCGAACTCGATTTCCTGCCAGCGATAGGCGATGCGCTTCTCGACGAAGCGTCGATTGGCGATGGGCGGCTCGCCACCGAAGAGGCGCTGCCATTCCTTCTTGATATCCGGCCACGACCAATCGGCCAGGTGCGCGATGCGCGCAGCCATCGATGCGGGCGCAGCCGCGGGAGGGGATTGTTGCGTCATGCCTGTGGACTCCGGTGAGCGGGGTTGGCATGTACGCGTGGGTGGTCGCCAAAGCCAAGACAAACCGGAGAGGGCGCGGCGACGGCGGCGGTGTGCGCGTCGCCGCCGCGCAGGCGGTGCAGGCCCTGGGCCAGCAGTGCGGCGGCCTCCGTGCGCCGCTGTGCCGGCGTCATGCGCGCCGGGTCGAAAGTTTGGAGGGATGTCACGGTGGTCCTGCCTGCTCGTCAAACGAGCAGGCAGTGTCCCAGCGCAATCGCAATGCTGTATCGCAGCGTAGCGTAGTCTGCGCGACCCAAACGGCGTCGACCGCCGGGCCATGACGGTTGATTCGGATGATTCTTGCACTGCTGCTCGCGCTTGTCGCAATGTTGATTGCTCGCATCCGCCATCAACGACCGCTTCCGCAGCGATCCGGAATTCGCAGGCATACAAAATGTGAAATGCAACCCACATCAACAAGCGCCAACGGCATGCATCATTACCGGGCCAAGCCCATCGTAGTACGTGAAAGACTGTTCCGGATTGCGATGGAATCGCCCGACGCCAGTTGCCGCACGATCGCGGATCGGTTCAACCGCGACCACGTCGAACAGGGATGGTCGGTCGGCAAGACCTACGTTGCGGACTTCCTGCGCGAGTACTTGAGCACCGTGAGCGCACCACTCAGGTTGAGTTATCCGTCAGCGCACAACCATCGTCATGTCTTCGATCCTTTGTTCTCGGTAGAAGCGCCATCGGCGCGACGTAGCGCTTCCAGAATGGTGCACTTGACACGCTCGCCGCCGGAGCACTGGGCGATGACTCGTTCCAGTTCCTCCGCCATGCGACTGAGCGCATCAATGCGTTGATGGATGTCGGTCAAGTGCGCACGAGCCAGCACATCAACATCGCCACACGACAACTGCGGATCGTCGTTCAAGCGCAGCAGACTGCGAATATCCTCCAGACTGAACCCCAACTCGCGCCCCCGGCTGATGAAGCGCAGCCGTTCGACATCGGCCGGCGCGTAGGCGCGGTAACCGCTCCCGGTTCGCATCGGTGATGGCATCAGACCCACACGCTCGTAGTAGCGAATGGTCTCCAGATGACAGCCACTGGCGGCGGCGGCGTCACTGATTTTCATTCGCATTCCGCTTGACCCTGTAGTGACTACAGACTTTACAGTGGGCACGTTTCCGCTGCCACCCTGGCGGGGCCCAACCATGGTCGAACCATGCCCCAACCGATTGTCCTGATCCAGTCCAGCCTCCTGGCCCTTCTGATGCTGGGGGCCACGTTGCTGCCGGTTCGTGCCGAACAGCCTGGAGCGAACCCGCACCAGACCTGGCAGATGCTCGACTACATCGCCGTGGACTACGCCGGCGCCGTTCAAGGCGGTCATATCGTGTCGCCGGGCGAGTACGCCGAGATGCAGGAGTTCGCCGGGGCCGTCCGCACGCAACTGGCGAGCCTGCCAGAGTCATCAAAACAGCCGGCCCTGCTGGCCCAAGCCGACCAACTGGTGGTGGCGGTGACCACCAAGGCCGAGCCCCTGCATGTGGCGACGCTCGCCCGTGGGCTGGCCGATGACCTGCTGGCCAGCTACTCCATCGGGGCGGTGCCGACTTCACCGCCGGTGCCGAGCCGGGCTGCGGCGCTCTACGCCCAGCAATGTGCAGCCTGTCACGGTTCGGCCGGTCGCGGTGACGGCCCGACTGCGGCCGCACTGGATCCGCCGCCGATCGCCTTCAGCGATGCCACCCGCGCAGCGCAACGCACGCCGTTCGCGCTGTACGAGGTAATTTCGCAGGGCGTCCCCGGTACCGCAATGGCGGCGTTCTCCAGCTTGTCAGACGCCGATCGCTGGGACTTGGCATTTTACATCGGCGGTATGTCGTATTCGCCGCAGGCGCAAACGCGCGGCGAAACGCTGTGGCGCGAGCGTCCCGAACTGCATTCGAAGATCCCCGACCTAGAAGCGCTCACCCGCGCCAGCGAGGCTGAACTCGCCAAGACGTTGGAGCCGGCGCAGGCGGCCGAAGTCGTGGCGTATCTGCGTGCGCACCCGCAAGCCGTGGACGAGGTGTTGGCTGATGCTGCTGCCGGACCACTGGCGATGGCCCGGCAACGGCTGGCCCAGAGCGAGCAGGCCTACCGCACCGGGGACACGACGCGCGCCAAGGCCTTGGCTTTGTCCGCCTACCTCGATGGTGTCGAGCCGATCGAACCGACATTGGTCACGCGCGACGCTGCGCTGATGCGCGAACTCGAAGCTGCGATGGCCCAATTTCGCGCACAGCTCGGTCGCGGTTCAGCACTCGCGGAAACGACCGCCCAGGCGGCGCGAATCCGGGCGCTGTTCGATCGCGCCGAGGTCGCGCTACTGGATCGGCATACGGACACAACCACGGCCTTTCTCGGCAGCTTCACCATCCTGCTGCGCGAAGGGCTGGAAGCACTACTGATCGTCATCGGCATGATCGCTTTTCTGCGCAAAGCCGAACGCCGTGATGTGCTGCCTTACGTTCATGCTGGCTGGATCGGGGCACTACTGGCAGGAGCCATCACCTGGGCGGTGGCCACGTACTTTGTCGATATCAGCGGCGCCAATCGTGAAGTGACCGAAGGCGTTTCGGCGCTGTTCGCCGCGGTCGTACTGCTCAGCGTGGGCATCTGGATGCACGGCAAGAGTTTCGCTGGCCGCTGGCAGCAATACCTGCACGCCAAGATGTCGGCGGCCCTGACGCGGCGCTCGGCGATCTTCCTGTTCACCTTGGCGTTCGTCGCCGTTTACCGCGAGGTGTTCGAAACGATCCTGTTCTACATCGCAATGTGGAGCGAGCAGGCATCCGGCGCTATCGTTGCTGGTCTGTTGACTGGCACCGCAGTGTTGGTCGGCGTAGCGTATTGGATGCTGCGTCTCAGCAAGCGTTTGCCGATCGGCAAGTTCTTCACGATCAGTTCGGTCCTGATCGCCTTGCTTGCGATCGTCCTGGTCGGTAAAGGCGTGGCCGCGCTGCAGGAAGCCGGCTGGGTGTCGCAGGCGTTGATTGCTGCGCCACGCATCGACTGGCTCGGCGTCTATCCGTCGTGGCAATCATTGCTGGCACAGTTGGCGATCGCAACGGTCGCGGTGGCAGGTTTCATCTTCAATGCCCGGTCCGCGCGTGTCGCGGCAAAATCATGAGGACTTTGCGATGAGCGAATGCGGCTGCCACCACGAAGCCAAGAACGCGCGTGAACGTCGTGTTCTTTGGATTGCGCTGGCCCTTAATGCGGCCATGGCGGTGATCGGTGGTTTCGCTGGTTGGATCGCCCAGTCCACAGGTCTGCTGGCCGATGCGCTGGATATGCTCTCCGACGCGACTGCCTATGCGATTGGCCTGGTCGCGATCGGTCGTACGACCCGGTTCAAGGCCAACGCCGCGTTACTGAGTGGCGGTGTGCTGTTGATGCTGGGCGTGGGTGTGCTCGTCGAAGTCGCCCGCCGCGTCATCTTTGGTGCTGAACCGCTCAGCGGTTGGATGATCGGCATCTCCTTGTTGTCGTTGGCGGTCAATGTCACCGTTCTGCGCATGCTCGCGCCTTTGAAGTCCGGTGAAGTGCATCTGCGGGCGACGTGGCTGTTCACCCGTGCCGATGTGGTGGCCAACCTCGGCGTCATCCTGGCCGGGGTGCTGGTGTTCTGGCTGCACTCGCCGTACCCGGATTTTGCCATCGGCACGTTGATCGGCTTGTACGTGATCAAGGAAGCCTTTGGAATTTTGCGCGATGCCCATGCGGAAAAGGCTTAGAAGAGTGAAACATAGTCGTCTTTTGGCAGCCAAGCCAATGAAATATGCAGGTTTTTGACGTTTCCTGTAATTGTCTAACCTTTCGCGATTGAGCTACACTCTGCGGCCGTGAAAAGTCGTCACGCCCGCCGGACAAACATCCTGTGCCGCCAGTCTTTTCTGGCGCTGCTGGTGCTGTGTCTGATTTTGCAGCCAGTGATGGCTGGCCGGGGAGCGCTGCACGAGGCTATCGGCCATTCGAGCGCATCGGGTACTCACGCTGATCTGCATGCCACCCAGTGGCAAACGGATTCGACCGAAACAGACGGCGACGGCGACGCCGGCGCTTCGCACCAACTGATGCATCACGCGCACTGCTGTGCGCAGCCGCAGCTTCCGCTATCCGGACAGTTACAGCTTCCGGCTTTCAAACCCGTCGCCAGGGTGCTTTGGGCGCCTACCAACGCCATCACCGCCGACGCGCACGCGGCAACCCCCTTCCGACCTCCGATTCAGGCTTGAGACCCGCCAGCCGTACTCCGGCTGCTCGTCCAACCTTTCCATCGGAGTGTTTCCCATGCGTATGCGACTCGCGGCGTTCGCCGCGTGCATCGTGGCGTTCGTCGTGGCTTGGCCCGCGACCGCTGCAGATCCTGTTGTTCCCCGTCCAACCTTGACCTTGGACGATGCGTTTGCGCGCGTCGCCGATTCCCACCCTCAATTGCGCCTGTTCGGTGCTCGCGGCGATGTGCTGGCCGCCGAACGCGACCGCGCCGCATTGCGTCCCGCACTGGTCGCGGGCGCTACCGTCGAAAATGCCTTTGGCTCCGGCGAGGCCAGCGGCCTGCAGGGCGCCGAACTCAGTTTGACACTGGCGTCGGTGCTTGAACGCGGCGGCAAGCTGGACGCCCGACGTGTGTTGGCGCAAAGCCGGATAGACGCCTTGGCCGTCGAGCGCGAAACCCGGCGCCTTGATCTGCTGGCCGAAGTCGCGCGGCGATATCTCGCCGCGGTGGCGGCGCAGCAGCAGTGCGAGATCGCGCAACTGGACATCGCCCAGCGCCAGCGCACGGTCGCTGGAGCGCGCCACCGCTTGCAGGCCGGCGCGTCACCGGAATCGGTGGTGTTGACCGCGCAGGCGGCACTGGCGCGCGCGGAGTTGGATCGCGCCCGCGCCGAACAGCGGCTGATCGCCGCGCGACACCACCTGGCTGCACTGTGGGGTCAACGTGAACCGGACTTCGATGTGGTCGCACGCGATCCGTTGCAACTTCCCGCCATCGGCGATTTTTCAGCCCTGTCCGAGCTGATCGGAAATACGCCGGATCTCGCCCAGTTTGCCGATGAGCAGCGCATCCGGGAAGCGCGGCTACAACTTGCGCGCAGCAGCAGCACCGCAGATCTGGACTGGCAAGTCGGCGTGCGCCGGCTACAGTCGACTGACGACTTCGGCCTCATCGGGAGTGTGTCGATGCCGCTGGGAAGCCGTTCGCGCGCGCAGCCCGAGATCCGCATCGCCGAAGCCGAACTGGCGTCGCTGGAGATCGAGCGCGAGGCCAAGGGACTGGCGCTGTATTCGACGCTGGCCGAAGCGCACGGCCGCTATCGCGTGGCGCAGATCGAAGTGCAGCGGTTGCGGAGCGACGTCTTGCCGAAACTGGGACAAGCCGAAGCCGCCGCCGAACGCGCGTACCGCTCCGGTGCGATCAGCTATCTCGAATGGGCGCAATTGCAATCCGAGCGCACCAACGCACGCAAACAGCAGCTTGAAACCGCGCTCGACGCCCAGCGCGCCCTGATCGAAATCCAACGCCTGACTGGCCAACCACTGCTCGCCGCGCCATCGACGACCCCTGTATTGAAGGACACACCATGAATCGCATCCCGTTTTGGACCGCCCTGCTGCTCGCCCTTGCGTTGTCCGGCTGCGGCGACAAGAAGACCGCCGATGCACATGCCGAGTCCGGCGAGCACGCCGGGGAAGACGAGCACACTGAGGAAAGCAAGCATGCCGAGGAAGACGAGCACGCCGAAGAAGATGGACATGCCGAAGGCGGAGACGCGCACGCAGAGGGCGAAGAAGGCGAGCATGCCGAAGGCCCGCCAAGCACGAAACTTTCCGCCGCCGTCGCGGCCAAGTCCGGGATCAAGGTCGCGAAGGTCGCGCCGGGCACGATCGCCGACGAACACGAGGTACAAGGTCTGCTGACCCCCATCGACGGGCGGGTCGCGCAGGTGATGGCACGCTTTCCAGGTCCGATCCGCTCGCTGCGCGCCAACATCGGCGATCAGGTGCGCGCTGGCCAAGCACTGGCCAGCATCGAAAGCAACCTGAGCCTGACCACTTATACGGTGACGGCACCGATTTCCGGTGTCGTGCTCCAGCGCAATGCGTCAGTGGGCGGCGTTGCCGCCGAAGGCATGGCGCTCTACGAAATCGGCGACCTGTCCGAACTGTGGGTGGACCTGCACGTGTTCGGCGCCGATGCCCAGCACATCACCGCGGGCAGCCCAGTGTTGATCACGCGCATGGGCGACCAGGTCACGACCGAGACGGTGCTCGAACGCATTCTGCCCTCGACCGCAACAGCCAGCCAGAGCACCATCGCACGCGCACGTGTCCGCAACACCGACGGCATGTGGCGCCCCGGCTCGGCGGTACGCGCGCGCGTGACCGTGGCCCAGCAACCGGTGGCGTTGATGGTGCCGCAAACAGCGCTGCAGACGATGGAGAACATGGACGTGGTCTTCGTGCGCACGGGAGAGACCTACACCCAGCGCCCGGTGAAGCTGGGCAAACGCGATCCTGGGCAAGTGGAGATCCTTTCCGGGCTCAAGGCCGGCGAAGAGGTGGTCACCGCGCAGAGTTTCCTCATCAAGGCGGATATCGAGAAGTCGACCGCCGAGCACGACCACTGAGGCCGCCGACATGCTTGAGAAAATCATCCGATTCGCGATCGCGCATCGGTGGCTGATGCTCGTTTTCACCCTCGGCCTGATCGGCTTGGGTGTGTGGAGCTTCACCCGCCTGCCGATCGACGCGACACCAGACATCACCAACGTCCAGGTGCAGATCAATACCGAAACGCCCGGCTATTCGCCGCTGGAGGCCGAACAGCGCGTCACCTTCCCCATCGAGACCGCACTGGCGGGCCTGCCGAGTCTCGACTACACGCGATCGCTTTCGCGCTATGGGCTGTCGCAGGTGACGGTCGTCTTCAAGGACGGCACCGACATCTTCTTCGCCCGCCAGCAGGTCTCCGAGCGCCTGCAGCAAGCGAAGGCGCAACTGCCGGCCGGGCTGGAACCCACGATGGGCCCGATCGCGACCGGCATGGGCGAGATCTTCATGTACACGGTGGAAGCGGACCCCAAGGCGCGCAAACCCGATGGCAGCAGCTACTCACCCACGGACCTGCGCACCCTGCAGGACTGGGTCATCCGTCCACAGTTGCGTAACACGCCGGGCGTCACCGAGGTCAACACCATCGGCGGTTACGAGCGGCAAATCCACATCACACCGGACCCAGCCAAACTCATCGCCCTGAATTTCACGCTGCATGACATCGTCGCGGCCATCGCCGCCAACAACCAGAACGTCGGCGCTGGCTACATCGAGCGCAATGGCCAGCAGTTTCTGGTGCGCGTGCCTGGTCAGGTCAGTGATCTGGATGCGATCCGCGATATCGTGCTCGACCGCCGGGAAGGCCTGGCGATCCGCGTACGCGACGTGGCGACGGTGGGCGAAGGCAAGGAGCTGCGCACAGGTGCGGCCACGCAGAACGGTCATGAGGTCGTGGTCGGTACCGTAGTCATGCTGGTGGGGGCCAACAGCCGCGAGGTCAGCCAGGCGGCCTCGGCCAAGCTGCAGGCAGCCAATGCCTCGCTGCCCAAAGGCGTCAAAGCCATACCGGTCTACGACCGCACCGAGTTGGTCGACCGCACCATCGCCACGGTCAGCAAGAACCTGATCGAAGGCGCGCTGCTGGTCATCGTGGTGCTGTTCGTGCTGCTCGGCAATTTCCGTGCAGCGCTCATCACTGCGGCGGTCATTCCGCTGGCAATGCTGTTCACGCTCACCGGCATGGTGCGTGGCGGCGTGTCGGGCAACCTCATGAGCCTGGGCGCGCTCGATTTCGGCCTGATCGTCGACGGCGCAGTGATCATCATCGAGAACTGCCTGCGCCGATTCGGCGAGTTGCAGCATCGGCTCGGCCGCGTCATGACCGAGGAAGAACGATTTGACGAAACCGCCTCGGCCACCGCCGAAGTGATCCGCCCCAGCTTGTTCGGCCTGGGCATCATCACAGCGGTCTATTTGCCGATCTTTGCGCTGTCCGGCATCGAAGGGAAGATGTTCCATCCGATGGCGATCACGGTGGTGCTCGCACTGACCGGCGCGATGTTGCTCTCGCTGACCTTCGTGCCTGCGGCGATCGCGATGTTCCTCGGCGGCAAGGTCGATGAGCACGAGAACAAGCTCATGGCATGGACCAAGCGCCGCTACGCGCCGATGCTGGCGTGGACGCTGCGCCACCGGATGCCGGTGATGCTAGGCGCGCTCGCCCTGGTGGTCGCTTCCGGACTGCTTGCCACGCGCCTGGGCAGCGAGTTCATTCCCAACCTCGACGAGGGCGACGTCACGGTCCAAGCCTTGCGCATCCCCGGCACCAGCCTGACCCAGTCGGTGCAGATGCAAGAGGCGCTCGAAACGAGCCTGGCGCAACTGCCCGAGGTCAAGCGTGTCTTCGCCAAGATCGGCACCGCCGAGGTGGCCAGCGATCCGATGCCCCCCTCGATCGCCGATACGTTCGTGATGCTCAAGGATCGCGACGACTGGCCGGACCCTGACAAGCCGAAGGCGGTTCTGCTCAAGGACATCGGGAAGGTACTGGCCACCTTGCCCGGCAACAACTACGAGGTCACGCAGCCCATCCAGATGCGTACCAACGAGTTGATCTCGGGCGTGCGCGCGGACGTGGCGGTCAAGATCTACGGCGATGATCTCGACCAGTTGGTGCGCACGGCCGTCCAGGTACAGCGCGTGATGTCGGCAGTACCCGGTGCCGCCGACGTCAAGACCGAGCAGGTGACCGGTCTGCCGCTGCTGACAGTGGTGCCCAACCGGGCCGCCCTGGCCAGTTATGGCCTGAACCCGTCACAAGTGCAGGAAACGATCGCCACGGCCATCGGCGGCGAGGAATCGGGCCAACTGTTCGAGGGCGACCGCCGGTTCGATCTCGTCGTGCGTCTGCCCGAATCGCTGCGCGAGGATCCCGCGGCACTTGCGGATCTGCCGATTGCCCTGGGTGAAGGTACTCAGGCCGACGAGTCCAGCCGTACCAGCAACTGGGCGGCCGGCACGCCGCGCACCGTGCCGTTGCGCGAAGTGGCGAGCGTCGAAACGCAGTTGGGTCCGAACCAGATCAACCGCGAGAACGGCAAGCGCCGGATCGTGGTCACCGCCAACGTGCGCGATCGCGATCTCGGTGGATTCGTGGCCGAATTGCAGTCGAAGATCGATGCAGAAGTCAAAGTCCCCGAGGGCTACTGGATCGACTACGGCGGCACGTTCGAGCAACTCGTGTCGGCCAGCAAGCGCCTGTCGATCGTGGTGCCGGTGACCCTGATCGTGATCTTCGGCCTGTTGTTCATGGCCTTCGGCTCGGCCAAGGATGCGGCGATCGTGTTCAGCGGCGTGCCGCTTGCCTTGACTGGCGGGGTGATCGCGCTGGCCCTGCGCGGCATTCCCCTGTCGATTTCAGCCGGCGTCGGCTTCATCGCACTGTCGGGCGTGGCCGTGCTCAACGGCCTGGTGATGATCGCCTTCATCAAGAAGCTGCGCGAACAGGGCGATCCGCTCGATGAAGCGATTGTCGACGGTGCGCTCGGCCGCCTGCGTCCGGTGCTCATGACGGCGCTCGTGGCGTCGCTCGGCTTCGTACCGATGGCGCTCAACGTCGGCGCGGGCTCCGAGGTACAGCGCCCGCTGGCGACGGTGGTGATCGGCGGCATCGTGTCCTCGACGCTGTTGACGCTGCTGGTGCTGCCGGCGCTGTATCGCTGGCTACACAGGCCCGGTGATGCGAAGCCGGGCGCGCACCTGCCGGAGGTGGCGCCGACATGACCCGACGCCGCTCTCGTTTGCATGAGCGGCCAGTGTCCCTGCAGACGGTGAACAGCGCGGTTGCCGCACTGTTCACCGTCACCGCCGTGCCCTTGATCGACCGCGCCTTGCCGGCGGCCGAAACGGGCATGCGTGTCGGACCGGGCACCTGGGTCGCGCTCGCCTTGGGTATCTACGCCGTCAACCAACTGCTGCTCGGATTGACGGTCTTCAGATGGAGCTACCGCGTCGCGCTGCCGGGACTGTTGCTGCTGCACGCGGTGGCCGTCTACTTCAGTGCGGCCTATGGCGTGGTCATCGATCCATCGATGATGCGCAACGTCGCGGTGACCGACTGGCACGAGGCCATCGAATACATCACGCCCGTGCTCGCCCTGGTCGTGCTCGTCGGCGCCGTACTGCCGAGCGTGATCATCTACCGCCTGCGGGTGCCTCGCATGCCGACGCCGTGGTCCCTCGGTCTGCGCGGCTTTTGGCTGCTGGTTTGGGCGAGCTTCCTGTTGCTGATGCTGGTCAGCGCGTTCGATGGCCTGGCCTCAATGATGCGTGGGCACAAGCATGTGCGCTACCTCATCGCCCCGGCCAACGTGCTGGTGGCCTCGGTTCGCGTACTCATCGAAGCGTCACGTGGCAAACCAACGCAGCGCACGCCGATCTCGCATGCACCCCGGCAAGCACCACACCCCGAGAATGCACGTCCGCACGTGCTGGTGCTTGTGGTGGGCGAGACCGCGCGTGCGGCCAACTGGGGCTTGAATGGCTATCGTCGGCAGACCACACCAGAGTTGGCACGCCGACAGGTCATTAACTTTCCCGATGTCACCGCCTGCGGCACCAGCACGGAAGTGTCGGTGCCGTGCCTGTTCTCGGTGCAGGGTCGGCACAACTATGACGCCCGGGCGATCGCCACGAGCGAAAGCCTGCTGCACCTGCTGAACCGCGCGGGCGTGGCGGTAGCCTGGCGCGACAACCAGACCGGCTGCAAGGGGGTATGCACCGGCCTGCCGTTTGAATCATTCCGTGGCGCTCGCGACAGCACTCTTTGCAACGCAGGTATTTGCGGTGACGAAGTGCTGCTGACTGATCTCAAGGCACGCTTGCAAAGCCTGCGCTCGGATGCGGTGATCGTACTGCACCCATTGGGCAATCACGGGCCGGCTTATTTCCGCCGCTATGGCCCAGAATTGCGCTGGTTCACACCCGACTGCCGGACGGCGGACCTGACGCGCTGCACCGACGTCGAGATCGTCAACGCCTATGACAATGCCTTGCTGGCCGCCGATCGGATGCTCGGCCGCACGATCGACCTGCTGGCGTCCATGCCGCAGATCGACAGCGCGATGCTCTACGTCTCCGATCACGGCGAATCGCTCGGTGAGAACGGCCTGTACCTGCACGGCGTACCGCAGGCGATCGCACCCGATGTGCAGATGAAGGTGCCTATGGTGTTGTGGCTCTCGCAGGGCATGCGCATGTCGATGGGCATCGACGCGGCATGCGTACGGCGCCGGGCGAAGCAACCTGCCGAACACGACAACGTCTTTCACACCGTATTGGGTCTCATGGACCTGCGTATCGACCGCTATGAACGCTCGCACGATTTACTGGCTGAATGCCGCCGCCCCACCCGATGGCTGGCGCCCGCGCAACGCGCCGCCGCGTATGGAGACACCTGATGACCTCGAAAACGAAAGCTGGTGGCAACACCTGCCGCGACACCGATGCCACGCGCACCGAGGTCCGTACGGCCGGATATCCGCGTCGCACGAAACCCGTCGTAGAGCCATGACAGCATCCTTTGCTGTGTTTCACCCTACCTCGGCGGGACATCGTCCTTGCCGCGACAGACACTCGATCACGAGGAAACAGCCATGTCAGTAGACGCACATGCATCACACGAAAGCGGATCCCGCGAGGATCCCGGACACGGCAAGCACGACCACGACCACGATCACAGTCATGAACACGGACACGGCGGCGGCAATCTGGAGTTGATGTTTTCCCTCGGCAGCGGCGTGCTTTTGCTCGCCGGCTGGATCGTCGGCAGATCATTGGGTGAGGATGCGCTCATCGTGCGCGGGTTGTATGCCGCAGCCTGTCTGGCTGGCGCATGGTTCACCGTCCGGGAAGCCATCGAAAACCTCCGCAATCGGCGCTTGCAGATCGACACGCTGATGCTCGTCGCCGCTGCGGGCGCGATCGCACTGGGCCACTGGGGGGAAGCCGGCTTGCTGCTCTTCCTGTTCAGCCTGGGACATGCGCTCGAAAACTATGCGATGGGCCGTGCCCGCCGTGCGATCGAGGCCCTGGCGCAACTGCGACCCGAGACCGCATTGGTACGGCGTGGGCAGGAGATTGTCGAAATCGCCGTCGGATCCTTGCAAGTGGGAGACGTCGTGGTGGTCAAGCCGGACGAACGGATCGCGGCGGATGGCTTCGTGGTGGTCGGCGAAACCAGCATCGATCAATCCGCGATTACCGGCGAGAGTGTACCGGCCGACAAACGACCAGTCGCTGACGTCGCTGCCTCCCGCGCAAATCCGGACGCAGTGGGCGCCGATCATCGTGTGTTCGCCGGCACCCTCAACCGGGCGCACCTCGTCGAAATCGAAGTGAGCCGTCGCGCCGACCAGAGTACGCTGTCCCGTATCGTTGAGATGGTGCGCTCCGCAGAAGGTCAGAAATCGCCCACGCAATTGTTCACCGACCGTTTCCAGCGTGTCTTCGTTCCTGTGGTGCTCGCACTTGCGTTCGTGTTGTTGTTCGCCTGGCTGGTGGTCGACGAACCGTTCAGCGCGTCGTTCTATCGCGCAATGGCCGTACTGGTGGCCGCCAGCCCCTGCGCACTGGCGATCTCGACGCCCAGCGCGGTACTGAGCGGCGTCGCCCGGGCAGCGCGGGCGGGCGTGCTGATCAAGGGTGGTGCGCCGCTGGAGCGATTGGGCGTGCTGCATGCGCTGGCGTTCGACAAGACTGGCACCCTGACCGAAGGCCAGCCGCGCGTGACCGATGTGCTGGCCGCAGAGAACGTCGGCGAAGAGACGCTTCTGGAAGTCGCAGTCGCTGTCGAAAAACTGAGCGGCCACCCGTTGGCGGCCGCGGTCGTCCGCGATGGCGGCGAACGCCTTGGCGGTGCGGCCCTGCCGGTGGCGACCAACCTGGAAAGTCTGACCGGTAAAGGACTGCGCGCCGAAGTCGATGGTCAAGTCGTGTACATCGGCAAACGAGCGCTGTTCGCCGAAATCGATGCCATCCGACTACCGCCGGATCTCGACGCACGCATGCGCCAACTCGAATCCGATGGTCGCACTACGTTTGCGGTCAAACACGGCGACCGCTATCTCGGTGCGATCGGATTGATGGACACTCCCCGCGCCGCCGCAACGGCTGTGATCGCACAACTGCGGGCGCTGGGCATCCGCCAGATGGTCATGCTCTCGGGCGACAACCAGCAGGTCGCCGATGCCGTGGCCAAGAGCGTCGGCATCGACCGGGCGCTGGGCAACCTCATGCCCGAAGACAAAGTCACGACCATCCGCGAACTGCAGGCGGCTGGCGATGTCGCGATGATCGGCGATGGCGTCAACGATGCACCGGCGCTGGCCAGTGCATCGGTCGGCATCGCGATGGGGGCCGCCGGCTCCGATGTGGCACTGGAAACCGCCGATGTCGCGTTGATGGGCGACGATCTGTCGAAACTGCCGTTCGTGATCGGATTGAGTCGCCAGACCCGTCGCATCATCCGTCAAAATCTGTGGGCGAGCCTGGGCATGGTCGCAATCCTGATCCCAGCGACGATTTTCGGGCTGAAGATGGGCGTCGCCGTGCTATTCCATGAAGGCTCGACACTGCTGGTGGTTGCGAATGCCCTGCGGCTGTTGGCGTATCGCGAGCCACAGGCCTGAGACGAACCACTGCGGGATCAATCGCTTTCGTTGTCCAACACAGCGCGTTCCGGCTCAAGGTCAGGGTGCGGATTTCGGATCATCTCGCCTGTCGTCACACATGCAGGCACAGGCGATATCGAGATTGTCTACACCAACGCCACGCCTCACACATGGTCGTTGGGATAGGTGACGAGTTGTTTTTATGGACTGGGTTCGATGCGCGTGATCGTTGCCGTCATGCCTTCTGCCGTGAACTCGAATCGCACGGACTAACCGGGCCGCACGGACGCGATCTGCTCGTGAAGCCCATCGTCATCGCGGGCCAGCCCAGCGCATCGACCGGGCCGTGTGCGAGCGTGATCTTGCCAGCGCCCGCGTCGATGGATTCGACGATGCCGAACGCAGACGCGGTTTTGGCGGTCTGCGCCGTTCTTGCCCAAGCGCGGACGGCGCCAACCCCCTCGACCAAGACCGTTGTCATTCCGCCTGCGACAGTGCGGTTGCATGGTCCCGATCGGCCAGCGCAAAGAAGACATCGAGCATCGGGCACGCGCCGCCGACCTCGACGCGGCCGCACCGCTCCACCATGGACACAAGATCGGATTCCAGTCGTTTGAGCTGCTGCAGACGGCTGCGAACTTCCATGAGCTTGCGGTCCGCCAACTGCCGTGTCTGCTCGCACGCGGCATGACCCTGGATCTCAAGCAGTTCCGAGACCTCGGCCAGACTGAACCCCATCCCCTGGGCACGACGAATGAATCGCAATCGACCGACATCCTCGGCCTCGTACCGTCTAACGCTGCCTGCAGCACGCGACGGCGCACGCAGCAGCCCTCGTCGCTGGTAGTAGCGAACGGTCTCGACATGTACGCCTGCCGCTGCCGCCAGGCGACCGATCGTCATTGAATGAGCTGCCATCGCTTGACTCCGTACCTTGGTACAGAGATTACCATCCTTTCATGAAGCCGCCCGCGCCCCGCACGACGCTCGTCCCGCTCATTGGCGCCGCCATCGCGTCCTTGGGAGCCTCGACCTGCTGCGTCTTGCCGTTGGTACTGGTCCTGCTTGGGGTGAGCGGCGCATGGATCGCCAATCTCACCGCGCTGGAGGCCTGGCGCCCCTGGTTCAGCACGATTGTGCTGGTCTGTCTGGCTTGGGCGTTCTGGGCCTCTTATGGGCCAGCATCACGCTGTCGCGACGACGGCGCCTGCGCCGATGCGGCTCGACTGAGGCGTCGCCGTCGCTGGCTGTGGGTCGCCACAGGCGCGATTGTTCTGCTGTTGTTGTTCCCGTACTACATCGGCTGGTTTTTTTAGGGGGTTCCCGTGCGCAATCTCTTCCTCGGTTTGATCCTCACGGCATGGATCGCCGTCGCTTACGCGGCGACGCCGAGACAGGCCGTCTTTCGCGTCGAGAACATGACCTGTCCGACATGCAGCATCACGATCCAAAAGGCGCTGGACAAGGTGCCTGGCGTCACTGCCAAACGTGTGGATGCCCGCAGCGCCACGGTGACCGTTCGCTTCGATCCCGAACGCACCAACCCGGTGGCCATCGCGAAGATCATCACCGACGCCGGTTTTCCCGCAACCGCGATAACGAGCAAGCACGGTGACTGAGCTGCAATTGCAAAGCACGCTGACGTGCCCGGCCTGCGGACATCAGGCGGTCGAAACCATGCCGACCACGGCGTGCCAGTTCTTCTACGAATGCCTGGCCTGCGGCACGCTGCTGCGACCCAAGTCGGGCGATTGTTGCGTGTTCTGTTCCTATGGCACGGTGCCATGCCCGCCCATCCAGCAGCACAGTCCCTGCTGCAACCCACCGGGTTGATCCGAACTCGACCCGCCATGACCAGCACGCGGAACACCCCGCGCTCCTGGTCACTGCGCCTGGATGACGGCATTGCGTATTGCCGCCATCCGTTCCGGAACTATTTGGCCGGCTCGATCCGGGTAATCGTCGCCGCCATGCCTTCTGCCGTGAACTCGAATCGCACGGATTGACCGGGCTGCACGGACGCGATCTGCTCGGGCGTTGCCTTGAAGCCCATCGTCATCGCGGGCCAGCCCAGCGCATCGATCGGGCCATGCGCGAGCGTGATCTTGCCCGCGCCCGCGTCGACGGATTCGACGATGCCGGACGCGGACGCGGTTTTGGCGGTCTGCGTCATCGCATCCGCAGCCGCTTTGGGCGGTGCCGCCATCGCCGCGTGTTCGGCAGCAGGCATCGCCATGTCGCTGGCGGTGCTCGCGTCCTTGGCGGCAGCGTCCTCGCTGCCAGGTGTTTGCGAACAGGCCGCCAGCAGCAGCGTGGCAAGAGTGCAGGGAATGAACGTCGGTTTCATCTGGGTTTCCTTGAGTGGGTTGATGAAGTAGAGACAACAGGAATGACGGCAGCGCCTTCCGCGCTGTCGCCATCGGCAGACGGCGATTTCACTTGCGAACTTCGTCCTGGCGACGCGCTTTTCCTTTGATCAGTGTGGCCGCAACGCAGGCACCGGATCGATCGTCGCCGATCCGCGCCACACCGACGGTGCGCTTGCGGAACGTCGGGCCGGATTTTTGGCTGCCCACGTGCATGCGGCGGACAATGCGCACGGCTTCGCCAGCCGCCGGCTGTGCGGCCTGTGAATCGAAGCATAGTTGCAAGGACTCGCCGGACGCTTCGGCGACATGACCGAGCCGTTCCCCTGCCGACAGCGTGCCGGACACGCTCAGCGTCCCGATCAGGATCGCCAAGGCCGCGATGTGGGAAGTGCGTTTCATGAGGAGTCTCCTGTGTGGTGTTGAGGTGAGCGGACCCACGCGCCGCTCACGTCGCGGTGCCCGCCGGCGATGTGGCGGGCGAAGTACGGGATAAGGCTCGCCCGCGCAGCAGGCGATACGCCGCGGGAATCACCAGCATGGACAGCAACGGCGCGGTGACCATGCCGCCGAGCATCGGCGCGGCGATGCGCTGCATGACTTCCGAGCCGGCGCCCGAACCGATGAACAGCGGGAACAGGCCGGCGAGGATCACGGCCACGGTCATCGCCTTGGGGCGCACGCGCTGCACCGCGCCTTCGCGGATCGCGGCCTCCAGCGTGTCGAGGCTGGCGGGCTCCCCCGCGGCCAGTCGATGCTCCCAGGCGTGGCGCAGGTAGAGCAGCATGATCACGCCGAACTCGGCGGCCACGCCGCCGAGCGCGATGAAGCCGATCAGCGTCGCGACCGAGACCGCATGGCCCAGTGTCCAGATCAGCCACAGCCCGCCGACCAGCGCCAGCGGCAGGCTGAGCAGGATGATGGTGGCCTCGCCTGCGCTGCGGAACACGCCCCAGATCAGCAGGACGATGATCGCCAGCGCCGCCGGCACCACCCACCGCAGTCGCGCCAGGGCACGCTGCAGATATTCGTACTGACCGGACCAGGCGATCCCGTAGCCCGGCGGCAAGCGCACCTGCGCGGCGACCGCGCCCTGCAGATCCTCGACCACCGAACCCAGATCGCGACCGGCCACATCGACGTAGACATAGCCGACCAGCCGGCCGTTGTCGCTCCTGAGCATCGGCGGTCCCGGGCTGAGCGAGAGATCGGCGACCTGCTCCAAGGTCAGTTGCGCGCCACCGGAGGCGACGACCGGCAACTGCATCAGCGCGGACAACGAGTCGCGCGCGCCGCGCGGGTAGCGCAACACGATGGGATAGCGTTCGCGGCCCTCGATGGTCTCGCCGATGGGATCGCCACCGACCACGGTCGCGATCAGCCTCTGCACCTCGGCCTGAGTCACGCCGTAGCGCGCCGCGACGTCCGGTCGAATGCGCACATCGACATAGCGACCGCCGCTCACCCGTTCGGCCAGCGCGGAATTCACACCGGGCACGGTCTTCGCGACACGCTCGACCTCTGTGCTCAATCGCGCGATCTCCTCGATCTGCGGTCCAGACACCTTGATGCCGATCGGACTCTTGATCCCGGTGGCGAGCATGTCGATGCGGTTGCGGATCGGCGGCACCCACAGGTTCGTCAGGCCCGGCACCTTCACCGCAGCATCGAGTTCGGCGCGCAGCTTTTCCGGGGTCATGCCCGGCCGCCATTGATCGCGCGGCTTGAAGGTCACCGTCGTCTCGAACATCTCGACCGGCGCCGGGTCGGTCGCGGTTTCGGCGCGCCCCGCCTTGCCGAACACGTGCGCCACCTCGGGGACGGTCTTGATCATCCGGTCGGAGAGCTGCAGCAATTGCCGGGCCTTGTCCGCCGACAGCCCCGGCAGCGCGGTGGGCATGTACAGCAGCGTGCCTTCTTCCATGGGCGGCATGAACTCGCTGCCGATGCGGGCATAGGGGATGGCGGTCAACGCAAGCAGCACGGCACTCGATGCCAGCGTCAGACGCGGATGACGCAGCACCGCATCCAGCACCGGACGGTAGACGGCGATCAGCACGCGATTGATCGGATTCTCCCGCTCCGGCCGGATGCGCCCCCGGATCAGGTAGCCCATCAGCACCGGAATCAGCGTGACCGACAAACCGGCCGCCGCCGCCATCGCGTAGGTCTTGGTGTAAGCCAGCGGCGAGAACAGCCGCCCTTCCTGCGCCTGCAGCGCGAACACCGGCACGAACGACAATGTGATCACCAGCAGGCTGGCGAACAGCGCCGGGCCGACTTCGCTGGCCGCGTCCGCCATCAACCGCCAGCGCGCCTCGCCCTGCGGTTCCTCGCCGTGTTCCTCGCGCCAATGCTCCAGATGCTTGTGCGCGTTCTCGATCATGACGATGGCCGCATCGACCATCGCGCCGATCGCGATCGCGATGCCGCCGAGCGACAGCAGGTTGGCGGTGATGCCCTGTGCGTGCATCACGATGAACGCGATCAGCACGCCGAGCGGCAGGGTAATGACCGCGACCAGCGCCGAACGCAGATGCCACAGGAACACGACGCAGACCAGCGCCACGACCAGGAATTCCTCGCCGAGCTTGTGCGTGAGATTGCGTACCGCATCCAAGATCAGTTCGGAACGATCGTAGACCGGGACGACTTCCACGCCTTTCGGCAAGCTGGCCTGCAGCGCCTTCAGTCGCGCCTTGACGTTCTCGATCGCGGTCAACGCATCCTTGCCGGTGCGCAGCACGATCACGCCGCCGACGACCTCACCCTCACCGTCGAGTTCGGCGATACCACGACGGAAGCTGGGTCCACGCGAGATGGTCGCGACCTCGCCCAGCAGCACCGGCACGCCATCGGCGGCCGTGATCGGCACCCGCTCGAAGTCCTCCGCACTGCGCAGATAGCCTTCGCTGCGCACCATCAGCTCGGCTTCGCCCTGTTCGATCACCGAGCCGCCGGTCGCACCATTGGCGGCATCGACGGCCTCGATCAGTTGCGCCACGGTCAGGCCACGGGCCGCAAGCGCTTGCGGGTCCGGCACGATCTGCCAGGCGCGCACTGCGCCGCCGACGCTGGCGACTTCGGCGACATCGGGAATGGTTTTCAGCTCGTAGCGCAGGAACCAGTCCTGCAGCGCGCGCAGCTCGCCGACATCGTGTTGTCCGGTGCGATCGACGAGTGCGTACTGATAGATCCAGCCCAGACCAGTCGCGTCCGGTCCCAGTGCGGGGTTGACGCCCTGCGGCAATCGCTCGCGGACCTGACTGAGATATTCCAGCACCCGCGAACGCGCCCAGTACGGATCGGTGTCGTCGTCGAACAGGATGTAAACGAAGGAATCGCCGAAGAACGAAAACCCGCGCACCGCCTTCACCCCCGGCACCGATAGCATGGTCGTGGCGAGCGGATAGGTGACCTGATCCTCGACGATGCGCGGCGTCTGTCCGGGCCACTGGGTGCGAATGATCACCTGCGTGTCGGACAGGTCCGGCAGCGCGTCCAGCGGCGTCCGACTGACGGACCACACGCCAGCGATGGCGAGCAACGCGGCCGCCATCAGCACCAACACGCGGTTGGCGATGCAGGCGTGAATGAGGCGGGCGATCATGACCGCGCCTCCCCACCATCCGGTTTCACGTCGCGGATGGTGCAGTCGCTCGCCGCTCCGGGCGCGAATTTCGGGACCAGTTGCATGTCCATGAACGGCGACTTGCCCGGTTTATCGAAATGCTGGTCCGGCACCATCGGGTCGTACCAGTACGCCACCGTGCAGGTGCGTGCCGGCGATCTGCTGGGCGCACGCTGTGCGCTGCGAGGCATCGGCGTCGTGGCGCGCACCTCCGACTGCGTGCGCATGGGCATCGGTTCGGGCTCGGGTTGCGGAGACGCCTGCATGGCGTCTTCCCGCTTCGGCATCGTGGCCTGGGCAGGCAGTGCCGGCGCCTCGCCCATGCGCGCCAACGCGCCGGACAGGCTGGCCTCCGAGTCGATCAGGAACTGGCCGGAAACCACCACGCGCTCACCACCATCGAGTCCGGCGAGAATCTCGGTGCGCCCGTCGCCGCTGCGGCCGGTGCGCACGCGGACCGGGCGGAACTCGCCCGTCGCCGTCTGCACGATCACCCGGCTGTCGTCGCCGGTCGCGATCAACGCCTCGTTCGGAATCAGCGGCACCGGCGCCCCGGCATCCGCTTGCAGCACCACGTCGGCGAACATCCCCGGCGCGAGGACGCCATCGGGATTGCGCAGTACGATCCGCGCCCGCTGCGTGCGTCTGACGGCATCGACCACCGGCAACAGGCGCTCCACCTCGCCCTTGAACGTCTGCCCCGGCAGCGCATTGATCGTCGCCTCCACCGGCGTGCCGGGCCGGATGCCGGCCACGCCGGCTTGTGGAATCGCGGCCTCCAACCACAACGTGGCCGTGCCGTTGATCCGGAACAGCGGCGTACCCGCCATCACCGTCTGGCCTTCGCGGACCAGCACATCGCTCACCACGCCATCGCCCGGTGACGTCAACGCCACACCGCCACTGCCGCTGTGACCGGGCACACCCAACACGCGCAATCGCTGCTGCGCCGCGCCGCGCAACTCGCGCGCGGCCGCCGAGCGCGCATCACCCAGCGCCTGCGCTTCGGCCAGCGCGCTGCTCCACTCGGGGGCCAGCAAGGTCGCCAGCGCCTGACCGCGATGGACCGGCTCGAATGGCGCCTTCACCTCGACCCGCGTCACGATCCCCTCGACACGGGCGCTGACCACCAATTCATGGCGCAGGTCCCAGGTCAAGGTGCCCGGCACGCGGATCGTGGACGCGAGCGTTCCGGTGTCGACCACGGCGGTGCGGATGCCCACGTTCTGCTGCATGTCCGACGAAATGCGCACGCCGCCGCCGACCGTCTCATCGGCGTATTTCGGGACCAGTTGCATGTCCATGAACGGCGATTTGCCCGGCTTGTCGAAATGCTGGTCCGGCACCATCGGGTCGTACCAGTACAGGGCTTTGCGTTCACCAGCGGTCGATGCGGTTTCGGCGACCATCGGCTTGCCGTGCCCGGCCTCGTGCCGCGCCCACCAGCGGCCTGCGAACAGACCGACGGCCAGCAGGCCGATCGCCAGACAGACTGCGATCACATACGTTTGCTTGCGGGTCATGGCTGGGTTTCCTCGTCGACGAGCAGATAGGCGAGCGCGGCCCAGACGCGCCCGAGTTCGCCCAGGTGGCGGGCGTGTTCGATGTGCAGTTCGAGTGCGTCGCGGCGGGCATCGAGCCACGGTTGCAAGGGGCCGCCGCCGCGGTAGGCCGCCAATGCGACCTGCGCGCGGTCGTGCGCCAGCGGCAACGCCTGTTGTTCCTTGCGTTCGACCTGACGCTTGAGCCCATGCCACTGGGCGAGGGCGCGGCGCACGGCTTCGACCTGCAGGCGGCGCGCGTCCTCGTGTTCGGCCACGACCGCATCCCGTTCCGCGCGCCGCGCCGCGACGCCGCGATCCTGACGAGTGCGCGTCCACAGTGGCAGGCCGATGGAGAACTCGATCGTCAGCATGTCGCTGCGCGACATGCCCCCCGGCGCGCGCGCGCGCTGGCCGTACATCGCACTCACGCTCCAGTCGGGGCGTGTGTCGGCCAGGGCTGCGGTCACTGCCGCCTCGGCCACCGATTCGCGCGACCGCCACGCCAGCAGCGCGCCTTGGCGATCCGTCGACGTCAGCAAAGTGGCCTCGTCGACGGGCAGTACGGTCAAGTCCGATGGTGCGCCGATGATCGTCACCTCCTCGGGGGCGATGCCCAGCCAGCGCGCCAAGGTGCTGCGCGCCACCTCGACGGCCGCTTCTGCCGCATCGATGCGATTGTCCAGTTCCAGCGCCGCCGACTGGACGGCCAGCGCATCGGCCGCCGTGCCGGTGCCACCGGCCAGCCGTGCCTTGGCGATGCGGATCGCCAGGGCCGACTGCGCCCGTTGCGCCTGCAGTGCCTCCACCTCGCGCTGGGCGGTCCACAACCCGATCCAGGCTTCGGCAGCCGCCTGGCGGACGGCCAGTCGTTCGGCCAGGCTCAGCGCCTGCGTCTGTTCGATCATGCGATCGGCCATCGCCTGGCGCGACTGGCGCTTGGCCCGCGCCGGGAATTCCTGCATGACACCGACCTGCCGCATGGTCATGTCATCGGCGCGCAGGTCGAACGCATCGGTACCGGTGACCGGGAGGTTGGTCAGCCCGAAGGTCAGCCTGGGATCGGGCAGCGCGCCAGCGCGCGCCGCCTCCTCGCGGGCGGCTTCGATCTGCGACCGTCGCGCCTGAAGCGTGGGCGCGCGCGCCTCCGCCAGACGCACGGCCTCATCGAATCCAATGGGTGTCGCCGACCACGCAGGTGCGGCGACGCAGGTCAGAGCGAGCGCAAGCAGCGCCCAATGACGGCCACTGCACCGGCGGCGCAGCGAAAGAAAACGAGACATGGAACCTCCGAACACGCAACGACGAACGCGCCGCCGGGATCGGCAGCGCGGGAGCGGCGTGGTCGGGGTCTAGATCTGCAGGCTACAGAAGCGTTGCGCGGGCGGCGGGTCCGACCGGCAGACGGGCACGTCTTCGTAGTATTGCGCCCGCACCGGCGGCAGCAGGGCTTCGGTCAGGGCAAAGTGCGGCGGCGGCAGCGCCGATGGCGGCACCTGCAAGGGATTGAAATCGGGAGTCGCGATCTGGCCATCCTGACAGTGCGTGATGCACAGCGCCGGTGCCTCGGGGTCCGGCATCGTCATGTCCTCGCATCCGGCCATCATCGATGCGGGCTCCGATGGCGGTGCTTGAACAGGACAGGCATACGCGGCCACCGCGATCTGCAGGAACAACATGCAACACAGGGCGCACGCCGCCATCATTCGACGGACACGGGTACGCCTGAATCGCAGTGTGACCATACCGACTATGTGACGCCTTTGCGATGGTCGCGTCAAGTGGCGAACACCCAGTCGCTCAAGCCCGATACGGGGAAATCTGTTCAGGTTGGGGCTGTTGAACGCCTCAACGCCGAAGCAGTTTCCAATACGAATTCGCAAAGAAAGGCAATGCTGCCATCAATACCCGTCTCAATGCCCAACGCAAGTAACTGACGCACCGCATGCTCCATATCTTCTGCCTCGCGGGTGGCAGTCGCTGTCTCGACTCCGGAGGCGACCAGTAGCAAGAAGCGCTGCTCGGCAGGAATGTCCCGAAACGGGATCTCGCGCGTGGTCCCAGTCATGCCCGCGCTCCATAAGTGGCAGTAGCCGCAACGCGCGACAGACGATATTCCACCCGGTTCGGGCCTGATAGAGTATTTGCAGCCATTGTCGTTCTCCAAGTGAACGGTAGTGGTCAGGACGGCTGGGGTGTTCCACCACCTCGGCCGTCCGCTTGTCAGGCACCTGCCTGAATTTGATGTCGGTAAAAACGCGCCAGTGGTCCCGCGCGTAATGCGCCTATGAGATGTGCTGGTGAGTCCTCCCGATGCTGTGGTGGACGACCTTCGTCCCGATCTGCGCTGGGCGTGACGTGTGCATCTTGCATGGCGTGGTGTCCGTGTTGGCATAGACACATGAACGCGCTGTTCGCGCTGAAAGCCAAGTCCATTTGCGCAATCGCGATGCGGGATGGCGGGCAGGTTCACTTCCCGCCCGCCATCGGGTCACCGTTACTGTGGGCTCATCCGGCTGACGATGGCGTGCAGTTCGGCCTGCGCGTCCGCCGCCAACCCGATCCGGGCGTTGACGGTGGCCCATGTACAGACCGTGGAAAGGGCGTGATTCAAGACGCGCGGCTTCTCGTGCAGCGGAGCCGCCTGATAGCGCGCTTGGCAGCGTTCGATCTCACGCAGGGCGTATTCCAGCGCCTGCTGGATATTGATCAGCGCGTCCTCGCCCTGCGTGATGGCGCGACGCGTGTTGAAGGCGTGTTCGTCGAATTCAGTGCTCATTGGACAAGTCCTTGTGTGTGTGGGTGTGCATCCATGAACGCGCTGTTCCCATGTGAAGCCAAGCGCGCGCACATCGATTCGCGGGCGAAGACAGGCGACGGACAGCTTCGGTACTGCGACCGCTGCGCTCATCCCTCCTGTTCGGCCAGCGGCGGCGCGAAGGCTACGAGCGGATCGGTGCCGATGCCGGCGCGGCGGGCGATTTCGGCGATGATCACTTCGCGCAGGTCCGCGTCGCCACGATGCAGCGCGAGCAGGAAGTCGGTGCGCAGTTCGGCGACGAGATCCTTCACCGGCCAGTCCGTGATGGTGGCGAGACGCTCGCCGTCCTCGAAGCCCATCGTGTAGACCTCCGCCAGCCCGTCGAGCAGTCGCTGGACGTGGGCGATCCGGTCGATGTCGTCGGACACCGCCACGGCGTCGATGTCGATGCCGTGGCGTGCCTGCACGATGAAGCGGTAGGGATCCTCGTTGTGCTCGAAAGCATGCGGCGTCATGTCGCTCACCACACGATGCTGGTGGGGTTGGCGGCGATGCGCGCGAGCAGGTCGCCCAGCGGCTCGACCTGCGCGCCCTCCGCGATGGGCGCGAGCAGCGTGCTGCCGGTATCGATCAGTTCGATGCGGATGACGTCGATGCCGTTGCTGGCGTAGGCGACGTGCTTGCGACCGTCGATGTGGCGCATCAGCGCCTGCGGGGTCCGGGCGCGCAGTAGTTCGCGGCGCCATGCGTGCCGGCCGCGCTGGCCGTGGACGCGCACCAGCAGGGAGGCGAGGAAGAATTCCTTGACGCGCTTGGGCTTGCAGGAGGGGATGGTTTTCATGCGGGTCGATGTCCGTGTCGGGGTGAGCATGAACGCGCTGTGCGCGAGGGAAGCCAAGCGCGTTTTTTCCGATTTACGAGAGTCGTGTTCAGCCGCCGGACGCATTGCGCTTCTTGCCCTTGCGGCCCTGCTCGATGCCGGCGCGGTAGGCCGCTTCTAGCGCGTCCCGCAGTTCCAGCACCGAGACTTCGTGGAAGTCCAAGCTGTCGCGACGACGGGATTCCAGCGTTTCGATCCGCAGGTGGCGCTGGGCGATGTCGGTCAGGAGCGTGTCGAGGGGGGTCATATCATTGCGTCGATGGTGTGGAGGTGCGGCATGAACGCGCTGTTCGGGAAAGAAGCCAAGTCGAATTGGCTTCTTTTTCGGATCAATTTCGGTTATCCGAGGCGCGCGACGTAGCGGGCATAGTCGTAACCCGAGGGATCGACGTAGATGTAGGGGCGACCGGGCGCGTGGATTTCGACGCACAGGCAGCCATCGGCGACGTTGCCGCCCTTGCCGGCGAGCCACGTCTGCGGCCGGGTCAAGTCCCTCGTGAATTCATCGAACTCCGCGATGGTCATTTCGACCGTTTCGGTGATGTAGATGCGATGTTCGCCGGTCGCGCACATCTCGCGCAGGTTGTCGGGCTTGCACGCGAAGGGCAGGTGCGCGCCGAGCTCTTCGACCTGAATCGGTCTGCCGCGAAACTTCAAGGTGCGCGGTGTGCGCGGGATGTGGAGGGTCATGGTGTAGGAGGTGGCCAGCGTCATCGTGGGCATGGGTGTTCTCGGTGTGGGCGTCGGCGATTCGACGTGGCCATGAACGCGCTGTGTGCGATGGAAGCCAAGCGCCGCAAGTGCGCAGATCGTCGCCGTACAGGTGGGCGAATGCCGGCGTCAGCGGCGCTTGCCTGCGATGAGGTCGTAGGCATCGCCCAATCGCGCCAACTGCGCGAGGCGCTCTTGCGGGCACAGGCGATCTTCGACGGCGACGATGGCATCGCGCAGCACATCGCCGCGCTCCCCCGGCGATTGCGCCCGTTCAAGACGCTGCAGTTGAAGCTCGATGTCCGCGCGCGTGGCGGCGAGTGCATCGATCAGGGCGCGCAGATGGCGCTCGCCTTCATCCTGGGCGGCGGGTCTGTGATCGTTCATGGGTGTCTCCGTGGTGTGTGGTCGCATGAACGCGCTGTCGCCGCGAAAAGCCAAGCGCGAAGTGATGTCGCGCTGCGACAACCGGACACCCGTCGTACAGGGTTCAACCGGCGTATTGACTTCGCGCAGGCACTACGCCAACCGGCGCAGGCTGACGCGCTCGATGCGGCCGGCGAACACGGCGTCGGCGGCGATGCGTAGTGCGGTGTGCGCGTTCGCGGTGATCGTGTCGACGAAGGTGCCGTTCGCGTTGCGCGTCGCGCCATCGAGGGGTGCGACCCCCGCGAGGCCGACGCGCACCGAACCCGCCGTGACCTGGGACAACACCAGTTCGATGCGATACAGCGCGCCATCGACGAACGCGAACGGCTGCGTGAGATCGGAGGCGGTACCGGCGACCTTGACCGCGGCGCTTCCGGCGATCAACCAGCCGGCGCCGAGCGTCCACGCCGCCTGGGTGTCGAAGTCCGCATTCGCGAGCTTCTCGCCGCATTCGCAGGCGATCGTCCGGACGTGCCGCTGGCGGGACACGAGTACGCCGCGGCGACTGTCGACCTCGACGCGGACGGTGGCGTCGTTGACCAGCAACACCTCGACCGTATGGCTCGTCCCGACGATGTCCGTCGTCTCATGCAGCACCGCGCCGCTCAGCGCGTGAATCACGCGCACGGTCGTGGTCGTGCCCGGCTCCGGGCCGATACTGCCGGCCTCGTGATCGATCAGGCGATCGCCCTGCAGCACGCGATCTCGGTGCGCCCAGGCAAGGTCGAGTCGCGCGAACGCCGCCTGCGGCCACGCGGCGCCGTTGATCCGCAACCGGCCCGGCGGATACGGCCGTGCATGCCGCGCCGCGAGCACGGTCTGCGCGATCGGGGCGAGCGCAGGATCGAGCGTGCCCTGCTGCGTGCGCGTGAGCAGTTTCGCCTGGACGGTATCCCCGGCGAGGTATTCGGTCGGATCGGCGCCGACATAGGTGTCCGTGAACCACACCCGCGCACCCGCCGCGTGCGGCGTCGGCACGGTATCGACGCAGCCTCGGGCGAGCGTGAGCGTGCCGGCGATGGGATCGAGGGCATCGATCCGCACCAGTTCCTCGTCGATCAACGCCTCGGTGCCGACGGCGACCAGATCCAGATCGCGCGTGTCCGCCAGCGTCGCGACCGTGTCGGTCGGCTCCAGCGCACCCGCAAGGGTCGCCGTGGCCGAGAAGTCCCCGCCCGCGACCTCGACGAAGTCACCCGCGCCGGTGCGCGTGGTCAGCGTGTAGCCGTAGGCCGGCCCGTTCGGCCGTGCGCCGAGCGCGACCACAAACCCGGCATCGTCCTCGACCTGCGCCAGATCCGCGGGGCGCAGGCGACCGGCCAGGTCGCGATACGTCGCCTCGACCAGGCGCTGTGCCGGCACCGGCCGCGGGCGCGTGTCCGGCGGTGTCCACGGTCCGATCACCGGCCGCAGGTAGGTGGTCGCGGCCATGCCGTCGATGTCCTGCACCAGCGTGAGCGCGAGCGCGCCATCGGCGCGCGTGCCCTCGTCCACCTCCAGCACCCGCACGGGCATGCGCTGCACGCCCTTGCGCCGCCAGGACAGCGCGAGCACGTCGCCGCGCTTCACTCCCCACCAACGGCGGTCGACGGTGAGCTTGATCCGCTGCAGCAGGCTGCTCGCCGCAGCGGTCTCGCGCGCGGCGACGCGCTCGCACAGCGTGCGATTCCACAGCCCCGGCAGCGTGCGCCGGTCGGCGACGACGCGGCCCTGCGCCTGGACGTTCGCCATGTTCTGGAAGGTCGCGGCGAGTTCGAGATTCGTCACGCAATCGCGGCCGAGCACGGTGACTTCGTTCACCGAGCCATCGAGCAGCGGCGTCTGCCAGCTCTCCAGCGCGAGCACGCTGGTTTCGTCGAGCAGCGGCAACGTGGCGACATCGTAGTCCGGCCGGAACAACCGGTACACGAACTGGCCGCGCATCGGATCGAACGCCCACAGCCCACCGACATGGGTGTTCACCGTCTGCAGAAAATTCCCGATCGAGTCCCCGCGTCGCCAACCGAGGCACAGTCCGAACGCCTCGTCGTGCAACTGCTCGGCCGCGCGCAGGAAGCTCTCGCCATCGATCAACGCCGGATCGAGCCCGCAGCCCCACACCGTGTCGGTCAGGCACTGGTAGTGGATGTGCGCCGCGTTCATGCCGCGACCGATGCGCGCGAGCTGCGGCTGCCACACCGGCGTCGACCAGCCCTGCACGAAGCGTCCCCAGCGCTTGGCCCAGAGCTTCAGGTAGGGGTTCATCGCCCCGACCATTCCGCGGTACAGCGTGGTGCAGAGGCCGCGCGCGGCGGGCCACGGTCCCGGCACCTGCTGCTGCAGGTAGGGCACCGGCAGCTGGTCCGGCTCGCCCATGCGGATCTGCAGCGTGCCGACGAGCCCGCCTTCCTTCTTGTCGCCGCCGAACAGTTGCGGCAGGTTGATCGCCAGGGTGCCGCTGCCGGCGCGTTCGCCCTCGAACACGCTCTGGCCACCGACCTTCACGCCTGCGAGGTAATCGTTCGGGCCGATTGACTCGCCCATGTACAGGTACATGAAGTGCCGATAGCCGATCGTCGGCTTGCTCGACTTACCCATGCTTCACCGCCGCATGCTTCACCGCGTCACGTCGCGCTCTCCACGCGCGCAGGCGCTGCGCGAGGCTTCGATGCGGCGGCAAGACGACGATCGGGCGCAGCGTCGGGATCACGATCGGACGTCGCCGCCAGCGCCCGCGCACGAGGGCGCGCAGATCCAGGCCCCACAGCGCGTGGAAGACGCCCGCCGCGATGCCGAAGGCGCCGAACGGGCGTTCGCCCGCCATCCAAAGCGCCGCGCCGGAGACGATCGATGCGACGCAGGCGCACACGATCCAGCCGCGATACATCGCCTCACGTCGCATCGTGCGCCGTCTCTTCGCGCGCGATGGCGATCACGCGGACGACGAAGGGATCGTCGTGCAGGTGGGGGTGGTCGTCGACGACGATCCCGTCCTCGCACAGCGCGCGCAGATCGATGCCGTGCTGGCGGCACCACGCGCGAATGCCCGGTGTGCAGAGCGGCCCGCCGGCCGGATCGATCGCGCGCACGTGCCGAAGGTGAATGCGCAGGCCGCGATTCGAAGGCATGCCGTTCGATGGCATGTTCACTTCCCACCACTGGCCTTGATCGGCGTGGTGCGCAGATCGCCGTAGGCGAGGACGTTGGGATCGTCCACCCACACCTCGCCGAAGATCACCATGACCTCGCGACCTTCTTCGGCGGTCGGCACGGAAAAATCGGCCAATGCCGGCGGCTTGGTCGATTGCGGCTTGGGCCGCATCGCGACGCTGAGCGCGATGGCGAGAATCAGCACGAAGACGTAGACCCACATCGTGGACGGGCTCCTGGGGTGCGAAGTACGCGGTGCGGGACGCGCGGTGGCGCCGGGCGGTGCTTGGGAAGGGGAATTCAGAAGACCGGATCGCTGCCGAAGGGATTGCGCATGCCCTTCAAGGTCGGCTGGCCGCCGTAGTTCAGTTCGTTGCGGAATTTGGGGCAGCCGTTCGGCCCCAACGTGCGATCGCAGCCGGGGAACGCGACGACGCGCGCATCCGGCGCGAGTGCGGCTGGGGTGAGCAGGCGCAGGGTGGCGCCCACGTGGCTGACCACAAAACGGCGTTCGACGCCGAGCGTCGCCGTCCACTGCAGCACACCGCCGTCGAAGTGGCCGTCGTCGAAGGCATCGAAGGCGGCGGACGCGACGGTGTAGCCGGTCGCATCGCTGAGCATCGCAGGCACCGCGTGCGCGTCCGGATCGGCATTGCACAACCCCAACCCCTGGCTGTAGAGCACCAGCGGACAGTTCGACTGCCAGCTGCGGCGCAGGCCGAGCGTCTCGACGGCGGCGGCGAGCGACTCGCAGCGCAGCTTGGCGACGCTGTGGGTCTCGTCCAGGTTGGCGACGTGCCCGGTCCAGCCCAGACGTACCTGGCCGTCGCGCACCCGCACCCGTTTGAGATCCAGCCGCAGGCGCAGCCCCGGCGGCACGGGCCGGAACAGGTTCAGCAGCGGCAGATCCAGCGGCGCGGTGATCTGCAGCGCGTTTTTCGCATCCTCCGCCGACTGCACGATCTTCTCGCGCGTCAGCGTGATCGGGGCGTAACGCTGGCCTTCGACGATCGCGTCGCGTTTGGCGTCGGTGTAGCGCCAGTGGTGCAGTCCGATCGAGAAGTCGTACAGCTCGATCTCGCGCGAGAGCAGGCCCATGCGTGCAGACTCAGGGTTCTTCCGCCGGAATCCCGGCGAAGGACACGGCGCAATCGAGCAGACCCTCGCTGTCGGCGTGGTGGCGCAGCTCGACCGTGTCGCCCGCCAGCGTGACCAGCGCCAGCCAGCTCACCAGACGGACCCGCTCCGGCGCGATCGTGCGTCCCAGCGCGGCGTCGATCCGCAGGCGTTCGCCTGATTCGCCATTGGCGAGCGGAATCTCGGACGAGGCCTCGATGGCGCGGTAGAACACGACGCCATCGACGAGTTCGATGCGGACATGGCGACGGCCCGCCTGCTGGCGCAGACTGCGACTGACGCCGCAGGCCGCGACGGTGAGCGTGAGCGCGGTCTCGCTGATCGTCTCGATCACGTCGAGATCGTCGGTCCAGGTCGGCAGCCACAGCGCCTCTGCCCGGCCCTGCAGGCCATAGAGCAGGCCGCGGTGTGCGGCGCGTTCGGCGCGGCCGAACAACCGCCAGGCGTGCGACTGCGTCGTCCACGCCAGCCCCGAAGCATCGTCGACCTGCGTGCGGCCGACGTCGCCATCGAGGAGGTCGAAGCGACGGGCCAGGATCGCGCTCGGGTCACGGGTTTCGTCCGGGCGGTGTTCGAGCACGGGGAACCCGCGATAGCGCGTCGCCGGCAATGCCGGCGGCCAGTCGCAGGGTTCGGTCGCCTCGAAGCGCAGTTGCGTGGACATCAGCCGATCGGTGTGGCGCCGCAGCTCCGGCGCATCGGTCAGGCGCGCGGTGCGACAGGGCATCAGGCGCGTACCCACCGGCCACGCGCGCCGCGTCGGTGCGCGTAGCGCGATCCGAGCGTTCGCGATCTGCGCGACTTCGACCAGTTCGTAGGTCGCCACGTCGCGCCAGAGCATGGCGAGGCTGCCGACCGCGAAATCCAGACCCGTGGCGTCGACCGGGATCTCGACCGCACCCGCGGCCAGCGGCGCACCGAGCCGCCGCGTATCGACGAACACCGGCAGCGCCCACACGCGCGCTGTCCAATCGAACAGTGCGTTCTCGACCCAGCGCCGCTCGCGCCGATCGGCGAGCACCGCGAACTCCCACGACCGATGCGGCGCCTCGCGCAGCGGCGTGCGGGTGACGGTGCCGGCGATGGCGATCTGGACATCGGTGAGCCAGGCGAGCGTTTCGGTCAGCGGCTCGGACCAGTTGGGCGGCAGCGTCCATGCCTGCAGACGCAGGCCGTCGATCCGGATCGACCACGTCGCGCCATCGGCGAAGGACAGCACCGCCACCGCGTCGATCACCGGCGGCCCGTCGAGGCCCACGGTGAGGGTCAGCACCCGCTCCTGCAACGGACGGAGCACCAGCGGCAGCGCCCCCGGCGCGGCGAGCGTGCTGCCGGCATCGCCGTCCAGGCGCAGGCCGGTCAGGGTCTGCGGCAGCGTGCGCCAGGCATTCCACACCGCGATCTCGCGGGTCAGCTCGGAGACGACGTTGCCCAGCGACAGCGCGGTCGGCATGACGTGGACGCGGTCGAACAGATCCTCCGCGAACCGGTGCGCGAGGCGTCCGGTCGCGGGCCAGCGCAGCGCGGCCGGCGCCCGAAACACCCCTGCCCGCGCGACGATGCGCTCGCGGCGGTACGCGGCCGGGGCGAACGCGGCCTCGCCGAACGCATTCAACTCGGTCGAGAGCGCAGGATTGATCGCGCCGAACACCCGCGGCGTCGGCGCGATGCCGATCAGCCCGGCCATCAGGGCGCGTCCCGCAACGCGACGCCGAAGGTGCCGGAATGCTGTGCGCCAATCGGCCAGCCGGCGCCATTGCGCTGCACCGGGTTAACCGCGTGCAACGGATACGCCCACCAGCGTTCGAGGCCGTAGAGCAGCGGTTGGCTCAGATCGAGGTGATCGAGCCGGCAGTAACGCGCGTGCGCGAATGTGGCGACGATGGTCTGCCCTTGCGCCTGGCGCGCGAGCAGCACGTCGATCGGCAGCAGCACGGCCGCCTGATTGAAGGTGGATGGCAGCGCGTGCAGCAGGCCGGCCTTGTGCGAGACGCCGAGCAGTTCGCCCGGCGCGCCACCGTTGGCGGTGCGCCAGCCCGCCGCGCCTTCCAGCCCGCAGTGGATGAACGATGAGTGATAGCTGCCGGCCGTGCTGGCGAAGAAGAACCCGAGCCCGAGTCCGTCGTAGGGCAACGCACCGAGATCCGTGCCGCTGTTGGCGGCGATGAACACACGACAGGTCGCCGAGGTGCCGACGACATCGCCGCGGAACGACCCGCTGCACCACAGGCCGGTGCCGCCGATCTGCGGCATCGAGGACACGCCCCAGTTGAGATGCTGGTGGCGATCGACGTTGTAGCGCAGCACGCAGTAGATCTCGTCCGGCGCGTCGAACGCGTGCAGCACGTAGACGGCCGGCCACTGGATCGGCGCGTTGGCGAAGGACAACAGCTTCACCGACTGCGGGCAGGCGCCGGTCAGCGCCGCACCCGCCTGACCGGTTCCGGCCTGCAGGCGCAGTTCCGTCGCCGTCGCGGTCAGTTGCACGAAGGCGGCGCCCTTGCTCAGGATGCCGTTCGCGAGCGTCCAGCCGCGCGCGGTCAGCGTCGTCTCGATGGCGACCTTCAGCGCCGCGAAACTCGCGACCTGGCCGGTGAACGTCGCCATCAGGCCATCTCCACCGCGACGTAGTCGCGCCAGGTCGTGCGCGCACCGTCCTGCAGCACCACGAAGGCGCGCCCGTTCACGGCGCGGATCGCATCGACCGCCTGGCGGACGCTCATGCCCGTTTGATCGATGACCGCGCTGCCTTCGAGCTGCAGCACGTTCTCGGAGGCGTTGTTGAAGCCGGAGACCATGCTCACGCCATCGAGCACGCCGTAGAGATTGCCACTGCTGGGATAGGCGCGTGCATCGTTGTCGTAGGTGCCGAACGTCATCTCGTACAGTTCCAGCGGCTGCGGCTGGTGCAGCGTGCCGGCCGGCACGAGGCAGCGATACCCGCTGCCATTGCGACCCACGTACTCGCCGGCCAGTCCGGCGTAGGTGACCTCGGTGCCCTGGCCGTTGCCGAAGGGCGAGATCTGCACCTTCTTCCAGGTCCCGCCGGCATCGCGCAGGAACAGGAACCCGTCGTTGTAGCCGGCCTCGCTGCTGCCGCGGCGTCCCTTGTACGGGAACCAGTGCAGGTCGCTGTAGCGCCGCGCGTCGCGGCCATCGAAGTGCCCGGCGACGACCAGCGGCGACGGAAACTCCTTCGGCCGCGCATACGCCAGCGCCTTGCCGACGTAGAGATGCGCGTAGATCGGCGAGCCGACCTTGAGCGCGCCGACGATCCGGCGCGGATTGGCGGTCAGGAAGTACGTCACCGCCTGGTTGTGGCCCGGTACGCCCGACGTCTTGATCCCGGGCTGCGCCTCGAACGGTGCAGCCGGCACGTAGCCGGTCATCGTCGCGGCGAGCAGGTTGTAGTAATCCGCCGCGACGTTCTGGTACGCCTTGAAACCGACGGTGATCTCTTCCTCGCCCGTGGTGCCGGTGGAGCGCAAGATCAGTTCGCGTTCGGGAATCGAGGTGTCGAAACGCAGCGTCGTCCAGCCGGCGCTCTCGGCGAGCGCGCGCAGGACATCGAGCAGTTGCAGGTGGGCGTCCGGGCCGGCGCTCTTGACCACGGTGTCGATCGCATACGCCATCAGCCACCGATCCTTTGGCGCAGGAAGCTGCCGTTGCGGTCGATCACGTTGAGGATGGTCTGCTCCAGGCCCCGGCTTTGCGCCATGGATTCGGCGAGCGCATCGGTGTTGATCGCATTGATCAGGCGCAGATTGAGTTGCGGGTTCAGACCCGCTGCCGCGCGCGCCAGGCCGCCTTCGGCGAAGTTGACGCGCGGCGCGCGCGGCAGCGATACGGCGGGCGGCGTCGCACCCGCGAAGCGGCGCGCATGCCAGGCCTCCAGCGCCGGCATGCCGCGGCGGTTGAAGTCTTCGAGGAAGGGCAACGCACCGGGCTGGCGCACCACGGCGGCGCGCGTGACGAACTCGAAATCCGACAGCCACGCCGGAATGCTGTCGCTGGTCGCGGTCCCCGGTCCGCGCACATGGCCGCCGGTGGCGTACCCGCCCCCGCCGTTGAAGGTCGCCTGCGCGATCAGGCCGGCGATGGTCGCGCCCTGCGCGATCGCCCCGGCAATGAACGGAATGTTCTGTGGGAAACCGACCTTGCTCGCTTCGGCCACGTTGTTGGCGAGCGCGAGCGCGGCCTGGGCGATGGCGAACGCCTTCGACAAGGCGAACAGGGCACGGTAGGTCGCGCTTTGTTCGCCGCCGAAGGATTTGGCGATGTCGGCGAGCTGGCCGAAGGTCGCGGAGGCACCGGCGAGCAGCACCTGCGTCTGCGCCGATTGCAATTGCGCGAGCGCGGCCTGGTGCTGGCGCTCGATCGTCTCTTCCTGCGCGTCCCACTGCGCATTCAGATCGGCGCGCTGCGAACGGAACTGCGCCAGCAGTGCAAGCTGTTCGGCGTGCCAGGCTTCAAGCCGCGTGCGCGACTGTTCGATCTGCGCGAGATCGCTGCCGCTCTGTCCCAGGTCCGGCCCCGCGCCGGGCACGCGGTCGAGGGCCGCGTCAGGTTTACGGAAGCTCGTCTGCACCACGCGCGCCATCGCCGCGTCGAACGCGGCCTTGGTCGCGATCCCATCGCGCAGCGCATCGTTCAGCAGCGCGACCTGCGAGCGTGCCTCTTCCAGCGCGACTTCGGCCGGCGTGCGCAGGCTCGCGCGCAGCGTCTCGTAGGCGCGCGTGGTCTTCTCGAGTTCGGCCTTGCGTTCGCGTTCGGCGTCCGCGGCGGCGCGCGCCTTGTCGAGGGCTTCGGCCTCGGCGACGAGTTGCGCTTTCAGCGCGGGCGTGAGCGCTTTGAGGGTGCCCTGCGAGGTCTCGTAGCGGAGGCGCGCGGCCTCGCCGGCACGGGTCTGGCCGGCTTCGACCTCGCCCAGCAGCGCGACTTCGCGGCGCAGGGACTCCAGTTCGCGCTCGGCGGCCTCGCGGGCGCGGTCGGCGTCGGTCGCCTTCGGCTTCGGGGCGCGCGGTCCCTTCGGCGCCTTGAACTGGTCGTCGATCTGCGCGCGTCGCGTCTTCTCGAACGCTGCGAGCGATGCGCCCTCGACCTGCGTGACGCCGCCCGCGCGCAGCGCGGCGATATCGCGCTCCAGCTCGCGCAATTGCTGCGCCTTCGCGACCGCGCGATCCTGACCGAGCGCCGCCTGCGCGCGACCGAGGGCGTTGATCGCATTCGTCTGCTTGGCCTGCGTCGCCGCCTCCGCATCGGCTTTCGCCTGTTCGGCGTTCGCCTCGCGCTGCAGGGTCGCCTGCTCCTGCCGCAGCGCACGGATGCGTTGCTTCGTATCGGCATCGACATCGGCGCTGGCCAGCACCGCATCGAGCGAGTTGATCCCACCGAGTTCGCGCCACTCGTTGCCGATGCGATCAAGCTCGTCGGTGGTCTTCTTCAGCCGGAACGCCAGATCGTCGCGGCCGATGTTGCGGATCGTCTGCCAGACCCCGCCGATGACCTTGCCGAGCGCGATCCACGCGCGTTCGAGCGATCCCGCCCGCGCATATGCTTCCTGCACGCGCTGCTCGTGGACGCGCGCGAAAGTTTCGATCGCGAGACGCGCGGCATCCTGCGCACGGCCCTGCGCTTCGAGCGCACGGACGTGCTGGTAGACCTCCACCGAGAGGAAGCGGTACTGCTGGTTGAGTTCGAGCAGTTGCGCGGACGGCGCGCGCGCCAGCGCGATCACTTTCTGCGTCGTGTCCTCGATCGACGCGCCGGTGAGGGTCGAGAGATTGACCGCCGCGCCCGCCGCGAGTGCGAGCGTATCGCCCGCGACGGTACCTGCCGCGGCCAGCGCCGTCAGCGCGGCCTCGGCATTGCCGTACTCGCCGGTCGCGCTGCCGACGCTGTCCTTCACCACACGGAGTTGTCCAGCAGCGGTCGCGGCGGCGTTGCCGCTGGCGATCAGCGCACGCTCGTAGGCCTGGGTCTCGCGGTAGCCGGAGAGCGTCGCGGCGCCGACAGTGCCGATCACCGCCGCGACCAGGGCGAGCCCGGCGACCATCGGCGTGATCGCGCCGAGCAGCGCGCGGGCGGCGGGCACGATGCCGCCGAAAGAGTCCTTCAGCTGGCCGCCCTGCTGGATGGCGACAAGCCAGGGTTTCTGGCCGCCAGCCAGCGAGGTGAAGATATCCGTGATCTGCGCCGGCAGTTGCCGCATCGCCTGCCGGGTCTGACCGACGGAGATCCCGTACTGGTCCACGGCCCGGCGACCGACGTCGGTCGCTCGCGCGGCGGTGACGGTCGCGGTGGCAAGCCCCATCCGCGTCGTCGCCAGCCGCGCTTCCAGCGCGTCGGCGCGGCGGTTGATCTCCAGCATCCGTAGTTCGGCGTCGCGGCGCAGCGCCTGCGCCTGACCCAGGGCCGCGGTGCGTTCGGCTGGCGTGCGCAACTGCTCCAGCGTCGCCGCGCTGAACACGGCGGTGGACGCGGCGCGTCGCTCGGCGATGCGCGCCTGCTCGGCCGCCTGCTGGCGCAGGGCGGCGGCATTGCGTGCCGCGGCCTCGGCCTCCAGGCGCGTGCGTCGCTCGACCTCGGCGGTGATCGCGCGCTGCGCGGCGAGCACGGGCGCCGCCTGCGCATCGACGGTCACCGCCCGGCCGGCGGCGCGCACCTGACCGAGCGCACGGTCGACCTGGACCAGCGCCGACTGCAGCCGGCCGAGACTGGTCTCGGCCTGCGCCGAGTCGCCGCGAACCTTGAAGTTGAGGACGAAATCCTGATTCATCGGGACGGGTTCATCGAGATCTGCTCACGGACGGCCACGCAGCGATTTCACGCGCGCCTCGGCGGCCTCCCCGCCCCACACCGCCGTGGCCACGTCCTCGATGAAGTCCGCGCGGCGGTGGCGTTCGCCCCGGTCGATGGCCTCGAAGGTCGCGAGGAGCTGGCGTTCGGTCATGCGGCCGAGTCGGGCAAGGTCGCCGTAGCCGGCGGCGGCGAGTCGGGCGAAGAGATCGCCCCAGCGGAGGCGCCGGCCGCGAGCAGCTGGACCTCGCGCAGTTCCGCCAGCACCTCGCGCACGAAAAAAGCCGCGTTCACCGCGAACCAGGTCGCGAGGTACAGCTCCAGTTCGTCAGGCGCGAGCGCCTCGAGCCAGGTGGCCTCGACATCACCCGCCTGCGCCGCGATCGCAGGGATCACCGCGCGGTGGCGACCGAACAATCGACGGACTTGTGCGTAGCGAAGGGTTCCGTCTTCACTCAGGGCGATCAAGTCAGTGATGAACATCGCCGCGCGATCGGCGACATCCAGCCCCTCGAAGAAGCCGTACTCGCGGAGCACGATCGTGCGACCGTCGAGGATCAGCGTGCGATCCGGATGCAGGATCGCGAGATCGTCGGCGGTGGAGGTGGTTTCGGAGGCCGGTGCGGCAGGAAGTTTCGTGGCCATCAGACCACCTCCGGCAGATCGAGTCGCCCGAAGCCGCCGAGCAGCGGGTCGGCCGCCGCTTCCGCGTCGAACAGCACCGAGGCGGTCAGCTCGAACTGGCCGAACGACTCGTGGATCAGGCCGAGGTTGCTCACCGGGTTGAACTGCACCCGGTACAGGCGCACCTGCACCGGCGCGTTGTCGATCGAGTTGGTGCCGTCCAGATACAGGAAGCGTTCGGGCGCCGAGGTGGTGAGCATCGCCACGCTGGTGCGTGCGCCATAGCGGTAGGCCGCGCGCAGCGGTTGGGTGAACGCCGCGAGGTTGAGCAGCTTGATCAGGCCCGCGCGGATACTCTCGATCCGGTAGTGGGTGTTCGCCACCAGCGTCGCGGGCGCGGCGTTGCCATCGGTCAGGACGAACTGGCTGATCGTGGTGTGGTCGAGCGCGATCACGTCGTTCGCGGCAAGCCCCGCCGGAAACGCTTCACCCGTCACCGTGCCGGCGGCGATCGACGCCTTGCTCGCGTACAGACCGAGCAGCAGGTTGTCGATGTCGGCCCAGTTGATCGCGACGGTGAGTTCGGCCTCCTTGCCCTTCTGCAGCACGGCCGAGGTCAGGCGATTGCCCGAGTACGATTCCTTGCGGGTCTCGGTCTCGGTCTTGAGGGTCAGATCGCACTTGGGGGCATCGCCGACCCAGCGCAGCGCGCCGGGCCGCCCGCCGGGCAGGCGGTTGCCCAGATAGAGTTTTCCCTGGAACGAAAAGTCCTGCATTACTGGCTCCCCGCCGTCGTGTCGGCGGCCGGTTCGGTGGAGGAAAGATCGACCGCGACGCGCGCGCGGCGGTCGTGGCGCGGCGGAGTCGCCTCGGTTGCCGTCGCTTCGCTTCCCGACGCATCGGCGATGGCAACGGAGGCGTCGGCAACGGAGGCGTCGGCGACGGACGCGGTCGGTGCGTCCGCGAGCGCGGGCGGCGGCGTGGTCAGACCCCACGCCTCGAGCACGGCGGCATCGGCGTCGTTGACGGTGAGTGCGATGCCTTCGGGCGGCGGGTCGTAGGCGATGCCTTCGTGGGTGTGCGGGTGGTACAGGCGGATGGTTGTCATGTGCGTGGCGCGTTGGGGGAAGAAGGGGCGGACGCCCCGGCGGCGAGCCGCAGGAGACGTTCGGACTCGGCGGCGAGCACGCCGCGGGCGTAGTCGACGAGGCGTTCGGGGCGGCGGCCCTTGGCGAGCATTTGCGCGGCAGTGGCGCCGTACTCGGCGACCAGGGGCTGACGCGGCTTGCCGGCATACCGGCCTTGCTGCATCGGGCGCTTGGGGCCTTCGCGGCGGAAGACGTGTTCGTTGCCCGCGAGGCCCCGTCGGATGAAGGCGCGTTCGCGCAGGCTGCGTTTGCCGCGGACGATCGCGGCGGTGACGCCGCGCGCCGTCGGACGCGCGGCAAAGTTGCGCAGGCCGATCCCACGAAAGCGCCCCACCAGGCGCACGCCGTCGTCGGTGGTGCGCGATGACAGGTCTTGCGTGAGGCGGCGCGCGCTGATCTGGTATTCGGCCTGGATGTCGCGGCGGGCCTGGACCGGCAACCGCCGCGACAAGGTGCCGATCGCGCGCGCGTGCAGGGTCGGCAGGCGCGAGGCCAGCACGCTCAGGTTGCGGGAGGCGGACAGCAGGCCGTCGAGATCGGCGTGCAGAAACGCGCTCATCGCGGCACCGCGCGTCGGTACCGCGTCCCGAACAGCACCTGCGCCGCCATCGCGGCGATCCCATCCGGCCGATCGAGCAGCACCGATTCCTGGAACTGCAGCGGCAGCGCGAGCGGCGCCTGCGCGTAACCATCCAGCGAATCCTCGATGTCGGCGATCGTCTCGACGATGCGCTGCTGCGCGTTGTCGATCCGGACCGGCACGAGCGCCTCGACGACGAAGGTGAAGCCGCGTTCGCCGGCACTGCGCGCATCGTCGGGAAAGACCGATGTCAGCGGGTACAGCGTCAGACGCGGCGCATCGCCCGGGTCGAAGGGCGCCGGCTCCAGGCGCACGTCGCGACCGGCGTCGGTGCGGTAGTCGTTCGCCCGACGCACGGTGCGCAATCGCGTTTGCACCAGCTCAAGAATCGCCCACGGAATTGGGGTGTCAGCCATGCAGGACGGTCTCCGTCACGAGTCCGTCGTCGAGCAGCACACGATCGATCCGGAACCGGCCGCCGGGCACGTGCAGGACATCGCCCGCACGTGGCCGCCACTCGGTGTTGAGGAACTTCACGGTGGTGACCCGCGCGAGGCCCTGGCTGTAGTCGCCCAGCTCGGCCACGTTGTAGGTGATCACCACACGCACCGGCACCGGCGGCCGGCGACCCCGACGCACGATGGCCGGCTCGCCGAACACCGCGAACAGGGCGTCGTGCGCGGCCTCGAAGGCCGGATCGAGCGGGCTGCTCACGCCAGATCCCGCGCGGCATACCGCAGGTTCTCGGCGATCCGCCGCGTCCAGCCGCGACCGAACACTGCGAAACGGTCGTGCTCGGCGTAGAGGTCCAGCCGCAGCGCGAGCAGCCGCTCGATCAGTGACGCCTCATCGGCCGAACGCAGGGCCGCGAGCGTGACAGGCCCGAGCTGCCCGTCGATCCGCACGCCCGCCAGCCGCTGCAGCCAGCGCACCGTGCGGCCGACGCCGTGATTCACCGCGGCATCGAGCGCCTGGAATGCGAGTGCGGGCGGCAACGCATCGCCCTGCAGCGGCGTCCAGAAGTCGCGCCGGTACAGCGCGATCGCCTCCGTCCGCGTGAGCTTGCCGATGGCGAGCGTCGGATACGTGCGCTGGCTGATGCCCCAGCGCGTGCGACCGCCGGGATCGCGCGGATCGTCGGCATCGCCGCCCTCGTGGATCAGCACCCGGTCGATCGCGCGGACAAAGCGATCCCCGGCCGGCGGCATTGCCGCCAGCGTGTCGTGGTCGTTCATGGGCGTGCCTCAGTTGATCGAGAGTTTGACCAGCACGCTCGGCCGCAGGCACATCGGCAGCGGATTGGACTGCGTGTGCAGGTCGGTGCCGCGCTCGAACTTGCGCGCATCGAGCTTGGCGTACACCGGCCGGCCGAGCGTGTTCACGGTCTCGTTGAAGTCGGCCGGCGCGTTGTAGGTGCCGAAAGTGTTGAGGGTGCCGATCGGGAAGGCGTGCGCCTCGCCCGGCGCGATGAACCGGCGCACGGTGCCTTCCAGGTCCGACGCCTTGCCGCGGTACTCCTCGAACACCAAACCGCCGAAGCTGAAGCCCTTGCGCACGTCGTTGATCAGCACCGCGCCCTGCTGCCACTGCGCGTAGGCGGTCTTGACGTCCTTGTGCGAGGTGAGCGCGGCGAAGAACTCCTGCGAGCACAGCACGCGCGCGCCGGTCATGAACTCGCCGAGCAGTCCCTCCTCGATCAGCGCCAACGTCTCGATGCACTTCTGCTTCACATCGGTGCCGTTGTTCGGGTTGTCGATCTGGAAGGCGACGGTCTGCTGCGCGATCCGGAACTCCTCGAACAGGTCGTAGAGCACGCTGCCGTCCGAGTCGAGGATCTGACCCTTGAGCGCGCCCATGCGCAGGTGCTCCAGGGTGATCGCGTGTTTGTTGCGCATGGTCTCCAGGCGCTCGGCGATCACGCCCGCGACCGATTCGAGTTCGGTCTCCGAGCCGAAGGCGCGCAGACCGCTGACTTCCTCGGGCAGGACCACGTCGTCGTGCGGGATGTGCGGGGCGACGAACGAGCGCACGCGGCGCTTGTCGTGCGCGGCGAGCGTGCCGGGCGAACCGGGCGGCCGGGTCGGCAGCAGGGTCAGCACGCCGGCTTTCTCCTCGACGAGGATCTGGCGCGAGCGCACCGGCTTCTCGGGGAACAGATCCAGTTCCTGCAGCCGGCCGTAGCGGTTCGGAATCAGGTTGATGGCGGCGGTGAGCGCCGCCATCGAGAACGCGGGATTAGCGAAGGGATTCAGCATGGGAGGCGGCCGTGGTGGGGAATTGGCGAACGAGGACGCCGAGCGCCGCCAACTGTGCGAGGGCAGCGGCGGTCTGTTCGGACGTGAGGGTGGGTGCGAAGACCAGCGCGCCGCCGAAGACCGTGGCGTGGCGCGCCACGATCACGCTGCGGCGGCGTTCGGTCGCGGCCGTGACGACCGCTTCGATCAGGACACCGGCGGCGATCTCGCGACCGTCGCTGGCGGCGGGGTCGAGGGCGACGATTTCGCGGGTCGCGGTGACGCGGCCGACGACGGCGCCGAGCGCGAGGGTCTGGTTCGCGGCGACGACGACTTCGTCGCGCGAGTACAGATTCGGGGCTTCGTACTTGAGCAGGTCGGCGAGGTTGGCGGGTTCGTGCAGGACGGGCATGGCTCAGGCTCCTTGCGGGGTCGTCGACGCGATGCGCTTGCGCACCGCATCGAGGACCGGGTTGGTGGTGGTCGCCGCAGCAGGCGCCGCGTTCGCGAGGTGGTGCGAGGCGATCTCGACTTGGTCGGCGCGGGCTTGCAGCAACACCTGGCGGACCTGGGCGGCGCTCATGCGTGCAGCGAGAAACTCGGTGGTGCGTTCCGGGCAACCGGCGAGCAGGCACACCTCGGCGATGGCGACGGCCTCGCCTTGCGGATCGGGCGCAGGCGGCGCGACGGATGCGGTCGGCGCCGGCAGGGCGGCGGGCGCGACCACGGGCACGGCGGCCGGTGCGGGCGCGGCAGGGGGCGTTGACGACGCGGGCGCCGTCTCGGTGGGAACAGTCATCGAAGTCTCCGTGGGGGTTGGAAGTGCAAGCCGCTTCGTCGATGCGAGCGGTGTTGGGGAACCGGGCGAACGCCCGCGAAGCGCGGTGGCAAAGTCAGCGAGCGTGGCGTCGAGCGACGCGACGCCATCGGCAAGGCCCGCGGCGAGTGCGTCTTCGCCGAAGAACAGCGCCGCCTCGGTCGCGCGCACGGCCGCGGCGTCGAGCCCGCGCATGGCGGCGACGTGATCGACGAACAGGGCGTAGAGGCGGTCGATTTCGGATTGCAGCGCGTCGGTCGCCTGCGGCGTCAGCGGCGCGTGCGGGGTGGCGTCGTTCTTGTGCGCGCCGGCATACAGCGCGGTCACGCTCAGGCCGTTCTGCGCGTTGCGCACCGACTGGTCGATGTGCAGCGCGATCACACCGATCGAGCCGACGCCGCCGGTGGTCGAGAGCGTCACGCGCTGCGCGGCGCAAGCGATGGCGTAGCCGGCGGAGAACGCGCTGTCGCCGGCATGCGCCCACACCGGCTTTCGTGAGGTCGCTTCACGAATTCGTGCGCCCAACTCGAACACGCCGCCGGCTTCGCCGCCGGGCGAGTCGATGTCGAGCAGGATCCCGGCGACCTCCGGGGCCGCGAGCGCGGCATCGAGATCGGCGGCGATGCGCGTGTAGGACGTGAGGCCCGAAGCGGCATCGAGCCCGATTGCGCGGCGCACCAACGTGCCGTGGATCGGAATCACCGCAATACCGGGCGCGGTCGGACCGGGCTCGGGTTCAGAGGCTTCCGGCACGATGACCGGCAACGCCAGCTCGGTCGGCGCCAGTCCGATGCGCGGACCGAGCACGGCGAGAATCGTGTCGAGTTTGGCGCGCGCGATCAGCAGCGGCGTCCCGTAGAGACGGGACGCCAGGTGGACGAGAGCAGTCATCAATTCGCCTGGGAAGAAGGAGTCGCCGCCGCTTGCGCGGGGTGGTCGTAACGGGGATCGGAGTCGAAGCGCAGGCCGAGCGCGTCGGCGCGTGCGTTGTCGGCGGCGATCTCGCGGTCGATGTCCTCGGCGTCGTAGCCGAAGCTGGAGATCGCTTCCGAGCGCGACAGCAGGCCGCCGCGGATCGCCGCGATCATCGCGTCGAACTCCTTCTTCGGATCGACCCACTGCCAGCCCTGCGCGATCCACTTCACCGCGAGGTATTGGCGACGACGCGCGATGCCGCCGCGCGCGTAACCGGGCAGTACCAGCGCGCCTTCGAGCACGGCCTGCGTCATCCACGCGCGCCACAGCGGGCGGCACAATTGATGCACGATCACGCCGTGCTGGATCGCCTCGCAGCGGCGCCGGAACTCCAGCAGGCCGGCACGGATGGAGGAGTAATTCACCTGCGTCAGATCGCCGGTGAGCATCTCGTAGGTGATGCCCATCGCCGCGGCGACGGCGCGGAACTGTTGGCGCATGAACTCCGCGTAGCTCGAGCCCACGTCCGCCGGCTGCGAGAACTTCACGTCCTCGCCCGGCTCCAGGAACTGCATCGTCCCCGGCTCCAGGCTCGCCATCGCCACACCCTGCGCGTCGGCTTCGCCTTCGCCCAGTAGCGCATCCTCGGGCGCACCGCGGGTGATGAAGCCCGCGAACATCGCCGCGGTCTTCTTGCGCACGAGTTCCGCATCGTCGTACTGGTCGAGTTCGTGCAGCTTCACCAGCGCCCGCGCCAGCCACGGCTCGCCGCGAATCTGACCGGGGCGCAACGGGCGGAACAGGTGCAGGATTTCGTTCGCCGGCACACGCACCGTGTCGAGGCCGCCATGCGCCGACATCGGCGCGAGCATCCCGTCGCCGGGATGGCTTTTGTACAAGTGATAGGCGACGCGCACACCGATGCCGTTGAACTCGATGCCGGCGCGGATGACGTTGCCGTTGGGCAGCTCCCGATTCAGCGTCGTCGGCAGGTGCTCGGGTTCGAGCAGTTGCAGTTGCAGACCGACCGACAGCCGATCTTCCGGCCGCCGGTAGCGCAACCGCACCAGGCACTCGCCGCCTTCGAGCATCGCCCGGCACGCGAGCGCCTGCAGGCCGTACAGATCCGTCAGGCCCGCCGCGTCCGCCTCCTCGCACCAGTCGCGCCACAGCGCCTGCACCGCCTCGCGCTGGTCGAGATCGGCGAGCATCGACTGCGGCTTGATCCCGGTACCGATGGCGTTCGCGACGAACGCCTCGACGCCGGTCGCGGCCCAGACGTTGCGGCGGACCAGATCGCGGCTCTTGGCGCGCAGTTCATCCTGCGCATACGCCAGCGCCGCGACCGCGCCGGGATTGCCGACCTGCCAGAAGCGGGCACGTCGCCCGCCGCCGACGCCGTCGTAAGTGGGCGACGCGCCGAACATCCGGGCGCGCAGCCGCGACCACCAACTCATGCGATCACGTCGCCTTGTCGGTGTTCACGACGACGCGGCGCGGGCGGCGCTTGACGGTGCCGGCGGCGATCGCCTGCTCTTCGAGACCGCGTCGCACGACGCCGATCGCGGCGATCAGGTCGTCGATCGAGCGGTATTCGACGGTGCGATCGCCGAAGGTCACGCGCTGTTCGCCGGTCGCGAGCGCGCGTTCGAGCGCGGCGAGTTGTTCGGGGGTGTAGCTCATGCAACGAATCTCAGCGATGGAGCCAACGGCTCTTGATCACGCGCCGACGATTCGGGCGCGCAGATGTGGAAAGGCCACCGTTGTCGGTGGCCTCCTCGGGTCCGGTGGTGGTGGCGATGGGCGGTGGATCGTTCGTCCGGGCAATGCCGAGCGAGCGTTCCAGTTCACGCCAGTGACGATCCTCGAAACGATCCAGTCCGGCCGCTGCCGCTGCAGCGCGCGCGTACACGTAGCAATCGAGCGCCTCGTTGCGCTCGCGCAGCTTCTGCCACTCGCGGACCGCATAACCGCTCCGGTCCCGCCGCGTGATCAACTGCTCCGCGCACAATTGCTGCAGGAACTCGGCGTCGATCTTCGGCAGGTGGAGGTAACCGGCGGGGTACACCGGCGTCAGACCGTCCTCCGCCACGTCGGCGTGCAGGCGCAGATGCTGGTACAGCTCCTGCTTGGCGATGCCGACCACCACCGTGTACACCTTCACGCCGCGGCGCAGCTTTTTGCAGGCGACGGTGACGTCCACCGCCGTCGGCGTCCCGATCAGCGCCGCGCCGCGTGCCGCGCCCTTGATCGCCATCACCCGCGGATCGCGGGACGCGCGCACGAAGGCGTACACGGCCTGCGTCGCGAAGCCGGTATCGATGGCGAAGCGCGCCAGCGGCAACTGCGCCCCGCCCGCGTGCGTCCAGGTCTCCGCGAGCAGTGCGCGCAGTTGCGTCCACACCGCGTCGCGCGCGGTGTCGCCCATCAGCACGCGGTGCTCGACGAGCCACGCGGTCTTGCCGCGGCCGAACGCCCACACCGAGACCTCGATGCGGTCTTTCTGCACGTCCGCGCCGCCGACCAGCAGCAGGCCGCCGCGCGGCACGCTGCCGATCCGGTAGTCCTCCCGCCGTTCGAGCAACTGCTGCCAGTCCGGCGCCTCGCCCTCCTCGACCCAGGTCTCGCCGAGTTCCGTGTTCTTGAACGTCTTGATCGCCGACGCCGAGCCGGTGGTCTTGTCGATCGCGCTCTCCCACGCCGCGGCGATCTCGCGCCAGCTGCGCCAGCCCACCGGGCTGTACAGCGACGACAGGTGAAACCCGGCGGTCCGGCCGTTGCCCGGTGCGGTCGCCCGCCACTGCCCGTGTTCGAGCATCCACGTCTTGTGGTGCTCGGCGATCGGCTGCTGGCAGGACTCGCAGACATAGGCCGCCGTCTCCGGTCGGCCGCGCTCCCAGCGCAACTGCTCGAAACGCAACCACTGCCTGTGCGCGCAGTGCGGACACGGCAGGAAGTAGCGACGTTGATCGCTCGCTTCGTACTCGCGCTCGATGCTGCTGGCGCCGGCGATGGTCGGCGTCGAGACGATGAAGATCTTGCGGCGCGTGAAGGTGCGCGTGCGCGCTTCCGCCAGCGAGATCGCATCGCCTTCGCCCTCGACGTCGAGCGGGTAGCCATCCACTTCGTCGAGAAACAGATACCGCACCGGCATCGAGCGCAAACCGACCGCGCTGTTGGCGCCGGTCATCACCAGCACGCCGCCGCGGAACTCCTTGGCGAGGATGGTGTTGCCCGCATCGCGCGAACGCGCCGGTGCGATCAACGCCGCCAGCACCGGCGACTCCTCGATCAGCGGATCGATCCGCTGTTTCGAGTTGCGCTTGGCCATCTCCACGGTCGGCCACACGGCCATCATCGGGCCGGGCGCGTGGTGGATCACGTAGCCGATCCAGCAACTGCCGCACTCCGTACCGCCGACCTGCGCGCCCTTCATGAAGACCACACGCTCGATCGGCGAGGCCGGCGAGAGGCAATCCATGATCTCGCGCAGGTACGGCGTGCGCGCGGTGCGCCAGCGGCCGGGTTCGGCCGAGGCCTTGCTGGAGAGCATCCGGTGCTGGTCGGCCCAGGCGGAGACCGACAGCAGCGGATCGGGGGTCAGGCCCTCGTGCCAGGCGCGCTCGATTTCCTGCGCGCCTTCGTAATCGAGCATGCCTGAATCCGGTGGAATGATGGCGTTCGCCGCGCTTGGCTTCTGTGCGGAACAGCGCGTTCATGCGGTCCCCGGCCACACCGGCCATCGAGGACACCGCCATGCACGACGCGCTCCACACCGATCTTCTGCTCGTCCGCCAGCGCATCGAGTCGCTGTACGCCGCCTATCCCGACGACGAGGACTACCAGAACGGCCTGAACTTCGCGGTCAGCGGCATCGAGCAGGCGCTGGGCGCGGCCGGCGGTGAACCCGACGACGCCTTGCAAGCGGGCGACCGTCTCGACAGCCTCAACGGCATCGAAAGTTCGCTGGCCGAAATGCACATCCGCCTCGAAGCGCGCGGCGACGAGGACAACGACGATCCCGCCCAGCACGCGCGTCTTGCGATGATCGAACACCTGCTCCAGCAGGCTTGCGCCCTCCTCGCGAGCTAATCCACCTTCACCCGCACCTCGCCCAACTCGGCGAGGTGCGCGCGTACGGCCGCTTCCAGCGCCAGATGCATCGCGTGCGGATCGACCGCCAGCGTCGCCGCCATCTGCGCCGACACCCGCGCGGGCCAGTTCAACCACGCATCGCGCTCGTCGCGCGCCAGCTTGAACACGTGCGCCACCACCTGCGAACGCTCGACCAGTTCGCCCTTCAGGCGCGCGAGGCGCACCTTGTTGGTCTGCGCCTTCACCACCTCGTTGACGGTGCGCGCCTGCAGCAGCGAGGCACCGCCCGCCGGCAGCGCCGCCGTGCCCGCGTCGCGACCCGCGTCGCGCCCGATGTCGGCCGCCTCCGGCACCGTCACGCGCGGTGCGCGCGCCTGCGTGCCGCTGCGTGCCGGCGCGGAATTGCGCGCCCACTCCGCATCGGCCTTCGCCGCATCGATGGTGCCGTCGGCCTCCGGTGTGACGCGCCCGGCCCGGATCGCCTTGTGGACCGCGGTGTCGGTGACGCCGCGATGGCGCGCATACGCGCGGATCGAAATTCCCATCCGAATGCTTGACCAATGACTTGACTTCGCGCGCGCACAGCGCGCCAGGCGACGGCTTCCCGTCCGTTGGCTTAACACCACTCGCATGCGCGACATCGGGCTTGGCTTCGGTGGGGAACAGCGCGTTCATCACGCCGCGCCAACCACATCCCACACCACAAGCAAACAGGAGCACTGCAATGAACACCGCCACCACCGCCAAGCCGGTCACGCTCAACGACAATCAGACCGCCATGCTGACCCACGCCATCGACCACACCGGCGGCAAGGTCGAATGGTTCCCCGACACCATCAAGGGCGGCGCGCGCAAGAAGGTCATCGAAGGCCTCTTCACCCGCGCGATGATCATCGGCAGCAACGGCGACTGGATCGTCACCGACGCCGCCTACGAGGCGCTCGGTCGCCCGCGCCCCGGCCAGACCGCTGCCGAAACGGCGACGCCGGCCGGCAAGCAGGCCACGAAGGCCGCACGCAAGGCCAAGGCCGCGCCGAAGACCGAAGCCTCCGGCGAAAGCGAACAGGCCACGCCGCGCACCCGCGAGAACAGCAAGCAGGCGCAGGTGATCGCGATGCTCAAGCGGCCCGAGGGCGCCACCATCGCGCAGATCTGCGAAGCGACGAACTGGCAGGCGCACACGGTGCGCGGCACCTTCGCCGGGGCCTTCAAGAAGAAGCTCGGCCTGACCGTCACCTCCGACAAGGCCGAAGGCGGCGTGCGTGTGTACCGCATCGCCGAGGACGCGCCGACGGCGTGATGTCGCAGCGCAACGCAGCCTGACGCAAGGCCGTGCCGAAGCACGGCCCTGCGCACCGACAATCGATGTGCGACGCGCCTCGCGAACGAGGCAAAGAACAAGCCGAATCTCGCGATCTTTTGCTTGGCTTCCATCGCGAACAGCGCGTTCATGTCCGCACACACACCACACGAAAACATCACCACATGAGCACGAACACGGACACCGCCATCCCCGCCACGCAAAACGAAAGCTGGGGCTTCTGGGGCACGATGCGCGGCTACGCCAGCGTCGCGTGGCCGATGGCGATGACCGCCATCGCCGAGGCCACCGGCGAGTCGCTGGAGGATGTGCGCGCCTTTCTCGACAGCAAGGCCGGACGGCACTTCGCCGATGAAGTCTGCGGCCATCAGTCCCACGGTCAGGCGCTGCCCGATGCGATCACGACCACCGTCGCGGCATGGATGCGCATGACCATCAAGCGGCGCACCGCCATCGACTACGGCATCCCGCACGGGTTGCCCTACCTCACCGGGTTCGTGATTCACGCCGCGATCCACGACGAGACCGTCGAGCGCGGTTGACCGCGCCTCGACGATCGAACCCTCACCCCCCACCACTGGAGTTTCCGATGTCCTCCTCGATCGATTTCTACCTCAAGCAACTCGCGCCGCTGGTCGGCGGCACCATCACCGCACTCGCCCGCAGCGGCGCCAGCGACGATCCGCTCGACGAAGAGTTGTACGGTTTCGTCGTCAAGTGCCGCGACGGCAAGGAACGCACGCTCATCCTGCTCAGCGACGACGAGGGCAACGGCCCCGGCAGCTTCATGTTCAACGAAGACGCCTGACCGCACCGGGATCAGGCCGCGCCCGGTCCCTTCCTCGAACGCCACCACGGAGCAGGCCATGCACGAATGGCAGATCCACGTCACCGGCGTCGGCTGCATCGGCACCGTCCACGAACGCAACGACACCCTCGCGCGCTGCGCCGCCCTCAGCCGGTACGGCGAAGACGGACTACGCGCGAACGCCGATGCACGCATGTCGAAACGCATCTACGAGGACGACGAGTTCAGCGTCGCGAAGATGTGACGCACCCATCGAACGACACCTCTGCGGGATCGGGCATCGCCCGGTCCTGCGTTGCGATCCACCTCAGCGATGCTCCAACGTCTCCATCAAAGCCCGGATGACTTCCGCGCCGAGGACCGGGACGATCGCATTGCCGGCGGCGCGCAGTCGAGGAATGCGCGCGGGTATCCCATCAGCCAGAAGACGAATTCCGGTGCGAGGGACCCGGCGCGCCTTGCCGTCGTGGCCGACGATCCACTCGACGTCGTCCCATGCGCCGCGCTCAGGTCCAACGCGATCCCGCGCAGCAGCGGTTCGTGCCTGCGCGTGCCGCTGCGTGAGGTCTGGCCGCCGCTCGCGCAGGCGCTCGTCGGGGTCGGATACAGCCCCAGCGCGATCTGCCGGATCGCCACCAGCCCCGCCGAATTCCCCGCACCGTTGTAGCCATCCTTCGGCGGCGCCAGACTCGTCGGCGTCGGCCACAACGCCAGCGCCTGCGCCGCCAGATCCGGCGAGCGGTCGCGCTCGACTTCCCGGCGCGCGCCCTCCGGCGTGCGGATCGACTTGTCCGCCGACGCCGTCGGCGTCGCCCACAGCGCCCGCACCGTCGCGTACACCTGACGCGGCAGCAGATCCGTCCGCGACGCGCCATCCTTCCTCGGCGCCAGCGACATCCCCCACGAGTCTTTGTAGTCGCGCGTCGTCGGTGTAAGCCACAAACCACAGTCGATCGCGTCGATGGGGCGCATTGACGGCACAAGCCGGAACAACCGCCGCTTCGCAGGTGTAGCCGAGACTCGCCAGATCAGCGAACACTCCGTCGAGCCAACCCTGGCCAGTCGCCGCTGCAACCTGCTCACCCACGAGTGCGGCGGGGCGACGCTGTCGGACGAGCCGAAACACGTCGGGCCATAGATGCCGTGGATCGTTGGTCCCACCGCGCTTCCCCGCGACCGAGAACGGCTGGCACGGGCACGAGGCGCTCCACAGTTCGACGTCGTCGGGCCAGCCGGCGAGCCGGGCGGCGTAGGCCCAGCCGCCGACGCCCGCGAACAAGTGGACCTGCCGGTGGCCCGCGAGGTCGTTCGCGTCGAGGTCACGGATGTCGCGCCCGTCGACGCGCCCCGGCGCAATCAGGCCGGCGGCGATCTGGTGATTCAGCCATGTGCAGAGGTAGGGTTCGATTTCGTTGTAGAAGGCCGGCGCGTGGATCGGCGCGTTCACTCGACCGCATCCGCCGCGTCGTCGAACGCGACGCCGTCGCCTTCGCGCACGGCCTGCTCACCACTCCATGATTGCCAGCGCCGGACAATGACGTCGCAGTATTTCGGATCGAGTTCCATCAGTCGCGCGCGCCGGCCGCTCTTGTGCGCGGCGATCAGGGTCGTGCCCGATCCGCCGAAGCTGTCGAGGACCACATCGCCCGGCCGGCTGGAGTTGCGGATGCACCGCTCCACCAACTCCACGGGCTTCATCGTCGGGTGCAGATCGTTGCGCTGCGGCTTCTTGATCTGCCACACGTCGCCCTGGTCGCGATCGCCGCACCAGTGGCGCTGCGCGCCTTCCGGCCAACCGTAAAGAATCGGCTCGAACTGGCGCTGGTAGTCGGCGCGTCCGAGCGTGAAGGTGTTCTTCGCCCAGATCACGAACGTCGACCAGTGACCGCCCGCGGCGCGAAACGCGGCCTGCAGCGTGTCGAGTTCGCCCGAGGACATGGCGATGTAGATCGCGCCGCGGCAGTGCGCCACGATCGGCGTCAGCGCCGCGAGCAGGAAGTCGTGGAAGGCCGCGCCGAGATTGTCGTTGAGGATCGCACGCTGGGTGCCGCGCAGCTTGTCCTTCGCGCTGTTGGCGTAGTCGACATTGTAGGGCGGGTCGATGAAGACCATGTCCGCGCGTTCGCCGGGCAGCAGACGCACGTAGCTCTCCGGGTCGGTGGCGTCGCCGCACAGCACGCGGTGTTCGCCCAGCACCCACACATCGCCTGGGCGCGACACCACGGCGACCGCTTCCTCGGGCACGTCGTCATCGTCGACCTCGCCGGCTTGGTCGGTCTCCTCGCCCGCCAGCAACTCGGCGAGTGCGTCCGGATCGAAACCGGTCAGGTCCAGGTCGAACCCGTCGGCCTGTAGCGCCTCCAACTCGGTGCGCAGCATGGCGTCGTCCCAGCCTGCGTTCTCGGCGATACGGTTGTCCGCGAGGACCAGCGCGCGACGCTGGGTCGGCGTCAGATGATCGAGCACGACCACCGGCACCGTCTCCAGCCCGAGCTTGCGCGCCGCCAACAGGCGACCGTGACCGGCCACCAGCACGCCATCGGCACCGACGAGACACGGGTTCGTGAACCCGAATTCGACGATGCTGGCGGCGATCTGCGCGACCTGCTCGTCCGAGTGCGTGCGTGCGTTGCGCGCATAGGGCAACAGCCGCGCGAGCGGCCAGTGCGCGATCTTCTCCGCGACCCAGCTCATGCCGCCACCTGCCCGCTGCCGCGGCGTTCCGCGGCGACCACATCGAAGGGTTGGCCGGTCGCTTCCAGCGTGATCGGCAGACCCGGCAGTTGCTGGCGGATGCGTTCGATGGCGACATCGACGTACTCACCAGCGATCTCCACCGCGCGACAGACGCGCCCGGTGCGTTCGCAGGCGATCAACGTGCTGCCGCTGCCGCCGAAGGGTTCGTAGACAATCTCGCTGGCGTCGGTATACGCCTCGATCACGAACGTCGGCAGCGCGACCGGGAACACCGCCGGATGGTCGATGCCCCGGCCGAGCTTGCCCTTGTGGCGCATGACGCGAATCACCGAGTCCGGGATCCGCATGGCCTGCGTCGGTTGGTGTTCGTGCGACCACGCCAGCGCGCCGCCATCCCTGCCGCGCAGCGCGGTGGACGAGCCATCGGCGCGCAGGTGAATGTCCTGCCCGGCGAACTTGCAGGGCACGGTCTTGTTCGGCTTGCGGTTGCTGCGGTTGAAGTGGAAGACGAACTCGAAGCTCGGCGCGAGGCGACCGCGCCAATCGCCAGGCAGACCCGGCCCCTGATCCCAGACGTACCAGCCGAAACGGCGCCAGCCGGACTCGCGCATCCACGCGACCCAGCCGTCCCAATACGGCTGCACTTCGTTGTCGTCGTGGACGAGGCCGAGGTTGACCAGCAACTGCGCGTCGTCGCGCAATGCATCGTCGGCGGCAGCGAACACGCCGCGCATCAGCGCGTCCCAGTCGCCGATGCTGCTGGCGTAGTCGCGCTGCCGGGCGTAGGGCGGCGAGGTGATGCACAGGTGTGCGGTCTCACCGCGCATCAGCGCCGCGACCACGGCCGGATCGGCGGCGTCGCCGCAAATCAGGCGGTGCGGTCCGATGATCCAGACATCGCCCGCGCGGGACACCGGCGCCATCGTTGGTACGGGATCGTGGTCCTCGTCACCGTCTTCGTCGCTGTCCTCCGGCGCGTCGGCATCGGCACCTTCGTCGTTCGCCGCTTCCGCAGTACGCAATGCGTGTTCTGTATCGCCACCCACCGCGTCGCCGTCTTCCACCAAGTCGAGCAGGCGCTCGATCTCGCTGGCGGAGAAGCCGGTCAGGTCCAGGTCGAACCCCGCGTCCGAGAGGTCCGCGAGTTCCAGCACCAGCAGCGCGTCGTCCCACCCCGCGTTGAGTGCGATGCGGTTGTCGTTGATGATCAGCGCGCGCTTCTGTGCCGCGTCCAGGTGCGCCAGTTCGATGACCGGCACGTCGGTCATGCCGAGCCGGCGTGCGGCGAGCAGCCGACCGTGGCCGGCGATCACGCCGTTGTCGCCATCGACCAGGATCGGCGAGGTCCAGCCGAATTCCACGATGCTCGCGGCGATCTGCGCGATCTGCGCATCGCTGTGCGTGCGCGGGTTCTTCGCATAAGGAATCAGCGCCTCGACCCGGCGGGTCTCGACGGTGAGGGCGTGAGGCATCGTGGGCTCGGAAAAAGAAACCCACCGACCAGCGCGTCCGGGAACAGGGGGGACGAACGCGCTGGCCGATGGGCTGGAGAGAGGGGTGCAAACGTGCGAGGCGCAAACCCGGTGTGCAAACCGCAAACGGTGCAAACCTCGGTTTGCAGCTTGACGGTAGCGAGGTTCCGCGGCTCTGCCGCCCGCTCTAGGCGGGGCGCAGGGAGGACCCGTAGACCCTGTGGGTCTACAACTGACCTCGTGGGTCGCCATCACGTCCGAAGCGTGCTGCTTCAGGACGCATGACCACCGTGGCAGAAAAGATACCCCGGAATCGGGGGGAGTGTTTCACCAATTTTCGTGGGATTTTACGATCCAACGCGCGCGCTTGCGTTCGATTGCGTCACGTCGCGTCATGCTGCGTAATCGCCTCCACGATGCGTGGTGGCTGGCCGTTGAGCTGCACCACGATCAATGTGAGCGCGTGCCGCCAACGCCGCCACGCGGTGGGCTTGGAGCAGTGCTGCGCCTCGCAGATCGCACGCCACGGCACGTAGCGGGCGCGCGCCCACACCAGCTTGCGCTGCTCCACGCTCAGCCACTGCAGCCACTGCGTGGTCTCGGCCAGGCGATCGACGGCCGCAGGTGTGGCTGGGAAGCGCAGCACGATCCGCTCGTCCGCGTAGCCCTCCCACGACTGGCGCGCGATCTCGGGCCACAGGCTGACGTAGCCTGCCACGCGCGCGGCGGGCAACCGGTAAGACGTCGCTGCGGCTTCGTGGAAGCGGTGCTCGACTTCGTCGAACGTCCACACGGTCATGCCGAACGCTCCTGCGCGATGGCCCAGTGCAGCAGCGCGAGCGCATCCGCTTCGTTGTCGTCGACGGGCGCGTAGCCCCAGCCCCGCACCGCGGCGAGCATCGCGTCCTTGTTCGCGTTGCCCTTGCCGGTCGCGTGCTTCTTGATCGTGCCGACAGGCACGCCCTGGTACGGGATCTGGCGTTGCTCGCACCAGGCCGAAAGCTGACCGAGGAAGCCGCCGTAGGCGTGTGCGGCGTCGGTGGATGCGTGCCGGCGCACTTCCTCGAACGCGAGCTGCTGCATTCCGCCCGAGAGCGTCTGCAGTTCATCCAGCCAGCGGACGAAGCGCAGGAAGCGCATGCCGCCGCCCTCGAAGCGTTGCGGTTTGAACGATTGGGAGCCGCTCACGATGCGGCGATCGGGGGTGCGCAGTGCCCAGCCCGTGGTGGTGCCGAGGTCGAGCGCGAGAAGGGTTCTGGTCATTCCGGAGTCCTGTGGGGGATCAGGTCTGACACAGCCGACTCAGTTCATGGTTAACCTCTTACGCGCGCGGGTATGGGCGTAAATCATGAGCCGTGTCGGCTGTGTCAGGCGTGTTAGTCGAAGTCGGCGTAGGGCGTGAATCCAACCTTTGGCGCGACCTTCAAGCCGATGCCCTGGAAGCCGCGGACACCCAACGGGTTACGCCATTTCTCGATACCGCGGGCGACCATCTGGTCGGAGAACCGACGCTGCGAGCCGACGAACTCGCCCGCCGCTTCGGCCCAGGCCTTCCAGTCGTTGAACAACTCGCCGGTCAACGCCTTGGCGTTCGCGTCGCGGACGCACCGCTCGTCGATCCACCGCCCCAGCGCATCCTCGGCCTCGAAGTACTCCTCAGTCGCCGAGAGCACGCTCGCGGGTGGCTGCAGGCCTCTGCGTTGCCACTGCAGACAGCCGGCCAGCGCCCAGGCGAGGATGCCGTCGCGCTCGGCGAGCAGCTTCTCGGTGAGCTTCGGATCGCGGCGCTCGGGCGGGATTGTCACCGTGAACGGGATCAGGTGCATGCGCCGCTTCATCGCTTCGTCGACGTTGCGGATGGCCGGTTTGTGATTGCCCGCGATGACCAACTTGAACTGCGGGGTGTACTCGAAGAAATCCTGCCGCATGAAGCGCGCTGAGACCTTGTCGCCGCCGGTAATCGCCTTGACCTTCGACTCGTTCCAGCGCCGGCCCTGTTCGGTTTCGACCGAGGCGACGAAGCGCGCGCCGCGCAGTCCGGCCAGATCGGTCGGGTGGCGATCGCCGCGCGCTTCCATGAACGTATCCATCGGCGCGTTGGTCGCGTAGTCGCCAAGGATCGTCGCCAGTGCGGTCACGAACACCGACTTGCCGTTCGCGCCGGTGCCGTACAGGAAGAACAGCGCGTGCGCGCTGGTCGCCCCGGTGAGGCAGTAGCCGGCCATCCGCTGCAGGTACGCCTGCAACTCCGCGTCGCCGCCGGTCACATCGCCAAGGAACGCGCGCCAGCGGGCGCAGTCGCCGCGCGGCGTCGCCGTGGCGATTCGGGTCATCGCATCCTCGCGCCGATGCGCCGCCAATCGGCCGTTGCGCAGATCGACGACCCCGCCCGGCGTATTCAGTGCCCAGAGGTTCGCATCCCACTCGTCCGGGATCGAACTGAGTTCGGGCTCCGATCGTGCGATCCGCTCGACCGCGGCGATCGAGGCGGCGCTGGCCAGCCGGCGACTCAACGGCGGCGACTTCGACATCAGCGCCGCCGCGCAGCACATTTCGCGCGCCAGGTGCATGACGTACAGGCGCTGGTCGGCGTTCCACCGCGTGCCTGTCCAGGCCAGCCACTTGCCCCACGGTGCGCAGTAGCGCCAGTCCTGGCCGTTGCGCCGGGTGAACGCCCGCGCCAATCCGGCTTCCGAGGTCCAGTCCAGATCCTCGAACAGGCCGTGCCCGGCCACAGGATCGCCCGCCTGCGCGGTCTGCGTCGCCAGAAGATCGCCCGCATAACGGACAGGCGTGCATGGGCCGGCGACCAGAAATCCAGCGACATCGAAACCGTCGGCGATCGCATCGGCCGCATCCCAGCCTTCGGGTTTGTCTTCCGGCGGATAGAGAATCCGGCATCCATGCGCGCCCGCGGCCAGAATCGCCTGTGCGGCGCACTCGGCGTACTCCCAGCCGGGCTTGTCCTTGTCGGGCCAGAGGACGACCGTCCTGCCGGCCAGCGGCGACCAATCGGTCTTGTCGACCGGCGCGTTCGCCCCATGCATCGCGGTGGTCGCGACGATGCCGGCGTCGATCAGCGCCTGCGCGCACTTCTCGCCCTCGACCAGGACGACGGTGTCCGCGGTCGCGATCCCGGACTGGTGGTACAACGGCCGCGGCTCCGGCGGCGCCATCTTGCGGCGCTTGGCGTCCCACGGCCGGAACTCCTTCTTGCCGCCCAGTGGGTCGTAGCGGTACACCACCGCAATCAACTGGCCGTCGGCGTCGAGGTAATCCCACTTCGCGGTCGCCGGGCCGAGGTCGTCGATCGGCGGCGATTTTTTCGGTTTCGCGATCGGCATCGCGGACGCACGTCCGAGCAAGCGACCCGCCTCGTCCAGCACGCGCGGAAACTCGGCGTGTGCATCGATCCGGAAGTGCGCCGCGATCAGGTCGAAGATGTCGCCGCCGGTATTGTTGGCGCGGTCGGTCCACAGACCCGCCTTCTCGCCGGTGAGCACCACCTCCAGGCTGTCGCCGGGACTGCCGAGCACGTCGCCGATCAGGAACTTGCCCTGCCGCTTTCTGCCGGCGGGGAACAGCGCGGTCAGCACCGATTCCAGACGATCGAGCAGTTGCGCGCGGATCTCGTCCCGACCGTCGCGTGGCGCGGCGACCTGCGGAACATCGTTGAAGTCCAGAGACGGATGCGTCACTGCGCGCTCCCCTCGCCGGCCGGCATCGCATCCGCGCGCAGACGCGCGATCCGCTCCACGGCCGCGACCGTCGTGGCACTGGCGAACCAGCGCCGTGCCTGTTCTGTCCGGGCGCGATCAGCGGCTTCACGGCAAATGCCGCGCACCCGGTCGAACACGACAAGCGTATCGTCCCGGTGCCAGCCTTGATCGGTGCGAACGAACCAGCTTCGCTGGCGCGCGCTGTAACGGCAGTCGTTGCTGTGGCGGCGCACAAAGATCTCGGCGAGCCCTTCGCGGCGGTGCCAGTTCACGCCGTTGAAATCCGTGGCGACCGGCGGCGGTGAGACGACGACCGTTGCGGCATCGGCCTGTTCCAGTCGCGGTGCGATCACGGCCGCGTGGCGATCGCGCCACTGCTCCAGTTCGCTGAGCCGGAACCGGACCAGATGGCCGATGCGATAGTGCGGCACGCCGCGCGCGCTGCGCTCGACCTTGTTGTTGAGCCACTGCATCGGAATGCGCAGCGCCTGGTGCGCGGTGCGCGCGGCGACCATCGGCGCGTTGCAATCGGGTAGGACATCGGGGGTCATGCGGATCTCCAGCAGCGGTCCTGCCAGGCGCAGAACCGGCACTCGAAGTGGGTGGGATCGGAGAAGCCGCGCGGCAGCAGCTCGCCGGCATCCGTGGCGAGCACGATCTGCACCGCGCGATCGGACATCCGCTGCGCGAGCTGGCCGTCGAAGGGCACGCGCTCGGCGTAAACCTCCATCGTGTCGGCGTTGATCGCGGTGAACAGCGCGGGATTCGCGTGAAGGTCGAGATAGGCCTGATACATCGCGACCTGCGCGGCATACACCGGCTTCGCGACGGCGAGCTTGTTCTTTTCCAGTTCGCGCCAGGCCTTCGCGCCGAGGAATTTGCACTCCCAGAGCGCCGGGTAGTCGTAGCCCTCGGGGCCGCCGACGAAAACGCCGTCGACGTGCCCCTTGAGCCGCCCATCGAGCGCGGAGAAGCCGAACTGCGTGCCGTCGTCCTGGCGCGTGCGCAGATCGAAACCGGCGCCGCGCAGCCAGGCGACCATGCTCTCCTCGAGCACGTGACCGCGCTCGAAGATCCGCAGCATGCGGCCGTCGGTGTCACGGCCGGGATCGACCGGCGCGTCGGCATACTCGTACTGCAGCGCACGCGAACAGGCCACACCCAGCCGCGATGCACCGAGATAAGTGCGCCGGGGCTCGGCCGCGCGCGCCTGCTGCAGGCCGATGTCGATCAACGCTTCGAGGCGTCCGGACTCGGTCGACGATGAGTTGAAATCCAGCATCGTTCGGCCTCAGAAGGGAATTTCGGAATCTTCGAAATCGTCCAGCGGCGGCAGTCCGCGCAGCGCGCGGGACTGCTGGTGCTGCTGGCGTTCGTAGGCGTGGATCACCGCATCGATGACGTGCAGCGCCTGCCGCTGCGAGTACTGCGCCAGCGGCACGGCGAAGCCAACCGCGTCGGCGGCATTGCCGAGCGCGAGCAGGCAGGCGCGCTGGGCATCGGGGGACAGGGGCAGAGTCACGGGAACAAGCTCCTCCAGCGCCGCCGGCTCGTGCCGGCGGCGGGTGTCGTAGAGTTGGTGGAAGGCGTCCTGGCAGCGGCGCGAGCAGAAGGCCCAGCGGTGCGGGTAACGCCGTGGATCGGCGGGCGGGTGTCTCAGGTCAAGGTGACCGAACCCGCGCGCCGGTTGGCCGCAGGCCCAGCACCGCACGAGCGGGCCTTACTGCGCCCACGTCGGGCGGCCGGTCGGGGCTGCCGGCCCGACGTGCGTCGCAGCCGGCGCGGCCACGCGGGCCGCCGCACCGGCCGCGGGCGGCGCGCCCGGCGGATAGTCCGGCTGTCCGGGTTCCACCGCCTGTTTGATGATGTTTTTCGCATCGCCCCGCCCGTCGCGCTCGATGTCGATCTTCGCGACGAAGGCGATGCCCTCCAGTTCGTGGAAGCCCTGGATGCGCCGTGCGGCGGCGGCCTGCGGCGAGTTGTCCTCCGGTCGGACGTTGCGCGCGGAGTTGAGCATCGCGCGCAGGAAGCTCCGGCCCATGCCGGTCCAGGTCGGTCCTTTCGGGCTGTACAGGCCGATGTTCGACCACAGCTTGCGCTTGGCGAACGGGCCTTCCAGCACCACGAACTCGCAGGCCAGGTAGATCGCGCCAGTCTCGTCGCTGCGCGTCGCCCAGCCGCCGGTCCAGCCTTGCGAGGGATCGTTGTAACCGCCGGGTTTGATCGTCATCCGTACCCAGGCGACGGTGCCCTTGGGGATGACGTCGAAAGTCTGCTGCTGTTCGGCGTCGTTGAAATCGTTCCAGACGGTCATGGAGTCTCCTGCGCGGCAACAGCCGGCGCGTGCGAAGTGGTGGTGGTCGTGGTCGCGGGGCGCGTGAAGTCGAGCCGTTCGAGCGCGGGGCGCGCGCTGCCGGCGATCTTCTGCATCAGGCGGCCGAGGTGCGGTTCCTCGATCAGATCGAGCCGGCCGGAGCGGTCCTTGGCCGGATAGCCCCACGGGTTGAGGGTGTGGCAGACGAAGGCGCGGTATGCGGTGCCGTCGTCGGCCGCGATCTCGGTCATCGTGACGACTTCATCGACGATCCCCGGCAGTTCGAGGCCGGTCTTGCTGCCGTCGATCTGCAGTTGCAGCAGGCGGCGGCCGAAGTCGTCGATCTTCTCCTCGAGGATGCCGACGAACCACACGCTCTTGCCGCGGGTGTGCTGCAGGTGCGTGAGCCACGCGATCATCTCTTGGCCCATGAGGCCGTAGGCGCCGCGCATGTCAGGCTTGCCGGTCTTGTCGGAGTACGCCTGCGGCTGGCCCTTGCTCCACTGCAGGCAGAGCCGACCGGCGACGGTGATCGAGTCGACGAACAACGTGTGGTACTTCGCCAACTGCGCCGGATCGCCGTAGCGCGCGCAGGCGGCGGCGTAGTGCGCCTGGCTGTACGCCTGGTCGTCGCGCAGCGCCGGGTTCGGGCCGCCGATGAACACCGCCAGGTCGCGGCACTCGCTCCAAGTGCGCGGGCGCAGGCTGTCGCCGGCCCAATCCTCGACCGCGAGGTCGCCCGCCTCCAGATCGAGGAACAGGGTCGAGCCTGCGTCGAGGGTCCACAACTGCGAGGTCTTGCCGATGCCGGATTTGCCGATCAGCACGCCCTTCACGCCGCGGCGCTCGGACATGCGCTGATCGGCGCCGATGATGGGAAGCGTCATCTCAGCCCTCCCCTGCCTGCGTCAGCCGATACGTCGGCTTGCCGGGCTTGACGGTGCGCGTGGCCTCGAACTGCGAGCGCAGCGTCGACGGCCAGTTCTGGAAGCGCGATTCGGAAATGCTGTAGCTCACGTCGATGAATTCCTCGACGGACTCGCCCGCGGCATCGATGCGCTTGGCGATCGTCGCCAGTTGCGCCTGGTCCCAGGTCACGCGCTTGGACACGTCCACGGTCAGGCGCAGATCGCCGTCTGCGACGTGGACGACGCCGAAGTCCTTGCCGCCGTCGTTGCGCGCGGCGCGGATGCGATCGCCGTAGGTCTGCTCCAGCGCGGCATCGAAGCGGGCCTTGACCTGCTTGAGCCAGTCGCCCGCCTGCTCCAGTTGCTGGGCGAGGAGGATCTTCTGTTGAGGGGAGAGCGCCGCCAGTTGGGCGACGGACAGTTCGGCGAGTTCCGCCGGCAGGAGGGTGAGGTCGGTCATGATCGTCGTCCTCACGCGAACGCGCGTTCGCCGGTGCCGCGGCGCAGCGCCTGGCGTTCGTAGGCCTCGACGTCCTCGCGACGGTAACTGACGCGATTGCCGAGTTTCAGATAGACGGGGCCGATCCCCATCCGGCGCCACTGCTGCAGCGTGCGGTGGGAGATGTCCCAGCGCCGGGCGAGCTGGTTCTCATCGAAGGCGCGAGCGTCGTCGGAGACGCCTTGCGCGTGGGTGCGGTCTTGCATGTCGTGCTTCTCGTCGTGCTGCGGTAGCAGCGGGCGACACACAGACTATGCATCGGACGGTTGGAATACAGGTGGAAAGACGGTTGGAAAACCGGGAATTTTTTTCCAACCTTAAAGTCATTGAATTGATTGGACTTTCTGCCGATCGGCATATCGAAAACGCTTGCCCCGCTCTTTAGCCGGACGGTAGGATCGGGGTATCTCGGGGCAGCCAACAAAGCCCCGTCGCACACAAGAAGGAAGCGGTCATGGCCAGCGAAGCTCCGATCCCCGTCACGGTGGGGAACGCATTCGAGAAAGGGAAGTTCTTCATCATCGAGCCGAGCTTCTGGGGCGGCGGTAGGATCCCGGGCTTGGAGATCGCCAATGAAGACACTTTGGCGCTTCCTGGCGCTCACACGGTGGAGCCACCCAACGGCGATCCGAATCAGTACGCGGAGCGTCCGCATCTGATTCATGTGCCCGAAGAGGGTGGCTTGCCGCGCGATTTTGAAAATCTGTACGGCATCTGGATCGTCTCCGAGGCGTTGAAATGCGTGTTCGAGTCGGTCGACCCCGATGGGTTCGTCTTCGTCGCTTGCGATTTCACGCTCGCGGATGGTTCACCGGGCTCTCAGCTCTACTTCTGCGGTGTATTGCGAACACTGGACGCACTCGATGAGAGTGCGTCGAGGGTGAAGATCGAAACTGGCGATTTCGTCAATGGCAAGTACTACGACCGTTCGGGGGGAGCGAGTTTGATCTTCAAGGAGGAAGTCGTCGGATCAGCGCATGTGTTTCGGACTCCTTTCGCACTTACGGTGTTCTGTGATCGCATGCTCTATGACGCTGTGAATGCCGCAGACGTCGCGGGCGTGAAGTTCATTGACGCCGCTGACTGCTGATTGCCAGGCATATGTCCGCAAAGGAGTTGCACTCATGAGCGACACGCCTGTTTTTCAGGGGCATCACGTCATCGAGCAGGATGCGTATAGACAAAGCCGACTGCTTCGGGAATTGTCGAAGCAAGGCTTGTTTGATCTGCATGCTCCCCGCAACCTGCTCAATCTGCCTGTCGATCGTGCGTTGGCAGCTCAACTTGATCTTTCACCGCACCCAGGCGGCCCCCTCGGTGCATATTCCGAAGGTGTCCAGTTGCGGCTTGAGCGGCTGCAACAAAGTCCCGACGGCCAAGCCGCACTTCGAGGCGACCGCGCTGCTGCAGAACGCATGGCTGTCAGGGTGGGCGAACTGACCGATACGATGAAAGCCGGACTGGTCAACGGTGATCTGCATTCCAACACGCCACAGGGCATGACGCGCGAACAGACGAATGCGCGGATTCGCGAATTCTTCGGCGACATCGACGGGTATCGACAAAGTCACGCGACCCAGATAGCGGAGATCGGCAGGATGCCTGGACAGGAGGCGCGCTGGGCTGGCGTGACCCGATCGGAAGGCAACGTCGCGGCGACGCTCGATGCGATCGAACAACCGGGTATGAAGCCGGTGGGTGGCGATCCTGCCGCAGGCCGACAATCGCTCGGCTCGGCCGTTGCGCAGGCGAACGAAGCGGGACGTTTGCCGCTGTCGGAACCGATGGAGGTCAGGCTGCGTGCCGCCTTCCCGCAGGAGATGCCGCCCACGCTCGTGCGCGCGCCTGCGTTGCCGGAAATGCGTGGACCGCTGGTGGAAGGCGGCACGGTGCCGGACGTGGACACGCCTCGCAGCGGAGCGCCTGGTTCGGGCCGCGCCCTGCGTGTTGTCGGCGCGGCGGGCGTCGCTCTCATGGCTTACGATTTCGTCAGCACCGGCCATCGTGTTCTTGAACTGCGGGCGCAAGGCAACGACGCCGCGGCCGAAGCCGCTGGCACGCGCTTCGTCGGTCGCAATGCGGGCGGCCTGCTGGTTGGCTTCGGAGCAGGCTTCGCCTACGGCGCCGCCACCGGTTCCTGGACCGGCCCAGGTGCGCTGGTGTCCGGGGTGGTCGGTGGCGGTGTTGGGGCTTATCTGGGCGACAAATGGGCGGATCAGAAGCAACTCGAGCAGATCTATACCCAGACCGACGTCAATGGGAATGCGTGGACGCGGGACCCTGCGGATCCTCAAGGCGCATGGTTGCGCACGACGCGTGCGCCGAATGCGACAGGCGGGTTCGACGAAACACGACTCGTCGCCGTCGGTCGTCTGGCCGACGAACTGAACTACAGATCCGCCAACGACTCCTATTCGCTGGGTCTTGCGAATCCTCCGGAGCCGAAAGCACCGTTTCGGCTGCCTGCGGAACCTGGAGTCGACTCGCCGCGAGCCCCGTTCGAGATCGGCCGAGACTATGTGCGTGACGCGCAGTCCGGGAAATGGCAGATCGAGATCAGAGAGAACCTCGACGGCCGCATACCGCTGACCCGGCACGAACCGGTCAGCGATGAACGTGCGACGGAGTTGGAACGCCAGTCGGCGCTGATCATCGCCAACAACGCCGCCAACACACCTGCGGTGATCGCTGCGCGGTATCAGATCGCCCACGACCAGTTCGCCTGGGGCGAATTCGCATCGAAAGAACCGGTTCCACCGGTGATCCGCAATTCTGCCGCACAGACCGAGACGCTGCCGGCGTCCGATGGGAACACCTACACCCGCGGTGCCGACGGGGAATGGACCAGGCCCGGAATGCTCGGCACGAACCAGGCGTCGGGCAACACCCGCGAAGAATTGAATCGCACATGGCAGGCGCAGCAGGTGGGATTGCAGGAGCTGTCCGAGTACGCCGCGATCGCGCGGGCGAATCCGACGCCAACGGAATACGGCCTGCGCAACGCGGTGACCGATGCCTACGCTCGGGCTGGCGTCGTGCGCAGTGATGGTGACATCGATGCTGCGACGAGGGCGGTCACGCAGGATCACTCACGCGATGGCCTCGGTCGGTCGCCCTACACGCTGGAAGTGCGTCCCGATGGTTCCATCGCGACGTTGGTCGGCCACGACGATCGGCGCATGGAAATCAAGAGCGTCACCACCGCCGAGGAGATCGAGCGGGCGCGGACAGAAGCGACGCTTTCGCCGCATGCGATCGAACGTCCATCGGAACAGGACCGCGACGCCCGCGCACAGGCGCAACGCGAAGCGAACCTGCAGGGGCTGGCGCAGGACGGAGGTGCCCAGACGGTCGCAGCCACCATGCGCATGGCCAGTTCCGGACGCCGCGACGATGGCGCTCAGGAGCCGGATGCGCGGCAGGACGACAAACAGAAGGCGCCATCGCCCAATGATCGCGTCGAGCCGGTTGCAGCTTCGACACTGGCGCTGTCGCCACGACTTCCCGATCCGCGCGACGCGGATCACCCCGATCACCGCCTCTACAAACAGATCGAAGCCGGCGTCGCCCGCATCGACGCCTCGACCGGCCGCACGTTCGATGCAACCAGCGAGAGATTGGCGATGAGCACGCTCGCCGACGCGAAAGCTGCGGGCATCACCTCGGCCGACCATATCGCCCTCAATACTGCCGGCAAGCTGCAGCAGGATGGTTCACGGGTTTCAGGCGGGACACTGCTCTTCGTCGTGCAGGGACAGGATCCTTCCGACCCGGCGGCACGCCGCTCCATGACCGACGTGGCACAGGCCGTTGAACGCCCACTGGAGCAGTCGCAACAGAAGCTCGATGCGGTGAACCAGCAACAGGCGCAAGCGCTGGCGCAGCAACAGGATCAACCCACGCCGGACAATCCGGGGCGGGGATCGAGGATGATTTGACACAGCCGCCGCGCGCGGCGGCACCCGAAGCAGGAACACCGCAGGCGTCAGTATGGCCCGTGGCCGTATTTTTCCCTGAATTTCTGTTCCCACGAATCGCAGGCTTCGCGCAAGGTCTGGCGTGTTTCGATCCCGTTCGCGGTATCGTTCAGAGCATCTCGGCACGCCATGATCATTTCTTGTTCGCTCGCTTCCTTCGGATCGAAGGTGTACATCCGAATGGCGACGACGAAGATCGCGAACAGCACCACCATCACCACCAGACCGATGACGGCCTTGAGACAACCTCCGCCGGTGCTGGCGGGATTGCGCGCACCGCAGTGAATGCAGGCTTTCGCCTGGTCGGAGTACGCTTTGCCACACTCCGTGCAATTGATCATCATGGACCGAGCATCCCTTCGCGTTCATCGTCGACATGGGCGCACGACTGTACGGGCTCGCGCGCGGATCGTGCAACTTCCGGCGCCCGTCGAGGCAGGCTCACAGCTTGGCCGTGTCGGCGGCAACATCTCGCGCCCACCAGTATTGGCCCTGTCGGTTCGAGCGCACCAACGCGCGATACGCCCGATGCGCCTGCGGATACTTGCTCTGCGGAAAGGCCACGATCGGCTTGTCGAGATCGACCTTCGCCCGGCGGAGCAACGCTTCACGCTCGATCCGTTCGCCGGACAACTCCCACAGCACCCGCAGCAGCGCCGACTGCGTCGGCGTGAGCGCCACCGGTTCGGTCTCCCCCGGCAGCAGCACCGTTCTGAAATCCGGCCCGAACGGCCCGTGGCGACCATCTTCGTTGCCTAGCGATGCCTCATCGAGTATGCCCTCCCACACCGGGCCGGCCACGACCAGGCCCGTCCCGCGGACCTGGAACGCCGAAGCGAGCGGTACGACCGACACCGGCAGCCCCGGCAGAAAGACATCATCCGGCGCAGTGGTCGTCAGCAGGATCGCCGGCCCCTGCCCCACCAGCGACGGCCACACGGCATGGAGTGCGCGCCCGGTCCTTGAAGACCTCAGCCGCTCGCCATACAGGATGCGGCGTCGCGCACTCCCGCGGCCCAGATCGCCCAGCCGCCAGAGCTGCCCCGGCACCAACGACCAGGGCGGTCCAACGGGCAAGCCCAACGCCTGGGCGATACGGCGCCGCAGCCATTCGCCATCAGGCGCGAGCCGCTGCAAATCCTGTGCCGCCAGCACGACCTTTCCGCACCCCACGCAAAGCGCGGAGCCCGCGGTGATCACGCGGACGCTATGCGCCTCGCAGCGCGGGCAGATGATCGTCCGCGCGCGCGACGGGACCAGCGCCCCGATCTGCTGCAATCGTTCGAGTTGCCTGCGTTCGACCGGGTCGGCCAATGCAGGCGCGATCGCGCCACCCTCCTCCTCGATGCAGGAGGCCAACAATGCCAGGCAGTCCATTGCTCATCAGACCGTCGTCGGCAAGGTTGACCCCATCGGGGTATCGCGACCCGGCGCCTGCCGCCAGCGGATCAGCCATGTTTCGATCTGCGCGCGCGTGCCGACATCGAAGTCGCCCAGATTGCTGCCGCCGCGCCGTTTGAGCGCGAGCATCACCGAGCGGCCGATCGGCTGCCCCGGTTCCGGGAAGAAGTCGACGCCCAGCACCGCCTCGACCAGTCGGAAGCGACGGCGACGCATCGGGTTCTCGATCGGCATCCAGATGTCCAGCACCTCCAGCACGCCGACACGCGTGTCGCCGGCAGGCGCCATGATCGCGATCTCGCCGCCCGTGATTTCATCGAGCATGGTCGCTTCGAGCAGACGCACGTTTTCCACGGCCATCTCGTCCGGGAGCATCAAGGGGCGGCGCAGGTAGTCCAGTGGCTGCGGCATCGGATCGGCAAGCAGGGGATACAGTCCGCGCATGCGGACAGCGTCATCGAAGATCGCCGGGTGGCGCAGGTACATCCACAGCGCGCACTGCGCAGGCGCATCCGGCAGATGCAGCGGGTTCACTTGCCCGGCATGCGCCTCGTTCGCGGCGCGCAATGCATCAAGACCGGCAGCATCGGCCAACAACGCGACATGACGCATGCCCGCCAGAATGCAGCCACGCACGGACTCGGGCGCGCGCTCGATCGCGGTCGCGATGCGCAACCGCTTGTAGGTATCGCCTTCCGGCCTCTCGATCTCGAAGGACAGTGTCAGGCCGCATTGCGCCAGAAAATCCAGGAGGACTTCATCCGGCGGGATTTTCAACAACAATTCCAGATAAACCATAGAGCTGGACACGATTCGTCTCCAGCGTAACCCCAGTTCTTACGTCGACGATCCCCTTCGCCGACAAAGCGCCCCGCAGATCCACGCTTGTTCACTTTCACCATACGTAAGATTCGGATTCTAGAACTCAGGTCACAGTTGTCAATCGCCTGAAGTCATACGGTGATAAAATTTACACATTCCTGTTCATGCGCCGTATTGGCGGCGCCTCCGACCGAGGGAGAAGGCGAATGGCGACCTCTTTCAGCCTCCGATTGCGGCGACTGCGCAAGAATTCAAGCCTGACGATGGAGGGATTGGCCAACGCGGCGGGCATCAGCAAGAGCTATGTCTGGGAACTGGAGAACCGCGAAGTCCCCCACCTGTCGGTCAAGGTTCTGGTCGATCTGGCCAAGGCGCTGGGGGTCACCACCCAGGATCTGATGGGCGAGCCTCCCCCGTTGCAGGCTTCCCCCGAAGACCTGCAGTTCTTCCGTAAGTACATCCGCATGGACCGGGCCGACAAGGACCGGCTCAGGACGATGGTCGATCTGTTCGATCGGCCCGCCGCCAAGCGCGCAGGACGTAGGCGATGATGAACGGACATCACGCCCAACGACTTTCGTCAGGTTGCTAGGACTCCGATTCTGCAGAGGGCCCAGCTGCGTGGGCGAGCAAAACCAGCGTTGGACAATCTGCACCGGCTGCGACGCGGTGACACTGTTCCACCATCGTCTCCAGATCGACTTCCAGTCGTCTGAGGTCCTGAAGCCGCTGCCGCACTTCGGCCAGCTTCCGTTCGGTCAGTCGTCGCGTCTCTTCACACGCGCGTTGGCCTTTGACCCTCAATAGGCCCGCGATTTCGTCAAGACTGAATCCCATCGCCTGGGCCCGGCGGATGAACTGCAATCGGCCAACGTCCTCGATCCCGTAACGCCGTACGCTGCCCAGCGCACGCGAAGGCTCGCGCAGAAGCTCCCGCCTCTGGTAATAGCGAACGGTCTCGACATGCACACCGGCGGCAGCGGCCAGCCGACCGATCGTCATTGCGTTGGTAGTCATGGCTTGACTCCGTACGTAGGTACGGAGAGTAACATCAGTCCATGAGTCAGCCAGTCTCCCGCACTTCGCTTGCCGCCCTCCTCGGTGCCGCCGCAGCGGCCATCGGCGCTTCGGTCTGCTGCGTCGTGCCTTTGGCGCTGGTCCTGTTGGGTGTAAGCGGCGCCTGGATCACCAGCCTCACCGCTCTGGAGGCTTGGCGCCCCTGGTTGAGCGTGGTTGCACTGGTCTGCTTGGCCTGGGCGTTCTGGGCATCCTATGGGCCGGCATCACGCTGTCGCGACGACGGCATCTGTGCCGACACGGCTCGACTGAGGCGTCGCCGCTGGCTGTGGTTTGCCACACTTTTGATCACCCTGCTGCTGCTCTTTCCGTACTACATCGGCTGGTTCCTGTAGGAGATTTCCATGCGCAAGATCTTCCTCGGCTTGATCCTCACGGCATGGATGGGCATCACTTGCGCGGCGATGCCCAAACAGGTCGTCCTTCGCGTCGAGAACATGACCTGTCCGGCATGCAGCATCACGATCGAAAAGGCGCTGGACAAGGTATCCGGCGTCACTGCCAAACGTGTCAATGTCCGCGACGCCACCGTGACCGTTGGCTTTGATTCCGAACGCACCAATCCGGGTGTCATCGCGAAGGCCATCACCGACGCGGGTTTTCCCGCAACCGCGATAACGAGCAAAAACAGTGACTGAGGTGCAGTTGCAAAGCACGCTTACGTGCCCGTCCTGCGGGCACAAAGCGATCGAGACCATGCCGACCACGGCATGCCAGTTCTTCTACGAATGCCTGGCCTGCAGCACGCTCCTGCGCCCAAAACCAGGGGATTGCTGCGTGTTCTGCTCGTATGGCACGGTGCCGTGCCCGCCCGTCCAGCAGCACAGTCCCTGTTGCGGCAGCGCGGGCTAGCGCGATCACGCGGCGGAGGAAAAGCACATGGCGTTACTTTGGTGTGATCGCCCATCCAGCTACTTCGAGACTACGCGAAGCAGTTAAGTGAACCACACCGAAATGAGCGAAGGGGTTCTCGCGGCCCTTTCGCATCGAGGCTCACATCGCCTTGCCTTCTGCGAACTCGTCCGGGCTCAAGGTTCCATTCTTGTTGACGTCGAGCATGCCGAAATGCGGTCCGAGCTTGTGCTTGGCCAGTTCCGCCTTGGACAGCTTGCCGTCCTTGTTGGCGTCCAGCACTGCGAACTCGCCGGTCTTGCCGTCCATCTTGCCGTGGTCCATGTGGCCCTGCTGCGCGTGACCGGTCATGGGTTTCGCGGCCGAAGGCGGATTGCTCTGGCCGGCGGCCGGGGCAGTGCCTGCGAGCAGGCAAAGCGCGAGCAGGGAAGCGGTTGCGAGATGTTTCATGGGGGGTTCCTGGGGAGTGATGAGCCGTCAATGTGAGGACGCGCCGCGCACCGGCTCGACATGGCGGGCGTCGGAGGGATGAAGTTCGGGTACCGCCGTTCGCGCCAATCGCAGTGCATTGGCGACCACGGAGACCGAACTCAGGCTCATGGCGAGCGCGGCGATCATGGGACTGAGCAGCAGGCCGAAGATCGGATAGAGCACACCTGCCGCGATCGGAACGCCAATGGCGTTGTAGACGAAGGCGAAGGCGAGGTTCTGCTTCATGTTGGCCACGGTCGAGTTGGAAATCGCCCGCGCCTGTACGATCCGACGCAGGTCGCCCTTGACCAGGGTGACCTGGGCGCTGGACATTGCCACATCGGTGCCCGTGCCCATCGCGATGCCGACATCGGCCGCCGCGAGCGCCGGGGCGTCGTTGATGCCGTCGCCCGCCATCGCGACCCGACGGCCTTGCGCGCGCAACTGCTGGACCAGCTCGGCCTTGTCCTGGGGGCGCACTCCGCCACGGACATCTTCGATGCCGAGTTCGCGCCCGACAGTCTCGGCTGTCGCCTGCGCATCGCCGGATGCCATCACGAGCCGCAGGCCGTCGGCACGCAGGGCATTCAGGGCCGCCAGGGTCGTCGGCTTGATCGGATCGGCCACGGCGATCGCGCCCGCCAATCGCCCGTCGACCGCGAGATACATCACGCTGGCGCCCTGTGCGCGCAGATGTTCGGCGCTGCTTCGCACGGCTGCGATGTCCGCACCGATCGACGCCATCAGCGCTTGATTGCCCAGCGCGACATCCCGCCCGTCGATGCGACCGCGCACGCCTTGGCCCGTGATCGAATCGAAGTCCGCAGCGGTCGAGAGCGGCAGTTCCCGACGCCTGGCCTCGGCGAGGATCGCCTCCGCCAAGGGATGTTCGCTGCCCTGTTCCAGACTCCCGGCGAGACGCAGCAGTTCGTCGGAATCGAAGCCCTCGGCCGAAATGGTGTCGCGGAAAGCGGGTTTGCCCTCGGTCAGCGTGCCGGTCTTGTCGACGATGAGCGTGTCGATGGTGCGCAGTTGTTCGATCGCCTGCGCATCGCGGAACAGCACACCCGCCTGGGCGGCGCGGCCGGTGGCCACCATGATCGACATGGGCGTCGCCAATCCAAGCGCGCAGGGGCAGGCGATGATCAGCACCGAGACCGCGTTGAGTACGGCGTATGTCCACGACGGCTCCGGACCGAACAGGCCCCAGCCGAAGAACGTCGCGAGGGCGATGCCGAACACGGCGAGAACGAACCAATAAGCCACCTGATCCGCCATCCGCTGCATCGGCGCACGCGAGCGTTGCGCCTGCGCGACGAGTTGCACGATCTGCGCCAGCACCGTGTCCGATCCGACCTTCTCGGCGCGTACGATCAGGCTGCCGGTCCCGTTGATGGTCGCACCGATGACGCGCTCACCCGGGACTTTTTCCACCGGAATCGGTTCTCCGGTCAGCATCGACTCGTCGATGCTCGTGCGCCCCTCCAGTACCGTGCCGTCGACCGGCACTTTTTCGCCCGGCCGCACCCGCAGGCGATCGCCGACGTGGACGAGTTCCAGTGGTATGTCCTCTTCGTTACCGTCCTCGCGGACCCGGCGCGCGGTTTTCGGTGCCAGCCCCAGCAGGGCCTTGATCGCAGCCGAGGTTTTCGACCGCGCCCGCAGTTCGAGCAACTGGCCCAGGAGGGTCAACGACACGATGACCGCCGCAGCCTCGAAATACACGCCGATGCGGCCGTGCTCGCGGAACGAATCAGGAAAGAGACCAGGAGCGATGGTGGCCACGACGCTGTAGCCGAACGCCGCAGCCACGCCGACGCCGATCAAGGTCCACATGTTGGGGCTGCGGTTTCGGATCGACTGCACGCAGCGCTCGAAAAAAGGCCACCCTGCCCACAGCACCACCGGCGCGCTGAGAGCAAGCTCCAGCCAAGTGCGCATCCCGGTCGCCAGCGCCTCGATGCGATGACCGAGCATGGCCAGCGCCAGCACGATCAGGGTCAACGGCAACGTCCACCAGAACCGGCGCGAGAAATCCCGCAGTTCCGGGTTCTCGTCCTCGTCCAGGCTCGGCATCTCGGGTTCCAGCGCCATCCCGCAGATCGGGCAGATGCCGGGTTTGGGCTGGCGAATCTCCGGATGCATCGGACAGGTGTAGATCGCACCTTCGATGGCATGATATTTCTCCGCGACCGCAACCGATGTCTGCGAACGATACTTTTCCGGAGCGGCCAGAAACTTCTCGCGGCAACCGGTCGAGCAGAAGTGATATGCCATGCCTTCCAGTTCGGCATGATGCGGCGTTGCAGCAGGGTCGACCTGCATGCCGCACACCGGGTCGATGACCAAGCCCGTCGCGGCGGGAGAGGGCTTCGCGCAGCATGCGTGCGCTGTGGCGGATGGATGTTCGGGATGGTCGGTGTGATCGTGCGGTTTCATGCGGGTTCCTCTGCGATGGCATTCAGGATCGGGCAGCGGGCCAAGGCGCCTTGACCGGGGCAGGCGTCGATCAAAGCGCCGAGCCCGTCGCGGATGCGGGTCAATTCGGCAATCTTGGCGTCGACATCGACCAGTTTTTGCCGAGCCGCCGCCTTCATCGCGGCCATGTCGTCGTCCTTGCGGCTCGATAATGCGAGCAGCTCGCGAACTTCCGGCAACGTGAACCCCAACGCCTTGGCGCGGCGAATGAAGCGCAGACGCTGGATGTCGTCCTCGTCGTACATCCGGTAGCCGGACGACCGCCGCTGCGCCTGCGGCAGCAGCCCTTCGCGCTCGTAGTAACGCACCGTGTCGATGCCCACGCCCGCGCGTTTCGCCAGATCGCCGATTTTCATCATGATCGCTTGCTCCTCGTGACCCGACTCCAGTCTCGACCCTTGACCATGGTCCAGAGTCAAGTCCCGCTGCTTCTTCTTCAGGAACCCGTTTTGCCGTGCCGGGAAAAAGGGGCCGTGCTCCCGTCAGGGTTCACCAGCTCCACGGTGTAGGGGTCGATCCGACCGTCCGGCATTTCCATGCCTGGGGAACCCGCCGGCATGCCCGGAAGCGTCAATCCTTTTGCCGCAGGCCGCTCCGCCAGCAGCCGCTTGATGTCCTCCGCCGGCACGTGCCCTTCGATGAAATAACCGCCGACCTCAGCGGTATGGCACGAGCCCTTACCGTAGGGGACACCAACGCGCGCCTTGACCGGGCCGATGTCGTCCTCGTTCCGGACTTCGACGGCAAAACCGGATCGGCGCAGATGTTCGACCCAGGATCCGCAGCATCCGCAAGACGCGCTTTTATGGACGAGGATGCGAGGCATCGCGGTCGCTGCGGGAGCGGCCGCGGATTCGTGCGCGTGCGGAGCGGCGGATGGCACGGCCACCGTTTCCGGTGGCCGTGTGCAGGCATTGAGCGCGAGGCTGGCCGCCAACGTACTCAAGACGAAAGAGTTGCGGTGCGTGCGCATCGGGGTTTCCTCAGCGCTTCGTTCGTGAAGACCAGTGAATGTGGACGATCCGCCATCCCTGCGGGGTGCGGTTGAGCACCATCGTTTCCGTGCTCAGCGTCGTCGTCGCCTTGCCGTCCTTGGTCGCGTGCAGTTCGCTTTCGGTGCCCACCCACGTCGTTTCTCCGCTGATGCGCGCGATGCGACGTTTGATCTGCTGATGCGCGCCTTTGAGGAAGGCCGCATCGGCGATCGCATGATGGCCCAGGTATTCATCGCGCGAGCGTTCGGCGCCGCCGCTCTCCAGAATCAGCACCGCCGGATCGAGCAGGTCGCCGACGGTCTTCAGATCGCCGGACGCGAGCGCCTTGCCGAACTGATCGACGATCTCCACGGCAGGCAGCGCGTCCTGCGGGACATCCATGGCAGATGCGGCCGCGCCAGGTTTGGCGTGCTGTGCGTGCGCGTCGGGTTTGGTCTGCGCGAAAGCGAGTAGCGAGAACGGAGCAATGAAAGCGGCGAGCAGCAGGGAGCGGGTCATCGTTTTGGTGTTCATGGTCGGGTTCCTCGGTTAGTGGTGGTGATCGTCGTGGCCATCGTTGGAAGGCGGGTTGGGTACAGGCGCGGGATGCGATTCGACCGTGCCGTCGGCATGCCGGTGCTCGACGGTGCCCGTAGCGGGCTTCGCTGCAGTCTTGGGCGATGTCGTTTTGCCCGACGGCCTCGGGGCGTGGTGGTCGGCCGGCGTGTTCGGACCGTGCGCGTGCGGCTTGCTTTCGGCGGCTTGACCGCTTCCCATGTCCATCCCGGCGTGGCTGCCGCTCGCGGGACTGTCGTCGTGCGGGGGCGTACCGGGGGGATGCGGATGCGTTGCCGATCCGGACGGCATGGCACCGCCGTGATCGTCCATCTCGCCGTCGTCATGCCCATGCGGCTCCGTTTCGCCGCCGCCGTGCGAATGTCCGCCGCTGCTCGCGACCAAGGCGGCGTATTGCGCTTCGTCGAGCTTTGGCAGCTCTTGCAGAAACGCGGCCATGTTCCAGATGTAGTCGTCGCCCATGCTCTTGCCCCAGGCAGGCATGCCGCTGGCCTTGATGCCGTGCTTGATGACCCAGAAGGCCTCGGCAGCGGACACCCGTTCACGTGTGAGGTCCGGAGGCGCCGGATACAGCCCCTTGCTCAGCTCGGTCGGCGCCATGCCCGGCGCAAGATGGCAACCGGTACACATCGCGTTGTAGTTCCCGGCACCCTGGCGGATGCGGGCAGGATCGTCCAAGCCGTCCGGAACCTGCAGCTTGGCGGCGCGTGCAGCAATGGAGCGATCCCGAGCGGTTTCGAGCATCGCGTAAACCGGACGGGTGTGCGGGTCGTCTGCGGCCACGTTGTAGACGCCCGCATACATCGCGGCCGCACCGCCGAGGAAAGCCAGTCCGATCAGGACGCTGACGACAAGAAATTTCCTTTTGTTCGTTTTCATGCTCATGATCCTCAGAACCAGGTGCGAAGACCGATGACGATGCGCGTGTCGTCGACACGCTCGAAATCGTCCCGGCGCAGATCGGCGGTATTGCCGAAGGCGCGCTCGTACACCACCCCGACGTAGGGTGCGAATTTGCGCGTGAACTCGTAGCGGAGGCGGAGCCCGACTTCCGCAGTGCTCAGCCCGGAGCCGATTCCGTGCATCCGGTCGGTCTTGCCGTACAGATTGGCTTCGACCATCGGTTGCAGAATCAGACGGCCGGAAAACGGCAATTCGTATTCGACCTCGAAGCGCGCGGCTGTCTGCCCGCGTTCTCCGACATAACCCGTGGCCTCGACCTCGAACTTCTGCGGCGCCAGACCCTGCACGCCGAAAGCGGCGAAGCTCTGCGAGGCGCCCGGTTTGAAATCGTGGCGCACACCAGCAACGATGTCCCACCAGGGCGAGATGCTGCGACCGTAAAGCACTTCGAGGTCGGCGGATTCGGTATTGCCGTCGGTGCGCTCCCCTTCGCTTCGCAGCCAGAGGCGGTTCGTGTCGCTACCGATCCAACCCAACCCCTCCCACGTCAAACCAGTCCCGGGGTCCGCGTCGAATGCTTCGAGTTTGTCGAGCAGGAAGAACGAATGGATGGTTTGCCCGTGGTCGTGTCCGGCGAGATCTGGAAAGGCAGCGGCGCGTTCGGCATCGGTTAAGGGGGGGATCGGCTGCCGTGGTTCGGTCGGCGATGGGTCGGAATCGCCCATGGCACTGTGGTCCATGCCTTGCATCGCGCCGTGGTCCATGCCCGGCATACCGTCGGCGTCCTGCTCAGCGTCCGGGGAAGCGGCTGGATCGTGTTGCATGTTCGCATGGTCATCGCTTGATACCGATGTTCCGGCGTTCGTCTGGTCGTTGCGATCCGACGCGGGTTTCGGCTTTGGCTTGGGTTTTGCCGGCTCTGTGCGCATGGGCGGCATCTGATGCTGACTGTGATCCATCTCCTGGGCTGCGGCGGATGTCGCCGTCAGCACCAGTCCAATGGCGACGACCAGCACAGCGTTTCTATGGTTTCGATGGGCGTTGTTCATGGCGTCATTCCTCCACCCGCACTTCGCGCATCATTCCGGACTCCATGTGGTAAAGCAGGTGACAGTGGAACGGCCAGCGGCCGAGCGCATCGGCGCGGACGCGGAAGCTGCGTTTGCTGCCCGGCGGCATGTCGACGACGTGCTTGCGCAGGTGGAACTCGCCGGCGTCGTCCTCGATGTCGCTCCACATGCCGTGGAGGTGGATCGGGTGGGTCATCATCGTGTCGTTGACCAGCACGATCCGCATCCGCTCGCCATAGTTCAGGCGCAGCGGCTCCGCGCTCGCGAACGAAATGCCGTTGAAGGACCAGGCGAACTTCTCCATGTGGCCGGTCAGATGCAGCTCCACCGTGCGCCCGGGTTCGCGACCGTCGGGATCCTCGAACAGCGTTCGCATTGCTGCGTAAGTCAGCACCTTGCGACCGTTGTCGCGAAGACCAATGCCCGGATCGTCGAGCTTGGACGTCGGCGACATGGTCTGCATGTCTACAAGCGGATTTCCCTGCTCGGATGCGGGGTGCGATTGCATGCCCCCGCCGTGGTCCATCCCGGGCATGCCAGCCATTCCCTGCGCGCCATGGTCCATGCCCGGCATCGAGGCTGCGCCATGCTGGCTATGGTCCATCCCGGCCATGGGAGCTGCGTCGCTCGGCTGCATCTTCGCCATGTCGTGTCCGCCGTGTCCGCCCATCCCCCCGTGTCCCATGTCGTCGAGCGTGAGGATGGGGCGAGGATCGACAGCAGGTACCGGAGCGCGCAGACCTTCGCGCACCGCAAGCGTGCCGCTGATATAGCCGGTTCGCCCCATGTCCTGGGCGAAAATGGTGAACGCGTTCTGGCCGCTGGGCTCGACGATGACGTCGAAGGTTTCGGCGACGGCGATGCGGAATTCATCCACCGTTACCGGATGCACGAACTGGCCATCGGCGGCGACCACCGTCATCTTCAAGCCCGGAATGCGCACGTCGAAATAGGTCATCGCCGAGCCGTTGATGAAGCGCAGACGCACCTTTTCGCCGCTGCGGAACAGTGCGGTCCAGTTGCCGAGCGACGTGGTGCCGTTCATCAGATACGTATAGGTGTTGGCGTTCACGTCCGACAGATCTGTCGGCGTCATCCGCATCTGGCCCCACATCCGGCGGTCGGCCAATGTCGCCTTCAGGCCGTCCTCACGCACATCACGGACGAAGTCGCCGACGGTGCGCATGTAGTAGTTGTCGTGCATCGACATCTTCTTCAGACGGTTCATCAACGCTTTCGGCGAAAGGTCGGTCCAGTCCGACAGCAGCACGACGTAGTCGCGGTCGTAGGCGAACGGCTCCGGCTCGGCGGCGTCGATGATGATCGCTCCGTAGAGCCCAGCCTGCTCCTGCATCGCAGAGTGGCTGTGATACCAGTAGGTACCGTTCTGACGAACATCGAACCGGTATTGATAGGCCTCGTCGCGCCGGATGCCGTCGAAGCTGAAACCCGGGGCGCCATCCATGTTGGACGGGAGCAGAATCCCGTGCCAATGGATCGAAGTGATGTCGCCGTAGATCGATCCGGTGGGCAAGGCGTTGCCCACCCGCAGATTGACAGTCGTGCCTTCCCGCCAGCGTAGAATCGGTGCAGGCAGGCTGCCGTTGACGGTGATCGCCGGCCGCGTCCGTCCAGTGAAGTTGACAGGCGTTTCGCCGATGCTGAGCCGGAAATCCGTGCCGGCCAGCACTTCGGTTTGGCCGGGCGATTTCAACGCCCAGGAAGGTTTGGCCCAAAGGCCCAGGCCGGCGAGCGCGCCGCCGGCGGCCAGTCCCTGCACGAAGCGGCGCCGCGACACATGCCGCGGGCCGCCGGCAGAGCCAGCGTCTGAATCGAATGACATGAGAATCTCCGAACGTCCAAATAGGTCCGCAGGGCGCGGACTTGACGAGGTGCAACGCCCAAGACCGCAGATCGCGGACGAGCGCGCACGCCAGCAGGCGCCGTAAGCGCCGAGAAGACGCTTAGCCGATCGGAGGTCGGATCAGATGAGGAAGCACCGGGGCAGGGTGCCCAAGGGAGAGGCGACGCACGCCGACATCATTGCCCAAGGGAACGCGCATTCTGACCGCCAGGACAGGCAGGGCGGCGCAGGCATGCATACAGGGACACTTGCAATGCGATGGATCACAACAGTCGGGGCTGCCGTGCCGGTCACCCGATGACGGCGGGCTTGCAGGCTTTTCGCGCTCGATCATCCCGGGTTCCATCGCCATCGCGTCATGATGATCAGGGCAGGACGATGTGAGCGCACGATCCCCACTCGCATCCGCCGACCGGGCTTCTACACTTGATTGCTTTGCACCCGTCACCATCATGGCCGACGCATAGGCATTCCCGATCCCGTTCAACACGAGGACCAGAATCAGGAAGATACGCAATAGCGCCGGAAGGGTGGGCATACACCAATACTAGCGGATCAGGGTGGCGGAATGTAAAGCGAACGTTAGCCTGTTGTCTCATTAATCCGAGAAGCATATAGGCCGCTGTATATTCGGTGTCGCACTGCTCGTGAAATACATATGCAGGGCGCCATGCGGTCAGGCCAGCGGCCAAGGAGTGCTGTTGTCTCGCGCAGTGCTTTGCGCTTCCTGAGCGTGTCTTGCGATGTTGCTGAGGACCAACGCATTGAACGTCGCTGCCAGTCAGCGTTGTCCTCAACTATTGCAAATGCATTTTTGGAATTGTGCTGGGAGGCATTGATCGCAAAAAACCGCTCTCCCGAGACCACACGTAACTCGTTGACCGGAAAGGAATTCCGAAAATCGTCCTGTGGACTTGACAATCGGGAAGTCCACAGGGCCGGAGAAAGAGAGAGAAAAATTGGCGAAATTTTCGCCAAACCGGGCACCAGGGCCCAAGACTGAAGTCCACAGCCAAAACGCGAAAACCCCGCAATTTGCGGGGTTTTCGGAATACGGCAGAGAGGGTTTGCCGCGATGTATTGGTCGGGGTAGCCGGATTCGAACCGACGACCACCAGTCCCCCAGACTGGTGCGCTACCAGGCTGCGCTATACCCCGGGTAGATCGGGCATTGTACCCGCTCGGGTACGGGCGGGGCCAGCGTCGCTCAGCGTTTGAGCAGTTGCAGCACTTCTTCCAGTTCCATCCGCACTTGGCGGATGACTTGCGAGGTCATCGCCGAGTCCTGCTTGGCGCCTTCGCCGTCGAGGCGCAGGCGGGCGCCGCCGATGGTGTAGCCCTGTTCGTACAGCAGGCTGCGGATCTGGCGAACCATCAGGACGTCGTGGCGCTGGTAGTAGCGGCGGTTGCCGCGGCGCTTGACGGGTTTGAGGCTGGGGAATTCGGTTTCCCAATAGCGCAGCACGTGCGGTTTGACGTCGCACAGCTCGCTGACCTCGCCGATGGTGAAGTAGCGTTTCGCCGGGATCGGCGGAAGCTCGCGGTTACTGCCGGGGTCAAGCATCGCCGCCGGCTCCCGTGTAGGCCTCGACGCGTTCCTTCAGCTTTTGGCCGGGACGGAAGGTGACGACGGTGCGGGCGGAGATCGGAATCTCTTCGCCGGTTTTGGGGTTGCGGCCGGGGCGTTGGTTCTTGCGGCGCAGGTCGAAGTTGCCGAAACCGGACAGTTTGACCTGGCGGCCCTGCTCCAAGGCTTCGCGCAAGACATCGAAGAACGCGTCGACGAATTCCTTCGCCTCGCGCTTGTTCAGGCCGACATCGTCGAACAAGCGTTCGGCCATTTCTGCCTTGGTTAATGCCATCCGTTCCCCCAAACGTGCCCAATCGACGACTGCGCGAACCGGCCGAACGCGATCCCATCAGGACCGGATTTCGGCGCCGTGCTCCCCGCGCAGCGCTGCGACGATCGCAGCGACCGCTTCATCGACTTCGCGGTCGGTCAGAGTGCGCGATTCCTCTTGGAGAATCAAGCCCATAGCGAGGCTCTTGCATCCGGTTTCGACGCCCTTGCCGACGTACCGATCGAACAGCCGCAAATCCCTCAAAGACGGGCCTGCGGCGCGTTTGGCGGTGGCTTCCAGAGCCGCCCAGGAGACCTCCTCCGAGACGACGAACGCGAGGTCCCGGCGGACGGACGGATAGCGACTCAGGGCCGCCGCGCGCGGCAATTCGCGGCGCTGCAACGGGGCGAGATCGATTTCGAACGCCAGCACCGGGGTATCCAAGTCCAGCGCGCGCTGCAGGCGCGGGTGAAGTTCGCCGATCCAGCCCAGTCTCGTGTTGCCGCGATACACCTCGGCCGAACGGCCGGGGTGTCCCCACGGCGCCTGCGAGGGGCGGTAATCGAGCACAGCGCCCGCGGCCGCCGCGAGGCTGTCGAGGTCGCCTTTGATGTCGTGGAAATCGGCGGGGCGCGCGGCGGCGCCCCATTGCTCGCCCGCGACATCGCCGCAGACCGCAGCGGCCATCCGGCGAGTTTCGAGCGGCGCTTCGCCGGTCGCGGCGAAGACCTTGCCGATCTCGAACAGGCGCAGACGCGTCTGCTGCCGCGCGGCGTTGCGCGCCACCGCCGAGACCAGCCCGGGCAGCAGCATCGTGCGCATGGTGCTCAGTTCGGCGCTGAGCGGGTTCGCCAACGGCACGGCGCCGTCGCTGGCCTGCCATGTCGCGAGCAGCGCATCTTCGACGAAGGCGTAGTTGATCGCCTCCAGATAATCGCGCGCGATCATGCGACGGCGCAGATCGCCTTCACTCAGCAACGATTCGGTCGGCGAGACCACGCGCGCGGCGCCGCCGGGCAGCGTCGTCGGGATGGCGTCGTAGCCGTGGATGCGCGCGATCTCTTCGATCAGGTCTTCTTCGATCGCGAGATCGAAGCGGCGCGTCGGCGCGGTCACGGTCCAACCATCGGCGGCGTTGATCACGCCCAAACCGAGCGCACGCAGAATGCGTTCGACTTCGCTATCGACCACGCGCACGCCGAGCACGCGCGCGAGACGCTCGCGACGTAGCGCGATGGTTTGCGGCTTCGGCAAATCGGCTTCGCGCACCGCTTCGACCACCGGGCCGGGCACGCCGCCGGCGATGTCGAGAATGAGTTTGGTCGCGTATTCGACCGCGATGCGCGGCAATTCCGGATCGACGCCGCGCTCGAAACGATGGCCGGCGTCGGTGTGCATGCCGAGTTTGCGGCTGCGGCCGACGATCGCAGCCGGCGCGAAGTGCGCGGCTTCGAGGAACACGTTGCGGGTGGCGTCGGTCACGCGCGTGTCGTGGCCGCCCATGATGCCGGCCAAGGCGACGACGCGGTCGGCGTCGGTGATGACCAGGAATTCTTCGTCGAGCGCGGCATTGCGACCGTCGAGCAATGTCACCGTTTCGTCCGCGCGCGCGCGCCGCACGCCCACCGGGCCGCGCAGCAAATCGCGATCGAAGGCGTGCATCGGTTGCCCGAGTTCGAGCATCACGTACTGCGTCACGTCCACGAGGAAACTGATCGGGCGCACGCCGCTGCGACGCAGACGCTCGGCCATCCACAACGGCGTGGAGGCGGTGGCGCTCACGCTTTCGATTACACGGCCGACGTAACGCGGCGCATCGGCGCCGGCGTGCAATTCGACCTGCAATGTCGCGTCGCTGCGCGCGGGCACCGGCGCGGCGTCGAAGGCTTCGACTTCGCTGCCGAGTGCGGCGGCCACATCGAAGGCGATGCCGCGCACGCCGAAACAATCGGCGCGATTGGGCGTGAGTTTCAATTCGATCGCGGCATCGGGCAAACCGAGATAATCGGCGAGCGCAACGCCGACCGGCGCATCGGCCGGCAATTCGAGCAGGCCCGACGCATCCGCATCGATGCCGAGTTCTTTCGCCGAACACAACATACCGTTGGACTCGACGCCGCGCAGTTTCGCGGCTTTGATCGTGAGCGTACCGACTGTGGTGCCGATGGTGGCGAGCGGCGCGAGCAAACCGGGACGCGCGTTCGGTGCGCCGCAGACGATCTGCAGCATGCCGCGCTCGCCGGCATCGACTTGGCAGACCTGCAGACGATCGGCTTCGGGATGCTTCGCGCATTCGACGATGCGCGCGACGACCACGCCGTCGAGCGCCGCGCCGAGCACGGTCATGTCTTCGACTTCCAGACCGATGGCCGTCAACGTCGCCGCGAGCGTATCGCGCGAGGCTTCGGTCTTCACGTGCTGGCGCAGCCAATTTTCGGAGAATTTCATGGGAAAGCCGGGAATCGAGAATGGGGAATCGGGAATTGGAACATCGGGAGCGGTATATCGGGAATCGTCAAAGAGGGAAGCCTCGGTACCGGGTTTTCGCTCACGATTCCCGATTCCCCATTCCCGATTCCCGTTCCTCAGGCGAACTGCCTGAGGAACCGCACATCGTTATCGAAGAAATCGCGCAAGTCGCTCACGCCGTAACGCAGCATCGTGAAGCGTTCCACGCCCAGGCCGAAAGCGAAGCCGGTGTAGCGTTCGGGATCGATGCCGACGTTGCGCAACACGTTCGGATGCACCATGCCGCAGCCCAGCACTTCCAACCAACGATGCGAGCCGTCGGGCTGCTGCCACGCGATATCGACTTCGGCCGACGGTTCGGTGAAGGGGAAGTAGCTGGGGCGGAAACGCATTTCGAAATCGCGCTCGAAGAACGCGCGCACGAATTCGGCGAGCGTGCCTTTGAGGTCGGCGAAACTCGCGCGCTCGTCCACCAACAGGCCTTCGACCTGATGGAACATCGGCGTATGGGTTTGGTCGCTATCGCTGCGATACACCTTGCCGGCGGCGATCATGCGCAGCGGTGGGCCGCTTTGCGCAGCGACGGCGTCGAGCATGTAGCGCACCTGCACGCCCGAGGTATGCGTGCGCAACAAACGCGCTTCGCCGCGCGTGTCGGGCGCGAAATAGAAGGTGTCGTGCATGGCGCGCGCCGGATGATGCGGCGGGAAGTTCAGCGCCTCGAAGTTGTGCCAGTCGTCCTCGATTTCCGGGCCGTCGGCGAGTTCGTAACCGAGCCGGCCGAAAATCTCGACGATGCGTTCCAGCGTGCGCGTCACCGGATGCAGGCCGCCGTGGGCGACATCGCGACCGGGCAGGGTCACGTCGATGCGTTCGTGTTCCAGACGCGCGGCGAGCGCGGCTTCGTCCAGGGCCGCTTTGCGCGCGGCGAGCGCATCGCCGATGGCGTCGCGCGCGCGATTGATCGCTTCGCCCGCGGCTTTGCGTTCGTCGGCGGGCAATGCGCCTAGGGATTTCAATTGCGCAGTGATGCTGCCGCTTTTGCCGAGCAAACCGACGCGCAAGGCTTCCAGCGCATCGGCACGATCGGCCGCCGCGATCTCGGCGAGCGCTTGCTGACTGAGAGTTTCGATATCGCTCATTCGCACTCAACCTTGTGGGTTCGTATCGCAGCGAAACGAGGCGCGTGATGGCATCGTTCCGCGTCGCGTCGAGCGCACGACGCGCCCGAAAAATCGTGCAGGTCCGAGACAGTCCCTAAAAAACAAATGGGGAAGGACTCGCGCCCTTCCCCATGCCGTATCACGGGCGACGGGAGCGCGCGATTAAGCGGCGCGACCGCCCTGCAACTCGTCCTGCAGCGTCTTCAGCTCGTCCATCTTGCCTTCGGCGGCGAGCTTGGCCTGCTGCGGCCACGTCGCCGGATCGTGCGAGGCGAACTTGCTGCCGGCGGCGTCGAGGATTTCGCGCAGCTTGGCGACGTCGGTGGCCGCGAGCTTAGCGAAGGTCGAGATGCCGGCGGCGATAAACAGCTCGGCGATCTTCGGACCGATGCCTTCGATGATCTTCAGGTCGTCGGGCTTGCCGGCCGACTTGGTCGCGCCGCCAGCGCCCAGCGCCTTACCGGCCGCCGCGACCAGGGCGTCGAAACCCTTGACGTCGTGCACGGCGATGTCGGCCAGTACTTTGCGATCCAATGTGATGCCGGCTTTCAGCAGACCGTTGATGAAGCGGCTGTAGCTCATGCCGCGCGCGCGGGTGGCGGCGTTGATGCGCGCGATCCACAGCGAACGGAAATTGCGCTTCTTCTGCTTACGACCGATGTAGGCGTACTGCAGGGCCTTGGTGACGGCCTGCTTCGCGACGCGGAAGACTTTGCGGCGGGCGTTGTAATAACCCTTCGCGGCTTTGATGACTTTCTTATGACGACGGCGGGCCGTCACACCACGTTTGACTCGTGCCATTGTTCAGCCCTCCTCAGAGATACGGCAGCATGCGATCGAGACGGCCTGCATCCTCGGCGCGAACGTGGTTCGTCTGCCGCAGGTTGCGTTTCCGCTTGGTCGCTTTCTTGGTGAGGATGTGGCTTTTGTTGGCGTGGCCGCACTTGTACTTGCCGGAAGCGGTCTTCCGGAAGCGCTTGGCCGCCGCCCGATTGGTCTTGATCTTGGGCATTGGTAGAGGTCCTGGGGTCTGTTCGAGTACTGGCGGGGGCGGTGGCTAAGCCACTCTTTCCGTCCTGCCCTGCCGGTTTTAAGCCATTGATCCGAATGAAGAATCTCGGACATCGTGGCGGGTCCGTCGCATTATCCGCACAAAGCCGGACAACGGCCCAGCGAACTGGGCCGCGCATTATGCCCGCGCCGGGTTTTCTTTGCAAATCAAGCGCTTCTCGGGGAAGCGAGGCGCCGGCCGCGCTCGTCAGCTGTTGTAGGACTTGTACTTGTCGCGCGGCAGCAGCGTTTCGAGCGAGGAGATCGCGGTTTCGCTGACCTGTTTTTTCTGTTCGTTGCTGGGCATGTAATGGCCGCTGCCGTTGTCCCAGGCCACGAGTTTGCCGTTGTTGAAGTGCAACTCGCCGGCGAAATACACGTCGCCGCCGCCGGTGAGCGCCATATGCCCGCCCTGCTCGCGGCTACCGACGCGGATCTGCGTGGGGTTGGAGACGGTGATGGCGAAGGCATAGTCGCCATTGGCGGGCGCGCGCTGGCCGTCGGCTCCGACGAGGCTGTAGTTGCCGTCGCGGCTCATTTCCAGTTGGGCGATCGGGCCGATCCCTTTCTGCAGGACGCCTTTGTTCTCGATCCGCTCCAGCCCCGGGCGCATCGGCGGCATGCCGACGTTCGACAGCTCCATCAACTGTTCCATGTGCTTGTCCACCAGCGTCCGTAATTTCTCGGCATTCGCGGGCTTCATGATGTTCAGAACGGTGTCGATCTGCCGTTCGGCATCCTTGATGGATGTTTCGCGGAGCCCCGATAAACGGCTTTCGCCTTCGATCCGCTTGCCGCGTTCCTGATCGGGCTCGATGCCGGCCACTTTCGCGTTGCGCTCCGAATTCTCGCGCCCCTGGGTGCGCTCATCGCCGTAGAACTTGATCGCCTCGCGCACGGCGGTGCGGTATTGCTCGATATTCTGTTCGCTATCGAGCTTGAGCCCAGGCGTCTGCGGCGCCGATTGGTGGCGCTGGCCTTGGGCCTGTTCCGGCTCGCGTTTGCTTTGTTGATCGAGATGCTGCTTACCGAAATCTTCCAGAGATATCTGGCCGTCGACGGGGCCGGGAACATGCAACTTGGGCATTGGAGAACTCCTTCCTGTGGAGAGGGCCGGACCGTGCTGCGATCCGACCGTCTAGATTTCAGCGTCCGCGCGCGATCGCGGGCTCTTGCGACAGCGGAGCTTGTTGCGCGGCCGACTGGGCGTGCAAAGCGAGCGCTTGCCGACTGGATTCGACCAGCGGCGTTTTCGTCGCGGCGTCGGTATCGACGTGCGCGACGCGCTGGGTTTCCGGGGTCGCGCCCTGGATGGCGAACGCGCGGCCCTGGTCGCCGATCGCGACGCGGTCGATCGAGATGCCCGCGCGATGGGATTCCACGGCTAGCGCGCCGGCCAAATTTTGCGTCTGCGCGTCGAAGGATTTGCCGCGCTCCCGCTCCGCCGTCTGTACGTGCTGCAACGAGCGCTCGTACTGCGCATTGAACGGATGATCGCGATCGGACATCAGCGTCTTGTCGGTGACTTTGCTCTGGCCCGAGGCCTTTTCCATCGCCTCGATCACGGAGTCGATGTAATGCAAATCGACCGCGTGCTTGGCGACCTTCACCGGATTGAATTTCTGCCAGAAACTCAGCGGGTCCGGGTCGGGCAATTCGATCTTGTGGCCGAGCGCATCGGGCATCAGCCCGCGCATGATCGGCGTACGTTCCTGAAGCTCGGTAAGGATTTCGTTTTTCACCGCATAGCGGCGAATCAAGCCGTTTTCGGCTTCGCGCGCGGCCGCATCCGGGTCCAGGCCGATCCGCTCCATCGTCTTGTCGTGAACGCCAGCGGCGTTGAAGGTCACGGCGGGAGTGTCGGTGGCGACCGACGCGGCCGCAGCCAAACCGCCGCCGAGCGACTGCCCGGTGATCACGAATTCATCGCCGAAGGCGACTTTGGCTTGGCGCGCGAGCGCCATCGCCTGGTTGTACTGCGCGGTCTCGAAACCGAGGCCCTGCGCGAAGTTGGTTTTCCAGTCTTTGCCTTCATCGGTACCGCTGAAGGCCAGCACGTAATGACCGTCGCCGTCGCCGTAGATCCGGGCTTTGAAGCCGCTCTTAGCGTCGTCCAGGCTTTTCGGATCGATACCGAAACCGCGCAGTTGGGCATCGGGCACCCGCGACCAGCCATCGACCGACTGTCCGGTCGCGCGCCCGAAGGTCTCGTCGTACAGATCGTCCATGATCTTCGCGAGGGTCAGATCGATGGGTTTACCCGACTTGCCGCTCACCCGATCCGCGAACGAGGGATCCGGCGAACCGGTACTCGCCGCGTGCGCGCCGACCGCGGCTCCCAGGGGGGACGAATTCGCCTGATCCTGTGTCATACCGCGCTCCCGAACACGAAATGGATGGAGATGGTGCCGAAACGGACCTCAGGAATCAGCGAGCGCCGCGCGCGATGGCGTGACCGCCGATGTCCGGGTTCGCCTGTTCCGTCGCAGGCGCTTGCTGCGTCCGCGTCTGGCCGTCGTTGCTCGCGGCGAGTCTCGGCCCCGCCAGCGTCGCCGATTCGCGGCTGATGTCGACGAAGGATTTGTCTTTGCTCTCGCCGATCGTCACTTGGCTATAGGGCTTGCTCTCGCCTTCGGGCACCGCGAACGCACGCTGTTGGTCTTTGCCCAGCTCGAAACGCGTCGGGGTCACGCCGTCGCGCTGCGCCTGCAAGGTCAAATCGGCCGTGACCGCACGCGACTGGTCGGCGGTCAATCCCAACGATTGCAGCTTCGGCCCCAATTCGCCGTTGGCGCGCTCGAAGTTCGCGTTCGCCGGATGCGCACGATCGGACATCGTCGGGCTGCTTTGCGCCGGCGTTTGTTGCGCGAGCAGATTGCCGTGCTTCATTTGCCAGGATTCGAGCACGTTATCCATCGAGTGCAGGTCCACGCGGTGCGGCACGCGCTCGAACGGATTGATCTTGTGCAGGCCTTTGAGCGGGTCCGGATCGGGCAACGGCATATCGCGGCCGATGGCGTCGGGCATGACCCAGCGCGTGGCGATATTCTTTTCCTGCAGGTGGGTGAGGATTTCGCCCTTCACCTGATAGTTGCGGATCTGGCCGTTCTCGACCTGTTCCTTCACGGCGTCGGGCTCGAAACCGAGACGTTTCAGCGTCTTATCGCTCAAACCGGCGGCGTTGAAGGTCATGCCGGGGGTGTCGGTGGCGGCCATCGCGGTGGCCGCCAAGCCGCCGCCGAGCGAATGACCGACGAAGGCGACGTTTTCGCCGAACGCGGCTTTGGACTGCCGGCCGAGTTCCGTGGCGAGGTTGTACTGCGTGGTGTCGAAACCCAGGCCCTGACCGAGATTGGTTTTCCAGTCTTTGGCCTGATCGGTGCCGCGGTACGAGACGACGTAGCGGCCGTCGTTGTCGGTATACACCGCAGCGTCGTAGCCGCTCTTTTTGTCGTGCAATAGTTTGGCGTCGATGCCGACCTGGCGCAGTTGATCCGCGTTCAACGCCGTCCAGCCGTCGATCGGCGGGCGGCTTTGCTCATGGGATTTGTAGACGTCCTGCGCCAGCTTGGCCATCGTGAAGTCGATCGGCTTGGCTTCGGTGCCGCGCACTTCGTCGGCGAACGTCGTGCGGTTGTAGGTCTTGCCGCTGAGCGGATCGACGAATTCCTTCGCTTGAGGGTCGCCCGTGTTTTGAGATCCCGTCGCCATCCTGTCGTCTCCTGGTTCGATCGGCGCCGTCGTTTCTCGTGCGACGGCGGAGCGATGTCGTTGAAAGAAATTCTGTCGGTCGCCGCCCGTGAGGTCAGCGCGTCGTTTCCACCGCGATGCCGTGCTCGGTCAACCACGCTTGCACCGCTTCGCGGGCCTTGCGGGTCTCGGCGTTGAGCAAATCGACGCGCGTCATGAACAGATACCGCTGGAACGTGGCGCCCTGCAGATTCTTAGCGGCCGGGTCGGCGCCGGCTTTCAGCAGATCGAGCGCGCGCGCGGGTTCGTTGATCTGGCCGGCGACATGCAGCGGCGTATTGCCCATACGGTCGGGGCGATTGGGGTCGGCGCCCGCCGCCAGCAAAGCGCGGAACTGCTCGACGCGCTCGCCCATCATGGCCGCGCGCAGCGGGGTCGCGCCGGTGTCGCCGTGCGGGGCGTTGGGGTCTGCGCCTTTCGCGAGCAGAATTTTCAGGTAGGCATCGTCGTTGGCCATCGCGGCCAGATGCACCACGGTGTCGCCGTCGAGACCAGGCTGGTTCGGGTTCGCGCCCGCCTCCAGCAAGGCTTCCAAGCCGTCCGCGCTTTTGTTGAACAGCGCCCATTGCAACAGGGTCACGCCGTCGTCGCCGGTCGCAGCGAGGTCGACGCCCGACGCCAACTCCGCGACCTGTCGCCGGTCGCCGCGCGCGGCGGCATCGGCCAGCCGGGCGACCGCCGGGTCCAGGAAGATACGATTCACATCTACCGCTTGTTCTGCCGCAGCCGACATCGCTTTCCTCTCCTTTGCGTCAACGGTTCCCGCGAGGGTCAGGTTCATCATAAACGATATGGCGACACAGCAAGCGAGTACGACCTGCCTGCGCATAGAGGCTCCTTCGGGCCATCGGGCCTACTTCGCCAAGAGCGGCGCAAGCCCGATGCTACACCCGCGTCGCGGCATCCGGTGCGAGGCCGAGCCCGAAGTTCGCGAGTCTTTTCGTCCTTGGCGGGCCCCTTCGCTGTTGCGTTCCGCAGAAAGCGAAAGGGCGCCCAACGGCGCCCTTTCGGCTGGATCTCGACCCGGTGCTGGATCAACCCGGCATAGGCGTCGCCTCATGCGCGAAGCGCGCGGAGGAGACGATCCCGATCGATCATTTCTTCTTCGGCGCGATCATCATCACCATCTGCCGGCCTTCGAGGCGCGGGCGGGATTCGATGACGATGTCTTCGCCGAGGTCGGCTTCGATCCGATTGGCCATTTCGCGACCCAGTTCCATATGGCTCATTTCGCGGCCGCGGAACCGGATATTGACCTTGATCTTGTCGCCCTCTTCCAGAAACTCGCGCATTTTGCGCAGCTTGATCTGGTAGTCGCCTTCGTCGGTGACCGGGCGGAATTTGACTTCCTTGATCTCGACGATTTTCTGCTTCTTCTTCGCAGCGGAGGCTTTTTTCTGCATCTCGAAGCGGAATTTGCCGAAGTCCATGATCCGGCAGACCGGCGGATCGGCGTTGGGTTGGATCTCGACCAGATCGAGACCTTCCTCTTCGGCCATGCGCAAGGCTTCGTCGCGCGAGAGGACGCCGATCATTTCGCCGTCGCTGCCGATCACGCGAACCCGCGGGACGCGGATCTCGTTGTTCTTGCGGTTCTGCTTATCCTGAGGGGTGCTGATGTTTCGATCTCCAAGGAGGGATGACCCGGTCGGTGCGCACCGACCGGAACGTACTGCGTCTATCGTGCGTCAAACCACAGCGGTGCAATGCGAGGGTTTTTCGGCGGCGATGCGCGCGGCGAAGTCGGCGATGGACATGTTCCCCAAATCCTCCCCGGCCCGCGTGCGTACCGCGACCACCCCGTTTTCCTTTTCGCGATCTCCGATCACGAGCAGGTACGGCACCCGCTGCAGCGTGTGCTCGCGAATCTTATAGCCGATCTTTTCGTTCCGCAAATCGGCCGCAATCCGCAAACCTTGATTCATAAGGGTTTTTCGGACCTGTTCCACATATTCGGCCTGCGCGTCCGTAATATTCATCACCACCGCCTGGATCGGGGCCAGCCAAGCGGGCATTTGGCCGGCATGGTGCTCGATCAGAATGCCGATGAATCGCTCCATCGAGCCGACGATGGCCCGGTGCAGCATGACCGGGTGGCGGCGCTGGCTGTGCTCGTCCACGTACTCGGCGCCGAGGCGGCCGGGCATCATGAAATCCACCTGCATCGTGCCCAACTGCCAGGTCCGGCCGATGGCGTCCTTGAGGTGGTATTCGATCTTCGGGCCGTAGAACGCACCCTCGCCCGGCAGTTCCTCCCAGGCCACGCCCGCGGCGCGCAGGGCCGAACGGAGGGCGCCCTCGGCTTTGTCCCAGGTGGCGTCGTCGCCCAGGCGGGACTCCGGGCGCAGGGCGATCTTGATCTGGATGTCTTCGAAACCGAACTCCTCGTAGACCCGCAGCGCCTGCTCGTGGAAGGCGCGAACCTCGTCTTCGATCTGACCCTCGGTGCAGAAGATATGCCCGTCGTCCTGGGTGAAGCCGCGCACGCGCAGGATGCCGTGCAGCGCGCCGGAGGGCTCGTTGCGATGGCAGGCGCCGAATTCGCCGTAACGGATCGGCAGGTCGCGGTAGCTGTGCAAGCCCTGATTGAAGACTTGAATATGACCGGGGCAATTCATCGGTTTCAGCGCATAGGTGCGCTTCTCCGACTCGGTGAAGAACATGTTGTCCTTGTAATTGTCCCAGTGACCGGATTTCTGCCACAGCGTCACGTCGAGAATCTGCGGGCATCGCACTTCGTGATAGCCGCTGTCGCGATAGACCTTGCGCATGTACTGCTCGACGACTTGCCAGATCGCCCAGCCTTTCGGATGCCAGAAAATCAGACCCGGACCTTCTTCCTGCAGATGGAACAGGTCCAGGGCCTTGGCGATCTTGCGATGGTCGCGCTTCTCGGCTTCTTCCAACTGCGTGAGATACGCCTTCAAATCCTTGTCGTTCAACCATGCCGTGCCGTAGATGCGGCTGAGCATTTGGTTGTTGGAATCGCCGCGCCAATACGCGCCCGCGACTTTCATCAATTTGAACGCGCGCAGTTTGTCGGTGCCGGGCACATGCGGACCGCGGCAGAGATCGGTGAATTCGCCCTGCGAATACAGCGACAGATCCTCGCTCGAGGGGATGCTTTCGATGATCTCGGCTTTGTAGGCTTCGCCGATGCCTTTGAAGAACGCCACGGCGTCGTCGCGCGATTTCACGCTGCGGCTCACCGGATGCGCTTCTTTGACGATCTTCAGCATCTCCGCCTCGATCGCCGGCAAATCTTCGGGCGTGAACGGGCGTTCGTAGGCGAAGTCGTAATAGAAGCCGTTGTCGATCACTGGGCCGATGGTGACTTGCGCGCCGGGGAACAGGCGCTGCACGGCCTGCGCCAGCAAGTGCGCGGTGGAGTGGCGCAGGATGTCGAGCGCGTCGGGATGTTTGTCGGTGACGATTTCGAGCGCGGCGTCGTGTTCGATCCGATAGCTGGTGTCGACCAGTTTGCCGTCGACCTTGCCGGCGAGCGCGGCCTTGGCCAGGCCGGGGCCGATGGAGGCGGCGACGTCGCCGACCGTGGGGGAGGATTCGAATTCGCGGCGGCTGCCGTCGGGGAGCGTGATGGCGATCATGGGGATGTTTCGAGCTGGAAATCCGTAGGAGGGCCTTTAGGCCCGATCATCGTTCGTCGTCGTTCACCTTCGTTCGACCTCGGCGCAGGCCAGGATAGGGCCTAAAGGCCCTCCTACGGGCGGAGGCGATAAGGGATGACGGCGAAGCGAGCAAATAAAAAAGCGCCCGAGGGCGCTGCGCGGTATCGCGGGCCTCGGCGTTTTCGTCAGTGGGCGGCGGTAGTGCTCATGTCGCACGCTCGACGGCCGTTTCCGGACGCCACCTTCTGTGGTTGGGGTGCCGAGACGTTAGGCCGACGGGCGGCGAAAGTCAACGAATACCGGGCGTTTCGCGCCGTGGTACCGCCGTCCCGACCGCCCGGAACGCGCGCAGATTACACTCGACGCCTCCGAACACCCGGCGACCGAACCGTATGCCCCAGAGCATTCAGGACTTCCACGACGACCCGCGCAACGCGGAGATTCGGATCTGGATCAACGGCGCGCTGAAACCACGGACCGAAGCCATGGTGTCGGTCTTCGACAGCGGCTTCGTGCTGGGCGACGGGGTGTGGGAAGGGCTGCGGATCATCGGCGGGCATCCGGTCTTTCTCGACGAACATCTGGATAGGTTGTTCGAGGGCGCGAAAGCGATTCTGCTCGACATCGGCATGGACCGCGCGGCCCTGACCCGTGCGATCTACGAGACGCTCGACGCCAACGACATGCGCGATGGTGCGCATGTGCGTTTGATGGTGTCGCGCGGGGTGAAGCGCACGCCGTATCAAGATCCGCGCGTCACCGTCGGCCCGGCGACGATCGTCATCCTTCCCGAGTTCAAAGTGGCGAAGCCGGAAACGCTCGCGGCTGGGCTCAAATTATTCACCGTACATGTGCGCCGCGGCTATCCCGACGTGCAGGACCCGAAACTCAACAGCCACAGCAAACTCAATTGCATCACCGCGTGCATTCAAGCGACCCAGGCCGGCGCCGACGAAGCCTTGATGCTCGATCCGCACGGCTTCATCGCCACCTGCAACTCCACGCATTTCTTCATCGTGCGCCGCGGCGAAGTCTGGACCTCGACCGGCGATTACTGTCTCGGCGGCATCACCCGCGCCAATGTGCTGCGCGCGTGTCGCGAAGCCGGGATTCCCTGCTTCGAGAAGAATTTCAGCCTCACCCAGGCGTATTCCGCCGACGAGGCGTTCACCACCGGCACGTTCGCGGGATTGGCGCCTGTGCGCGAGATCGACGGTCGTTCTATCGGCGACGGCGCCCTGCCCGGCCCCATCACCGCGCGTTTGCAGGCGCTGTATCGCGATCTGATCGCGCGCGACGTGGCCTTCCGCGCGGGGATGCGACTGGCATGAGCGCGGCCGGGATGAGCGACGCCGACGCGCCGTTGCGGATCGCGATGTGGAGCGGTCCGCGCAATATCTCCACCGCGATGATGCGCGCCTGGGAAAACCGCGAGGATTGCGCGGTGAGCGACGAACCGCTTTACGCGGCGTATTTGGCGAATACCGGACTCGATCATCCCGGGCGCGACGAGGTGATCGCCGCGGGCGACACCGATTGGCGTCGGGTCGTGACGAACTTGCTCGGCGCCGCGCCCGGCGGCGCGGCGATCTGGTACCAAAAACACATGAGCCACCATATGACGCCGGACATCGACATCGAATGGGTGCTCGCGCTGCGCAACGTGTTCCTGATTCGCGACCCGGCCGAGGTGGTGGCGTCGTATTTGAAATCGCGGGCGACGGTCGCACCCGACGACATCGGCCTGCCTCAGCAAGCGCGTTTGTTCGCTCTGCTGCGCGAACGCACGGGCGAGACGCCGCCCGTGATCGATGCCGGCGACTTCCTGCGCGCGCCCGAAGCGCATTTGCGCGCGTTGTGCGCGCAGCTCGGCATCGACTTCACGCCGCGCATGTTGGCGTGGCCCGCAGGCCCGCGCGACAGCGACGGCGTCTGGGCGCCGTATTGGTACGACGCGGTCTGGGCCTCCACCGGCTTCGAGCCATGGCGCGCACGGGAAACCGCCTTGTCCGGCGAAGCGGCCGAGGTCGCGGCGATTTGCCGGCCGCTGTACGACGAGCTGCGCGCGTATCGCATGACGGTGTGAACGTCGGCCGCAAGCGTTTTTCGGAAGAGACGCTACGCCGGCTCGGCGAACCGCTAAACCGAAGACGCAGGCAACACCACCGCTGCGGCGACGTGGCCGTGCGCGATGCGAAAACGTCCGGCGATGCGCGGGTGCTCGGGAAGACCAGCGCCTTCGACGTGCACGATCGCTTCGAACTCGCCGCGCCAATCCGGTGAAGCCTGCGACACATCGCTGGCGCAATCGACGCGCACGATTTCGACATCGCGAAAATCCAAGAATCGACGGCGAATCGGATAGATCGCTTTGTACAGCGCTTCCTTCATCGCGAATGCGGCGATGCCGCCCAGTGCGCGCACGCCGTCCGGCAGCGCATCGACGCGCTCGAATTCTTCGGGACGCACGATCTGCGGCAGCAATTCGGATTTCAAGGGCTGCGCGGGTTCGACATCCAAACCCAGGCCCGCGCAGTCGCTGCTGCGCGCGATCGCGACGGCGCAGAGGCTGCCGCAGTGCGTGATCGAACCGACGACGCCCTCGGGCCATCGCGGCGTGCGATCGTCATCGACGAGCAAAGCCCGCAATCGCAGGTCTTCGGCGATACCGGCGCTGGCGAGCGCTTCGCGCGCGAGGATGCGCCCGGCCGCGAACTCGCGCCGTCGTTTCTCCACGGCGCGCTGGATGTGACGCAACTCTTCCGGATACAAACGCTGGGGATCGGCCTCGGCCGGCGGCATTTCCGCCGACCGCACCGAGGCGGGCAACAAAGGTCGAAACAACATGGTCGCGACCCGCGCGGCTTAGCCGCGCAGCATCCACCATGCGCCCGCGCCGATCATCAACGCGAGCCCGGCCCCGACGCCGCCCAAAATCCGATTCTGCGTGCGTGCGCGCGCCAACGCGTCGCCGTACGGCATCGTGGTGTGCGAAATCATGGTGTAGATCGGCAACCACAGCGTGGGCATCAGTCGGTTGAGCAACACGTCCAGACGTTTCCGCAGCAAGAACAGCGGCGAATTCACTTTCTGCCGAAGTTCGACGAAATTCGCTTTCGATAATTCCATCAGCACGTCGGTATGCGGTCGCCTGGCGTTTTCGTAAGCGGCGAACGCGGCGGAGCGATCGTTCGGATGCGCTTTCAGCGACGACAACAGCGCCGAGCAGTCCTCGAAAGCGGAGTTCATGCCCTGGCCGTAAAACGGATACACCGCGTGCGCGGAATCGCCGACCAAGACCATCCAATTCTCGAAACGCCAGGGCGCGGTTTTGGTGGTGAGCAAGGCGCCGGTGGGGCGCGACATCCACTGTTCGACCAGCGACGGCAGCATCGGCTGCAGATCGGGAAAATACTTTTGAAACAGCGCGCGAATGCCTTCCGGCGTTTGCGTCGTCTCGAAACTGTCTTCGCCTTCGTGCGGCAGGAACAGCGTCAGCGTGTGCGAGCCGTCGCGGTTGGGATGCGAGACGAACAAGCAGTGCGCGCGCGGCCACACGTGGAGCGCGGTGAGATCGATCACCGACTCGCCGTTCGGGCCGGCGGCCAGCGAGAGTTCCTTGTAGCCCCACTCCAAATATTCTTGGTGGTAGTCCGCGCGCAGGCCGCGGTGCATTTCCGGGCGCGCGCGCGAGAACGCGCCGTCGGCGCAGATCACCCAATCCGGCCGCACCGTGCGCGCGCCGTCGGGCGTCTCCAGTTCGAGGGTTCGCGCGTCTTTGTCCGCGGCCTGCAGCTTGTGCTCGAAATGCAAACGCACATGCGGTTGCTTTTCGGCGCGATCGAGCAGAATGCGGATCAGTTCGCTGCGATCGATGGAGTACAGCACTTCGCCGCGATTCTTGCCGTAAGGCTGGAAGCGCGTGGTGCCGTCCATCGCATGGATCACGCGTCCGCGCATCACGACCGTCAACGGCATGATCATTTCGATCAAGCCCACTTCGGTCAGCGCCTGGATGCCGCGTTTGGATAGGCCGAGATTGATCGAACGTCCGCCTTCGGCGCCTTCGGTGCGCGGATCGCTGCGGCGTTCGTACACATCCACTTCGTAACCGCGTTCGGACAAGGCCAACGCCAGCAGCGAACCGGCCAAACCGCCGCCGACGATGGCGACATTGCGGCCTGAGCCGCTACCGACGGCCGCGTGGGCCGCGACGTTGTGCGCGACCGGCGCCGGTGCGGACGTTTCGGCGAGACTCATCGCGCACCGCCCTGCGCGGCGGAACGCTGTTCGATTTCGGCGTTGACCAACGCATCCACCGCTTGATCGAAGTAATTGCGGCGGATCGTGGTGCCCAACTGGCGCAGATACGAACGCAGATACGAGATGCGCACTTCCGGCTTATCGGTTTCGCGTTTGAGGAACGGCAAATCCGATTCGACCATATGCCGGATGACCAGCATCGGGATCGGGCTGCGCAGCGGACGGAAATCTTCGTTGCGCAACCCCGGCGTTTCGTTGCGGGAATGGAATTCGCCCAGCATCAGCCCGATATCGACGAAATTCGGCTTGAGCTTGGCTTGCATCGCGTCGATCCAGCGCGCCGCGTCTTCGCCCAGGCCCGAGAACACCACCATGATGACCTTGTTGATCGCCATCGGGCCGTCGCGCGGCTCGGTTTCGACGAAGATCTTGCGGCATTCCTCGATTACGTCCTGAATGCGCTGCGGGTCGGGCGAGGTCTCTTGGATCTCGGTCATCCAGATCGTGTCCAGCTCCAACGCCATCGGCGTGAATGGACAGACCGGGCCGGCGCGCCCGAGATCGGCGTTCGGACGCGCCAAGAATCGGCGCACCCACGCGATCGTCGCGCCCAAAGGGGACTCGGCGTCGGCGGCGGCATCGACTTCGGATGCGCGCCGGAGGACGAAGTGGACCGGCGATTTGCCGGTCGGCGGTCCGCCTGCGCCGTGCGCGTCGTGCGGGACCGGGCAACCCGTCGCGGTGTGATTGTTGGCGTTCATTGCGTTCTTCCTATGAATAAGCTGCGTGGTGCGCATTTCGTTGTCCGCGTCGCGATTCGGACACCCGTCCGATCGGTCCGCGGCGGCGGTGCCGCGGGTGTCGTCTCGTTCCGGTCGTCCATCGACCCTCGCGCGAGCGGGTTTGGCTCGGGGCTTCCCGCATTTCCGTTCATCGGCATGCACGCGATACCGAGCGAGAATCGGACAGCGCGACGGGTCTCGAAGCGCAGTGCGGCACGACCCGCGCCGCCCTGTCGCTGCCCTCGCCTGTCATCGGTTCTCGTCATCGTCGTCTCCGCGTGGGTTCGCATTCGTATTCGTTCCGTGTCCGCTTTCCGCTACGTCGCCGACGCGACGGCGTCGGGCGCATCGGGCAGCGCGCTGTCGATTCGGCGCACAGAGCGCATGGCGTAGCCCATCGCGGCGATCGCGCTCATCGCAAGACCCAACACGATGAACATCAGGCCTAGGCCCCGCCCCTCGCCGACGCCGATTACGGCGCCGACGCTGGACGCCAACGCGCCGCCGGGCATCATCGCGGGCTCGAAGACGTACTCCGCCAACGGGCCGGCCAAGAGATAACCCAAAGGCAGCGTCGCTTCGCCGGTCATGCGTAGCATCGCCATACAGCGTCCCAGCAAGTGCGACGGCACCTTGGTTTGCCACAAGGCATAGTTCGCCGACTGCGCGGGCGGGATGCTGAGAAACATCAAAAAGCCGGCGACGATCAGCAGCGTCAGCGACGGCGCCGCGCCGTGCAGCGCGATCATCAAACCGCTGAAGATGCTGAACCCAAGAACGCTGTGGATTTTTTGGCGCGGGCCGCCCCAGAGCGCGATCAGCAGGCCGCCGACCAACAATCCGCTGCAGCTCAGCGACATCTGCAAACCGAGCAAGGACTTGTCGTCGTTGGCGACGATCAGCACCAAGGGCGTGATCGCGATGCTGGCGATGGCGAACACGAAGCTGCTGGCGGCGCTGAGCGAGAGCAAGCCGAGCAAGCCGGGACGCTCGGCGATGTAGCGCCAGCCGTCGCGGGCTTCGCGCACCAAATCTTGCGGGCCCTCATCGACGCGCGGCGGGCGCGGGATGCGCGCGACCACGAGGCACACGGCGCCGATCACGAACGTGGCCGCATCCACCCACAGCACGCTGTCCAGACCGAAGAATTGCATCAAGATGCCGGCCAACGCGGGGCCGCCCACCAAGGCGAAACCCTGGCCGGTTTGAATCAAACCGTTCAGCCGCACCAAACGATCGCGGTCGGCCAACAACGGCACGCTGGCGGCGTAAGCCGGCTGCAGGAAGCAATTGGCGATCGCGGTCAAACCGACGCTGACGTAGATCTGCCACATGCTCAAATGCCCGGTGGCGACCGACAACGCCAATGCGGCGATGGTCCCTGCCGACACCAGCTCGCACACGATCATGGTCCGTCGCCGGTCCCAGCGATCGACCAACGCGCCCGCGAACGGCGAAATCAACACCACCGGCACCGCCATCGCGACGAACACCAGCGCGAACTTGGTGGTCGAACCGGTGGTCTCGTAGACCCACACGCCGAGCGCGAAGCTGGTCAGGCGCGAGCCCACGCCCGACACCAACTGGCCGAACCAGATCAGCAAAAAGTCGCGCAAACCGGGGCGCTTCGCGGTGATCGAAGTATCCATCGTCGCGTTATCCCTTGGCCGATGCGGGCAAGGCGCCGCATTCGCGCAGGAAATCGACGTAACGGCCGAACAGCGCGCGATCCGCCGGCAAGCAGTGAATGCCGAAGCGCGCGGCGACGGCTTCGGTGGCGCTGCAGTCGAAGGTCGGCATGGTCCAATCGCCGTCGCCCGTCTCCTCGCCCGTCGTGTCGCTCGCTTCGCCGGTCGCTTCGTGGAACATACCCGCGAACGGTTTGAGCGCGTTGTCTTCGCCGGCCTCCACCGCATCGAGCAATGCGCGGCGCCATTGCGGGTACGGCACTTCCTCGATCTCGAAGCCGCGCTCGCGCAGCGTCGCCACCGCATCGGTCACCGGCAGCGTGTTGGAGTTGAAATAGTGGTAATCGCCGTTGGCGTCGCCGCCGCCGAGCATCGCGCGCACCAGCGTTTTCGCGACGTAATCCACCGGCGTCATATCGAAGAAATCGCCGGGTGTGTACGGCGCTTTGCCCAATTGCGCGCAGCCGCGGATCCACGCGCTGAAATAGTCGCCGGGGTTGCCGATGCCGGTCGCGCCATCGCCGGTGATGCGCGCGGGACGATGGATCGCCACCGGCACGCCGCGCGAACGCGCGAGCAGGCCGAGCTGTTCGCTCACCCACTTGCTTTGGTTGTAACCGCCATGCTGACCTTCCGGATCGGGCGCAGGGCTGGATTCGCGAACCAGCACGCCGGAATGTTTGCGAGTGACGTACACGCCCAGCGTCGAGACCAATTGCACCGGCTTGAGCACGCCCATCGTCGCCAGTTTCAGCACTTCGGCGGTACCGCCGACGTTCGCCGCTTCTAGATGGCCGTAGTGCGCGATGAAATTGACTTGCCCGCCGTTATGGACGATCACATCCACGCGCTCGGCGAGCGCGGCGAAACCCGCATCGTCCAAGCCCAGCCGCGGCGACGCCAAATCGCCCAACACCGGGTGCAGACGCGCTTCGTCGCCGTCGCACCAGAGCTTGTAACTTTCGAGATTGCGGCGGATGCGGCGCAGGCCTTCGGCGGCATCATCGGCACGCACGAGACAGACCATCTCCGCCGCGGTGGCGTCGAGCAATTCGCGCAGGATGTACGCACCGAGAAAACCGGTGGCGCCGGTCAGCAGCACCGAGGTCGGCGCTTCGCGCGGCGCGCGCGGCGATGCGGCCTGCGCGGCGGACACGCTGTCGGGCAACACGACCTTGCTGCGCAGGTCCAGACTTTCGACGACGCCGCCCGCGCGCAGTCGGTCGATGGTGCGCGCCAGACCGACGATCGTCGGCGAGGCGAACACTTCCGACAACGGCAATTCGATGCCGGTCGCGGCATGCAATTTGAACACCAGCGGCAGCGTGGCGAGCGAATCGCCGCCGGAAGCGAAGAAATCGTCGTCGGTACTGAGCGATTCGCGGCCCAGCACCTCGCGCCACACCGCGAGCACCGTCTCTTCGGTGGCGGTGCGCGGCGCGACGATCGCGCGTTCGCGCGCATCGTCCTCGCCCGGCGGCGGCAACGCGCGGCGATCGACCTTGCCGTTCGCATTCAGCGGCATCGCATCGAGAAACACGTAGGCCGACGGCATCATCGTTTCCGGCAGCCGCTGCGCCAAACCGGCGCGCAGCGACGTCGGCGTCGCGCCCGCATCGGCGACGACGTACGCGATCAAGCGTTTATCGCCGGGACGATCTTCGCGCAACAGCACCGCTGCGGCCTGCACGCCCGACACGACGGCGAGCGCCGCTTGTATTTCGCCCAACTCGATGCGCACGCCGCGCAGCTTGATCTGATGATCGCGACGACCGACGAACTGCAGCGTGCCGTCGGCGTTCCAGCGCACCAAATCGCCGGTGCGATACATCCGCGGCGTTTCGGCGTCGTCGCTCGCGGCGAAAGGATCGGGCAGAAAGCGTTCGTCGGTCAGCGCTTGTGCGCCGAGATACCCGCGCGCCACGCCGAGCCCGCCGATGTACAGCTCGCCGAGCACTCCGCGCGGGCATAGCGCACGATGCGCATCCAGCACGTACGCGCGCACGCCGGGCAGCGGACGACCGATCGGCAAATCCGACGATGCGCGCTCGCCCAATTCGGCGCCGTCGATCGTCGGCAGCAAAGTGGCGCACACCGAGGCTTCGGTGGGGCCGTAGTGATTGCACAGCACCGCGCGCCGTTCGGTGATCTGCGCGAAACGCCGCACTTGCTCGATCGGCACGCTCTCGCCGCCGATCATCATCAAGCGCAGATGCGGCAAATGCGGGCCGTCGCCGCGCGCCGCCAAACCTTCGCTCCAGCGCCGCCACAGCGCCGCGGGCGCGTCGATCGCGGTCACGCGATACTCGTCGCAAAAGCGTTCGAGTTCCGCGGCGCCCAACTCGGTGGGGTTCGGATGCAGCACCAGCGCCGAACCGCAAGCCAGCGCCGGAAAAATATCGCCGACGGAGGCGTCGAAGATCAGCGGCGGAATCATCAACAGACGCTGATCGGCGAACTCATGGCGCGCCAGGAAGCCGCGCACCAGATTCACCGCGCCGCGATGTTCGACCAACACGCCCTTCGGCTGCCCGGTGGAGCCGGAGGTGTAGATCACGTACGCCGCATCGCTGGCGCACCGTTCGATCGCGGGCGTTTCGTGCGAGGGCGGAATTTCGTCGAGCGATAGGACCGGCAGCGACTGCAAATCGCCGCCTTGCTGGGAACGACGCCATTCATCGGCGCGCGCGCGCTGCGAAGCCGGCACCAGCACGGCGCGCGCGTTCGCGTCTTGGAGCAAGAACGACAAGCGTTCGTCGGGGCTGGCCGGATCCAGCGGCAGATACGCCGCGCCCGCGGCATGCGCGCCGAGCAGGCCGAGCACCGCGTCGGCGGAACGGTCGGCGAGCACGGCCACGACGGTGTCGCGGCCGGCGCCGATCTCGATCAAACGATGGCCGATGCCGTTGGCGTGCGCCATCGCATCGGCATAGTTCACGCACCGGCCTGGCTCGACCAAGGCGTCGGCCTGCGGCGTCCGCGCGGCTTGCGCGGCGAAGGCGCCGAACAGCGTCGCATCGGTCTCGACCTGGGCGGGGCCACCATCGCCCATCGCCAGCAATTCGGTGGTTTCCGCTTCGCTCAAAATCGGCAACTGCGACAACGGCACGGTCGGGTTCGCCACCGCTTCGCGCAACAGCGCACCGTAATGTTCCGCGAAACGAGCGATCGTCGTCGGCAGGAACAGATCGGTGTTGTAATCGAGCGCGCACAACACTTCATGATCGCGCACCATGATCGACAGCGTGATTTCGAAGCGAGCGTTCTTCAGCACCGACTCGATCCACTGCGCGCGCAACCCATCCAAGCCCAATTCGCTCATGCCGCGCTCGTTCTGCAGCACGAACATGGCCTGAAATAAAGGCGAACGCCCCGGCGCGCGTTCCAGCCCCAATTGCTCGATCACGCTTTCCATCGGCGCCAGCGAATTTTCCATCGCGTCCAGCACGTTGCGGCGCGTGCGGACCAGCAAATCGTGCAGAGACGGATCGTCGCCGAAATGCTCGCGCAAGGCGACGCTGTTGACGAACAGACCGACGATGGATTCGAGTTCCAAGCTCGACCGATTCGTCACCGGCGACCCGACGACGATGTCGCGATCGTCCGAGTAGCGTGCGAGCAATGCCTGAAAAACCGCCAGATACAGCATGAAACCGGTGACGTTCTCGCTGCGGCAACGCTCGCCGACGAGGTCGACCAACGGCGTCGGCAAATACCATTCGTGATGAGCGCCGTTCGCGCTGATCACGGTGCCGTACGGACGATCGTTCGGAAGATCGAGCAATCCGGACGTGCCGGCGAGCGTGTCGCGCCAGAAATCGAGTTGTTTGCGTACGCGGTCTTGTTGCTCCGGCATGCGCTGCCAAAGCACAGTATCGGCGAATTGCGGCGGCGACTCGGGCAGTTGCGGCGTACGCCCGGCTCTGTGAGCGTTGTAGGCACCCGTCAAATCGTTGCGCAGATTCATCATCGACCATGCATCGGTCACGATGTGATGGGTCGCGACGATCAAAACGTGCCGATCCTGTTCGAGTCGTAGGACCGACAAGCGCATCAGCGGCGGCTTCGCCAAATCGAAAGGTCGCTGCGAGACGAGATCGATCATGCGATCGCGAGCGACGACGCCTTCGGCGCGCCATCGGCTTTCGATGTCCACGAATTCGATATCCGCATCGACGCCTTCGCGGATGATCTGAACAGGATGTCCGGCGTCTTCGCTAAACCCGATGCGCAGCGCGTCGCGAAACGCGACCGTGGTTCGGAACGCTTCGCGAAGCGCATCGAGGTCCAAAGGACCGAAGACCTCGGAAAAATCGTAGATGTGATACGTCGGCGTGCCCGGCTGCAGCCGCTCGAACACCCAAATTTGCTGCTGCGCCGACGAAAGCGGCAGCGGCTGTCCGACGCGCGCGCGCGGCATCGCCGGCGTCGCCGGCTCAGCGCCGCTCTGCGCTTTGGCGCGTTGCGCAAGATTGCGCAACAACAACTCGCGTTGCTGCGGCGACAGTTTGGCCAAGCGATCGGCCATCGCGCCGGGAATTGCGGGGTTGTCGGGGGATGCGGTCATACGCGTGACGGAGTCCTATCGCTCTTCCTGAAGCGCTCGCTGGCGTCCGCACGGCCGCGCGCCCATGAAGAGCGCGGCGACCGAGAAAACGTCAGCTCGCCAACAAATTTTGGATGTCCTCCTCGGACAACCCTTCCAACTCTTGCAGCATGCCGGCGAGCGCATCGGCATCGACGTTCTGCATGCGTTGACGCAGCAGCAGATCGGCGAATTCCGCGATCGTCGGCGCCTCGAACAGCATGCGCAGCGTGATGTCGCCGCCTATCGCCTTCTGCATACGCGCGACCAATTGCGTCGCCAGCAGCGAATGCCCGCCGAGATCGAAGAAATTGTCGTGAATCCCGATCTTCGGACGGCCGAGGATGTCGCCCCACAACGTCGCCAAGGTTTCCTCTTCGGCATTGCGCGGCGCGACGTAGGCGTCGGCGGCCGTTTCGTCGGCGTCCGGCGCCGGCAACGCGCGGCGATCGACTTTGCCGTTGGGCGTCAGCGGCAATGCGTCCATCGCGACGATGGCCGACGGCATCATGTACTCGGGCAAGCGTTGGCGTGCCTGCGCGCGCAACGACGCCAGATCGATCTCGGCGACGCCGTCGGCGCGCGTGAGATAGGCCACCAGCCGCTTGTCGCCGGGGCGATCCTCGCGAACGATCACCACCGCTTGCCGCACCTGCGGATGCGCGCCGAGCGTGGATTCGATTTCGCCCAATTCGATGCGGTATCCGCGCAGCTTGACTTGATGATCGATGCGTCCGACGACTTCGAGCCGTCCGTCGCGACGCCAGCGCGCGAGATCGCCGGTGCGGTAGAGACGGCCATCGGGCCGCGAACCGAACGGGTCGACGATGAATTTCTCCGCAGTGAGTTCGGGGCGATCGAGATACCCCTGCGACACGCCGAGGCCGCCGATCAGCAATTCGCCGGGAATACCGGGCGGCAGCGGCCGCATGCGCTGATCGACGATATAGATTTCGGTGTTCGCGATCGGCTTGCCGATGCTGATCGCGCCTTCGCCCGCTTCGACCCGATCGACCGTGGACCACACCGTGGTTTCGGTGGGGCCGTAAAGATTCCACAACTCGCGGCCATGGCCGAGCAAGCGATCGGCCAACTCGCGCGGCATGGCTTCGCCGCCGCAGAACATGCGCAGTGATTTGCGTCCGCGCCAACCCGATTCCAGCAGCATGCGCCACGTCGCGGGCGTCGCCTGCATCGCGGTCGCTTCGGCGCGGTCGAGCAAGGCCGCCAGCGCTTGGCCATCTGCCGCGGTGGCGCGATCGGCCAAAATCACGCGCGCGCCCACCGTCAGCGGCAGCATCAGCTCCAGCAATGCGATATCGAAGGAGAGTGTGGTGATCGCGCACAACGCGTCGTCGGCGCGCAAGCCCGGCGTGCGCGCCATCGACGCGAGGAAATTGACCCCGGCGCGATGCGGAACGCGCACGCCCTTAGGACGGCCGGTGGAACCGGACGTGAAGATGACGTAGGCGGTGTCTTCGGCGCCCGCAGATTCGAGGCGAACAGCTTCGCTCGAAGGCGGCGCCTCGGCGGTCAGCGCATCGTCGATCGACAACACGGCGTGCGCGCCGCTGGGCAATTCCGCGATCAATTCGGGATCGGCCAACACCACCGGCGCGGCGGAATCTTCCAGCATCCACGCGATGCGCTCGGCCGGATAACTCGGGTCCAGCGGCACGTAAGCGGCGCCGGCTTTCCAAGCGCCGAGCATCGCCGCGAGCATATGCGGCTTGCGGTGCAGGAACAGCCCGACCATGGTGCCCGGGCCGCAGCCGCGCGCGCGCAGTTGCGCGGCGATGCGTTCGGCCTGCGCGTCCAATTCGGCGTAGCTCAAGCGAACGATATCGCTCGCGCCGCCATGCGGCTGAGCGGCGTACTGCTCCACTGCGGTCGCCTGCGGCGCGCGCGCGACCTGCGCCTCGAACATCGCGTGCATCGTCGGTTCCGCCGGCAGCGGCTGCGCCGTGGCGTTCCATTCCTCGACGACGCGCTTGCGTTGTTGCGGCGGCATGATCTCGAATTCGGACAAGCGCTTGCCCGGGTCTTCGGCGATCGCGACCAACAATTGCTGCAGATGCGTCGCGAAATCGCGAATGTAGTCGTCGTCGAACAGATCGGTGGCGTACTCGATCAGCATCTGCAGTTCGCCCTTCACCTCGCTGGCGAAGATCGTCGCATCGGTGCGCGAGGTGCCCGAATGCGCGCCTTCGAGGCTGACCGGCAAAATCTGCAGACCCGCTAAATCGATGTCCCGCTCCGGGAAGTTCTGGAAGAACACCATCGTTTGGAACAACGGGGTGTGGCTGAGGCTGCGTTCGACATCCAGCGTTTCCAGCAGCCGCTCGAACGGCATGTCCTGATTGGCGTAGCTATCGACCGTGCGTCGCTTCACCTGCGCCAGCAATTCGCGGAACGTCGGATCGCCGGACAAATCGCCGCGTAACGGCAGCGTATTGACGAAGAAACCGATCAGCGTTTCGAGTTCGCGCCGCGGGCGGTTCGCGTTGCCGACGCCGATCGCGAGATCCTCTTGCCCGGAATACCGCGACAACAGCAGTTGGTAAGCTGCTAAGAAGGCCATGAATGCGGTCGCGCCCTCTTGGCGCGCGACCCGCTTGACCGCTTCGAACACCGACGCGGGAACGATGTGACGATGCAACGCACCGCGATAGCTCTGCGCCGCGGGACGAGGACGGTCGCCCGGCAATTCCAGCACCGGCGGCAACGTCTCGAATTGCGTCTTCCAATACGCCAATTGGTTGCGCGCGCCTTCGCCGTCCATTTCGTCGCGCTGCCACAAGGTGTAGTCGGCGTATTGGATGGGCAATTCGGGCAGCGGCGAGGGTTTTCCCGCGATGTAAGCGGCGTACAGCTCGGTCAATTCGCCGGCCAGAATCCCGAACGACCAACCGTCCACCGCGATGTGGTGCGCACTCATCATCAGCAAATGGTCGTCGTGCGCGATCTTGACCAACGCCGCGCGCAGAATCGGGCCATTGACCAGATCGAACGAGGCGGCCGCATCGTCGCGAGCCAGCGCCATCGCCGCTCGCATGCGTTCGCTTTCGGGCAGATCGGTGATGTCGATGCGCGCCAACGGCAGCGGTTCGATCGGAAGAATGCGCTGATATGGGCCGTCGTCGTCGCTGACGAACACCGTGCGCAAGGTTTCGTGCCGACGCACGATCTCGCTCAGCGCGCGCGACAACACGTCCACATCGAGCGAGCCGATCATCCGCAACAACAACGTCACGTTGTACACGCTGTTGCCGGGATCGAAACGATCCAGAATCCACAAACGCTGCTGTGCGGAGGACAGCGGCAGGCGCTCCGGGCGCGCCCGACGGCCGATCTCGTGTTGCGCGTTATCTCTCGCCGCGCTCTTGGCGAGTTGTTGCATCAACAACGCACGTTTTTCGGGGGATAAATTCGCCAGCCGCTTTTCCAACTCACTCATGCTTCACTCCATCGACGGACCGCGCTCGAGGCGCTGTCGCAATTCTTCGTCGCTCATATCGTCGTAATCGCCGAACGCCGCATCGAGTTCGTCGATCGCCTGGGCGACGCGAGCCGCCAGTCGTTCCAGCACCGGCGCATCGAACAGAGTGCGCAGCGGCAACTCGACGCCGAACTCGTCCTCGATCCGCGCCAACATGCGCGTGCCGAGCAGCGAATGGCCGCCCAAATCGAAGAAATTGGCGCGGACATCGACCCGCGGCAAAGCGAGCAATTCGCACCACAATTCGGCGAGCGCCTGCTCTTCGGCGGTGCGCGGCCCTTGGAAGTCGCCGCCCTCGCCCGCCGCGCCACCGGCCTGCGGCGCAGGCAAGGCGCGACGATCGACTTTTCCGTTCGGCGTCAGCGGGAACGCATCGAGACGCACGAACGCGCCCGGCACCATGTATTCGGGCAACGCGTTCTTCAGATGCGCGCGCAAAGCGGATTCGTCGGGGGCGGCGCCTTCATGGGTGAAATACGCGGCGAGGTAACGGTCGCCGGGGCGATCTTCGCGACAATGCACGACCGCCTGCGCGACGCCGGGAAATTCGCCGAGCACAGATTCGATTTCGCCCAACTCGATACGGAAACCGCGCAGTTTGATCTGATGGTCGAGCCGCCCGACCACTTGCACCGTGCCGTCTTCGCGCCAGAGCGCAAGATCGCCGGTGCGATACAAGCGCGCGTCGGGCGCGTCGGAGAATGGATCGTCGATGAATTTTTCGGCGGTCAGATCGGGGCGTCCGCGATAACCGGCCGCCAAACCGACGCCGCCGATCAACAATTCGCCCGGCACGCCGACCGGCAGCGGCTGCATGCGCTGATCGACGATGCGCAAGACGGTGTTATCGACCGGACGGCCGACGATGATCGGGCCGCTGCCCGGTTCGACGCGGCACAGCGCGGAATACACCGTCGTTTCGGTCGGGCCGTACAGGTTCCACAGCGACGGCGCGCAGGGCAGCAGGCGATCGGCCAAATCGCGCGGCAACGCTTCGCCGGTGGAAATGATGCGCATGCCCGGTTTTCCGGCCCAGCCCAGATCCAACAGCATGCGCCAGGTCGCGGGCGTGGCCTGCATGATCGTGATGGCTTCGGCATCGATGAGTTTGCGCAGACGCACGATGTCGCGCACGGTATCGCGATCGACCAGCAGGATGCGCGCACCGACCGTCAGCGGTAGCACCAATTCGCTCAAGGCGATATCGAACGACAGCGTGCTGATGGCGCAAATCGTGTCGTTGTCGTTCAAGCCCGGTTCGCGCGCGATCGAACGCAATAGATTGACCGCGGAACGCTGGCGAATTTCCACGCCCTTGGGTTTGCCGGTGGACCCGGAAGTGAAGATGACGTAAGCCGGGTCGTTCTCGCCCGACGCGTCGCCGGGCGGCGCATCGGCCTCCGCGCCGAGTGCGGCGTCGGCATCGATGACCACGACGGCCGGCGACATCCCGGCAGGTACGACCGACGGCAACGCATCGCGCAACGACGATTGCGTCGCCAGCACCGGCGACTCCGACAATTCCACCATGTAGCCGAGGCGATCGGCGGGATAGCTCGGATCCAGCGGCACGTAAGCGCCGCCGGCTTTGAGGATGCCGACCAAGCCGATCACCATTTCCAGCGAGCGCTCGACGTACAAACCGACCAACACGCCCGCGCCGACGCCCTGCGCGCGCAGGGCGTGCGCAAGCGCGTTGCCGCGACGATCCAATTCGCGATAACTCATCCGCCGGCCGGCGAATTCGACCGCCGTCGCGTCCGGTGTTTTCGCGACCTGCGCGGCGATGAGCGCGGCGATGGTGGCCGGCTCCGGCAACGCGCGTTCGGTGCGATTCCATTCGGCCAATCGCGCATGTTCTTCGACGGTGACGATCGGTAGATCGGCCGCGACCGTCGTCGGCGCATCGGCGATAGCTTCGAGCAGACGCAGCAAATGCCCGCCCATCCGCCGAATCGTCGCTTCGTCGTACAGATCGAAGGCGTACTCGAACATCAGTTCGCCCTCGAAGTGCTGATTGACGAACAACGAGATGTCCGCTTGCGCGGTCGGTTGCCGAACCTCCGACAAATGCGGGTAATCCACGCTCACGCCGGTCATGCCCAGATCGAGGCGCGGATAGTTCTGGAAGAAGTACATCACCTGCGCGAACGGCGTGTAGCTGGTCGATCGCGGCACGCGCAGGCGCTCGAGAATCTTATCGAGCGGCGCATCGCCGTTGTCCATCGCCGCCAACATCGCGTCGCGCGTGCGATCCAACGCATCGAGGAAGGTCGGCGCGTCGGATAGATCCAACGGCAGAGGCAGCAGATTGATGAAGAAGCCGATCACGTTTTCCAATTCGAGCCGGGTGCGCCCGGCCGAACCGGCGGCGACCACGACTTGCGCTTGGCCGCTGTAACGGGACAGCAGAATTTGGAACGCGGTCAGCACCAGCATCGACATCGTCGCCTGACGCTCGCGACCGATGTTTTCGAGTTTGCGATACAGCGGCTCGGGAATCCGCGTCGACCAATTGCCGCCGCGAAAACTCTGCATCGCCGGACGCGAACGATCGGTCGGCAGATCGAGCACTGCGGGCGCGCCTTCGAGGCGTTCCTTCCAAAAGTCGATCTGCCGTTCGAGCGCTTGCCCGGACGTATTCTCGTTCTGCCAAATAGCGACATCGGCGATCTGCAAATTCGGCGCCGTCGCATCGGGCGTTTGACCGCCGAGCAGAACGTTGTAAGCCTGCGCGAATTCCTTGGACAAGATGCCCATCGACCAACCGTCGATCGCGATGTGATGGTAGACCAGGCACAGCAAATACAGATCGGGTTCGACTCGAATCAGCGATGCGCGCAAGGAAGGATCGCGCGTGAGATCGAAGGGCCGCGACGCGGCCTCGCGGGCGCGGGCGAACGCATCGTCGCGGCGCGATTGCGTCGTTTCGCCGCGGGCGTCGAGCGCCTCCCATGGCAACGGCATCGTCGGCAAAATCCGTTGGAACGGCTCGCCGCCCTGCGCGAGGTAAACCGTGCGCAGCACTTCATGACGATCGATCAAGCTTTGCAGTGCGGCTCTGAGCGTCTCCGCGTCCACATCGCCCCGAAGCCAATACACCGTCGGCGCGTTGTACGCCGCGGAGCCAGGAAACAATTGGTCCAGCCACCAGAGCCGGCGCTGGCCGGAACTCAACGGAATGCGTTCGGGACGCGGCGCGGGCTCGATGCGGTTGCGCTTGCCCCGCGCTTGAGCGGCCAGTTTCCGCAGCAATTCCCGTCGATCTTGGGAGGCTTCGGTGCTGTGGAGATCGGCTTCGCTCATAGAGGGCAACGTCCCTGTTACATGGGGGTTCGGTAAATGAAATAGATTCGCAAATGAGCGGGGAACTCTGCGAATACCGCTTTCCAACGTATCATACACGGCTTATTCTGCAAGCCGCGATCACAAAAACGAGATCGCATTCCATCCCCCATCCATCGGCGTACGCGCGCATGTGCATCGTGGCCTCAGAGACAAGGATCGTCCCGTTCGCGCAATCGCGTGCATTACGGCGTTTCGCGAACGTTACGGACACGAATGCCTCGATCGGGAGGTTCCGTTGAGCGCGAAAGACGACGCCCGGACTTCTCGTCGCCCCCCTACGGCGCCGACCGAATTGGCAGCGTTGTCGGCGCGCCTAGGCGCCGATCGCGGATCGGTCCAAGGCGGCGGCGGCAATACGTCCTACAAGTCCGGCGACGATTTCTGGGTCAAAGCATCCGGCACGTGGCTCGCACATGCTGAGACGCAGGATATTTTCGTGCATTTGCCGCTCAGCGGCGTGCGCTCGGCCATGACCGAAGCCGACCCCGAGGCCGCGTTACGCGCGCTCGCGCCCGCGCACGGTCCGCGACCTTCGATCGAAACCTCGCTGCATGCGTTGATGCCGCAAGCGGTCGTGCTGCACGTGCATTCGGTGAATACGATCGCCCACGCTGTGCGCCGCGATGCCGAAACCTTGCTCGCCGCTCGTCTCGACGGTTTGAACTGGGCGTGGGTCCCGTATCGGCGCCCCGGGCTGCCGCTCACCGAGGCGATCCGCGAGGCCTTGGCGCAGGCGCACGGAACTCCGGACATCTTGGTGTTGGGCAATCACGGCCTCGTCGTGGCTGGAAACGATTACACGAGCGCCGAGGCGCGACTGCGCGAGGTCGAAACGCGATTGGCGCTGCCCGCGCGCGCGCCGTCGCCGCCCGATCTCGACCGTTTAGCCGACGCGAACGATGCCGGCTGGCGTATCGCCGAGGACGACACGCTGCACGCCATCGGCACCGACGCGGTGGTTCGCGCGATCGCCATGCGCGGCGCGCTCTATCCCGATCATGTCGTGTTCCTCGGCGAACGCGCGTTCGCCTTGAACGACGCAAGCACACGGCGAAACGCCAGCGAGCGCGTCTCGCTACGTTCGGCGTTGGATGCGGCGATCGCGCGGGGCGCACCCGAACCGGCCTACATCATCGTCGAGGGCGCCGGCGTTCTGCTCTCGCCCAGTCTCAGCTCGGGCGCCAGCGCCATGTTAGGTTGCTTGGCGGATGTCGGCCTGCGGCTGGACGGCCGCGAACCCCTGCGTTATCTGGCGTTGGACGACGTCGCGGCGCTGATGGGTTGGGAAGCGGAAGCCTACCGTCGCACCCGCGATGCCGTCGCGCCCGACGCGCCCGTCCCACGATGACGGCGTCTTTCGTTTCTCTCTTCAGCCTCGCCCGCCCTCCGCTTTCCGCACCGACCACGACCGACCAAGGAAGACCGTAAGCATGCAGATCGTCGTACCGATGTCGGGATTCGGAGAGCGCTTCCGCCGCGCGGGTTATGCCGTGCCCAAGCCGCTGATCGAAGTCGAAGGCAAGCCGATCGTCTCGCATGTGATGGACCTGTTTCCGGGCGAAACCGATTTCGTGTTCGTCTGCAATCGCGATCATTTGGACACGCCGGAATTCGCGATGGCCGAACGGCTGATGCGCGATTGCCCGACCGGGCGCATCGTCGGTATCGACCCGCATAAGCTCGGCCCGGTGAACGCGGTGATGCAAGCCCTGGACGCGCTGGACCCGGCGAAACCCACCATCGTCAATTACTGCGATTTCACTGCGGTGTGGGATTACGCCGCATTCGTACGCGATGTGACCGAGAGCGGTTGCGACGGCGCGATCCCGTGCTACACCGGTTTCCATCCGCACATGACCGGTTCGACCAACTACGCCTACGTGCGCACCGAGCCGATGGCGGCGAGCGAGGGGCGCACGCGTCCGCGCGTGTTGGCGATTCAAGAAAAACAGCCTTACACCGACCGTCCGATGAGCGAATACGCCTCGAGCGGTACGTATTATTTTTCGTCGGCGGCGAAGATGGCCGATTTTTTCGCGCGCAGCATGGCGCGGCCGGAACTGGCCTTGAACGGCGAGTATTACGTCAGTCTCGCGTATCGCCCGCTGTTGGAAGACGGCGGCTTAGTCACCGTGTTCGAACTCGACCATTTCATGCAGTGGGGAACACCCGAAGATTTGGCGGAATATCGCTATTGGTCGCAGGCGTTTCGCGGGTTGGTCGATCCGATGCGACGACGCCGCGCGGTGCGCCAACGCGGCACGACGATGGTGCCGATGGCGGGCCTGGGCTCGCGTTTCGCGCAAGAAGGCCACACCTTGCCGAAGCCGTTGATCGCGGTGTCGGGCGAGCCGATGGTGGTGCAGGCGACGCTGGATTTGCCGGCCGCCGACAAACACGTGTTCGTGCTGCGCCGCGACCTCCCCGGGCTCAGCGCGATCGAAACGACATTGCGACAGCGATTCCCCGGTTGCGCGACGGTCGAACTGCAGGCGGTCACCGACGGTCAAGCGCGCACATGCCTACTCGGGCTCGATGATGTAGACCCGGATGCGCCGCTCACCATCGGCGCCTGCGACAACGGCGCGATCTTCGATGCGGATGCCCTGCGCGAAGCGCTCGACGAGCCCGACGCCGATGTCGTGGTCTGGGTCGCTCGCGGCTATCCCGGTGCGATCCGACGGCCGCAGCATTACGGCTGGGTGGATGCGCACGATGGCAGCGTGCGCGCGGTGTCGGTGAAGACGCCGCTGGCCGACCCCACGCGCGACCCGATCGTGGTCGGCACCTTCACGTTCAAGCGCGCCGGCGACTTCGCGGCGGCGGCGGCGGCGATGATCGCGCGCGACGGCCGCATCAACGGCGAGTTTTACGTCGATACCTGCATCAACGACGCCATCGCCCTCGGCTTGCGCTGCAAAACCTTCGAAATCGAACATTATCTGTGCTGGGGCACGCCGGACGATCTGCGGACTTTCGAATACTGGCAGCGGTGTTTCGACCGCTGGCCGTCGCATCCGTACGCGAAAGCGCACGACGCCCGCATCCCAGCCGCGGCGCCCTCGCGCGCCACCGCCGACTCCATGGAATAAGGACACGCCATGCCCCGCTTTTTCGCATTTTTGGCCGCAATCGCGCTCGCCTTCGGACCGATCGGAGCTGCGAGCGCCAGCGTTGCCGTCGATACCGACGGTCGTTGCGGCGATCGCAGCGGCGAACTCGAAACGCCGATCTTGCGCAATGCACGCAACGCGCGAAACGCGATGCGACAACATGCGCGCAGAAAAGAAGGCGGCGGTTCCAACGGCCGTCGCAAAGGCCCCGGCTCTTGGCCGCTGCCGCGCACGTATTTCCCTTCGCACGAAGAGAATCGTTTCGAGCACGAGGGCGATGTGGCCCGCGCGCGCGAATATTTCCTCGCACATCGGCCGCGTAATCTCGAATTTCTGCTGCGCAAGCGCTACGACTGGATGAACGCGCATTTGCGGCCCGGCATGCGCGTCGTCGAATTCGGCGCCGGTTCGGGGCTGAGCAAAGAATTCATCCGCCATGAAGGCTTCCGCATCACCGATGTCGAACCGCGGCCGTGGACCGACGATGTCGCCGACGCGATGGATCCGCCGTACGCCGACGGTTCGATCGACGCGGCGATCTTCAGCCACATGATCCATCACCTGACGAATCCCGCGCGTTTCTTCGCCAGCGTGCATAAGATGCTCGCGCCGAACGGCTTGGTGCTGATTCAAGAGCTGAACACCTGCTTCATGCTCAAGCTCGCGCTGCGGGCGATGCGCCACGAAGGTTGGTCCTACGACATCGATGTGTTCGACCCGGACGTCGTCGCCAACGACCCGCGCGACCCGTGGTCGGCCAATTGCGCGATCCCGGAACTGATGTTCGAGGACGCATCGGAATTCGAGCGACGCATTCCCGGGTTCCGTGTCGAGAAGAACGAACTCAACGAGTGCTTCGTGTTCTTGGCGTCCGGCGGCGTGGTGGTGCGCGCGAAAACGGTCGAATTGCCGATGTTCGCCCTGCGCGCGATCGACGCCCTGGACGGCGCATTGGTGAAACTGATGCCGTCGATGTTCGCGATGGGCCGGTCGGTCGTGTTGCGTAAGACCGATTCGGAGTGACGACGGCATGCGTTTGAGTTTGGTCATCCCCTGCTACAACGAAGCGCGCAATTTGCCCTTATTGGTGGCGCGTCTGCGCGAGGTCTTCGTGCGCGAGGATGTCGAAGCCATTCTCGTCGACAACGGATCGACCGACGATTCGCCCGCGGTGTTGGCCGAACTGTTGCGCGAACCCTCACGCATCCGCAGCGTGCGCGTCGAGAAAAACCAAGGCTACGGCTTCGGCATTCTCGCCGGCCTCGCCGTAGCGGAAGGCGAGATCATCGGTTGGACGCACGCCGACATGCAGACCGATCCGGCCGACGCGCTGCGTGGCTTGGACCTGTTCGAAGGCAAGACCGATGGCGCCTTCGTCAAAGGCAGCCGCTACGGACGCCCGCTCGCCGATACGATCTTTACCGTCGGCATGTCGGTGTTCGAAACCTGCCTGCTGCGCCGTCGGCTCTGGGACATCAACGCGCAACCGACGTTGTTCCCCCGCACGTTCTATGCGCGTTGGCGTTCGCCGCCGCACGATTTTTCGCTCGATCTCTACGCCTACTACGAAGCCTTGCATCACGGCTTGCGCGTGCGTCGCTTCCCGGTGCGCTTCGGCGAGCGCGCGCACGGCGTCTCGCACTGGAACGTGAACTGGCGCGCGAAGGCGCGTTTCATTCGCCGCACGATCGATTACAGCCTTCGCCTGCGTCGCGAACTCGCCCGCGAGAACGTCCGCGAGAACGCCCCGCCCCCACCACCGGCACGCTCCGCATGATGCTCGTTCGTCACCGACGCAATACCGCCGAAGATCTGCGCGCGACGCCCGTCGAGTACGGCATCGAACTCGATCTGCGCAGCTATGGCGATCGTTTGATCGTGCATCACGATGCCTTCGTCGACGGCGAGGATTTCGAGCGCTGGCTCGACGACTATCGGCATCGGCTGCTGATTCTCAACGTCAAAGAGGAAGGCCTCGAACAGCGTTTGATCGCGCTCATGCGCGAACGCGGCATCGAAGACTGGTTCTTCCTCGACCAATCCTTTCCCTTCTTGATCCGCACCGTGCGCGCGGGCGAATCGCGCTGCGCGGTACGCGTGTCGGAATTCGAATCGATCGACACCGCGTTGACGCTGGCCGGACAGGTCGATTGGATTTGGGTCGATTGCTTCACGCGTTTTCCGCTCGATCGGGCACAAGCAGAACGTCTGCGTTCGGCCGGCTTCAAGCTATGTCTGGTCTCGCCCGAACTGCAAGGGCGCGACGCCGCGACCGAGATTCCGGCTTTGCGCGCGTTGTTAGCGCGCGAAGGCATCGTCGCCGACGCCGTCTGCACCAAGGAACCCGCACTGTGGCGTTGAGCATCGATTCGTTATCGACGAAGATCGGGCTGCCGAAGTCGATTCGGCGCTCGCCCGTGTTTCTGGTCGGTCTGGCGCTGCGCCTGCTGTTGATCGCATTTCTCGCGCCGCAGATTCAGCAGACTTGGTTCGTGCCGTTCGTGGAACATGCGATCGCGCATCCGTCGATCGACCCGTGGACGACCTTCCTCGACGACGGCGGCACGCCGCTGGCGTATCCGTACGGCCCGGTGATGCTGATCGCGCACCTGCCGACGCTCGCGATCGGTTGGCTGCTCGCCGCCGTCAGCGACCAAACGGTGTTCCTCGCCATCGGTTTTCGCGCCAGTCTGCTGCTGGCCGATCTCGCCGCGCTGCTGCTGTTGAATCGATTGTTCCCGCAACACCCGCGCAAATTGTTGTGGCTGTACTGGTGGTCGCCGATCGCGCTCTACGTGACCTATTGGAACGGCCAGACCGACATCATTCCGATCGCGCTGCTGCTGGCGTCGTTGGTGCTGCTGCGCGATCTGCGCGCGCGCGCCAGCGGTCTCGCGCTCGGCCTGTCGCTCTCGGCCAAGTTCAGCATGTTGTTGGCGGTGCCGTTTCTGGCGATTTATCTGTGGCGCAACAAGCGTCTGCGCAACCTGCAGACGCCGTTCGCGATCGGATTAGCGATCGGCTTGATTCCGCAAGCGCTGTGTCTGCTCTCGCCCGGCTTCCTGCGGATGGTGTTGGGCACGCAAGAGTCCGCGCGTATTTTCGATTTCGCGCTACCGCTCGGCCGCACGATGGAGTTGTATCTCACGCCGACGCTGTATCTGCTCGCGGCCTATGCGGTCTGGCGTCTGCGCCGGATCAGCTTCGACTTGCTGCTGGCCGTGACCGGTCTGTCGTTCTTCCTGGTGGTGATGACTACCCCGGCACCGCCTGGCTGGTATCTGTGGTTGGTGCCGTTTCTGGTCGCGCATCAGTTGCAGGGCGACCGCAGCGCGATCGTATTGACTGCGGCGCTGTCGGCACTGGTGATCGGGATGCACGTGGTGATGTCGCCTGGCGCGACGGTCGAACCGTTCGGCTGGAATATCGCCGGAGCGCTCGCGCCCGCCGCCGCCGCCGCGACACCGCATCTCTCATCGCTGTGGATGACGCTGGTGATCGCCACCGGCGTGGTGTTGATCCTGCAGATGCTGCGCGAACGCGTCGCCCGCAACGATTATTTTCGGATTTCGCAAAAACCGCTGCGACTCGGCATCGCCGGCGATTCCGGCGCTGGCAAAGACACGCTGGCGCGCGCGCTCACCGGTATGTTCGGTTCGCATACCGTCGTGCATCTGTCCGGCGACGACTACCACGTGTGGGACCGTTTTGCGCCGATGTGGAAAGGCCTGACCCACCTGAACCCGCGCGCGAACGATCTGCAACGCTTCAACAGCGATGCGCTGGCGCTGATGGACGGCAAGCCGGTGATTTGCAGGCACTACGACCACAGCGCCGGGCGCTTTCTGGCGCCGGTGACGTTGCAACGCAACGATGTGGTGATCGTCTCCGGCCTGCACGCGCTGCGCATGCCTCGATTGAGCAAGCGCTTCGATGTCGCGGTGTTTTTGGATATCGACGAAGACCTGCGGCGCGCGTGGAAAATCCACCGCGACGTGAACGAACGCGGCCACGCGCTAGAAACCGTGCTGCGCTCGATGGAGCGACGCGCACTCGATTCGCAACGCTACATCCATCCGCAGCGCGCCGCGGCCGACTTGGTGCTGAAACTGCGTCCGGTCAATCAACGCCAGCTCGAATCCGCCGCATCGCCGCATGCGATACCGCTCAAACTGTCCGCGCAGATCCGCAACGGCACCTATCACGAGCGCTTGGCGCGCATTCTGATCGGTATCTGCGGCCTGCATTTGGATATCGAACTGGCGGAAGATTCCGACGAAGTCGGCATGACGATCGAAGGCGATGTGTCGGCGGAGGACATCGCGCTCGCCGCCGCGTCGTTGGCGCCGAACCTACAGGAAATGCTCGATATTCGGCCCGAATGGGAAGACGGCATGACCGGGATCATGCAGTTGATGGTGTTGTTGCAGATCGAAGAATCCCTCAAGAACAGGATACGCTGACATGGTGGTCCAACATCCGTCGAAAGCGCTGCGCGCGCCGCGCGCGATCATTTTCGACACCGACAACACGCTGTACGCCTACGAAGAACCGCACGCGCAAGCGACCGCGGCGACCGAGGCGAAGGCGGTGCGTTTGCTCGGCGCCGATCTCGAAAGCGTACGCAGCGCATTCGCGCAGGCGCGCAGCGACGTCAAGAAGCAACTCGGCGCCTGCGCCAGTTCGCACAGCCGCTTGCTGTATTTTCAGCGCGGCATCGAGATCCTGGGACGCAAGACCCAGTTGTTGATCACGCTGGATCTCGAGCAAACCTATTGGCGCACGTTCCTGTCGCATTGCTCGCTGTATCCCGGCGTACGAGAATTGCTGACCAATCTGCGCAATCGCGATATCGCCACCGCGATCATCACCGACCTGACCTCGCAGATCCAATTCCGCAAGATCGTGTATTTCGGTTTGGACGATTACTTCGATTACGTGGTCACATCGGAGGAGGCCGGTGCCGATAAACCCGATCCGGCGCCGTTCGAATTGGCGATCCAAAAGCTCGGCATCGAACCGCACGAGATTTGGATGGTCGGCGACAGTCCGCGCTGCGATGTCGAGGGCGCGAGCCGTTTCGGCATGACCACGCTGCTGCGCGTGGATCGCGCCGGGGGCGATGCGCGTTCGCAAACCGCCGACATCGTGTTCGACGATTTCCACGAACTCGATCGCTTTTTGTTTTCCGGCAAGGTCGACGGCCTCGCAGCATAAAACCGCTGCGATTGGCGACCGATCCCTCCCCGCACCACGCATCGCACCCGACGTTATCCGTTTCGACGCATTCAAGGAGTCCGCGCATGAACTCGAGCCACGCTTCCGCCCCGTCTCTCGACCGCTGGCTCGCGGCCGGGCTGCTGTCGGCGCTGATCGCGATTCTCGCCAGCACCGCGCTCGCCGCGTTCGGCGTGCCGTCGATGTTCGCGATCGCGCTCGGCGCGCTCGGCGCCGTCTGCGGCAGCGTCTTGCTCGCGAAACGCTTGCCGCCCGGCATCGACGCGCTGCGCCGGAAGCGCCCATTGCTCGCGTTCTTCTGGCTGCTGCTCGCGGTCGCGGCGCTCGGTCGTACCGTCGGTATCGCGTGGTTCATGCTCGACCCGCAAGCGCAACAGGCCTCGGCGTTCGGGTTCGATCAGTTCTACACCCGGCATAGCTGCATGTCCGGGTATTGGCACGCCGCCGAACTCGCCGACAAAAGCATCGAGAACGTTTACCTCGGCGAGCACTACGCGGGTTTCTACGGCATCTTCAAGATCGACGAATATCTGTATCTGCCGCAATTTTTGATTCTGCCGATGCTCGGCGTCGCCGCCGGCCTCGATTTCGATCAGATGCGCGGCGTGTGGTTCGCGCTGCAGGGCTTGATCGTGCTGCTGTGCGCGATCGGCGTCGCGAAATGGATCGGCGGCCCGGCCGGGCGTCGCGCCGCCCTGCTGATTCCCGCGATCTGGGTCGCCACGCCGACCGCGCTGACCTTGCAGTTGGGTAACTTCCAACTGTCCGCGATCGCGCTGTCGTTGATGGCTTTCGTGTTGTTCTGGCGGAACAAACCGATTCTGGGCGGCGCGATGTTCGGCTTCGCGGTGTTCAAACTCTTCCCGGGTTTGCTTGGGATTTATCTGATCCTGACCAAACGCTGGCGCGCGTTGTTTTGGACGTTGGGGTTTTCGGCGATCTACACCGTCATCGCGTTTCTGTGGCTGGGCGAAAACCCCTTCCGCGCGCTGTTCGAATTCCATCTGCCGCGCTTGGCCAGCGGCGAGGCGTGGGCGTTCCTAGAAATCCCGCAGTTGGCGCCGGTGGTGGCGATCAACGATTCGGTGCCCGGTCTGGTGCTGAAGTTGAAAGCCTTGGGCGTGCCGGGCATGGACATGGCCTTGAGCCGGCATGTGGGATGGGTGTGGACGCTGTTCATCGTCGCGCTGACCGCCTTGGCCGCGCGTCGCGCACCCCGGATGTCGCGCCACGAATTGGCGATGACGTGGACGGCGCTGCTCGCGCTGGCCGCGTTCCGCAGCCCCTTCCTGCCCGATCACACCGGCCTGTTCGCGCCGCTGTGGCTGTGGAGCCTCGTCGCCGCGGGCAGCGCGTTCACGGGCGGTCGCGTGTTCAAAATGGCGCTGCTCTGGCTCGCCTTCGCCGCCGTGGTGCCATTCATGGGCACACCGCTCGATAACGGCTTGGACCGCTTCGTCGTCTCCGGCATCAGCCAAATCGTCGCGATCGCGCTCTGCCTGTGGGCAGTGCTGCGCAAACCGACCGGCATCGAGAGCGAAGACGCGCGGCCGGCGAATGCCGCGGCGCAGGCGTTGCCGCGTGAAGCCGAAGCGCAGGCGGCGTGATCCGAACAAGATCATCTACGCTTTTGTTATGCAAGCGTCGACCAGACATTGCCAATGGAAAGCCCTGCCGAAGCAGGGCTATATTTACCAACTGTTATTATCCAGCAGCGGCTCGTCGAGGCTCTTCCTCTGGATATTCTGCGGGCGCAGATCTAATCTCGTTTAGTGTCGAAACCAATTGCTCATGCGCCATGCTACGGAACTCAGCTGCCGCAAACCGTAGCAGTACTCGCCGAACGAGCGGTTGGTACCCCAGACCTTCCTTAGTCGCAATCAGTTTAAGGTCATCGATAAGGCGCCTAGGCAACCGGATAGAGATTAGTTGAAGCCCGAGCGCTTCATCGACCTCGCGTTCCAGTTGCTCTGGTGCCGCAACCGCATGATCGGCCGAGAGCCCAAGCTCGCCAGACTCCCAGCGGCATTCCTGAGCTTCGTTCGGGTTCTGCATCATATTCTCCTCTTCATCATGGTCTGGATCATTGCCGTGGTTGGCAAAGCCGGGTGTAAAGCGCATCCGAACCATCTTGGGGTTCAAACGCCGTTTTCACCGCAAAATGGTCTGGATAACGCACAAATACGATTTTCAGGACTCTTCCTACGTCGGTCTCGGCAACGAACCAATAGGTGGGCGGGTCTGTTTGGTGATCCTCCCGTGTGTCACTGAAATAAGGACCGACACGGTTAGCAAAACACTCTGCGATCTCTTTTCCTGAGACTTGGTGCTTATTTCTTAGTTTCTCGGCAACCCGAGGGGATACCTTGAATGTCATCGAGCCGTCCAGCCTTTAACTTTGAAGCATATATTGTATATACACGATAATTGTATATACAACACGTCAAAAATCACATTTCGCACTTTTAAGGCATTACCAGCTCATTGAGTAAACTACGGTTAATAGTAGTAGTAATACAAAAAAACCGCCCCTTTTACAGGGCGGTTTTCCGTATATTTTCCGTACTAGCCGGAATTGCAGCAATTAAAAACGGCCTAAGCCGTTGATTTAATTGGTGGGCGGTACAGGGTTCGAACCTGTGACCCCTACCATGTCAAGGTAGTGCTCTACCGCTGAGCTAACCGCCCGACGAGCGATGCTGCTGCCCGAAAGGGCGGCTATGGTAACACCAGTCGTCACGAGACGGAACCGGCGCCGACCGGTATCGACGCTTTATCTCGGCCGCTGGAAGGCCCGCCGCAACAGCGCATGCGTGCCGCCGTAGGCCACCACCGTCAGCACGCCCCAGCAGACCAGCAGATGCACCGGCGCTGGCCCGAGCTGGCGGCCCCAGAACGGGTCGGTCCAGGCGAAATTGATGTTCTCCGCCGCCGGCGCCAGCCAGCGCCCGGCGATCATCGCCAGGGCCGCGATGGCCGCCTGTAGCGGCCAGCCGCGCGGGTCGTAGCCGATGCGGCGCATCACCCACCACAGCAGCAGCGGCCAACCGAGGTGGTACAGCGACAGCAGGCGCGCGTACAGCGGAGACGCCGAGTCCCACATGTACGCGGTGGCGCCGTAGAGAAAATCGCCGGTCGCCAGCTTCCAGCCGACATCGAGCGCCCAGGCCAACGCGATCACCGGCGCGGCCACCGCTTGGCTCGACAACAGCAGCCGATTGCGCGCGATCAATCCCGCCGCGGTCAGAATCACGCCGACGTTGCACAGGAACAGGAAATTGCGCGGGCCGTACGCCGTTTGATACGCCGGCAGATAAATCAGCAGCCAGGCGAGGCCGATCCACTCGGCGCGCGGGAAGCGGTCGCGCTTCTCGCCCGCGGCTGTGTCGGCGCCGCTTGTCCGCGACGCATTCACCCGAGACTCGACTCTTTGAGTCGGCGGATCTCGTCGCGCACGCGCGCGGCGTCCTCGAATTCGAGATCGCGCGCGTGGCGATACATCGTTTGTTCGAGCGTCGCGATCTTCGCCGCCGCCTGTGCGGGCGTGAGCGCGGCGTAGTCTTCGCGCGTTTCGGCCACGCGCCCACTCTGCCCGCGGCCTTTCTTGTCGCCCGGCGCGGCATCGGCGCGCGCGCCTTCCATCACATCCATCACCTGACGGATGATCGAGGTCGGCACGATGCCATGAGTCGCGTTGTATTCGAGCTGTTTTTCGCGGCGGCGGCCGGTTTCGTCGAGCGCGGCCCGCATCGAACGGGTGACGACATCGGCGTACAGAATCGCCTTGCCGCGGACGTTGCGCGCGGCGCGACCGATGGTCTGGATCAACGAACCCGCCGAGCGCAGAAAGCCTTCCTTGTCGGCGTCGAGAATCGCGACCAGCGACACTTCGGGCATATCCAGACCTTCGCGCAGCAGATTGATGCCGACCAACACATCGAACACGCCCAGACGCAGATCGCGAACGATCTCCACGCGCTCGACGGTTTCGATATCGGAATGCAAATAACGCACGCGCACGCCGTGATCGCCGAGATATTCGGTGAGGTTCTCGGCCATGCGTTTGGTCAGCGTGGTGACGAGCACGCGGTCGCCCATCGCCACGCGTTCGTGGATTTCGCCGAGCAAATCGTCCACCTGCGTGCCGACGGGGCGAATCTCCACCAGCGGGTCGATCAAACCGGTCGGGCGCACCACCAGTTCGACGACTTGGCCTTCGGATTTCTCCAATTCGTATTTGCTGGGCGTGGCCGACACGAAGATGGTGCGCGGCGCACGGCCTTCCCATTCTTCGAAGCGCAGCGGCCGGTTGTCCAACGCCGAGGGCAGACGAAAGCCGAATTCCACCAGCGTTTCCTTGCGCGAACGGTCGCCTTTGTACATCGCGCCGATCTGCGGCACGGTCACGTGCGATTCGTCCACTACCAGCAAGGCGTCCGGCGGCAAATAATCGAACAAACACGGCGGCGCTTCGCCTTCCATGCGGCCGGTGAGGTGCCGGGAATAATTTTCGATGCCGGTGCAGAAGCCGACTTCGGCCATCATTTCGATGTCGAACTGCGTGCGCTGCGCCAATCGCTGCGCTTCGACCAGTTTGTTCGCCGCGTAGAAATGCTCCAAGCGCGCTTTCAGTTCGGGCTTGATCGCCTCGATCGCATCCAAGACCGTGCGGCGCGTGGTCACGTAATGCGACTTCGGATAAATCGTATAGCGCGGGACTTTGCGCAAACTCTCGCCGGTCAACGGGTCGAACAGGGTCAATTGTTCGATTTCGCCGTCGAACAATTCGATCCGCAGCGCTTCGTTATCGGATTCGGCCGGATGCACGTCGATCACTTCGCCGCGCACGCGATAGGTCGCGCGCCGCAGTTCGGTATCGTTGCGGGTGTACTGCATTTCGGTGAGGCGGCGGATCAGCTCGCGCTGGTCGATGCGCTCGCCGCGCACCATGTGCAGCACCATGCGGAAGTATTCGTTCGGATCGCCCAAGCCGTAGATCGCCGACACCGTGCAGACGATGATCGCGTCGCGTCGTTCCAGCAGCGCCTTGGTCGCGGACAACCGCATTTGTTCGATGTGCTCGTTGATCGAGCTGTCTTTCTCGATGTAAGTATCGCTGGACGGAACGTAGGCTTCCGGCTGGTAGTAATCGTAATAACTGACGAAATATTCGACCGCGTTATCCGGGAAGAACGCTTTGAATTCGCCGTACAACTGCGCCGCGAGCGTCTTGTTGTGCGCCATCACCAGCGTGGGTTTCTGCACCGCTTCGATGACGTTGGCGATGGTGTAGGTTTTACCCGAGCCGGTCACGCCCAGCAGGGTCTGTCGCGCGAGACCGTTCTCGAAGCCCTCGATCAATCGCGCGATCGCCTGCGGCTGATCGCCGGCCGGCGTGTATGGCGCAACCAAGCGGAAGGCGCTGTCCGAAATTTCGCGGTGCAAGGTGCTCATGGTCGACGCGTTCGGGACACGACACAGTGGAAACGGCACAGTGTAGAACCTCGCGCCCGCGCGCGCAGGCGGAAAGCGACGACGCGCGAATCGGGGTTTTCCTACGTCGCGATGCGTCGCGACCCGATAGGGCTGGGCAGCACGCGAACGGAGACTGGCGCTCTCCTTCCGTCGCCCCACGAGGCCCCCGATGTCCGTCACGCCGCCCGCTCGCTCGCACGCCGTTTCGCCCCGCGCCCGCCGCATCGCCTCCGCGATCGCCCGGCCCCGTGGGTTCACCCTGCTCGACGCCCTGCTCGGAATGAGCCTCGCCGCGCTGGTCTTCGGGTTCGCTGTGCCGAACTACCGCGCGGCCCTCGCCCAGGCCCACGCGGCCTCGGCCCGCAGCGCGATGACGATGACCCTCTATGCCGCGATGCGGGAGGCCGCCGTGAACGGCCGCACGGCCGTCATCTGCCCCAGTGCGAAGACCGACTTCTGCGCAGGCGGCATCGATTGGAGCGACGGCTGGGTCGCATTCATCGATCTGAACGGCGACCGTGATCGCGGCCCGATCGAACCCTTGATCCGCCGCCAATCCGAACTGAGCGGCGACGTACGCCTGCGCAGCACGCGCGGCCGGCCACGGCTGGTGGTCCAACCCAGCGGCAGCAACGCCGGCTCCAACGTCACCTTTACCCTGTGCGACCGGCGCGGCCCCAAGAAGGCGCTCAGCCTGGTGCTGGCCAACAACGGCCGGTTGCGCGCCGTGCCCGCACGCGCCGGCGCCGCGGTCGCTTGCACCGAAGGCTGGTGAATGCCGCCGCCGCGCTTGATCGCGCGCGGTCGGCCCATTAGGATATGCAGCCCCGCCCGAATAGCTCAGCCGGTTAGAGCACTTGACTGTTAATCAGGGGGTCGTTGGTTCGAGTCCAACTTCGGGCGCCATGAATTACAAGCACTTAGGCCGCGCATCGTCGCGGCCTTCGTCTTTTGTGGGCTCGTGAAAACACGAAAGCAACACAGAAGCGTCACCCTCGCTGCTTAGATCCCTTCCGCGTCTTCGGTGACGTCGCACGCCCACGCTGCTCCAGGTATTCGCCCAGCAGCTCCTGCGGGGCGACGCCCATGGCCTCGGCGAACTCCACCAATTCCACGGCGTCGATGCGCCGCTCCCCGCGCTCACACTTGGAGACGAAGGTCTGCGTGTTGCCCAAGCGCTCGGCCAGCTCGATCTGCGTCACGCCCGCCCGCGTACGGGCCGCCTTCAGGACGGCTAGTAGGAGTTGGTAATCGCGGTTGTGGGTCGATTGGGCCATCGTGCGGTGACAGGAAGTTCACCGCACGCTAGAGTCCGTGTTGGATTAGTCCAAAATGGACTATTAATTGATACGTACTCAAGGAGAGTGCATGAAGCGGATAGGGATTCTTCTGGTTGTTCTGGTGGCCCTGGCCTGGATCGGATCGAAGCTGGTATCGCGCAGCGAGCCCGCAGCTGCCGAGGCGCCCACAGCAGTGGCTGAGATGCCGGAGAAGCAGGCGCAGGAACCCGAGGCGCCTAAGCCAGAGCCGGAGCGCCCCATGACGGCCGCGGAGAAGAAGGCGCAGCAGGAGAAGTGGTTCGGCGCCGAGACGATCGTGGCGGCCGAGCGCGCAGTAAGGGCCGAGCTGAAGGACCCGGACGCCGCGCAGTTCAGGGACGTGCGCGCCAACTACACCGAGGAGTTCGGCGTGGCCGCCTGCGGTCGTGTCAACGCCAAGAACGAGTTCGGCGGGTACACGGGCTTCCGGCTCTTCGTCTCCAGCGGCAAGAGCGTGATCCTCGAGGGGCGGGACAACATTACCGACGCTTGGACGGGGGCATGCTTGTAGCCGGTCGAAGGGCAGCCACCTCGGCTGCCCTTCCTGGTTCGCCGGCGACTACGCCGCCCGCTTTTTCGTACGTCCGAAGAAGCGCTCGAAGTCGGCGGCGCTCGCCTTGGCGTACTCCTCGCGGGCGCGCCTCACCGGCTCCGTCGCCTGCATCATTCCGGCGCCGCGCAGCGCTCCCTCCGCCAGTCGCTTGGCGTACTCGAACATCGTCAGCGTGAGCCACTCCGCGCCGAAGAGCTCGCGCAGGTCGAGGTACGCGTCGAGTGATGTGAACGGGCAGCCCTGGCCCAGTTCGAGTTCCTCTTTCTCGGCGTTCGGGTTGCACGGGTCGTTGTACGACTCGAACAGCTTGTCGTTGCCCACCAGTCTGTCGACGGCGTCGAACAGGAGGTCCGCGTCGAAGTGCTCGCGGCCGCCGCGCTCCCGCATGGCCGTATCGGCCGCGATCGCACGGACGCCGGATGCGTGCTCTAGCTCCAGTCCGACCAGCTCGATCTGACCCAGGTGTGACTTGATGACGTTCTCGTAAACCAGCTTGGTGATGTTGTTGGTGTTAGCCATGATGTTTCTCCTAGATGTTGGTTTCGGTGCCTGAGGCGGCCAGCTCGGTGCGCATCCTGACGCAGTCGAGGGCTGAACTCGCAGCGCGCAGGATCACTTCCAGCGCATTGAAGTCCGGCGACTCCGAGGCAGTGACCTCATCGATGCGGTCGGCGATGGACAGCAGCAGCCGGTAGTCGCCCTCGCCGAGCTTCGCGTTCGTGCTGCCAGAGAGGACGTAAAGGCCGACCTGCGCCATCCTGCGGAGGTAGCGCCGGGTGCTTCCGGCTTCGTCGTTGGTGCTCATGTTCACTTCTCCTAGATCGTCAGTTGATGGGAGCCGGGCGTCCCCGGCGGCATCGCGATGTGGGAAGTATCTGAGTTGTCCTTGATGCAGGGGACCATTATTTGCAGGTACAGTCTTGCTCATGTGCTCGCATTGAGCTGAGGGGACAGACCATGCTTGGAAGAAATGAAGGCGTTTCGCACAACACTGAAGACAAGGGGTGGTGGTGCCAACACGGGGTACGGCTTGAGCTTGCGTTCGTGGATATTTGCCAAACCAAGCTAGGCCTATCTGCGGCGATTAACCCGGCCAAGGAAAGAGACCCGTATGCCCCGGATTTGGTGGTAAACGGGTCATTGGCTGACCTGAAGGTTCAGAACACCCCGTTTTTTGTTTCCAGCCGCTATGGCCTAGATCCTCGACATTCCGTCACCTTCAACCGCAAGGACTACGAGAGATACAAGTCGCTCTACCCGGAAATAGACATTTACTTCTGGGTGGATTGGACGCAGACCGAATCAAAGTTCGGTCGGGTTGACTATTTGGCAGGAATCTACCGACTTCCGTTCGCCGACGTTGCCAGGTTGATTGAAGGCGGGGCTCCAGAACATGGTTACATCCACCGCCGCAACGATACGCAGGGAAATGCGAAATCTTCTTTCCTGCTGAACCTCGGCGACTTCGAGACTCTGTTCGAGAAGAGCTAAAGGTGCCAGCCTTTGAGTTGCTGGCTTTCGAAAGTGCGGATACCCTTTCTCCAACGAAAGGGGGAAGTCATGAAGGACTACATTGCCAAGCACGGGGCGAAATGCATCGCGGCAGCGAAAGCGGAAAATGTAACGAACGAACAGGAAATACTCCGGTTCCAGACTGTCTGCGCCTTCTTGGCCGACAATCCGACGCTCCTCTCGTGGCGAGGGAACACCAAGCCAGACCCGACCGCGCAGGCGGGGATAAATCAGCTTGCCGCTAAGTTCTTCGGTTCACGCTCGAAGCAAGACTGGCCGGGGGCGCCTACCACAGTTCCCGACGAGGCTGTCAGCATCGTGATGCAGGCGGTCTATGGGTACTCGGAGGAGCAGACCCGGCACATTAAGACTGAACACCAGCACGCCATGTCTGCTGAGAACATCGTCGGGTCGTTGCTGGAGAGGTACATCGCCTCGGTGATGGAGCCGCATGGGTGGGTCTGGTGCGCTGGCGACTTCGTGAAGGCCGTTGACTTCATCAAGTACCAAGCGGCAGAGGGTGGCTGGCAGTCTGTGCAGGTCAAGAACCGGGACAACACCGAGAACTCGTCCTCGGCGGCCATCCGCAATGGAACCGAGATCGAAAAGTGGTTCCGCAGCTTCTCTAAGAAGGATGCGACCAACTGGAAAGAGTTTCCGGAACCCGAGTTCAGGGACAAGCTGAGCGAAGACGGATTCCGGAAGTTCCTGAGGGACTACCTCAAGCGGAAGCCTTGAGCAGGTCGAGTTGCCGAGATTCGCGCGGCGCGGTGCTGTCTAGCTGCGCACGCCAGCTGGTCTCATCGGTGTTCTTGTAGCGGGAGAATGGGAAGTCCTTCGGAGGTTTTGAATCGACGCCGTTGACATGGTTGATGAGCGCGCGTCCGACGGCGCGTCCCAAGCCTACGGGCACGGCGTTGCCAATCTGCTTGTACTGGTCAGTGATCTTCCCACAGAGAATCCAATCGTCTGGAAACTGTTGCACTCGCTTGTATTCCTGCACGCTGAGAGGGCGATCCTTTTCCGGATGAGCAAGGTCGGTTGCCGGCATCGCTGGATGCGTGACCAACGTGGGCGAAGGCTTGTCCCACGCGAGACGGCGGAAAAATCCCGTCTTCCCTCCTCCAGCGAAGTAGCTATTCCCGAGTGCCTCGCGTTTAAGTTCCTCGGTCGGTAGATTTTTCCAGTATTGACCGGGGCCGAGCATGCGATAGAAGCGCAGGCGCTTCTCGGGGAACGACGTGCCGGTCATGTCCTCCTCCATCAGCCCCTCGACAGCCTGCCTGAATGTTGCCCACGGCTTCTTCTTGAATGACGGGTCGTTTGAGTGGGTTGGGTTGAGGTGCGGGAGCTTGGAGCCGTCCCGCGACGCGATGAGAACAACCCGCTCCCTCACCTGCGGCACGCCAAAGTTCGCCGAGTTATAGAGGTTGAATGTGACGCCGTAGCCCAGGCGTTCGAGCCAATCAATTACGTGGGCGAGCGCGCCTCCGGGAAGCTCATCTATGGTCAGAGGCATGTGACCACGCCCTCTCTCTTCGAGGGTGCGGTGTTTAAGTGCCGCGGAGAGTAATCCACGGACGTTCTCGATCACTGCGAAGTCGGGTTGAAGGTCTTCTATTAGCTGGATGTACCGAAGGAACACGTTGCCACGTGGATCAGAAAACCCTTGTCGCTTACCCGCCGTGCTGAATGCTTGGCATGGGGGTCCGCCTACGATCAAGGTTGGGCGCTGGCCGCGTTTCAGGCCGGCCAGTTTCCGAAGGTCGGATGCGTCATAGCCGAGAATGTCATCGATAACGGCCATGTCGGGCCGATTCGCCCGGATGCTCGCCTGTGCTGACTTGTCGATCTCGCAGGCGAGGAGCTGATGGATGCCGGCCTGTTCTAGACCCAAGTCCAACCCTAGGCACCCACTGAAAAAGGACAGGCTGGTTAGTTCTGTTGCCCCGGCGGCTTTGGGGCGCTTCTTAGCTGTAGTCATAGTCGTTATGTTATCCAACGTCGGCCTAGTTAGGGTGACTCGGCGACCACGCGCACGGTGGACAGCGCGTCCGCCGACTGCTCCCCGTCCATGTCGGCGGGGTGGTGCTTCAGACGCGGCGGCACCTCGACGCCCCTCTTCCTCATGTCGTTGGCATACCAGCGGACGCTCTTGTCGGTGGCGGCCGCGCCCTCGATTTGCGCGTTGACCATCTCGGCCACCAGCGCGTGCGGGAAGCCCGCGGGATCCATCAGGATCGCGCGTGCGAGCGCGCCGACCCCGAGGCCGCGGGGCTTCTTCTCGGTCGCGTCTGTCGCCGAGGCGACGTCGGCCTTCGGCTCTGTGTGCTTCGCGGCCGCCTTGGGCTTCTTCGGCTGCCCGAGCGAGGCGAGGTCGATGCTCTTGGCCTCGACGATCTGCTCGATGCGCGCGACGAGCTTCCCCCGGGTCGCGAAGGTCTTGGGACCCGCCGGCTTGTCGGCGATCCGGTTGTGCAGGGCTAGCAGTTCCTTGGTGGGCATCTCTTCCAGCTTCATGTTGCTCTCCTACGGTTGGGTTGTAGGGGCATCGTGTCGCGCCGGGTGAGATACGGGAGCCGGGGGCGCCCTCGAAAGCGGGCCACCTGATCTACCGTCAGCTGGTGCCGCTCCATAAGCCCATGAAAAAGAAGGGGTCGCCCCGAAGGGCGACCCCGTGGAACACGGCCGGGACAGGCCTGTCAGGACGCGCAGCCGGCCGCGTGCACCCCTCAGTGCACGGGGGCTGGCGGCCTCTCGGCCTCGGCCCAGGTGGCCCGGTCCAGGTAGGCGTCCCACGCGCGGCTGTAGTGGTAGCCGGCCAGGGCCGCGGCCTCGTCGAAGGCGGCGGACCAGGGCTCGACCCCGGCGCCGGACGCGCGCTCCGCCAGTGCGTCGAGCAGGTCTCGGCCGGTGCGCAGGGCGACGGCCATCCCGGCCAGCGCGATGGTCACCGGGTGGTCCGCCGAGTAGTGGGCCAGCTTATTCATCGCCGCCCCTGATCAGTTCGTGGTCGATGTCCCGCTCGCGCATCGCGAGCTGGATCGAGCTGACGGGGTTGGCCTTGCCGGCGTTCCAGGCGCGGATGGTGACCAGGATGCCCTGGAGCCTCGCGTCGCCCAGCTTCACGTACTCTTGGACTTTGAGGAACTCGTCCATGCGCATGGCGGTGGCCAGCTCGACGGGGCCGACCGGGCGGTCCTTGGACGGCATGCGGTCTATCAGGGACAGCACCGCCGAGGCCAGGGCCAGGTTGCGCGTGCCGACGGCGACCTGGGCCATGTGGCCGAGCTCGGCCGGGCCCGCGTGCTGGAGCTGCTGGAGGTACTCGGTGCGCTTGGGGTCGCCTAGGGCCGCGCGGGCCAGGACCTTCGCCGGGGAGTCGTAGAACGGCTTCTGCGCGATGAGCTGCGCGTGCGGGGCGCCCGCCTGCTTGAGAAGCGCGTCCAGCTCGGCCTTGCTGTTGTCCCTGATCTGGCGGACGGCCGCGAGGGTCTCGTTCTGCGCGAAGCGCGCCAGCTCGCCCGCGCCGATGCCGGGCGCGTTCTTCCAGCGCGAGGCGATCTCGTTCTTCTTGGCGGCGACGTCCTTGTTGAGGCGCTCGATGGCCTTGAGGACGCGGGAGTGCAGCGTGTCGAGCTGCGAGGCGAGCTCGCCGATCTGCTGCGGGCTGAGTAGCTGGGTGTCGCTGAGGGTGATCTTCATGGCTCGTGTGCTCCGGTGGGTTGTGGTCCTCCGGTCGCCTGTCACGAGCGCGTCCCCAGCCGCGGGGTGGTCTGCGCGCCAATGCGCTGACCGGATGCGTTCAATGTGTCGGGGAGCGCTGGCCGCGAACGCCATCGTTCTCCGACCGTGTTTCCCTCGCTATCGCCGCCGTCGCGGCGGCTTGCGGTTCATGGGCTTGGGCCCGCCCCGCCCACCGACGGGTAGTCAGTCGTCCCCGTCTGGGCGCGCCCCGGTGGCCATCCCGCCCGCGCCGCCGCAGTCCAGGCACATGCGCGCCCGAGCCACGTCCTCGGAGAAGTGGGAGCGCCCGCAGCACATGCAGCGGAGCCAGCCGACCCGGCGCACGACCCTGGGCGGGTCGCAGTTCGGGTCCATCACGGGGGCGCGTCGCGCGCCGCCGTCGTTCGGCCAGCGCGCGGGCTCGACGAGCTCCCTGGCGATCCGCACCTCGGCGGGGTCGTGCACCGCCCGCCTGCCCGGCGTCGCGCCGAGCCAGCGGTAGTCGGCGACGCCTGGGCTGTGGCAGCGGCGGATCACCGTGTTGGAGCTGACGCCGAGCGCCTGGGCCGCCGACCTGGCGGAGGGGTATCGCACCCCGCCCACCTCGACCGCGACCGCGTGCCCGTTAGTGCCCCCGGTTGACGCTGCCATGCTCGCGCCTGTCCTCGTACTCCAGCGACATGCGCTCCCACTCCGCGGCGTCCAGGCGCGGCACCGGGCCGAGGCAGGTCATCTCGCTGCGCCGGGCCAGGGCGTCGCGCCCGCCCATCGCCGCGACCGCGTCCGGCGCAGTCGTCTGGATCGCGCCCAGCATCACGTCGATCTGCTCGGCCTTGGCTAGCGCCTCGGCCACCGTCAGCTTCTCACTCATCGTCATGGTCCTCGTCGTGCGGCCGCGCCGCGTTGTACTTGGAGAGCAGCGCCACGAGCTGCGCGCGCTCGTCGGCGGGCATCTGGAGCAGCGCGTCGGCGGACAGGCCGGTGTCCTCGACCTTGACGCGCAGCCTGTCCGCCATCTGCTCGCCGTAGCGGAACTTGAGCAGCACCTCCAGGAGCCTATCGCTGTGCTTCCTGACGGTGAGCGGCCTCTCCTCGCCGGTCGCCGGGTCGGAGGTGGTGGCGAGTCGCCCTTGGTGGATCACGGGCTCGTCGTAGCCGAGCGCGGCGCGCCTGTACGCCTCGTCGAGCAGGGAGTCGAGGGCCACCTCGACCGCCTTCTCCCACCGCGTGCGGAACTCGATGTCGTTGGCCTTGTGGTAGAAGGCCGTCTGCCTGCTGATACCCGCCGCTGCTGCGGCCTGCTTGGGCGAGCACGTGTCCTCCAGCACCTGGAAGAACAGCTCGCGCCGCTCGGGCGTGAAGGTGTTCGGGATGGACTGCACGTCGCCGTCTCCATGAAAAAAGTGGCTTACGGCGTGATCGTGTCGTGCTTACGCGCGCAGGCACGCCATCGTTCAAGCAGTCGGATCAGCGACTTGGGTCCCTCGGAACATCCGATGCTTGATTAGATGGCGTGGTTATCCGGACTTGTCCTCGCGCGCGAAGGACACGGCACACGCGGTTGGACGCATCCGTCCACGCGCTGTCGATGATGTGGAGGGGTTCGGTTTTCGATAGTCGGTCTGATTGTCACGTTCGTCGTCTATAGACTGACGAACGCCGTGACAATCGAATCCGCCAGTGACTTTCGCTTTGACAATCGGGTGGCCGAAAGCGGCCCAAGTGCTTGCCGCGCTTAGATTGTCGCGCTGACAATCGAACGCGACTTTCGGCGACAATCTGATTGTCACGGGGCGCGACAATCGAGCTCCGAAAGTCGCGCCCCGTGACAATCGAAATTGCGCCTTCACCCCTCCGTCCTGACCAGGATTCCGAGCTTCGGGTTGCGCGGGTCCGCCGCTTCCTGCCACACCATGAAGCCGTCGACCGATGCCCTGGCTTTCTCTCGCCCCTCGGGCACTGACCGCTCGATCCGGCGCCGCGCCGTCTTGTCCGCGACGCCGTCCCGCGAGCAGATGATCTCGGCCAGTTCCTTCAGCGGGATGCTGCCGCCGCGCTCCTCCGCTGCCTGCCGCGACAGCTCCAGGATCGGGTCCATACCTCCACTGAAGTCGCCAGACGCGTCGGCCATCACGGTGGCGCGCAGCACGAGGGAGTCGCCGACCTTCTCCATGTTGAAGCGCATCGGGGGTTCGCGCTCCGCGTCCTTCTGCTTCTTCACGGTGGCGACCAGCGAGCGGCCGTTGGTCGCGCGCTCCACCTCGACCGTGGTGTCCATCGCGCCCAGCAGCGCCGTGCTGCCGCGCATTCCCTTGCTCAGGTCCTTGCCCGAGTGGTGGACCACGACCACCGTGGCGCCCGTGGCGTCGCGCAGCCGCTTCATGCTCGCGATGTATCGGCCCATGTCCTTCGCCGAGTTCTCGTCTGCGCCCGCGGCCGTCTGGTTCAGGGTGTCGATGACGACCAAGCGCAGTGGCCCCAGCCCTTCGGTCACCGCCTCGACGAAGGCGCGCACGCCGCCGTCCTTCTCCGCCGCGAGGTTGAGGTCGTCGCGCATGAGGTGCAGGTCGAACCTGCGGCCCTGCGCGCACCTGTCCATCTTCCAGGCGCGGAAGCGCTTGCCCAGGCCGGGCGCGCCCTCCGCAGCGATGTACAGGACGCCGCCGCGCTCGACCTGCCGTCCGTGCCAGTCGGTGCCGCTCGCCACGGCCATCGACATGTCCACCGCGAGGAAGGACTTGCCCGACTCCGGCGCGCCGTAGATGGCTGCGAGGCTGCCCTCGGTCAGCACGCCGGGCACCAGCCAGTTCGGCGGCGGCAGCGACTCCACGTCATCCAGCGACAGGAAGTTCCAGCGGCTGCGCTCCTCGGCCGGCTCGACCTCTTCCCACGCATCGAAGTCGTCCGCCGCGTCTGGCGGCGCGATGTCGGCGCCCGCACCGTTGAGGTGGAGGCGTAGCGTGGCGATGGTCACCGCGCCGTCGCGATCGGCGTGCAGGGAATCCCAGCGGCGTCCGACGATCCACTCGTGATCCGCGAACTGCGGGTCGGAGGTGGACCAGTCGATGAACTCCTGCCTGCCCTCGCCGTCGGTGGCGTGGTGGCAGGCCATCATCAGCTCCAGCCAGCGCTCGTGGTCCTGGTAGTCGGTCGGGTCTAGGTATTCCAGCGACGACGCCAGCTGCTCCGGCGTGATCTCGCCCGCGCCCGTGGCTCGCCTCCTCTCGGGCCTGCGCGCCGCCTCGACCAGCTTCGCGGGCAGGTCCGGCATGCGGTGCAGCGGGGGCGAGTCCGGCGCCCAGCGGTACAGGCCGCCGGTCGGGTGCACGGAGCCGGGGGCGACGACCTGGCGGCCGAGCGACTTGAACTCGACGCCCTCGAAGCCCTCCACGCTGTCGAGCAACGACACGCCCGCGGGCTTGCGGAAGTAGAAGTGGTGGCCGGGTTGGGACAGGTTGCCGGTGAGGACGTGCGGCGCCGACTCAAGCGGCAGCCCGAAGGCCGCGGCCAGCTCGGCCAGGCTGTCGCGCCCCGCCGGGAAGTTGCGCGGGTCCACGTCCACCACGACTACGTCGGCGGGGAGGCGCACGCCAAGGTTCAGGCCGTCGCGCCTCGCGCGCTCCAGCACCTCCGCCTGGTCGTAGGCGCGCTCCTGCCAGCGCCGGTCGGCGGGCATCTTGTCGCGGTGGCGCAGGGGGATAAGGTCGAGCCGGACGCGGCGGTAGTCCATCGCGGCCACAAATGATGGCGTCGCTGCGGCAGGCCCCACGGCATCATTGATCCCGTGAGCTTCGGCAAGCTCCGTCTCCTGGTTGGTCACCTTGCGCCCACGGTCTCGTACGCCGTGGGCGTTCTCTTCTGCGGCCATCGGTCAGCCCTCCACGGCGGAGCCGCGGCGCTTCATGTGCGCGCGCAGGTCGCCCATCCGGTAGCGGACCGTCCGCGATCCGAACACCAGGTGCGGCGGGTGGTTCTCGGGGCGCTGGCTGCGGCTCCAGGCCAATGTGCGCGGCGTTAGGCGCAGGAAGGCGGCGGCCTCCACGCTCGTGACGACCGCGTCGTCCGGCAGGGCGTGCAGCTCTGCCAGCTCCTGCGGCGTCAGCCTCTTGGGTTCGTAGGGTTTCGCCATCTCTATCAGCTCCAGTCAGTGCGGCGAATGCCGCGGGATGACTGCCTGCTGTGCGTCGCAGAGATGGACCCATGCCCCCGTCAGTCGGTGTCGGGGTGGGCCTCGGCCACTTTTGCCGCCGAAGGCTCTTGTGACCGCCATAGCAATTGCCGACGGTCCTCCGGGTCAGTTGCTGACTCAGGATTGACTCGATATTACTTGCTAGCCGAAGCCAAAAACACCATTGCTCGATCAAGTCGTCCGGGTGGCTTCGTGTCGCGCCCGGAAGGCCTCGGGCTGCTCGGCACAAGGCCAAGGCCACCGGACGCGACACGGTCCACCTGGTGAGGCCGTGCGGCTATTCCTTGAGCCGCGGCGGCCACGAACCCGGCTCGTGGACCATGCCCAAGGCCTCGAGGATGTAGGCCGACGCCTTCTCTTGGTGCTCGCGCAGGTGGTCCAGCGACGGGTGCAGGTAGCCCATCGTGACGCCGCCGCTCGACGCGCTGTGGTTCAGCAGGAACTTCAGCTCCAACAGCGGGACGCCCGCCTGCAATGCCAGCGACGCATAGGCGTGGCGCAGGGCATGCCCCGTGAGGCCGTCGAGCTCGGGCTGCTGCACCTCGGCGACGTGCCCGCTCTTGCTGTCAGAGGGAAACAGCCACGGACTCCTGCGGTTGATCGCAGGGTTGGCGGCAGCCCGGTGGGCGACCAGATCGCCCAGCGCAGACGACAGCGGCAGGTCGAACGCGCGGGCGGCACCGCCCTTGGGCGATGGAACGTGCAGCGCGAGTCCGTCGTCGCTCGCCTGCTCCATCTTGGCCTCGCACGCGGCCGTGCGCCTCATCCCCGATAGCATCATGAAGAGGTTGAGGTCTCGCCTCACGGGCGACAGGCCCAGCACCGCCTTGCCCCACGCCTTGAGGCGATCCGACTCGACGTCCACCTTCCTGCGCTTCTGCCCGTGGAAGTCCACGTTCATCGCCGGGTTGGCGGGCAGGTCCGGGTGCTCGCGCAGGCCGCGGTTGTAGACGGCTCGGAAGATGCGGAACACCGCGTCGGCGGTGGTGGCGCCGTTCTTCTTCGTGATGCGCGCGTGGCGCTCTCGCACGCCCGCGCGATCCGCGCCGAGTTCGGCCAGCGGTGTGTCGAGCCAGTCGGGTAGGTAGTGGTCGCAGTTGTAGCGGTATCCCTCTACTGTCTTCGCCGATAGCTTCTTCGCGGCGATGTGCAGGTCCAGCGCCTGCCTTAGCGTCATGCCCCGCGCACGCGCCTTCCTGCGTTCTTCCGTCGGGTTGACGCCCGCGCGCATGGCGACCAGCGTCTTGGCGGCGAGCGCCCTCGCGTCCTTCGCGCCGAGCGCCGGGTGCTCGCCGATCTTGGTGCGCACCTGCCGCCCGCGCACGAGGCTCTGCGTGTAGTAGGAGCGCTTGGTGCTGGACACTATCAGGTAGAAGCCCCGCAGCTCGGGGTCGGCGTACAGGGCCGTGCGGCCACGCTCCACCGGTGGCGCACGCTCGACGAGCGCCTGTGTGATCTTTGCTCTCATGGGTTGGATTCCTCGACGTTTGAGACACCGTCTGAACACTGTTTCTGCGCACAACAACGCAAGGCTGTGCACGCTGAAACCCTCAGACTCGACGCCATCATGTCGAGCAATTTCAACCGCGTAAGCGCGTTTTTGCCCCAAAGATCAAATCATGGCAAAGCGCACTCGTGCCGTCTGTTAATCAGGGGGTCGTTGGTTCGAGTCCAACTTCGGGCGCCAGATATCGAAAAACCCGCGATGCGAGTCGCGGGTTTTTCTTTGCGTTCGATGAAGAGCGACAGCCGATCGTTCGCCCTCCCTCGCGCGCGGCGGCGCGTTTAGCGCTCTCATAAACCGACTCCCTCGCGGCGCGGCGCCAAATATCGAAAAACCCGCGATGAGAGTCGCGGGTTTTTCTTTGCCTTCGATGAAGAGCGACAACCGATCGTTCGCCCTCCCTCGCGCGCGGCGGCGCGTTCGGCGCTCTCGTAAACCGACTCCCTCGCGGCGCGGCGCGGCGCCAAATATCGAAAAACCCGCGATGCGAGTCGCGGGTTTTTCTTTGCGTTCGATGAAGAGCGACAGCCGATCGTTCGCCCTCCCTCGCGCGCGGCGGCGCGTTTTGCGCTCTCGTAAACCGACTCCCGCGCGGCGCAGTCCAACGCACTGTGCGAAGCGAAACAAAACGGCCCGCTGGAAAGCGGGCCGTTCGTCGAGCGTGGCATACCGAGGCATCGCTTACCAACAATCATCCACGCTGCCCGTGCCGGATTCGGTCTTGGTGCCCGTCTGATTGATGGTCATCGTCATGCACTTGGCGTCTCTCGCCGCTTGAACAGCCGTCGGCACCGCTCGCAAGCTGAACGTCGTGGCGGTCGGTGCGGCGGCGAAGGTCACGGTGTAGAAGTTATTGACGTCATTGCCGGCGGTACACGTCGGCGCCGGTACCGCGGCGCCGTTGCGGTCCTGGTCGTAACGCATATTCGTGGTGTAGAAGCGCTCCATGAATTGCGAATTCTCGAGCAAACAGCCTTGCGCGGCGCTTCGACGCGTCCGCACCAGCGAGTCCTGATAACTGCTGTAGGCGATCATCGTCAGCACGGCGATGATGACGCTCACGATCAGCACTTCGACGAGCGTGAAGCCGGCCTGCCGCAGTTTGGGCGCGCGATGCGGTCGTTTTGCAATCGTCATATCGGTCAGTTCCTGATGATTTCGCGCCAAGACACGCGGATCGGCGGTTGCGTACCGAAGGGCACGCGTCCCTGCGTGATGTTCGCGTTTTGGTCGTTCAAGTAGAAGCGGTCGCTGATCAACAACGGACTGTAGGTGCCAGCATCCAAACCGAAGCCGAAGCCCGGTGTGCCGTTGAGCCCATCGTTCGAATCGAAGTTGCCGTCGCCGTTGATATCGAACGGAGGCGTATCCAGTCGGCCGCCGGTGAATGGATTGATCGCCATGATGAAGCCGGTCGCGCCGCTCGCGTTGCAGGGGTCGCTGTTGCTATCGGGAATTCGGGTCACGCCGATCAATGCGCCGCCGCGGAAGATGTTCGGTACCACCATCCGTTCGCCCGTATCGCTCGCTCCGGGTTTGACCAAGTCGATGTACCAACCGTCGGCGCCGGGTGACGAATTGGTTTCGATCGTGCGCACCAAGTTTCCATTGGACACGCCCTCTTCGAGGATATCGACCTGCTCCAAGCCGCTGCGATCGGCGATGGCGGTGCCACGGTCGACCAGACCGAACCATTGCTGCAGATCGCGATTGGTTTGATCGGCTAATGTGAGATAACTGCCGGTGCCGAACATCACCCAGGTCTCGCCGTTACTCGGGTTGACCGCGACCGTCGGGGTGATCGTGATCGGACGCACGATGCCACCGCTATTGGCGTTGAAGAAGCGCTGGACCGTCGGCGAGCCGTCCAGATCCTTGATCTTCCACAGATTGCCGCGCAGATCGCCTGCATAGATCGTATCGACGAATTCGCTGAGGCCGCTGGCCCACGCGTTCACGCCGAACATACCGTTATCGTTGCCTTCGCCGGTATCGACCACGACATCGTCGCCGTCGTCGAGATCGAACATGATCAACTGGGCGCGATCGCCATTGCCGTTCGGCCCATTGCCGATGAACACGCGCCAGTCGCCGTTGTCCACTTGAGCGATGATCGGCTTGCCGATGACGTTACCGATGGCCGAAACATCGTTGGAGGTTTTCTCCCACAGGAATTTCACGTCGTTCGGATCGGTCACGTCCAGCGCATAGACACCGCGCCCGCCGCGCCCCATCGTGCCCACCAGCACCGAACGCCAGCGACCGCCGAAGTAAGCGTCGGCGATGGTGATTTCGCCATCGACGTAATAGCGGTGGATGTAATCCGGATCGGTGTAATCGCGCAGATTGGCGATCGCCGCGGACGGCACGAACGCATAGGTTTCCGCGCCGGTGGTGGCGTCGAAACCGTGCAGCATGCCGTCGTTCGCGCCGACGTAGACGACAGAGCGGCGCGCGGCTTGCGCCGCCGCGAACGTCGGGTAAGCGCTGGCGCCATTGAACAGTTTGCCCACGTGCAGGCCGGCATTCGGTGCGCCGACGTAGATCGGCTGCGAATCGACGACATCGCCGATCAAACTGCTGCGGGCCCGCAACAGCAATCCGTTGGGCGTCTCGTTGGAACGATCGCCACGCAGATAATCGACGACTTCCTGCGAGCCCAGCGCCGCCGAATGCGTGGCGTTGAGGTTGCCGTAGGTGAAGGCGCGATAACCGCTGCTGTTGACGAAGATTTTACGCGTCGCCCATGCCGGCACGTTGCTGGAGGCGCGCCAATCTTGGGTCAACGTGCCGGTGACCGGATCGACGTTGTAGGCGATGATGTCGCCGCTCCAGCGTCCGGTCACGTATTGCGCTTGATAGATCTTGGTGCCGTTGCGCAACACGGTGCTATTGGCCGACAGCGAGCTGCCGGACGCGGTCGCTTCCTGCACGATGTTTTGGAACGCACGGCGCAAGCTCGCGACCATCTTGTCCGCTTCGGACGCGACGTAGAAGTTGTCCGCGCGCGGATAGGTGGTGCCGGCCGTGAGGTATTCGCCTGTGGTATGCCACCACGCCTGGTTCAATGGCGTCGCGCCGTTGACGTCGGGATCGAAGCCGACGGGCGCGGTGAAGCCACCGTATTTGCCCGCCAACCAATATTGATTGGTCCGCCTACCCTTCAAGTCGCTGAACTCGACGACGTCGACCCAGTGCGTCGATACGGTTTGTCTACCGGCGAGATCGGGGCGAACGTCGCGGGTATGCGCGTCGTACGCGAGGGCCGCGATGAAACCGGAATTCTCGCGGCCTTGGAACGGATTGGCCAACGCACCGAAGCCTTCCATATCGAAGATCTGCTGCATCCTCGTCATCACGTTCACGGTATTGTCCGCCGCGATGGTCGCCGGCATGGCGGGTTCGCCGTTGAGGAAAGTACTGCCGGGGAGATTCTTATCGTTCCAGGTGTTGGTATCGCCGATGCCGAGAATCACGTTGGTTTGGCAGCTATAGCGAACCGGGTCGTCCCAATCGGTGATGACCGGAAAACCGTCCGCGAGCACGAAGGTGTTGGCGGGCGCCATCGCGGTGTATTCGGGAACATTGCCCTGATGTTTCAAATAGCGCAGACCCGCGTAATACAACTCGCTGACCGAGTCGAATTGTTTCGGAGTTCTGCCGGTCGACATCTGGCCGAATTTGTTGAGGTAATTCATCACGCCGCTGTCGGCGACGCCGCCGCCGGTCGCCGCCGAATCGGCGGGATTGGGGTTGCGGATGGAGACGCCGGTGACCGGATCCCACTCTTGCGCCGCATTGGCGACGGGTGCGCTGCCGGGATAATAAGTGTTGGGGCCGATGAATTTCTGACGCGCGCGCAAAGCGCCGCCATCGCGCGGCAGCGTGTGGTCGTTCAAATAACCGAACACGCTGTAGGTCAGCCGGTTGCTGTATTCCTGCATCAAGCCCTCGGGTTTCCACCCTTGGGAATATTGTTTGCAGAACGCTTCGACGCGCACGTTCGGGTCGCAGACTTTGACGCGGACGCTCACCTCGTACACCAACTCGCGCTCGCCATTGCGATCGCGCAAACGATGGATCGCAGGGTCATAGACCGTCAACGCGGCGGCGGGCGCACCCACGTTGCCGGTCTGGGTGAAATACATTCTGTTGCCGAGCCCGGCGATGCGCATGTTGAACGCGCTGAATGTCGACGGCGTCATATCGTCGATTTCGCCGCCGTTGTTCAGCGATTTATTCGGGAAGTTGCCGGTGCCGCCGAAGTTGACCGCTTTTTCCAGCAAGGTTTCGGTCGGCGTGTCCCTGACGCGATAACCGCCGGTCAGCACCAAACGGAACGGGTCGATGGTCTGCGTCACTGCCCAGGAAAGAAAGTTGCCGCTCCAGTGGCCGTTCGCCCGACACCGGCCGTCTGCGGTGGTCGCGACCGGATAGAAATATCGGTTCGCCTCGATCGCGTCGAATCGATAGGCGTAGCACAGGCGCGCATCGAAATACCCGATGTAGTTACGCGCGGCGTTGAAACCGCCGAGGTTCGCCTGGCTGTAGACGGTCGGGAATTCCACCGACGGCGTCAACACCAAGTTGCCCGGCACCGGCGTGCCCAACGACAACGGCGACTGCGGGATGGCCACCGCCGACTGCGCCGGGAGCGAGGACAAACCGGCCAGCAAGCCGATCGACATCGCGGCGCAAGCGACCATCGCGCGATGCAAGCGCATCAGCATCGGGTGGCGAGCGGGGACGCGGGAGGCGCTATTCGAGGGGACGGAAGACATGGTCGATTACCTCACCGCAACGGAGGATTGCAGAACGACGAAGGAACGATCGTTGGCGCCCGGGTCGCGGCTACGCGCGGTGACCCGATAGAAACGTCGTAGTTGGATACCGCCCTGACCGCCGTATTGCGCTTCGTTGGCGCTACGGTTCAGTTGGTTCGCGAGAATGTCGGGGAATTCGCCCATGTACTCGATGATGTATTGCGGGCGATTCGCCGGATCGGCGGCGGAAATATTGGGACTGGTGCGCCAGCCGGCGAAGGCCGTATCCTGCCAACGTTCCTGGTTGGCAGGCGCCGGCGTCGCGCAGATGCCCTGCGCGTTGCAGCCGGCGGCGGGCACGACCACAGCGCCGGAAACGAGCGCCTCGGCTTCGCGCAACGCGGCTTCGGCGTTCTGAAACCCGATACTGCGATCGAGCAAGTTCGAGGTCATGCGCTCTTCGAGCAGCGTGCCGCGCAGGCTCGCCAAGCCCAACAGCGTCATGAGAAGCAACAACACCAACACGACGACGAGCGTGGCGCCGCGCTGGAGGCGGGGCGATGGACCGTGAGCCGCGCGTGCGGCCAGAGAAGAGAATCTGCTCATTGCATGCGATTCCGCAAAGTGACGGTATGGGCGAGAGTGCGCTGAATGGGATTACCGTCGGTGCCGATGCGGTCGTTGCCGGCCATCGTCAGCTCCACACGAACGGCGGTGACGTTGGCCCAATTCACGACGGCGGCGGCATCGACGTAAGCGTTGGTGTTGCGCACGAGGTACTGCAGACGCATATTGGTCACGCCGCTGACGATTTCTTCGTTCCGCGTCGCCGCACCGCCGCCGGTATTGGTCAACACGGTGCGGAATAACGAACGACCGTTGGTCTCGTTATTGCCGATGTACCAGCGCGACGCCTGCACTTTGACGATCGTGGAGCCCGGGCCGTAGGTGTGCGGCGTGCCGGTCGCGGAACCGCAATTGGTTGGGAAACCTAGGCCTTTCGAGCAATTGCCGGGAACGCCTGCGCCGTTGTTATGAACGATGGTGGCGTTAACGCCCGGTGAGGCGTTGGTGACTTGCAATACGGTGGACTGCAGGAAATCGCAGACCATGACGATGTCGCCGTCGCCCAGCGGATGATTCGGGGTATTGACCTCGAACGATGCAGCTACCGCGTTGTGGTTGACGACGGTCAGGCCGCTGATGTTGTCGGAGGACTTCAGTTCGATCGCATCGGTGCCGTTGACGCGACCGCCCACGCCGGCGGCGAACGGGAACGTAAGGCCGTCGTTATCTTCGTAGCCGATGACGGCGTTGTTCCAGTTGCTCCACCAATTCAACGCCGCGTTACGCAAGACGTTCGCCGCCGGCAGGTCTTGCGCGCAGGGGTTGCCGGCCGCTTGGCGGATGTCGCGGGCCATCATCTCGAACGAAACGCGGCCGCCTTCCTGCACGCGCGCCATCGATTCGGTGGCGCGGTAGGTTTGACGGTTGGAGATGAAGATGGCGCTGGCGCTGGCCACGACGACCATGCCGATCACCATCGAGATCATCAACTCGACCAAGCTTAAGCCGCGGATGCGCGAGCGGGCCTGGAGGCGACGCGGGTAGCTGCGATGCGTACTCATTCGGACCGGACTCAGATGCGGGAAGTGGTGGTGAAACTTTGATTGACGATGCCGCCGGTCCCGCGCGTGTCGTCCCATTGCACGACGACCGTACAGGCGTCGGCGACGCAGTTGATCGAACCGCAGGCGCTGTCGCCCAAATCGCGCCGCATGATCGTGATCCACGCGCTCCGATCGCTTTCGGCCAACGTGCCGGCGGCGGGCGCGATGCAGGTCATGCCGATGTTGTAGTCGCCAGCGCGGGCGGCGGCCGGATTAGCGCGCATCGAATCGAGGATCGCGTAGGCGTGGACCACGCCCTGGCTGCGTTCCATCGCGCTCAAGCTGTTCTTCAGCGCCGTCGCTTGCAGCGCGGCGATACCGAGCAAACCGATCGCGAGAATCAGCACAGCGACGAGCACCTCGACCATGCCGACGCCGCGTTGGGCGCGACGCGAGCGAAGCGCACGATGCGGCATGGCGCGACGGGAACGAGCAAAAATCTGGGGGCGAGTAGGTGTCATCGTCAGTTCGCCGAAGGGGAGCAAGCGAGAGTGGCCGCGACCGCGGCATTGATCGTCGCGCGACCGCCGGCCGCGACGCGGATGTCGCGGGCATTCAGCGGCGGGGTGGCGGTCGGCATGCAAACGCGAAGCGTGCCGGCCAGCAGGTTGTTGGTGTTGTTCTGATACGCCAAACCGTCGGAGCGGAAAATCACGCGGTTGTTCGGCAGATTGGTGGACACCGCCTGCATCGGCGCCTCGATATTGCCGAAGCGGACCAGTTCGCCGGCGTCCGGGGCGTTGTTGTTGTTGCGGTCGTTGAAGACGGCCCAGCCCGGCCAGGGACTGCCGCCGTTGCAGGCCGCCCCTGCGGTGCTGGAGCAGAAAATCACGCGGCGATTGGCGCGCACGGCTTCGGCGCGGGCCAGTTGCAAGCCACCGAGGATTTCGTTGGCGTTGCCGGTGATCCGGCTGGCGTTCACGACGGCGGTGATCTGCGGCAAAGCGACGGCCGTGAGGATCGATAACACCACCAGTACGACGACCAACTCGACGATGCTGAAGCCCGCGGCACGGTTCGCGCTGGCGGATCGTCCGTCGCGACGACGGTCGCTGTGGCGTTCGTAATGAGATCGCATGTCGCCTCCCTTATCGATGGCGGCCAGCATAGGCGGGGGGTCGCGAAGCCGCCAGCGCATGGCCGATGGGCGGCCGGCGCAGGCGCATGGACGGCGCACACCGTCGAGCCCCCTGCCCCAAGCGCGCCCCGCAAGGCATGATGACGTCCCCGGTTCCGAGCGTCGTATGGCCGCCTCGCCCCTCCCGAACACCCCGCTCGATAGCCTGTGGCAGGGGCGCGTCATCATTTGGGTGCTGCTCGCGGGCGAGGGCCTCGCCACGGTGTTGACGCTGGCTTCGGACGAACCGGGCCGCTGGGTTCGATTCGGTTTGCTGTCGCTGCTGGTGCAGTGGATCGCACTGCTCACGCTCGGCGGCCTGTACGTGCTGCGTCGCACGTTGCGTCGGCGTCGACCGCAAACGGTCGCCTACGTCGCGCTGGGCATGCTGGTGTTCGTCACGCTCGCCGTCGTGCATTTGTTCTGGTGGACGCTCGGCATGTCCGGCGGTTGGTCGGTCGAGCGCGGCGACATCCTGTTGCGCAGCGTGGGAATCGCGCTCGTGGTGGGGTGGCTGGGGCTGGCGGCGTTCCAGAATCATTGGAATGCGCGACAACTGGCGGTACGCGCCAAACAAGCCGAACTCACCGCGCTGCAAGCGCGGGTACGCCCGCATTTTTTGTTCAACACGCTCAACACCGGCGCCGCGTTGGTGCATTTGCGGCCCGACGAAGCGGAACGATTGCTATTGGACCTGGCCGATCTGTTCCGCGCGGCGTTGGGCGGCCCCCGCGAGATTCCGCTCGAAGAGGAACTCGCGCTGATCCGCCGTTATCTGGAAATCGAATCGCTGCGCTTTCGCGATCGTTTGCGCATGCGATGGACATTGCCCGATGCGCTGCCGGACGTGCGCGTACCGACGTTATCGATCCAACCCTTGGTCGAAAATGCGATCAAACACGGCATCGAACGCATCCCCGGCGGCGGCGAACTGTCGATCGCCGTCGTCGCCGAGAACCACGAAGTGCGGGTCGTGATCGAGAACCCGTACCCGCTCGACAGCGAGGCGGGCACGCGCGGCCACAACGTCGGTTTGCCGGCGTCGGCCGCGCAAATCGAAGCCTTCACCGAGGGCCGTGGCGGCGTCGAGACGCGCGCGGAAGACGGCGTGTTCACCGCGACCGTGCGCCTGCCGATGCCCGACTGACGCGCGGACGACTTCGACGCCGAACCGCGCGAACGCCAGGCGCTCGTTCGTCGTTGCTTAGGCGATAACCTCGTAACACGGCCTATAAGCGCCGGAAATCTTCATGCGCCGCTGTTCGACGAACGCGCGCAACAGCGCATCGAGCGATTGCATGATGCCGGGATCGCCGGAAATCTTGAACGGCCCGTGCGCTTCGATCCGACGCAAGCCGTCTTCCTTGACGTTGCCGGCGACGATGCCCGAAAACGCGCGGCGCAGATCGGCCGCCAATTCGTGCGGTTTGCGGCCGTGATGCAAATCGAGCGCGGCCATCGCCTCGTGCGTCGGGACGAAAGGCTGCTGGAACGCGAGCGGAATCTCCAACGACCAATTGAAGAAAAACGAGTCTTTTTGCTCGATGCGGTATTCGCGCACGCGACGGATCCCGGAGGCCATCCGCTTCGCGACTTTCGCGGGGTCGGCGATCACGATCTCGTAACGCGAGGCGGCATCGTCGCCCAGCGTGAGGCGAATGAACTTGTCGATCTGCTCGAAATACGGCGCGGCGTTGGTCGGACCGGTGAGGATGAAGGGGAACGGCAGTTGCGCGTTTTCTTCGCGCAGCAAAATGCCGAGCAAATACAGAATCTCTTCCGCCGTACCGACGCCGCCGGGGAACACGATGATGCCGTGGCCCATGCGCACGAAGGCTTCGAGACGCTTCTCGATGTCCGGCATGATGACCAAATGATTGACGATCGGGTTCGGCGATTCCGCGGCGATGATGCCGGGTTCGGTGATACCGATGTAACGCATGCGACGGTGACGCTGTTTCGCGTGCGCGATCGTCGCGCCCTTCATCGGGCCCTTCATCGCGCCGGGGCCGCAGCCGGTGCAGATGTCCAAACCGCGCAAGCCGAGGTCGTAACCCACTTGCTTGGTGTAGAGGTACTCTTCGCGATTGATCGAGTGACCGCCCCAGCAGACGACGAGATTCGGATCGATCGGGTGCAGGATGCGCGCGTTGCGCAGCAGGCCGAAGACCGCGTCGGTGATGCCTTCGGAGGTCGCCAGATCGCGTACGCCGGCCTTGCCGTTGTTCAATTCGATCGCGGTGTAGGCCAGATCGCGCACCACGGCGAACAGCAACTCGGCGACGCCACGGATGATCTCGCCGTCGACGAAGGCCATTGCCGGAGCGGCGACCAAATCGATGCGCACGCCGCGGTCCTGCTGCAGCACTTGGATATCGAAATCGGGATACAGCTCACGCGCCGCGCGCGGGTCGTCGGACGCGCTGCCGCTGGTGAGCACCGCGAGGGCGCAGCGACGCAGCAAATCGTGCATACCGCCGGCGGAGGCATCGCGCAAACGCGCGACTTCGTCGCGGGACAGCACATCGAGCCCGCCGCGCGGGTAGATGGACGCATTGACCGTCGGCAGCGCCGAGGCGGAGGAATGGGAGGAAGCGGAATCTTTCATGACCTGATCTTTCATGACCTGTCTTTCGTTTTTCGTCGTTTATCGGTCCGAGCGACTTTATCGCAGCGCGGTCGAGATGAACAGCGCCCGGATGCGCGAGCGATGCGCAAAAAAAACGGCCGGGTTTCCCCGGCCGTTTCGTCGCGAAACAAGCGTTTCGTCGAATCAGAACTTGTAGCGCAAGCTGATCTGCGCCGACCAACGCGAAATGCCGCGGTCGTCGTAGATGTTGGTGGTGTCCGGCGTGTTGAAGCGGTAGACGTACTTGCCGGTGCCCGGATCGATACCGCCGTACTCGACGACGCCACGCATGCCCGGGAAGCCCACTTCTTCGATCACGCCCCAATCTTTGTTCAGCAGATTGCCGACGTTGGCGATGTCCAAAGCGATTTCGGCTTTGTGGCCTTCCATGAAGCCCGGCAGCTCTTGCGAGATACGCAGGTCGAACTGGTTGACCCAAGCGCCGCGAGCGGCGTTGCGGCCGGCGATCTGGCCGCGATGGCTACGGAGGTATTCGTTGCTCTGCAGGTACTGCCAGAACGCCGCTTCTTCCGCCGGGGAACCGAACAGCACATCGCCAAGGGCTGCGGGGATGTACAGCAGGTCGTTGGTGCGGCCGTCGCCGTTGGCGTCGTTATCGAAGGTGTAACTGTACGGACGACCGGTACGGCCTTCGTAGAACAAACCGACCGAGGTCGTGTTGTTGCCGAAGAAGTCGTGCTTCCAGTTCAAAGCGGCGGTGAAACGATCGCGAATCTCGTAGTTCGAGCGCGAAGCGACCTCTTCGTTGGCGCCGAAGATGGCCACGTTGCCGAGCTGCGAGCTGGAGGTCGAGCTGGTCAGCGGGCTGACTTCCTTCGCATTGGTGTAGGTGTAAGCGACCTGCCACGACCAATCGCTTTCGCGACTGAACGGCTTCTCGAGCGAGACCGTCAACTGCTGGCTTTCGCCCTTGCTGGTCGGGCTTGCGATGAGCGCATCGTTGTAGGTGTTATTGCTGCCGGCGCGCGACGTGACCGTGCCGGTGGAGTTGCCGAGGTTGTTCCAACGAGTCGGATTGCGGCCGTTGGCGTCCCAGTAGATCGGACGACCGTCTTGACCCACGGCCTGCACCGCACCGAGGTTCAACTGCTGATAGAAGATGCCTTCTTTCACGTCGGTCGCCACGAATTCGGCGCCGAACACCATGCCCCAGATCGGCAATTCGGTATCGAACGCGAGGTTCGCTTTCCACACCGACGGCTGGCCGAGATCCGGATCCACGAAGTCCACCGACTGGCGGCCCGGGATACCGCCCGAAAGCGCGACCGGCAACTGCGCATTGGGGTTCGGCGAGAACACGTTGGTGCCGTTCGAGTCGAAGTAATCGATGTACGAAATACCGTTGTTCGAATACGGGTTGGACAGCCAGACCGACGCCGCCGCGCCCTGGAACAGACCGAAACCACCGCGGATCTGGGTCTGGCGCTCGGTGTTGAGACGGTAGTTGAAACCGACGCGCGGTTCGAGCAAACCGTTACCGTCGATGGTCGCGCTGTTGTCGTAACCGAAACCGCCGGTCATGCGGCCGGCGACGACGGGGCCGACCGCCGCGGAGGCCGTCGCGTTATAAAGCGGCGAGTTCTTCACCATCGGCTCGTCGTAACGCAGACCGAAGGTCAAGGTCAGGTTGTCGTTGACGACCCACGTGTCCTGCACGAACAAACCGACGTTCTTGATGCCCCAGATCGCCGCCATGTTGTCGCGGTTGCCGCCTTGCGGGTAGAACAACTGGTAGCGGCTGGAAATGCCCGATTCGAACGACTGCGCGCAGCCGGCGCCGAACTGGGGCGTGGTCGCGGTGCGGATGCAGTTGAACGTGTACACGCCGTTGGTACGGCGGCCGAACAAGTTGTAGATGTCGTTGTCTTCGTAGTCGAAACCGAACTTCAGGCTGTGATCGCCGACGAACAGGTTGGCCGCGAAGAACGCGTTCCAGGTCTCGGTCCGGAGGATGTTGGCGTGGGTGTTCTCTTCGGTACCCAGGTTCAACGTGGCGCCGCCGATACGGACGGCGATCGCCGGCAGGTCGGCCAGCGGATTACGGATCGCGGAGTAGTCGCGGAACGACACCTTCGCTTCGGTCGAGAAGTTCTCGGTCCAATCGCTGTACAGGGCGCCGGTGTAGGTCTCGAGATCGAAATCGCGCGAGTACTGATAGGAACTCAGCGCCAGGCTGGTGGCGCCGAAACCGTTGAGGTTGGCCTGACTCTGCTCGGACTTGCCGTAGCGGAAGCTAGCGCGATGCTTGTCGCTGATGTTCCAGTCGACTTTGAGGCCGAATTCTTCGGCTTCGGTATCCAGAGCGGGCAGCGCCAGCGTGCCGGGATTGAAGCTCCACACGTTGTTGGCGATGCGCAAGACTTCGTCGATCTGAGCTTGGGTGATGCTGACGATGTTGCTGGCGCCCGAACCGATCGGGCCGTTGCCCGCGCCGGTGCCGACGAACAATTCCTTACCGGTGTACTTCTCGTAGTTGGCGAAGAAGAACAACTTGTCCTTCACGATCGGGCCGCCGAGGGTGAAGCCGTAGGTCTGCTCGTTGTCGAACAGCACCGGACGGACGTTGCTTTGGTTCTTGCCCGACCAGTCGTTGTCGCGATAGATGCCGTAGACCGAACCGTGGAATTCGTTGGTGCCCGACTTGGTGACGGCGTTGATGACGCCGCCGGTGCCGCCCGAAATGGTCACGTCGTAGTTGGCGACGTCGACCGCGATTTCGTCGATCACATCGAGCGAGAACGGCTGCTTCGGCGTCGGCAGGCTGTTCGATTCCAGACCGAACGCGTCGTTGGTGCTGATGCCGTCGACGCGGATCGAGTTGTAACGCGGGTTCTGGCCGCCGACCGAGATTTCGTTGCGCGACTTATCCGTTTGGGCGATGCGGGGATCGAAACGGACGTAATCCTGCAGATTGCGGTTGATCGAGGAATAAGTTTCGATCTGCTGACGGGTCACGTTGCTGCCGGAACCCATCTTGTCGGACGCGAACACCTGGCTGAAACCGCTCGCGGTCACTTCGATGGTTTCGAGTTCGTCGGCGCCGAAGGCGATGTTGATCTGCGAGACTTCGTCGAGGTTGAGGTACACGTCGTCCTGCGATTGCGCACCGCCATCGGTGTTCGCCGTGATCTTGTACGGACCGCCGACGCGCAGGCCGCGAGCGTTATAGCGACCGGAAGCATCGGTCGTGACGCGGCTGACCGTGCCCGATTCGACGTGGACGATCGTGACTTCCGCGCCGGACACCGGCTGGCCGTCGGCATTCAGCACTTGACCGCCCACACCCGCGGAGGTGCTCTGAGCGAAAGCGGGCGCCACCGCGAGTGCGGCGAACAATGCGATCGATAGTTTCGACAATCGGATACGGCTGGAATGATTCATTGCGCTAACCTCGGAGGTATGAATGACGATGCATTAGGTCGTGCGATACGAGCGACGCCAGGGCGCCGTGGATCAAGAGCTAGGGGGAATTCGCGAAACGGGCCGCGATTCGCGGCCACCGTTATTAACTATAGGTTAACACGATACGCAGTTGAGGTGACACTCTAATGACAAGCGGTCACGCGCCAAGTCATTGATATTACTCGGCTGAACGCTCTTGAGAAATCACTTTAGAGAGGGGCCGGAAACCATCGTGTCGTCGTCGCGGACCGCCCTCGAAAGGTCGAATTCTCGGCGACAGGACATCCGACTTCCCTGCGGATCAACCGCCGCCGATCTTCAGGTACTTCGCGATGCCGTCGAGGAACATTTGCACGGAGATCGCGACCAACAACATGCCCATCAAGCGTTCGACCGCGGTCAGCACTCGCTGACCCAGCCATCGATACAGATAGGTCGCGGAGAACAAAATGACGGCGGTGGCGGCCCAGGCGACCACTAACGCGAGGCTCCAATCGCCGAGTCGCTCCGGGTTGTCGCTGCCCATCAGGATCACGGCCGCCATCCCCGATGGGCCGGCGATCAGCGGAATCGCCATCGGTACGATGAAGGGCTCGCCGTCCGGAATCTCGCCCATCAGGCCTTCCGGCGGCGGGAAGATCATGCGGATACCGATCAGGAACAGCACGATCCCGCCCGCGATCGACACCGATTCTTGACGCAGATGCATCAGTTCCAGCGCGTATTTGCCGCCCCAGAGGAACGCCATCAGCACGCCGAGCGCGATCAGCAGTTCGCGCGCCAACACGATGCGCTGCCGACGCGGCGGTAAGCCGCGGAGCATGCTCAGGAACACCGGGATATTGCCCAGCGGATCGAGGATCAAAAACAGCAGCAGCGCGGCCGAGGCGATGCTCACGCCGGTGGCGTCCAGATCGTGCCGCGGTGCGCCGCGCCGGACGCCGATAACAACTCGACGCAGGCGGATGCGTAATCGGCCGCATCGCGCGCGGAATCGGGGGTGTCTTCGACATAGGCCCGCGCGCGCAGCGGCGTACGCATCGGACCAGGCGCCAAACCGGCGACCCGCACGGACGAGGCCGCGAGTTCGGCATGCAGCATGTTCGCCAAAGACGCATTCGCCGCTTGAGCGATGCCGTATCCACCCCAGTACGCGGTCGAAGTGCGTTCCGCCGCGTCCAGCGCGAAGACCACCGCCGCGTCCGGCGCGCGCCGCAGCGCGGGCAAGCAGGCTTGCGTGAGCCACCAGCGTGCGGTGAGATTGACGTGAATGTCGCGCGCGAACGCAGCCGGGTCGGTGTTCTCCAGCGGCGTCAGCCCCGCGAACGAGGCCGCGACGTGCAAGACGCCGTCCAGCCGCCCCAGCCCGCTTTCGATGCGCTCGGCCATGTCGGCGTAATCGTCGGGCGTGGCGCCTTCCAGATCGAGCGGATACAGCAAGGCTTCGCCGCCCTCGCGCACGATGGCGTCGTAGACGCGATTGAGCTTGGGCACTTTGCGCCCCAGCAGCACGACGCTAGCGCCCGCGGCGGCGCAGGCGCGCGAAGCCGCGTGGCCCAGCGCGCCGTGCGCGCCGACGATCAGCACCACCCGCCCGTGCAAAGCGCGGCCTTCCAGCGCGCGCTCGGCGGCGCCGGACGCCGCGTCGGCCGACACCGGCATCGTCACGCTTTTTGCGACTCGGCGATCATCCGGGCCAGTTCGCCGGATTCGAACAACTCGAGCGCGATGTCGCAGCCGCCGATCAATTCGCCGTTGATGAACAACTGCGGGAACGTCGGCCAGTTCGAATAGCGCGGCAGATTCGCCCGGACTTCGGGGTCTTCCAGGACGTTGATCGAGCGATAGTCGCTGGCGCCCGCGGCTTTGAGGGCCTGAGCGGTACGGCTAGAAAAGCCGCACATCGGGAATTGGGGCGTGCCTTTCATGAACAGCACGATCGGATGGCCTTCGATTTCGGATTGGATCCGTTCCATCACGGACATCGGTGTCTCCTACGGATGGCGCGTCCGGCGTGGTCCGGGGTCGCGCGGTGTGGGGTTAGAATGACGACTCGCTATTGTAGAACCTAACTCGGGCGACGGCTCGCGTTTGCGTCTCGGCTCATTCGCGTCTCGGCCCTTCCAGACGCACAGACGTCGGGACGAGCGGCCCGCCGCATCCCTTACCGTCGTTTTCGGGGACACGTCTTCCGAAAGCACCATCGAAAGCACCATTTCCGCCCGCGCGTTCGCACGACCGCGCCCCCACGCACCAAGGACCCCGCCATGGCCATCGAATTGCCCGCCCTGCCCTACGACCGCACCGCTCTGGAGCCGCATATCTCGGCCGAGACCATCGATTTCCACTACGGCAAGCATCACCAGACCTACGTCACCAACCTCAACAACATGGTCGGCGGCACCGAATTCGCCGAGATGTCGCTGGAAGAGATCGTGCGCAAGTCGCAGGGCGGCGTGTTCAACAACGCCGCGCAGGTGTGGAACCACACGTTCTACTGGAACTGCCTGAAACCGGCATCGGGTTCGAACCCGGGCGGCGGCGCCCCGACCGGCAAGCTCGCCGACGCCATCAACGCCGCGTTCGGCAGCTTCGACAAGTTCAAGGAAGAGTTCACCAAGACCGCGATCGGCACCTTCGGCTCGGGTTGGGCGTGGCTGGTGCAGCGCCCCGATGGCGCGCTGGCCCTGGTCAGCACCTCCAACGCCGCCACGCCGCTGACCGGCGAAGACACCCCGCTGCTCACCTGCGACGTGTGGGAACACGCCTACTACGTCGATTACCGCAACGCGCGCGCGAAGTACGTCGAAGCGTTCTGGAACCTGGTGAACTGGGACTTCGTCGCTTCGCACATGAAGTGATCGCCGCAGCGGCGACGCCATCGAACGGCCGGGACCACCCGGCCGTTTCTTTTTTGGCGGCGCACCGCATCGGCGGATGCGAAAGCGCAGGATCCGCGAAACGCATGATCGCGCGACGTCATCCAACGACAGAAGGACATGCGTCCGTCGAGACCGCCTTTCGCCGTTTTCAGTTGCGAGAGTCGTTCCCGACCCGGTCGCAATCTGGAGACGCATGATGGGCATCGAAGTCAGCGCACATCGTCGTATTCGCGCGTTATCGCTCGCCCTGCTCTGTCTATTCGCAGCGTTCGCGTTGGTGACGGGCTGCAAGAAAGACCCGCCCACCGATCCTCAGACCGCGCAACCGAACACCAAAGACCCGCACTGGGTCTACCCGCCATCGTCGCCACCCGCTCGGGTCGCGGTGGTCTTCATCCACGGCCTGTTCGGCGATACCGACGGCACTTGGACCGACGAAAAAAGCGGCCACAGTTTCTTCGAGTACGTGAAATCCGCGCCGGGCATCGGCGACAAAGTGGATGTCTTCGCTTTCGGCTTCACCTCGAAAATGGTCGGCGGCGGTTCGCTGGACATCCGCGAGGCTTCGAACAAGCTCTACGATCACCTGCGCTTCCACGGTTTGATGCAGTACGACACCATCGTGTTCGTCGCCCACAGCATGGGCGGGCTGGTCGCGATGCGCACCGTGATCGGCAACCCGGAGCTCAGCGACAAAACGCCGCTGATGGTGCTGTACGCGACGCCGCAACAGGGTTCGCAAATCGCGCAGATCGGCAAGGTGTTGATCCCGAACAACGCGCTCGGCCAAATGACGCCGGCCGACGCCAACGATTACCTCAAACAATTGAGCGACGACTGGGTGCGGTTGAAAGCGCGCGGCCGCGCGCCCTTCATCGAATGCGCCTACGAAACCAAAAAGACGTTCGGGGCCATGATCGTGCCCTGGTCCAGCGCCACGCGTTTCTGCGACGCGGTCGCGCCGGCCATCGGCGATGCGGATCATTTATCGATCGTGAAACCCGATCGACCGCAACACGACTCGGTGGTGCGTTTCGTGGTGTCGATGCAGGAGCATGTGCTGCCGCGGCTGCAGGCGGCGTCCTGGGAAACGCCCAATTTCGTCGACGAAGATCAGCATTGGGTGTATTCGTTGGGCAAGGTCACCGATCGCAATCCGGCGGTACTGAAAAACGCCAGCAAAGTACGTCAGCGTTACGAAATCGCCGCGATCGCCGATGCCAGCCTGCTGATCCTTCCTGCGTTGGAACCGGGCAAGCCGCGCGAATTGCCGCCTGGACAGAGCGAAACTCTGCAGTTCGTCGTGCTGGGCGAACTTCGCCCGGAGTATCGTTTCGATCTGAAATTATCTTCGCTACCCGCCCGCCGCGTGCTGGTGCGGATTCCGAACATGGCGGTGGCGCAGGCCGAACGCGATGCGCAGCAAGCGTCCTTCGCGCAGCACATCCGCGACTTCATCGCCGCGCCCGAGCAGGTGGAACGTTTCAAGCGTTTGCCCGAAGCGCAGACCCAAGCGGCGATCGCGGAATTCGCTAAATCCACCTTCGCCGAGCGGGTGCCGGGGTTGAACGAAGGCGGGCAATGGCTGCTCGCGAGCGATGCGCTGGCGCGGATCAATTTCCTCGACAGCGCCGCGACCGCGCTCGGCGAAGCGAAAACGCGCCTGCCCGCCGCGATGAAACAGCCGAGCGTCGAGCAGTTGGATCAAGCCATTCGTCTGCGCTCGAACGAACGCCCCGATCGTCTGCCGAAGACGCGACCGACCGACGAACGCGTCGCATCGGACCTCGACACGATTCCGCAAAACACGCGCCAGCAAGCCGTGTATCTCGATCTCGCCGAACAGGCGCAGAAGATCGACACGCTCAAACGCGAAGGATTGGTGCTCGAAGGCGATGTGCTGAACGCGCGCGGCGAGCGCAGCGCTGCGGCCGCCGCCTATCGCGACGCGGGCGCGATTCGGCCTTCGCCGGTGGTGACGCGCAAGCTGGAAGCGGTGTCGGTCGACAAGGACCGCTGAGCGAGACGACAACGACGCCTCGCGAAGCGCGAGCGATTCGCGCAGAACAGCGCTATTCGCGATTCAGCGCCGCGATTGCGACTCGCGGCATCGCGATGCCGGCGCGTTCGCCTTCCTCGAAAGCAGTACGCAAGATGAATCCGGCTTGGGCATGGGTCAACGTCGCGCCTCGCCGCGCATTTTCTATCGCGAGTCCCTCACGTACTGGAGTTCGCGATGACGCTGCACGCTTCGATCCTACTTCCCCTCGCGCTCGGCGCGAGCCTGCTGTTTTCGTCTTGCGCCAGCGCGCATCCGCACGACCGCGACGGCAATCCGCCCGGCCCGGCCGGCGGCCCCGGCACGAATTGGGAAAACCCACCGGGCTGGCGCGGCGGTCCCGGCGCATCGCCCGACTATCGTTATTACAAACACGGCGGCCGTCGCTACAAATTCACGATCGTCGGCGACGGTTATTACTACAGTTCGAATTACGGCTATTGGCACCCGACTTACGGCTGGTGGAACCAAAGCGCACGCTGCTGGCACGACCGCGACGGCAATCCGCCCGGCCCGGCCGGCGGTCGCGGCACCAATTGGGAAAACCCGCCGGGACGCAAAGGCGGACCGGGCGCATCGCCGGATCGTTTCGAACGTTGTCGCTGAACGGATCGACGCCGCACGTCGCGCCCGCGAGATCGCCCTCGCGGGCGTTGCGCGCGAAACCATCGTCGTCGCACCATGTCCGCATTCCACTCGAACGCAGCACCGACCGACGGCTCCATCCCGCCCGGCGTCGGAGCATTCCAACGAACCGGAAAGGCCATATGCGCAAACTCGTTGTCTCGATCATCGCGGGCGTTCTCGCAGTGTCCGGCGCGGCCGACGCGGTCGAGCCAGCGCCGACATCCCGTGAAACGGCGTCGTGCGATGCGACCCTGAACCTCATCGACCCGGATCCGAACGGGGCGAACGTGCGCGCCGTACCGAACCTCGGCGGCAAGGTCGTCGCGGTACTCAAACGCGGCGACGAAACGATCTCGGCGCGCGTCGTCGCGCAGCGCGGCGACTGGATGCGCATCGATCGCGCGGAGATGACCGATGAGACGCAAGCCGATGGCCAACGACGAGTGTTCGACGGCGACGGCTGGATCCATACGCGTTTGCTCGGCGTCGCCGGGCTCTACGTCGGCGGCGGAACATCGTTACGGCAGCGCCCCGACGCCAACGCGCCGGTCGTGTTGCGCCTCGACAGCGACGACACTCGACCCACGCGGTTGCTCGGCTGCAGCGGGCGCTTCATCCGCGTACGTTACGGCGAGATCATCGGGTGGACCGATCGCTGGTGCCAGAACGAGCGCACGACTTGCAGCTAGAGCCTGTCGACGCGATCCGGTGCGTTGCGGATTCAGCGGCTCGGCGCAAGGTCCGAAGCGCGGCGCGAAACATCGCTCAGCGTTTGCCTTAATCGCAGATTTCGCGCGGGAAATCGCTCATGCCGCGCGTGAAACCGCCGCCGCTCAAACGCGAATCGACATCGGCGTCCAAGGTCGCGCTTTCCGCGATCGGAGATGGCGCGCTACGCGCGCGTTGCGTCGCCTCCGGCCCCAGCTCGCGCTCCAAGGTCGCGATGCGTTGTTGAAGCCGACCGACGAAGCGGCCGTTCTGTTCTTCGCCCGCGTCGCGTTCGCTCGCCGTGCGTAAACCGTACAACAGCGACAGCGCTTTTTCCGGCGCCGGCCGCACCGCCTGCGCCAACAGCGAGCGTCGCGGATCGTCCGGGTCGCTCGCGTACGCTTCGGCCAGTACCCAGGCGGCGCGCGCATCGCCTTGCGCCACCGCGGCGTTGGCGAGGCGTTCGGCCTGCTCGCGATACAGCGACAATTCGGCGAGCGTCGATAATGTGTCGCGCAAACGGAACACATTGCCGCTGACGTAATAACTCGCGGCCTTGGTATGCCCGGCGACGGCGGATTCGCGCATGTAGCGAACGACCTCGTCGTTCGGCGGCAATTCGACGCCTTCGCAATGCGCGTATTTCGCGCTGACGTCCTCGAACGCTTCGCCGATGCGCTCGGGGCCGCCGAAACGACCGCCTTCGCGACCGCCGGGGCCGCCGCCTTCGGCCACCGCTTGCGCCCGCGCGACACCGCTTTCGATCATCTTCATGCGCATGCGCAAGCCGGAACAATAGTGGTATTCCGCGGCGAGACGGCACATCGCGCGCGCGTCGCCGGCCTCGGCGCGCTCGGTCAGGGCCGCGACCGTCGCGCGCAACGGCGTGTCCAACGAAGGCATCGGCGCGTTGTTCGCCGACGACAGCGTTCGCGCGCGCGATGCCGCCCCTGGCGTCGACGCGTTTTCGTCGTCATTGCGCGCGGCACCGGAATTGGCCGCATCGGCGGCGCGGCTTTTCGACGATGCAAGGCCACGCTCGCCCACGCGCATGCCGTTCGCGCCGAAATAGAAATAGATCGCGACCGCACCGAGCGCGATCAACGCAAGCAGCCACCAGACCCGTCTCATGATGCGTATCGTCTCCGATATCAATCGATCGTCGCCGCGCGCGCGACGATGTCTTCGCGACCGATGGCCGCGCCGACGCGTCGCACCGCGTTCGCCAGCGTCGCCGCCGAATCCGCGCGCAACGTCGCGTGCCCGACTTTACGGCCGGCGCGCGGTTCTTTGCCGTAATCGTGCCAATGACCGCCGGGTTCGCGCAGCACGACCTCGGCATCGGGCATCGCGCCGATCCAATTCAACATGCAGGCGTGGCCGAGCATACCGGTATCGCCCAGCGGCAAGCCGAGCACGGCGCGCAGATGGTTTTCGAATTGCGAGGTCTCGCTGCCTTCGATCGTCCAATGGCCCGAGTTGTGGACACGCGGCGCGAGTTCGTTCGCCAGCAACGCGCCATCCTTGCAAAACAATTCCAGCGCGAACACGCCGACATAGCCCAACGCATCGGCCAGCGCGCGCGCATGCGCGAATGCGGCGGCGGCGAGCGCATCGTTCGCTTGCGCAGGCGCGAGGCTGACCGACAGCACGCCATCGACGTGCCAGTTCTCGGTCAACGGCCAGGTGCGGAATTCGCCGTCGCGACCGCGCACGGCGACCACGCTCAATTCGCGCTCGAACGGCACGAAGGCTTCGAGAATCAAACCCACGGTCGCGGCCTGCGCGCCGAGCGCGTCCCAGGCGGCTTCGACATCCGCCAGCGTTTTGATTCGGAATTGGCCCTTGCCGTCGTAACCGAGGCGTCGCGTCTTCAGGATGCAAGGCGTACCGATGCGCGCGACCGCCGCGTCCAAAGCGTCGCGATCCGAGACATCGGCGAAATCGGGCACAGGAATGCCGAGTTCGCGGAACAGATTCTTTTCCGCCAAACGATCTTGAGCCACGGCGAGCGCGCGCGGGCTGGGAAACACCGGCACGCGCGCGTTGAGCCACTGCGCGGATTCGGCCGGCACGTTCTCGAAATCGAAGGTGGCGATGTCGATGCGCGCGGCGAATTCCGCCAACGCGGCTTCGTCGCGATAATCGCCGACGATCAACGGCGCGAATTGCCCGGCGCAGGCGTCGGCGACGGTATCGAGCACGAGGAAACGCAAACCGAGCGGCGCGCCGGAGAGCGCGAGCATGCGCGCCAATTGGCCCCCACCCAAAATACCGACTGTGGTCATGCGTGAAACCGCTCCAGTGCTCCGGACGGCCGGCGAGGACGAACCCGCATGGCACCGACGCCCCCTCTCCCGCACGCGGGAGAGGGATGGGGTGAGGGAAGCAAGTGCGCGCGAGGCGCGTACTTGTCGATACCGACCGTCGTCATGCGCGCACGCTCACAGACGCGGGTCGTCGCGCTCGATCACCTCGCGCGTTTGCTGTGCGCGGAAGGCGTCGATTTTCGCGGCGATATCGGGAAAGTCGGCGGCCAACATCGCCGCGGCGAACAAGCCGGCATTGGCCGCACCGGCCGCGCCGATCGCGAATGTGGCCACCGGCACGCCTGCGGGCATCTGCACGATCGACAGCAACGAATCCAAGCCGTTCAGGGCTTTGCTTTGCACCGGAACGCCCAGCACCGGCACCGCGGTTTTGGCGGCCAGCATGCCCGGCAAATGCGCGGCGCCGCCGGCTCCGGCGACTATCGCGCGCAAGCCGCGCGCTTGCGCAGAGGCGGCGTAGTCGAACAGAACATCGGGCGTACGATGCGCGGAGACGACGCGCACTTCGTGCGGCACGCCCATCGCTTCGAGTCGAGCGACGGCGTGCTGCATGGTCTCCCAGTCGGAGCGCGAGCCCATCACGACGCCGACCAGCGGCGCGGGCGAAGGGGTCTCGGTCTGGCCTGACATCGTCGTCGACATAGTCGTCACCCAGCTAAAAACGTATTCTAGCCCTCCCACGCCGAATGCCGCACGCCAAGCCTTATGGACCGCAAACTGCTCGATATCCTCGCCTGCCCCGCGACCCGCCAGCCGCTCGCGCTGTTGGAGGCCGCCGGTTTGGCGGCGATGAATCGGGCGATCGAGGCCGGCGCGGTCAAACGCGCCGACGGCAACACTCAGAGCGAGCCGCTGCGCGAAGCGCTGATCACCCGCGACCGCAAACTCGTCTATCGCATCGACGACGGCATTCCGGTGTTGTTGATCGAAGAAGGCATTCCGTTCGCGCAAGCCGAAGCTGCGTGATGAACGAAGCCGACGTCTCCGCACGCTTCATGCCGCCGTCGATCGCGACGATTCTCGCGAACGTCGCCGCGGCGCTGGCGGAGGATCTCGGCGACGGCGATGTCACCGCCGCGCTGTTGCCCGACGGCCCCGACATCGCCTACCTGCTGTGCAAAGAAGACGCCGTGATCTGCGGGCGGGCGTGGTTCGACGCCTGCCATCGCGCACTCGATCCCGATGTGCGCATCGATTGGCGCGTGGACGAAGGCGACCGCGTCGCGAAAGGCACGGTGCTGGCGACGCTCGCCGGGCGCAGCCGCGCGCTGGTCAGCGCCGAACGCGCCTCGCTCAATTTCATGCAGACGCTCAGCGCGACCGCCACCGTCGCCGCGCAGTACGTCGATGCGGTACGCGGCACCGGCGCTAAGATTCTCGACACCCGCAAAACCATTCCCGGTTTGCGCCTCGCGCAAAAATACGCGGTGCGCGTCGGCGGCGGCACGAATCATCGCATCGGTCTGTACGACGCGACGATGCTGAAAGAAAACCATATTCGCGCCTACGGTTCGCTGACCGGCGCGGCGCAGGCGGCGCGCGCAGCGCGACCGACGTTGCCGTTGATCGTGGAGGTGGAAAGTCTCGCGCAATTGCGCGAAGCGCTGGAGGTCGGCTGCGACCGCATCCTGATCGACGACTTCTATGCCGAGACGCGACGCGAAGCGGTGCGCATCGCCAAATCCGCGCCCTACGACGGCCGCATTCCGCTGGAAGTCTCCGGCGGCGTGGACATGAGTACGCTGCGCGCGATCGCCGAAGACGGCGTGGACTGCATTTCGATCGGCGGCTTGACCAAGCACGTGCGCGCGATCGATTTGTCGTTGAAATTGGGCCCGCCACCGGGCTGAGTCCTGCAGCGCTCGGAACGGCGGCGATCGAAACGAATCCGTCATATCGGCGAATGCCGGAATCCCGCTTTCGGCGAAGAAGACTCTCTGGATCACGTGGTTCGCCGGGATGACGACCAAACAGAATCTGTCATTCCGAGCGCAGCGAGGAACCTGCTTTTCGCTTTCGCCACCGAGAACAAAAAGCGGATTCCTCGCTGCGCTCAGAATGACGACTTGGGAAGACGACTCATAGCGTGCCGAAATACCGCGTGCGCATCAGCGATAGGAAATCGTGATCGATCGGGAAACCCGAGGCCGAGCCGAGCACCGAATCGATGCCGCAATGCGGGCAGAGCGCGGTTTGCGGCACGCCGCTGTCGTCCTTATCGACCCATTCGCGAATCTTGTCCGGGCCGAACACGCTGCGGCAATAGAAACAGCCGCATACGTCGCTCATCAGCACGTCGTCGCGATGATTCGCCGAACGCCGATGCGCGTCGTGCAGATTCGAGCCGGCGTCCGGCATCGCGACGGTCAACGCAAAGCGAATACGATCGCCGCGATCGCGACGAGACCGAGCGCCCACCACACCCAACGCGGCACGCCGCCGCCCCCGGGCGCGGTGGCATCGCCGGCCTTGGCGTCTTCTTTGCCCAGTTCGAACAAGCGGAAACGCAGGGTGTCGAAGCCGATCTCGTCGCCGGATTTGGCCAAGGCGCGCTGCACGCGCTCGCCGTTGAGGAAACTGCCGTTGGTCGAGCCCAGGTCTTCGATGATCACGCCTTCGTCGGTGGGCGTGAGTCGCGCGTGTTTGCGCGAGAGGCTAGCCTCTTCCAAACGCAGTTGGCATTCGGGCGCGCGGCCGACGACGGTGGTGCCGGCCAAACCGAAGCTGCGGCCGAGCATGCGCCCGGTCTGCGCGCGCAGAGCGAATTTCGACAGGGCCGCGCGCACGACCGTCGCGCCCATATCGTCGTTGGCCGAGCCCGTGGCGGCGACCCGATCGAACGCGGCCGAGGTCTCGGTCGAGACCAGCATCGCCTGCACTTGATCGATACCGATGCGGTCGCCCGCGCGCAGCGCGATCAAGCCTTCGACCGCGCGACCGTTGACCGTCACCGCCGCGCCGCGGGCCACGCTCATCATCACGCCCTGCGGACCGATCTGCAGTTCGCAGTGTTGCGGCAGCATGCCGGGGGCCTTGAGCACGATGTCGGCGTCCGGCGCAGAACCGATCCGCTTCACGCCCTGACGCGGCAGGGTTTGCGGGGTTTCGCCGGCGGCGAAGACGAGTTTCATGATGGGACTCCGATGGCCATTGCAACGGCGGAACGATGTCCGCAAATTAGGGGGATGCCGACTTTACTGATTCTGATGATCGCGGTTGCGATCTGCTTCGCATTCTGGAGCGCCTCGCGCGCCGCCGCCGAGCGCGCGACGGCCCTGGGGCGCGACGCCTGCGCGTCCGCGGGCGTGCAATGGATCGATCAAACCGTCCATGCGACCGGCTTGCGGGTTCGCCGGGGCGAAGACGGTCGCCTCGGTTTCGAGCGCACCTATCGATTCGAGTACTCGCAGGACGGCACCGACCGCCATATCGCCCGGCTGGTGCTGCGAGGCGACCGGCTGGTGGCGTTCAGCGGCCCGACCGCGGCCGCGAATCGCATTGAATTGAACTGACGACATCCGCCCCCCGTTTGCCGTGCGAGCGATGGGGATACGACGGGTCGCGTCGTCCCCGCACCCGATCGGCGTCCTTATTTCACGATCCTCAAATGCCCGCCGCGTCGGGAAGGCGGCGGGGAAACACCGCCGTCTCCGCCGCCATCTCCGCCATCGTCGGTGTTCTCGTCGCTGTCGCCGTTGGTCGAATCGCTCGTATCGCGATCGGTCACCTGCGCAGCGCTCGCATCGTCCGAGGCCGCGGCATCGCTCCGCTCGGGCGCTGTTTCGTACGGGTCCTCCGGCAGCATCATGCCTTCGGCCGTTTCGTGCGCATAAATCGCCAGCACCGCCGCGACTGGAATCCACACGGGGTAACTGACGCCGCCGAACCGTGCGTTGAAACTGATGCGGTCGTCGTCCATCTCGAAGCCGCCCACTGCGGTCGGGGCGATGTTCAGCACCACTTTTCCGTCCCGAATGGCCGAGGGCGGCACATGCACATCTTTACGCCCCGCATCGACCATCACGTGCGGCGTCATCCCGTTGTCGAGGATCCAGGCGTACAGCGCCCGCAAGATGTACGGGCGACGGCTGGTCATGCGCGGCGTCGGGCGATCGGTCATGGCGGCAGTCTACTCCGGTCGCGCCGAGCCTTATCGGCGCCCGACGCAGGCGCGGGTCGAACCGGCATGCGTCGGGCAGGCAGGCGTCAAGCGGGTAATTCCCGAAGGCTCTTTTCCTGCGGGGTCAAACTGCGAACGAAGCCGGGATTGCGGAAAATACGGTTGCCGTATTCTTCGATCACCTTCCCGTCTTTCGGCAAGGGCACGTCCAAGGCGGGCAACCGCCAGACGATCGGCGCCATCGCGCAATCGGCCAGGCTCATTTCGTTATTCAAGAAGAACTTGCTGGCTTTGAACAGCGGCACCGAGGCGATCAACAATTCCTTCAAGCGCTTGCGCGCGGCTTCGGCCTGTTGTTTGCTGCCGAACTGCACTTGCTGCACCTGCGGCACCCAATCGTGTTCGATGCGCAACATCGCCAAGCGCAGGCGCGCGCGCGACAGCGGGTCGATCGGCATCAGCGGCGGATGCGGGTAACGCTCGTCGAGGTATTCGCTGACGACCGACGCGGCGTACAGCACCAGATCGCGCTCGACCAAGGTCGGCACCGAGCTGTACGGATTCAGGACGCGCAAATCTTCCGGCGGCGATTGCGGATCGACCGGCACCAGGTCGTAGGACACGCCTTTCGCGGCCAGCACCAAGCGCACTCGATGGCAAAGCACGTCATCGACGGAGGAAAACAACGTCAGCGTATTGCGCATACACGTACTCGCATCCGACTAGAACCTGACAGATCGCGACAGCGGCCGGGCGTCCTGGCCGCCGCGCGAATGCGTTCGAGACACGGGCGACGCACCGACGAGATCAATGCACGTCGCGCCAGTATTCCCGCTTCAACAGCCAGGCGAAGAACGCGAACAGGCTGAGGAACAGAATCACCCATACGCCGAGCTTCTGACGTTTGAGGACCGCCGGTTCGCCGACGTATTCCAAGAACGCGGCGATGTCGCGCGCGGTCTGGTCGAATTCCTCGGCTTTCTGCGAACCCGGCGCGGCGACGACAAGACTCTTCAAGCACGCGTCGTCGGTTTCCACCAAGCCGTGGGCGCAGCCCATCAGCGGTTTGCCTTCGTCGTCCTTGCCGGTCTCGATCTTCTTCACGAACACCGGACGCTGGCTGCCCTGCAGTTCCCACAGCGGGTTGGGCATCGAGGCGTTCGGGAACACTTTGTTGTTCCAACCCAGCGGACGCGATTCGTCGAGATAGAACGACTTGAGGTAGGTGTAGATCCAGTCGCTGCCGCGAACGCGCGAGATCACGCTCAGATCCGGCGGCGCTTTGCCGAACCACTTCTCGCCGCCGGTGGCCGGTGTGGTGGTTTGGATCGGCATCGCGCTGACCACCTGCTCGCCGAATTTGGCGCCGGTGAAGTTCAGGTTGTTCATCACCTGCTCTTCGGTCAGATCCAGATCTTCGGCGATGCGCGAATAGCGCATGTATTTCAGCGAATGGCAGCCGACGCAGTAGTTCATGTACAACTGCGCGCCGCGTTGCAGCGAGGCGCGGTCGTCCAGATCGACGCCGGAATGTTCCACCGGGGTATCGCCGGCGGCGAACGCCGAGACGGACACCAGCAGGCCAGCGAGAGCGAGCGTCGCGCGCTTGGCGAACGAAGTCTTCATGGCGAATGGCTTAGTCATGCATCGTCACCCGTTCCGGCACGGCTTTGGTCTTGTCGATCTTGGTCCAGATCGGCATGGTGAAGAAGAACAGGAAATACAGCGCGGTCAAGACGCGACCGACGATCGTTTCGACCGGGTCGGTACCCGGGCCGGCGCCGATCTTGCCGAGCCACACGAAGCAGATGGCGAAGATCACGAGCGCGAGTTTCGCGATGAGCCCGCGATAACGGATCGACTTGACCTTCGACTTATCCAGCCACGGCACCGCGAACAACACCGCGATGGCCGCGAACATCACGATCACGCCGCCGAGCTTGTCCGGGACCACCCGCAACATCGCGTAGTACGGCGTGAAATACCACACCGGCTTGATGTGCGCGGGCGTCACCAACTTGTTGGCTTCGCTGAAGTTATCGTGTTCGAGGAACCAACCGCCGAACCCGGGCGCGTAGAAAATGATAAAGGCCGCGATGATCATGAACATCGCGACGAAGAACGTGTCCTTCACCGTGTAATACGGATGGAACGGCACGCCGTCGGCGGGCGCGGTGGGCGACCAGCGATTGCCCTTCGGCCCCTTCTTGATTTCGACGCCGTCCGGGTTGTTCGAACCCACTTCGTGCAGCGCGCCGAGGTGCAGGACTACCAGCAGCAACAACACCAGCGGCATCGCGATGACGTGCAGCGCGAAGAAACGGTTGAGCGTGGCGTCGGCGGGCAGGTAATCGCCCATGATCCACTCGGTCAGCGCCGGGCCGATCTTCGGAATCGCGCCGAACAGCGAGATGATCACCTTCGCACCCCAGAACGACATCTGGCCCCACGGCAAGACGTAACCCATGAAGGCTTCGGCCATCAGCACGAGGTAGATCAGCATGCCGAGGATCCACACCAACTCGCGCGGCTTCTTGTACGAGCCGTACATCAAGCCGCGGAACATGTGCAGATAGACCACGATGAAGAACAACGACGCGCCGGTGCTGTGCATGTAGCGGATCAGCCAGCCGCCGTCCACGTCGCGCATGATGTACTCGACCGAGGCGAAGGCTTCCGCCGCGCTCGGTTTGTAGTGCATCGTCAGGAAGATGCCGGTGACGATCTGATTGACCAGAACGACGGTGGCGAGGATGCCGAAGATGTACCAAAGATTGAAATTCTTCGGCGCGTAGTACTCCGACATGTGCTTGCGATAGAACGGCATGAAGCCGGGCGCTCGCTCGTTGAACCAGTCGATCGCGTTGTTGGCGGTGCGCATGATGAGGTTAGCCATGGCTTACGCGCCCTCTTTGGGATTGACGCCGATCACGATCGTCGTGTCGTTCTCGTAATAGTGCGGCGGCACGACCAAGTTGGTCGGCGCCGGCACGCCCTGATACACACGGCCGGCCATGTCGAACTTCGACTTGTGGCAGGGGCAGAAATAACCGCCTTGCCAATTCGGATCGAACGGCTCGGGACGGATTTCCGCCTTCATTTCCGGCGAACAACCCAAGTGGGTGCAGAGACCGACAAGGACCGAGATGTCCGGCTTCAGCGAGCGGCTTTCGCCTTTGATGTACTCGGGTTGCTGATCCAAATTCTCGGATTTGGGATCGCGCAAGTTACCGTCGAGGCCCGGCAGCGCGTCCAACAGCGCTTTGGAGCGCTTGACGATCCAAATCGGCTGACCGCGCCATTCGGCGATGATGCGCTGACCTTCGGCGAGCGCGCTGATATCCACCGTCACTGGGGCGCCGGCCAGTTTGGCGCGGGCGCTGGGCATCCAGGAGGTGATAAACGGGACCGCTGCGCCTGCGACACCGGCGGCGCCGACTACGCCCGTGGTGATGGTCAGAAAACGGCGACGCCCGGCGTCGACCGGTTGCGCGCCGTCGCCATGAGCGCTTCCGCCGTTAGCGCCGCTACCATGAGAGCGATCCGAATCGCTCACGACTTTTGTTGCCATCCGGCACTCCGCAAAACTTGAAGGCTACGAAACTGGAAAGACGACGCGGGGCTTCCCCCGTCGAGCTCGACCGCAAGCGCCTGGCGCGCCTGCGAGGCGCGGCCCGGGAGCCGTTTTCACCGCTTCGACCCGAAGGGCGACCGGCAAAGACGATCAAGTGTAACGGAACGCTGAATCGGCCGACAATGTTTGGCGAGACGAAGACCCTAAACGCCGCCTCAAACCAGGGCGTCGAAGGGGTGGGCTCGCCGGGCATCGGGCGATGAGCAGTGGCGCTGGCTGAGGACACCGATAACCGGCAGACGTGTCTCTAGCGCCCGGGAATACCCAGAATGCCGGCCCAGGCGGCCTCAACCGCGGCCGGGCGTCGCCAAGCTGCGATAGCGCTCGGCCAGCAAGCGCACACGTTCGACGTAGCGCCGAGTCTCGTTGTAGGGCGGCACGCCTTTGTAGCGATCCACCGCGCCCTCGCCCGCGTTGTAACCCGCTGCGGCCAAAGTGAGGTCGCCTTTGTAGCGTTTGAGCAGCCACGACAGGTACTGCACGCCGCCGCTGATGTTCTGGGTGGGGTCGAACGCGTTACTGACGCCGAAACGACGGGCGGTGGCGGGCATCAGCTGCATCAGCCCTTGCGCACCCACCCGCGAGAGCGCGTTGGGATTGAACGAGGATTCGGCGTGGATGATCGCGCGCACGATCGCCTCTTCCACGCCGTGCAACTGCGCCGCAGCCCGGATTTGGGCATCGTAGGCATTCGGGTTCAACCGCAGCGTCTTGAAGTTCACCCCGGGCTGCACGCCGCAGGCGAAACAGGTTTCCATGAAGCTGTAGCGGATGGTCCGCATCGCGGTCGCGCCGGCCACGCCCTTCGGCGGGCGGCTGGTGTAATGCCGCACGCCGTCTTTCACGTAGGAATAGACCTGCCCCTGCACCAACCGGCGGGTCGGTGCGGCCGCAGGCGCCGGTGCGGCGACGGCGACGACAGGAGGCGCGGCGGCCTGAGTCGCCGGCAGCGCGGCAGGCGAGCCCGCGACCGTCGTCGGGGACGTGGCGCTGCCGGCGGCGGCGGGTATCGCGGGCGCCGGTGGCGGTGTCGAAACGGGGGGTGCGTAGGTTTTCGGCGTGTAGCTGCTGATCGCGGTGCATCGCGCGCCTTTCACCCGCTTGCTGCCGTAGGTGCGACTGCCGTCGGGGCTGTCGCAGCGATAGACGGTGCCGGCCATCGCGGGCGCGGCCGCGAGGCCGACCCAGAGAATCGCGACGATGACGATGGCCCGGTGCGCTTGCATCGGCGGAGTGTCTCTGGATTCAGAACGTTTGCCAAGCCTTTGATTGTTAAACGGCGACGCCGATCGCTCCACGGCCGCCTCGGCCATTTCCCGTAGAATGGCCGCCCTTTCGCCTGATCCGGCCCGGAATGACCGCCGCGCCCCGGAGTTCGCCATGACCGACACCCTCGCCCCGCAGACATCCGCGCCCGTCGCCGCGTCCAGCACCTCGGATTCGCCGCCGTCCGGCCCGAAAAAACTCTTCATCGAAACCCACGGGTGCCAGATGAACGAGTACGACTCGACCAAGATGGCCGAGTTGCTGAGCGCCGAAGAGGGCATGGTGTTGACGCCGAACGCCGAAGAAGCCGACGTGATCCTGCTCAATACCTGCTCGATCCGCGAAAAAGCGCAGGAGAAGGTGTTCAGCCAGCTCGGCCGCTGGCGGACGTTGAAACAGCATCGCCCGGTCGTCATCGGCGTCGGCGGCTGCGTCGCCAGTCAGGAGGGCGAGGCCTTGCTCAAGCGCGCGCCGTTCGTGGACCTCGTGTTCGGCCCGCAGACCCTGCACCGCCTGCCCGAGCTGATTCGCGCCAAGCGCGAGACCGGCAAGTCCCAGGTGGATATCAGCTTCCCCGAGATCGAGAAGTTCGACCGCCTGCCCGAACCCCGGGCCGAAGGTCCGACCGCCTTCGTCTCGATCATGGAAGGCTGCTCGAAATACTGCTCGTTCTGCGTGGTGCCCTACACCCGCGGCGAGGAAGTCAGCCGCCCGTTCGAGGACGTGCTGGTGGAAGTGGCGCAACTCGCGGCCCAGGGCGTGCGCGAAGTGACCTTGCTCGGGCAGAACGTCAATGCCTATCGTGGGCCGATCGCGCCGGTTGAAGGCGGGGACGGCGACGTGGCCGACCTTGGCCTGTTGATCCGCGCCGTGGCCGAAATCGACGGCATCGAACGCATCCGCTTCACCACCTCGCACCCGTTGGAATTCAGCGACTCGTTGGTCGAGGCGTATCGCGACGTGCCGAAGCTCGCCAATTTCCTGCATCTGCCGGTGCAATCGGGCAGCGACCGCATTCTCTCGGCGATGAAACGCGGCTACACCGCACTCGAGTTCAAACAGAAGATCCGCAAACTGCGCGCGGTGCGCCCGGATATTTCGATCAGTTCGGACTTCATCGTCGGCTTCCCCGGCGAAACCGATGCGGATTTCGAGAAGACGATGAAGCTGATCGAAGACGTGGGTTTCGATCAAAGTTTCTCCTTCATCTATTCGCGTCGCCCCGGCACACCCGCCGCCGATCTCGAAGACACCGTGAGCGATGCCGAAAAACACGCGCGGCTTTCGCGCCTGCAGGCGACGATCAACGACAACGCCAAACGCATTTCGCAGACCATGATCGGCAGCACGCAAACCGTGCTGGTCGAAGGCCCGTCGAAGAAAAACCCGAACGAATTCACCGGCCGCACCGAGAACATGCGCTTCGTGAACTTCCCCGCACCTGCGGGCGCGAAGCTGATCGGGCGCTTCGTCGATGTGGTCGTCACCGAGGCGATGAGTAATTCGCTGCGCGGGCGGTTGGCGAACGTCTGACGCATCGACCTTCGTACCCGAAGGCAACGCCCGAAAAACGGGCGCTGCCTCAGCACGCTCCGCAAAACGAACCGGGATAACCTCATCGCGCACGAGCGAGTCTCTGGCCACCAACCTCGCGACGCCTCGAACGAACGAAGCAATCGTCATGGGATTACGAGCGCTCGTCGCGTCTCAGGCCATCCAAATCGCAGCGTTCGAATCGCGGACTCCGGCGATTCACGGATTCCAGCAATTGGCGGGTTGGTCGCTGATCTTCACCCAGTAGCGCGTGTTGTTACGCACGTTTCCGAACGCCCGGAACCCCCAGCCGCCGGAAAGATTGTCGTGATGCTGCGCCATCCGCCAGCCCGTGCCGAAATACGCCGCGCATAGTTGGTCGCCGGTAGTGGCCGTTGTCAGCGAAGCGCCGAGGACCGGAAGCGTATGCGTGATATGCCCCTGCGACCAGCCGTCGTAGAAATCGCTGGGACTCGCGACATACGGCGGGCGCGGCGAACCATCGTTGCGAATGCACAGCACCGGCAGACTGACCGCACACGACGTATCTCCGGTGTACGCATTGCACCCCGCGCATCCGACCTTGTCGATGCCGTAAGCGGCGTCATGCGAGTACTTCGCCCAGGTCATGCCGTTCCCGCCCGCCGCATACGCGGACATCGTCGGCAACACCGTCAACGCCAGCGCGGCGGCGATCGTTCTGATCCTGTTATTCATGATTCTCTCCTTGAGAATAAAACGATGATCGGTGGGCTGCGAAAACCGATATCCCTAACCACCGAGTCGCATTCGGATGCGACGCATCGAGAATACTTTTTTCGACGACGATCCATAGCCGTGAATATCGATCGCCGCCAACAGAATTCACCGACTCGAATCGATGGGGATGGCCGATGTTCGTCGGATACAACATCACTCGATGACCGTGACGAAGACCCGCAACTTCGATTTCGATAAACCTAATTCATGAACGAAATCGAGCTTGAATTCCAGCGGATTCGAGCAAAACGGCACCGTTTCTGTCCACCGTGAATATCGATAGCAAATTCAAAACCGGGAATGCGTTTCTCAGAATGCGCGATCGGCGATAACGATCGTTTCGCCAGCGATCATCGAATGCGCAGATCGCTACGACTACGACCGACGCCGAGGGAACGATCGCAGTGATCGTCGACGATCGGATGCGCGCGCATCGAACCAAAGACCCCAGCGGATTCGAGGCCTATCGAACGTTTCCGAACGATCGGGCAAAGGCCTCGAAAATATGCGGCGTTGAGGCAACATCGAGCACCGAGAAGCGAACCGCATCGAAACGGCCGACATAAGCGCCGTGGCGCAAATGCGCCGCAAAGACACCGGCGACCGCGTTCGGATCGTTCCGAAACACGCCGCAGCCCCATGCGCCGAGCAACAGTCTGCGATAACCGCAGGCGGCGGCGAGCGCGAGCACGCCTTCCGCACGATGTTCGAGCGTCGCCGTGATCGCTTCCGTTTCGTGCGACCGGTTGTCGGCAATCGCTCCGGCGTTCGGTGCGGCGCAGGTGATGAAGCCCGCGAAATGCGGCGCATCAAGCAAGCGACCGTCGTCGTCGCGAAACACCGGGCACGCCGGCGAATGAATCATCGCATCGGAGTACAACAACGACGGCGATGCGCGATGGCGTTCGTAGAATTCCGGCACGCGCCGCAGCGATGCGTAGAGCGCCGAACTGCGCGCGAGCGATTCCTCTTGCGCTTGGCTACCGCCGAGAAAACCGCCTCCCGGGTTTTTCGCAGACGCGAAATTCAGCACCGCGACGGGCGCGTCTTCGGCATCGAGCAGACGCCGAAGACCCGCGAGCGTGGTTTCGTTCGCGACCTCGAACGCGGTGGAAGCGCCGACGACCGAACTCTTGAAGCACGCATCTTCTCGACGCTGCTCGACCCGAAGGCGTTCGGCGTCTTCCACGGGATACGAACGCGTGGCGCCGAGACACGCTTCGATCGCCGCCGAGAGATCGTGGCGACGCCCGCGCTCATCGACGTACGCCCGCGCTTCGAGGATCCGCAACGTCTCCTCGGCGAGCGATGCGCGCTGCGAACGACTCACTTCGACAAAACGTCCGGGCTCAATCGTGGATATAGGTGAACGTCGTCAATTTCTTCTTGCCGCAGCGGCACCAGGTCGCGTACGACGGCCCTTGCCCTTGCACGACTTCGCAATTCTCCATGGCGCGGCATTGATTTTCGGTCATCGCCGTGCCGGCGAAGGGATTGCTGGCGCCGGGCGGGCCGAGGAATGTCTCGGTGGGGCTGGCGACCAGACGCGGGTCGTTCACGACCGGATAGCGCGGGTTAGGGGCCGCTGCAGCGGGCGTCGCCGCTTCGGCAGCGACTCCGGCGGCGCCGTCCTGCGCGGCCATCGGCTTGGCTTCGCGCTCGGGCGAAGCGGTGCGGGCTCGGTTCTGAGCGAATCCCACCGCGGCCGACGCGGCGAGGGTCAAGACCACCAATGCGATACGAAGACGCTCGAAGCGATGCGACATGACGCTACCCCCTTCGTTGCGGCACCGAGCGAGGCCGTGCCGACGCCTGTTCAACAGCGGTCCATGCACAGAAGACGGTCCTCAGAAAGCAGCGCAGGCTAGCGCAATTCCACCGAACCGCACGGCGATTTCCCGACGCTTATCGCCCGAATCCGCCCAACGGCGCGCCGGCCAACAGATGCAGATGGATCTGGAACACCGTCTGCCCGCCGTTCGCGTTGCAGTTCATGACGATGCGATAGCCGTCCTCGGCGAAACCTTCGCGTTTGGCGTATTCGGCCGCGGCGTGGGCCAAACGGCCGACGAGATGCGCCTGGTCTTCGCGCAGGTCGTTGAGCGTGGCGATGGTCTCTTTCGGTACGAACAACACATGCACCGGCGCCTGCGGCGCGATGTCGCGGAACGCGATCAGGTGTTCGTCTTCGTAGACGATGGTCGCGGGAATTTCGCGGCGGACGATCTTGTGGAAGAGGGTGTCGGACATGGCGTTTCCTTTAGCGATGCGGGTTTGCGCGTGCGCAACGTGGGTGTGCGGCTTCGGCGAGACGGTCAGTCTATCGGAAAGCCGCGCGGGGCTCGGCCCCGCATCGCGCCTGCTGCGCGCCGCGCACTGATCCGCTCCATCGCCGAAATGCGCTTCGAGTAATGGACGGCCTCGCGCCGTCCATTCGACGCATCGGGCACGTTCCGATCGATTCGCTCCAGGACTTCGAGCGCTCCCCACCCGCGCTCCCGACTCTGAAGGACACGCTAATGACATCGTTCCGTTCTCTCGCCGCTATCGGCTTGCTCGGCCTCGCCGCGCAGGCCCACGCCGCGCCGCCCCCGGGCGCGGTCTCCATCCCCAACGGTCGCTTCGTTCCCTTCGAAGTCCTGGTCAAATTCGAATCGGAGCCGGCCGCCGCATCGGCCAAAGCGCAATTGCGCGATGCGAAAATGGCGTCGCAACGCAGCGGTTTGACGCTGGTCCGCCTCGATACGCCCACGCCGCGGCTCTACACCGCCGCGCAGATGAAGGACGAAACGCTGGCGCTGCTGCAGCGTCTGCGTGCGCGCGGCGACGTGAAATACGCGCAGCTCAACTATCTGTTCGAGTTCTCGCACACGCCGAACGACCCGCTGTACCCGCAGCAATGGCACTACCCGCTGATCTCGTTGCCGGCCGCTTGGGACATCACCCGCGGCAGCAGCGCGGTGCGCATCGCGATCCTCGACAGCGGCCGCAGCGGCCACCCCGAACTCAACGGCAAATGGGGGCCGGTGGAATACAACGCGCCCAACGTCGGTCAGCCCGCCACCGACGACGGCAGTTGGCGTCACGGCACGCATGTCGCCGGGATCGCCGGCGGCGCGTCCAATAACGGCGTCGGCGGCGCGGGCGTTTGCCACAACTGCGTGTTGCTCAACGCGAAAGTCGGCGACACCAACACCGGGATTTCCATCAATTCGATCGCCAACAGCATCCAGTGGGCCACGGACAACGGCGCGCGCGTGATGAATATGAGTTTCGAGTTCCCGAGCGCGTGCACGCAGGCGAGTTTTCCGGCACTGCGGGAGGCGATCGCGCGCGCGAACGATCACGGCGTCAGCCTCGTCGCCGCCGCCGGCAATAACATCGCCAACGTCGATAACGTGACGCCGGCATCCTGCCCGGGCGTGATCTCGGTGGCGGCCAGCGATCGCAACAACGCGCTCGCCGGCTACAGCAGCCGCGGCTCGAACATCGGCATCACCGCGCCCGGCGGCGCGCAGTTCTACGGTGCCGCCATCGGCTGTCCGGCGGACCCGGCCAGCGGCTTCACGCCGACGGACTTCAGCGGCGCGGTCTCGGCGTGGACCACCTCGCCCGGCAGCGGCAACGCGCATTGCTATCGTCACCTCGGCGGCACCTCGATGGCGGCGCCGCATGTCGCCGGCACCATCGGCCTGATGCTCTCGGCGAACGGCGGCTTGTTGCCGGAACATATCCGCAATCTGCTGCGCTACACCGCCAGCCCGCTGCCGAGCTGCGGCACCAACTGCGGCCCGGGCTTGCTCAACGCCTACGCCGCCGTCAACGCGTCGCTCACCACGAACACCGGCCCGTGCAGCACCGGCTCCGGCCCGACCAGCAAACTCTGCAGCATCAGCGCGCTCGGTCATTACGTGAACGCCAGCGGTGCATTGGTGGAATCGGTCTACGCCAGCGGCCATCTATGGCAGTTCGACGCCAACGGCAACCGCATCGCGACGACGAAGAGCCTGCGCGCATTCCCGCGCTACGCCACCGGCCCTTGCGCTTACGCCGCCGCAGGACAGGAATGCAAGATCGACACTTCGACGGTGCTGAATTACCCCGGCTTCGGCTATCTCGAATCGGTCACCGCTTACGGCCGCTTCTGGAATTTCGATAGCAACGGCAACGGTCTCGCCGGCAACGGTTCGACGCTGTCGAGCGTGGCGCGTTTCGCGAATGGTCCGTGCCTCTACGCGGGCGGTGGCACGTGCAACTTCGACACGCGCAACTTGATCGTCGCGCCCGAGTGGGGCTTGGACGGTTTGTTCGAATCGATCACCGCCTATGGCCGCTATTGGATTTTCGACGGCGCCGGCAATCAGGTCGGCAGCGACAGCCTGCTCAACGTGCCGCGCTTCGCCAACGGTCCGTGTCTGTATCGACCGGCGGGCAGCGCTTGCACCTTCGGTTCACGCGAACTGCGTCGCATGCCCAACGGCACGCTGCAGGAAACGGTCACAGCCTACGGCCGCTATTTCGAGTGGGACGGCAACGGTAATCCCACCGCGAATTACGGGTTGATGCTGACGCAGATTCCGCGCTTCAAATAAGCGTTCGGATCGCGATCTTCATCGCGACGCAGACGCCCCGGGTCTTTCGGCCCGGGGCGTTTGGTTTCATAGCATCTCGCTGCGACTGCCGAACGCATGCGACAACGTGCCGCGATCGACGTATTCCAACTCGCCGCCCAGCGGCACGCCGTGCGCGAGCCGGGTCGGCATCACCCCGTGCTGACGCGCGAGTTGCGCGAGGTAGTGCGCGGTGGCTTCGCCTTCGACCGTGGGATTGGTGGCGATCACCAATTCGCGCACCTCGCCCTCGGCCAACCGCGCGGCGAACTGGTCCAAACCCAATTCGCGCGGACCGATGCCATCGAGCGGGCTAAGCCGCCCCTGTAGCACGAAATACAAACCGCGATAACCGGTCGCTTGTTCGATCACCAAACGATCGGCGGGCGATTCCACCGCGCACAGCACATGCGCATCGCGCGCGGCGCTGGCGCAGATCGCGCAGACCTCGGTTTCGCTGAAATCGCGGCACCGCTTGCAGTGACCGACGCGTTCGATCGCTTCGGCCAATGCGTTCGACAAACGCGTGCCGCCCTCACGATCGCGTTCCATTACGTGATAGGCCATGCGCTGCGCGGTCTTCTGGCCGACGCCCGGCAAGACGCGAAAGGCATCGATCAATCGTTCGAGCAGGGAAGCGGTCATGAGTTCGGAAAAAGGCGATATCGGTCGAGATGCGTTGCGGTGTCGCGACGATGTGCGGTGTCGCGACGATGGTTCGCTGTAGAGCGGAGCGAAGCTCCGCTTGGTTCGCGCGGGGTTGACGTGTTCTTTGAGATGTTCAGCGGAGCTGCGCTCCGCTCTACGGTGTTTCTTGGTGATGTTCAGCGGAGCTGCGCTCCGCTCTACGCGGCGGGCGCGATCAGAACATTCCGGGAATTTTCATGCCCGGCGGAATCGGCATGCCGGCGGTGGCGCCGGACATTCTCGCCTGCGATTCGGCGTTGACTTTATTGACCGCATCGTTGATGGCGGCGACGACCAAGTCCTCGGTCATTTCCGCATCCGACAGCACGCTCGGATCGATCTTCACGCCGCGGCATTCCATGCGACCGGTCAAGGTCACGCTGATCATGCCGCCGCCGGCGCTGCCGGTCACTTCGAGCTTGGCGAGTTCTTCCTGGGCGCGCTGCAGGTTTTCCTGCATTTTCTGCGCTTGCTGCATCAGTTGGGCGATATTTCCACGCATGACGGTTCTCTCAATCTTCGTAAGGGCGAATCGAATCGGGCACCAGCTTGGCGCCCTGTTGGGTCATCAAACGCTGCACGTCTGGATGCGCGAGAAACGCGTCCTCCGCCGCCGCTTGTTTGGCGTCGCGCTGGCGTTCGTTGCGTTGGTGCAGCGTTTCGATCTGCGCGGGCTTGCCGCTGTCCAGTTTGATCTGCACCGGGCCGCCGAGCTGCGCCGACATCGCATCGGTCAAGGCTTTCAACAACGCGGGCGCACGTAAATGGTCGTCGTCGGGCGAGAGCGACAAACGCAATACGCCGTCGGCGTACCCGAGAAACGCCGCATGCGCCGCGAGTTCGCGCGCGGGGCCGCGCAGGCCGCTGCGCGCGACCAGATCGAGCCAGCGTTCGTTGTCGATTTCGGTCGCGGGCGGCGCGGTGCCGGCATGCGCGGAAACCGATTCGACGCGCGGCTCCGGCGTGCGCGACGTCGGCAGCGGTTCGGGCATCGAACGCGGAGGCGGCGCGACGTTTGCGGTCTCGCGCACGGGGTTTTGCGTCGCCGACTCCGGCAAGGTGCGTGCGGGCGGCGGTGTCGATGCGGCAGCGCTGGCATCCAACGCGGCGCGCGCGGCCGCGGGGCCGCGAGCGGTGTTCGCAGCGGGCGCATCGACCGTGGTCGCGCCGCCGTCGGCGGGACGGAACGCCAGCATCCGCAACATCGCCATTTCGAAGCCGGCGCGCGGGCTGGGCGCGTAGCCCAGATCGCGACGACCGTGCAGCGCCATCTGGTACCACAGTTGCACCACTTCGGCCGGCAATCGCGCGGCGATGGCATCGACCTCGACGCCGTCGGCGTCGATCTCGGCCGCCGGCACCAACTGCCGCACTTGAATGCGATGCAGCGCCTCGGCGATGGCATCCAGCACGCCGGCCCAATCGGGCGAGAATTCGGCCAACGCCGCGATTTCGGCCAACAGCGCGGCGCCGTCGCCATCGGCCAGCGCTTGCAGCAGCGCGCCGATGCGCAGGCGATCGACCGTGCCGAGCATCGCGGCCACGCCGGCATCGGTCAGCGGCGCGCCGGAGCCGCCTTCGAGCGTGCTCGCGGCGCCGGTGTAAGCGATGGCCTGATCCAATAACGACAGACCATCGCGCAAGCTGCCGTCGGCGGCTTTGGAAAGTTGCCGAATGGCGCCTGGCTCGGTCGGAATGCCCTCCGCCACCAGAATTTTGGTCATCTGGCCTTGGATCTGCGCTTCGTCCAATCGCTTCAGATTGAACTGCAGGCAGCGCGACAGCACCGTGACCGGCAGTTTTTGCGGGTCGGTAGTGGCGAGCAGGAATTTCACGTGCCCCGGCGGCTCTTCCAGCGTCTTCAGCAGCGCGTTGAAGGCCGACTTCGAGAGCATGTGGACTTCGTCGATCAGATAGACCTTCACCCGGCCGCGCGAGGGCATGTACTGGGCGTTGTCGATCACCTCGCGCACGTCGTCCACACCGGTATTGCTGGCAGCGTCGATTTCGAGCAAGTCGATAAAGCGACCGGCATCGATGTCGCGGCAGGAATTGCACTCGCCGCAGGGTTCGGCCGAGGTGCCGCGCTCGCAGTTCAGCGACTTGGCGAAGATGCGGGCGATCGTGGTTTTGCCCACGCCGCGGGTGCCGGTGAACAGAAAGGCGTGATGGACCCGGCCGGTATCGAGCGCGTTGCTGAGCGCACGCACCACATGCTCCTGCCCGACGAGCTCGGCGAAACGCTTGGGACGCCATTTGCGGGCGAGGACGAGATAAGACATGCGATACGTCGCGGGCGCGGTGCGGGTCGGGCCGATGGGCGGTCATTGTGCCACGGGCGGCCGACTTCCCCGTCGCCCGCCCGCTTTCCTTGTCCCTGACCGGCCGGAGGGCTAGAATTGCCGGCCCCGATGGCGGCCGGACGCTGCGGATCGGGGAAGTTACGGAGAGGTGTCCGAGTGGTTGAAGGAGCACGCCTGGAAAGTGTGTAAGCGTCTAAACCGCGCTTCGGGGGTTCGAATCCCCCTCTCTCCGCCAGATCTTCCAAGCCCCTGATTCGTCAGGGGTTTTTTCTAGTCAGGAAGATCTGGATGCAGGACACAAGTCGGGACACATCTCCCGATGCGCATCCCCCATCATCTCGTGCGTTCCCCCACCGGCGTCTGGTCGTTCCGGCAGCGTGTGCCCATCGACCTGCAAACAACGCTCGGCCGCCGGATCTTCAAGAAGACGCTCCGCACCGCCGAACTGCCGGAGGCGCGACTGCGCGCACTCATGCTGGCCTCCCGCTATGCTCAAGCCTTCACGGTGTTGAGGGAGCAACGCGTGGACAAGCTGAGCAAGAAGGACGCGGACGCACTCATCGCCAAGCTCACGGGGACCAACGACCTACGCGACCTGACCCTACACCGCACCCGCGCACCGGACGGCACCGTCAGCGAACGATGGCAGATCGACAACGAACTGGATCTGCGCATGTTCCAGTCGATGCAGCGCCCGTCCGGTGACCCGCTGATGGACGCGCTCAACGCGCCCGATCCGCCGCCGCAGGTTCGTCCTGAAACCCCTACGGTCACTGTCATCAAACTGGACGATGCCCGCGACGGCTGGCTGGCGAGCCTGAAGGGCAGCACCCTGCCGAAAACCTGGACCATCAAGAAGACCGCCATCGAAGCGCTGGTCTCCTTCCTGGGTTCCAAGAAGAACCTCCACACCATCCACCGCACCGACCTGGCCCGTTGGTATCAGCACATGCGAGACGCTGGCGCAGCAAATTCCACACTGACCAACAAGCAGAGCTACATCGGCGGCAAGGGCGGATTTTTCGAATGGGCAATGGCCTCTGGTTACTACCCCGTCGGCGACAACCCCGCCGCAGGGCACGTCAGCTACTCCTCGCGCGAGAAGCGCGCTCGGCGGAAGTTTGGGTTCAAGCCCTACGACGCGCACCAGGTTCAGGCGCTGTTCGAGCCGGCCGCCTTCGAGACGTTGCCGCCTAACGCGCGCTGGGCCGCGCTGATCGGCCTCTACACGGGCGCCCGCGCGTCGGAGGTCGGGCAACTGCTGACCGCTGACATCTTTGAAGAGGATGGCGTCCCTTGCATTCGGATTTCCGACGAGGGCGAACATCAGAAGGTGAAGACCGACGTGAGCCTACGCACCATCCCAATTCACCCGGATCTTCTCGCATTGGGCTTTCTGGATTGGGTCGACCGCACTCGCAAGGCCGGCCACGAGCGGCTATTCCCGGCGGCGAAGGCGGACGCGAAGAACGGTCAAGGCAACTGGATCTCCAAGGCGTTCAGCCGACACCTCGATGCCGTGGGCAAGCACTGGCCCAAGGGCAAGCGCGGCTTCCACTCCCTCCGCAAGACGGTCATCCAAAACCTTCAGGGCGCAGGGGTGGTTTCAGAGCTTCGGGCCCAGCTTGTCGGCCATGAACTGGATGACGAGCATCATGCTACTTACAGTCGTCCGTTCACCGTGCGCGAAAAGCTGGGCGGGATTGGTGGCTTTTCACCTGGACTATCTGCACTCGCATTCAACCTCAAGCTAGACGCTCTGCAACCATTGCTGCTGGAGCAAAAGCGGGTGCGCAAGCAGCCTAGTATCAGCAGACAAACCCAAGATATCTAGGCCCCAAGATGCGCGCCGAGGCGGCTATCGACCCAAAGCGGACGTTTGGAAAGTGAGTCTTCCTTCAATTTCTGTCTTCCTGCTCAAGCGATGAAATCACCGAACATGAGGTAACGATGGAACAGCAATACGATTTTTTTATAAGTCATGCATCTGAAGATAAAGATACGATTGCAAGACCATTGGCCTTGGAGCTATCCCGCCTTGGTCTACATATTTGGTATGACGAGTTTTCGCTATCTGTTGGCGATAGTCTTTACGCCTCCATTGAGAAAGGCCTTTCTTGTTCTCGACAGGGAATCGTCGTTTTAAGCAAGGCATTCTTTGAAAAAAAATGGACGAAGAAGGAACTAGGAGGGCTGTTTTCAAAGCACGTTGCAACAGGTAGTCGAATCATTCCCGTCTGGCATGGCATAGACCATCGATATCTCGTTGAGCATTCGCCAATGCTCGCTGACATTTTGGCCATAGAATCTAGCGTCGGCCTGGAAAAAATGGCATTAAAAATAGCCACAACTATTAGACCGGAATTTTCTTATCGAAATGTGGGTCGGCTTTTAGAGGCCATCGAGGGCTCGAAAGAATTCACCAAGAATGAGGAATTTCGTCGCGTTATTCAGACCTTGGAAGAAGTGATTAATATCGATTATGAGATATCTGATTTGGGACTTCGATCTTGCATAGAGGATGGCTATGTGATCTTTGCTTCTGCATTGATTCATATTTGTAGATTTGCTGATGCGGTGGACTTTATTGAAAAAATAGTTCCAAAAATCTCAGGAAGTCAAAATTCTCCAACCACAAAACTAGTGCTCGGTCTACTGAAATTGAAGGCTCGCCGCTTAGAGTCTGGAAACGTTTTTGGAAGAAAAGACGTTGTGGAAGTGATTGGTCATATTAAATACGATTTTTATGATCTTTATATTGACCCTATTTTTTATACGACCAAGTTTTTCAAAGACCATTTTCACGATGACATCTATTTTGAATTACTACAATTTATTTTTGATTCCTTAGATTTCAAAGGGAGCAACAGGGAGCGAGAAATAAAGACGATAGTTTTGGCGGAAGCGGTAAGAATAAGTAGATCCATAGGAAATTTTGCCTACGCCCTTTCGGGTGTCGACTTGATGCGCATGAGCGTTACATTTGATTCCGAAAATCCTGAACCGCTAGCGCTATGCCTGCTAGAAAGACAAAGATCACTAAGACACCTTGATAGAAACGAGGAATCAATAAAATGTTCGATTGATTTCGAGTCTGACTTTCTAAGCGCAGGCTGCGACCCGGGATCTGATTTGTTGGCTTGGTCGATTGCAGAAAGAGGAATTAGCTATCGCTGCATGAGTGATTACGATGCAGCAAGCAGATCAAATCTTGAATTCTTACGGCGATATTCCTCTGAAATCGAGAAAAGTAAATATGCCGCTCAAGTCGCCATGGTTATGGGGGAGCAAGCATTGGTTGCGAGAAAAAAAGATGAATTTCAAAGGGCATTGGAACTTTGCAATTCCGCAATCATTTTTTGTAGTAATTTTCGTGAACTTGATCTTAAATATGAAGGCGCTTGGGCCGCTGAAGAAAAGGCAAGGGTACTCGTCGAACTTGGGGATCTCAGCAGCGCAATTGAGGTTAATGAATCGATCATTCGGAATAATTCCGCCTATCGAGAATCGAGATTCTCTAAGCTGATCGCAAGATGCAGGCATCACATTGGATTCATCCAAATTCTAGCTGCGAAGAAAGCAATGAAATCGGGATATGTTTTCAGTGATGTTAGAGGTGAACTCGCAAGCGCAGAGGAAAAATTACTCATCGCAAATTCAATGAACGCATCTTCTGAGTCACTTGGATCTCTTGCATATATCTCTTACCTAACAGGAAATATAGACAGGTCCCGCGAGTTGATTCAAAGTGCATTTGCTATAGGTGACCACAAATGGCTCGCCGAGGAAATCCAAGACACCTTTCGCTTTGAAATTGAATCGGACGCCGAATTTCGCTCTCTGCTCATGCAAGCTGGGGTTACAGCAAACGCCGACAACAAGCGGATAGTAGACGAGTAAGCGTGGGGCGAATCCTTAGACGAAACGCCGAGGGCTAACTAAAGTCTGATCGCCCACGATTCCGATGTCTGCTCTTGGCGGTTAGCGGTCGTCAGCGCAGAAGGCATGTCTACGTGCGTGTGCTAAGTGACCGGATAACTCAGAGAATCCTCGGTGCCCTCTGCAGCAGCCCCTCAGGCCCATCCATTCCTTGCGTCTGCGTCGGCTGCTTCAAGCTCTGCTCCAGGGCCTGCTGCTGGTTGATCGCCGCGACGTTTTCGCTACTGCGTGCCAAGCTCTGACCCGCCAACTGCCCGATATCGCCGACGGCGGTTTTCGCCCACGGCGCTGACAAGTCGGCCGTATCGGTCATCCCGACCTTCGTGCCGTCGGGCGTGAACTTGGCCGCACCGATCGTCTCCAAGCCGCGCTCGCGGGCTTTCTCGACCAAGCCGCCTGCCAACTGCCGGCTGACCTCGTCCGGCTCCCGGCCGAGTTCCTTGTCGCGCTCGTTCACGGTGCGCAGCAGTGCCGCGAACATGGCGTGGTTCTGGTGAGCTGGGTTGTCGAGCAGCATCGCACCAGTCCGCTCAGGCTTCGCCTCTTCCTGGGCCGCAGGCTCGATGTCGTCGGTCTTGCCGCTTCGCCCGCCAGGCGTGGCCACCGTCGGCACCGCGCTGCGCACCGTTGCTTGCGTGTCGTCCTGCGACAGGCCCGCACGGTTCGCTTCGCGCTGCGCTTGCGCCTGTTCCTCCCGCGCCTGCGCACTCGGCGCCTCGATCGCATGCGGCGCGCCCTTCAGAGCCGCCTCGGTGCGCTGGATGTCGGAGGCGGTGGTCGTGGCCGCCACGCGCACCACCCCGTCGCCCTCGATCTGGAGGTGCTGGATCGGCGTGTTGATGTCGTAGCCGCCGGCAGGTCGAGGCTCCAGGGCCAGCGACGTCGCCGCGGGGTTGATGCCCTGCGCTTCTCGCGTCTCCCTCACCGCCCGATAGGCCGCCTCGAACCGCTCGGGGTTCGGGTTCACGCCATTGTCGGTGTAAAGCTGGCGCAGGTTCGCGCGGTCCTGCTGTTCCGGTGTCGGCGGCTGCCACGGCTCGATCCTCGCCAACGCCTCCTGGTGCTGCGCCAACGCCGGCAGCAGACGCTCGCGCGTCGCTTCGAGCTCGACCGCGGTGTTGCCGCGCGCCGGTTCGCCGTCGTGCGACCACTGCCCCTGTGCATCGCGCACATACTGGCGCTGGTCGGACGCTTGCAGTGTGTCCGGGTTGAGCGCGGTGCGCACGACGTCCGGTTCCGGACCAAAGCTGTCCCACCCGTTGCGCCGGTGAGCGACCTCGTAGCGCGCGGCCAACGCCGCCGGGCCTTCGGTGAGGTTGCGGTCGATGACCTGCGCCGCCTGCCGATCAAGCTCGGCCGCACGCGCGGGCGAAGCGAATTCCGGCTCGGCTTTCCAGACCGGCGCATCGTTGCGGTCCACCTCGTCCGCCACGGAACGCGACCATGCCCCGGTGTCCGGGCTGCGCGTCCAGTCTCGGTGGTGGAGGTGCGCCGGATCGCGCTCATTCGCCGTCTGGACGAAGGGGTTCTCGGGATGCGCCTTGTGGATGGCCTGCCCGACCGCCTCGGCACTCGCGAGCTGGCTCAGCTCGCGCGCCTTGTCCGGCTGTGCGGCAAACGACTGCCGATGGACCTGGTCCACGCCGTCGTCGCGCAGATCGGCCTTCAGGTCGTCGCGAATCCACTGTTTGCCGTTGAATTCCCAACCGACACCATCACGGTCGGTCTGGTGCGTGATCTTGCGGACATCTAGATACTGCGCGCCGCGGTCGAACGCCTCCGTCAGCAGATAGCCGTCCGCGACCACCAACGCGAGCGCCGGCCCACCGCTGACGCCGACCGCCGCGGGCGTGAACATCGCGGCTGCCCCGCCGACGCCGCGGGCGACGTAGTGCGTGGCTTCGGACTGCGCGCCGGCCGGGTTGTCCTGCGCGAAGGCCGTGCCGATGCGATCACCGGTTTGCTTCGCGTCGTAGGCCGCCGCCGCGACCCCGAGGCCGGCGAGGCCGGCGGTCGTGCCGGCGCGACTGAGGTTGGGGAAAAACGGCTCCGACAACGCTTGCGGTCCGGTGGTATGCCACTCCGCCCATCGAGCTTGCCCCGCCTGCGCATGCTCGGTCGGTGGGTTCATCCGCTCGGCGAGACGGTGCGTGGGCTCGGTAAACCTCGGTTGTTGCCCGTCGATTCCCGTTTCCGCCAGGTAGTCGCGGCTGTCGAGGCGCAGAACCCGATTTTCGGTGCGCAGCACGTCGTCGCTGAGTGGAACGCGCAGGTCGGATGCGTGTTCGCGCGCTCTGCTCACGATGAGATCGAACGCGGCTTGCTGTCCTTCCCGTTGGCTCAGGCCCGCCAAGGCTTCTCGGGGGAGACCCTCGACAACGGTCACGTTGGGGTTCGCGAGAATGTGCGGGACTTCGACGGCGCCGAACACGCGGCTCGGATTGGCGTCGTGAACGATGGCGCGCACTTCTCCGTGAGTGGCGTCGGCGAAGCGACCCGAGGCATCGGCCCAAGGACCCTCGGTCGGGTGATACAGCCACTCGGTCGCAGGACCTCGGTAGGATCCATCGACTAGTTTGTCGACATCGACGTCGTATGCATCGGCAAGCGCGTTGTAGAACTCCCTCGATTCGAGGAACTTGGCCGCTTCGCTCTTGTTGATGACGCGGACGTCCTCGCCCGCGTCCACCATCGCGGTGATCACGTCGGTCGACCAAATGTTCTTGGTCGCCGGTCCGCTGTAGAGAACCGTCAAACGTCCAGGGGCGTCGGCATCGACCTGTGCCGCGAGTTCTCTCAACTGCGCCGACGTCCGATATCCGTCCGGTTGTTCCCTCAGCAGTTCCCTCGCCTGCTCCGACGTCAGCGGCTGCGTCATAGCGCGCATCCCTCTGAAACGTCCACTTCAGCCTTGTATTCGTTGTGCTTCGAATAGGCGCCTCCGAAACCGTGGTGCGCGCTCAAGGCCTCGGTCAAGTCGCTCAGGAATTCGTCCTTGAACGGCTTCAGTTCCGCTGGCAGTCCTTCTCCACCATTGACCCACACGAGGCTCCATCGGGACCAGCCCACTCCGCGACGCTCGCCGCCGCTTTCCAGTAGGTCCAAGCGCAGCGTCAGCAAAGAACCTCGCCATCGGAAGGACCATGTCGTTCGATTTCGAAGCTCCGGTTCCGCCCCGCCACCGTGCGCGATGTTTCGCAGATAGCTGTCACGATCGCGGTCGATCGCCCAGTCCCGCGCATTGGTTCCACCCACGACATGGCCTTCGTCGATCTTCCGGAGCCCGAACTTTTCGACATCATCGTTTGAGATGAATTCGCTTACGAATGGCACGCACCTTCTCCAATGTTGTGCGACGGGCTGTCCAGCATTTTCAGTGGCTTCAATTCCCTGCCCCGAGTCTATGAGCACCGAGCCGGGAAGGCGTCTCTATCGAGAATGAGCAAGGATAGCGGGCGCGAGATCTCGGCGCTGGCGACCCGACGCAGACCCACCAACGATGTATTGCCATTATGGCAAATTCTGCTTGGATGCGGGTTCCCCCACCGCGCGAGGAGCGCACCATGACGTTGAACGTGCAAGACCCCCAGTTGGATTTGGCCGCCCGTTTTCTGGGCAGCATGATGGCGATGGATCGGAACCGCACCCTTGCCGACCGCGACGACGACATCGATCACGCACTCGACGTGGCCGAGGAGCTGATCCGCCGCCGCCGAGCCAGGTCCCCTTCGACCACTGCGATGACGCTCGAGCTGCGCCCACCGACCGAGACCCGCGAGGAGGTGGTCGAACGCGACCAGATTTCAGTAGAGGAATGGCGGGCCGAGCGCCGCAGCGCGCAGAAGCCCGCGTCACCGCGCAAGCCGCCCGGGCACACGCTCCACTGAGGCTCCGGCGCGGTGACGCAGGGGGACCCGCGCCGACCTCAACGCCCCGCCATCTGGCGGGGCGTTTTCTTTGGCTCAGAACGGCAACCGGAACCGAGGGCCGCGGGTGGCGCCGCCGGTTGTTGCGTCGCCTTCTCCGGGCACCGCCTGGGTCGGCGTTTCGGGCTGGGTCGGCGCCTCGGACGAAGCCGACGCGGGGCCGTCGCCGTCAAGCGGATAACGATTCAGCATGTCGGCGCTCCAAGCCTCCACCGCTTCAGCGCTGGCCTTGACTTGCTCCGCGTAGGCCTGAGCCGCCTCTTCGCCAGCGGCCTCCCGCGCGGCTTTCGCCTGGGCCTTGCGCTGCTCGACCGCGGCCGTGCGCCGCGCCCGCCGTTTCGCCCACTCGCGCCTCGACCACAGGGCCGGATGCGGGTGCTTTTCGTCGAAGTCCTCGAGCGCCCGCTGCGCGCCCGTCAGCAACACTTCCGCCCGTGTCGCGGCCGCCTTTCGCCGCAGCAGCCGGCCGGCGTCGCGAACCAACCGCTTCAGAAGCCGGGGGAGTTCCCGCGCCATCACCACGAACTGCGGGGCGTTGAGATGGGCCCTCAGGCGCTCGGCCCAACACGCCAGGAGACGCGGCGTGTGGACGAAAACGATCCCGACCGGTGAGGCGAACCCTGCCTCCCACAGCGCGAGCGCCTCCTCGAACGCGTCCTTCGCCGCCTTCCTCCGCCCGGCCAGGGTCCGCCAGTCAACCGCCGCCTCGGCGGGATCCGTGGCAGCTTTCCGCGACAACCCGCGCACGACGCGGATCTCGCCGCTGCCCACGCCCGTCCCCAGCGCCATGCCCTTCTCGCGCTTCCGCTCCCGCTGGGCGCGGTCGGCGCTGTGCCCCTCGGGCACGGGCATCAACCGCCCGCCCGCTCGGTAGGCGGCGAGCATCGCGTCGAAAGCGGCGGCATTGTCGTTCGCGATCGTGGAGTTGATCTGTCCAAGGTCGGTCGGCACGCCCTTTCGTTCGAGCGCCGTGGCGTGTTTGCCCAGGTGGACCGTCGGTTGACGCGTCAGCCCAAGCGCCGTGGCGAGGTCGCCGCGTTCGATCGCCGCTTCAGCCTGGGCTTCCAGGCTGCGGTGGTCGACCCGTGCCGCGATTTCCGCTTCATCCAGGTAGCGGTTGATCGTGTCGGCGACCATCTCGCGCGTCCACTCGACCTCCGCTCGCCCGGACGGACCGCCGTCGAGCTCCCGCGTTTTGTCCGCCAAACCGTCCTTGCCGATGCGACGCGTCGTCGCCAGCAGGTGCACGTGCCAGTTCAGGCCGTCCGGTGTGTCCGGCGCGTGGATGCTCGCTTGGATGGCAAAGCCGTAGCGTTCGACCAGGGCGCGCCCCAAGGCCGACACCAGCTTTGAACGCTGAGGGCCATCTAGTTCGTGAGGTAGCGCAATCTCGAACTCGCGCGCGATGGTCGCATCCGAACGTTTCTCGGCCGCCTCGGCGGCAGCCCAGAGTTCGGACGGCTTGCACGCCCACGTAGGTGCGTCCTTGGGGACGATGCAACGTGTCTCGACGACACCACCGCGAAGTCGGTAGTCGTGCCGCTTTCCCGTTCGCGGATCGGTGAGGCGGAGCCCCGCTCGATATGCCGCGGCTGCGACGCATGAGTCGCCCTTGGCTCGGCTGAAGGTTTTGACGCGCGTGTGATAAATGGCCATGCATGTGTTTCCGTGCGGTGACCCCCTGCATGGCTCTTATGCCTGCTTTTGCCGTTTTGGCAAGCGACGACCCTAGGGGGTCTAGCATGGGGGGCGGGCGCATCGCGCCCGGGGTTCAGGGCGGAGCCCCTGACGCACGCGTTCCCTGAAGGGGAATGCCTAAGTGCGCTCTTCGCTTTTCGGCTTGGTTTTTGAACTTCTATCTTTTCGACTTTTCTATGCTTCAGAGCTTTTGCGTCGCGCGCAAATCTTGACGGCGCGTGATTCTCGGCTTCAATCGAGGTTGTCCGATGAAGCCGAGCGAGGAACCCGATGAAATCGACTGATCACCTTCATCAACAAATCGCTCGCGCGACGAGCCGGCTTGCGCAGCTTCAGGCGCAAGAGCTGATCGTCGAGCAACGCAAGGCGGTGCGTGCTCGCGCGGACGCGCGGCGGGCTGACGAGCGGCGGAAGCGGCGGCTGGCCGAGTTGATCATTGAGGCGGGGGCGCAGGATCTACCAGACGATGAGATAATTGCAGTTCTCGCTCAACACATGATTGAGCCTCGAATTCAGATACCGCGCACTGACCAGTTCCTGCCATACCATTAGCGCAAAGGAGTCGTTTAGCTGCGAAACGGCTAGCGAAAGCCATACCCGGCCGGCCGCCTCGCTAATGCAACTGCGACCAGCTATTAGCCTACCGGGCCTTCTGGCCGCATTCGGCTAAGAACGAACATTTTTCATTAGCCCAGACTCCTGCTTGGACAGGCTAGCCTTTCGCAGACATCTGGACGTCTAACGCAAAGATTTCTGGACATATTCCGCATCGCCGTCCCAAAACGCTTGCGTGTACCCTTGACGCAGATTTCAGTTGCGCTGTTCGCGGCTTGCAAACGTGCCGCACGCTTTCCATGCCCGACCCACGGGTCAGGCTCAGCGAGATAGCAACGAGCAACCCAGAGGTACATCCGGCATTGCCTAGCCACTAAGCCCTGTGACAACGCAGGGCCACGCATCAACGGCTTGTGCGATCAGTCCTCCTTTAGCTTAATCTTCTTCTGCAAGGCTTCGCTCAACGCCCCTGACAGATCAGAGCCAGTCGCGTCAAAGAATTCCTTGAAGATCTCGACTCTGCGCGAAGGTTTGCCGACGTCGGCCATTGTGAAGACAAATGCCTGCTGGGTCGGCGGCGGCATAGGCAGGACCTGGGCGTATTGCCACGCGCCCGTCCAGTCCGGCCCCTTGAAATGTTCCTTTGCGCACTCCCCGGTCACGTTGCGTGCCACGGACAGTTGCCCGCCAGAGCTACTGCCGTTACGCGCCTTCTTATCCTTTTCAACGACGCAGCCCATTGATGCGATTACCACATCTTGGGACTTCCAAGGATAGCCTGAACCGTCAGCACTCCGACCGAATGCTTCTATCCTGAAAGTGATGGCGATCGACACATCACCGCCATCGTGGCTCGGCCTCTTCGGATCGATACTTGTCACTTCCTCGGCATAGGGCAGCACACGAAAGAGATCCGCTTCCCGTTTCAACCGGAGCCCGACAGTCAACCCCGCTTTGTCTTCTGCCTTGCAGTGCGCGCGTCCGGATTTGATGTCATCGGCCGGAGCGCTGCAATGGACGCGCTGCACGAGGACACACGACTCGCCATCCAGCCAAAGACCTTGATCGAACATGTTACGGTAGACCTGCTTGTTGGCCGAGGTTGTGGTGTACTTGTCGATCTTCTCTTGAAGCTGCTTGCTAATCGCTTTCGCGCCCCGTTCGAACAGCCAATTGATGATGATGCCGCCGATGGCCGCGACCAATGGCGCGGCCGGCGGTGGCGCAGCCCGTTCTTGGGGCGTGCAGGCTGCCGCGATCTTGGTGTCCATCCATGGAGCCTCATCCTTGTTCAGCAGATGTCCCCCTGGTCGGAACTGGGCCACGCGAATGTCGGTGTACGGCTCCAGCTTCGTGTCCTTCGCGTGACTTGCACCGGCACAGCAGGCGAGTGCGACGGTGCTTACCGCGATCAGCATGGTCTTCATAGCAAGTTCCCTTGTTTGGTTGATGCAACGATGTTGGCTAACGCATCTTGCCGACCGCTGCGGCGATTCCCTCCACGGCCCCGGCTTTCAACTTTTCGCGATGAGCGTCGTTCTTGATGAGCGACGCCAAGTCGTACATCGCCAGCGACGCGAGCACGTCGCCGAGTTCCGCGGACGGCTGCCTCACTACGCGCCCGGCCCATGGATCGATCGGGACCGGCCCCTTGCCGGGAACGATGACGCCGCCGCCGTCGTCGATGACGCCGAACAGGATGCGCGCGACGTTCGACCAGCGGCCGGCATCGGGCATCAGGTAGCGGACTTCCATCGACTCGATGAGCTGCCGCAGGTCCGGCATGACGCCGATACGGTCGGCCGCTGGGGCTTGGCTGGCGGTGTTGCGCGCGGGATCGCTGAGCAGTTCGCGCATCTCGTTGGGTGAGAGAGTCTTGTGGAAGGCTCGCTTGTGCCAAGACTGTAGGAGCGCCGCGGCACCTGTCACCATCGGCGACGCACCCGAGGTCCCCCCGAAGCCGCTGGTGTAGCTGTTGGTCAGGGTGCCGGTCTGGCCGTCCCCGCATGTATCAATGCTGTCGCCCCAGCCGTAGCAGTCGATACGGCTACCGAAGTTCGAGAAACCACTGCGCGCGTGTGGGACGGGCGAACGCGCGGCGCCGACGAGTATCGCCCCTGAGTCGCGGAAATCGAGGCTGGTACGATTGAAGATTCGCCGTCCGTCCGCGGTCTGGAAGGTGTCGAGGTCGACGTTGCCATTGCCAGCGGCCTCAACCACGATGATGCCGTTGTCCACCGCATCGCGGATGGCGTCGAAGATCGCGTCGTGGACTTCGACCGGGACGTTCTGGACGGTGCCGTAGCGGGTCTGTGCTTCGAGCAGCAGGACATCGCCAGGCTCCATCACCGACGCCGCTGATACGATCGCGTCAGCGGTGTTGTAGTCGGTCTCGGTGCGCCATTCTGAGACCACACGCGTCCGCGCGCCGGGGGCGATGCCGACAATGCCGATGGTGTTATCGACGCCGGCCAGTTCGCCGAGGACGGCCGTGCCGTGCCCGTGCCAAGCGCGATTTAGTCCGGAGATGAGGTCAATCGCCGCTGCTTGCAAATCTTCATGGTTGAGGGTCCAGCCCTGCTCCATGTCGACGACGGTCACGCCGTTGCCGTCGCTGCGGCCCCAGGCCCAGCGGGCATCGATGCCGCGTGGCGCTGCGTCGAGGTAGAGCTGATTTGCACTACGCGGGTCGTCACCTGGGTTCACTGGCGGCGGGAGCGGTTCGGGTTCGAGATAGGCCGCTTCAACACCCGGCGTCGCGAGCAACTCTTCTAGGACTCGCTCCGCATCGTCAGACGACGCCAGCTCGACTATGTGGTAGCGCAGCAGCCGTCGTCGGACTTCGCCGCCGCCGGACTTGCGCGAAGGAGGGGGTGTCTGGGCGCTCGGCACGTAGGGTCGCATGGATATGCGATCCAAAGCCTTGAAGGAGGTCCCAAGCTTTCTTGCCTTTTGAGCAGATACGGCAGCTTCGCTGAGCCGGACGACGACCCGTCGCAGGTAGCCGGACGAAAGCTGTTGCAGCGGCTCGCCTTGATTTATCCCCACGATATTGACTCCTTCCGTGTCCCTGATAGTTCGACAGTTATTAGCCCCTGCCCAAACGTTAAGTTCCGAACCAGGAAAAATCCTAAGAAAGACGTGCTACTTGTTCGTTCTATCGGACTCAGAATCGCCTGTCATTTGCCAACGCAATTGTCGTGGGGATGCGGCCAGCCGCGCGTCAGAATGGACTGTGATGCTCGCTCCATATCGCCCGCCACCTTGGCACTGCGGCAAGCGCCCGCCACCTTGGCACTGCGGCAAGCGCCCGCCACCTTGGCACTGCGGCAAGCGCCCGCCACCTTGGCACTGCGGCAAGAAGGGAAACCCAACCTTGATCGTCAGCATTACCACGAAGGATGACACTGCTTACTGCTATTAGGAAAGAGGTCTAGTTCTTTCTCCAATGTCCGCTTGGGAGCGGCACCGGCCGTTCATTGAATACGTCAATGAAAGTCGCGACTTCGATTGTCCAAATCACCTGGCCACTCGCTCATATCCCGCAGCCGGTCAGCGATGAGGTTGCCCCCCGTCCACGCAGTCCCTGCGGCGATCGACCACCATCAGGCGTGATCCAACCAGTTCTTTCCGCTGCCGCTCGCCCAAGGTCGGCCACACGATGATCTTCACGTTACCCTTCTCGTCCTCCAGCGTGACGAAGGTGGTGCCCTTCGCCAGGCGCACCCAGTGGGGGAACTGGAAGTGGACGGCGCCGAGCTTGCCAGCTTCCTTGAGCGGCCGGATCCCAAGCTCATAGCGCCGCCACATCTCGTCCCGGATCTCGGCCGGCGTGTCCTTGTAGTAGAGGTTCTTCTTCTCGACGAAGTGCAAGGCCAGCTCGCCTTGGATGTCCTTCGGCAGCGACGCCTGCGGCGTCTGGTGCCCGGTCGACAGACGGAACGCCTTGATATTGAAGACGAAGTCTTCGGGCGTGCGCTCGGCCCACTTCTCGGCGTTGGCTGCGGACGGCTCGCATAGTAGCTGCTGTCCACCTCGACGATAGAGAACTGCGAGGCGTAGTAGCGCAGCCGCTCCTCGGGGCTCTTTGCCTCCGCGGGATAGAAGAGCTTGGACTTGATGAGGCTCGCGTCTGTCCAACTGGCCGTTCCCACCAAAATTCTGCCCATGCACACCTACCGAACGATCGGGTTGGATGTCTGGCTTCTGCGTCCTCATCGAGCCGGCGCACGGCCGATTGTCTCGTCTAAATGCCAGTCCTCTGTTGCAAGTCTGGACGACCCGATGGGCCTGAAATGCGACGATGGGAGCATACACGCCAGCTGTTCAGCGCACGGACCGTGCGGTTGAAAGTAGCGCCAAAGATCGGAGGGGGCCAGCCGGTCGCCCTCCCATGACTTGGCGTGCGAGCAGCCAATCGATACCACGCCATACTCGAGGAAATCGATCAGGTCCTGTGCCGCTCGCACCGGGTGCTCCCCAATCGAGGCGCCATGGAACAGCGGATGCGAAAGAATGATGCCGGTCTGCACCCTGCACGGGAATGGATCCGACCAGCCGAGCGTAGCCCAAACCTGCCTTTGTGCGCCAGGCGACTCAAACCATTGCTTCCGAATTTCAAGCTGTTCAGCGGCCTTCAACAGATGGTCGTAGGTATTACGCAGCTCATGCGAATTCGATGGCACGAAGCTGTTCTTGAACTCCAGGACATAGAGTGTATCGCCGAAAAGCGCAAGGATATCGGTATCGCGCCGAGCTCCCAGAATGCGGAATTCTCGGTCCTTCTCAACGCGCAATCCTGCATGCCGCATATGAGAAAACACTCGCTCGACCGGAGGGTCCCCGTTGGAAAGTCTTGCCGAACGGCCGCGGTCACCACGCTCAAAATTGCCAGGGTGAATTGAGACTGACGCGACCGAGAGCGAAAAAAACACCCAGCCCCTCACTTGGACGAACGGCCGATACTGAAGATCGAACCGTTCGTCCTCAGTTGGCAACGACAGCGACGAAACAATTTTTTCGGCCTTGGATCGACCCACCACAGATGAAAATAGGGTGATCAGCTCAACAGTTCGCATGCAACACAGCCTTTGTGCAGCAATAGTTTCGTCATCAGAGCAATGCCTTGCTTTCTCCCGCCTGTAATACGCGTCGCGTATCACACTGAGCAGCCTGGCAATCCTCATCAAATCGATGCTGGACAGTCCGTCGCCAACATCGAACGCCTCCATGCTTGCCTCCTCGCACCGGTATCGTCGCATTTGGATTTGAGTAAACAATTCTTCAAAGAACAGATTCTCGCCTCGAAGCTTCGACAGCAGGATCGCACCCTCCGGCGGGAGCAAAGCGACACACGGAAAGCCAAATTGGGTTGACGAGACTGCAATCACGTTCGATAGAACGTCGTGAAACTCCATCGCGAGCAACAGAAGCGACTTTCTTCCGGACACGACCGCCACTTCTTCAATCGCTTCGAAGTGCTGGACGATGTCTTCCTCCATTCGGGCATAGCCGAGCCGAATGGATGCGTCCAACGGTGGTGGTCGCTTCACGAGGACGCCTCCCGGGATCCTTCGGGCCACGGCCGCGCTTCCATCCATCGAGACTTCGGCCTCCATCAACTCATAGATCGCGCGCCCGTGCTCGACCATCATCGCGTAATGCCCGTCGAGAAGATCGCATTGCTCGCTGTCGATGCCACACCATTCGTCTTCCGATCCAAGCTCCTTCCGGTAGATTGTCATCAAGGTTGAGACAACTCCGCAAAGAAGTTCGGACGTTCGCTCCTTGACGCCGCGCGCCCCATGCCAGAACAGACGGAGCCGATCGGCCTCATAAGCATGATCTGCGATCAGCATCAGGGTCGCGAGCACGCGCCCTCGCCGCTCACGCATCGCACGGACGATCTCCTCGTAGATGCCCGCTGCGTCGTCAGAAATGGAGTAGAACGCCAACAGCGAGTCAAGGTATGACTGACTCGCCGCACCGAGAACCAACGGGTTCGCCAGACGCCGTAGGCATTGAACGAGTTCGAAAAGGTTGGCTGTTCGAAACCGGTATCTTGATGCGCGAAAAACCCCCGATTGGCGGGCCAATGAGATGAAGGCGTCCTGATGCTCGTATGCAAGCGAAAGTGAAACAGCAGCGGCCTCAGCGAACTCACCACGGGTGAGCAGCGCTTCAATCGGAGACACAAGCTTGCGGGAAAGCGGTGCAGCGACTCGCTCACCCTTCCATGAGCGCACGACGTCTTCCATGGTATCGACATCGCTGCAACGCAGAAGCGTCTCCTTCAACTCGCCACGATCCATCGCGCGTCCCTCTTCGTCCCCATCCGTTTCAGCATGCTAGCCGCAAAGGCGCGACTGCCCCACACGGGCCAGTCGGACTGTCGGCGCTTGATGAGGGATTGCCTCAGCCCCCCTTCACGGCATCGCAGGGCCAATGGCAGGCGATGGATCTCCGATCTCGGGTGTGGTGGCCTGGACGGCGAGGGAATCATCGCCCCGCCACCGCCGCGTCGGCATCGGGAATGCCCGCAATGCGGCGTAGGAAATTCCCTAGCCCGGCCGGTAGCGATGCGGGCTACCCCCCCCCCCGCAACGCCAGGCTGGCCGTGCCGTAGGCACCGACGACGATGTGATCGAGGAGCTGGACTTCCACCAGTTCCAGAGCCTGCTTGATGCGCGCCGTGATGGCACGATCGGCGGCGGAGGGCTCAGGATTGCCCGAAGGGTGGTTGCCGAAGGCAATGACGATGGCGGCATTCAGGATAAGCGCCCCGCTTCATCATTTTCGCAGGGTGGATCGCAGCGCGGTCCTTGTAGCCCAACACCATCGCCCTGTAAGAAATAGCAGGTATTGCGATATCGGTCACAGAAGTGCATCTTCAAGGTCACCAGATCATCTGCGGGGGCGGACGTGACGTCCCCCTTGCACTGGCTTATTCGATCGATGGATAGCACAGGGAGAAGCTCATGTCGGGATCCGGGGGTGGCGGTGGTGGGGGCGGTGGCTTTCCGAGCGAAGACATTGCCTGTGAACGGCTTCAATTTGAGACCGAAATTCGGTCTCCCAACCCGGCGGTCATCCCGATGCTCAAGCAAGGGGATGTGCTCCAAGTCCAGCTCAGACAAGGAGTGACGGAAACCGTCGTTCTGGTGTTCAAAGGCCAGGATGTCGGGGGTATCGTCTCACCCAAGGCTACTCGCCTACGCGAATGCATACGGGCAGGCACGTCGTATTCGGCGACGGTCATCGAGCCTCCAGCGAACAATATCGTCCGAGTTCGCATTACGCCCAACGTCATCTGAGGGTTGCCCATGTCCCTCTTGACGGTTGTAGGCGGTGTTTACCGCGAAGTGTCCATGTGGCCGCCATCCGATGATGTTTATGGCTCGGCGGGAAGAGCTGCCTGCTCGATCGCGCACTTGGGCGGCAATGTGCGACTGATTGGATACGCGGACGAGCTTGCTCGTGAAACCATGGCAGGCCACGCAGATCAGTTTGGTTTTGAGTGGATGCCTGTATCGATAGAGAGAGGCGTTTCGTTCCATTACGTTCATGGCTTAGCGACACCGCATGTTCGCGACGCTATCGGTGTCACAGGCCCACTAAGCGTTTCTGGTGATTGCGTCCTGCGTTATGGGATGTGGAAAAGCGATGCGGTGATCGATGCCGAGCGAGCCGTCTACGACCCTCAGAACACATACAAACCAGAACGGTTCGGCGCGAATGGTTCGCGGGCCAAGCATTTGGCGATCGTTTTGAACGAACACGAAGCCGCAACGCTGCTGGGATCTGGCCTTCCATCCTCAGCCGAAGAAACTGCGCAGGACGTTGCTGAGCTGGAAAATGCGGAAGTCGTCGTTTTGAAACGAGGTCCGCGTGGTGCCTTGGTATTTGAAAACGGACAGATGACATCGATCCCCAGCTATGAAACCCGGCATGTTTCCAAGGTCGGCTCCGGCGACCAGTTTGTTGCACATTTCGCTTACGGCTGGATGGTAGAGCGCATCAGCGCCGCCGAAGCTGCGGCACGCGCCTCCAAGGCCACCGCCTACTACTGCGAACGCGGCCTGTTTCCGTCGCTTTCTGATTTAGCTGAATTCGACCCCAAGGCGCTTTCGCACGGCCGTCGTTGGTTATCTGGCTACAAAGCAAAGGTTTACCTTGCCGGGCCTTTTTTTACGTTGGCTCAGATGTGGATTGTCGAACAAACTCGGCGTCATTTGAACGATATGGGTTTGGATGTCTTCTCGCCCTATCACGACATCGGACGAGGCGATGCCGCCCGCGTCGTTCCGCTCGATCTTAAAGCCATTCGTGAATGCGATCTGGTGTTTGCAATTACAGATGGTCTCGACTCAGGCACTGTCTACGAGATCGGCTACGCGCGCTCGGAAGGGCGACCAGTCGTGGTTTACTCGGAGAACGAAACTGCGGAAAACTTGAAGATGATGGAAGGGTCCGATTGCTTCATGTGTGCTGACTTTGTGAGTGCGATTTACCGTGCAGCCTGGATCGCGGTTAGCTTGTGAAATCAGCGCTATTGTTGTCGGGCGGCATGGACTCCATTGCGTTGGCATGGTGGTGTCGGCCAGATCTCGCCATTACTATCGATTACGGGCAGCGACCCGCGGCTGCTGAAATCACGGCCGCCACCCAAGTCTGCCAAGAACTCGACATACTGCATGTCGTGCTTCGTATCGACGCGAGTTCATTGGGGTCGGGCGATCTCGCCGGCAACGACGCCTTACCTCAGGCACCCGCCAGCGATTGGTGGCCATACCGCAATCAACTGCTGATTACACTGGCCGGCGCAAGTGCGTTGAAGCATTGCTGTTCGCGATTGATCATCGGCACCGTCTCTACGGATGCGACACACCTCGATGGAACAGCCCGGTTCGTTGAGCACATCAACGCACTCATGGCGTATCAAGAGGGCGCATTGACCGTCGAAGCACCAGCACTTCATCTGAATACTGCAGATCTGGTCCGGGAAAGCGGAGTTCCGGCTCGCCTGATGGCATGGGCGCACAGCTGTCACAAGGCCAACAGCCCTTGTAGTGATTGTCGAGGCTGCTACAAACACTACGAAGTGCTGGAAGCACTCGGCGGGGGCCTTCATGCGCTTCCCTGAACCCATCGTCCGACTGACACCTGTTCCATACGAACCGATCGCTTGGTCATTCCAACGCCTAGAACAACTCTCTATTCCGGGACCGCTTTGCGCCGGCCTAGAGCGCAGGTCGCTTCGCACTTTCGCTGCTCCTTCGCTTTCAGCATTGAGCGCATTGCTTTGGCACGCTGCCCGCTGTCAAGAAACACTTCCTTCTCCACTCGGTTTCGACCTCCAACTTCGGCCAACACCCTCTGCCGGAGCCATCCACCCCATTCACATCCTGCTGGAATTGCCCCCTAACAAGGCTTGGGCGCGATACGACCCAGTCACGCATCAGCTCCAAGTGCTTTCTGAGCCCCGGGCCCTTCCCAATCTTCGGCGCATGGCGGAAGACTATGTTCGCCCCAACGACGGCTGCCTGCTGGCTTTCGTCGCTGAGCCAGGCATGACCAGGGCGAAGTATGATCACCCCGAAAGCCTCATCTGGCGTGATGCAGGCGTGCTACAGGGAGTGATGGCGATGACGGCACCTCAGACAGGGCTCGGTCTCTGTCTGCTCGGTCTGACCGGTGATGAAGCGATTGGCTCGCTAAGCGATCAAGGCCAACTGCGAGGTGTTGGAGTTGCGATTGTTGGCGCGCAGCCCTGACGGCGCGTGCTTCGGTGCATGTTTGTCTTTGAACCGGCTTTCGGGCAATGCACGTAACACGGCGCTAACCGAACGCGGTGCAGACATCATCTCCAACCACATCACCGCATCAAGCTCAGACGGTCGGACCCCGAGCCCCGCACTGAAGCGTAGGAATTGCTGTTCAAGCTCCAAGTAATCGCGCTCAACGGTCAGGTCTGGATCAAGGAATTTTGCAATCACACCGGCCCGCAAGATATGAATGTCCAAGATGGCTACATCGTCAGCATCGAGCCAATTGCGCGCAACCCAAGAAGCGGTCTTGTAGCCAATTCCGGGAAGTTCCACTAAGCGATTTCGCAATTGCAGTCCTGCCACTCCGCACAGATCTTTCTCGCACAGCCGTTCTAGCGCACCAGACAGGTATTTCGCTTTCTGCGCGGCAAAACGGTAGCGGACCTTACGCCCATCGATGGTCAGCGGTTGAGACAGCCAAGCGACAAGCGTTTCCTCTGTCGGGACGTCCGGGCCGAATGCGCCCATGGCTCGCAGATGATGGAACGCTTCGACGCCCACACGGGCAGGGATACCGTGCCCACCGAGTAGGCAGGCACCAACTTCTTCGCGAAGCGTGGAGCCGAGCCGGTATCGGACCACTTGGTTCTCAACGCGCCTCGCTAGAACCTGATAGGCCCAGTAAGCCGGGGTAGGGAACGCTTCCACAGCCCCCCAGGCAACACCAGGAACAACCTCAGCGTCTGCCGGAGGGAACTCCAGGCTGACGGAGATTGCTCCTGTGCGAACGCTGGCAATTTGAATACCCATGGGCTCCCCCGGTGTCTTATCCCTGAGTGGATAAGTATGTATGAGTCAGTGTAAATTATGCTTATATGCCTGTAAAGCCATCAAAGCAGCATCCCGCCCTTCGCTCTCTTGCCTCCGCCTTGGAGGCAAGGATGAAGCAGCTTGGCCACATCCAAGATGATGTTTTCAAAGCTACAGGTGTGCCACAGCCACAAATCAGCCGCGCACTGGCCGGGCGTAGAAAACGGCTAACTGAGCCGATGCGCGCCTTATGCCGTTATGCTGGTATAGATGTCGAAGACAGCTCGACGGAGGCATTGAGCAATGATCTGGTTCAGCTCGTCCAAGACCTAGCGGGCGATAGTCCCGCCGCCGCGAGAGCCTTGCACGGTGTCTTGTCGAGCATTGCGCCGCTAATCCGAAAGAATCGGTAGTTTCTGAGCCGCGACAATGCCGCAGGGGTGGGCTACACCCACCCCCGCAGCGCCAAGCTAGCCGCTCCGTCGGCACCGACGACGATGTGGTCGAGGAGCCGGACTTCGACCAGCTCCAGCGCCTGCTTGAGGCGCAGGGTGATGGCGCGGTCGGCGGCGGAAGGCTCCGGGTTGCCCGAAGGATGGTTGTGGAAAGCAATGACGGCAGCGGCGTTCAGAAGGAGCGCCCGCTTGACGATCTCGCGGGGGTGGACCTCGGCGCTGTCCACGGTGCCGAAGAAGAGGTCTTCAACCGCTAGGATGGCGTGCTTCGTATCGAGGAAGACGCAGCCGAAGATTTCGCGGTCTCGGTAGGCGCAGTGGGCGCGGAGGAAGGCGCCGGAGCTGGTTGGGTCGGAGATCTTGCCCTGACGCTCCAGCTTGCGGCGCAGGATGCGCTCGGCGGCTTCCAAAATCTGCTCGTCTCGGTCGGTTTGCTCCTGCCACAGGTCGTTCGCTTTCATGGTGAGTTCTCCCGAGGCGGAAGTGCCTCGTGGAGCCGGCCCGGCGCGCCGACAGCCCGGTTACGCACCCATGAGCGAGCACGCCCCCCGCGCGCGCAGCGGGGCCGCAACGGAAGCCGCGTGGAGCGGCCGTGGTAAAGGTCTGCGCAGCGCGAATCGATGAAGTGAAGGAGGCTTGCCCTTGCGAAACGGGCAGGTGCGCCAAGGTTCCACTTTGAGAGGCCTCGCAGCGGGAGAATTCACCTGGCGAACGAGTGGCAGGACCGATAGACGCAGCAAGGCCGGAAGGCGCTGTGCCCTATGCCCCGGAAGCTGTCAAAAAGAGACGCCCAACAGCACGCTTGACCTCCGATGACTACTGCGGCTCCCGGCCGGTCGGCTGCGCGATCACTGCTACGAGGGAGCGGCCAGCGGGTAGGCGTGATCTAGCTCCGGCATGGGGCAACACCTGCCGGTCACGCGTGCAATCGAAACGGTGTGGTGTGCGCCGGCGCCGCCGACGCATCATCAGCCCGGGAACTTCGGGAACCTTTCTTCAGGGTGCTTCGCCTTCCATTCGCGATGCGACACCGTGCCTTCCCAGGCAGTGAACGAACGCGGCGGACGGCCGCGACCGGACCAGGTTTCGCCGGTGTGCGGCAGCCAATACTTCGGCTGGACCTCCACCTTCCCCGGCGCCGGCTTCTTCGCAGCTGGCGCCTTGGGTGCGACAAGCGCCACGATCTCCGCCTTCTGCTTTGCATCGAACTGCGGTCCGAACTCGCCCAGCAGTTCGATGACCTTCGAAAAAGCGCCTGCCGCCTGCTCCTTTTTCAAATCCTCCTCCTGCTGTTCAAGCTGACGCAGCTCTTCGGCGAGCTTGGCCTTGGCCGAGGCGATCGAATCGAGAGTGGGCTTCATGGTCAAACCGAGTTTGCGGAATGTTGAAGTATAGCGTTCAGGCACCGGGCAGGTGCCCCGCAGCCATCGGAGAGCGGCAGCATTCCATCAAAACGACAAATTGCCGGGGCGCGGAGATGATGCGCGCACGGACAAAGCGCCCGATTGAAATGCGCGTCGATGCCTAAGGCGTTGACTTCCGCCGATTCGGTGCTAGGAATCGCGCTCCAGGAGCGCCTCATGCCGAATGCACCTCGCCCGACTGACCCACCTATCCCACCTTCGCTCTTCGACGACGAGGAGCGCGCAGTCCGCAGCCAAGTGATCAAAATGGTTGTCGGTTGGCTGCACGATGACGGCCACGAGGTCGACGCCCGAATCCAAGAGCTGTTCGACCGCTACATCGCGGGCGAACTCGACAAGCCGCAGCTCAAGCGCGCCGTGCGCGCCTCGCTCCTGGACTGAGCGCGTCGTGCCGGGCCCCAAACGCCACAAGGCGACAACGCGCCGTCAACCGCTCATCGACGGCGACGAGCGCGCTTGGCGAGAGGAAGCCGCTGAGTTGACCTTGCGGTGGCACGCGAAAGCCGGCCACTACACCGACGAGCGCTGCCGAAAGATTCTCGCGCGCTTCGTCGAGGGAGAACTGAGCCAAGAGGAAGCCTGTCGTGAGGTCCTGCGCCCCTACCTGTGTTGAGGCGTGGCATCACTGCGACGAGGGATCGCGATCCGCTGGATTTCATTCGCTCGGGAGCAGTGTCGGCGAAGGGGGACTCCGGGCAGCTCCCGCACCAAGCCCGCTTCGATAAGATGGGTGTGCCCGCTCCCAAGAGGCGCGGAACGGACGATTGCCTTGCCCTCTGGCAAGGCGGGGAAACCAGCAACGGAATTGCGCATGGCCGCCACCAAGCAGGAAGCCGCGATCCGAGCGGCCAAAAAATTCCTCGGCCACTTCTCGCCTACTCAAGGCGTCGCATTTGACGCCGTGACGCAAGCGGCCGAGAAGCAAGTTGCCGCTCTGCGCCGACGGAAAGACACTGCTTACACGGTGTCCCTCAACGAGGCCGCCGGCGTGCTGGCCCTGGAACCTGATCGCTTGCGCCGGCTGGTCGTCAAGCACCCCTTCGGCCCGCCTCCGCTGTTCACCCGCGCCGCGAGCAAGCCGCGCGCACTGTCAGCCCCTACCGGTGCGACGACGCGCCCGCGCAAGCCGAACACGGTCGAGCGCGCGTCCCTGGTGCGGTTGTTCGATTGGCACGACGCCCTCGTCGCGGAAGGCGCGATTGAGCCGATCGGCGAGCGCATCCACCCGGACGCGCGCATCGGCGGCACGGACAACACGTTCGTGGCGCGTGACCGCTCCGTGCTCACCGTGCGCGCTCCCTTCGTCTACATCCGCGACAAGCGCGGCACCTTCCGCATCACCGGCGTTACAGATCCCGACGACCTAGTGGGCCTGCTGCGCAGCCTGGGCGGCCGCGAAGTGCAGGCGCTCTTCCTTACGTTCCCCGAGGCGCTCCAGTTGCCTTGGCGAGCTCCCAAGACGCGGGAAGCGGTGGCGAGCGTCTACGTCGACCACCTGCGCGCTGAAGAAACCGCCCTCCGCGCCCACCTCGCCGAATTGGTCGCCACTCGCTTGGCCGTGGTGCTGCCGCGAGCGGACGCGGATCACGCGCGCCCAAGGCGCAAACCGCGGATGTAGGCCCTTGAATCGAACTGGCGGCATACCGCCAGTTTCTGTTTGTGTGATCTCGCTGATTCCTACGATGCGCGCCGTCGCCTCGCGGCGGCACTCCCCGAAACCTCGCCGCACGTGTCCGCCTCGGACGCGACGGCGACCCATTGCACAAGGAATCCGCATGAACAAGAAAGCCCCAAAGGCAGCACCTCGACCCAAGCGCGCAGGTTACGAGCGCTGCACCCACAACACCTCGACGACCTGGCTGACTCAGAAGCCCATCCCGGATTCGCTGAGCCCCGTCGACTTGGACCCGTGCGTGCCGCCCACGATGCCGTGGCGCACCGCCACGCGCATGCTAACCGAGAAGGAAGATGGCCTTGCCACGCCATGGCCGAAATCGGACTTCGTTTTCCACAATCCTCCGTATGGCAAGAACCAAGATGCGTGGATGGCCAAAGCGGCGGAGCATGGCAACGGTGTCACCTTGGTCATGGCGCGCTTCGACACGCGGTGGATGCACGAGCACGTGCTCAACCACCCCGCGACGACGGCCCTCGTTTTCGTCAAAGGCCGCATGAAGTTCTGCCGGGCAGATGGGACGGTCGGGCCGAGCGCACCCGCACCCTCGATCTTCATCGCCTACGGCCAAGAGGCGGCCAAGCGCCTCGAGCGCGCCGTGCGCACCGGTGCCATCCCCGGGGTGTTCTTCGCCATCACGCGCCCTGCTGCGGCCAGGAAGACCCAGATCAGGGCCGCGAACGATGATCGCTTCGTGCTCACGCCGCACGCGGCTTGAGCTGTGTCGGTGACTTCTCCGAAAACCGCTGCCGCTCTGGCTTCCACCAGAGCGGCGGCTTCTTTCGCTCGCGGAAAGCAGCGGACACATTGTCTGCGTTCATGTTTCGTACAGTCGGAAAAATCCGACTAAAAATGCGATTTGTTAGGGTTCTACAGAATTAAACACTACAGAGAACTCGGAAGCAAAATGCAAAGTTGGATCGCGGATGCGATTGATCCGAAACGGTTTTTGAGTTGATTTGATCTGCAAATCACGCCCCGTTCCTGAATGTATTTCGGCGCGTCTCGGGCAACGCCTAAGGACACGATGTCTTTGCGGTGATTTGTCACACCCGCGATTGACGTTTTTTCTGCCTGACGTATCACGCTTCCATCTGAAAGATGGAAGTGGGGCATGAAGAACGACGTGAACGAGAGCATCGAAATGTCCTTCGAACCTAGCGATGCCCCTGTGACGATCACCCGAGTCCGCGTAGGACGGGTCGTGTTCGAAGGCGTGGTCTTGCGAACGCGAGAAGCGGGCATTGAGTTTCAGGAGCTGCTCACCACCGCATGCGACAAGACCCGCAGCACCCGGATGCGCAAGGACGGGACGCGTTACCACGACGCCTTGCCCGTCGGCAGCCCAGCGCGCTTGCTGTCCGTCGAAATCGGGGACTACCTCGGTAACATGGAGCGGCGCGGCCTTGAGCCACGCACGGTCGGAGCAACCGCCCGCACGCTCGACATCCTTCGCATCGCATGCGGAGACATCCCCGTGTCGCGCATCGATCACAAGCACATCTACACGATGTGGGACTTGCTCCGCTGGGCGCCTTCCGGCCTCACTTCGGATCCTGCGCTCAAAGGCCTGAGCGCCGAAGACCTCATCGCGCGCGGCAAAGCCGCGGCGGTTCCGTCGCCCGCGCACAAGACGTTCGATCTACATCAACGGTTTCTCTCCGCATTCTTCAATGCGCTCGAGAAAATGCGGGCCATTCCGCATTCGCCGATGGCCGCGTTTGGGGAGCAGAAGAAGAATTTGACCGTCGATCCGAACCAACCCGAACGCTTGTTCAGCGACGAGGACTTGCAACGGATCTTCAACCCAGAAACGTTCATTCTGTGGGCCCAAAAGTATCCCCATCGCTGGTGGGCACCGATGATCGGGCTCTACACGGGCGCTCGCATCAACGAGGTCGCTCAGCTCAAGGTGGCCGACATCCTCGAAGAGCGCGGCACGTGGTGCATCGCCATACGCATGACGGCGGACGCCGACTTGGCGAAAGATCCCCGCCGCAGGAGTCGGACCCGGCAGAGTCTGAAGGGCAAGTCGGCGGTCCGCACGCTCCCCATCCCGCAGCCGCTTCTCGACGCTGGCTTTCTGGACTTCGTCGAGGACATGAAGGCCTGCGGCCACCCACGCTTGTTTCCGCATCTCTCCGCCGGCGTAAACCAGAAGACGGGCGACACCAACGCGCGCTACAGCCAGGGCTTGCTGTCGCAGTTCGGGCGCTACCTGAAGGACCTTGGGTTCCCCAAGGGCGTCGGCTTCCACGCATTCCGGCACACGCTTGCCACCGATCTCGATCACCAAGGCGTCCGTGTCGAAGACGTGGCGCTCATCACCGGGCACTCGGTGAGCAAGAAGGTGCCGGTGCTACAGGATCACTACTACCACAAGAAGCCGGACGCGATTCGCTTGCGGCAAAAGAGCGCGCTCGCGCTCTACCGGCCGAACGTGACGCTGCCGACATACGCGCGCGGGCAGTTCAAGGAGCTCCTGACGAAACAATACAAGTTCTACCCCTGACGCGCGGCCGCCTCACTCGGCGGCCTCCTCGAACCCGAGTGAGCTGTGCGGTCTGAAACGTAGCGCGAAAGCGACGGCACCGTGGCGGGAGGTCCGTGGCTACCGCAGGTCAACCCTTCGTCTTTTCGACCTGCTTCTTCAGAGCCGCGACCGCGGCTTTCTGCTGTGCAAACGGCAGCTGAGACAGCAAGAGGATTGCCTCGGCCATGACGTCTGACGTGGCGTGGAAATACGCGACAGGCACGCCAAGCGCCTTCGCTAGCGCCTCCGCGGTCTCGGGATCGGCGTCGCGTTGCCCGAGCTCATAGCGCGAGATGCGGGGCGCCGCGGAATTGGCGTCTTCAAGGCCCAAGCTCGCTCCGAGCTCGGCCTGACTCATGCCCAGCGCCTTGCGCGCCGCGCGGAGGCGGCGTCCGAAGATGGACGTGGGTTTGATGGGAGCGGGCATTGGAGAGTAACAAAGGCTTAACCCTCGGTAGCGTGCCCATTCCAAGCTAACATGTCATTTGCCAATATGGCAAATATGCCGCTGCCCGCGGCGAGACGAGGGAAAGCTCATGAATTGCAACGGGAAATTCGCCGCCTTGGCGCTCGGATGGACGCTCGCGCTCGGTGTGGCTGGGTGCGCGAAGAAAGACGAACCAACTCCGGATCAAGTGGCGGACGCCATCAAGGCGGTGCTCGCGAGTGCCTACCCGGCGTCGCTGGGGCAGCGGGTGGAGTTGCAGAAGTGGGACCAGCTCACCTACGACTGCGATGTGATGCCGGGCGACGTCAAGCGCCAGCGTTGCACGACCGGGGGAAAGATCACGATCGCCGGCTACATCGCCGGTGCTCAAACCAGCGAAGGCCCGAAGGACATCCCACCTCAGTGGATCTTCACCTTCGAGAAGCGCGGCGAAGCCCAGTGGGCCGCCGTGAACGTTGAGCGCAAGCCGTGAGGAGCCCAGCCATGAGCAACGGGTCATACGCGCACGTCGGCTGCGCGACGGTAATGTTTGGCGGCTTCGGGCTGCTTCTGTTCGGGGTCGGCCTGGACGAACTCTCGGGAAGCCGCTTGGCCCCGGCCGGCGGTTACATGCTGGGCGCGGTCGCCGCCTGGGGCTTTCTGGCCTTCCTGTGGGCCGTCAACATTCGCGCGAACGGGCGCCGGGCGTGGGTCGCCCGGCAGCCCTACCCCCACCTGGCCGAAAAGGGCCTCAAGCGCGGGGGGTTCTTGAAGGGAGCTGCCGTGACCTGGGTGCTGGTGGCCGCGGCCCATGTGGCGGCCTACATCGCGGTGTTCCAGCCAAGTCTGCCGGACAACCTGCGGACACCGGCCATGTCCCTGGCCTACGGCATCCTGCCGCTGTGCCACCTCGTGGTGCCGGTGCTGGGAGGGTTCTTGTGGAGCGCGTGGGTGGGATCTTCAACGCCTCGCTCCCGATAGCCTAACAACGCCCAGAAATAGCCTAACATTATGATTTTACTGCAAATTCTCTTGACAGCGCCTACTTCGCTGGTAGTCTACTCGCGTTGTCTTCCCCGCGTGAGCGGGGTGTGTTGACCCCGGATATCAGGGGTGTGTGTTCCCCGCTTGGGCGGGGGTGTTCCCGTGTTCACCGCCCTATGGGTGGCTTAGAAAGTAGCAGTAGCCGATCCAGCCTGCGTCCGGCGTTCGGTCTTCCCCGTAACCGCGGGGGTGTCCCTGTGTTCACCGCCCTCTGGGTGGCTTAGAAAGTCGCAGTAGCAAGACCCAATCAGCCAGCGTTTCGGCATTGGATCTTTCCCCACACACGTGGGGGTGTTGCCCGGTTCACCGCCCCATGGGCGGCTTGGAAGTGAAGCGCGATCGAGAGCCCCCGCAAGGGGGCTTTCTTTTGCGTGTATGCCGTCGTCGCTCAGCGATAGCAGGCGATAGGCAATGACCCTCGTCGGAATGGTGGAAGCGAGACCAGCTCACCTACGACTGCGATGTGATGCCGGGCGACGTCAAGCGCCAGCGTTGCACGACCGGGGGAAAGATCGCGATCGCCGGCTACATCGCCGGTGCTCAAACCAGCGAAGGCCCGAAGGACATCCCACCTCAGTGGATCTTCACCTTCGAGAAGCGCGGCGAAGCCCAGTGGACCGCCGTGAACGCTGTGCGCAAGCCGTGAGGAGCGCACCCATGAGCAACGGGTCATACGCGCACGTCGGCTGCGCGACGGTCATCTTGGGCGGCTTCGGGCTAACCCTCTTTGGGGTCGCCCTGGACGATCTCTCCGGGAGCAGGTTGGCCCCAGCCGGCGGCTACCCGCTGGGCGCGGTAGCCGCCTGGGGCTTCCTGGCCCTTTTGCGGGCCGTCAACATTCGCGCGAACGGGCGTCGGGCGTGGGTCGCCCGGCAGCCCTACCCTCACCTGGCCGAAAAGGGGCTCAAGCGCGGCGGCTTCTGGAAGGGGGCGATCGCCAGCTGGGTGCTGGTGCTCTTGACGCACGCGGCGGCCTACGCCGCCGTATTCCAGCCGGGCCTACCGGCCGACATGCGGACGCCGGTCATGTCGCTGGCCTACGGCATCCTGCCGCTGTGCCATTTGGTCGTGCCGGTGGTGGGGGGCTCTTGTGGAGCGCGTGGGTGTCCTCGTCGACGCCCAAGAGCTAGCCCCTCTCTCCGCCTACCGGCATACCCATGCAGCCCCGGCCTTCCGGGGCTTTTTCATGGCTGACGCAGCACCGGAGTAGACAGCTAAAATCCATGCCAGTGTCGGCTACTCGTCAGCAAAGGACCCGCAGTGCCAAACGTCTTCTTCTCCTACTCCCACCATGATGAAGGCCTCCGCGACCAGCTCGAGACTCAGCTCGCGATGCTGAAGCATCAAGGCATCATCGAAACATGGCATGACCGGCGCATCGGTGCCGGGCAGGAAATTGATGCGGCTATCGATGAGCACATCAACCAAGACGAAATCATCTTGCTGCTGGTAAGCCCCGACTTCATAGCCTCGAACTACTGTTACAACATCGAAATGAGGCGCGCACTCGATCGCCATGATGCTGGGGAAGCCATCGTCATCCCGGTCATCCTTCGCGCCTGCGAATGGCACCACGCTCCGTTCGGCAAATTGCTTGCCACTCCTCGCGACGGGAAACCGATTACCCAATGGCCTGACCGCGACGAAGCGTTTCTTCAGGTGGCCAAGGCCGTCCGAGATGCAGCCACGCGTTATCAATCCTCAAAAGGCACGCGGTCACCGCAAAAATCTACGGTGCCAGCAGCGACCGTCGCCGAGCCGGCCTCACCGATGGGGCCAAGATCGAGCAATCTTCGCTTGGCTAAAGCGTTCTCTCAAAAGGACAAAGATCAATTCAAACTCGACACCTTTGAATACATCATGCGTTTCTTCGAGAACTCGCTGACGGAGTTGGCTGCGCGCAACCCTGGCTACGAAGGTGTCTTTCGCCGCGTTGATGCGAACCGCTTTTTCGCGACCATCTACAAAGATGGAAAAGACGTCGCTCGCGCCACCATCTTCATCGGCGGTGGAGCCTTTGGAAATGGCATCAACTACGTGCATGGCGAGACCACGGGAAGCAACTCCATCAATGAGACGCTTTCCGTGGATGCCGACGACCAGATGCTGTATCTGACGACGATGGGCATGGCGATGCTTGGGCGGGATCGAGAACGCAAGTTGTCGCAGGAGGGGGCTGCTGAGCTTCTCTGGGATCTCGTCATCGCGCCCCTGCAACAGCACCGCGCTTAACCCGGAGGACTCATGCTCTCAGCGAACGAATTTTCGGTCGGCAGCATCAGCAAAGCCAGCGCTCTCACCCTCGTCCTGCCCCGTCGAGAACACGAAGAAGCTTTTCTGGTCGGAACGTCACCGAAAGGCACCGCCGCAGTGTTCCTCAGTGGGACCTATCAGTTCCGCTGGATGGAGGCGGCCGGAAATACCCACTGGAGCGGGCTTCTCATTCCGAACATCCGCATAGAAGTAGACGAAACAAGTCTTTTCCACACGGATTACGTCCATGTAAAACCGGGCACCCTTCTTCGCAAGGGGGCTCAGCTATTGATTCAAGCCGTGGACTCCGAACGCCACTTCGGCGTTTCAACTCCCATTGTGCTCGAGGATGGGCTTGCCGACACAGAAGGCCAGTCTGCCGGGTTTTCGAAATGGCAAATCGTCATTGGGACCGGACACGAAAAACACGTCCTTTACAGCGTTGAAATCCCGGCAAATGTCGCCGGATAGCCGCGCTCAACCCCACTGTTCCGCCAAAAGACCTGCCCATACAGACAACGCGGATCATGCGAGCATTGGGCCATCTTCTCGAACGAGATCTTTGAAATCCCGCCAGCTTCGGCTGATCATTTCAAATGCTTCTGGACCATCGTAGCGGAGTGAAGCTTCGTATCTGGACAGTTCATGGCTTGGATCGCGAACCGCCGACAGCCAGTTGAATGACCCCACCACAAGCCAAGACCGATCCACAAGCAGCATCTTGCTGTGAACGCCACGCTGACGCGCGGGCCGAACCACGGCTCCCGCATCGATCAAACGCTTGACGCATCGCCGGTATACGTCTTTGTTGCTCGCGAATTGCTCGTCAGTGACAACTCGCACCTTCACCCCACGTCTTACAGCCGCAGCAACCGCTTGCTCTACGCCGTCCGCAGAGATGGCGCCTTCGGTTAGAAAGGGGGAAACGATCACCAGTGTGCTGCGAGCACTTCGCATTGCCTCTTGGAGCACCTCGCGATGATCGACGAGTGTCTGAATCAAACGTCCGTCCGCCAGTGAAAACCCTTCGACCAGCAGTCCAGGTGGGACATCAAGAACCTCCTTTCCCCCGTTAAAGAGCATTCGGCCTACCACTGCGCAGGGATGCTTTCCCGCTGGGTGGAAAAGTTCCATGTTCCCAAAGATCAGGAACGCGTCTTCTGCACGAGAAATGGCGACATTGAGCATAGACGGCGATCGGTCGATAAACGTTTCGCCAGGGTCAGTGCCCAGCCCATACGTGGGCGAGAAGATCACCACCTTTTGCGACGCACCTTGCAGCGCATGGACGGTCCCAACTGTGATCCCATGCCCAGACCCCAAGGCTTCGGTCAACGCCTGCGAGACTTGCCGGCTTTGCGCGGAGAAAGGGGTTATCACCGCAACCACTTTTCCGAGCGATTCCTCTTGGTAGGCAGCCAGTAACGAGGCACGCCGTTGTTCAATCCAGAGAGCGATCGCTCGCGCCTCCGTTGGGTTATCTCGACTGCCCCCACGCTTTCTATCGCTTCCCGGAATATGGACGTAGCCCACCGTCGGAACGACGGCTCGACTGCCATCGTCTTTTCGGCATGGCTTCAGGCGCCCTCCATACACTAAGACGTTGCACATCTCGATGATCTCTGGCCAGCACCTGCGGTGCTCGGACAGGAACATGCCGCGGCCACGCTGCGGAAATTTTGCAAACGGAGTGGCTCTCTGCGCCAAACGCATCAGGCTACCGTTTGCGGAATCGACCTTTTCCTCACGGAACGCCGCCAGTTCATCCTCGGACGGGACTACCCCGCTGCTGACCGCATTGGCCCCGTCGATATGAGCCGGCACCAGCCAAACGGGTTCGATCTGATCGACATCCCCAACCACGATGGCACGCTTGGCAAGCGCAAACGCGGGGGCTCCGACTTCAGGTGGGACTTGACCCGCTTCATCGACGATCAGCAGGTCAATCGCGTTGAACAGTGGCTCGCATTCGGTTTTAGACGTCCAAGCCAAGAATTTATCCGGCAAGGTGTAAAGGGTCGCTACAAAACATGGGTGCAGCATCGCCAACCGGCGATACTGGGCGAGGAGTCTTGTGGGCGACTTGGTGTCTCTGACAGAGTCGCTGCGGCTCAGCAGCTCTTCTAGATGCAAAAGGAAACGTCCCTCCCAGTAGTGGGTCGTCAACTGAAAGGCTGTGTGGCGCGCCCCTTGGTCGAGAGCCGCCTGGACCGTTTCCAACGTGATCTCTTCTTCTGCGACAACCGTCCGAATCGCTCCGATAGCGCCGTCGAGCCTGCGTTGCTTTTGCTCCAAGGCTCTCACCAGGGACTTCGCTTCTGCCTCTAAGCGTCTGGCATCTCTGACTGCGGTGTCGATGAATTGCTCGAATTGAGGTCGGGCCAACGGGTGATCAAAAGCACTTCCGACGATAGCTTCATGCGACTGCCCCGACTTGGCCCCAAAGACACGGTCACGCTCCTGGCGACGTCCCGTTAATCCGACTGCAGCTAAGAACCGAATCCACCATGACTCGTCCGCCACGTGAGTGGACCATGCCTCGGCAAGCGAACGCGCCAAGCACAAGCCGCTCGCGGCCGACTGAAGGTTTTTTTCTGCGCGTGCTCGCTCACGCGCAATAACATCGATAACCCTGAGCACAATCTCGGCGGAAATGACGTCACTGGCGGTCAATTCCAGCAGATCCGCCAAGGCAGCGACAGCACGTTCGACAACTATGACATTTTCCTTGATGGCCGACTGAAGCAGCCCAACGGCCTTCGCCACATCGATGCCATCACCGGCGCCGGTGGCGGAACAGAACCGACTCACGAAGTCCGCTTTCGCCTGGGCCAGCGCCACCTTATCTTCGAAATTCCTCGCGTCGAACTCCGCATTACTTCCTGCGTCGCGCATCTCGTGAACGGGAAATTTGAACTCGCTTCTCTTGGACTTAGCGGGAAGATACAGGCCATAACTGTTGATCCCATCCAGCCACCTGCCACGAAACGGACTCTCTTTTTCTTTCACCTTCCACGATGCGTGTAGGATATTTGTAACAGCTTGGTTATTGGTCGAAGTTGCGACAATCAACGGCGGTTCTCCGCCCTCGACTGCTCGTTGAACCCATAAGGACGCAACAACACTGAGAAGAAGCGTGGTCTTCCCCGTCCCGGGCGGCCCGTCGACGGCAAGTATTCTCGACTCTACTGCCGGTGACAGGTGGTGCGCCAAGGCTTCGCGTTGTGAGGGCGAAAGCGGGTAGTCGCCTTCCATTTGCGCCCAATGTTTCGCCGACGCGGTCAGCTGTTGTTTCGCTGAGAGCAGCGGCACGTCATCTGCTTTTCGAACCAGTTCTTCAAACAGCGGAATGCCCGGTGCAGTTTCTACTTGCAAGTGCTCTAGCAATCGCAGGATGGCAAATGTCGCAGGCACGCTGCCCGACACCAGCACAGCACCGTGCTTAATACGATTGTATTGATCTATATCCAGCTCCTCGTAAGGAACCTTGGTAACGGCTTGCAAGAGGTCGACGCCCTGCCTCATCAGCTCCGCCCACGTCTGCGGCGCGTCACGCTCGACTGCGTAAGCGGCGTCGGCATCGCTTACCGTGCCAATGCACACACTCAGTCGATTCGGCTCCAACAGATCGCGGGCAACCACGGCCGATGAGCCGATGGACGCATCCGGCAACAATCGGCCGTCGCGGCCGAGCTTTGCCATGAGCAACAGCGGCGCGACTATCCTCGGATAGGTCTTGTCGGCCTCACCATGCGTTGGGCGCAACCCATACAGCCTTGGGACGACGACGACGCAGATAGGCCAAATTTCATTGTCGGATCCCTTGTTGGCCACAGAATGTTTCAATTGCGCCTTTGCGATCCCATGGAGTCGTTTTAGTGCATGTTCGCCGAGTTGTCCCGCGTCGACTTCATCGATTGAAATCTCGACGATATCGTCCTTCCGCAAGCTGGGTGTCAGGCGCGACGCGTCCGCTAGCGTTTTTTGAATGTAGCGGAGGAAGGCACTAGCATGTGGTTCCATTTGGACCTCATTCCATAATTCCCGGAAATAGCTAACAATCGATGCAATCTAGTTGCCGAAAGACTTCGTTCGCAACATAGCTGCTGATCATCCGATCGTCTTGACACTTTTACGCGGCCTGCTATCTAAGGCTCACCGACGCAATCTTGGAGCAAGCAGTGACGATCGAAGACTTCTGGAACAGAGCATTCTTGGCTGCGCTAACTCGCCTTCCCGCAGAACAAGCGGCAAAAGAGGCTGACACGGCGACAGCAATATGCATCAACCACTGGCATGAACACACCGGACACTGGGAGCCCAATTACCTAACCCGTTGGCAGGATCAAAAAATTGGTTGCGTTCCGTTGTTGGTCGTCAGCCCGGAGCCCCGCGTCGGCGCCGGCGCGCAGGCGAAGAAGGGGGCTCGTCGCTCGGGACGCTCAAAGCGTTTCGACTAGCAGCTCTCGCCGAACGTTTGTCTTCCTGACTTTTAATCTCTCTATTTGCTTTAGAAACCGCGTCAGAAACTTCAGCCGTTACAGCGACGACATCCCCATCATCACGACTAATGACTTCAACGCGGAAATGACAAGGAATAGGAACATCCGACCCTTCCGGATATACATTAACCTGAACAACCTTCAACCCATCTTTTGAAAATACCGTTGTGGGAACATGCACAAGCGCCTGGTTGACGCCATCTCTCAGTAAGTCATTTTGTTGAGAGACAAGCCTTTCGACTTCGCCCACATCCAACATCTGGAACCCAGAAAGTGACCTTTGGTCGATGTAGGCGGGCGGGGCTGTTGGTGTCAAACCAAATGAAAAAATCGATTCATTTGAATCTGGATTCAACAACTCAATTTTTGCCGCAAGAGGTTTATTGCTCATGACAACTCCTTGTATTGTCCATTGATCTGAATGTCCCGGACTATTGATATTTCAACCTGCTCGAAAGCATCTCTCTTGCACAATGCCAACGAAAAACCTGAGCGTGTGGCGCTTCGCTTACCCAGGCTCCTCAGAGCAACACGTAGTCGCTTGGCATGAAACCCTTAAGCCCGCCTCAGTCGCACACTCGTAAGAAATCCTTTCAAGCTAATGGCCGCCTAACTACGCATGAAGTTGAACGCCTCTGATGGTGCCAGATCCACTAGGCTGCGACCAGCCGAATCCGTTGTTGTCAGCTTGGCGTGGAAAACGTAGGTGTATGAAAGTGTGACTCTTAGAAGATCGTGCCCGCTTCTTTCCTACTCACAACCGTTCCCGCCGACGCTTACTTGCGTTAGCGCTAGGCAAAGCACCATCCAACCGCCCGGCTTCGAACTGCGCCAGCACCGGCAGCCAGAACGCCAATGCACGTGCCTGCTGAGCTTTGAGGCGGTTCGGGATGCGACCCCGACGAGGTCGGTCGACTGCGGGGTTGGTGCTGATGACCGTGTGCCGAGTGGGCGAGGCCTTGGGCGACGCGCGGCCCACGCTGTCGAGGTCCACGAGGTTGTCCAGAGCCTCCGCCAGCGCCGCGATCGGCACGAGCCACCGGCCGCCCATCCTTCTGAGGCCTGGGCCGATGACACCGTTCGCGAGTTGCTCGCCCGCCTGCTCGTAGCCCCCTGCCCCCGTGCGCCTCAACACACGCGCGACGGCTTCGACAGTCAGCATGAGCTTCACGGGGAACATTTCGCGCTACAGCGGCAGCATGCCGCTCATCTGCTTGGGAAAATCCTGGGAAAAACCATCCTTGGAACCCCCTGTTTTTTGCCTGCCCGTAACGGCAAAGGGTTGGAACAACATCGCGCTCAACCCTTTGTTTCTACTGGTAAATACTGGTGCCAGAAACAGGAGCCGAACCTGCGACCTACGCATTAGCAATGCCCCCTGTTCCGCTGATAGCTGGGGGATTCTTTCAAGGAAGCGGCGCATATGGTGGCTGTGGCCATCTACGCGCTACAATACGCGGACACAATGCAGGACACTTTCCTGACTTGTGTCTCGCCGGAGAATCAAGGGCTTAGGATCCGAGTCGATCCGATCCCCCTCTCTCCGCCAGATTGATGAATTCGCAATCTTCCGAGTTGCGCCCGTATTGGGCGAAGCGAGGGAGAGGGGGTGAGAACCCCCGCGGGTTCGACGGATCGGCAGGATTGCCGATCCGCACGGCGAAGCCGCCCGGAGGGTGAGGTACAGGGATGTACCGAATGAATCCCCCTCTCTCCGCCAGATTGATGAATTCGCAATCTTCCGAGTTGCGCCCGCATTGGGCGAAGCGAGGGAGAGGGGGTGAGAACCCCCGCGGGTTCGACGGATCGGCAGGATTGCCGATCCGCACGGCGAAGCCGCCCGAAGGGTGAGGTACAGGGATGTACCGAATGAATCCCCCTCTCTCCGCCAGATTGATGAATTCGCAATCTTCCGAGTTGCGCCCGCATTGGGCGAAGCGAGGGAGAGGGGGTGAGAACCCCCGCGGGTTCGACGGATCGGCAGGATTGCCGATCCGCACGGCGAAGCCGCCCGAAGGGTGAGGTACAGGGATGTACCGAATGAATCCCCCTCTCTCCGCCAGATTCCGAAGCCCGCCACGCGCGGGCTTCGTTTTTTACGATGGCTGCGGGCCACTGCCCGACGACAGTCTCAATGCCCGCCGTCGTTGCGCGGGTAAACGATCAAGATCACCAAATCCGCATCGCCGTCCTGGTACAGGGCATGCGTGCTGCCGGTGCGGGTGAGCATCCCGTCGCCGACGGACACGGCGCGCACGGTGCCGTCGAGGATGTACAGGCCGCGACCTTCGAGCACGTAGTAGATCTCGTCATGCGTGTGCTGATGCAAGCCGATCCCCGCGCCGCGATGCAGTGCGCGCTTGCGCACGAACCAAGGCAAGTCCTGTGCGTCCGCGAACATCGGAAACGCGGTGGTATCGCCCACGCCGCCATGCGGCGCGGCCTGCGGGCGCGCGAGATCCCTCGTCGCGACGATCGAAGAAGGATTCGGCTGCGCGGCGCGGTCGGCTAACGCCGTCGGTCGCGCCCCGCAGTCGGTATCGCGCACGATCGCGGTCGCGAGCGCAGGTTCGATCGCTTTCCAACCGTCGACGATCAAACAAGCGACCGCCGCCGCGCCGCGCTCGCGGAAATGCGTGTCGTCGGTTTGCGGTTGATCGGGGGTGCGGGCTTCGGGCACGTACATGAAGAACAACTTCGACGGCTCGTCGCCGAGCGCACGCAACCAATCCATGCTGCGGGCGTTGAGATCGATCAGACCGATCTTTTCGCGCGCGGCGAGGTCGCGTATCGCTTGCGCGTAGAGGCCATGGGTATCGAGCAACTGGCCATGGTCGAACTTGCGGCGCGCCACCGGCGTGATGAGCACCGGCGTCGCGCCTCGCTCGCGAGCCAGTGCGACGTAGCGCATCAACCACGCGGGGAAGGCGTCGCGCGGTTCGTTGTAGCGCGCGGGGTCTTCGATCTTTTGGTCGTTGTGACCGAATTGGATCAGCAGCGCGTCGCCGCGACGCAGATCCTTCGCGACCCCGTCGAGCCAACCCTGTTCGATGAAACTGCGCGCACTGCGCCCGCTCTGGGCGTGGTTGCGCACCTCCCACGCCTTCGGGTCGAGGAAAGACTGCAGTTGCATGCCCCACCCCTGCCGCGGCGCGCGTTCCGGGCCGTAAGCGCTGGCGGTGGAATCGCCGACGACGAACACGCGATGCCTCGGGTTGTCCGCAGCCTGCGCGGCGAATGCGAACAACGACCAAAGCGCGAACGCGAATGCCGCGCGCATGTCGGCGGCCTCAGCGCGCCAACCAACCGCCATCGACGGGGACGATCGCGCCGTTGACGTAATCGCTGGCGCGGCTGGCGAGGAAGACGACGGTGCCGGCGAGATCGGCAGGCACGCCCCAGCGCCCGGCCGGAATGCGGTCGAGAATCGCGTTGTTGCGCACCGGATCGGCGCGCAATTGCCCGGTGTTGTCGGTCGCCATGTAACCCGGCGCGATCGCGTTGACGTTCACACCTTTGCTCGCCCATTCGTTGGCGAGCAGGCGCGTGATCCCGGCGATGCCCGATTTGCTGGCGGTGTACGACGGCACGCGAATGCCGCCCTGGAACGACAGCATCGAAGCGATGTTGACGATCTTGCCGCCGCCGTTGCCGATGAAGTGGCGGCCCGCCGCCTGGCATAAAAAAAACGCGGATTTGAGATTCACGTTCATCACGTCGTCCCAATCCTGTTCGGTGAAATCGACCGCGTCCGCGCGCCGAATCACACCGGCGTTGTTGACGAGAATGTCGAATCGGCCGTATGCGGCGAGGGTTTCCTCGATCGCGCGCGGAATCGGTTCGAGCGTGCTCAAATTCGCGCGGATATCGACGAAACGACGGCCCAGCGCGCGCACGCGCTCGGCGGTATCGGTCGCGGGCGTCACGCCGGCCACGGCGATCTCGGCGCCGGCTTCGGCGAGCGCGAGCGCGATGCCCTGCCCCAATCCGGTGCTGCCGCCGGTGATGAGCGCGACCCGACCGCTCAAATCGAAGAGTGCCGTGCTCATGCGCGCCTCACTTCAACTGGCAAATGTCGAGTTGTTGCATGTCGGTGTAATCGAGGTTTTCGCCGCCCATCGCCCAGATGAAGCCGTAGTTGCGCGTGCCCGAGCCCATGTGGATCGACCACGGCGGCGAGACCACGGCCTCTTCGTTGCCGATGACGAGATGGCGCATATCCGCGGGGTCGCCCATGAAATGCATGACCTTCTGATCGCCGCCCAGACCGAAGTAGAAATACACCTCGGAACGGCGGTCGTGCAGATGCGGCGGCATCGTGTTCCAAACGCTGCCGGGCTTGAGCAGGGTCAGACCGAGCAACAGTTGGCACGACTGGCAGGTGGCGGGAACGATGTATTGGTAGATGGTGCGTTCGTTCGAGGTTTCCAGCGCGCCGCGTTCCAGCGGCACCGCCTGCGCGATCGAAATGTGCTTCGTCTCGTAGCGCGCGTGGGCCGGCGTGGAGAACAGATAGAAGCGCGCGGGGTTCGCCGCATCGGTCGAGGCGAATGTCACCTCGGCGCTGCCCATCGGCACGTACAGCGCGTCCTTCGGTTTCAGCGTGTAGGCGACGCCGTCGACGGTCACGGTGCCGTCGCCGTCGGCGACGTTCACCACGCCCAGTTCGCGGCGTTCCAGAAAGGGTTTGCCGGCCGCGGAGGCCGGCTGGGTTTGCACGGGCAACGAAAGCGTGGAACGCACCGGCGCGGCGCCGCCGACGACGATGCGTTCGTAATGGGTGTAGTTCAGGCGCACGGCATCGGCGGCGAACAGGGCGTCGATCAGATAGCGCTCGCGCAACTGGTCGTTGCTGGCGCCGGCCATCGAGTCCGGGTGGCAGGCGTGGTAGGTCTTCTCGAACATGGCGGCCTTGTCGGAATGTACCGGTCGGCCCGCATCATAGCCCGATTTTCGAGGTTTTGACACCGGTTACCAATCGCTCGCGCCTCGTTGAGCGCGGATCCGCGAAACCGGTCGAAAAAGGTCAATCCGCCTGCGGCGGCAGACAGGAATCGCGGGCGACCAAGTGCGGCGTGACCGCCGCCATCACCGTGGCCGTTGCGCTGTCCTGGGCCAGCAGCAGACTCGCGGCCTGACGCCCGAGGTCGCGCACCGGCAACCGGATGGTGCTGAGCGCCGGCCAGAGTTGCGAGGCCAGCGGGCTATCGTCGTAACCGACGACGGACAATTCCGAAGGAATGGAGATGCCCATCCGTTGTGCGGCTTTGTAGACGCCCGCCGCCATTTCGTCGTTGCAGGCGAAGATCGCGGTCGGACGATCGGGTCGCGACAACAGTTGTTCGGCGCCCGCCACGCCGGATTCGAAGGTGTAACCGCCTTCGTAGATGCGATCCGGCGGCAGCGGAATGCCGCGTTTCGCGAGCGCGTCCAGAAAGCCTTCGCCGCGTTCGATCGCCGAACGGTAACGCTTCGGGCCGGTGATCAGGCCCAACCGGCGATGGCCGAGCAATTCCAGGTAATTCGCCGCTTCGGCGCCCGCCGCGCGATCGTGGGTCACCAGCATGCGCCCCGCGTCGTCGAGCGGGATCGAAGCGATGCGCACGTAGCGGCAATCGATCTCGCGCAAGGCTTCGGCCAAGGCCTGATCTTCGGACACGCGCGGAATCAAAATCACGCCGTGCAGTTTCTGCTGCAGCACGAAGCGACGAATGCCGTCGATATAACCGTCGCTTTTGCTGTCGCAGGGATGCACGACCAGCTCGTAGCCGGTGTCGCGCAAGGCATCCAGTACGCCGTACTGCATGTTCACGATGTACTGCGCGGTCGGGTTGTCGAAGACCAGCCCCACCAAGAACGATTTGCGGAAGGCCAATCCGCGCGCCTGGGGGTCCGGCGCATAACCGTACTCGCGCATCAGCGCATGGACTTTGGCGCGGGTGTCGGGCTTGACCAGCGGAGAATCGTTGATGACCCGCGACACGGTCTTCTTCGACACGCCCGCGAGACGGGCGATGTCGTTGATCGTGGCCTTGCCGGGCATCGGCCGCCGGGCGGCGCGTGCCGACTTTTCGGCGGGAGTGGCATCGGTCATCGCGCGATTATGGGGGGTCGAACCGATTTTGTCCCTGGGGACATTCGTTTACTTCAACGCCATCGGCAGCCACAGCGACAACGGCGGGACGAACGCCACCGCCAACAGCACCACCAACGCCGCCAGCCAGAACGGCCAGATCGTCCTCAGCGACTCGCCGATGCTGATGCGACCGATCGCGGTACCGACGAACAACACCGACCCCACCGGCGGCGTGACCAAACCGATACCGCCGGCCAGAATCAGCACCACGCCGAACTGCAGCGGATCGATGCCGTACGCTTTGGCCACCGGCAGGAAGATCGGCGTGCAGATCAGGATCATCGGCGCCAAATCCATGAAGGTGCCGAGCAGCAGCAACACCAGCACGATCAAGAGCAACACCATGAGCTTGTCGTGCGCGATCGCGCGCAGCGCATCGACCGTGGCCACCGGCACTTCGAGATAGGCCAGCAACCAGCCGAACGCGGCGGCGGCGGCGATCACGAACAGGATCGCACCGGTGGTGCGCGCGGCATGGGTCACCGTCTCGACGAACGAAGTCCAGTGGAGGCTTCGATAGGCCACGCCGGCCACCAACAGCGCATACACCACGGCGATGGCGGCGCTTTCCACCGCAGTGAAGATGCCGGCGCGGATGCCGAAGAAAATCAGCGCGACCAACAGCAAGCCCGGCAACGCGGCGACGAAGCGCTGCAACAGCACGACGAAGCCCGGGAAGGTCTCGGTGCCGTAACCCGCGCGGCGCGCCAATACGTAGGCGGTCGCCATCATCGCCAACGTCATCAGGAGCGCCGGCAACATGCCCGCGGCGAACAGATCGACGATCGACACCCCGCCCCCGGCCGCCGCCGAGAACAGGATGAGGTTGTGCGACGGCGGCACCAGCAACGCGACCAGCGCGGCGTTGATGCTGACGTTCACCGCGTAATCCTTCGCGTAACCGCGCTGGACCATCTGCGGAATCATCGCGCCGCCGACGGCGGACACATCGGCGATGGCGGAACCCGACACGCCGCCGAAAAACAGCGACGAGACGATGCTGACTTGGCCCAGACCGCCGCGCATGCGCCCGACCAATGCGCTGGCGAGGCCGATCAAACGTTCGGAGATGCCGCCGCGCATCATGATTTCGCCCGCGAAGATGAACAACGGGATCGCCACCAGCGAGGCCGAACCGGCGCCGGCGGTGATCTGTTGCACCAGCACCAGCGGCGAGAGGTCGATGTAGAGCAACGTCGCCAGCGCCGCGAGCGCTAGCGAGAAAGCTACCGGTACACCGACGGCGAGCAGCAGCGCGAAGACGCCGAATAAAATCGCGATCGCCATGCTCAACGCGCCTCCTGCGAAATGGGTCGTCGCAAACAACGGCCGATCGCGAAGACGACCATCAACCCGCCGCCCAGCGCCACCGGCGCATACGGCAATGTTTCGGGAAAAGGCGCACCCGCGGTGCGGATGTCCGCACCGGCGAAGAACAACACGGTCGCCCACCACGCCAACACCGCGCCGAGCGTGGCGATCAACGATTTCGCGAACAGAAACAGCGGGCGCTTCAACCCGGCCGGCGCGGCATCGGCCAGGAGCGTGAACGCGAAATGGCGATCGTCGTGGACGCCCGCGGCCGCGCCGAAGGACATCGCGGAGGTCAACAGCATCAAGGTGACCGGTTCGGTCCAACTCGGCGAATCGTTGAGCACGTAGCGCGCGAACACTTGCCACCCTTGCACGACGACAAGACCGACCAACGCGACGGCGGCGATGGCGATCGCGAAGCCGGCCAAACGGTCCAGCGGCGTGCTCGGCGGTGTGTTTTGCGGATGCGACATCGTCATATCCTCCGATCAGGCCGCGCTGCGAATCGCGGCGTGCAGCGTTTGCAATCGCGGCTCCGCGAGCAGCTCGCGCACCAGCGGCTCGGCGGCGCGTCGGAACGCGGCGGCGTCGACATCGTTCATGGTCACGCCCGCAGCTTCGAGCGCGCGTCGCGACTCGGCTTCGGAGGCATCCCAGGCATCGCGCATCACCCGCACCGATGCGCGCGCAGCGTCGGTCAACAGCGCGCGATCCGACGGCCTCAAACCGTCGAAAGTCCGCTTCGAGATCAACAACGCATCCGGCGCATAGGAATGCGCGCTTCGCGACCAATAACGCGCGGTCTCGAAGTGACGACTGACGTGGAAACTGCGCAGATTGTTCTCGGCGCCGTCGATCAGATGCGTTTCCAAGGCCGAAAACACTTGGCCGTACGGCAGCGGCGTGGGATTGCCGCCCAGTCGCCGAATCAGCGCGATGAAAATGTCCGAAGGCGGCACCCGCAGCTTCAATCCCGCCAGATCGCGCGGCGTGCGCAGCGGCCGTCGCGTGTTGTAGAAACATCGCGCACCGCTGTCGTACAGCGCCAAACCGATCACACCGCGCGCCTCGAAACCGCGCAGCACCGCCGCACCGACCGCGCCATCGTGAACGCGGCGCTGATGCGCCACCGAATCGAACGCGAACGGCATGCACAGCGCTCGGGTCAGCGGAAACGCATTGTTCAGCGCACCGGTATAGACGCGGGTGAAATCGATCGCGCCCTGGCGCGCCAGTTCCAGCGTATCGGACTCGCGACCGAGTTGGCCCGCGTGGTACATGCGCAGGCGCAACCGACCGTTCGTCTCGCGCTCCAGCGTTTCGCCGATCCAACGCACCGCCGCGACGGTCGGATAATCCTTCGGATGAACATCGGTGGCGGTGAGCGTGCCGGCCGCGCGCCGGTCGCGCGCCTCGGCGCCGAACGCCACTGCGGCGCTCGCCGCGCACAAACCGTGCAGCAGACGTCGCCGTTGCGCATCGATCGGTCGATTCATGGCGAAAACCTCGATTGGGCGAGCGTCGCGACGAGCTCGATCTCGCTGATGCCCGGAAACGATACCCGCGCCGATTGCCCCGGCCGGATGTCGTGAATGCCCGTGGCGGCGCCGGTGGACACGAATTGGCCGGCCCGCAGCGGCATACCGCGGCGCGCGCAGCGCGACAGCGCGAAGCGCAATGCGGCCAGCAAGCCACCGGCGATGTCGCTGGCGCGTCCGTTGCCGACGACGATGCCGTCGATCGCGGTCGCGCACAGCAAGTCGCGTTCGGAGGCGCCCAGCATGCGTCGCCAGTCGGGTACCTCAGCGCCCAGCACCAAGCCGGCGTTGTTGCCGAAGTCCGAAACGACGACCGCCGGCCCCAGGTCGTTGATGGCCGGCAGCGGGCTGCCCGCGAGTTCCGCTCCCACCAGCAACGCATCGACGAGCGATAGCGCGTCCTCATCGGTCCAAGCGATCTTGCCGCGCGGGGCGTCGGCGCCGAGGCGGAAGACGAACTCCGCCTCGACCGCCGCAAAACCGCCGTCGATGACCGGGAACGCGGCGACCCGATCCGGCTGCGCGCGCTGCACCGCATCGGCGAAGATCGGCCCCACCAGCCGCTCCTCGCCCATGCGCGCCAGCCATGCGTCCGGGATCCGTCCCACCTTCCATCCCGCGATCATCGACGGCCACAGCGCGATCGCCGCATCCTGGCAGGCGTAACCGGCGTCGAGCGTCGGCGGCAGCGCGCCCGGATAGCGCGGCTGCGCGACCGCGCGCAGACGGGCGTCCACCAATCGCCGCGCGATGTCCCAACTGTCGGAGTCGTCGCCCACCGCTCTGCCGTCCATTCCCACCGTCGCCCTCTGGGTCGTGTAGGGGGAGTTGTATAGGAAACCGGTGTCATTGACAATCCGCAGTGCAAGATCAGGCATCCCCCGGAGGGACCGGCATGACCCGTACCGCAAACAAAATCAGATTCGCGTTCCTTGGGGCGCTTCTTCTCGCACTGGCGTCGACCGTCTGCGCCGAGCCGCCCGTCCCCGCCTTCCCCGGCGCGCAAGGCTGGGCCGCGCACACGCCCGGCGGCCGTGGCGGCAGGATCATTCGCGTCACCACGCTAGCCAGCGAGGGCCCGGGCTCCTTCCTCGAAGCGGTCAACGCGAAGGGTCCGCGCATCGTGGTGTTCGAGGTCGGCGGTGTGATCGACCTCGATCTGAAGACGGTGAAAATCCGCGAGCCCTTCCTCACCATCGCTGGCCAAACCGCGCCGCAACCGGGCATCACGTTGATCCGCGGCGGCATCGATATCGCCACGCACGATGTCGTGGTGCGCCACCTTCGCGTGCGCCCCGGCGAGGCCGGGCAACCGAAACGCAGCGGCGTGGATTTCGACGCCATTTCCACCGTCGGCGCGCACGACGTGATCGTCGATCACTGCTCGCTGACGTGGGCGACCGACGAAAATCTGTCCGCGTCCGGTCCTCGCTTCGGTGGCGACGATGTCGCGCAGTGGCGCGAAAAAACCTCGCATCGCATCACCTTCAGCCATAACTTGATCGCCGAAGGGCTGGCGCACGCCACGCACGGTAAAGGCGAGCACTCGAAAGGCTCGCTGATCCACGACAACGCGCGCGACATTCTGATCGTCGGTAATCTCTACGCCCACAACAACGAGCGCAATCCGATGTTCAAGGGCGGCTCGCAGGGGCTGGTGGTCAACAATCTGATCTACAACCCCGGCCAGCGCGCGGTGCATTACAACCTCGTCGCGGCCGAATGGGACGGCCATGCGTACGAAGACGGACGCCTGGCGCTGGTCGGCAACGTCATGCGCGGCGGCCCGAACACCCCGCAGAAAGCGGTGTTTTTCATGTTCGGCGGCTCCGGCTGGCTGGACCTCTACTCGCACGACAACATCGCCGTCGATCGCGTCGGTCAACCGCTGCCGATGCAGGGCAGTTACAGCACCGCGCCGGTCGGCGTGCGTGCGTTGAAAACGCCGCCGCCGTGGCCGTTCGGCGTCGCGCCGCTCGCGGCGAAGGCCGTGCAGGATGCGGTGATCGCGAATGTCGGCGCACGCCCGTGGGACCGCGACGACATCGATCGCCGCATCCTCGCCGACACCATCGAAGGCCGCGGCGAGATCATCGACAGCGAGCAGGCGGTCGGCGGTTATCCGAACCATGCGGAGACCCGCCAGCCGTTCGTGGAGGCCGATTGGGATCTCGCGACGATGGAGCCGCTGAAGCCGCTGCCGCGCCGCGAACCGTTGCGTTGAGGCGACGATGGATCGCACGCGCCGACGTGCGCTGCAAGCGGGGCTAACGCTGGCGAGCGTCGCGCTGCTGTCGCCAGCGCGATCACGCGAAGGCCCGAGCATCGCCGCAACCTCAAGCATCGCGGCTTTAGCGAGCACCCGCAGCGGACGCGTGCGCGGTGCGCGCGACTCGATCGACGGCGCCGTCGATATCCTCGTGTTCAAAGGCATTCCGTACGGCGCGAATACCGCATCGACGCGCTTTCTGCCGCCGCGCCGGGAAGAGGCCTGGCGCGGCGTGCGCGATGTCGCGCGCTTCGGCGCGAACGCGCCGCAAACCGGCGAACTCGCGCCCGGCGACGAAGACTGCCTCGCGTTGAACGTCTGGACGCCGGGATTGCGCGATGGCGCGAAGCGGCCGGTGCTGGTCTACATTCACGGCGGCGCTTACAACACCGGTTCGGGCAGCGACCCGCTCTACGACGGCGCGCGTCTGTGCCGGCGCGGCGACGTCGTGACGATCACGCTCAATCACCGCTTGAATCTGTTCGGCTATCTCTACCTTGGCGAATTCGACGACCGCTACGCCGATTCCGGCAATGTCGGTCAACTCGACCTCATCGCCGCGTTGCGCTGGGTACGCGAACACGCCGCAGAATTCGGCGGCGACGCCGATAACGTGACGGTCTTCGGTCAATCCGGCGGTGGCGCCAAAATCGCCACGCTGATGGCGATGCCCGAAGCCGCCGGTCTGTTCCATCGCGCGATGACCATGAGCGGACAGCAAGTGACCGCCGCGGGGCCGCGTGCGGCGGCGCAACGCGCACGTCTGTTGATCGATGCATTGGGGCTCGCGCCCGATCGCCTGGATGCGCTGCGCAGCCTGCCGATCGAGACGCTGTCGAAGGCCGCGAAAATCCGCGACCCGTCGCGCGTGGAGGATATGAGCCTCTACTTCGGCCCGGTGCTGGATGGGCGCAGCCTGCCGCGACATCCGTTCCATCCCGACGCGCCGCCGCAATCGGCCGGCATCCCGATGATCATCGGCAACACGCGCGACGAAACGCGCGCCTTTCTCGGCAACGATCCCGCGAACCACGCACTGACCTGGGCGCAATTGCCGGAGCGACTGCGCAGGCAGCAATACGTCGATCTGCCGGTGAACGAGGTGATCGCGGAATACCGGCGGCTATATCCGAACGACGGTCCAAGCGACGTATTTTTCGCCGCGACCACCGCTGGTCGCTCGTGGCGAGGCGCAGTGCTGGAAGCCGAAGCGCGCGCGCGTCAAGGCGCGCCGACATGGGTCTACCAACTCGATTTCCCTTCACCGTTCGAGGGCGGGAAATTCGGGGCGATGCACACGCTGGACATCCCGCTGGCGTTCGACAATATCCGCCAAGCCGGCTCGCGCACGGGCGATAGCGCCGACGCGCAGCGTGCAGCCGACGCGATGAGCGACGCACTGATCGCGTTCGCGCGCACCGGCGATCCCAACGCACCCGGCCGGCCGCATTGGCCACGCTACGATCTCGAACGTCGTGCGACGATGCTGTTCGATGCCGAATCGCGCGTCGTCGACGATCCACGCGGCGGCGAGCGTCGCTTGTACGAGCGTGCGCCCTACATCCAACGCGGTACGTTCTGAGCCCGGCCCGCGGCGCGCATCGCCCATCATCGTCCATGCGGCTAACGAAAAAAGCGGCGCCGCCCGCCTTCGGAAACGGCACCGCCAACGGGGATCCGAGGTCGCGACAGCGAAACGTCGCGATAGCACGTCGCTGAAAACGGACGCATCGCGTATCCGGCGGCCGCACCGCCAAAGCGGCGCGGCCGTGGTCCAGACTCAGAACGTGTAACGCGCGCCCATGAAGAACTGCCGGCCGGTGTGGTGATAGACCGAAGCGCGATCGCCGTTCGAATCGACGAACTGATCGTTGAATTCGTCGGTCAAATTGATGCCTTCGAGCGTGATCGTGAGCTTGTCGTTGACGTTGTAGGTGAACGAGGCATCGATATTGAAGGTGTCGCGTTTGCCTTCCACATCGTTGCTATTGCGGCCGGGCACGACTTGCAGGTAATCGTCGCGATAGGAGCCGGACAAACGCGCGCCGAAGCGCTTGTTTTCGTAGTAGAGCGTCGCGTTGTACGCGTCCGGCGACAGATTCACCAGATTGTCGGTCACGAACAGGCTGCTGGTCGGCGAGATCGCGTAATCGATCTCCGATTCCACATGCGTGTAGTTGAGCAACACGCCGAAACCGCTCCACCATCCGGGCAGGAACGAGAACGGCTGCTGATAGTTGATTTCGAAGCCGCGCAGCGGACCGCCCGGAGTGTTCACCGGCGAAGTGATGTCGAACGGCGTGTCCGCCGGCAGCCCCACCGGGGCCAGCAGTTCCAGCGGCAGACCCGTGGTATTGAACGGACGGGTCTCGCGCAGCGTCTGGATGTAGGTGTCGATGTCTTTGTAGAACAACGCCACGCCGAGCAGCGCGTTTTCCGCGAAGTACCACTCCGCCGACAGGTCGTACGTGGTCGCGCGGAACGGTTCGAGCATCGGATTGCCGGTGGTGATCGTGCGCAACGTGGTGTTGACCGTACCGCCCGGATTGAGATTCGGCAGTTGCGGGCGCGCCATCACCTTCGCCGCACCGAAACGCAGCACGAGGTTATCGCGCAGATCCCACGCCAGATTCAGCGACGGCAGCACATCGTCGTATTCGTTCTCGACCACCACCTGGCTACCGCCGCCGGTCGCGAGATAGCCGGTGGCCGCGACTTCGGTGGAGGCATAGCGCACGCCGACGTTGCCGCGCAGGCGACGGCCGACGAAATCGGTATCGAAATCCAACTGCAGATAGCCGCCCAGATCGGTCTCGCCGACCGCGAAATTATTGCCGCGGGCATTGCCGACGGTGATGCCGCCGAGACGGAAATCGTCGCCGTCGCCCGCTGTTCCCGGCGTCGGATCGCAGTTGCAATAAATGTTGAACAACCGCGCGATCGCGTTCAGATCGGGAATCAGCCAACCGTTGGCGTTGCCGCTCGGTTGACCCAGGCCGGAACCGAAACCGCGGAATGTGCGAGTGATGTCGGCGAGAGTCGTACCCGCCGGCAATCCCGGCACGCGCGTCTCATTCGCGCGCCGCATCTCGAACGTCTCGAAACCGTATTCTTTCCAACCCAACCCGGCCTTCAATGCGAAGGTTTCGTCGATGTCGAAAATCAAATTGACGCGCGCGTTCTCGAACTCGTTGTCGGCGCCGAGCGGGCGAATGCGGATCTCGGATCCGGTCGAATTCGCCGCCGGACTGCTGACCCATTGCCACGCGGCCGGGCTGTTCACGTCGAAAGGATACGAAATGCGCGGGACGCGATCGTTGCCGCGGAAATCCCAGGTGTAGCCATCGACGTTCTGGATATCCAACGTCACCGTCGTCTGGGTCGGATTGCGGAATTCGGATTTGGACGTGCCGGCTTGCGCATTCACGGTGACGCGATCGGACAAGCGGGTCTGCAGATCGAAACCCAGTTGCGTGAACGTGGTTTCGAGCGCGTCGAAGCGCGATTCCGAACGCACATCGACGTTGTTGAACACGCCGTAGACCAGATTGCCGCGTCCATCGACTTCGGCCGCCACCACTTCGGTCTGCGGCTTGCCGCCTTGCGCGGCGGTGCGGCTGAACGAAATCGTTTCGAGGAAATCCTCTTGACGCGTGGCATCGAGCTTCGAGTACAGCGCATCCACCGAAAGCGTGGTGTCTTCGCCGATGCGGAACTGCAGACTGCCGGTCATGCCCAACCGTTCTTGTTGGTGCGTGAGGCGTCCGTAGCGCGGCAAGCGCGGATGGAACACGCCCGCCGCCATCGCGGTGTTGTAAGCGGCGACGTTCGCGGCCGTATTGCCGGGACGCGCGATGCCGGTGGCGCAGTTCGCCGCCGACGAGCCCGGCGCCGAGGACGCGGGCGTCACGCCGACCGGGCTGCAAAAACCGCCCGAGGCCGTGCTGGGTTCCCAACGCACCGCGCTGAAGCCCTCTTCGAGCGTATTGCGCTCACTGTAGGAAATCGAAAACGCGGCGCCGACGCGGCCGTCCGCCCACACGTTGCTGATCAGCCCGGAAAAACGCGGGTCCCATTCGCCGGACAGATCGTTGTAGCTCATCTGGCCGCTCAGCGTCGCGGTGAACTTGCGGTAGTCGAACGGACGTCCTGTGCGCAGATCGACGGTCGCGCCGAGCGAGCCTTCATCCACTTCCGCCGACTGCGTCTTGCGCACGGTCAGATTGTTGAACAGCTCGGACGCGAACACGTTGAAGTCGAAGCCGCGGCCGCGATTGGCGCCGCCGGAGCTATCGGTGCCGCCGGTGGTGGACAGCGCCTCCATGCCGTTGAGGCGCACGCGGGTGAAGTCCGGGCCGAGCCCGCGCACGGTGATCGAGCGGCCTTCGCCCGCGTCGCGATCGATCGAAACACCCGGGATGCGCTGCAGCGACTCGGCGAGGTTCTGATCGGGGAATTTGCCGATGTCCTCGGACACGATAGCGTCGATTTGCTCGGGCGAGTCGCGCTTTTCGTCCAACGCCTTGATCAGGCTGGCGCGGAAACCGACGACCTTGATCTCGTCCAGCTCGGCGCTGCCCGCCGGCGCTTGGTCGCTTGCCGGCGGCGCCTGCTGCGCCAGCGCCGACAACGCGGACAGTTGCAGCGCCAAACCGATCGAAGCGGCCAGTATGGTAACCGGTGTCTTTTTTCTAGCTTGCTGCCTGCGCATCGCTTCCCCTCACGTGTAAATAGGCAAGATGATTGCGGTGCGCATGCGTCGGCGGCCGGTTATGATGCTTTTCGTGGCCACTCAAAATGACACCGCTGGTCAAAACTAGCAAAAGACATCCCTCGATGCATGCTGCGTCGCAACATGCCCCGACCGGCCGGACCCTCGGAGACCCTATGCCCGATCAATTTGCTGCCGTCCCCGCTCATTCGCCAGCGCATCGGATCGTCTGCTTCGGCGAACTGTTGCTGCGTCTCGGCGCCCCTGGGCGCGAACGACTGCTGCAAAGCGGAACCCTGGATGTGCGTATCGGCGGCGCCGAGGCCAACACGGCCGTGTCCCTCGCCCGCTTCGGTCATCGCGCAGCGCTCGTGGGAGCGGTCCCCGAGAACGCGCTCGGCGAAGCGGCGCTCGGCGAACTGCGTCGGCACGGGGTCGCGGTAGACGGCGTTCAGCGCCGTGTCGGCCGGATGGGCCTGTATTTCCTCGCCACCGGCGCCGGCCTGCGCCCGAGCGAAGTGCTGTACGACCGCGCCGGTTCGGCCTTCGCGCTCGCCGGGCCCGAGGCCTACGACTGGCCCGCCCAACTCGCGGGCGCTGCGGTCTTTCATGTCTCGGGCGTGACCCCGGCATTAGGACAGGCCACCGCCGACGCCGCGCTCGCGGCCGCCCGGGCGGCGCGCGCGGCCGGCGCGCAAGTGTCCTTCGACGGCAACTTCAGGGCGAAGCTCTGGGCCGCCTGGGACGCCGATCCCAGCGCGATCCTGCGCGCGTTGATCGGCGAGGCCGACCTCGCTTTCGCCGACCACCGCGACATCGCCGTCGTGTTGGGCGACGCAGATGGCTCCACAGACAGCTCCACGGACGCAGCATCGCACGACGACGCCAGCGCCCGTTTCGCGGCGGCGGCGGCGCGCGCCTTCGCGGCATTTCCGCACCTGAGGCGCATCGCCTCCACCGTGCGTATGCAGCACAGCGTCGACGACCACAGCATGCGCGCACTGATGGCCACGCGCGCCGGGGCGTTGCACGCGACACCGACCTACGCGCTGCACGGCATCGTCGATCGCATCGGCGCGGGCGATGCGTTCGCCGCAGGCGTGCTGCACGGCCTGCTCGTCGGCATGAGCGACGCCGAGAGCCTGCATTTCGGCCTCGCCGCGGCTTGTCTGAAGCACAGCATTCCCGGCGACTTCAATCTCGTCGACCGCGAGGACGTGCTGGCGCTGATGCGAAGCGAAGGTCTGGACGTCAGACGATGATCTGAAGGGCGCGCGCGTCTCGGAACCTGTTCGAACTCTCCGCGCAAGCAGCGTTGCGTCGCAGCGATTCTCGACGGGCCGAGCTTCCGGGCTACGGCGGCCGCATGGTATATTTTCGGCTTGTGCGCTTTCGATCGGCGATGCGACCTCGCGACGAACGCAACGTTCTATGGTGGCCCCGTCGGCCCCTCGCGACGCTAGATCGAAAACCCCGCCAGGGCCGGAAGGCAGCAACGGTATCGGTCGATGCGGGTGCCGAGGTCAGCCGGCGGGGCCATCGCCATTCCTGCGCTCCGCACAGGAATCCCAAAGTTTGCGACGCAAACTTCGGGCCCCAGGCTATGTGCTTCCAAACCCCCGCTCGCTGCGCGAGCGCCCCCTGACTCAGGGGGCTGAAAAGCGCGTGCTGCGATCTCATGCGCTGTGATCGAAAATGTCGGCTAGTCGTTTTCGTCGGCCGTGGCGACGGCTTCGACATCGCCGCAACGGTCTTCATCTCGCGGCGCGGTATCGGTCGATGCGGGTGCCGAGGTCAGCCGGCGGGGCCATCGCCATTTTCGCGCTACGCACGAAAATCCCGAGATTCGCGACGCGAATCTCGGGCCCCAGGCTATGCGCTTCCACACCCCCGCTCGCTGCGCGAGCGCCCCCTGACTCAGGGGGCTGAAAAGCGCGTTTCGCGCTCGCGTTTGTTTGTGATCGAAAACGTCAGCTATTCGTTTTTTGATCGTGGCGACGGCCGAGCGTGCGCTGCAACGCGCGGCAGTGGCGCGAAAGTGCGGCGGTCACCGCTGTCATCCCGAGCACAGCGAGGGACCTGCTTTCGCGGATCGAAAACGCTGGATGCGTTCTGCTAACGTATCGCAATGGACGACACCGCACTTAAAGCCCGCGCATACGCCATCGCCGCCCATGGCGATCAACGATACGGTGCGTATCCATATCGCCATCACCTCGATGCGGTCGCGAACCTTCTTGCGCCGTTCGGCACGGCCGCCCAAATCGTCGGTTATCTGCACGACACCATCGAAGACACCGACGTTTCGCACGCCGATATCGAGGAGCACTTCGGGCTTCTCATCGCGGATTGCGTGGCGATCTTGAGCGACGAAGCCGGTCCCGACCGCAAAACCCGCAAAACACTCACCTACATCAAAATGGCGAAGGTCGATGGCGATCGAACCCTCGCCCTTATCGTCAAGGCCGCGGATCGGCTCGCCAACGTGCGCGCCTGCATCGATGACGACAACCATGACATGCTCGAAAAATATCGGGGCGAGCATCCGAATTTTCGGCCCGCCGCATTCCGGCCGGGATTGTGCGACGCATTGTGGGACGAACTCGACCAGCTACTCGCCGCCTCGCACTGAGGCTTCTCTATCCGTCTGCGGATGCAACCACTGCGCATCGCCTTCCGCGTAGCGTTCGTGCTTCCAAATCGGCACGCGGGCTTTTACTTCGTCGATGATCCAACGGCAGGCGGAGAAAGCGGCGTCGCGATGTGCGGCGCTCACCCCAACCCACACGGCGAGATCGCCGACCGCCAATTCGCCGATGCGATGCACGCAAGCGGCGTCGGCGATGGCGAAGCGCGTCATCGCTTCGTCGAGAATCTTCGCGCCTTCGCTTTCGGCCAGCGCGACATAGGACTCGTAGCGCAGGCCGAGCGCGGCGCGACCTTCGTTGTGATCGCGCACCCAGCCTTCGAAACTGGCGTAGGCGCCGGCATCCGCGCGCAGCAGGCGCGCGCGCAGCGGGGCGATATCGAACGGAGCTTCGGCGATGGCGAAACGGGTCATCTTTCTGTTTCTCCTATCAACATCGAACAATCACTCCCGCCGACATCAGCGCGTTTTCGTGCAGGAGTCGCGCATCGAGATCGACCGACACCGCAATGCGCAGCGACATCCCATGTGGGAGCGGCGTAAGCCGCGACGGCAATCGAGCGATCGTGTCGCGGCTTACGCCGCTCCCACACTGGACCCGCATCGCCTCAACCTCCGCTGACCGGCGGAATGAACGCGATTTCCGCGCCTTCGCGCGGCGTATCGCTCCAGCGCGCGAAGGCGCCGTCGAGCGAGACGCGCAGGGATTCTTGCGGCCATGCGAAACCGTGCTTCGCGCGCAACGCGGCGTACAGCGCGGCGAGATCGCCGTCGTGATTCACGGTTTCCTGCGCGATACCCGCGGCGTCGCGCAAACTAGCGAAATACAGAACGGCGACGTGGGTCATCCGCGCCCTCTTTTTTTCCGCTGCGCATCGTTATCGCTCAAGGCCTCGCCCGAAATATCGCCGGTCGCATCGCCGAAATCTCGCTTCCCGCCGCGTTTTCCGCGCAGTTTCGCCGGCCCCAGCACGATGGCGTGCGACAAGGCTTTGCACATATCGTAGACGGTGAGCGCAGCGACGGTAGCGCCGGTCAGCGCTTCCATTTCCACGCCGGTGCGATGCGTGGTCTTCACGCTGCAGACGATCTCCAGCTCGCGTTCGCCACGCCAATCGATGGCGAAGCGGATACCGTCGATTGGCAGTGGATGGCAAAACGGAATCAATTCGTGCGTGCGCTTGACCGCCAGGGTGCCGGCGACGATCGCAGTTTCGACCACGCCGCCTTTCGCGCTTTTCAAACCGTTTTCGCGCAACTGCGCGGCGACGGCGCGCGGAAACTTCACCCGGCATTCGGCGCTGGCCGCGCGCGCGGTGGTCGCTTTCTCGGACACATCGACCATCGTCGGCAAGCCGGATGCGTCGAGATGGGTCAGTACGGGCCGTGTCGGCGCGGGCTTCGTTTTCGTCTTCGCTTTTTTCATATCGCCGCTCGCCAGGACAAACCGCAGCCGGGTTCCGGCGGCGCGAACAGAAAATGCAGGACGCGGCGGCCGTTCGGCGTGCGCGCTTTGGACGATGCGTGCAGCAACAACGGCCGCATCAGAATCGCATCGCCGACGTCGGCTTCGCAGACCACTTCGCGGCTGCGCTTGTCGATCGCCGCGACGCGTTCGGCCTCGATGCGCCCCAGACGATGCGAGCCGGGCACGACCCGCAACGCGCCGTCGTCGGCCGAACAGGGGTCCACATGCAGGCGCACCGCGAGCGACGCCGCCAGCAGCGATGTCGGCGGCTGCACGTAATCGCCGTCTTCTTTGATCGTCCAACCGGACAAGCCGGCATCGTCCACGCGCGCCGCGACCGGAATCGACACATCCTGGTGATACGGCACGTTCCAATTGCACTCGGGCGTTTTGCGGAACAAGGTGCATTGCACGGCGACCGCATCGGCCGGCAACACGCCGAGCGCATGCAGCCGCGCGCGAATCGGCGCGACCAGGGCGGCGCACCAGAGCTGTTCCAGCAGATTGCGCGTACCAGCGCCGGAGGCGGCCGAAGCGCCCGCTTCGCGTGCATCGCCGTCGAGCGCGGCATCCACCGGCAACGTCGTCATCAGCGCGGCCGGCACGACCGACGGCACGCGCAACCAACCCGCCTCGTCCAATGCGCGCGCGTGCATCGGTCAGCCGCCGACCAAAAACATTTCGACGCGTTTGCGCGCTTCGGGTGTGGTCTCGCGCTCGGCGCGCAGTTCGCTGTAGCGGTCGGCGCGCGCACGCCAGGCCTCGTCGAGACGTTGCGCGAACGCGTCGTCGCCTTGCGCCAACCAGGGTCGCAGATCGGCGCCTTCCGACGCGAACAAACAGGTGTAGAGCCGGCCGTCTGCGGAGACGCGCGCACGATGGCAATCGCCGCAGAACGGCGCCGAAATCGAACCGACGAAACCGATCTCGCCGCCGCCGTCTTCGAAACGATAGCGACGCGCGACTTCGCCGCGATAATTCGGATCCAGCGGCTGCAGCGGCCAACGCGCATGGATGCGATCGCGCAGTTCGGCCGACGGCACCACGCGATCGGCGCGCCAACCGTTGCAGGTACCGACATCCATGTATTCGATGAAGCGTAGCGTGTGTCCGTGCGCGCGCGCGAATTCCGCGAGCGGCAAACACTCGTCCTCGTTGACGCCGCGCTGGATCACGCAATTGAGTTTGATGCCGGCGAATCCCGCCTCGGTCGCGGCATCGAGACCGCGGAGCACGTCTTCGACACGCCCGCGTCCGCCGGACAGCGCCGAAAACACGCTCGGCGTCAACGCATCCACGCTCACGGTCAAACGATGCAGGCCGGCTTCGCGCAGTGCGCGCGCCTGCGCGGCGAGCAGGCTGCCGTTGGTGGTGAGCGCGAGGTCTTCGATGCCGTCGATCGCCGCCAAGCGCGCGATCAATTCCGGCAAGCGTTTGCGCAGCAGCGGTTCGCCGCCGGTGAGACGAAGTTTTCTTACGCCGACGCGAACGAAACCGCGCACCAAGCGTTCGATCTGGTCGAACGACAGTCGCGATGCGCTATCGAGGCCGTGATCGTCCGGCACGCGGTCGGCCGGCATGCAGTAGGGGCAGCGGAAATTGCAGGCGTCGATCACCGACAGCCGCAAATCGCGCAACGGGCGATCGAGCCGATCGCGCGGCGAAAGCAATGACGCCGACGACGCGGGCGACGCGAACGAAGAAGCGGGCGGTGGCGAGGGGACGGCGTTCAAGGGCGGCAGGGTGGCGTTCGGCGACACGTCGGTCAAGAGGACGCGACCGCCGCTTCGGTTGCGTCAGCGGTCAAAAACGACAGATCCGCGCGCAGCGCCGTCGGTTCCGACAAGGTCAACGCATCGCCCGGGCGCGCGACCCGATACCCGCGTGCGGCTAGCGCATCGCCATCGGCCGCGCTGGCGTAGTGATACAGCCAGCAGCGTTCGAGCAATTCGCGCGGGTATTCGCGCTCCAGGTCGTCGATGCCGCTGTGCGACGGGTTACCGTGCAATGCGCAATCGTGGGCGACGAGTTCGCCCTCGTTCGCCATCGCCGCCAGCGTTTCGGGAATCGGCCGCGTATCGCCGGTCCACACCGCGCTGCCGCGCAGACGCAGGCCGTAGCTGGTCTCGGGCCAATGATGGCGCGTGGCGAAGGTCTCCAAACGCACGCCGTCGTGCCAGAAATGGTCGCCGACGGGAATCAGATGAAAGCCGTCCCAGAAATTCGCGCCGCCCTCGGCCAACACATTCGGATATTCGGCGACGCGCTTGTGCAGCAGCGGCACTACGGTGACCGGCACGTACAAACGAATGCGACCGCGTCGCGCCGGGTCGAAAAACGAGCCGAAGAACAAACGCTCGAAACCGGCGATGTGGTCCAGATGCGTGTGGGTGATGAACCAGGCATCCGGCGCGACACCGTAATGGTCGAGGCAGGCGGTGAAGCCGTCGCCGCCGCAATCGATGGTGAGCCAAGGCCGTCCGTCGCGTTCGATCGTCGCCATCGCCGAACCCAATTCGACCGCGAAAGCGTTACCGACGCCGTGAAACCGCAAAACCCAACTCATGCCGCACCGCCCCTGGATGAAGGATTCGACGCGTTCATATGCCGCGTCGCCAGCGCGTATCGTAAGCCTCGCGCAGCCGCCGCACATCCTCCCGCACCTGATCTTCGCTACGCACGCCGCGCAATTTCAGCAACGAGCGCTCCAAACGCTTCAGATTCGCTTCGCGCCATGCGGTGGCCGGGATCCGAATCCGCCCGCGATCCAAATCGATGATCCAACCGCGTGCGCCAGCATCGAACAATAGGTTATGGGCGTTGAGATCGGCGTGATCGAGCCCGGCGCGGTGCATGCGGGCGATGAGTTCGCCCGCGCGCGGCCAGACCGTCGCATCGGCGTCGTCCGCTGCCAAGTCGGCCAAGGCGCGCACGTTCTGCAGCCGATCGAGCAGGATTGCGGCGCGATAGAAGCCGCCGACACGCCAGTAAATCGCCGCGATCGGCGTCGGTACCGGCAAGCCTTTTCCGCGCAGCTCGCGCAGCAGGCGGAATTCGTCGAAGCTGCGAATGTGCGAGGGGCCGCGCCACCAGAAACGATCGCGGCTGAATCGCGCGGCCATCCCGCCGCGCAGGTAGTGGCGCAGCACCGCAGGGCCGAAAGATGGCGGCTTGTTTGCTGGGTTTGCCTCCGATTTAGCCGCGGATTCGGACACCGACGCAGTCGCAGCGGGATCGACGAACCACGCGCCGCCGCGACCGCCGCTGCCGACCGGCTGCGCCCGTTCGCCCCACCACGCCGGATCGAACCAGCCGGGCTCGGCTTGCCGCAGCCGCGTCGCGTCGAACAGAATCGCGCCTTCGAGCACCCGACCCGCGTCGTCCGCGATGCGGAACGGCGTGAGGTTTTCGCTGGTGTCGAGACCGGCCATCGCCCGAGTGTATCAATTGATCAAGAACGATTCGGTTTCGCCGTCCCCGCGCTCGATCTGCCTGCTGCGGCTGTCCGCGCTGGGCGATGTGACGCATGTCGTGCCGCTGGTGCGCACGCTTCGGCGCGCATGGCCCGAGGTCGCGCTGACCTGGGTGATCGGCAAGGGCGAACAAAAACTGCTCGACGGCCTGGATGGCGTCGAATTTGTGATCTACGACAAGAAAACCGGGCTCGCGGGCATGCGCGCGCTGCGTCGAGGGCTGGCCGGACGGCGCTTCGACGCGCTGCTGCAGATGCAGGTCGCGGCCCGCGCGAACCTGCTGTCGGCGTTCCTGCCGGCGAAACGCCGCATCGGTTACGACAAATCGCGCTCGAAGGATTTGCACGGCGCGTTCGTGAACGAGCGTATTCCCGACCGCCCCGGCATCCACGTCTTGGACGCCATCGGCAGCTTTTGCGAACCGCTGGGCCTGAAACAGACTGAGGTGATCTGGGACCTGCCCGTCCCCGAAGACGCCTGGGCCTGGGCGCGCGCGCAGTGGCCGGACGACGGCCGCCGGACGTTAGCGATCTCGCCCTGCTCCAGCCACGTCCGCCGCAACTGGCGCGCGGACCGCTACGCCGCGGTCGCCGATCACGCGATCGCGCAAGGCTGGCGCGTGGTGTTGTGCGGCGGACGCAGCGAATTGGAGCGCAGCACCAGCGATGCGATTCTCGCGGCCATGTCGGCGCCGAACAAAGACGCGGCCACGCTCGATTTGGTCGGCAAGGACACGCTCAAACAATTACCCGCTCTGCTGGCCCGCGCCGATCTGCTGATGACGCCCGACTCCGGCCCGATGCATATCGCCAACGCGATGGGCACGAAAGTGCTGGGCCTGCACGCCGCCAGCAACCCCGCGCGCAGCGGCCCGTACTCGGATATCCGCTTCTGCGCGAACCGCTACGACGACGCCGCTCGGAAATATGTCAGCAAACCCGCCAGCGAACTCAAGTGGGGCACGAAGATCGAACACGACGATGTGATGGATCTGGTCACGGTGGACGACGGCATCGCGGCGTTCGAGCGGTTTCGGGAGACGCTCGACCGTTAGCGGTCATGAAACGTTGAATGCGAGTGGCCATCGAAAACTCTGTCATCCCGAGCGCAGCGAGGGACCTGTTTATCGAATCGATGGCGAAAACCGCAAAGCAGGTCCCTCGCTGCGCTCGGGATGACGAGGAATGATCCCCGGAATGCGTGATGTTCCGTAAGCGATAAATCGTTATCGCGTCGAAACGCGCACATCGCATCGCTCAATCCGAAGCGCGAGGCTTCACGGTGTAGGCCATGTTGACGGTGGCGGGCGCGGTTTCGACGAAGCCGAATTTTTCGTACAGATACTTCGCGTCGCCGTCCGCCGCCAGATGCACGTAGGCCGATTCCGGCGCGTTCGCGCGCAGCCACGCATCCAGAGCCGCCATGATGCGTTTGCCGAGCCCGCGCCCCTGCCATTCCGGCACGACCACGATATCGACGACGACGAAAAAGCAGCCGCTGTCGCCGACGATCCGCCCCATGCCGACGACATCGCCGTCGCGAACAAGACTCACGCCGTACAGCGTATTGCGCAGGCCGCGTTCGGCCGCCTCTTCGGTTTTCGGCGACATGCCGCCGGCCACGCGCATCGCGCGATAGGTCGGTGCGTCGGGGAAACGTTCGATCAGTAAGGGTCCGTCGGTCATCAGAATCGATTTCTGTCTTGAGCGGAGATAGATGTCGATCGTTGCCGGCGTATCTCATCTGGCCCGGCGATATTCGGCGGCGCTACGGCGATCCGAGATCAAGACAGCGATCAAACTGCGCGATCCAAACAGCACGATCTGAACGGCACGGCCCAAACAACACGATCCAGACTGCACGATCACGCCGCGCGTTCGTCCTCGATCCCCACATTCGTCGACGCCGCGTCGTAAACCGTTTTATCCAGCAACCCGGTCTGCTTGGCCACCAACACCGGCACCAGCATTTGCCCGGTCACGTTGGTCATGGTGCGCATCATGTCGAGCACGCGGTCGATCGCGTACAAGTAACCGATGACTTCCAGCGGCAAACCCGCGGCGCTCAGCACCAGCGTCGCCATCACCGTGGCGGTGCCGGGCACGCCGGCGGTGCCGAAACTGCCCAGCACCGAGGCCAGAATCACGATGAAATACTGCTCCATCGACAGCGGCGCACCGGTGTACTGCGCGATGAAGACCGCGCACAACGCCGGATAGATCGCGCCGCAGCCGTCCATCTTGATGCTGGCGCCTAGCGGGACCGCGAACGAGGCGTAATCCTTGTCAACACCGAGGTTGTGGGTGACGCCGCGGATCGACACCGGTAGCGAGGCGAAGCTCGACGAACTGACGAACGCCACCTGCATGCCCGGCGCGGCGCCGCGAAAGAATTTCCACGGGTTCAAACCGTGCGCCAACAACAAACCGCCGTAGACCACGACGATGTGGATCGCGCAGGCCAAATACAGCGCGAGCACGAAACTGCCGAACGGCAGCAATTTCTCGAAGCCGTACGCACCTACCAAGGCCGCGATCAAACCGAAGGTGCCGATCGGCGTCAGCTCCAGCACGAAACGCGTGATCTGAATCATGATCTCGCTGGCCTCGCCGGCCAGCTTGCGCGCGTTCGGCACTTTCTCGCCCAGTTTCACCATCGCGAAACCGATGAGCGCGGCGAAGAAGATGACCGGCAGGATCGAACCTTTGCCGGCCGCCAGCACGGTTTCGCCCGCGGCGTTCTTGGTCGTGCCGATGCCGGTGAGCGCGTGGAACGGGTTGGACGGCACGATGCTCAGCAACACCTGCACCGGGCTGGGAATATCTTTCGGCACGAATTTCGGATCGACCGTGAGGCCGCTCATGCCGGCACCGGGCTGGAAGATCGTGCCCACCGCCAAGCCGACGCAGACCGCGAGCAAGGCGGTGATCGCGAACCACAAAAAAGTACGCCCGCCCAAGGCGGCCACGGATTTTTGCCCGTGCAACGAGCCGATGGCGTGGATCACCGCGAAGAACACCAGCGGCACCGCGATCATCTTGATCAGCGTGATGTACAGATCGCCCAGCGGCTGGAACCAGGTCTCGGCGTTCGGGCCGAACGCCCAGCCTGCCAACGCGCCCAGCGCGAATCCGCCCAGCACCCGCTGCCAGAACGGGATGCGGAACCACCAGGCCAGCGGACCCACGCGCGAATCGGACATGCTCGGTGTTCTCCCGCGCGGCCACGGCCGGCCGCATCGTCGATAGAACCGGCACGATAGCCGAGCCGGCGAGCGCTGGGAAACGCGGGCGAGCGATTCGGATATTTCGGATCGGACATAACGACACGGCATAATCGGCGCCCTCGTCCCGAATCGAGCGTTCGAATGCGCCATCGCACCGCCCTCGCCCTCGCTTGCGCCCTCGTCGCCGGTGCGATGCCGATCACCGATGCCGACGCGCGGAACAGGGCCAAATCCGCACCCGTCGCCGCACCCGCGCCGCAGCCGATCGACGTGCCGCGGATCGAACGCCCCGGCGGCGAAACCGCAGCATGGTGGTACCGCGCCGGTGCCGCGCAAGCGGCCGAACGCGGCGCGACCTCGGGCCGCGCGAAGAACGTGATTTTGTTCGTCGGCGACGGCATGAGTCTGACCACGGTCGCGGCGGCGCGCATTCTCGAAGGCCAACGCATGGGCCAACCGGGCGAAGAGCACGCGCTGAGTTGGGAGGCCTTCCCGCACACCGGTTTCAGCAAGACCTACAACACCGACAGCCAAACGCCCGATTCCGCCGGCACGATGAGCGCGATGGTCACGGGTGCGAAAACGCGCGCCGGGGTGCTGTCCATCGAGCAATCGGCGGCGCGCGGCGACTGCGCCGGAGCGCTGGCGGCGCCGATGCTGACCCTGTGGGAGTTGGCGGCGCGCTCGGGGCTGGCGACCGGCGTGGTCACCACCACGCGTATCACCCATGCCACGCCGGGCGCGACCTACGCGCATTCGCCGGACCGCAACTGGGAAAACGACGCCGAAATACCGACGGTCGCGGCCGAAGCCGGGTGTCGCGACATCGCGCGCCAATTGATCGAAACGCCCTATGGACAAGGCCCGGATGTCGTTTTGGGCGGCGGCCGCGTCAATTTCTTGCCGGCGACGCAGACCGACCCCGAATACGACGACCAAACCGGGCTTCGCCTGGATGGGCGCGATTTGACCGCCGAATGGAAAACGCGGCGGCCCGGTGGCGTGTACGCATGGAACAAAGCGCAATTCGACGCCGCGCCGGTCGATGCGCCGCTGCTCGGGCTGTTCGAGCCCAGCCACATGCAGTACGAACACGATCGCGCGAAGGACAAGGCGGGCGAGCCCTCGTTGGCCGAAATGACCCGCGCCGCGATCGCGCGGCTGCAGCATCGCTCCGCCGCGAACGGCGGCAGCGGTTACGTGCTGCTGGTGGAAGGTGGGCGCATCGATCACGCCCACCACTCGGGCAATGCCCACCGCGCGCTCACCGACACCATCGCGCTGAGCGAAGCGGTGGCGGCGGCGATGTCGTCCACATCGGCCGACGACACCTTGATTTTGGTCACCGCCGACCATGGGCACACGCTGACGTTCGCGGGGTATCCGGTGCGCGGCAATCCGATTCTCGGCAAGGTCAGAGGCAGCAGCGGCGAAGGCAGCAATCCCAGCGGCTACGCCACCGACGCCACCGGCATGACCTACACCACACTCAGTTATGCCAACGGCCCCGGTTACGTCGGCGCCACCGACCAAGCGCCGGAAGGCCCCAAAACCTTCCCGCAGGAAACCAGCGGCTTCCAATCGGCGCAATCGCGCCCGAATTTGGCCGAGGTCGATACCGAACACCCGGATTACATGCAAGAAGCGATGATCCCGCTGGGCAACGAAACCCACGGCGGCGACGATGTGGGTATCTGGGCGCGCGGCACGGGCGCGCAGGCGGTCCGCGGCACGTTGGAACAGAACGCGATCTACCACATCCTGCTGCAGGCCACGCCGAAACTCCGCGAGGCTTTATGCGCCGCGAAGCTGTGCAACGCCGATGGCGTGCCGGTGGAGTTGCCGAAGCCGGAAACCTTCCAACAGCGTTAAGCGTTCGTCCCAACGCGCCGCTTTTGTAGGAGCGACGCGAGTCGCGACGATCGCGCGAGTGTTCCGATGTTCGCGAATCGCGCGACGCAACCGTCGCGACTCGCGTCGCTCCTACGCGGCAGATACGTCGGGAGCGCTTCTGCAGCGTTCGGACATTGTCGTGCGGCTTACAGCGGCTTCGCCAGCACCAAATAAATCACCGCCAGCAGTAAAAACACCGGCAATTCGTTGAACCAGCGCAGCGCTTTGCCCGATGGCAGCGCGCGGCCTTTGTCCACGCCCTTCAGCCAACGGCCAGCGACGATGAAATGCGCCAGCATCAGCGCAATCAAGGTCAGCTTGATGTGCAACCAGCCGCCCGAAATTTTGAAATGCATCCACAACGCGAGCCCAAACACCAGCGAGATCCCGAACATGATGTGGCCGAAGCGATACAACCGCTTGCCCATCAGCACCAACCGCTCGCGCACCGCGGGCGCATCGCCGACTTCGGCGATGTTCACCAAAATCCTGGGCAGATAGAACACCGTCGCCATCCACGCGATGACGAACAGCAGATGGAGCGATTTGGTCCACAAATAAGCTTGCATGGAATGATCCGTCCCGAGGGCGCGTACGCCGAGCGCGTTAGGATGACACGCCCCAGCGCCTGCGCGCATCCGAAACGCTTCGCACCATGACCCAGCCCGTCCTGTTTCTCGGCCACGGTTCGCCGATGAACGCCATCGAAGACAACCTGTGGTCGCGCGAATGGCGCGCGCTCGGTGCGCGATTGTCCACGCCGCGCGCGATTCTGTGCGTCTCCGCGCATTGGGAAACGCCCGGGCCGTGGCTCACCGGCAGCGCCGCGCCGCCGACCATCCACGATTTCGGCGGCTTTCCGCAGGCGCTGTTCGATGTGCGTTATCCCGCGCCGGGCGACCCGGCCTTAGCGCAACGCGTGGTCGAACTGCTCAACGATGCGTTTTCAGCGCGCATCGATCCGCAGCGCGGGCTCGATCACGGCGCGTGGGGCGTGCTGCGGCCGATGTATCCCGAGGCCGATATCCCGATCGTGCAATTGGGGATCGATTCGCGCCGACCGGGCGCTTGGCACCTCGATCTCGCGCGCCGGCTCGCGCCGCTGCGCGACGAAGGCGTACTGGTGGTCGCCAGCGGCGATATCGTCCACAACTTGCGATTGTTCGATTGGCGCGACCCCACGCCGTTGCCGTGGGCGCTGCGCTTCCGCGATGCGGTCAATGCGGCGATTCGCGCGCGCGAGTTCGATGCGCTCGCCGATTGGCCGGCGATGGGCGACGACGCGCGCTTGTCGATCCCCACGCCCGAGCACTACATTCCGCTGCTGTACGCCCTGGCGCTGGTTCGCGACGACGATGCGCTGGAGATTTTCAACGACGATGTGATCGGCTCGCTGTCGATGACCTCGCTGCTCATCGGACACGCATGACCCGCGAAAAAACCTACGACCGCGCCTATTTCGACACGTGGTACCGCGAAGCCGGCATTGGCGGCCGGGCGCGACTGAAACGCAAGGTCGCGCTGGCGGTGGCGACCGCCGAATACCATTTGGAACGCCCGATCCGCACCGTGCTCGACATCGGCTGCGGCGAAGGCGCGTGGCGCGCGCCGCTGCTGGAACTGCGGCCGAAGGCGCATTACCTCGGCTTCGACAGCAGCGAATACGCGATCCGACGTTACGGCACGCGCCGTAATCTGCATTTCGCGCACTTCGCCGATTTCGCGATGTTGCGGCCCTGCCCGCCGGTCGATCTGCTGATCTGCAGCGACGTGCTGCATTACGTACCGACCCGCGAACTCGTCCGTGGCCTGCCCGGCCTCGCGGATTTGTGCGGCGGCGTCGCGTTCATCGAAATTTTCGCGAAAGAAGACGAGACCGAAGGCGATAACGTCGCGTTTCAGCCGCGCCCGGCGAAGTTCTACCGACAACGTCTGCAAGCGCTGGGGCTGCGCCAGGTCGGTTCGTACGGTTGGTTGTCGCCTGCGCTGGCCGAGAACGCCGCGACGATGGAAATCGGGGGTTGAGAGAGTCAGCGGAGCTTCGCTCCGCTCTACGTGGGATCGACGGCAGTTCGTCTTCGACCGGCTTTCTTCGCGCTGGATGTCTTCGCCGCTTTTTTCGCGGGACGTTTCTTCGACTCTCGCGGTTTCGCCGCCCCGCTACGAACGCTCGCCTCCAACGCCAGTCTCGCCCAAGGCCGCATCGCCTCGGGCGAATCCATCGCCTCGTCGGGCGGGGTCCAGTAGCGGGTCTCGACCTCGCGCCCCTTGCCGTCGTAAACGAAGGGCCGACCGCCGGCCTCGGCGAAACGCGCGCGGGTCTGGGCGTCGGTCTTCAGGTACAGCGTGCCTTCGATCTCCAAGGCCACGATCCCGCCATCCGCGTACAGCCCGGACCCGCCGAACATCCGGCGGGCGGTCACGCGGCCCAGCGAGCCCAGCAATTCGACGAACCAGGCGATGTCTTCGTCTCGCGATGTCATGCGACCAGCCTAACCGAATGTCGGTTCGCGTCGCGGGGCCACGTTACTGGGTCCGGGGATCGAGTATGCTGCAGCGCAACACAAACCCGGCCCCGAGGCCGAGGCCACCGTCGCCGCGACCGTCGGCAAGGGGATCGAACGCATGCTGCTGTATCAGATGCACGAAATGGGCCGGGCCTGGATGGCGCCGGTGACCTATTGGGCCGAAGCCAATGCGCGCATGTTCTCCGCGCCGGGCAGTTGGCTGTCGATGCTGCCGAACGCGCAGCGCGTCGCCGCCGGTTACGAACTGCTGTACCGCATCGGCAAAGACTACGAAAAGCCGAAATTCGGCATCCACTCGATCACGGACGATGGCCGCGGCGGTTCGGGTAACGTCTATCCGGTGGTCGAACGCGAAGTGCTGCGCACGCCGTTCTGTCGCCTGCTGCGCTTCAAGCGTTTTTCCGATCAGGCCGACGGCATCGTCGATCTGAAAAACGACCCGCCGGTGTTGGTGGTCGCGCCGCTGTCGGGCCATCACTCCACATTGTTGCGCGATACGGTCAAAACCCTGCTGCGCGATCACAAGGTCTACATCACCGACTGGACCGATGCGCGGATGGTGCCGAAAGAAGCCGGCGCGTTCACGCTGGACGATTACGTCGCCACCATCCAGAACTTCATTCGCCATATCGGCGCCGAGACACTGCACGTCATCAGCGTGTGCCAACCGACGGTGCCGGTGCTGGCCGCGGTGTCGCTGATGGCTGCGCGCGGCGAAACCACGCCGCGTTCGCTGGTGATGATGGGCGGGCCGATCGATAGTCGCGAATCGCCGACGGCGGTGAACAATCTGGCGTCGCAAAAGCCGTTGTGGTGGTTCGAGCAGAATGTGATCCACACCGTGCCGGCGAATATGCCCGGCCGCGGCCGTCGCGTGTATCCCGGTTTCCTTCAGCATATGGGCTTCATCGCGATGAACCCCGAGCGCCATTTCGTTTCGCACTGGGATTTCTATCAGGATTTGGTCAAAGGCGATCTCGACGACGCCGAAGACCATCGCCGTTTCTACGACGAATACAACGCCGTGCTCGATATGCCGGCGGAGTATTACCTCGACACCATCCGCATCGTGTTTCAGGAACACCTGTTGCCGCGCGGGTTGTGGGACGTGGCCGGCGAGCGCGTGAACCCCGCCGCGATCCGCAAGACCGCACTGATGACGATCGAAGGCGAGTTGGACGATATTTCCGGCCTGGGCCAAACCCGCGCCGCGCACAAACTGTGCAAGGGCATTCGCGAACAGGACAAAGTGCATCTGACCGCGCAAGGCGCCGGCCACTACGGCATCTTCAGCGGCCGTCGTTGGCGCGATCAGGTCTACCCGCAAGTTCGGGATTTCATCGCCGCGCACGTCTGAGGCGCGTTCGACGGCGGGCCGCGCCGAGCAGCCGGGGCTTTCGCAACGTGACGCGCATCTCAATTCAGGATCGCGAGCCGAATTCGCGCCGCGAAATCGGGCTATACAAGCGCCTGGGCCCCGGTCGACGACCGGGCGCCTAACGGGGGGCGAACGCTCGTTGCGCTTCGACATCGCATTCCGCAGAGATCGTGTGCCCCATGGACCGCAGACACACTTCGATGGCCGCCCTGATGATGCTCGCCGCCTTAACCAGTTGCCAAAGCTCGAACACGCCGAACGCCGGCCCGGGCGCCGGCATTCCCGTCGCCGTTCCCGATATCCACCCCAGCCCGAACCCCGCGCCCAAACGCACGTACGTGCTGACCCTGCGCTTCGCCGGTTTGCCCGACGCGCTGCAAGATGTCGCCGCGACCGCGGATTTCGAAGTGGACAACCGCGATTGCGTGCCCTACGACTTCTCTCGCGCCGTCGGCGGCGTGCGTCTTCCGCCCCGGCACAGCGTGGCGTTGGAATTGAAGAAAGTGGACGCCACCACCTACGTCGCGCGCCTGCACGAAGACGCGCTGCAAGATGAGGACTACTACGGTCTCGGCGTCTGCACTTGGGCATTGAACACGGCCACCGTGCATTTCCGCTCCGTGGCGACGCGTTTCGTCGGCGGCATGCCGGCCGACCGCGTGGTCGCCGAAGCCGAGGTAGTGGATCACTATCTGGTCCGCGATTTCGCCCAGAAACCCGCGCCGATGGACGTCGTGTTCGGTGAAGAAACGGCCGATTTTTATCCGACCTCGGCAGGTCCGCAGTTCACGCTGACTCTCTCCGCTCGCAAGGAGGCGCCATGACCATCACCAGCCGCGATTACGCCGCGTTGAGCGAAGACTCGTATCGGCACCCGCAATCCAATCCCAACAGCACCGTTCGCGTCGAAGGCGTGGACTACCGCGTGCTGGCCAATAGCGATCAACCCAACGGTTACCAGGGCACGATCTACCAGCGCGTGGATACGCGCGAGATCATCGTCGCGCATCGCGGAACCGAACCGAGTCGCGGCACCGGCGAGTTGATCCGCGATGCCGTGCGCACCGACGGCGGCATGGTGTTCAACGGCGTCAACAATCAGACCCAAGACGCCATCGCGTTGACCCAGCGCGCGATGGATCTGGCGCGACAGGAAGGCGAACGCACCGGTCGCGCTGCGCCGCCCGTCACCGTCACCGGGCATTCGCTCGGCGGCACGCTGGCGCAGATCACCGCGCACGAATTCGGCCTCAAAGGCGAGACCTTCAACGCGTACGGCGCGGCCGGCTTGCGCCAGGGCGTACCGGCCGGCGGCAACGACGTGATCAACCACGTGCGAGCGACCGACGTGGTCAGCGCCGCCAGCCCGCACTACGGCCAAACCCGCGTGTACGCCACGCCCGAGGACATCTCGGCGCTGCGCGACGGCGGTTATCGCAACGACCGCTCGCGCTGGGACATCCGCAACCCGCTGGAAGTGGCGTGGGATCGCGGCGGTCCGGCGCACGCCGTCGGCGCGTTCGTGCGCGCAGAAGGCGGCGGCCCGTTGATGACGGAAGGCAACGTGCAGCGCGCGCGCCAGTTCGACCCGATGATCGACAAGTTCCGCGACGACGTCGGCGGCATCCGCAGCGGCATCACCAACACGTCGATCGGCGTACAGGACGGCGTGGAACGCGTCCGCGAAGGCTGGAACCGGTTGTTCTCCGACAACAACACCCAAGGGCCGCGCAACGCGCCTCTGGTGAGCGACAACCCGATGCTCGGTCAGGCTTACCGCGAATTCGACCGCATGGGTCAAGCGCCCGATCAACGCGTCGTCGCCGGTGTCGTCGCCGGTGCGCAACAGCAAGGCCTCACCGGCATCGATCATCTGACTCCCGGCAACAACGGCAACCTGTTCGCCGTGCAAGGGCGCTCGGTGGACGATCCCGCCTCACGCGTGGCGAACGTGAACACCAATCCGGGCACGCTGCCGCCGCTGGCGCAGACCTCGGAAGTCTCCGCGCAGCGTCAGGCCCAAGTCGAACTCGGGCAGGCGCCCCAGCAACCGCAGGAACCGCAGCGGGCCGCCGCGCGCTCTTGATCGAGGCAACGCCCGGCGAGGATTCCGATCCGAAACCGGGCCGACGAAACGAGAACGGCCGGCGCTGGGCGCCGGCCGTTTCTTTTGGAGCGATGCGCGATATCGAACCGTGGCACGCACCTCATCGGCATCGCGCGACGATGCCCGCGCTTATGCGTACTGCGAAGTTTTCACCAGCAGATGCTTCGCCAGATGGCCGTGCATGTAGCCGATGCCGCGGGCCAAATGCAGGGTCAGGAAGAACAGCACGACGCCTACGACGAACAGCAACGGCAGCGCGGCGTAGCCGAGCGAAGTGCCGAACGTATCGTTCTGCATGCCCAACAAGACCAAGCCCTCGAAGTCGTTGTTCACCGTGGCGTAGCCCAACCACACCGCCAACGGCGCGGCGATGAAGGCCAACGAGACGGCGATAGCGGTCACCGCGATCGTGAAATACACGGTGCCCAGCGGCATCATCAACGCCATATACAACAACGTGGTCCACGAACGCGGATCGGTGAACAATCCCGTGATCTTCTGCATCAACGGTTTACCGCGGTCGCCGTACAGCGGGCGCCGCGGCATGCGTTCGCCCAGCATCACTTCGACGATGCGGCCTTCGACGAGCGACAACACGCGGATCGAACCGAAGAACAGAATCACGAACGGGATCCCGATGATCAGCACCGCCAAACCGATCGACAGCGACAAACCGGTCGTCACCCATGTGAAGTAGAAAATGCCGGTCGCCAACGACAGCACCATGTAGAACAGGGCCGCGTAGGCGCGCGGATCGGCGACGACGCCGAAAAAACGCCCCAGGATCGAACGCGGTTTACGCGGCGGCGGCGCGCGCAGCGCGGTCTGCACTTTGACTTCGGTATCGCGATAGATGTCGGCGACTTCGTCGGGCGCGCCGTAGCTCGACGCGACTTGCGCGATCACGTCGGCTTCGCTCTTGTCGGGATTTTCGCTGAGTTCGGAGCGCAGGTATTCCTCGGCGTCGTACAACGCGTCCTGGATCAACGCGGGGTCGGCGCCGGCCAGCGCGCGCCGCAGATGTTCGAGGTAATCGGGAATGTTGGACGGCAACGTGCGGGCCGTGGCGGCGGCGGTGTTCATGAGAAGTCCCCTTTCAGGACGGAATCGAGAGAATCGCGGGTGGCGGTCCAGGCGGCGGTCCAGGCGGCGAGCACCTCGCGCCCTGGCGCGGTGATGGCGTAGTAGCGACGCGGCGGGCCGCTGATCGAAGGTTCGACGAAGCTTTCCAGCAAGCCGGCGGCCTCCAGATTGCGCAGCACCGGATAGAGCGCGCTTTGCTTACCGCTGAGCGCGCCCTCGCCGTGGCGTTCGAGGGTTTTGGCGATCTGGTACCCATACATCGGTTCGGTCGCGGCGCCCAGCACGGAGAGCAGGGCCAAGGACACGGTGCCGGCCGACAGCTCTTTCTGGAACTTCCGCATCTGCAAATCGACCACCTCACCGGGGTCGGGCAGCAAACTCGGGACTGCGGTGTCGTTCATACGACCTCCTTGATAGCGTGAAGGGAATGCTATTACGAAGTTAGATATAGTGAATATGCCAATAGTCATCGCACTGCCGATTCCGACAAGCGGCGCGTTGTCGTCTATGGACTTCCCCATCGCCGGTTCCTCGGCCAGAATCCGAGGACATCGGGAGACGACATCCATGCACCCCACTCGCACCCAACGCTTGGCCGCCCTCGTGGTCGGCGGTTTCGCCGCCCTCGCCGGCGCCTCTTCGACACTGCAGGCGCAGACGCCACCGGCCGAGGCCGACGCGAAACCGAAAACCATGCAAGAGCTGCTGGACGCCTCGAAGCCGACCGATTGGCGCGCGCTCGACCCCGCTCGCACGCTGTACATGGATCTCGCGAGCGGCCGCGTGGTGATCGAATTAGCGCCGGGCTTCGCGCCTGCGCACGTCGCCAACATCCAGGCGATGGCGCGCAGCGGCTATTGGAACGGGCTGAGCATCAACCGCTCGCAGGACAATTTCGTCGTGCAGTGGGGCGATCCGGCGGAAGACGACAAGCAACGCAAGTCACTGCCGAAGAAGGCGAAAGCCAAATTGCCCGCGGAATTCACCCGCGATGCGAAAAAAATGCCGTTCACGCCGCTGCAGGACGTGGACGGCTGGTCGCCGGAAATCGGCTTCAGCGAAGGCTTCCCGGTCGGTCGCGACGCCACCGAAGGTCGCGCCTGGCTGGCGCATTGCTACGGCGTGGTCGGCGCAGGCCGCGACATCGCCGCCGACTCCAGCACCGGCGCGGAGCTTTACGTCGTGATCGGCCAATCGCCACGCCAGCTCGATCGCAACATCACCACCGTCGGCCGCGTCGTGCAGGGCATGGAACTGCTGAGCGTGCTGCCGCGCGGCACCGGCCCGCTGGGTTTCTACGAGAAGCCCGAACAGCGCGTCGCCATTCAGTCGATTCGCCTCGCCAGCGACCTCAAACCCAACGAGCGCCTGTCGATTGAAGTGCTGCGCACCGACACGCCGTTGTTCGCGGCCCTGGTCGAAGCCCGGCGCAACCGTCGCGACGATTTCTACAAGCGCCCAGCCGGTCACATCGATCTGTGCAACGTGCCGCTACCGGTTCGCACCGCGCCCACGCCGCCGCCCGCGCCGGCCAAGAAGCGCTGATCGCCGAATTCCGCCCTTCGGCGCAGCCGCGCCATTCGACGATTCGCGATTCGACGCACCGCCATTCGACTATCCGCTAATCGCCCGCAACGCGCCGCGCGCCTAGCATGCGCACATCGCCCGCCGACGGGACTGTTCGCATGCGCATCGCTCTGCTCGCCGACCTGCACGCCAATCGCGAGGCAGGCGAAGCGTGCCTGGCGAAATTGCGCAAACTCGGCTTCGACCGCGCGGTGGTGCTGGGCGATATCGTCGGCTACGGCGCCGACCCCGAATGGGCGATCGACGCGACGCAGACGCTGATCGCCGAAGGCGGCGCCGCGATTTACGGTAATCACGACGAAACAGTGGCGCGCGATGCCGTACCGGACGCGGCGGCGACCAAAAATGCAAGTCAAAAACATCCGCACGCGCAGATCGCGATCGATTGGACGCGCGATCGCTTATCCGCCGCGCAGCGCGCGTTTCTCGCCGATCTGCCCGCCTCCATCGACGACGACGACCGCCTCTACGTCCACGCCAACGCCTGGGCGCCACTGCAGTGGGGCTACATCGCCAACGAACTCGCCGCCGCGCAAAGCATGGCCGCGACGCAGCGCCGCATCACGTTTTGCGGGCATGTGCACGAACCCGCGCTGTATCACTCGCAGATCGACCGCACCGCGCGCCATTTCGCGCCGCAGCCCGGCGTCGCGACACCGCTGTTGAGCAGTCGTCGCTGGTTGGCGTTGCCCGGTTCCTGCGGACAGCCGCGCGACGGCAATCCCGCCGCATGCTGTGCGGTGTACGACACGGACCGTCGCACGCTCACCACGCTGCGCGTGCCGTACGACCATCATCGCGCCGCCGAAAAAATCGTCGCTGCCGGTTTGCCCGACGCCTTGGCGAAACGTTTGATCGAAGGAGCTTGAGATGCCCGTCGCCCTGCGTCCCGGATTGAACATCGACGGCTTCGAGTTGGTCGCGCCGCTGCACGAAGGCGGCATGGCGACGCTGTGGCGCGTGACGCATCCGCAGCACAGCATGCCGCTGCTGATGAAACTCGCGCGCGTGGGTTACGGCGAGGCCGCGACGCAGATCGTCGGCTTCGAAGTGGAACGCATGATCCTGCCGCAACTCAGCGGCCCGCACGTGCCGCGTTTCGTCGCCGACGGCGATTACGAAGATCAGCCGTGGCTGGTGATGGAACATCTCCCGGGCGAAACGCTGCGGCCCTTGCTGGAAAACACGCCGCTGCCGCCCGCGCAGGTGGCCGAACTCGGCGCGTTGGCGGCGACCGCGATCCATGCGCTGCATCAACAGCATGTGGTGCATCTCGATATCAAACCGAGCAATTTGCTGCGAAGACCGGACGGAAGCGTCGCGCTCATCGATTTTGGCTTGTCGCATCACGCGCGGCTGCCCGATCTGCTCGCCGAACAATTCCGGGTACCGATCGGCACCGCGCCGTACATCGCGCCGGAACAAGTGCTCGGCCAACGCGACGAGCCGCGTAGCGATTTGTTCGCGCTAGGCGTCACGCTGTATCACTTAGCGACCGGTGAGCGTCCGTTTGGCAACCCCGGCAGCGCCGCGGGTTTGAAACGACGTTTGTATCGCGACCCCACGCCGCCGCGCGCGCACAACGCGGAGATTCCGCGTTGGCTGCAGGAAGCGATTCTGCGCTGTCTCGAAGTGGATCCCGACAAACGTTACGCCACCGCGGCGCAACTCGCGCACGATCTGCAGCATCCGGATCAAATCACGATCACCGAACGCGGCGAACGCGAACATCGCGACGGCCGCATGACGGTGATCGGCCGTTGGTGGCGCAACTTCGGCCGCGATCGCGCGGCCGGCAAACACGTTGGCGAACACCTCGACAAAGCGCCGCTGCTGATGGTGGCGATCGACCTCAAACACGAAGACCAAGCGCTCTGCGCCGCGCTGCGCGGCACGCTGCAACGCATCGTCTCCACGTTTCCGCATTCGCGCCTCGCGTGCGTGACGGTGATGAAAACCGCGCGCATCGGCTTGGACAGTAATCTCGATGCCGAAGGCCGCAACCGCCACGTCAAGCGCTTGCTCGCGCTCCGCGACTGGATTCGCCCGCTCGGCCTCGACGAACATCGCGTCACCGTGCATGTGCTGGAACACAGCGACCCCGCGCACGCGTTGGTCGAATACGCTGCCGAAAACGGCGTCGATCACCTCATCATGGGCGCCCGCGGCGTCACCGGCATGCGCCGCATCCTCGGCAGCGTCTCCGCGCAAGTGGTGGCGGAAGCCCCGTGTACCGTCACCGTCGTGCGCGCGCCGGCGCACAAGGACGACGACAGCGAGTAACCGCTTCACGGTCTTCCGCCCAGCGCGCCGAAGCCGCACCCACGAATACCGAAAACCGCACGACCGAATACCCGCATAGGGTGCGCCTATGGCGCACCATTCACGCATCGTGCGTGACCGAATCGGTGCGCCGCAGGCGCACCCTATGGCGTCGGGACTATCTATCTCGGCTCTCAATCTGATTGCATGCGACAACACTCCTGTACCGTCAATCGGCGGGCCAAGGCCTGCCCTACGACAAAGACTTCCAGAGTGGCTGTTGGGCAGGCTCAAGCCCGCCTTACAAGCTTACGAGTTTTCGGACATGGCCGGATCGAACGAATGCTTAGCTGCCGCCAGAGCTATGCTTACGTCTGCGAGCCTTTGCCAACAATGCTTTCTTAAATAATCTCCGTTGTTTTCGTCGCTCAGATGAGCTGGCCCATATAGACCAGCCTAGAAATCCGACCAAGGTTGCAGAGGAGCCAACCAGTAGCCACACCACCTTATCAGCAATATTGTCATGCGCCGTTATAGTCTGATCAAAAATTACACGGAGCGTGTCGCTAAATGCCGAGACCCCAAGGATGGAAAGAAGCACAAGAATGACAACTATTGTTACAAAAAAGTTGACTTGAGCCAGCAGATTGACGCGATTTCTGAAGAGGCTGATTAATATTCTTTTGCTAAAGATACCGGTAAAGCCTAGTGACTGAGCTGCTCTCAACAGAAGTAGCTTTGAATGAGCTAGGCGGAGATCGACACCAGCATCGGCAACATAGCGAAACACAAAGTCTTTTCCATCAGTTTCGACTACAGGTCGAAGAACAGCATAGCTAACATTTTCGAAACCAACCAAGGCGTACTCAGAATGAGTAGCGATAACACATTGACAGCCAACCGCTTCTATTTGTTGGTACAGCGCCTTAAAGAACTCGCGCTTCTGATGAGGGCCAAGATGGAGGTCTGGTTCGTCAAGAAGAAGAAGCCCTCCTTTCAATGGCAAATGGACTATTAACATAAACACAAAGACACACTCATTCTCACCAGCACTCAAGAAATCAACGCTTGAATAGTCCCGGTTGTCTGCTAATCGCGTAACAGTAAAAGTGAGCTTTTCAGTGTCAGGATCGATAGCACATCGCGATATTTCAAAAGATGTATCCTCAAAAGCTATTCCTGGCACATAAAGTGAAGGATAGCGCAGAACGCTCTTCAGGATATTGTTCAATTTTTCTAGCCGATCTAGCGAACCATTCGGCCCTGTAAAAGGAATTTGTAGGCGTTGCTTTATTTCAGCAGCGAAATCCATTGCTAAGTCCTTCGGCGATTCGCGAAGATCGTTTCCACGACCGAAGTCGTTAAGATCCGTGTTGACATAGCTCACGAGAATCGCGTCGCCCCCTCTAGGTCTAGTGGTAGAAAGCCGCACCAATTCGACGAGCTTTTTAACTTTGTCTTCGGCATTTGGATCAGTGACAATGCACAGATATTGGCGAAGTTCCTCATCTTTGAATGCACTAGAAAGCAGGCTTGTTAGAGATGGATCGTTTGATGTTTCAGCCGCATCTGGTTTAATACCAAGGTAGATATAGAGCAGAAATGGCTTGCTTCCATCTATTGTTTCATGCCGCAATGCGAATGCTATTACTCCGCCTCGCTTTGGCGCTTCAAACCACCCTTCAATTGTCTGCCAGTTAGAGCCGGATGAGCGTAATTTCGGAATGAAATCGAGAGTTTCGACCTCTGTAGAGGCTGCAACGAATTCTCCGTTGGCTAGCGTAAGCATTGGCAGATGATGCAGATGCCCTAGAAGAGAAAGCGCTTCCAGAGTTGAGCTCTTGCCTATTCCGTTTGGGCCATAAAGTAGAGTTGTTCCCGCCTCAATATCAACATCGAGTTTTTCAATAGACTTCAAATTCCGAATTCGAATTCGGGTGACCAGCATATGCTCTCCAAGAAAAATGTATATCGTCATTTCTGTACTTAGATGCCTGAAACTGACAACATCTTCAGCACAGTAGACCACGTCAAATCGAAGACCAGCCCCAGGTTTTCAAAAGAGAAGACCTAGACCACCAAGAGCATGTGCTTCGCGCTTACCACAGCAATATTTTGAATCGCATTTTCTACACCATATCAACGAGAATTCATTACGGCTCGCATCATCACCCTGTCATTCCTTACAGGCCGCCTATTTCAACTATCGATCTTCTTACTACGCCCCCGCACCCACCGCCACACGCGGCGCAGCAGCCAGAAGCAGACGACGAACGCCAGTACGATCGGGATCAATCCGGCGATGACGCGGATCACGCCGCCGGCGCTGGCAGCCATGACGTCGCCGGAGTCGCGGACGGCGGAGACGATTTCGCTGCTATGTTCGTCGCGTGCGAACGGCGAAAATTGGAGAGTAAGGAGTTGGGTTTCGATGCGGCGCTTGTGCGTGGCGCCTTCGCGCTCGGCGGCTTCGAGTTCGGCTTCCACACGCGAGATCTGTTCGGACAGCGCGATCATTTCCTCGACTTTGAGGTCGCGGCGATCCTGGAATTCCAACAGTCGCGTGTGCTGTTTGCGCAGACGGTCGCGCAGCAGATCGTTGTCGCGCACCGCCACGGTCAAATCTTCGGCGCGCGTTTGGCGATTGCCGATATCGCCGCCCTCGCCCGCCGCGGCGATCAGGGGTTCGACCGCTTTCGGTTCCGCGCGCACACGCAGCGAACCGTGAGCGTAACGTCCCCCGCTCTGCTCGACCTGCAGCACGAGGCATGCGCCGAATTTCGAGGACTCGCAGGCCTTGCGCACCGCCTGCACTTTTTCGGCGATTTTATCGGCATCGACCCGAATCTCCACGTCGTGCTCGTAAGCCAGCATGGCGCGCTCGGCACTGGTCGGAGGCGGCATGGACGGCGGCTGGGGCGCGCTAGGCGCGGAGAAAGGCGACGACACCATTTCGGCCGCCAGATGATCGACACCCATTTGGGCCAGCGCTGCGGCATTGCCGCCGTCGCCCGCGGAAGCGACATCGGCTTCCGTGAAGCGAGACCCGCCGTGTCCGGCATCGTTTTCTTGGCAGGAGGACAGCAGCGAGGCGATCGACAACAGCGACAGCGCCACGAAGACGTTCATTCGGTGCATGACGGCATCCCCTGTGAGATGCGGTTCACGCTAATCGCAGATCGCCGGCGATGCAAGCGAAGCGAGGCCTTGGCGAGACCCGAACTCACGCGCACGATGTGCGTCGCGCAATTCTGGGTGCGACGTTGCTTGGTCCGTGCCTTGCGCTTGCCCAGGTGCAGAAGGACCGGACGATATTGATGGTCGATCTTGCGGCATTCCCGGGTACGCGCTTCGCGCGCACCCGGGCTACTAAAAAACAGGCCGCCCGAAGGCGGCCTGTTTGGTATCGCGATGTCGCTTGGAAAACGCGTTCGATCAGAACTCCTGCGAGAACTTGATGCCGAACGTACGCGGCTGCGCGGCGACGGAGTACACCTGCGCGGCGCAGACCGTTTCCGGGCACTGCACGTTGCGGCCGTACTGGGCGTTTTCGTCGAAGAGGTTCTTGATGAAGAAATCCACCGACCAGTTGTCGCGGCGCACACCGAGGGCGAAATCGGTCAGTGTGTACGCGGGCAAGTCGCCGAGGATGTTGCGCTCGAGAACACGCAGATCCGAGGTACGGCGGCCTTCGTGCACCACCGAGCCCTGCCAGTACGCTTCCATCGAACCGATGTCGAAGGTGTAGCGCGCGGTCATGTTGCCTTTGTAGTCGGCGGTGACCGGCAGACGCGTGCCGTCGGGCGCTTGCGCCGAGGCGCAGACGGTTTCCGGATTGCCGTTGGCGTCCACCGCGCCGCAGTAGTTCTCGGTCAGTTCCGCGTCGTAGAAACCGACGCCGGCCGACAAACGCAGGTTGTAGGTGGCCGCGAAATTCACGTCCATTTCCAAACCTTGAATGCGCGCTTGGTTGGCGTTGCGGATTTCGGTCAAACCATTCTGGCCGAGGATCGGGAACTGGAAGTCGTCCCACACCTGATGGAACGCGGCGCCGTTGAACACCAGACGGTTATCCAGCCACGAGCTTTTCCAACCGATTTCGTAGTTGGTGAGGAACTCGGTGATGTACGGCGGCAGCGTGCCGCGACGGTTGATGCCGCCAGGTCGATAACCTTCCGACCACGTGAAATACATCATCTTGTTCGGCGCGAACTTGTACGCCAGATTGAACTTGCCGAGCGTGTCTTTTTCCTGCACGTCCTTATCGAACACTTTGCAGGGCGCGCCGTTGAACGACGGCCAGTTCGCCGGATTGGGGCCGAATTGCACGATGCAGGAGGCCTCGCCGTAGCGGTTTTGCGGCGGTTGGCTGCTCTGCGAGGCGTAACCGTTGGCGAAACCGAAGAAGCCCTGCAGCGCGTTGTCGGCGCGGAAGTGGCGGAAGCCGACGGTGCCGGTGAGCTTGTCGGTGAAGTCGAAGGCCACTTCGCCGAAGATCGCTTCGTCATGATCGCGGCGTTCTTGCTGAGTCAACCAGATGGTGTCTTCCCAACCGCGCACCGACAGCGAGCTGGCGAGATTGTCGATGCGATAGCGCTGTTCGATATCGTGCGACTGATCCATCCAGAACAAGCCGGCGACGAAACGCAGACGGCGATCTTGCGGCGACGCGATGCGCAGTTCATGGCTGGTCTTCTTATAGCCGTCGACGCCCTGGATGTACTGCGCGGGGTTCACCAGATCGCCGTTGTCGTCGTAGAAGTACGCGCCGTAGCCGGCCAGCGTGTCGTACCAATAGCCGTAATCGCTGTAGTCGGTGTCGGTATCGACATCGCGCTTGAGATGCGCGAAGGCGTAGGTCAGATCGAAATTGCCGATCTTGCCCTGCAGCGTCAGCGCCGCCTGCGCCCAACGGTCGTCCGACGCCTCACGGTACGCGTGACTGATTTTGCGCTCGCCGAACGTGTTGTCGTAACCGAAGCTGCCGTTGACCTTTTGGCGCTGGCCCATGATGGTGGGCGTGATCGTCCAGTTGTCGTTGATGTCGAACTTCAACGCTGCACGCGCACCGACCGTGCTGGCGTCGTTGTAATTGTCCTCGACGCGATCGGCGTTGTTCTGCACGATGCCCGAGGTGGGATACGTGCGTTCGCTGTAGACGTTGTCGATCCAGCCGGCGTCTTTCTTCTCCCAACCGACCAAGCGGATCGCGGCGCGATCGGACATCGGCACATTGACGAAGCCTTCGACCACATGGCCCCAGCCGCCGCCGTCGATGGCGCTGGCTTCGACGCCGTAACCGGCGGAGAAACCCGCGGTATCCGGCTTACGGGTAATCAGGCGCAGCGTACCGGCTTCGGAGCTGGCGCCGTACAGCGTGCCCTGCGGGCCGGACAGCGCTTCGACACGCTCCATGTCGTAGACATGCAGGTCGAGCGCGCCCTGGATGGTCGTGATCGGCTGCTCGTCGAGATAAATACCGACGCTGGGCAGCGGACCGGAGTGGTTGCCGTCGCCGCCGCTGGCGACGCCGCGCATGTAGACCTGGCCGAAGCCCGGGCCGTTCGGCGAGATCGACACGCTGGGCAACAGCTTCGCGTAATCCTCGAAATCGTTGACCTGCAGCTCGTCGAGTTGCTGCGCGCCGATCACGTTCAAACTGATCGGGACATCCTGCGCGTTCTCGCTGCGTTTTTGCGAGGTGACGGTGATGGTCTCTAGCGTCGGATTGCCGGTTTCGTCGGACGCCGGTGCGGCGTCTTGAGCGAAGGCGGCGCCCGCGTGCATGCCGCCGAACGCGAGACAGATCGCAGCGGTCAGCGGCAAACGGTGGAAGACGCGACGCGACCGCGAAGCGGCGGTTCGTCGAGTCGGCGGGTTGGGCGGGTATTTCATGGTCATCTCCCCGGTGGTGGTTTTAATGTGAAGCGACTGTGGTGGGCTTGCGTGGAACGAAACGAAATGGAACGACGACAAACTGTTCGCGGGCGGCATCGCGTCAACCGTCGGGCGCGTCCTCGAAGCGCGGCGCGTCGGGATAGGTCGCCAGCACTGGACCAAGCGCGGCTTTGAGCGGGTCGAGCCAAGGCTCGTAATGCTTCCACTGCTCCAAGCCGTCGCGATTGATCGGCCGGCGCACTTGCTCGGAACTGGCGGTGCGCACGGGCCGGTCGTTCTCGTAGAAGCGCAGACAAGCGTCTTCGAACGGCAGGCCGCAGTAATCGAGTAACCGCCGCACTTCGGCTTCGGTGTCGTCGACCATGCGCTCGTGGATCGCGCGATGCACGCGCCCGGACAGACCGATGCGCTCGAAGACATCGTCGAAATGCGCCATCGACTCGACGTAATCGCGATAATAGCGACCGATATCGTCGAGGCTGTAGCTGAAATTCTGGCCGCGCGCGAAGTGTTGTTTGAACCCGGAGAAACAACAGGCCATCGGATGACGCCGCGCATCGACGATCTTCGCGTTCGGCAGCATCAGATGAATCAGACCGATGTGCTGGAAGTTGTTCGGCATCTTGTCGATGAACAGCGGCGCGCCGGTTTTGCGCTGCACGCGCGTGCGTTCGAGATATTGCCGGCCCAGCGCACGTAGCGCGTCGCGATCCATCGTCGCCAAGGCGTCGTGATAACTGCGCGCGCCCGCGGCTTCGGCGTCGCGGCGCAGGTCGCGGGTCATGGCGATGATCTCGGGCAATTCCATCGTGCCCTCGACATGCGAATGACTCGACAGAATTTGCTCGATCAACGTCGAACCCGAGCGCGGCAGACCGACGACGAAAATCGGATCCGGCGACGGGTCGCCCCAATCGGCGCGCTCGGCGAAGAACTCCGGTGTGTAGAGCCGCTTCGCGCGGCGCATGCGCGCATGGATGTCTTCGGCGCGATACGGCATGCGCGCCAGTCGCAGGCGATTGCCCTCGGCATAGTGCGCGAACGAGGCCGCGTAATCGCCGCGATCCTCTAAGGCTTTCCCGAGCGAGAATTCGAAATGCAGGCGATGCTCGTCGTCCAAGTCGGTGCGCGTGAGTTGCCGCTCGATGGCGCCGATGTCGTCGTCGCCGAAGCGCACGGTCTTGAGATTCGCCAGACTCCAATACGCTTCGCCGAACTGCGGTTCGAGCGCGATGCTATTGCGGTACGCGTCGATCGCATCCGGCTGGCGGCCGGCGGTTTTCAATGCGTGGCCCAAGCTCATGCGCACCCGCGCGTTGTCGGGAAACGCGCGCAACACGTCTTCGTAGATCGCGATGCCGCGCGCGTATTCGCCGAGCCGGCAGAGAATCGCCGCCTGCAAGGTGCGATAGCCGGGCTGGTGCGGGTCGTCGGCGAGCAATATCTCCAACTGCGCCAGCGCCGCTTCCGATTGCTGATCGCGATGCAGCACCAAGGCATAGTGATGCCGCGCTTCGCGGAACCCGGGCGCCAGTTCCAAGCAGCGCTCGAACAGTTCCAGCGCTTCTTCATTGCGACCGATGCGCACCGCCAATTCGGCCAGCATGCGCAACGCGGCGACATCGGTCGGCGCACGCTGCAGCCGTGCGCGCAGTTGCGTTTCGGCATCGGGCAGGCGGTTTTCGGCCAAGGCCTGCGCCGCCCGCAGCAATTGCGGATCGCGCACCGAATGGCGCACATGCGCTTGGTAGGCCTCGGCCGCGGCGGCGGCGTCGCCCTGCGCGCGCAGCAGATCGGCCACGCGTAGCCAGGCATGCGGCAAATCGGGATTGAGTGCGACCACCCGGCGCAAGGCCGCGACCGCTTCCTCGCCGCGCCCGAGTTCGGCCAATGTCAAACCGTATTCGTAATGCACCGACACCGCGTCGGGCATCGCGCGAGCCAGCGGCTCCAGCACGGCCAGCGCGGCGGAATGACGCTCGCGCAAGCGATGCGAGGCGCCGAGGATCAGCAGCGCGGCCGGGTGTGCGTGGACGACGCGGAGGATTTCCTGGGCCTGCTCGCCGGCCAACTCGGGATCGCTACCTAACAGGCGCGAGGCATGGTGCAAAGCGACTTCGAGACTGGCGGTGGGGTCGGACAAACGGCGCTCTGCAGGGGAAATGGCGGCCGAACGGGACCGCGACCCGACAATCTAAGCTGCGGGGAATCGCGGCGTCCAGCCCGACGCCGAGCCTGCGAGCCCGCGCCGACTCGACGGCCGGTCTCGGCGCCGGTCCGATCGGTCGAAGGCGCGAAACCGACCGCCCGCCCGGCCCGGTTAAGATGCGGCCATGGCGCACGACACCGACGACGACGGCACGATTCGACCCTACGCCAAGCCGGCCGGCGGGTGGGATGCGCTCAAAGCCTCCTGGCAAGCCCTGCGCGAACAAGAGGCCGTGTTGCGCGGCCCAAGCACCCTGCTGCGCACCAATCAGCCTAGCGGCTTCGACTGCCCGGGCTGCGCCTGGCCCGACCGCAACCCGCATTCCACTTTCGAGTTCTGCGAGAACGGCGTGAAAGCCGTGGCCAACGAGGCCACCGGCAAACGCGCGGATCGCGCCTTCTTCGCCGAGCACAGCGTCGCGTGGCTGGCCGAACAGGACGACCAGTTCCTGGAAGCCCAGGGCCGGCTGACCGAGCCGATGGTCTACGACGCGGCGAGCGACCGCTACGTGCCAATCGCCTGGGACGCCGCATTCGCGAAGATCGCCGCGGCGCTGAACGCGCTGGCCTCGCCGAACGAAGCGATTTTCTACACCTCCGGCCGCACGTCCAACGAAGCGGCATTCCTCTACCAACTGTTCGTGCGCGCTTACGGCACCAACAATTTCCCCGACTGCTCGAATATGTGCCATGAGCCCTCGGGCGTGGCGATGACCGAGCAGATCGGCAGCGGCAAAGGTTCGGTGACGCTGGAGGATTTCGAACACGCCGAGGCGATTTTCGTGTTCGGCCAGAACCCCGGCACCAATCACCCGCGCATGCTCGGCGAACTGCGCGACGCGGCCAAACGCGGCTGCAAGATCGTGGTGTTCAATCCGCTGCGCGAACGCGGACTGGAACGTTTCACCGATCCGCAATCGCCTACCGAGATGCTCGGCGGCGGTTCCACCGCGATCGCCTCGCATTATTTCCAACCGAAGATCGGCGGCGATCTTGCAGTCGCGACCGGTTTGGCGAAGGTCGTCGTCGAACGCGCCGATGGCGGTGAAGCCACGCTCGATTCGACGTTCATCGCGACGTACACGCACGGGTTCGAGCACTATGCCGACGCGCTGCGCGCGACGCCGTGGGACGCGATCGAACGCGAATCCGGCCTGAGTCGTGCGCAGATCGAGCAAGCGGCGCGGGTGTATCTCGAAAGTCGCGCGACGATCGTCTGCTGGGGCATGGGCCTGACCCAGCATCGCCGCAGCGTCGCCACCCTGCAGATGCTGCTCAATCTGCTGCTGATGCGCGGCAATATCGGCAAACCCGGCGCGGGCCCCTGCCCGGTGCGCGGGCATTCCAACGTGCAGGGCGATCGCACGATGGGTATCTACGAAAAACCTTCGTCGGCGTTCTTGGACCGACTCGGCGCCGAATTCGGATTCGCGCCGCCGCGCGAACCCGGCTACGACACCATCGGCGCGATCGAAGCGATGCGCGACGGTCGCGCGCACGTGTTCTTCGCGCTCGGCGGTAATTTCGCGGCGGCCACGCCCGACAGCGAGGTCGTGTACGCCGCGCTGCGCCACTGCGCGCTCACCGTGCAGGTCAGCACCAAACTGAATCGTTCGCATGTCGTCCACGGGCGCGAGGCGCTGATTCTGCCGTGCTTGGGCCGCACCGAAATCGATCTGCAGGCCGCCGGGCCGCAAGCGGTCACGGTGGAGGATTCGATGAGCATGGTGCATCTGTCGGCGGGGATGAATCCGCCGGCCTCGCCGCAGTTGCTGTCGGAGCCGGCGATCGTCGCGCGTCTCGCCGCAGCGACGTTGCCGCAGAGCGCGATCCCGTGGCTGGCGATGATCGAAAACTACGATCGCATCCGCGACCGCATCGCGCGGGTCGTGCCGGGCTTCGAGGATTTCAACGCTCGCGTGCATAAGCCCCGAGGTTTTCATCTGCATCATCCCTGCAGCGAGCGCGTGTTTCCCACCGCCACCGGACAAGCGATGTTCATCGCGCATCCGCTGACCGACGCGCGCGATGCCGATGACGCGAGAACGGGCGATGTACACGACGCCTCGCCGACGCTGCGCCTGATGACGGTGCGCTCGCACGATCAGTACAACACCACGATTTACGGCCGAAACGATCGCTATCGCGGCGTTCACGGCCTGCGCCGCGTCTGCTTCATTTCGCGGCACGATTTGGATGCGCACGGCTTCGCCGACGGCGACGAGGTGGATCTGGTGTCGGTGTGGGACGACGGCGAGCGCGTCGCGCTCGGGTTCCGTTTGGTCGAATACGATATTCCGCCTGGATGTCTCGCCAGCTATTTCCCCGAGACTAACCCGCTGGTACCGCTGCAGCACCATGCCGAGCGCGCGCGCACGCCGGCCTCGAAAGCGATTCCGGTGCGGCTGCGTCGTGCACAAGCCGGCGAGCGCGCCTCGGTCGTCGGCGCATGACGACGCAGCGCGAGTCGAGCGACGCGACGCGCGACGATGCGGCTCACGATGCGCTCGACGAGCGTCTGTTGGCGTTGCTCGCGCTGTTGGCCGAAGACGATGGCGCCTCCATGCCGCGTGCGGCGAAACGATTGGGCTTGGCTGCGAGCGAACTGCGTCGGCTGTTGGTCGTGTTGGGCGACGACGCGCATCTGGGCGGCTTACGTTTGGTCGAATGCCGCGCCTCGGATCGCGGCCACGAGCGATTGTGGCTGACCGAACGCGGGCGAGCGCTGTGCCGCGGCATGAATACGGCCGATCACGGATGAACCGCGCGAACGACGACGGTTCGCGCGCAGTCGAGACGCTGCGCTTCGACGGCGAAACATCGATGCTGCGCGACGATCGCGTGGTCGCGGAAACGCCCGTGGCGTTGCTCTACAACGGCTTGTCGTTCGCGGTGATGATGGCGACGCCGATCGATTTGGAAGATTTCGCGCTGGGCTTCGCGCTATGCGAAAGCATCGTCGAGAGCGCAGAGGAGTTTCGGCTCGTCGATCGCACCGAGCATGCGAACGGTATCGCGCTGCATGCGGCGATCCCGCAATCTCGATTCGATGGGCTCGAACGGCGGCAGCGCTCCTTCGAAGGCCGCAGCGGCTGCGGCCTATGCGGCGTATCGAGTTTGGAGGAAGCGCTACGTCCGTCGCGTCGCGTCGGCATCGGCCCACGACTCGCCTCAGCCGACATCCAGGCCGGCCTCGCGCGTTTGTCGCGATCGCAGCCGCTGAACGCGTTGTGCGGCGGCGCGCATGCGGCCGCGTTCATCGTCGGCGACCGCGCGCTGGTGCGCGAAGACGTCGGCCGGCATAACGCGGTGGACAAGGTCGTCGGCGCGATGCATCGCGTCTCGCCGACCGCGTCGCCCGAGGCGGGATTCCTCGCCGTAACCTCGCGCGCCTCCTACGAAATCGTGCAGAAAGCCGCGAATGCCGGCATCGCGGTGGTCGCGGCGATGTCGGCGCCGACTGCGCTCGCAATCCAACGCGCGCAAGACGCCGGCATCACCTTGATCGCGTTCGCTCGCGATGGACGCATGAACGTCTACAGCGCGCCGGAACGGATCGTTTGATCGAAATCCTCGAATACGCGGCCAGAGGTATCCCTTAAAAATCGATTGATCTTTTGATCTCCACCCCTTGCGCGTAGCGCAGGGGGAGGTCGGGAGGGTGTGAGAAGAAGCGAGGCAACTTCTAACCCCTCCCTAACCCTCCCCTTCGCTTCGCGAAAGGGAGGGGACATCGATTTGATCGAGCCATATGTCCGGCGTATCCATCATTCAATCAAACAACGGCATCCACATTTCCAACGGATTCTCAGGGCAATTCGCGCAACGCCTCGATCAACGCGGCTTTCAGCTTCACGACGCCCGGCGTGTCTTCGCGATCCGCCTGCAGATACAGCGCATGGAGAAATGCGGACGCATCGTGCCGTCGAGCCAACCAAACCGGGTCGCTCCAAGCCTTGTCGTCGTTATCCCGCAGAGGAACCGCAGCAGCGAACCATGCGGTCCACTCGGCCTCTTCAAGCACATCGCGTCGTGCGATCGCCATCGTCGCTCGCGCCAAACGCTCAGGCTCGCCGAACACATACGCATGCCCCGAGACCGGCGCGACTTGCGGCGCGATGCCGCGCGCGAGTTCTCGCAGATGCTGGGCGTCGAGCGCTGGATTCATCGCCAACTGCATCGCCCAATCCGCGCCGTGAGCCACGCCGTGTCGCCAACCGACGCCGGTTTCGTAGCCGCGATAATCGCTCACCGACGTCAAATAACTCGCCGCGCGATGCGCCATCGCCGCACGCTCGTCGGCGCGCATCCACGGCGCGATGCGATCGGTACGTGCGACTTCCGCGAGCGTCAACGCCGCGAACGGTCGTGCGACGCCGTCGGCGTCGGACTGTTCGACGGTCAACATCGCTTCGAGTCGCGTGCGTATCTCGCGCAAGACATCGGGCGAAAACGCGCCCGCGCGCATCCAGGTCTGCAGCGAGGAAAATGCGATGCCGTCGCGAAGTTGCGGATCGCTCGAGGCCAGGCAATCGATCAGCGAAAACGCCAGCGCCTCGCGCGCCGAGGCGTCTTCCACAACGAATTCGCGATGCTTGAGCGCTGCGAGCGATGCCGCATCGTGTCCTGCCGGCGGGCACGCCGCGTTCGCGAGCGAGGATGCGCCGAAGGACGCACCGATCACGGCGCACACGGTCGCGACGCGTAAAATAGCAACGCGTAAATCCGCGATGCGAACGACGAGTCCGCGACGATGGGCCGCAGACGACACGAGCGAACGCGCCGCGATCAAAGCTTCGCTCCGTCGAAGGCGTTGATCTTGAGCGACGCCAAGTCCACATCGGGCAGGCAACGCACATTGATCGCGACGATCTTCGCGCCGCTGCCCGGATCGACGCCTTCGCTGTAGGCAGCGATGCCGCAGTTCGGGCAGAAATGATGGGCGATATGGCCATGATTGAAGCGATACGTCGCGTCGTTGGCTTCGTCCGTACTCAAGCGCATGGCCTCGCGCGGAAAAAACGCGAGCAGACCGCCGCGACGGCGGCACAACGAGCAATTGCAGTCCAAGGCTTCGGTGACCTCGCCTTCCAATTCGAAGACGATGCGGCCGCAATGGCAACTTCCGCGATGCAGCATGCCGGGCTCCTGAAATTGGATGCGCGCGAACGAGAGCGAGCACTCTAACCCGATGTGCGGCAGGTGCGCATCGCGCGACGACCGCCTATCCTTGACGCTCTCGTCCAGCCGACACACTCCGCACATGCGCCTCGCTCCGCTCGCCATCGCCGCCGTTCTCACTATCGCCGTCGCCGCCTGCGACGGGCAACGCACCGAACCCACCACCGCCCAACCCGACAAGACGCCGCCCGCCATGGTCGATGCCGCCGCGCAAGCGAAATTCGCCTCCTTGAGCAAACGCTGGCTCGACGGTTGGCTGCAACTCAACCCGGTCAACGCCACTCAGCAGGGCGATCATCGTTTCGATACCGAGATCGACGACCTCAGCGAAGCGGGCCGCAAACGCAGCGTCGAATTCAGCCGCACGATGCTGACCGAACTCGATACGATCGAGGTGAACAAACTTTCGCGCGAGAACCAAATCGACGCTGCGATTTTGCGCAACCAATTGCAGACCGACCTCTGGGCGTTGGAAACGCTGCAGTCCTGGGCATGGGATCCGCAGGTCTATAGCGGCCTCGCCGGCAGCGCGGTCTACAACTTGATGGCGCGCGAATTCGCGCCGATCGAAGACCGCATGCGTTCGGCGGTGACAAGGATCGAAAAACTGCCGGCGCTGTTCGCGCAAATGCGAGCGAATCTGGATCCGGCGCGGGTGCCGAGCGTCCATGCCGAAACCGCCGCATCGCAACATTCGGGCGTGTTGGACGAAGTGGAGCGCAGCGTGTTGCCGAACGCGGGCAAACTCGCGCCAGCCGACCGCAAGCGCCTGGATGCCGCGGTCGCCGCGTTGCGCACCGCCGCCGCCGAGCATCAGACCTGGCTGGATAACACCTTGGTGCCGAACGCCAAGGGCGATTTCCGCATCGGCCAGCAGTTGTACGACGAAAAACTCAAGTTCGCGCTGATGTCCTCGCTGTCGCGCGCGGAGATCAAACAACGCGCCGAAGCCGAACTGACCCGCGTGCGCGGCGAGATGTACACGATCGCGCAGCGCGTACTGAAAGACAAACCGAATGCGCCCGCCTTGCCCGAATCGCCGAACGAGGCCGAACAGCAAACCGCGATCGAAGCCGCGCTGGAATTGGCCTACGCCGAAAAACCCGCACGCGACGCGGTGGTCGACAGCGCCAAGAAAGCGCTGGAACAAGCCACCGCCTTCACCCGCGCGAAGGATCTGGTGACGGTGCCAGAGGACCCGGTCGAAATCATCCTGATGCCGGAATTCCAACGCGGCGTGGCGGTGGCTTACTGCGATTCGCCCGGCCCGCTCGATAAGGGTCTGAAAACGTACTACGCGATTTCGCCCATTCCCGACGACTGGACGGATCAGCAGACCGACTCGTTCCTGCGCGAATACAACACGCGGATGATCCATCTGCTGTCGATCCACGAAGCCATGCCGGGCCATTACCTGGAAGGCGCGCATTCGGCGCGTCATCCGTCGGTGCTGCGCGGGGTGCTGCGTTCGGGCATGTTCGCCGAGGGCTGGGCGGTCTACACCGAGTCGCTGATGATGGATCAGGGCTATCTGGACAACGACCCGCTGTTCCATCTGGTGCGCTATAAGTTCTATCTGCGCACTATCGGCAACGCCATCCTCGACCAGGGCGTCCACGTCGACGGCTGGACCGAGCAACAGGCCATGGACTTCATGATGAAGCGGACCTTCCAGCAGGAGCGCGAAGCCGCCGGCAAGTGGAAACGCGCCCGGCTGACCAGCGCGCAGTTGCCGACCTACTTCGTCGGGGTGCAGGAGCACTTCGATCTGCGCAAGGCGGCGGAGGCCAAAGAAGGCCCGGCCTTCAAACTCAAGGGTTACCACGACAGGGTCTTGTCCTACGGCGCCCCGCCAGTCCGTTTCGTGAGGGCGATGATGCTGGATGAGCCCATTCGGTAGGTCTCCGGCCCGGCCGGCAACCCCCGGAAGCGCCCCGGCAAGCCCCTTCGGACGCCGCCGGGGCTGCCGAGACCCGCGCATCGCGTTACTATTTCCGTGGCCCGAACGACTTGGGCCCATGGAGGGGGTTCGAACGCGGCGACCGACTTGAGGGGAGAACGTATGGGGATTTTCGATTCCGTTAAACGCTGGCGCGCATCCTTGGGCGCCCCGGAACCGTCTCCTCAACCCTCGTCGGAGGCAGCGGCCGTTCGGGCGCCCGTCGAGGTCGTCCTCGCCGAGGACGCCTCGATCGACGGCTACGTCGGCCCGGAGCGTCGCGGCCGACCACGCGTCAACGCCCGCAGCGGCACCAAAGTCCTGATCGTCGACGACTCGCCCACCGTGGTCACCGTGCTGCGCAAATTGATGCAGCAAAACGACTACCGCACGTTCGAAGCCTACAGCGCCGAAGAGGCGCTGGAATTGGTCAAACACGAACGGCCGGACCTGATCTTTCTCGACATCGTATTGCCCGGGATGGACGGGTTTTCCGCACTGCGCGCGCTCCGCCGCGAGCCGACCACCAAAGACGTGCCGATCATCATGATCAGCGGCAATGCGCAGGCCACCGAGCAGTTCTACGTCCAGCGCATCGGCGCCGACGATTTCATGAAAAAACCCTTCTCGCGGGCCGAAGTGTTCGCGCGGATCGACCGCTTGGTCGATGCCGACGGCATCCCGCGCCGGGGCTCGGCGTTGGCGGCCAGCCGAGCCGCAGCGGCGGCTGCGGCGGCCTCTCCCTAACAAAAAGTGTCCTGGCCTCGCCGCTCCCGTCGCCTCGTTCGAGCGACGCGTTCGGTTAGCACGTTCGATTAGCGCGTTCCATTGCCCACACACCGGGATCGGCTGACGCTGGTTCATAATGCGCGCCCGGATCGGATAAGCCAGCGAATCGACCCGGCGACACGATGCCACGCAACGATCCGACGAAGCCGCGCCGCACGCGACGCCGCGTTCGCCCCGGATGCACCCACTCCCCGAAAGCGGACCCGAGATGACCTCCTCTTCCCCTGCCGGCGACGGCGCGCGCCGCACCGCTTGGCTGCAACTGCATGTTTGCGTGCTGCTGTGGGGATTCACCGCGATTCTCGGCAAGCTGATCAGCCTGCCGGCCCTGCCTTTGGTTTGGTGGCGCATGCTACTGGTGGCGGCGGTGCTGCTGCTGTTGCCGCGGGTGCTGCGCGGTATCGCTTCGATGTCGCCTCGCTTGCGATGGAGTTATGCCGGCGTCGGCGCTTTGGTCGCGCTGCATTGGCTCACGTTCTACGCCGCGATCAAACTCTCGAACGCCTCGGTCGCCGCCACCTGCATCGCCCTGGGCACGGTGTTCACCGCCTTCGTCGAACCCTGGTTGACCGGCAAACGCCTGTCCAAGCGCGAAGTGGGGCTCGGAATCGCGGTGTTGCCGGGAGTCGCGCTGGTGGCGGGCGGCGTGCCCGATGGCATGCTCGCGGGGATCGTCGCCGGCACGGTCTCGGCGCTGTTCGTGGCCTTATTCGGCTCGCTGAACAAACGCTTGGTCGAACGCGCCGACCCGCTCAGCGTCACCGCGCTGGAAATGGCGGCGGGCGTCGCCACGCTGACGCTGGTCGCGCCGCTTTCGGGATTGCTGGTGCCGGCCTTCGGCGGCGACCCGTTCGCGCTGCCGAGCGCCCACGATGCCGCCTACTTGGTGCTGTTGGCGATGGCCTGCACGCTGGTGCCCTTCGTACTCGCCCTAATCGCGTTACGCCACCTCAGCGCGTTCGCGACGCAGTTGTCGGTGAATCTGGAACCGGTCTACACCATCGTGTTGGCGGCGCTGCTGCTCGGCGAGCAGCGCGAACTGACGCCTCGGTTCTATCTCGGCGTGGCGATCATTCTCGCCGTGGTGTTGATCTTCCCGCTGCTGACTCGAACGCCGCGGACGGCGCAAACGGGGCTCGACGCGAGCGCCCAGTAACGCCCCGCCGCGACCCGCGTCGATCCGCACTGAGCCGTCGTCGCGCCGTGGTCGTGCCGGCGGCTCGCCAAGCACTCGAAAACGACTGTTTCGGCGCACGAACACCGGATTTTTCCCCGGTTGTGGCAGTCTAAGCCCCCGTCTCGCCCCGCTTCCGCCCCTTTCCTCATCGCCGAGCCCGCATGTATCTGGAGTACTACGGCCTCGAACAGCCGCCGTTCTCGATCACGCCCGACCCGCATTACGTGTTCCTCAGCGAACACCATCGGGACGCGCTGGCGCATCTGCTGTACGGCATTCGCCAGGGCGGCGGCGGCGGTTTCGTGCAACTCACCGGCGAAGTGGGCACCGGCAAAACCACGCTGAGCCGCCTGCTGCTGAATCAATTGCCCGAAGGCACGCAGGCAGCCTTGGTGCTGAACCCGCGACTCGATCCGGTCGAGTTGATGGAAACCATCTGCGAAGAATTGGGGCTGCGACCCGGCGCGACAGCGCCCGCCGCAACCGCTGCGACCGCCACGCCCGAATCCATCGAAGCCGCGCCCGCCGACGCCGCAGCGCCGGCCGACACCGCATCGAAATCCGGTAAAGGCAAAGCCGCAGGCAAACGCAAACGCGCCGCGCCGGCCAAAGCGCGCGTCGCCGTGCGCACGAGCGCGCCGCGTGCGAATGCGCGCCGAACCAAGCCGACCGCGAAAGCGCTGTACGACCTGCTCAGCGCGCACCTGCTGCAGGCCTATGCGCGCGGCGAACGCGTGGTGTTGATCGTCGACGAGGCGCAGAACCTGTCGACCGAAGCGCTGGAACAGATCCGGCTGCTGACGAATCTGGAAACCGAAACGCAGAAGTTGCTGCAGATCATCCTGATCGGCCAACCCGAGCTGCGCGAGATGTTGATGCGGCCGGAACTGCGCCAACTCGCGCAACGCATCACCGCGCGTTATCACCTGCCGCCGCTCGACGAAGCCGGCACCGACGCGTATCTGCGGCATCGGCTCACCACTGCGGGCGCACGCCGTTTTCCGTTTTCGCCCGACGCGGTGCGCCGCGTGCATCACCGCAGCGGCGGCGTGCCGCGTTTGATCAACGTCATCGCCGAACGTGCGCTGCTCGCCGGCTTCGCCCACGATTTACTCACGATCGACGGCAAAACCGTCGATCGCGCCGCCGACGAAGCCTTGGCGCCGACCGCCGCGGACGCCGCACCGCAAACACGTTTCTGGCTGAATGTCGCCGGGCTCGCCGTCGCGATCGCCGTCTTCGCTTTGCTGTTGATGCGCTGGCCGGTATCGGAGACCGATGAGCTCGACGCCGCTTCGACGAATGCGAATATGCAAACGCCCGTGTCGCCGTCGATTCTGCAACCGCTCACCACAAGCACAACTTCCACGAACGCCGTCGCAACCCGCGCAACCGCGCATCGCACCGACGACGCCATCGGCGCCGACGCCTTGCTGCAAGCCCTGCGCGCCGCATCCACTCAACCGATACGCGAATGGTCGCCGCTGCTCGCCGCCTGGAACGCGCCCGCGACGCTGCGCACGGCGTCGGCGGATGCTTGCCCACCGGTACCGGCGCCCGGCTGGCGTTGTTTGCGCAGCCGCGCGAGTCTCGATCAACTGCTGCGCATCGATCGCCCCGTGCTGCTGCGCCTGCGCGCCGAACCTTATGCGACTTGGGCGCGTTTGATCGGCGCGAACCAACATCGCGTTCGGCTCTCGCTCGACGGCCGCGCGCTCGATGTGGATCGGGTCGCGTTGTCGAGCGTGTGGAACGGCGAATTCCTGGCGATTTGGCCGTCGCCCGAGCGTTTGGAAGCGCGTTACGCCGCGCGCGAACCCGCAGCCGTCGAGTGGGTGCGCGCGCGTTTGCCCGACGACGCGCGCAGCGGAGATCTCGACGCGAATATGCGCGCGTTCCAAACCCGATACGGCTGGCCGGGCGATGGCGCGCTGCGTGCGGAAACGCTGTTCGCGCTCGCCGCACGTCGCACGGGCACGCCGTTGTCCGTTGTTCCTTCATCCGTCGCGGAGTGAGCGATGTCCATCATTCTCGACGCGCTGCGTAAATCCGAAGCCGCCCGCCGCCGCAACCAAGCGCCGGAGTTGTTCGCCGAGATGCGCGAACGCGCGCCCGCCCCGCGCGCGCAAACACGATTACCGACGTGGGTACTCGTGGGGATTCCAGGCCTGGGGATCGGCGCATTGGCGGTCGCGCTGTTACTGATGACGCGCGGGACGGACACGACGGATTCGACAACGGCGGCCGCAACGAACGATGCGGAGGTCGCGGCGGCGAGCGCCACGAACTCTTCGAGCGCGAACTCTTCGAGTGCGGGCCCATCGAGTGCGGGCCCATCGGGCGCCGGCTCTTCGAGCACGACTGCCGATGTCGTCGCCTCGATCGAAACGCCTGTGCCGACGCCCGCAGCGCCGCCAGACGTGGCGATCGCATCGGCGCCGACGCCGCCTGTGCAGAACGCCGCGCGCGCATCCGACACCATGCCGAATCCGCCACCCGTGGCGCCGCAGGTCGCGACGCCATCGATCGCGACAACGCCGAAACCCGCCGCCGCGCAAGACACGACCGCGGCGACGCCCTCACCTACGCCAGTCGAACCATCGCAGCCACCCGCGTTCCGCAGTCCGGGCAACGATGCGCCGATGGCGCTCGGCGATCTCGACACCGAGACCCGCAAACAACTCCCGCCGCTGAAACTCAGTATGCACATGTGGCACGACACAGCGGCGCAACGATTCGTCATTCTCGACGGCCAACGCCTGCGCGAAGGCGACGTGATCGGCGATGTCGTGGTCCAGCGCATCACCCGCGACGGCGCCACGCTATCGTGGCGCGGCACCGCGTTGAAGGTCGAGTGGCGCTGATCGATTAGCGCTGATCGTTTAGCGCTGATCGTTTAGCGCAGATCGTTTAGCGGAGATCGACTAGGGAAGGTCTGAATCATTCACTGCAGTCATCCCGGCGAAAGCCGGGATCCAGCCTTATCGATGGTTGACTGAAAAGCTGGGCCCCGGCTTTCGCCGGGGCGACGAGCTATTGAGACTTTCCTTAGCGCCCATCGATTAGCGGCGATCGATTAGCGTTGATCGATCGACGTCGATGCGCAGGACGTACCCGGCTCCGGCAAACCCGCATCGAACGCGATCGATTCGATCAACATCCACCTTCGCAATCGTAACGACGGAACAAATCGGCCAGCGTTCGCCCGGGCTCGTCGCGAAAGCGTTCGTCCAAAACATCCAGCGAACGGATGCGATCGACCCGAAAATTGCGGAAATCCTCGCGGGTTTCGCACCAAGCCGCGAGCGTCCACACCTCGCCCCAGAAAAAACACGCCAACGGCCGTACCACGCGCCGGCTTTCGACCTCGCTCAAATCGAGGTACTCCAATCGGAGTTTGAAGCGCATATCGGTGGCGTGCCGCAATTGCGCGAGCCGCAAGCGCGTCGGCGTATCGGGGCGCACGGCCGGCGCATAGATCGACAGGCGCTCCGCCGCGGCGCGCTCTTCCGCCGGCAGCACCGCGAGAATTTTGGACAAGGCATCTTCCGCCCGCGCCGCCAGCTCGGTATCGATCCGCGATTGCGCCAATCGCACGCTGGCGACGAGCGCCTGCGCTTCGCGCGTAGAGAACATCAGCGGCGGCAATTCGTAACCGCTGCGCATGCGATAACCGACGCCGGCTTCGCCTTCGATCGGCACGCCCTGCGCCTGCAGTGCGGCGATATCGCGATAGATCGAACGCAGCGACACGTCCATGCGTTCGGCGAGAAACGCGGCCGTCGTCAGGCGACGGCCGCGAATGAGTTGCACGATGCGGAATAGACGATCGGCGCGACGCACGATGTCAGGCTCCGACCGAAAACCGCATCGATGCCGCGATGGTCATGCGAGCGCGTGCAACCCGACGCGATTGCCTTCGCTATCGGCGAAATGCGCGAAGCAGCCCATGCCTTCGGGCAATTCCGTGCGCGGCAGCACGATGCGCCCGCCGGCCGTGCGCACGCGATCCAACGCGGCATCGAGCGATTCGCCCGCGTTGAGGTACACGATGGCGCCATCGGCGCTGGGGCGGATGCCTTCGGCGGCGAACAAACAACCGCCGACGCCCGCCGAATCGTAAGGGAACACGGCGAGCGTCGTCGCCGGCCCCATCGCTTCGCGTCGCAGCGGCGCATCGACCACGGTTTCGTAGAAACATTGCGCGCGATCCATGTCGGCGACGGGGATTTCGAACCAATTCAAAGCGTTTTTGCGAGCGTGTTGCATGACGACCTCGTTCGGTGAGCGGTGAAGGAAGTCGCAGCATGCGCGACCGCTGCTGACGGGATACGTCAGCAGCGATGCGTCTTCACTCCACTTGAACGTTCACTCGCCCATGTAGCAGCAGTTGAGCTTATTGCCGTCGAGATCGCGGAAATACGCGGCATAGAACCCCGGAGAACGCTGCCCGGGCGCGCCTTCGTCGGTACCGCCCAGCTCCAGCGCTTTCGCGTACACACGATCGACCTGCTCGCGGCTGGTCGCATTCAAGGCCACCATCGTGCCGTTGCCGACGGTCGCTTTTTCCTTGTTGAAGGGATACGTGAGGGCGAGACCGGCGCCGTCTTTGCTGTTGGTCCAGGCGATGAAGTAATCGGGTTCGTCCATGAAACGAGTGGCGCCGATTTCGGCGAGCACCGTGTCGTAGAAAGCGGCGGCGCGGGCGAGATCGGCGGTGCCGAGCGTTGCGTAAGCGAGCATGTGATGTCTCCGGTTGGGAAGCGACAGTCTGCGTCGAGACTGCTGACAGCAGATGTCAGCAGCCTCTCGGCCGGCTATGCTACGCCCGAAGCCGCTTCGGCGCCCATGCGTACCGTCATGCCCCATCTGCGTTTCGAACTCGACCGCGACTATGTCGAACTGCACCAATTGCTCAAGCTCAACGGGCTCTGCGACAGCGGCGGCGCGGGTAAACATCTGGTCGCCAGCGGCGCGGTGCGCGTCGACGGCGCGGTCGAATCGCGCAAGACCTGCAAAATCCGCGCGGGGCAACGCGTGACGCTACGCGGCCCCGGCGGCGACACGGTCATCGATGTGATCGAAGCCTAAGCGCGACGGTTCGCTGCGCTCGTTCCATGCGCTACAGGTGCGCGCTTACGCGTCTTTCTCGGCGTTGCGCGGATCGATCATGACCCGCGCCAGCATCAGTGCCGCGAGCGCCCCGGCGCATTGCGCGAGCACGAAGCCGACAACATCGGTAAACCGAATCCCGGCGAAGGTTTGCGTGAACGCGCGCGCCAGGGTCACCGCCGGGTTGGCGAACGAGGTGCTGGCGGTGAACCAATACGCCGCGAAAATGTACGCAGCGACCATGGCAGGCACCGCCTGCGGGCGATGCCGCACGCCGAACAGAATCGTCGTCAACAGACCGAACGTCGCGACCGCTTCGCTGAACCATTGCGCTGCACCGGTGCGCACGTGATCGCCCGGTTGCCATAAAGCTTCGCCGAACATCGCGTGCGCGATCGTCACGCCGACGATCGCGGCGATCGCTTGCGTCGCGACGTACGCGAACAGCGGCGCCGGCAAGCGCTCGCCGCGCAAGCGCATGGCCGCGCTCACCACCGGGTTGAAATGCGCGCCGGAGAGCTGACCGAGCGCGACGATCAACACGTACAAGCCGCCCGCCGTCGCCGCAGCGTTGGCCAATAGCGCGACCGCGACATTCCCTTGCGCCAAACGCTCGCCCATGATGCCGCTGCCGACGACGATCGCGAGCAATGCGGCGGTGCCGAGGAATTCCGCAGCGAGCGCGCGCGACGCGGCGCGCGCAGGCGTCGTATCCTCTTGTCCAGAACTCGCGCCGCTCATGCGTCGCTTGCCGATTCGTTGGCGCGGTCGTAAGCGCTCTGGCTCGTACCGATGTCGCGCAGATGGCGCTCGATCACCAAGCGCTCGAGCTTTTCGACCGGCAGCGCCAGCAGCAAATCGACGCGACGACGCAATTCCGTGAACGCTTTCATGTAGGCGTGGCGGCGCGCGGATTCGTCGCCCACCGCCGCCGCCGGGTCGTCCACGCCCCAATGCGCGGTCATCGGCGAACCCAGCCACACCGGGCACGCCTCGCCGGCCGCGTTGTCGCAAACGGTAATCACGATATCCATCTGCGGCGCGTCCGGCCGTTCGAATTCGTCCCAAGATTTGCTGCGCAATTGTGTCGTGTCGTAACCCAGTTCGGCCGCCAAATCGGCCGCCATGGGCTGAATCGCGCCACTGGGCCGACTGCCGGCGCTGTAGGCGACGAAACGTCCCTTGCCCAGCACGTTGAACAGGGCTTCGCCCATGACGCTGCGCGCGGAATTGCCGGTACACAGCACCAATACGTTATAGGGGCGTGCGTTGTCGGAGCGTTCGCTCATAGACGGTGTCCTCGATCTTCGATTCGTTTCGGGGGTGGTGTGGCGTGGTTGGGTATTGCGTCGCGTTGCGCGTTATCGGCCGTCGCCGCAACCCGATAGCGCACAACCGACTTTTTTCGCCGCTGCGACGACGGGGCCGCAACACGGCGCATCCGCGGGGCGGTCATCTTTCGGTGCGCAGCACACGCCCTGTGGAGTCGTGTCGTCGCAGCACGATGCGTCGTCTTTCGATGCGGCGGCGCTTGTTGCGGCAGCAGCCGATGCGGTGGCGCCGGATGCCAGCGCGTCCAAATCGGCCGCGCGCGCCGAACTCATCTCGCAGGCTCCGCTGGCGCCGTGATAGGTCGCGATGCTGCCGACCGTGTGGAACGTCTCCCAACGCGTGCCCTGCGGGTCTTGCGTCCAGATTTTGTCGGAACGCGCATGGCAGCACTCGGCGCCGGCTTCCGGCACCACCGCCTGACCCGCCGCATCCAAACGCAGCCCCAATTCCGCCAATTCCTCGGCGTTTTCGGCCTGAATGCCCAAATGATCGATGCCCGGCGCGCCGCTGCGGGTGGAGATCGCGAAATTCACGCGCGGGTCTTCGAGCATCCACTTCGCGTATTCGGCTTCTCGCACGCTCGGCCGCGCGGCGAACAATTGGGAATAGAAACGAACGCTTTCGTCCAGATCGCGAACGGAGACATGCACATGGAAACGTTTCATCGGCGATTCCTCATCGGCGACCGCTCAGCAGCAGTCGGTAGGCGTTTCGCACGCGCCCTCGGCGCCCGCGCAACAGTTTTCGGTCAGATACGCCAACAACGCGGTCATTCGGGCGTAGTCGGCGCGAACGCGGATCGAACGGCCTTCGCGGCGATCGACTACCAGCCCCGCATTGCGCAGCACGTTCAAGTGCGCGGTCAGCGTAGCGGCCGGCACGGCCACGATCTCGCGCAATTCGCCGACCGCCAGCCCACCCTCGCCTGCGGCGACGAGGGCACGAAAGGCGGCCAAACGGTGTTCTTGGCTGAGCGCTTTGAGCGCGGCGATGGTGGCGACGTGATCCATGATTCTATATTTCCAGAAATATGGAAGTATTGGCAAGCAGAGATTTCGGTGCCCCGACGAACGGTCGAGCCGACTTATGAAGCGGTCTCGGGAGAGGCGATCTTGGGAGAGGCGATCCGTGGAAGATCAGGCCAGCGGCAGCTCGCGCTCGGCCGAACACATCAGATCGTGCAGTTCGCGCACGCGATCGGCGCTCGCATCCACCGCCCCGCCGCCGAGCGTCTCGACGTACCGGCACGCGGCGAAGCCCTCCGACTCGCGTCCGTAGAGCTCGATCCACTCGCGTCGCCCCGGCAGGTCGGCGTGCTCGCTCCGCCACGCGGCCGCGTACGGCGCCCACAAGCGCCGCATCCCCAGGCGCCACGGTTTGGGTGTAACCCGCGCACGGAAGCAATTCTGGTTGTGGCACATGCGCGCGTAGATGGGATCGACACCTAACGCCTCGAACGCATGCACGACCTCGGATTCGCGCGGGTCGAACGTGCGATGCAGCGCCAGCAGACGCATCCCCGCGGGCGTGCGATACACGCGCACCCGCCACTGCGGATGACGCGCGACGAATCGCGCGATACGTTTGCGAGCGCGCCCTTCTTGGCCGCCCTGCAGCGCGGAGAACGCGCGTCGCCAGACGCGGGCAACCGCATCGCCGAGCAGAATCGCCGCAGCGCCGCCGAACAGGACCGTGCGCGCCAGACTCAGGTCGAACGCATACCGCATCGCGAGACCGACCGCGAAACCTAGCAGCAGCATCGAAATCACGGTGGCGCGACACCCGGGTTTCTCATCGAAATCGATATCGGCGAACAACACGTTCGGCGTGTTCAGACACAAAGCGCCGTAGCCGTTGCGGGTAATCACCGTCTCGCCGTCGCGCTCGACGATCTCCTCGCGAATCGGCACGCCCTCGCTGCCGTTGTAGGCCGTTCGGCGTTCGCGGCGCGGCAGTTTTTCGCCGGCCAACGCACGCACCATCGCCTCACGCACGCGCGCATCGGCATGCGCCTGCGCGGCGGCGAGACTGTCGTCGGACCAACCGAATCGCCGAATCGTGATCTGGCGGCCGCGCTCGCGGTGCTGCAGTCTGGCTTCCGCCCAGTATTGCGGGATGATCATGCTCGCACCTCTCCCGACGAGCGCCGCGGCATCGTCAGTTCTTCTTCAAATGAGCGGAAAGAAAGCTCAGCACGCGATCGTAGTATTCCTTGCGGTTCTTGTCGCTGTAGATGCCGTGGGTTTCGTTGCCGAAGAAATACGTTTCCAGCGGCTTGCCCGCTTTCTGCATCGCCGCCTGCATCGCTTTGGCGTGCTCGAAAGACACGCGCGGGTCGTGTTCGCCGTGGACTAAAAGAATCGGCGCTTGGATCTTCGCAACGTGCTTAACGGGAGAGTTCTCGAACAACTCTTCCGGGTCCTCGCCGATGTAGTTATCCAGGTAGTAGCGCCCGCCTTCGGTCTGATGGGTATCGCCCCATTTCCGTGTGATGTTCAAATCCGTCGCGCCGGCGGTGGAGATGGCGCAGCGGTAGAGCGTGGGCTCCCGCACGACGCCCATCAAGGCCGCGTAGCCGCCGTAACTGCTGCCGAAAATGCAAATTCGCTGCGGATCGATCTTGCCCTGGGCGATCGCCCAACGCGTGGCGTCGGTCACGTCGTCCTGCATTTTCCTGCCCCATTGCTTGCGGCCGGCCTCGATGAAACTCCAGCCGAAACCGTCTGAGCCTCGGAAATTCACCCGCAGCACCGCATAGCCGTGCGCGGCGAGGATCTGCACTTCCTCGTCGTAGCTCCATTCGTCCTGCACCCAGTACGGACCGCCGTGCGGCATCACCACCAGCGCTGGCGTGCCCTTGGCGTCGACGGGCAACGTCAGATAGCCGTTGAGCTCCAAACCATCGCGCGCCTTGAACGCGAACGGCTGCGCGCGCGCGAGGGTTTCCGGGTTCAACCAGGGCTTCGCACGCGCTAGCAGCGAAGTGGTTTTCTTAGCACGGTCCATCAGGTAATAACTGCCCGGGTCCCGGTCGCTGAACACCACGACGACGATATGTTGACCGTCGCGCGAGCCGCTCGAAAAGCGCACAGCGTCCTCGGGGAACGCCGCTTCCAATTGCCGCAGCAGCTTCGCGTCCGGGTCGTCCGGGTTCCAGAACCTCGCGCGCGGCACCCCGGTGCCGTAGGCGGCGCCGATCGGCTCGCGTCCATCGGCGGACCAGACGTAAAACGCGGGGTCGAGCGCCGGGTCGCTCATCACGACGGTGCGCTCACCGGTGGCGAAGACGTATTTCTCGATCGCGTCGGGAGCGGATTTTCGCTCGGTGTACAAAAACGCCGCAGAACCGTCGCGCGTGCTGCCGAAAGGCTTGGTCTCGACGCCGGTTTCGCGTTCGTCGTTGAAAATCGTCCACTGTCCGTTTTTCATCAGCCAGACTTTTTGCCAGTCTTCGTCGTCCCACGAATAGGCGAAGCGAACCTGACCCGCGTTGTCGGCATAGAAATTCGAGCGGTCGTCGGGCGAATCGACGATGCGTTTGCCTTTTCGGCTGCCGTCGTTGTCGGTTTTTTCGATGTAGCTCATGCACCCCTTGCGAGTTTGCTTCGAGCAAAACTCGACCAGGATGCTATCGTCGTCATCGATCAGCGAATCGATCAGGCTGCCGTGCACCACCCGCTTGCGCGTCCCATCGACGTTGATGGCCAGCACGTAACCTTCGAGGTATTGCTGCGCGAATTTGCGGCCGTAGCGCGAGTTCATCAGGAACAGGCGCTGGTCGTTGGCCCACCAAATGCGATCGACGCCGCCGCGCTCTTCCGGGTCCAGAAGCCGCACCGGCTTGCCGGTGGCGCGGTCGATGATGACCATCATCATCTTGTCTTCTTTGTTTTCGGTCTTGCGGAAGGTCGCGGCGATGTAGGTGCCGCCCGGCGAGATGCTCACCAGGTCGTGCTGAGCCGGCTTGAGCAGTTCGTCCAGCGACGGCGGCGCCGCCGCCACGGAAAATGAAGACGCTGCGAGCAGCGACGACAACAAATGTGAAATACGACGCATGGCGCCCCCTCGCATGGCTTGTCCGTTACCGCGCGATAGTCTGCCAAAAGCGGCGGCGGCCGCAAGATAGGGGCGTAGACGACAAAAAACCCGAGGCGGGCCTCGGGTTATGGATATTCATCGCCCCGGTAGGGCGTTTTTCGGCAGTCCGCTGAACCGTTCAGCGGCGTCGCCATACGGCGGCAAACGCCGCCGAGCGATAGGCGGCTTAGGCCCGGGCTCGTTTGGGGAAACCCACCAACTGCTTCATGTCCTCGTCCCACAGTTTCAGCCGCACGCAGCGCAAACTGGACCAGAAGGTCAGCCGCGGCGCCGCTTGCAGCAGGGGGCTGGACTCGAACGCTTCGCGCAGACGGTAGTTGGGAATCCGGCTGGCCAGGTGGTGAATGTGGTGATACGCGATATTGCCGGTGAACCAATGCACCACGCGCGGCAGGTCGTAGAACGAGCTGCCGGCGACGGCGGCATCGACCGAATTCCAATCTTCGCCGCGCACCCAATAGGCGCCTTCAAAATTGTGTTGGACGTAGAACAACCACACGCCCACGGTGCCCGCGATCAGCACCAGCGGCAGATGCACCAACAAGGCGATATGCCAGCCGATGGTCCACCAAAGGGCGACGAAGACGACCGCCAAGGCCAGATTATTCAGCAGCACGCTCAGCCATTCCTTCTTCCATGCGAACGGCATGTCGAAGGGGAAGCGATGCTTGATCACGAACTGGTACATCGGGCCGATACCGAGCAACACCGGGGTGCTGCGGTAGAAGCGATAGCACAGGCGGATGAACCAGGAGCGCTGACGGTACTCTGCGACGGTCCAAGTGGCGATGTCGCCGATTTCGCGACGATCCAAATTGCCCGAAGTGCCGTGGTGGATCGCGTGGGTTTTTTTCCAGTATCCGTAGGGGAACAGCGTGATCACGCCCAGGCAGCGCCCGACCATGTCGTTCGCGCGCTGACTGGCGAAAAACGAGCCGTGCCCGCAATCGTGCTGGATGATGAAAGCTCGCACGTACAGGCCCGCGGTCGGCAAGGCCAACAGCAGCGTCCACAGGTAGTTCCATTCGGCGATCACGCTCCAGGCCATGACGCCCCAAAGCACGAAGAACGGAACCAAAGTGTTGACGAGTTGCCACACCGCACGGCCCGCGATGGGCTGGGCGAATTCCGCACAACGCTGCCGCAATTGCGCGGCGTGCTGTTTGGCGGAAGAAACCATCGTCGCACGATCGATCACGCGGAATTCTCCTCAGACATGGCACGATTGTGGGGGTTCCGATATGACATCGCAATGCGTGCGCAGGCGTATGGTGCGAATCGCGTCACGTCTCGTTCGGACGACACCGCACTTTTCGGCATTCTCTTCGCCATCACTTGCGCGGCGGCTTGCCCTCGCTGCGCGAAGAGGGGCCTTTGCGGTGCGGTTTCGCCCCACCGGGACCGGAATCGCGCGCACCGGGCGGGCGGGCGCCCGCAGCGCGCGGTTTGAAGTTCTTGGGCTTGAAGGACGGCACGCCGGCATCGGCGCTGGGGCCTGCCGAACGCCCGTCGTGCTCGCCCACTTTCTGCAACCGCAACGGCTGGCCAGCCACGCGCACTTTTTTCAGGTGCATCAGCAGCGGGCGCGGCATGCCTTCGGGCAAATCGAGAATCGAATGTTCGTCGTGGATATCGATTCGACCGATGTATTTGCTGTCGAGATCGGCTTCGTTGGCGATGGCGCCGACGATGTTGCCGGGTTTCACGCCGTGACGATGCCCGACCTCGATGCGGTAGGTTTCCATGCCCGGTTCGGGGGCCGAACGCGCCGGCATGTCTTTCTTGGGACGCGGCGGGCGCGTCTCGGCGCCCGCTCGCTCGGAGCGTTCAGGTCGATCGGAACGCTCGGGCCGATGTTCCGACCGATGCTCGGGCCGAGTGCTCGGACGCTCGTCGCGGGCACCGCCGCGTTGCGCGCGCTGGGCGTATTCGCGCCCCTCGGCAAAGGCCTGCGGTTCGCGCACGCGTTCGGGCGCCAGCAGCAACGGCGTGTCGCCTTGCACCAGCTTCGCCAATGCGGCGGCGACTTCGATCGCGGGCACGTTGTGCTCGCGCTCGTAGCGTTCGATCAATTCGCGATAAAAACTGAGCCCACCGTCGCCGCTGCCGTCCTGCGCCATCGTGTCGGAAATGCGACCGAGGAATTTCGTCACCCGCACGTCGTTCACCGCTTCGACGCTGGGCAACTGCATTTCTTGAATGGGTTGGCGCGTGGCGCGTTCGATCGCGCGCAGCATGCTCTTCTCGCGCGGGCTGACGAACAGAATCGCTTCGCCGCTGCGTCCGGCGCGGCCGGTGCGACCGATGCGATGGACGTAGCTCTCGGTGTCGTAGGGAATGTCGTAGTTCAGCACGTGGCTGATGCGTTCTACGTCCAAGCCGCGCGCGGCGACGTCGGTGGCGACGAGAATATCGAGTTTGCCGTCCTTCAACTGCTGGATGGTCTTCTCGCGCTGCGCCTGCTGCACATCGCCGTTGATCGCGGCGGCGGCCAAGCCGCGGGCCTGCAGTTTTTCGGCCAATTCGTCGGTGGCCGACTTGGTGCGCGCGAAGACGATCATCGCATCGTAGGGTTCGGCTTCGAGAATGCGGGTCAGCGCATCCAACTTGTGCAAGCCGCTGACGAACCAGTAGCGCTGGCGGATATTCGTCGCGGTGGTGGTTTTCGCGGCGATGGTGACTTCGACCGGCTCGCGCAGATAGGTTTGGGCGATGCGGCGGATCTGGGTCGGCATGGTCGCCGAGAACAAGGCCACCTGACGGGTTTCGGGCACTTTCTTGAGCACCGTTTCCACGTCTTCGATGAAGCCCATGCGCAGCATTTCGTCGGCTTCGTCTAGCACCAGCGCTTTGAGTTCGGACAGGTCCAACGTGCCGCGTTCGAGATGGTCGATCACGCGACCGGGCGTTCCCACCACCACATGCACGCCGCGCTTGAGCGCCTGCAACTGCGGGTAATAGCTCTGACCGCCGTAGACCGGCAGCACATGGAAACCGGGAAGTTTGTTGGCGTAGCGCTGGAAGGCTTCGGCCACTTGGATGGCCAGCTCGCGGGTCGGCGCCAACACCAACACTTGCGGCTTGCCTGCGCGCAGGTCCAATCGCGACAACAACGGCAAAGCGAAGGCGGCGGTCTTGCCGGTGCCGGTCTGCGCCTGACCGAGCACATCGCGCCCCGCCAATAAGGCCGGAATGGTGGCGGCTTGGATCGGCGACGGGGTCTCGTAGCCCACCTCGGCCACCGCGGCCATCACCGGCTCGGCCAGGCCGAGATCGGCGAAACGCAACGGGTCTTGTTCGGTGGACATGGCGATGCTCTAAGCGACTAAAGCGATATTGTGCGCCCTCGCCCTAGGGTTGTCGCTCCAATTCGCCCTGGCGCGGCCGGATCCGCGGGCTCTCCGCGATGCCGCATGCAGCCGATATGGCGGTCGGTGCGGCGATCAGCGCGGCGCTCAGCCCTTCGCCTCCAGCGCCTCGGATTCGATCGTCCGCACGCCCGAGGGCGCGGTCACCGCCGCTTCGATCAGCGCGGCCGCGATCGCTTCGGCCGACACCGGCCGATAGCGGGTCGGCACCACCCCACGGAAGGTCTGCGCGACGCGCAGGCTTAAGCGTTCCATCGGGCGGGAGCCGCCGTGGCCGGCTCGGTCCCCGGCGATGATCGAGGGCCGAACGATGGTCAGCGACAGATAGCCCAGACGGCGCAGCGCATCCTCGAGTTCGCCTTTGGTGCGCAGATAGAAATTGCCCGAGCGCGCATCGGCACCGACGGAGGAATTCAGCGCGAAGGCCAGCGCGCCGTGGCGCTGCGCCGACTCGGCGGCGGCCAGGACGTAATCGAAATCCACGCGCCGGAACGCGCCGCGAGAGCCGGCCTGCTTCAACGTGGTGCCCAGCGTGCAGACCACGGCATCGACCTGCCACCACGCGGCATCGGTCGGCAGCTCCTCGAAATCGACGACGGGGTTTTCGAGTTTCGGTGGCATCGGCTGCGGCAAGGGGCGGCGGGTCGGCGCGACGACACGCGTCACGCGTGGGTCGGCCAAGGCGCGGCGTAGCGCGCTGCGGCCGACCAGTCCGGTACTGCCGACGATCATGAGTTCGGTCATGCCAAGAGCCTACGCGATCCCCTGCGAGCGCGCATCCGGCTAGCCTGCCAAGAGTCGCCCGGGCCCGCGCAGCCGAAAAAACGAAGGCCGAGCGCATGCATGCGTGCATGCGGCCCGGCCTCCCACCACCTGCGTTTCCTTACGCGGTTTCCGTTCGCCCCGCCGCCTCGCCGTACGAACGGTGTCGGGGCGTGGCGCATTCGTCGCTTGTTACGCGGTTCGCGCACGAAAGCGGACGCGCGCTGCATCGCGAAACGTCACGCCTGCGATGCGGGCGCTCCGTTCGCTTCGGCCTGCGCGGACGCCACTTGTTCTTCCAGCTTCGCCTTCAGGCCATCGTCCAGCTTCAGTTGCCGGGCCAATTCGTCGAGATAAGCGCGCTCCATGAAGCTCTGTTCGTCCGCAGCCAAAAGGCTGGCCAGATACATTTCGGCCGCGATTTCCGGGCTGGTGGCCGCACGCGCCACCTCGGCGGGATCCAACGGTTTTTCAAGTTCTGCGGTGAGCCAATGGCGCAATTCGGTATCGGCGCCGACGCGCACGAACTCGCCTTCGATCACCTCGCGCTCGCGGGCGTCGATATGGCCATCGGCCTTCGACGCGGCGATCAGCGCCCGCAAGATCGCTTGGCTATGGGATTCGGCGTCCGGCGGCGGCAGGGCATCGACGGTTTGCGGGCTTGCGGTCGCCGACATGCCGCCTTGCTGCTTTTTCCAGTCGCCGTAGGCCTTGTAGGCCAGCATGCCGACCGCGGCCACGCCGCCGTATAGCGCCAGTTTGCCGCCGACTTTCCGCGCCTTGCGGCTGCCCAGCAGCATCGCTAGAGCGCCGCCGGTCAGGGCGCCCTTGCCGAAATCGGCGTTCAACGGCCCTTTGCCGCCGCTCGACTCGCCGCCGAGCAGGCCACCCAAACCGCCTCCGCCCAAGCTCTGCTGCGCGGTCTTCAGCAATTGATCGAGGAAGCCTTGAGTCTTCATGCGCACGGTCCGGGAAGGTGAGATGGGTCGGAGATGCGTCCGCAATCGGCGTTATCAAGCCATCGCCGAACCAACCAATGGCCTATGCGCCGCCATGGCGGGCGAAAGCGAGCGAAGCCAAGGTCAGGCCGGCATCCCGATGAGATACCGCATCGCGACCATAAAACTGGCCGCCCGGCTCGAGTCGCGCCGTTCTCGCAGCATGAACCGCAGAAAGACGCCGTCGCGATGCCTGCGCACGGTCCGTGTTTCGATGGCGGTACCGCTTCACCATCCGGCCCGTTTCGCGGGCCGCAAAACGACAGGGAGATCGCCATGCCGAACGCGGACGACATACGCTGGTTCAAAGAGCGCTTCCAAGCGAGGATCCAACCGGCGTTGGCCGGCACGCCGATCGGCGTCGATTTGATCGTCGCCCTCGCCTGCCAAGAAACCGGCGAAGTGTGGCCGACGTTGCGCAAAAAAGGCCTGAGCGAAGACACCATCCTCGCGCTGTGCGTCGGCGATACGCTCGATGCCGACCGCGGACGGCGCGCGTTCCCGCAAACCAAGGCCGACTTGATCGCCGCGCCTCGCGGCGACGAGATGTTCGCGATCGCGCGCAAAGCGCTGGTCGATATGGCCGCACAAATTCCCGCGTATGCCCCGGCCGCCGCAAGACCGAACAAGTTCTGCCACGGCTACGGGTTGTTTCAACGCGATCTGCAATTTTTCAAAGTCGATCCGCAATATTTCCTGCAGCGCAAATACGAACGCTTCGAGCACACGCTCGCGCAGTGCTTAGGCGAACTGAAGCGCGGCGTGAATCTGCTCGGGCTACAGAATCGCGCATCGTTGACCGATATGGAGTCCGCCAGCGTCGCCATCGCCTACAACACCGGGCGCTTCAAACCGGAAAAAGGGCTGAAGCAAGGGCATTTCAACGGCACGAAATTCTACGGCGAGGCGATTTTCGATTTCATCCGCCTGTCCAAAACGGTGGCGGTCGCGGCGCAATCGCCCGCGCTGCCGACGCCCCAGCCGGGCGAAGCGATCGTCGCGCAACCCACGCCGGTCACGGCGCAAGGCGGCTTCTTCAAAGTCGATACGCGTATTTCGACTCTGCGCCTGCGCCGGGAGGCGAAGATCAGCGCGCCACCGACCGCGAACGTCATCGGCGAATTGCCCGACGGTCATCCGGTACGCGCGATCACCGGTAAAGCCACGAACGGTTTCATGGAAGTGGAAACCAGCCTCAACGGCGCATTGCTGCGCGGCTTCGCGTCAGCGCAATTCCTGAAAGCCGATCCGACGCGACAAGAGATTCCCGTCGTCCAGCCTGCGCCGCGTCCGCCGCGGCAGGGCGTCGTCGCGGTCAGCATGCCGCGCAAGCCCGGCACGCTCACGCGTCGCAAAGACCCCGCGAACGCGCATTCGTTGAACGAAGACGGTCAACCCGCACGCAGCGGACAAGACGCCGATACGTTACGCGCCGAGATCGCGAAGATCGTCGATTGGTTAGCCGTGGATAAGCTCAGCCATGCGCGCTATCGGCCGCGCAGCGGCGCGACGTTCTGCAATATCTATGCGCACGATTTTTGTCACTTGGCCGGCGCGTACTTGCCGCGCGTGTGGTGGTCGCCGCGCGCGTTGATCGACCTGCAAGCCGGAAAACGCGTCGAGCCGCTGATCGGCGATACGATCTTCGAGATGCGCGCGAACGATCTGTTCCGTTGGCTGCGCGATTTCGGTCCGGACTTCGGTTGGCGGCGCACCAGCACCGCGACCAAGCTGCAACAGGAGGCGAACCAAGGCGCGATCGGTTTGATCGTCGCGCTGCGCAAGATCGAGCACCGCTCCGGGCATATCGTCTTGGTGGTGCCCGAAACCGCCGACGAACGCGCGCGGCGCGATTCCGCGGGCGAAGTGACCTCGCCGCTGATCAGCCAAGCGGGCGTCCGCAACTTCCGATACGGCAACGGCAGCGCGCATTGGTGGAAGCACGAGCAATTCGCCGACAGCGCGTTTTGGCTGCATGCCTGAAACCTCGGAGTCGCGCTCGGCGTCGGACTCGGCATAGCGCTAAGCACAGTGCGGGATCGAGAACGCGCGGTCCTGCGCCAATCGACCGTGTCTCCGCGCGTAACGCGAACGGTATGCGCGACTTGACAAGTCGGGCCATGCGGTCGCAAGGTCGGCGCTTCGGCCGACCCTGAGGGAGCCCGAGGCATGCAGCGCGACGAGAGCGATCCGCCCGTGTCCGCCTACGCCCGCGACGATGCGCCGCCGCGCGCATCGATCTCCGGGCCGATCGCGCCGACACCGACGCCGACGCCGACGAAAACGCCGCCGCAAGCGATCGCGCCGCGCCCCGTTCGCGATTGGAGCGGCCGCGCGCTGACCATGATCGCCTTGACCGTCGCGTTGGTCAGCATGGCCTACAACACCTGGCGCAACGAGACGTCCGAAGCGCAGCGTAACCTCCGCCAAGCCTGCTTCATCCTGATCGAGGAATCGGCCGCGTTTCAGCAACTCGTCGAAGTGCGCTTCGGCGGGCACGACCGCAGCGAAAATACGCGGGCGTCGGCCTGGGGCAAGGCCACGCTGATTCGCGACATCGGCGCATTGGCGCCGCCGCGCACAGGTCAAGAAGCGCAGCGCGTCTACGAGATCTGGAGACAGCGCGCGCAACAGATCGACGAACGTAACCCGCTGGCCGAAGACGAACTCTCCGACGCGATCGAACGGCTGCGCCGACAAACGCTCGACGACCTCCGCGAACTGGATTGACCCGCTCGGGCATAACGATGCGCATCGGCACTGCGGCGATCTTCAGTGCGGTAATCGCGCTCTATTCGCGCCGTCGAACCTGAATTTTCGGCACCTATTTCCGTCGCGCGGAAAGCGACGAATACGCTTATTTTTCCGGTAAAAAAAAACAACATACGCTGAACGGAACCGCGCGTTTCCGGGGGTCGCAATCGGTGCGATCCGAATCCGGAGAATGACTCCTACGCAAGCGATACACCTCTTCCACGACCGCTCGAACGCGTGCCGAGCGGAACACCATCGTCGACGCCGGGGCAGCGACCACCATCGCCGCTTACAGGGGGAACTCGTGCCGACGTCCGTCGTTCGCGCGTGCCGCAAGGCGCGACGACGACGGCATCGCACGCGGCGGAGCGCGCGGCCGGCGGATGCCGAAAAGCCGCAACAGAGTAGGCGAAACGACAAGGAGTGATACACATGCCGAACCTCGTTCAAGAACTGAACAGCCTCGACTTCAGCGTTTACATCGGCGGGCCGTTGCAAGCCGCTGTGCAAGCGCAGAACGCCGCGTCCATGGCGCAAGTGAGCTTCATCAAGGAAGTGGGCTTCGAAACCGTCAGCGGCGAAGAGAAGCTGCGTTACGTCGATTTCGAATACAAGAAATCGGTGCCGAACCCGGACTTCGATAACACCTCGCCGCCGGGTCCGACCAACCTGCAGTTCATCGATTCGACCGTGACCATCAAAGTCCCGTTCCTGACGATGTTGACGCTGCCGGCGCTGCGCATCGAAGACATGACCATCGACTTCAACGCGAAGCTCACCTCGACGGAAACCTCGAACGTGTCCAGCGAGTTCGCGGCCAGCGCCGAGTTGGGGATCAATTACAAGATCGTCAACTTCAAGGCCTCGGCTTCGTACAAGCGGACCGCCAGCAGCGGCACCAGCACCGAGAAGACCTACAACCTCGGCGTTCGGGTCCATGCCGTCAACGACGATATTCCGGCCGGTCTGGATCGCATCCTGACCATGCTGGAAGACAGCATCGTCAGCGGCTGATGCGCAATGCGGCCATGGACGGCCGCGACGACGCAGCGAGCGCGTAAGCGATCGATGCGTCGGAAGCGAGTTCGGCGCTGCCGGGCTCGCGGCCATCGGACGCGTCCAGGAAGGGCGCGTCCGGTGTTCTCATCGACCATCTGGACAGGACCTCGACATGCCCACTCTCATCGAATACCTCGGTGGCGTCTTCAATAGCATCACCCAAGCGCGGGTGATGGCCGATCTGCAATCGGTCCAAGTCGCCGAGCAATACGCGAAACACGATTTACTGCGCCATTTCTCGGTGCCGCGGATGCGCATCGGCGATATCGAATTGACCATTCCGATCGGACTGGAAGGCGTCGGTTCGCGCACGGAATTGCAACTGGCGCCGAACGGCAACGATCGTTACAAAACCGATGCGTATCAAACCATTTTGCGCATCTCCGGCGCCGCCACGCTTCCGCTCGGCGCGGGGCGCGAACTGCAGGACGCGCTGAGCGAACGCGTGCGCACCCTGTGCGAGAACATCCGCGCGCTCGGTTTGGACGAAGCCTTTTGGGCGTTCGCCAAAACCATCGCGGAAGATTTCGGTCGCATCGGCGACGCCTACGATCTCTTCGGCGGCAGAGGGATCGAATACCGACCGGACGAGATCATAGGGACGCTCTACAAATACTCCGTCTCCACCGTGAAAGGCGTCGTCGAAAAGCAAGTCGTCGACGAATTGGCGGTGATCGCCGAAACCGCACGTCTGCGCGATCTTCGACCCGAAGACATGATCCAGATCCGCTTGAAAGTCGGCGAAGACGGCATGGAATGGCAAACGATCGAACGCAGCGACGGCAGCGTCGAACGTCGTTTGCTGCCGGAGTAAGCCGCCATGCGCTCATCGATACTGCCATGGGTGCAGCAAACCACGGAATTGCTGCTGAAACTTCCCGACATCGTGCGCGCGTTCGAGCGCAAATCGCCGCAGGCCTTGGGCGAGTTCCTGCGCTGGATCGATGCGGCGGAGGCGTTGTTGTCCGCGAACCGGATGGCCGAGGCCGCGCAGATCGCGGGGCATAAGGCGCGGATTCTCGCGCCCGCCTACGACGAGCGCACGCGCTCGACCACGCGCAAGCGGCAGGAAGCCGCGGCGATCGGGCTCGCGTACGACGTGCAGAAAACGCTGCAGGATGCATTGGAACCCAGCGCTTCGAAATTGCGCCAAGCGCGCGACGCGACGCGGGTGTTGCTGCAGATCGTCGCCCAAAGCGGCGCGCTGAAGTACGATCCGAAAGTCGGCTTCGACACCTTGATCGCGCAGATTTGGGCCTTGTGCGTCAGCCACGAACAACTCAAGCCGCATGCGGTGCAGTTGAAGACCTTGTTGGCTTCGGACGACATCCGACTGGTGCTGGCCGGCGAGATCGATCTCGCGGATTTCGACGGCAGCGGCGCATACGCTGGAAAGTGAACGCGGGCGGCGGGCGGCGCGTCGATCGACCGTTCGATTGCGAACGTTCGATTGCGTTAGCATGCGCGGAGGCGTCGACGCACGGCGCCTCCGCCGCCCCAGGAGACCCGCGCATGCGCGACACCGCCGATTGGACCGCCGCGTCCGTTCCGTTGGAGACGATGGAGATCGAAGTCGTTTTCTTGTTGGAGCCGACGTTCTACACCGGCGACCCGAACGACCACACCAAGTTCGACGACCCGCAGTATCGCGTCGCCCTGCCGATGCCGTCGTTCCCTCGCGTAGTCGAAAGCATGGCGCGCACGGCGGAAGTCCTCGGGCACGAGGCGGAGTTGCTGACTTACTACGCCGAGATCCTTCGCCTCGCGCGCGAACTTCGCGGCGATTTCAACGCCGTCAGTCATTATTTCTGGCTGCGTCTGTGGCTATGGCATTCGGAGCGCGACGACAGCATCTCGTTTCCGTGGTACGACACGCTATCGGAAATGCGCCCGTTCATCCGCTGGTTGGAGGCCGAGGACGAACGCACGTTTTTCGATGGCGATCAGGGGTGGGAACTCTACGGCGTCAAACGCGATGGCCGCGTCCATCTTCGGATGACCGACGGCGAGAACGAGGAATTCGCGAATATTTCGGTGCCGCGCGCATCGCTCACACGCGCCGCGCGGCAGGTCGAACAACGGGCCGATGCGATCGTCGCGTCGCTGACGCGAGAGATCGGCTTCGATGCCTGGAGCGCCCGTCGTCACGACAACCCGTTAGCGAGCGCGCACTGAGCCGAGGCCGCTAACGCGGCGGCGCCTCGGGCGGCAAGACGACCTCGGCGCTATCGGTAAATACACGCCAGCGCGCGGGATCGACGCCCGCGAAGGCCGCGCGATAGCGGGCATGATCGCGCGACTGGCCGGTCACATCGCGAATCCAGATTGCGAGCACGCGGTCGGGATATTCGCGCGCCAAGATCGCGTAGATTTCCGGGTCTTGCTCGCCCGAGTCGCCGATCATCACGAAGCGCCGTTGCGGAAAATCCGCGATCAAACGCCGAATCGTCTTCAGCTTGTGGGCGTGCGTGCCGCTCGTTGATCCATGCGATTGCCCGAACGCTTCGCGGCCGAGGTCGATATCGCGCAAATGCAGGCTTCCGCCGGGGAAGCGTTCGATATCGAGGAACTCAGACAGCACGGCGTGGAGCTGATGCGGGCTGCCCGACACATAATGCACACGCAGATCGGCGCGTTCGCTCGCGAGTTCGCGGTAGCGCTCAGCCATGCCGCCCACGGCGGCGAAGGGACGCACGAAGGTGTTGAGCAACAACTCACGCCGATTCAATACCTGCGAGTCTTTGATCGTGTCGTCGATGTCCGACACCAGCGACAGACCGGTCTGTGGCACCCGTAACGCACGGCCGACGACGCGTGTTTCGCGCTCACGTCCATCGTTCGCGAGCAACACGCCGCGCACCGTCACCCACATCGGGTCGTCGGCCGCCGCGGACGGCAACGTCAATTCGGCGCCGCTGCGGCCCGCGCTGCCGGTGCGCGGCAAGGTGTAGGCGCCGCCGCTCGCATCGACGATGCGCACCGTCTTGCCACGCTCGGAATCGAAACGGAACCATTGCGTCCTGGCGTCGAATCGCCCGCGTTGTTCTTCGCTCAGCGCATCGCGATCGAGTTTCAGATAGCGCGCCAACAACGTCCGCGCGCCGGGCCGCGTCTCGCGCTCGTACACCCACGCGTCGATGCGCACCGCGACACGCCCGTCGGGCAAGGTCCGCGCGGTGGTCGGATACAGCGCGAGACGCTCATCGGTCGAGCGCTGAGGCGGCGACGCGCCCGTTGCGCGCGGCGACAAAGCCGTCATCGCGCACATCGCCACAAACACGAACGTCATCGCGACACGGCGAACGCCCACTTGGAACAACACGCGGGCACTCCGGGAAACTCTTGGACGACTCACTCGCCCGCCTCTACCGACGAGTGGCGATCCTCGCCAGCGGCGCGGCGACCACGACGGATCAACATCGTGCGCAGATCGTCGAGTACGACCGGTTTCGTCAGATAGTCGTCCATGCCCGCTCCGATGCATTTCTGACGGTCTTCCGGCATCGCGTTCGCGGTGAGGGCCACGATCGGCACCCGCGCACGGCCGTCGGCGCGCTCGAATTCGCGCCAACGTCGCGTGGTGTCGTAACCGTCCAATTGCGGCATTTGGCAATCCATCAACACGATGTCCCAGGCGGCGTCGCGCATCGAGACTAAGGCATCGGCGCCGTTGGCGATACAGGCCACGTCGCAGCCCTGGCGTTCGAGCATCAGTTTCACCAGGGACGCATTGAGTTGGTTGTCCTCCACCACCAAAACGCGCAGCCCGATGTTCGTCGTCGGCAGCGTCGGCGCGTCGAGCGGTCTCGCAGCGGGAGCGGTCTCGGCGGTATCAGGACGTTCGCGCATGCGTTCATCCGCTGGAGGGCGCGCATCGAACGTCGAATCGGACCGTTGTTCCTCGACCGCTTCGGCGTAGGGAATCCGCACTCGAAACCGACTGCCGCCCTGCGGCTCGCCGACGACATCGATCGTACCGCCCATCAAACCCACGAGATCGCGCGAAATCTTCAAGCCCAGGCCGGTGCCCGGGTGCGTTCGCGCGCTGGACGCGTCGATCTGCAAGAACGCGTTGAAGATGCGCTCGCGATCGGCTTCGAGCACGCCGGGGCCGGTATCGATCACATCGATGCGAAGCATCTGCGCCGAACCCGCGACGCGTTCGCCGCTCATTTCGATGCGCACGCCGCCCTTGTCCGTGAATTTCAGCGCATTGCCGACCAAGTTCACCAACACCTGCCGCAGACGCGCGCGATCGGCGAGGATCCAATCCGGCGCGCTCTCCGCGCGCTGCGATTCCAGCCGCAACGACTTGCATGCGGCTTCGGGCTCGAACATGTCCTGCACTTCGTCGATCAGCCGCATCGGCGCGAACGCCACCGGCCGTAAAGCGAATTTACCCGCTTCGATTTGCGACAGGTCGAGCACGTCGCTGATCAGCGCGAGCAAGGCGTTTCCGGCGCGACGAATGGTGTCGGGCAGTCGCTTGTGCGCCGGCGCATCGGGCGCTTCGGACAGCAGTTGGCTCATGCCGATGATGGCGTTGAGCGGCGTGCGCAATTCGTGGCTCATATTCGCGAGGAACGTGGATTTAGCACGATTGGCGTCGTCGGCGCGATCGAGCGCTTCGCCCAGGCTGCGGGTCATGTCCAACAAGGCGATGCGCTGCGCGAGATTGCGTTGGATGGTCCGTCCCATCACATAGCCTTCGCGGATCAAGAACAGACCGAACAAACAGGCCGCCCAGCCCGCGACCGCGAACTCCGATCGGCCAGCGGCCAGAAAATACGCGGCGAACGGACCGACGCTGGCGGCGACATAGGCGGCATACGCCGGCCACCACGCACCGAAGCTGCTGATGGCGCCCGCCGGCATACCGATCAGCAAGAAGGCGGCGACGAAGTACAGCTCGCTATGGCCCACCGGAAACAGCCAGGTCGCGGCGGCGCCCCACACGCCTCCCGCCAACGCGCCGACGACCAAACACACCATTCGGGTATTGGGCAGGCGGCCGACGATCGGGCCGCTACGCTTGGTCCAGAGCGCCAGCACGATGCGCAGCAACGAAACAGAAAGCACCGCGCCCGCCCAGATCGCGAGCCGTTCGGCGGAATGCACGTCGCGCATCGCAAGCAAAAACAGGGTGGACACCACGAACGTCGCCAACGCCCCGGCCACGCCCTGGCTCAAGACCAATTGACGGCATTCGCAGGCGATCAACTCGCGAGTCGACATCGACTCCATGCTCGACATGGCCCCCTCCCCATGCGGTGTTCGCGTCGCTCGCCCGTAAGCGGGCGACACGCCGCCTACGATACTTCCTCGCACCACCTTTTCGCGAGCCGATGGACGCCGGAACGTGACTTCGCTTCCGGTTTAGCCGTGACGCAGCGATACACGGCCGATGTCCTGTTCGCGCCTCGGCCTGCGTTTGCGCACCCGGGCACCTGGTCGCCGGGATCGCTCCTGAGCCGCGAGCGCCGATCGTGAACGAGGCGCGCGTAAGCATGGCCGCTCTCGCGCATCGTTCTCGTAACCCCCGGTCAAGCCCAAGCCGCATCGCGTTGGGCGCACATTCGCAACCTATCCTAAGGATCTCTTCGATGTACAAACGTCTCAGCCTCATCGTCGCCGCTTCGTTGTTCAGCACCGCCGCCTTCGCCGCCGAAGGCGATTGGTCCGGTTGGCACATCGGCGTCAACGCCGGTCACGCCAGCGGCGACTCCCAAACCGACGTCGCGCTCGGCGGCCAGTGGGCGACCGAATCGCAGGCATTGCGCGATCATGTCGTGAACAACTGGTCGGACGAACGCAGCCCGAGCGGCAGCGCCTACGGCATCCAATTCGGCTACGACCATCAGTTCGACAACAACCTGATCCTCGGCGCCGAACTCGAATACGGCAAGCTCAATGCCGACGATTCGCGCAGCACAGGCTTCGTTCCCACGGTTCCGTTCCCCACCTTGAGCTACAACTTCGGCAATTCGGTGGAAGTGAACGACCAAACCACGCTGCGCGCCAAGCTCGGCTACGCCATCGACCGCCATCAGATCTATGCCTCCGCCGGTTGGACGCAAGTGGACGCGGAATTCTCCGCCGAGGTGCTGAGCAACGGCAATTACTCGAAGATCGGGTCGAAAAACGACACGCTCGACGGCATCCAATGGGGCGTGGGCTACGCCTTCGATTTCGGCAATCAGTGGTCGCTGCGCGCCGAATACCTGCGCACCGATGTGGGCGATACCGACTACGCTTCGGTCTATCGCGCCGGCAGCAGCTTCGTCACCCCGGCGTACACCGAAACCTTCGAGCAAGACTTGGATTACGACACCTTCCGCGTCGGCATCGACTACCGCTTCTGATCGTTTCCTCGCGCTTTCGCCGACCGCTCTCGGCCGATCTCTCCACCGATAGCCGAAACCCCGGACGCCGCGTCGCCGACGCGGCGTCTTTTTGCGCCCGCGAAAACCGAACCGCCGGTCCGGCCACACTTTGCGGCGAGGTTTTGCGTTAGATTCGCCCGCGCAGGGGGCTGCACACGCCGCACGCACGCGGCGTTCCCGGTCGAATCGAAATCGATCGCATCCACACAAGGAGTTCGTATGCTCGTATCTCCGCCGCACGAGCGCTGTCGCGATGTCCGCAATGGCGTCCGCTCTCGTGCCTCTCGTCTCGCCGCCGGCTTCGCGTTCGCGCTCGTTCTGACGCTCGGCGCCGCATGGCCGGCCCTCGCCGCCGATCCCTCGCAGCCCAGCGCACAGACGCCCGACGACCGGCTGTCCTTCGTGAGCATCGCTTATCGCAATCGCGCGCAGTTGCAGCAGATCGCCTCGCGCTTCCAGCACATGATCGTCGACCGCGCCGCGCGCGTGGCGCGCACCGAGGCGAGCGCCGAGGAGATCGCCGAGCTTGAACGCGCAGGTTTTCGCGTGACCATCGATCAAGCCGCGACCGCGACGATCCGCAACGCCGAATCGGCGATCGCGAGCGGCCGGTTCGGCACCCGCAGCATTTCCGGCTACGCCTGCTATCGCACGGTGGAAGAGACCTACACCACCATCGATCAGTTGGTGGCCAACAAACCGGCGCTCGCCAGCGTGTCCAACATCGGCCCGAGTTGGTTGAAATCGCGCGGCACCGGCGGTTACGACATGAAAGTGCTGCGGCTGACGAACTCCGCGACCAACGCGTCGCGCCCGAACAAGCCGCCGATGGTGGTGTTCGGTTCGATCCACGCCCGCGAGTACACGCCCGCCGAATTGGTCACGCGTTTCGCCGAATGGCTGGTCAACGGCCACGGTAGCGACGCGGAAGCGACGTGGTTGATGGACAACTACACGTTCTATCTGGTGCTGCAAGCCAACCCGGACGGCCGCAAAAAAGCCGAGACCGGCTTGTCGTGGCGCAAGAACGTCAACAACACCAACGGCACCTGCAGCGCCAATAGCGTCGGCATCGATCTCAATCGCAATTTTCCGTTTCACTGGAACACGGTAGTCGGCGGTTCTAGCGGCAATTCCTGTGCGGAAACCTATCGCGGGCCGGTCGTGCAATCGGAACCGGAAACGCAGAATCTGATGCGTCTGGTCGCCGGCACGCCCGGCGCGGGCGGCACCTACTCCGGCGGCATTTTCCCGGATCGTCGCGGCGACGCCGCCACCAGCGCCGCGCCGGACGACTATCAGGGTCTGTTCCTCGACATCCACAGCTATTCGCAGTTGGTGCTGTGGTCGTGGGGGGACACCACCGCGCTGGCGCCGAACGGTCCCGCATTGCGCACCCTGGGCCGGCGCATGGCGTTTTTCAACGGTTATCGTCCGCAGCAATCGAACGAGTTGTACGGCACCGACGGCACCACAGACGACACCATGTACGGTTTGCTCGGCGTGCCCAGCTACACCATCGAACTGGGCGTTTCGTTCTTCGAGTCGTGTACGACGTTCACCTCCAGCACCTTGCCGAAGAATCTCGCCGCGCTCAAATACGCCGCCCGCAATCTGACCGCGCCGTATCGCTATCCGTCGGGTCCGAACACGGTCAGCGTTTCGACCTCAATCGCGTCCGTCGCCGCCGGCACGCCGGTCACGATCAGCGCGATCCTCGACGACAGCCAGTTCAACCAGACCAACGGGACCGAAACGACGCAGGCGATCGCCTCCGCGAAACTTTATGTGGACGTACCGCCGTGGGAAGTCGGTGCCAATGGTCTTGCGATGACCGCCAGCGACGGCAGTTTCAACACCACCCGCGAAACGGTCACCGCAACGCTGAACACCACAGGCTTAGCCGTCGGCAGACATTTGGTGTATGTGCAGGGCACAGACGCCGCCGGTAAACCCGGCGCGCCCAACGCCGCGATCCTGACGATCACCGGCGGCGGTGGCGGCGGCAACATCGCGCCGACGGCGAACTTCACCGTCGCTTCGACCGGCTTAACCGCGAACTTCACCGACACGTCCACCGACAGCGACGGCACCATCGCGTCGCGCAGTTGGAGCTTCGGCGACGGCACGCTCTCGACCGCCGCGAATCCGAGCAAGACGTACTCCACCGCCGGCACGTATAACGTGGTGTTGACCGTGACCGATAACGGCGGACTCAGCGCGAGCAAGACCCAAGCGGTGACGGTGAGCGGAGGCGGCGGCAGCGCGCAGACCTACACCAACGCCGTCGATGTCACGATCGCCGACAACGCCACGGTCGAAAGTTCGATCGTCGTCTCCGGCCGCACCGGCAACGCACCGAGCGCGACACCGGTCGCCGTCAGCATCGTTCACACCTACATCGGCGATTTGAAAGTCGATTTGGTCGCGCCGGACGGCAGCATTTACGTGCTGCACAACCGCACCGGCGGCAGCGCGGACAATATCAACACGACCTACACCGTGAACGTGTCCACCGAAGCGCTCAACGGCACCTGGAAGCTGCGGGTGAACGACAACGCGACGCAAGACGCCGGCTATATCGACAGTTGGAGCATCACGTTCTGATCGATCGCGCGGACAATACCGATACGAGCAAGAGGCCCGCTTCGGCGGGCTTCTTTCGTTGGGCGGGACAAAAAAGTGCGCGGAGGCCGCGCAGCCGCGATCGCGAATCTCCCTATTCGGCGAATTCGCCGATACGAAACTCCATTTTGACCGTCAACCCCAAACGGCCTTCGTAATTCTGCATGAACTGATAGCCCGTCGCATCGTCGTTCGACGAGCCTGCGCTTTTGCTCATTCGCATGGCGCGACCGCGCTCGTACTGCTCGGCCATTCCTTCGCTGAGCGGCTCCATCCATTTCTGCGACATGCTGTAAATCGAAAGCAAAGGCACGCCCGCCGCATCGGCGATCAAGGCGGCTTGACGTTTGGAGGCTTCGACCGCGCGCACCAGCAACGCATCGCGCCGCTCGGAAAGATCGCCGAACTCCCAGTTCAACTCGTCCAGTTTCACGCCCTTCATCGTGGATAACCCGGCGAGCAGTTCGGCAGTCCGCGCGATCGGCACGGCCGCGATTTCCACGTCGATCCGCACCGACGAGCCCCCGAGCCAACCGTCCTTGGACGCGAACGAGACCGTTTCGATCCGCATCCGTTCTTCCGGCACATCCAGCGACGCGAGCAACTGGGCGATCGCCAGCAGTTCTTTGCTCTTCTTGATCGCCGCCATCGAGCCGACGCTCGCCGTGCCGGACACTTCCAGCCGAAACGTGGCGCCGTCCGCGCGTACGCGTTCCTCGACCGACACGTCGGTGGAAATGCGATCTGGATATTGAAAACTCATGCTTCGCTCTCCGGTTTCGGGCCTCGTATCGATTCGCGACGCAGGGACCAAAACCCGACATCGGCGCGTCGTCGATACCCCATGCGTTCGTATAAGGCTTTCGCGCGCGTATTCTCGTCGCTGACGTGCAAAAACGGCAATCGTCCGGCCGCCAGCGTGCGGTTGGTCAGTATGGTCGTGAGCCGCCGCGCGTAACCGCGACCATTGAAGTCCGGATGCGTGCAGATGGCGCTCATCTCGGTCGCGTCGTGGGTGCCGAGGCGCTCGCCGATCATCGCCGCGAGCCGGCCTTCGCGAAATATTCCGTAGTACGCGCCCATCTCCATCGTCCGCGGACGGAAATAATGCGGATATACCAACGCGGTGAGCGCGAGCACGTCGTCGCGGTGGCGCTCGTCGAGCAGCACGATATCGGTGTCGTCCTCTTCCGCAAGCGGCTGCAATGGGGTTTCGCGCACCATCTGCGCCAATGGCCGATACGCGCGGAGAGCGAAACCCTCGGTGCGTTCAGGGGCGACACCGATCATGTAGACCGATTCGCCGGGCGCGACCAACACGGCGAGTTCGTCCGGCGCGACCTGCGCATGCGCGATGCCGAGAAACGGGGCGTATTCCGCCGGATAACGCCGCGCTTCGCCATCGCCCAAAGCGATCGCCGCATGCCGGGTGCGCAGCGCGGACCAGAACGGATTGTCGAGGTCGGAACCAAGGCCAGCGTCGAAAGGAAGGTCGATGTCGCGCATGCGGAGAGCATAGCGCGAGCGCCCCGCCCACGCATCGCGCGAAACATCCCCGGCGCTCAGCGTTTCGCCGCCGAGTACGCCCCGGTCGTCAGCCGCCAATTCGTCTTCGGCACGGTCTTCGGGCGTTCGCAATCGTGGAACAGGACGGTGAGCATCGCCGTCGCCGTGCGTTCGCCGACGGTGACGATCTTCGCGGTTTCGTAAACGTTCTCGGGTTGAGACGTGACGAGTTCGAGATCGGGCACCAACCCGTCGCGCGCGCCGCGGTCGAGCGTCAAACGGTAGCGGTAATTGCAGCCGAGGTTCGCACTGCTCTCTTTCTTCTTCTCTGCGAGCGCGGCAGCGACGATGCGTACGTCCAGCGCTTCGCTCCGGATGAGCGCGCGATAGCGCGGCGGCAAATCGGGCAAGCCGGCGACGGTTCGCTTCTCGTCGTCGCTCGCGAGCAAAAACATACCGTGCACTTGTTTTCGCGGCTCGTGACCGCGATGGATGGCGTTGACGAACGCCATCATGCGCGCTTCGGGAATCAGATAGCGACGCGCTCCCCAAGCGACGGGTCGCAGCGCATCGGGAAAGCCGCCGAACCCCGAGGCATTGGGGCGGTCGTAACGCAGACGCAGCATGCCGTTCTCTTCGACCACACGGCCTCGATTGGCGCCGTACAAGCCCAGACAGCCGCGCCACGTCGCGGCGACGCCGTGATTCGGCGCGAGGGTGAACGAGATGTTCGCGCCGAGGCCGTCGCCTTCGTAGTAATCGCCGGCCCAGCGATGCGCACCGAGGCCCGCGATTTCTTGTTGGATCGCGCGACGCTGCCGTTCGACCGTCGCTTCGTCGGCGTCGCTGGGAGAGGATGAAGCGGCGGCGGCCAATCCCATCGGCAGCGCGGCGCAAACGACGACGGCGATGGTCAAAACGGCCGCGATGGGCATCCACAGGCGCTCTCCTATCGAAGGCGCATCGGACGAAAACGAAGGTCGGCTCATGGCGGGCTCCGGGTCGAGTCGGTGGCAGCACGCAATGCGCGCGCCGCGACGGCTGAACGCGCGGGTCGCGGGAACGGGGTTACGCCATGGCTCGGAAAAGGTTGTCGGCAGTTGTCGGCCGCCTACGACGCTTAGCCGTCGCGCTGCAGCGATACCACAGTGTCGGCGCGGTCCAGACGCACCTCGACTTGCTCGAACCCTGGCGCTTCCGCGCGCAGCATCGGCACGTTGGCGCCGGGCAGGACGATGCGCCCGGTCGCATCGGTGGTCATCGTTTTGGGCGGCACGCCGCGCAGCGGAGACACGAAACTGACCGGTGCGAACGCGAGCGGGCGCGCATCGGCGAAGAAACGCACCACGGCGTCGCGGCCGCCGACGCTGCGCAAGCGCGTGCGTTGGCGCGCATCGCCTGTGCGCGATTCGACGGCATCGCTATACGCGACCCGCCACGGCGCGATCAAGGCCGCGACGCGTACGCGCCCCGGCGCATCCAACGACACCGCGATGCCCTCTTCGACCGGGCGGAACGACTCGGCGCTTGCGTCGCGCCACGCCGCGCCGTCCGCGCGCTGCAGCACGAACACCGGAAACGGGTCGTCCACGCGTGGGCGCCGCGGCACCTCGATCCCCGGCGTTTCCACGATCAACCAACGCAGCGGCTGCAGCTCGACGGTTTTTTGCAGCGTGTCGCCGACCGTGCGCGCATCGGCCAGATCGAGATCCAGCGCGATGCGTTCGGGCCAACGCGGCAAGGCATCGACGACGAACGAAGGCGGGCCCTTCGATTCGAACCGCAGTTCCAATCGCAACGGCTCAGATACATCGACGCCGGGCAAACGCACGAGCCCGTTCGCATCGGCGCGTACGCGCACTTCGCCGCGCGGCGAAGGCCACACCGCGAGCGCATCGCGTATGGGCGTCGCGGTACCGACCTCGACCAAACGCAACGCGACGGTGGCCGAAAGCGCCGCGCCTAATTCGGCGGCGGCGGCGTCGAGATCGAGCGCGACATAACGACCGGCGATCAGCGTTACGCGGCGGCGTTCGGTTTCGACGCCATCGACCACCGCCACCACGTCGATCGGCCCCGGCGGTAGCGGCGCGATGCTCGTCTCTGCCGACACCGGCAGCGCACGCTCGTCGAACGCATCGAGTACAGCCGCGCCTTCGCGACGCAGCAGCGATTGCCATTGCGCATCCTGCGAGCCTTCGACGCGCCTGAACAAGACACCGACCGTGTTTTTAGCGCCTGTCGCAATGCGCGGCGCACGCACGCGCAGCCCAGCGGCGACGCTTGGCCGCACTTCGGTGGGCGCCTCGTCGCGGGCGAAATGCGCCTCGTAGAAGCGCAGCCCGTCGTCGGCGCGCGCCTGCAGCACGTAACGCTGCGCCGACGGGATGGTGAACGGTCCGACCTCGACGCTGCCGTCGGCGAGCAATTTAGTCGGCGCGTTCGCCCAGCGCGCCACGGCCGCGAGATCGGCGTAGTCCACGGGGCCGGCGCCTTCTCGTCCGCCGCGTTGCCAGGCGCGGAAGGCCGCATCCTCGTCCGGCGACACCGACGCCAGACCGATTCGCACCGAATTCGGCGACGCGGACACGCCAGCGTCGGGCAGCAAACGCATGCGCAAGACGAACGCGCCGTTTTGCGGCGCGGGATTCGGGTCGGAAACTGCGGCATCGGCGCCCACCGAAAGGTCCGCGGGCGCGCGCGATGCGCGCCACCACAGCCCTGCACCGATCACCACGGCCAACAGCGCGACGCCGCCGACGGCGAACGCGCGTTTGGAACGAAACAGCGTCGCCATGCCGCGTCGCGATCAGTCGGTGTCGGCGGTCGAGTAGAACGAAATATAGACCGGAGCGTGGTCCGACAAACCGTTGCGGAACGTACACATATTCGAGATGTAATCGCGGCCCGACGTCGAATACTCGGTGACGTAGCTGGCCTGCATCCAGAAGTGATCGTACGAACTGGCGAACGCGCAGCTGGTGTTGATCGACGTCTTGTCGTTGACGCGCCAGCTCACCGTGGGCGTCGTGGCGGTCAGCGTCGTCCACCACGGCGAGGTCGCTTCGCGATTGTGGTCGCCGACCAGCACCACGTCCTGATCGCTGCTGCTGCCGTTCTGGATCGACTGGAACACGCTGGCGATCTGTTGCACTTCGAGCTGACGTTCGGCGGTGGTGCCGAAGACCGTATGCCAGTTGATGAAGGTGTAATCCGCGCCGGTTTGGATGTGCCGCACTTTGACGATCTGCGGCTCGCGCTCGAACTTATCGCCGGTATCCACCCACAGGCTTTCCGACAACAATTGCACGCGATCGGTGCGGAAGAACACTGCGTAGCGTTCTTTGTAGCTGGTGCGGCCGACCGCGGCGGTCACGCGGTAATCCCAGGTGTAGCCGCTGACCGCGGTCAAGGCCGCGGCGACGCTGGCGGCGGATTCGGCGTACATCACTTCCTGGCCGAACATCAAATCCACACCGTTCGCGGCGCCGGCCGCGCTGCCGAAGTTGGTCCAGATTTGGGTGGCGTAGCCGTTCCAATCCTGTTGCCCGCTCCAACCGGCGTGCAGCATGTTCCAGGACACCACGCGCAGATAGGACTGCGCGGAGGCTTGGATAGCGCAGAACGTCAGGGCGATTCCGATGATCGCGGCGATGGCGCGGCGGGCGGCGCCTGCGGCGAACGTGTTGGCGGCACGGTTCATATGCTCTCCCGAGAAGGGGTGAAGAACGGACGATGAAGAATGGACAATGAAGCACGTTCGTTTACAACGCACGAGTGCGGCGAATTATTCCGGCGCGATGTGTCCATCTCGTGTCCGTCGGAGCCCCCTCTCCGGGTCGCTTCCGCGACCGCTCGCCTGCCGGCGCCGGGCATCTTACTCCCGTCTTGGCTTTGCCCGATGTTGCATTGCGGCACCGGTATCGGCGCGGCACCCGGGCAAAAAACCGCGAAATGACGCGGTATCGCTAACGCTGCGCGCGCAAGAACTCGTCGTCGGCGACCGAACGCGCATCGGCGTTAGCGGACGACCGACGAGCGGTATCGATGCTGTCGGTGATCGCGCGATACGCACCGAGACCGCGAAGTTCGAGCGTCTGCCGGCGGTCTTGCGCGCGAACGCGCACGACGATCGCGAACGGCACGCCATCGGCCAGCCGCCATTCCACTTTGCCGCGATCGTAATCGCTGAGCTTCAGCGGCTCCGCCAACTGCGAAGCGCGATCACCGGCGATCTCGACCTGCAGATAGGCGTCCTCGGCCGAGAAATAGATGTACAGCGAACGCCCGTTCGGACCCGGGCAGCGCAAGGGCATGTCTTGCCCTTCCTCGATTTCGGTCGCAGCGAACGCGGCGCGGCAGTCCTTGGCGAGGTCCGTGTACGCGCTGTCGAAAACCGGCTCCTGCGCATTCGCGTCATCGGCATACGCGCAAAACACGACCGAAACGCTCAGGGCCAGCAAAGCGTTGAAGAAGGTTTCGACGATCGCGGGTATGCGCATGGTGCTCTCGTTAGACGGCATCGGAAGTGGACAGCCGCGAACGTATCACATTCGCCGAGCGCGAATGTGATACCGGCGCGATCAAGGCGAACGACGCAAGCGCACGACGACCGCATCGCCTTGCCGACCGAACAACGCCTTCGTGCCGATGATGTCCGGCCGTTCGCGACGACTCGTCTCGACCAATCAATCGCAGACTCGCCGCGATTGCGAACGCACGACGCGACCTCTGGATCGACGATCGCCGCACGCTCGAAACGGCGATGACGATTCGCGCCGATTCGCTCGACGCGAATCGTCGATCGGATCACTCCCAGCGCGCGTTGAGATTGCGAAGATACAGGGTCCAATTGTTCGAACGATTGAAGGTCTCGGCGAAAAACCATCCGCCCAGGTTGGTCGGCAGTTGCGGGTATTGGTACGTCACCTCGCGACGCGCGTATTCCAGCCACCCGAACGTGCTCGGGTGATACAGGGAATACGTCGTGCGATAACCGTAGCCGACGAATTCGGACACCAAGCGCAAGCGGTACCACGCGTTGTTGACGAGCGAGTAACCGTTGTCGGTCTGTTGTCCGAACACGCAGTTCGGCAGCGACGCGCCGCTGACCGCGCCGGCGATCTCGATGGCGACACGATTGTTTCCGGCGGTACGCGTGCAGTAAAACCCATTGGGATGCAGATAATTCGGGTATCCCGACACATCGCCGAGAATCGCGCCGTGGCCGCGGTACGGATAATCGGGATTGATCGCGTTCGGCGTGTACATGTCGGCGCGCGTGAACACACCGAAATGCCCGCCGCTGTTGCCGAAATAATTCGGCGACATGAATTCGAATTCGATCACATGGCGACTCGTGTTAGGAGGCTGCATCGTGCCAGGCGCCGTCGAGATCAGGTGCAACGAACCCCAGGGGCCCGAGGGCAGCGCTTGCCAGCTTCCGTACTGCGACGAGACCACCGTCGCCTTACGGTCGATGGCGCTGTAGGAAATGGTGTAATTCACTGTCTGCGCGAGAGCGCTTTGAACGAGCGACGCGCCGACGAACAACAACACGATGACGAAACGGCGCAGCGCACGACGAGAGCGGGCGAGCGATTGAAGGTTTTCCATGATTCGATACTCCAGAGTTACGATCGTTCCCGCGCCGAGGCGTGCGTACGCCGACCGGACAGCGCGGGTCGAGGCGGCTTCCGGCGCCGCACATGTTTAAGCGCAGATGTCTTCGAGCGAGGATGTTTTAAGCGAGGATGTTTTAAGCGAGGATGTTTTAAGCGCGGATGTTTCAAGCACGATGGCGCTGCCGTACGCGAACGATTCGGTCGCGTTCACGTCGATATGCAAGGCGCGATCTTCGCGATGGTAGGACGCGAAACTGACGTTGCACGGCCGGGCGATTTGCCGATTCGGGTGGCACTGGTTCGGCGCGCCGAACCAGACGCCCAACAGCACACGCAAACGATCCGGGCTCAGCTCGATCGTGGGGTCGCAGATCGGCGCTTGATTGCGCGGGTTGTCGGGTTCGAGATCGGTCGGCGGATCAGGCCAATCCAACTCGGTGACTTCCGCCCGAGCGTAGGGCGCGGAGATCGCGCAGAGAACGAACAGGGTTGCGGCCGCAAACACGCGGTGGATACCCGTCATGACATGGTCCTTGTCGTTACGCCGCCCCCTGTGCCTACGACCCTAGCGCCGCGCTGGTTAAAAGAACGTTACAGCGATGCGACAGCGGCATCGACGATTTCCGCTCGAACAGTGGGCGATTTAGGCCGGGCGAACACCGACCTCGAGGCCGCTGTCCTTATCGTCACAGCCGTTCCGACGACCGTTCCGACGACCGGCCCGGCCGGTACATGCCATGGAAATCGGGCTGTGCTAAGGTCGAAACGTCGGGTCGCGCCTCGCAATCGGCCCGATGAGGCACACGCCGCTACGCCCACACCGTCCGACACACGCCGATGCCTTCGACCGATGCTTCCGTCCGCCGATTTAAGACACGCATGCGCATCGGTCTTGCCGGCTCGATGGCCGCCTCCGCCCGCGGACATCGTCTTCTGTCTTGGCGAGCGCACGGCTTCGCGCCGCTTGTCGCGCTTCTGATCCCCCTTCTCTTCTCGGCCTGCACGATGCAAACACACACTTTCGATTCGGATGCCTGGAAATCCCAGCGCGGCATCCGCGCTCAGGACAATCGACGCGGCGGCATGGTGCCGTCGCTGGACGCCTCGATCGCCGTCGGCATGCCGCGGGCGGATGTCGTCCGCCTGCTCGGCGAACCCGATTCCCGCAATGCCGAGACCGACACCGATGTGTACGAACTCGGCGTGTCGGATCTCGGCATCGACGAGGAGTACTACGAAATCCGCTACCAGGACGGGAACGTCGTGTCCCGCCGCTGGGCGCGGCGCTAATCGAACAGCGCCACCGCGCGCCAACAGGAACCCGCCATGACGGACCCACGCCCCGATCTGAATACCGTACGCACCCAATACCAAGTTCCCGACGACCAGGTGATCACCTATCGCCCGCGTTTGTACGGCGCGGTCGATATTCCCTTCACCGACGGCCGGCAAATGACCAAGACCGAAGGCGAACTGCTCGATCGCCTCACACGCGATCGCGGTCTGCTCGGGCTCAGCGATTTCCGCGATATCGCGCGCGATGCGTTCGCGCAGGGCGAGTCGCGTTTCCCGAACAACCCGGTACCCGCCAATATCCCCGCCGATCGCGCGCCGGAATGGCAAGGCAACGACGGTCATCGCGACGCCTTCCGCCATGCCTACTGGAGCGCGCGTCTCGCCCAGGAATACGGCGCGGATTGGGCGCGCGCCTTCACGACCGCGCACGAAGGTTTGCCGGGCAACTTCGCCAATCGCGAGGCGATGGATCTGTACAACAATTCCATCGGCATCCAGATCGGCGCGGCCAATCGCAACGCCACGCCCGAACAACTCGCCAATCTCGTCCAGCAGGCTGTGACCCGTGGCGAAACGGTGGTGATGAACAGCGGCGGCAATCTCGAATGGAGCGACCGCGTCCCGGTCGGCCGCCACGGATTGACGCCCGAGGATGTGATCGGGCCGCATCTGCGCACGCCGGGCGTGGTCTCGACACAGAGCGTCGCCGCGCTGGACACGCCGCAGAACGGTCGCGACGGCACCGCACTCGCGGCGGCGACGCCGGAGACGCGCGGCCTCGGCGGCACCGATGCGGCGAACAACGTCGCCCGCATGCAGGACAATCCGATGTATCAGCAGGCGCTGACCGCGGTGAACGCCGCCGGCATTCCGGGCGGAGGCGATCGCGAAACGATGGCCGCGAACGTTTACGCCGCCGCCGTGCGCGAGCAATTGACCACCATCGACAACGTGCATGTGGGCAACGCGTTCGACGGCCCCAACGGCCGCGATCAGCATTTGTTCGTCTTCGGGCAGCGCAACGGCCAGAACCCGCAGGACGAACCCGCGAACGCGCGTCTCACCGTCAACGAAGCGGCGAACACGCCGCCGCAAGTCGCCGCTAACAACGTGCAGGAATTGCAGCAGAACCGGCAACAAGCGGCGGTCGAACCCGAAACGCGCAAGCCGATGGCGATGAACGCGTAACGCGACACGAAGCCACGTCCGCATGCGCTTCACGACGCCCGGCATCGCCGGGCGTCGTCGTTTCAGTCGACCCGCTCTCGACCGACCAACAGCTCAGCCGCCCGACACGCCGCGCCCGGTTGCGGAGACATGTTGCGGAGACACGTTGCGGAGACGCGATCAGCGCCGCGAAGACTTCTTGCCGTAACGACGTTCCAGCGAGTCGGGCCAATAGCCGAACCAGGCATGGCCTTGCTCAAGCCGCTCGTAACGTCGCATCACGCCCTGCAGGCGCGCGAAGACGCCGATCAACGCACCGAAGGTAAAACCGATGCCGTGAACGACGTAGTTCACGCCCTCGGTTTCGTCCATGTGCCCCGCCGAACTCCACGTCAACCACACGTCGATGCCGAACCACAGCAGTACCACCACGAACGCGCGCACCGCGAAGACTTTGACCGGGAAAATCAGAAAAAACAAACGAATATCGACGCTGCGATCGTAGAACATGACGCCGTAGGCACCCGCAATAGCGGCGACGCAGCCCGACGCGCCGAGCGACGGGATCGAACCGACGTTGTTATGCACATAAAGCAAATCGCCGAGCAACCCACCGACGAAATAAAGCAACGTGAAGGCGATCGGCCCGAGCGCGTCTTCGATGCTGTCGCCGAACAACCACAAGAACAACAGATTACCCAGCAGATGGAAGATATCGGCATGCAGGAAGCTGGAGGTCAGCAATTGATACGGCTGCCAGCCGTCGGCCGGCAGCGCATAACGCGCCAAGAAGGCCTCATCGTCGGGCGATACGTTCAACGCGACCAGCGCATGCACCGCCACGTTGATCGCGATCAGCGCGTACACCGTCCAAGACGTGTGCTTAACGCGGTTTTCCTGACCCCACGGCAATATCCAAAACATAGGCGCTCCCCTCGCTGTCGTCGCCGCATCAGCCGGCGCGTATCGCGCACGCACCGCCGATCGATCTCTCGCAATCCGATTATTTGAACTCTCGTCCGCCGAGCAATTCGCTCACCGCGCGCAGAAACCGCGGAAAACGATCGCCGCCAGGCGGCGAGGTTCCACCCGGATAATCGTTATAGCCCGTCGATTTCAACGACTTTTCGCCGATCGCGATCTCGACATGCCATTGCGTGCCGTCCATGACGTTCGAGTTTTCGTAACGCGGCTTCCACGTCCATACGCCGATCGCATCCAACTCGTTGCAGAACGCACGCCATGCGTCCGGCGACACATCGACCGTTTCGCGCACCGTGCCTTCGGCGGAGACGAACGTCCTCGCGTTCCGCGAATAGACCAATTCGCCGGTCTCGTTCAGCTCCACCGCGTACGAAGGCCCGAAAAAGCCGCCGATGCCGGCCTTGAATGTTGCCGGCTTGTCGCAGGCCTGCGCTTGCATCGCGGCTGCCAGCAAGACGGCTCCAAACGCTTTGGTGAAGGAACTCATCGCATCTCCGAAAACATCGCTTCGCGCGCCACCATACGATATTTCCCGGGTGATGCCCACTCGCCGCCGATCGCCGCGTGCGCCTCAATCCAGCAAGAAAACGCAAATAAGACGTTCTCACCGAGGTGTATTCTGACGCGATGAGCCGACGCACGCCCTTATGGTCCACGCCCGATTTCGGCGCTTATCGATTCGATCACGCACCGGACGAGCACGACCACGGCGGCGTCGACGAAATCGGCGAGCGCTACAGCGCCAGTTTCGTGGAACACGGCGGATTCGATGTCGACATCGACGGGCGGCATTGGCGGCTCGAACCGGGCGATGTCTTGCTGGTGTCGCCGGGACTTCGTTTCCGCGTCTCGCATCCCGACGGCGATCTCAGCGACGTGTGTCTCACCATCGCCTACACCGCCGACGCGATCGACGGTCTCGACCGCAGCGAGGCGTGGAAACGCGCATCCGCGCCGGTGCTGCGCGCCGACAACCGTCTGCGTTATCTGCACTGGGGCCTGCGCCGCGCCTTCGATCGCGATGCGCCCTTGCTCGCGGAAACCTGCGCGGTCGATGTCTTCCGCGAAGTGCCGTTGACGCGCGAGAACGCGTCCGTGCAGAAGCCGCGCGGCTTCGAACGCCATGCCGAACGGATCCACGCCGTGCGCGAATGCATCGAGCGGCGCTACGCCGAGGACTGGCGGCTGCACACGCTCGCCTCGCTCGCGCACATGAGCACGTTCCATTTCGCGCGATTGTTCGCCGAATTCGTCGGCCGCTCGCCGCACCGCTATCTCACCGAAACGCGATTGTCGGCCGCCGCCGCGATGCTGCGCGACGGACGCGGCGCCACCGACGCCTGCTATGCCTGCGGCTTCGGCGATCCGAGCCATTTCTCGCGCGCGTTCGCGCAACGCTACGGGCGTGCGCCGTCCGTGTACGCGCACGATCCGCATTAGCTCCCTCCGAATTTGCGGCGCACACCAGGTAGAACGGCCTTGAGCCCGCTTCTCAGCGATCTCGGTGGATGTCGAGTGGCCTGAAGGCCGCTCTAACGAGGCGCAGGCATTTGCGCAGTGGCTTTGATGCGTCGCCGGCACGCCGACCGCATTTCACGCACGCGGCATAAACGCGCAAGAATCGCAGAGCATCGAATTGGCTTACGGCATAGGGTTGCGATAAGTCCAACGCACCAACGCCCATGACTCGCACCCCGACCCTTACCGCGCTCGCCAGCGTCGCGCTCGCCGCCGCATCCTCCAGCGGCGACGAACGCAAGACTTCGCATACCGACCACGTACCGCAAACATCGTCGAGCGCGCAGCGCATCCACGATCCAATGGACACCGACCGTATCGACCGCGCGGAACGCGATCGCCGCACCATCGCCGCGCTCGACACCGCGTATCAAGCCGCGGTCGAACGCAACGATGCCGACGCGATGGCTCGTATTTTGCACCCCGAATTCGCTGTGGTACTGGGCGACGGCACCATCGAAACGCGCGACGATGTGCTCGGCGCCGCGCGCGAACGCCGCATCGATTACGAACGTCAAGTCGAAGAACCCGGCACGCAGGTCGTGCGCGTTTGGGGCGATACGGCGGTCGTCACCGCATTGCTCTGGCTGAAAGGCACGCGCTCGGATGGCCGTCGCTTCGAGCGTCGGCTTTGGTTCACCGACACCTACATCCGCACGCCCGAGGGCTGGCGTTATGTCTTCGGTCAGGCCTCGCTGCCGTTGCCGAAAGCCGATCGTTTCGAGTCCTTCCCGCCCGCATCCTCAAGCGGCGAGTAACGCGGCGCAGGCAACGCACCGTAGGTGGAAAGCGTTCGATTCGCCCCCGCAGAAGCCTCTCGCGATCAATCGTCTTCCAACAACAACGCTTCGAATCCGGGTTCGTTCGCTTCGAGCAATCGCTTCGCGAGCGTAGCGATCCGAAGCTGCTCCGCAGCCTCCAAGCGAACGGCACCGGACGCCTCGATGCGGTGGATCGACCGCACGAAAATCCGCACCGGGTAGATCGGACGCGGCGTCGCATCGGGTCTTTCCTCCCACGACCACACGCACTCGCCCTCGTAGCGCACTGGCCCTTCGCTGACCATGAACTGCTCGCCGCGATTGATCAATTGGGCGTACTGCATCGGATTGCTCGCATGCGTTGGATGATGCCGTTCGATCAATACGGATAGACGTTCGGCAGCGTCTGCTAGCGCTTCGGCCGCCCCGGCACGAACCGCGACGTCGTCGTCAAGTATTCGCGATAGGCGGCGCTGCGCTTCTGCAAGTCCGCTTCCAGCAGCGGCACGCCGGAGACACGCGTGAGCAACCAGTTCATCAGCAGCGGCGAGAACACCGTCCACGCGCCGCCCATGCTGGCCGAGGCGATCCAGATACCCCACCAGAACGTGGCCTCGCCGAAATAGTTCGGATGCCGGCTGTAGCGCCAAAGACCGCGATTCATCACTTCGTCCTGCGCGGTTCGCGTCGCCTTGAATCGCGCCATTTGCGCATCGGCGATGGTCTCGAACATGGCGCCGAAGGCCGCGACCGCGAAGCCCACGTACGTGATGACGTTGGCGTCTTGCGCGCCGTTCAACATCGGCGCGAGCGGCATCGCGACGATGACGGCCAGCACCGCCTGCAGCACGAACACCAGATACAGGCTTTTGAATTCGAAATTCGGCTGATTGCGCGCGCGAATCGCCTGATAGCGTCGATCCTCGCCTTTGCCGTGATTGCGGATCGTGATGTAAGCCGACAGCCGCAGCCCCCACAGCAGGATCAATCCGATTCCAACGAACGCCGCCGTCGTATCGCTGCCCATGCGCCACGCGAACGACAGCGCGAAGACGATGAAGAAAATCGACCAGACGCTATCGACGATACTCACATCGCGCAATTTCAAGCTGACGAGCCAAACGACGACCGCCAGCGCCAACATGATCGAGAATGAAAACCACAAGTGACCGAGACCGACGAAATTCATCGCATCACATCCCCAGTTTTCGAGCGATGGCGAAGCTGATCACCGACACCGACCCGGTGAGCACGCTGCCCCAGGCCAGATCGACCACCGTCACCAACAGCGGCCAATCCTTCATCGTCGCGAGATTGGTCAGGTCGTACGTCGCATACGTGATGAACCCGAACATCGCGCCGACGAACAGGGCGTAGCGCCACGAGGATTTCTCCAATGCCGGCGCCAGCACGAAGAACACGATGCCACCGATGAACACCAGGTAGAACAGAATCGCCGCGGTCCAATTCACGTCGGCCTTGAGCAAGCTTCCGATCTGCGCGCGATAGAAATTCCGTGCGATCACGCCCAACCACAGCATGTCGATGGCGAAGAACACCGGCAGAGCGATGGCGTAGAGTTTGAACCACATAAAGCCTCCCGGGAACGGTCGCGTCGAAGCGCAGCGTGGCGGTAGACGCGCAGCGGGTCAAGTGCCGCGAAAAGTCGGTCGTTCGCTAGAGACGATCGAAGTAATGCGTCCGTACGATCGGCCGACCATCGTCGCCGAAATAGCTCGACGTTTCGACCATCGATTTGCCGCCACGCACGACGGTGTAGATGCGCGTCGAGCCGGGCACGCCGTCATGACCGAGCGTCAAAATCAGTACATCCGGCGTGGGCATCGTCGCGGAGGCGATATCGGACTCGAAGCCGCCCGTCACCGGCGCGGGCGTGCCATCGAGCGAATTCACGCCCTCGGCCCGATGCGTCGCGCCGCTCGCGTCCACCACCTCCACCTTGGTCGACCATCGCCCGCGCTCGGGCTGATCGAAAACGATCGTCACGCGCTTGGGCCGCGCCTGCGGCGGCATCGGCAATTTCGAGACATCGACTGCCCACGCCCCGATCAGCGCGGAACGTTCGGGCGACTCGGCGTTCGCGGCGGAAGCGAATAGCAGCGAAAGCGACAGCAGGATCGACAGCGCTCGTTTCATGGAAACTCCATCCATTCGAAATTCGCGAGATCGCGTCGCGGGTCTCGCTCACGGGTCTCGCTCGCGGCGATTATCGAACAATCGCGCACCATTCGGGATTTTCGCCGATTCAGAACGTTCGCCGAATGTGAAATCGTCGTTCCGTTCGATGAGCGGGCGCCATATCCGGCTTGCGGGCTTGCGGGTTACTCGAATCCGGTGCGCCGATACGTGGCATCGCCGATCCGTAACGCGCCATCCGCGAGCAGAGTCGCAACGATCGTTTCGTCCCGCATCGCGATCGCGACGCGATCGCCGTCGATACTGTAAACGCCGACGTGTTGCGGCTCGCGTGCGCGGGCCTCGTCGAAATCGAAGCGGTCGAGATTCCTCGCCGCGACGACGCCCCACCCGGAGTCCCGGTAAACACGGCCATCGGCCGAAAGCAAATAGAACTCGTAAGCAGGTTCGAGCTCCGTCCGTAGATTGCCGCCGCCGCTGAAGTCGGGAATCAAACGCAGCTTCTGCGTCGCCATCACATAAAACCCGGCGATGGACATCGGCGTCTCCTTCGTCTCGCTTGACCGTGTAAGTCGTAGGGCAGGTGCCGACCCGCCTCCCGCTATTCGGGAATATTCGCACATGGATCACATTCCGTAACGTTCAACGCAGCTTGCGGGACATCGCTTCGAGTTGGCGGGCTTTCCCGCATTACGGACAAGTAGCCCGGGTGCCCGCGAAGTGGCACCCGGGATGGGAGCGCATCTCTTGCAAAAGGCTCCGCCCCTCGCTTGCAGCGAGAACCGGGCCGCGTCACTACTCGATATCAGCGGCACATACAGAGTGCTTCGGACGTTTCGTCGTTCCAGGCGTCGCCGACATAGCGGTAACTCTTGGTCGCGACGAATTTCGTATCTTCGTCGTCGATATCCTCCCACAGGATGAGCGTGCAGCCACGCGTCACCCGGAACGAAGAGATAGCGTCGTCCTAAGCGGAATCGCGAATGATGCTTTCGCAACTATCGCCCGGTGCCGAACTCGAACATCCGATGCTTTCTCCGTCTTCCATGAGCATTCTCGTGTGGTGGCTAAGCGTGTACTCGGCGCCGCCATAGTCGCGGTGCTCGTAAATCGTGCAACCTGCCTGTGCGGCAACGGGGGTGAGGGCAAAGCCGAACATCAACATAGCGGCGAATCGGTTCATGATCTTCCTCCTTGTAATAAACCCATTCAGCCAGCGCGAATTTTCTTCGAATCGGCTGGCATTTGGAGGAACGACAATGCGTCGCATAAACGGACAAAAACGACGGTTCGGCGGCCATCGACAGCCTTTCAAGTATCTGAATGGAATCAAAGAATCGTAGCCCCGGTGCGCTGCGCACCCGGGACGTCTATACCCTGGTGCGGCCTTCGGCCTTACCCAGGCTGCTTGCTCTCTAACCCGCGACAGGAGTCGCCATCGAACGCGGCGTCAACCAGCGCAGCAAGCGATTCGCGACATCCACATGATTCAGCAAATCCAGATGATTCATTCCGTAGCCGACCCACTGTCGGTTTTTGGCGAATCCGATGACACGATCGGGATCGACATGATGCCCGAGTGCGCTGGCGACGGGCACAAGACCATCGCCGATCCAACGGTCCTTAAGATCGCCGCGTCGACGGCCCGTGGTCGCGGCGATGGCAAAGCAGCGCACGCCCTCGGGCAATCGCACCGTACGATGACGCCCGCGTGCCGAGAGCGTCTGCCCGTGGCGCAAGTCCGTAATGCCTGAGCTACGGAGTTTGCCGACACGTGCGAGCGGCGCCGCGAAAGGCGTCGCACCCAGGATCAAATCGATCCAACGACCGCCACGCTCGAGCGGCGCGCCCTGATGCGGCGAGCCCATGCAGACGAGGTTACGCAGCGACGCGATCCAAGCATGATCGACATCGGCGGCGTAATGGCAAGCACTGCGCGCGAGCAGTCCACCCATGCTGTGTCCGATGATCGTGATCTCGTCCACCGGCGCCGGCCATTGCGACCGCAAGGTTTCCAGCAACTCGGCGAAATGCCGGCCATTCTCCGCGATGGATCGCCCGGTGTTGTAGTGCAGGTACAACGGCGTGTAGTCGAGCGCATCGGCAAGCATCGCGCCGTGATCGTGCCCGTCGCGCATCCATTGCAGATCGTTCATGCACAAACCGTGCACGAGGACCAGGAGTTTGGAGCCGGCATCGGGAATCGCATTGGTTAGCGCATCTTTACGCAGCGTCAGCGGCTCGCCTGCATGATGGAGACGCATGGGGATCGCAAGCGGATTGCCGGTGGTGGCCAGATGATCGCCCAGCACACCATTGAGTGCCGCGATCACGGCTTCGCGCTCGACCGACGTGCGTTCGTACTCGCCACCGCCGCGTCCGAGTACCGCATTCAATCCGGCGCCGGTAATGCCTGTCGCGCCGCGAATACCGCGATACACCAGCCCCGCGATACCAGTGGTGCGTTCCGACGCTGCGCTGCGCAACCCCAACCCAGGACGCGCGATCGCGGCGTGCATCGCCTCCACCAGATTGGTGGTGCCCGTCGTCGCATCGACACCGAGCCGCGCGAGACCGTGTAGATCGGACAAACGGAGGGCGCGGAGGTCGATCATATGATTCGGATTCCAGTGAATGGCCGCGAGTGAAGATCAGATTCGTAGAGGCGTAGGGCGGAACCGCCGAAGGCGATGACCGGCGATGCCATTGAAAACCCGCCGTTATTTACATGACGCCATCTTAAACATTCGGCGGGTGTTTAACAGCGAAGCCGGTCATCCGCTTCGCGGGCTCCGCGTTACGGTCTTTCGGGTTACTCGCTCGGCGAATAATGCGCAAGATACTCGGGCAAGGGAACGCATTGCTTGAAGTTGCGCTCATGGTAGGAACGGTCTTTACATATCCTTTCGCCCACATGCGAATACCCGAGGTCCACGATGCACTCCTGCGCGGCATCGTAACCGCCTGAATCGCCGATGATGTAGGGAATGCCCACCGCAGAACGAAAATCTTTTGGCGAAGGCAACAATACGAATTGGCTTCTGATCGTATACCCGGCGGGATATGCGTGACCGGGAAGCGCAACTCTCATTCGGGATTTTATTCTTCCTACGCCGACGATACGACCATAAAAAAGATCGGCGCGATAGATTTCTCCACCGATCGGCATGCAGTCATCGTCGCCGTACTGTTGGTCGAGCAAGACAGGTTTCCCATCGACGCACCAATCCCGCACCCAGCCCGTGAACGTCGGCCTGACGACCTGTACGGTGCCTTCGACGAGCAAGGCACGATTCTCCGGCAGCGGTACCGTCGCGCAAGCGGCCAGCAGTAGCATCGCAATCAAGAGAAATACGTAGCGCATTGAGCCCCATCAGAATCGTAGCCCGGGTAAGCGTAGCGCACCCGGGGCGTTTATTCCCGGGCGCGGCCTTCGGCCTTACCTGGGCTACTCGCTACTCGCTGCTTTATCACTCAACATTCGATTTTTGAAAGATCACGCTGACCCCGGTTTCGTGGAAACCCGTAGGGTGGACCCCTGACCTAAGGTCTCCCCACTTTTTCTCGACGCTTTTGCTCAGGCCACGCTCCAACCCCGCAAGCGATCTGCACCATTTGCGGTGGCCACCATCGGCGTCGCAACCATTCCAACCCTCGGCGCTGATCGCT